>Ga0209187_1000004_pt1 | contig 628856 bp, 589 predicted proteins | sample BantaG_FD_187430 | JGI IMG/M metagenome (GOLD analysis project Ga0209187, IMG submission 187430) | Marine algal microbial communities from Bantry Bay, Ireland - BantryBay_4 metaG (SPAdes) (version 2) | ecosystem: Host-associated > Algae > Red algae > Unclassified | place: Bantry Bay, Ireland...
TATGCACAAGTGGCCAAAATGAATGGAGCATATCAATATTTAGAGTCGTATGAAGATTATATGCGAGATTACTCTAAAACAAAAAGCGAAAAAACTTTAGAAAAGGCAAAAAACGCTTTGGTTAGCGCTCAAACCGATATTGATGCTGTTGTAAATGATGGTTCAACAAGTGGAAACTTTAGAGCACATTATTATAGAGGTTTAATTTACAAGAAAATGAGCTTAGACAAAGAGAATGGTTTTGATAAAACTAGCTCAATTGAAACGGCCATGAAAGCTTTTAAACAAGCTATAGAACTAGATGAGAAAAAGAAAAGAACCACGCAAAGTATTGATAACATTAATAAATTAGGCAATGTGTCGTACAATGAAGGAATTGCGCAGTACAATGCAAAAGACTGGGGAAAGGCATATTCATCAATGAACTCATATTTAGAAATTCAAGAATTTGTAAATCAATTTCAAGATGAGCCAAAATTTGATAGCAATGCTTGGTTGGTTAAAGGAGTAGCTGCTCAAAAGTTAGATAAAACGGAGGAAGCAATGAAAATTTACGAAACCATGATTGAGAATGGTACAGACGATCCAGTAATATTTCAGTCGTTGAGCAGTATGTACCGCAATGCAGATAATACTGATAAAGCTTTAGAGATAATTGAAAAAGGTAGAAAGTTAATGCCAGACAATGAAGCATTGATGATTGAAGAGTTGAACATTTATTTAGGACAAGGAAGATCTGAAGAAGCAATAGCTAAATTAGAAGAAGCAGCTGCTGCAAACCCTGACAATGCAGAATTACATTTTGCTATGGGAACCGCATTAGAAAAGGTAGGTAAAGCAGAAGCTGCAGAGAAAGCATACAAAAGTGCTTTGGCTGTTAAGCCAGATTATTTTGATGCTCAGTATAACTTAGGAGCTTTACATTACAATAAAGCGGTTGAGCTAACAAAGCAAATGAATGAATTGCCATTAGATGCAACATCAAAATACGATATGTTAAAAGAAGATCGTTTGGCAAAGTTTAAAGTTGCATTGCCATTTTTTGAGCAAGCTTTAAAAACCAATCCGGAGAGTAAAAACAGTATGATTGCGTTAAAAGAAATTTATGCTAAAATGGATATGTTAGATAAAGCCAGTGAGATTACCAAAATGTTGAATGGTTTAAAATAAATTAGTAATAGGGTGTGTACTGCTCCCTTTACTTCTTTTATTCTACTTAACATAATATTAATTATAGGGCAAATGAAGCAAGGCGGAATTCACGAATACATTAAATAAAATTATCAAGAAATGAGCTAAAACAATATGAGTGTTTTATGTGTGATTAGGTATAAATGATTAACCCTATAATGATATTATGTCTGCGTTCTCCCGATCCCGAAAGTTTTCGGGACTGGGATCACTTGCTTTGCTCTCGGCAGCAAAGTAAATAGCGCGCCTCTAGCAAACGCTTCTTTCTATTTGCGTTATTCGTACTAACTATTAGATTTAATTCCTACACGCGATTCTCATGAGCTTAGAATTTTAGCTGTTATACTGTTTAACCCTATAATTAGTCGTTATAGTTAAATTGCCGCCCTCAGCCCAATTTGCTTATAAAATCCTTTTGTTCTGATTTAACAAAATATTTTAAGCACAAATGCCACGCGACAGCCAGGCTCTTTAAAATTTCTTTTTTTCTTTTTTGCCCACGCTTCTAGAATTTTATGTGGTTTTTCGCTCGAGTTCTCGCTCAATTCTCTAATTACTTGTTCTTTTTTCTTGATAAAAAAGAACCAAAACATCAAGAAGCAAATATGCTGCAACCCGCTCTTTAAAATGCAAGTACTCCTATTAAAGTAGTCGGTTAGTAAACCGAAACGTAAACGCCTTTAATGCATTACTAAGCATTTTAAATTCACCGCCAAACAGGCTCGCATTTGCTTCATACCAACGCTTCAACGCTCCGATTGAAATGTTATGTTAAATAGAAACTTGCTGTTAACCAACCATGTTTGCTAACGCAAACTTGCTGAGTTCAGGAATACATCTAAATTCCTTTTATTGCCAGCACCAAACAGGCCTCAAACAGCTTATTTTTGCTGATAATGCTTAAAATGGAAATCAGTTTAAATGAATGAGTTTGAAAATGCCGTACATGATATTAAACATTTGGAAAGCAATGTATGGCTCATTAAATATTTCCCATTATATAAAAAGGTCGTTATTTGGCCTGAAGGACTACCTCCAATTAGTAGAACAGATTTAAATCAATGTAAATCTATCTTTTTAGGCAAATATGAAGACGTATTGAAATCGGTAAGCCATTATCAATGTTATGAAACCAAAGACTTGATTATTCCTTGAGCTAAATTACCATTGTGAAAAGCAAACCATTTGCATAGTAGTTTAGTATCTTAAATATTAAATAAGCAATAAAGTCTCAAAAACCTCTCCCACTCACTCTTATCAATTTGCTCTAATTTGTTGGTTGGGGTGCATGCTCATTTTTTGTGTGCAACCTTTTAAAGGCTTCAAACTGATGTTTGTATGGAGGAAAGTTTGGGGCAATCTCTAAAGGCATTTCTTCATAGCCCTTTGCTGTTTCAAAAGGTAATTTTAAGGAAACATATGGGCCTTTAAATATGCCTTGTTTAGGATGTTCAATAAAACTGTAAAAAGCATCTGATATGGCTTTTTCTTTAAAACCAAACGTTGCCTTTAGGTATTCAAGTATCGATTGTTTTATTTCGTACGCTTGTTGTAATGGAAGCAATTACTGAATTTTAGGGTTAAAATTATTTACGGTTTTGATCAAGTTTTAAAGTTTGCTATTTGTTCCGATAGATTATGATAACTACCGGTGAACAACATAGCTCTATCATCTAAATATACATCTGCAGCCAACTTTCTATTTGTTATACCTAAGTTCTTTTTTTTATTCCAAAAAACTCCATGGCTAAATGGTATTTGCGTTATTTCAAAAGGCAATTCTTTGCCTTGAAACAGCACCGCTCTGCACCAAGGTTCAATTTGTGAAGGATCTCTGGTAGATAAAATGAAAACATTCCAGTTATACTCGAACATACAGTCATATATAAATCTAGCAGCACCTTTAATTGGTCGATCGTAAATCTCGCCATTTTGCCAGCCTTTTGAATATCCATGAATTACTCCGTCAAAATCTATAGCTAATGTCATAAATACTTTTTGTTAAATTCTGCTGTTACATCTTTACAACCAGCAATGAAATTTTTAACTTTTAGTGATGCAGAAGAAGCTAAATCAATATGCTTATAAGTAATAATCAATGTACCATTTTTCGCCCTACTAGTTGCCACGTTGAAAAAATTTTCGTTTAAATCCATTTGGGACATATTGTTAAGTGGTAAATAGAGAATAGTATAATTAGTCGTAAGTCCCTGAATCCTGTGGACTGTGCTTATCTCAACATTGGTCATTCCTCTCTGGTTTCTATTGAAGCTTTGATACATTTTTTTTTCGCAATCAATATATGGTGTAAGAATTGCGACTTTGAGTTTGTTTGCTGATTTCAATTTGTTTACAGCTAAAATCTCACCTGCAATATTGCTTATTATATTAAATAATTCTTGTTCTGTGTATTCATTCATTGCAGAATTCAACTTAACTATTGATACTCCACCGCTTTCTACAAAAGGGGTTTTCAAGTTTATATCAACGTCTTCAGTTTCGTTATTTATACTAGCTAATTGATCGTTATAAAAACACTTGGTGAGATTTGCGTTGACTTTTGATAGTCTCCTTGTTTTAGTTAACCTATAAGAATTATCATTGTTATTATAAGCATGAGTTTCAAATCCATTAACCACATCAAGTATATTGGAATGAATATCTTTTGCCGTTTCTGGTTGTAAAACAATTGGAAGCAATTGTTTATGATCTCCAATTACTAGTACTTTTTTCGCAATTGAGCTAAACAATTCAATTGTAGCCAAAAAAGCCTGAGACCCTTCTTCTATAATTAGCAAGTCAAATCTTCTAGCCTCATGTATCCAATTTAAGGCTAGCTTGGAAAGCGAATAATAAGTAGCAAGTAACAATTCGCCTTGATGAGGAAATATATCTTTGGCATTATTTAAACCCTTAAAATCCTTTTTCTCTTTTGATGTTAAGCTTGTTTTATAAATAATACCATCTAATAATTTCTGCTTAAGCGGTGGTTGGCTGACAAGTTCGGTTAAGGCTTTATTTGTTAAAGCTGAAACACAAATAGTTTTTTCATTAGATAAATATGCTTCACATATTTCAGCTGCTAAATAAGACTTGCCTGTACCCGGTGGGCCTTGTACAATCGTATTGCTGCTGGATTCAATTCTATTTATAAAAAAGGCTTTTAAAGATTGACTATTATCTAGATTCTGGGGTTTCCAATTTTCTTCTTTTAGTTTTGGAATATACTTATCAAAACAAGTATTATCGCACGATCTAATAAATGCAATTAGACTCTTTAAGTAATCAATAGGAGGATCTTTTTCTGCGACAATTACATAAGGTTGTTTTCCCTTTAACAGGTAATATTCATTTATTTTATTTGCAAATTTTTCATCAACACCACCAATAATAACAAAGGACCAATCACCTTCCGTTTTCCAAAAGCTAACGGTTTTTATTTCAACACCTAAACCTGAATAATATGCGGGGTTAGATGATTTCCTAAATGTAGCATAAGAAAAGTTCCAATTGTTTGGGGTGCCATTTAAATCTTTGCCTTTTACGCCCAAAAAGTAATGAAAATTTATTCTAGGAAGATGTGATGCTTTAAACCTAATAATAAGATTCCCCGTGTGCTCTTGTAAACTCCAAATTCGACCAATAAACAATTTTTTATCATTTACCAATAAGCTCATATGGCTATTGGCATATTTCAACCACTTATCTTCATGTGCCTTTATCTGCTGTTGGTAGAATTTAATATGTTTATCTTTTGAAATCACTCGTACCCTTTAATTTCTGAATTATCAGTTTCTGGTGCAGTTATGCTGTTTTCACGCCTTCTTATGATATCAAATATTGAATTGTATTGGTCAGTACTTTTCATCTTAAACAGCATCCAATAATTTTCATTTTCCTCAAAATTTCCTGAAATAATTTTATTCGTAGTTGCAGCATTGGAGGGTGTCTCTACTCTAAATACTTGAAATCTCGTATCACTTATTTCTAATATCTCATCTTGATTTTGAAATTGATGACTTGCATTTTCTCCTTTACCCAACCGAACAAATAATTCAATATCTTTATTATTCAATCTATCCCAAGCATTTTTTTGTAAAAATAAGATGCCTGCAACAGCCGAACGGCACATAATAGTTTTAGCACTCTCACCAATATTTACGGGACTTAGTTGCGAAAATGTATGAGATTCTTTCAGATTTTCTTCAGCTTGTTTTACATCATAGCCATTCTTATCATACCATATTAAAGCAGCAACACATGCAGCAAGGTTATCATCCTTTCTAAACTCTTCAGCTCTTTGTTGTCCAAAAAGTTTTTTAAGTTCCAAAAACTCTGAATCACTAAATTTATTTTCCTTCTGCTTTTTTAAGTATTCTGCTTTAAATACTTTAAGAGAGTTGTACAAGGCTTCATCTATGAATCCCTTTGCACAATCAGGAAAGCTATCGACTTGATGTTTACAAATGATAATCTCACCGCTCTCTAATTTATCAATCACTTTATGGTTTACATCTCCTAAATTGATTGAACCAAAATTGATTTGATATGGAATGCTTTGTCCATTATAGACAGTCACCTTTAACTCCGCATTCTTTTCCCATGCTGTGAAATAAGGTTCTTCAAAATTTATTCTCTCATTTAATTCTTCTTGGTTTATGTTCGTACTGATTTCACCGCTCTTGATGTCAAGCTCAGATAAATGTTCATTTTCGATTAAATCGTCTAATAATTTTCCATTGAAACTATTTATGTGATTCATCATTAATGCAGGTTGTTCTTTCCAGGATTCGTCAAGTAAAAACAATGGCGTTTCGTCAGTTATGCTAGTCAGTTTATAATCTTGCTTCTCTATGTTTGTTCTTATTGGAAGTGGTATGTTCTTTAACTCAAAACCTAAGGCAATGGCCTTATCGTAAAGCGGTTTTAATTGGTCTCTGCTCAAGACAGCACCTTCATTTTGCTTCATTTGTAACCAAAAAAAAGTGTTAGAAAATAGAAACTTACTTTGTATGCCATTTAAGCCAACCTCTGCTATGCTTGTATTTTCATTTAAAGCTTTTCGTAATTGATTTATTGTAGATTCCTCATTTTTTACTCCTAATTGGGCTAGAAAGTGAATCCGTTTTTCTTTATCGTTTCTTTCTATCCAATCAATAAGCCATTGCTGCGGCTTTTCGCCATCTAAAGCAAAATCTGGATCAAGATTAATTTTTGAAAAATCGAAATTACCTAACTTACTTGGCCCAAATATTTGTACATTAATGGTCCACTGTTTGTAAAGCAGTTTCAGGTATTTCGATAATGAGGATTGTTTCTCACTCTCAAGTGATTCTTCTAAAAATAGAATTTGTGTTTCATGAAAAGGGTTGTCAATCTCGTAATAGTAGTTGTAAATCGATAAAAATAGGGTTTGTTCTGGGCTGTAGAATGGAATATTCAATTCCTTCAATTCTTTATAAATACGTTTAACGGATCTATATTCTTGCTTGAAAATGAATGATGTGGTTAGTTCAGGAAAACAATTCTTCAATTGATCAACTGAGAAGCTACGTTCTAAGTAATGTGGTAGCACTTCTTCCAGCTTAACTACAGCAGTTAGGTTTATCTGCCCTTCCAAACCTTTAAAGAAAATATCAGAAGAAATGGCTCTGGAATCTAAGGTATGTCCATCAACAATTAACTTTTTTCTTAGATTTTTCAGACGATCTTTATCATTTGATAGAGTGGACGAAACCATGCGTATAATGTGATATGTTTCATCACTTTCCGAAAATGCACTATCCGTGGTAAATTCAACACTATCTATTGAATCAATAAATGCAACTTTTACTTCATTATTTAAGTTGTTTGATAAATAACGAGCTAGATCATTTCCTCCAATTTTGTGTTCAATCAAATACAAGTAAAGCTGATCTTCAACTAATAAACCAATTTTATTTCTATCATTTGAATTAAGTTCTTTTGGCAAGCATGTTAATAAACTTTGAGTATCATTATCCTCAATAAATTGCTTAAGCTTTTCGCTGTTAGTATAGTAGTACTTTTTTTCTGAGGCTTTAGAAAGTTGATATACATTGTCTACCCTTTCGATTGAAATTTTACTTAAAAAATGTTCATCTATTTCAGTTTCAGCCCAGTCCAAAAAATCATTGATGACCTCTAAATCGAAACTATTGGGCTTGTTTATTTCATCAATAAAAATATGATTAGATGCACCTAATGAGAATGCTGATTTAAGTTGTAAAGCTGAAAAATGAGGTAAAACGAGACCAGTAAGATTTTCGATTACTATTTTAACATTCTTAAACTTGACTTCAGGCAACTTTGTTAAACTGTCAGGCCAAAAAACGTTTTTAGCCAAGGTAAATTCTTCTGTTTTCGATAAATAAACCAATGGAATGCTAGAGTAGTCTAAATTTGAATCATCAGTGCTGTCCTTAAGTTCTATGAGGTATTCATAAAATTCTGTTACATTTTCTAGATTTATTTTTTTAACAATTTCTTCAAACAAATCAATATCACAGAACAGGTGTTTTAATAATTCATCTTTACTTAATAATTCTCTTCTAAATTCATCTGACAATGCATTATGTTCCTCTTCATTAATTTGAAAAAAAGAAAGCCACTTTGGTAAATTTTCACACTCTAAAGAAATGAGCTTTTTTAATGGCTGCAAATCACGATTAGCATCTTGAGAGTTGAAGAGGTTTAATTCTTGGGCATAGCGCGCAGGTCCAACATCATTTAAGCTTTTAAAAAAGGCAACTAACTTATTCTTTTCTTGACCAGTTACCGATTTAAATTCCCCTACATTATTTATAATTTTAAAGAGTTCTGTGTTTTCTCTTAGATAAGATAGATTATCCTTAAGTATTGCATATATATTAGGGAAATCATCAAAATTTATCGTTGTTGATTGAAAGCCACACTTTTCTATCAGTTCAACACTTTTATCTAAAAGCCTATTCCTAACGAGTATATTATTCTTGCTTAAAAGATCATCTAAACTTAATACTTGGTTACTTAGTTTAAATATTGGGACTCTATTTATCCATGTATTTGATTCATTTTGTTCAGCGAGCAGCTTGTTAATTACTTCTATGAAACGTCTATACTTATCTGGATCCAGTGCATTAACTGCTTCCGTTAATATTGGATAAATTTCCAAATTTAAGAATACATTTACAAGTGCTTCATTGTTAAATCTTTCAATATTTAAATACTTAACACCAATGGCGGAGCTTATTGCTTCAAGTGGTAACGTCTTTTTTGAAGGTACTATTTGATCAAACAATGAAGCGCCTAAACAATCATTCTTAAAAACCCCAGTATCATCAATAATTATTTCAGTTGCTAGAAGTAGGTCTAACCTTGAATTGGGAATAAAGTTGACTTCCTCAAGGGCCATTTTTACCCCGTTAAGAAAATGAGATAGGAGTATTTCTTTTTCATCATCTGGCTTTTCAGAGATCAACTCATCATCTGATGGGATCATGTTAAAAATACCAATATCCTGATTTTTTGACCAATGTCTTTTAATCCAAAGCAACAATTGAATGCCGCATTGTTTAAATAAAAATTGATTCCAAGCAATGTCTGCATGTAAGTATGATCTCCCCCCATCAGGTATAAAATCACCATTTAGTATGAAAGGAAAGCCAAAATTTAATTCCGTGGGTAAATATGCATAAACTTTTGTGTTATCAGTTTTCAGGATTTTACCTGCACTTAATCTTGTTGCGAATGTTAATTTGGTAATATCAAGATTCTTGTATTTTTCAGGAATTCTATCATCTCTTCCAATTTTTGCATTTAATCCATCTCTAATATCTCGGGGCACTTTAATCGGCTCTAATTCGCTAAGCAACCAATCATTTTCGTTTATTGATTTTTTAAATGATGTTTTACTTCCTTTAAAATTAAGTTCATTAACATTCCTCAAAAAAAGCAACACTCGTTCATCCTTAAAGACTTTTTGAAAAGTTTCTTCATAAGAAATTAAACGTTCCATCCCTTCTTCTGGTCTTATGGCAATCTTTACATCCCAAAGAGAGTTTAATTCATCTTTTATTGACTGCGGATATTCATTTTTTTTTGTCCAAACAGGTATTAGTTGCCAAAAGGTTTCTCGATCTTGATTCAAATGATACTCTTCATCAAATCTAAATGAGAACTTCCCTGAAACCAACGCAACATAATTACTATGCTTAAAAATAGATTTAAACCCTACTCCTTTGTATCCAATTTTTTCAAAATCATCATATTTATCACCCGCATCCACTGAGCATAAGGCCCGCACATTCGATTCTTTAAAAGGGAGTCCATTATGTTTAAAAACTAAATAATCATCAATAACTTTAAAAATTACCTTAACTTTTTTATTTGTTGATTTTGGATAGTCATCAGCATTTTGCAATAATTCAAAAATAAAAGTTTCAGGTTTGCGGTTGATATCATAAGCTATTCGTTTAATGGCACCTCTTAAAGACATCATCAACATTCCACCTGCAGTAACGTATTCGTTATATATTTCTTTTACAAGATTTGAGCTGGCGTCCACTATTTTCACTTCTTGTAAGTCATAATTGCTATCAATCTCAATAAAATGTTCATTTTTAAATTTCTCTCTTAAGTGATCTGCCGCTAATTTAAATTTGAATTTATAAGCTCTACCTGGTTTTAATAATAAAGTACCTGGCGGTTTAATTGTTATTTTTTTACCATTCGGATACACTATTTTTTTACCACTTAAATCTGTCAGATTGACGATTAATAACCCTCTATCATTTTTGATACATTTACCTTTAACTAATGCGTTTTTTGAACTCCACAGTTCGCATAGTTCTTCAACTAGTTTCTTCTTGTTTTCCTTTTGAAGTTTCTTTAATGCTGATAAATCTCCCAATCTAGCCATAGCTATTTCTCTTTAAACACCTGCTCAAAATGTGCCCAGGCAATTTTATAATCCTCTACCCTATCACATTTATCAAATGGCGCATGGTAGGTTACTTTTTTACCATAAAATAACTCACTTTTTGTAATGTCTTCCTCTTCTTGTAGTGAGGCTTCTTTTATTTTATGCGGTATGTTACCTAATAAGTTGCTTTTAGCTAAGCATAAATACAACACCTCAAATCGCTCTTGATTAATGGTAAACAAATCAAACTCTTCAAATTCAACGGCATCATTAATATAAAAACGTACTTTTTGAAAGTTGGAAGTAATTACATAAACACAACCAGTTTGGTTGGCTTTATAATCAAACGTTTGTTGGCGCACTTTTTCTAAATCCTTAGTTTTAGTGCTTTTCAATTCAATAACACCCAAAGCATTTCCATCTTTTAATATGGCTCCATCAGCTTTTTTAGCTCCTTTTTCATTTATCAATTCTGTTGTTAAGTTGAAATTAGGATTGGGTGCTAAAGTGTAATCCAAGACATTTACGAATAACTCAATTAGAAAGCCTTCTTGAAACTGCTCTTCTTTTCGCTCTCTTATATTTTGTTGTATTACTGTATCATGGAAGTATTTGGCAAACTTCTTATAAGCTTTCGCTACAGCTTCAGAGTTCTGTTGTTTTAGATATTTATTAAGTACAGAGTTTTGAAATAATGCCATTGGGTTGGATGCAATCTTAGGGTATAATATTATAAGTCAGAAAGTTAAGGAATTGATTTTGATTTACTTTGTAAACCAAGCTGATGTTATTAACGTTGATAAGCTTCTAAAATAAGTAAAGCGAAAAGCTTTACCTATTGCCAAGTAATAAGGTATGTAAGAGTTTAAAATGTTACTTAAAGTGAAGCGTAAATTTTAAACACTTACGCTCTAGCCTGCTGCGCAGGCATTAATAAAATTTCCTCCCTTCAAAAAAGAAAAAAAAGAAACTCTTTAAAGCAAAGCAAAGTAACATAACGCAATTACATTATAGGGCAAAACAATATGAGTTTTATATTGGAGCTTGTTATATAAGATTAACCCTATAATGATATTATGTCTGCGTTCTCCCGATCACTATCGGGATTACTTGCTTTGCTCTCGGCAGCAAAGTAAATAGCGCGCCTCCAGCCAATGCTTCATTTGATTTACGATATTCGACCTAAGTATTAGATTAAATTCCTACACGCGATTCTCACGAGCTTTAGATGAAGAATTTATAATGTTATACTGTTTAACCCTATAATTAGTCGTTATAGTTAAATTGCCGCCCTCAGCCCAATTATTTCCTTTCCGCTATTGTATCGCGACATTTCGACATTGGTTGTGACGCGATAATAAATATTTATCGATAAGAAGGCTAGCTATCGCGACAAATGTCGCGACTTATCTGTTTTCCGAATTCAAATTAAATAATAACACATTGACATTCAATAGTATAGACCTAATATTGAAAGCATCAATTAAATAAGTGAATTATATTTTCCGAATTCAAATTAAATAAGAAGTCTTTGATTGTCAGAATATTATATAAAATATTGATTTCTCAAACAAATAAGATGCTATGCCCAATAAGGAACATATAAGCTGAACTTTTTAGAGACATTTTCAGCATCTTTTGGCTTTATTCTACCCGATTCTATAGCATCTTTTATCAATAATGAAATTTGAGAAGCTTGTTTATCGTGCATGCCAAAACGTTTTCTTAATGAAGTATTGTTAAAACCGCCATTGCCATAATATTCAATTATACTATGCTGATAACATGCTTCAATGCGCTCATCATTTGTCATATCTGCATATTTTTTAGGTGCGTACACAGTTACTTTAAAAGAGTTCTCTAACTCTTCAAATCTTAATGGCGGTAAACCAAATAACTCAATAGCTATAACCGCCTTTTCAAAACCTGACCCCCTTTCTTCACAAATATTATATCTTCTAAATGCTTTGGCCAAAATTTCGTTGCGCGATTCGGGAGTTGTGCGAATAAGTCGGTCCAATTTTTTTGAAGGTAATAATTTACCTGGATTGCTAAATACTATTCTGTCCTCAAATATCTCAATCATAGGCCCAGAACCTCTAATGGTGAAATCTTGATGTATTAAAATGTTTGCGATTAATTCTCTTAGTGCTTGTTCAGGGTAAATTGAAGTATCCACTCTAAGTGCATTTTTTATTACTTCACTGTCTTGTAATAAACCTTGCATGAAAACGATTAACGATTCAAAACTTACAGCATATCCTTTTTTGCCAGGATACTCCTTACTAGCACCAGCTTTATTTTTCCCTTCATATTTAATTAATCTTACAGCCTTTCTTGCTAAGCCATCAAACTTATTTAAATCTTTTGCAGCTGCTGCTGCGCCAAAATTGGTTATATAATAGCCCTTACCATCAACATCAACTAACATTTTTTCTTCTACCAACCACTTGATAATTTCTTTAATATTTGAAGGTATTGGCTTACCAAGAAGCTCTAATATTTTATCGTATTCTAAAAGTGTAATTACCTCAATTTCACTTAACAGTTTTGAAGCATGTAATTCTTCCCAAGTAGGTGTTTTACTGTTTAACATTAACGCACCAACATCAGCTCTTGATGCTTTGCGAGTAGTTCCTCCACTTCTTATATAACTATCTTCAATAGTTTTGCCTTTTAGGTGAACTGGTTTAATTGCACTCTCTAAAATGTAAATAAGCAATAGCTCTTTCCCTCTATAGGTTTCAATACTGTGGTCAATTTTCACTAAAGGATCTAGACCATCTCTACAGAGTGAGGCTAACCGACCAACAATATTGTCCGCTTCTGCCCTTTTAACACCAATAACTTCAGCCGTTTTGTTGTTTATACCAAAAGCTAAAAAACCTCCACCCGGCATATTTGCAAATGCAGAAATATGTTGACACAACTTGTTGTTATTTGGGGAAAGCGTTTCTTTCCAATCGATTTCATTAAGCTCAGACGGAACACTACCTAATGATTTATCTAAATAGTTTAAGGCTTTTGATATCCAATTTTTCATAGGGTTTGAGCTTAACTTTAGGGTTTCGCTCTATTTTAATTGTAACAACTAATTTAAAACTTCTTTAATTGTGAAAACAACTTAGAAAAATAATTCAACCTTGCTCGCCACGGTCACCATAACTAGCCTGCGGCTCTGCAGCCATGTTTAGTTGCTCTTTTTGCGATATCGATTTTTCAACTGTACCACCAACCCTAACCTGCCCATTCATTAACATGGGCAACAACCAATCTCTAAGTTCGGCTAGTTTTTGATTTTGAAATGCATTGTTTATAATTTTTTTGTATTTAGAATCTACTAGTTTGTAATACTTTTCTATAATTTGATCTGAAGGCGTAACAATAAAAGAAGCATCTACAATCCCTTTATTTATATGAGGTTGTTGCGCCCCAGTTCTTAGGCTCATTAATCTTGGAATTTCATTAACTAAATATGGATAAATATAAGATGACTGAAGTTTATCCGATTCAAATAAACCAACTACAGACTGATTTGCACAGCTATCTACACCTAATATTGATGGCCTTAAATGCCGTGTAATTGATAATACACAAGTGCCTTTGGGCATCAAAGTTGCAGCCGAATTTGATATTCCAGCTTTACCTACTTTTAACTCTGAATCGATTATTGGAAAATTAGCAATTTCACCAGAATTCAACCATGGGATTTCTCCGTCCCAGTATTCTTCAACTTTTGTAGAAGGTGTGCCTCCTAAGTCAGTTTGCAAAACATTGCCAATTATATCTACCTCCCACCCCTCTGGAATTTGTCTTTTCAACTCCTCATTGTAAACCATTTTACCGCCTGATGATTTATAAGGCTTTCCGTTTTCATCAGGGAAATCAAACTGAACAAACCAATAATCGTAAATGAGTTTGGCCATGGCTTCTAACTCAGCATTTATTTTATTGTTGAGTTCTATTTTAGCGTCTAAATCTGAAAGCACTTTAGCGATGGATTTCTGAGAGCTTAGGGATGGTAGTTTAATTTCAAATTTCGGGAACTCACCAATCGGAATTCTATTCACCGTTGCTCCTACTATTAAATTACGGTTAATAATCTGGTTCCATTCAGCACTATTAAAGTAATAAAGAAGGAATCTTGGTATCACTTTATCCGTTTTCAAGCGTAATAACGCCATTCTTCTTCCCAAACAGCAAACTAAATTTTCAGGAATCAAGGCATACCTCCCTAGAGTAGCTTCATATATAAAAACTAAATCGTCCTTTTGAGGAAGCACTCTTTTTGTCCATTTAGGAAAATCTTCTTCTGCAATATGCTTAACATTTGATAAATCTATTCGGTTATCTTCAGAGATATTCTTTATACCTAAAAAAATGGGCCCTGTATTGGACGGTTTTGGAGTGGCATGAGGCCCATCAAACAAATTATATATTACATCCTCAATCTTAAATTCTCCCCAGTCAGACCGAATCATATTTCATTTAATTTCAATGTTTCAAAACCATTAATAATTTCCTTTTCTAGATTTTTTGATTCACTAAACAAGCCATCCAATTTATCTTCAAAGCTTTTCATCTTAGCCTTAAATTCATCATGTGTAATATCTACATATTCAATTTTAACTTCAAAATATTGTCCCGCACTTAAGCTGTAGTTTTTCGCTTTAATGTCATCATAACTAACTACCACACTTAAATCATCAACAACTTGTTTGGTATTAAACACGTCAATAATTTGTTGCTCTTCTGCCCCACTCAATACTATTTTTTGGTTTTTGCCTTCTTTTATTTTAGTGCCCAAATTGCTTGCATCAATTAATACAACATCTTCTGTATTTGCTGCATCTAAAAACAAAATACTTACGTTGGTACCTGTAGTTGCAAATATGTTACTCGGCATGCTAACCACACCTGCCAACATTTTACTTTCAACCATTTTGGTTCTAATTTTTTTATCAATGCCACTTTGTGCGGTTATAAAACCAGTTGGCACCACAATGGCTGCCTTGCCCTTTGTGCTTAAGCTGTGCATTATATGCTGTATAAACAGCAAATAAATTGCCATTGATTCTTTCTTTTTGGCAGGCTCTTTAGGTATGCCTGCAAAAAAGCGTTCGTTATTGGCTTTGTTATCTAAATCATCTCTATAATCACTAAAATCTAACTTAAACGGTGGGTTGCTTACTATATAATCAAACGTAGTGTATTGGCCATTGTCATTTTTATGGTAAGGGCTTAATATGGTGTTACCTTGAATTATGTTTTGTATGCTATGCACCAAGTTGTTGAGTATTAAATTTAAACGCAACAAGCTTGATGATTTTTGTGAAATATCTTGCGAATAAATGGTGCACTTATCTTCACCAATGGCATGTGCTAAATTCATTAACAAGGTGCCTGAGCCTGCGCTAGGGTCATAACACGTAACATTTTCAACTTCACCAGTTACCAAACAGGCAGCCATAATTTTGGCTACTGCATGTGGCGTAAAATACTCGGCATACTTGCCGCCACTGTCTTTATTATAATCGGCAATTAAGTATTCAAAAATTGCAGCATAAAAATCGTATTTCTCTTCAAAAATTCGCTCAAAGCTAAAGTTAACCAGCTTGTTAATTATTGCTTTGCAAAAGGCATCACTTTTTGATAGGGTTACAAACTCGCTTACACGGTCAAACAAAATTACCTTGGCTCCCCCATCCTCTTTTACTGAGAAAATATCGGTATTTAATTTGGCAATGTCCATTAAGGTATCATCAAACAGCCTGGCAAAGTTGGCTTCATCTTGTTTATGAAATAATGCGGTTATAAAATGCTTGGGTTGCAGCATTGCGGTGCCTTCACTCAATTGCATTAACAACATTTCGTAATCGGCTGGCTTGTATTTGCTTAAAGTTTCTTGCCAATTGACATCATTCTCCAATTTAGGTTCTAGTTGCTTTATTTCATACGCAAACTTGTCGTTTAAAAACTTATACAGAAATACTTGGGTAATAATTTTAAACTCATTGCCATCATTACCTAAACCATATTGTGCGCAAACTCCCTTTAAGTCGTCAATCAGTTCTTTTACTTTTTGTTCAAATTCTTTGCTTGTCATTTAATATTGTTTTATGCGCTATTTATTTTCTAATTCGCGTTCAATTTCTTCAATAGTTGGCAAAGCACTTTTAAGTTCTTCTGGTAGGGTTTCTGTTAATGTAAATTCGCTTACACCTAAAGGTTGGCTCATGCCACGCAAGGCAAATTCAACTTCAACATTGTTTTTATCTCTGCATAAAATAATGCCAATTGATGGGTTGTCTGTTTCGGTTTTCAGCTGCTCATCAATAGCTGAAACATAAAAGTTTAGTTTGCCGGCATATTCGGGCTTAAAGCGGGTGTTTTTAAGCTCGAGCACCACATAACACTTTAGGTTTACATGGTAAAAGAGCAAGTCGATATAATAGTCTTGCTCGGCAACATTTAAGTGGTATTGTTTACCAATAAAGGCAAAGCCTTTGCCCAGCTCCAATAAAAATTTTGAAACATGGTTTATCAATTGATTTTCAATGTCTTTTTCTTGCAAGCTTTCGGTTAGTTCAATAAAATCAAAAACGTAAGGGTCTTTAATGGTTTGCTGCGCCAAGTTTGCATGTGGGTTTTGCAAAGTGTTTTTAAAATTGGTTATTGCTTTGCCATGCCTTTTGTGTAATTCAGTTTTAATATTAAGTGCGAGTGTTTCTCTACTCCACCCGTTTTGTGCGGTTTGGGTTAGATAAAATTTGGCCTGCTCAGCACTTTTTATTTTACTGAGTATCAGCTTTATATGTCCCCAAGGAATTTGCCCCCCAAGCTGGGGGATTTTTATTGGGAGTAATTGTCCCTCAAGCTGGGGAACAATTGTGTTCTGAGTTTGTCCATCAAGCTGGGGGACAAATTGATTTTGAAATTCGGTACTTGAAAACGTTTCGTAAAATTGCTTTATATAATACAAGTTGGTACGCGAAAAGCCTTTTAACTTGGGTAGTTCCTTTTTTAAATCATTGGCCAACTGCTCAATAACTTTATTGCCCCATTTGGCATCATTTACTTTTTGCGAAATGCTTTCGCCTAAATCCCAATAAAACTCAATTAAAACGGCATTAGCAGTAGTAACAGCTTTGCGCTGGGCATCTGCTATTTTGACTTTTATGGTTTTAAGCCAATTGTAATATTGTTCAGTTAGTTGTAGGTTGTTTAACATTGTATTATAAACTTAAGCAACTCTTCCGTGGTATTCATTCATATATTCATTGGTAACCAACTTAATAATTCGTTTCGATTTTTCTAAATCTAACGGAATATCTTGATTTTTAAACTGCCCAATTACCATGCGGGCAATCATTTTTTCAACAAAGCTTTCATTTTCTAATAGCTTTGAATTTTGCAATAAATGATTGTCTATTTCTTCTTTTAACTGGCTCAGTACATCAAACAATTTTTGTTCGCTATCGGTTAACGGGTCTTTTTCCTTTAAGCGTTTATGTATACGAGCATACTTTGCATCATGCTCATACTTGGCTTTTATTAGGTTGTTGGTGCGGTCTAGCTCTTTTGATTTTGCATGTATTTTATTCAATGCCCCAATATTCTGTTCCATTTCTTCTTTACTTACTTCACTCAGGTTTTTCTTTTTAAACAAACGCTCTAACTCCTCTTTTAACAAAACAAAGTCAGGGTCTCTTTTATCGAAATTATTGGCCAAGCCTTCTCTGGTTTTTTGTAAAATATCTTTAAGCTCAACTGCCAAAACCATTTCTTCTTCTTTTACTTTGGTAAAGGCAAACAACACATCTTCTAAAGCAAGGTTTAACAAGTTGCTGCTATCAACACTGCTTTCCAATACTTCTTTCGCATTAATTAAATTCAAACGCTCTTGTGCTCTGTTGGCCAACATGGTTAACTTTCTAAAGTCCAGTTTATCCAACATATCATAATTACCCGTTAAGCGAATAAGGTTGTATAAGCTTTTGGCATTGTTTAATGCTCTAGTAATTTCCAACATTTGTTGGCGGTCATTAATCTCAGAAATCTGTTTTGAAAAAACTTCTCCATTATTGGTGTCAAAATGAAACAGGGCATTTTTAATTTCCTCTATTTGTTTTTCTATCTCTTCAATTGATATAAACAAATCAGTATAATGCTGCATTTCATCACCCAGCTCATGTTGCAGCTCATTAAAGTAGGCTTGGTTGGTCTTGTCAAACTCCTTCTGTATATCAGCAAAGTCTACTACATAGCCATATTTAAAAGCTTTGTAAGTTCGGTTTACACGAGTAAGGGCTTGCAACAAATTGTGTGATTTTATCACCCTGCCTACATAAAGCTTTTTTAATCGCGGAGCATCAAAGCCGGTAAGTAACATGTTAAATACAAAGAGGATGTCAATTTTTCCGTCTTTAAATTCTTGAATCCAATTTCTACGTTCTAGCTTGGTACCAATATCATCTAAAATAATTGCTGACGACTTTAATTTTGCCTTTTGCTTTTTTTGCTCCCCGTAACTTTCCTGTGGCTCGGCAGCTAAAGCTATTGGCGGTGCTATTTTAGCAATTTTGGTTTGGACTGCATACTTGGTGTTAAATATCGCGTGCATTTCTCTAGCCTGGTCAGATGAATCGCAGATAACCATTGCACCCATGGTTGCATCATTCATTGCAATTCTGCTGTTTTCAAAATCTTCAACAATATAATCTAACATAGGCTCAACAAACTTGTGATGTGCGTACACTTCTTTTTTGTTTGCATTGCCTTTTAAAATTTTCAACTCATCCAATATCTTGTTAAGCGAAATTCTATAGCTGGTTTCAATCTGCTCACGAATTAGGCGTAACGTATAACCATCAGCAATTGAACGGTTGTAGTAATATTTATGAATGTAATTCCCAAAAAGCAATTTGGAATTAACATCACTACCCAATAAAGGTGTACCTGTTAAGCCAATTTTTATGGCGTTTGGGTCAGACTCATTAAGGTTGGCCAAAAAACTTCCTTTTGGATTATAGCTCCTATGCACTTCATCTAAAAAATAAATGCGTTGCAAGTTTAAGTTATAGTCAGTATTGCGAACCACATTTGGATCATCTTTAAATTTTTGAATATTTACTACGGTTATTTCTGCTTTACCCGTATTGTTTCCAATTGCTTGAGTTGATTTTATAGTATGAGCAAATTCATCTCTCGAATTTACATTATGTACGCTTAATCCACGGCTTCTAAATTCTCTTCCCGCTTGCACCATTAAGTCTAATCGATCGACAATAAAATAGAACTTTGGCACAATGCCTTTGCTTTGGTAGTAATGAGTTAAATACTTCACATTGTAAAACGCCAGTGCAGTTTTACCACTGCCTTGTGTATGCCAAATGATTCCTTTTTTAATTCCACCTTCCAATTTGGCTTCAATTGCTTTGGTAGCAAATATTTGTGGATAGCGCATTATATGCTTTTGTAAGCCTTTAATTCCATCAACATATGTAATGGCATATTCTAATATAAAAGCTAAGCGTGCTTTGCTGAACAATGAAGTGCAAATGCTATTGGTTGGGCTGTTTGGTGCTTTGTTGGTTAAAAACTCAGCACTATTTTTTATGCCAACTAGGTTGGTGTCTTTTAAAACTGAGTTCTCTATTGAATCATCTTCAGGTGCTAATAACTTACTTAAATCCAACTTCTCTTCTTCCCTAAAATAATTGAACACTACCTTGCCATAAGAGGTGGATAAATAAAACGCTCCTTCAACTGGTAAAGGCGAACCATCATCATATTTCATGTTGTTAGAAAACACCATGAGTTGAGTGATATTGATGAATTTTCGAAACTTTTTATTGGTATTTCTTTTTAAGAACATTCTATCACGTTCTTCAAGCATACCGTTTTTGTTGTTTGGTATTTTTACCTCAATAAATACCAAGGGCATTCCATTGATTAAAAGCGTTACATCAGGTCTAAATTCTTCTTCATCTTTTTTGCAAGGCAACTCAGTAACAACGTTAAAGGTGTTGTTCTCAAAATTTTCAAAGTCGATAAGTTTAATTCCTGATTTTTGTATTAAGCGGTGGTAAAAGGCTTTACCTAAATCCTCATTATCTAATAGTAAAGAAACTTCATCCAAAAGTCGTTTGACATCTTCTTCTTTAAATCCTTGGTTTATTTCAAGCACACTTTTGACAAAAACATTAGTAAAAATATTGGTGTCGGTTTGCCACTTAGCATTTTTTAAAGAAAGATATTCATAACCTAAGCGAGTTAAATGTAATATCGCAGGTATTTTAACTCTTGAATCTTCATTAAATTTCATGAAAGTGTTTGGTAGTTAATTCAAAATCTAAGATATTAAATATCCTCAGAACTGACTTAATTTCAAGGAGTTTTATTGATGCTTAATACATCTTATAAATAAGTAAAGCTAAAAGCTTTACCCATTTATCGCTAAAATGTAAGGTATCAAATACCACATTAACGTCAAAACTATCTGTTAGCGCTTGCTCTTTTTCCCTTTTACTACTTCATAAAATTTAACCGTAACAGTGGCTATGCTTATATTTTATTCATTGTCTAATGAAAAAATAGCTACGCCCTATTCGAAAACTTTTAAAATTAAAGTGGTATGAGTGTTTAAAATGTTACTTAAAGTGAAGCGTAAATTTTAAACACTTACAGCTCAGGCCCGTTAAAGACGGGCCAATAATAAAATTTCCTCCCTTCAAAAAAGAAAAAAAGAAACTCCCGAACCCTTTCGTGGATTAAAGCAAAGCAAACGGATCCCATATCAAGTACAAACTACTATTATCGCTAAACGTCATTCCAGACTTGATCCGGAATCTTTCAAATCTTGCACGAGTTTAAAGAATCAAGAGTTTAAAGAATAACGATTAGCTTCTTGCAAATTTTATTAATGGCTCAATATTGCCCTTATCGGCTGATCTAAGTGCATTTATGTATTCCCTCCTATATTCGTCTGCTTTGCTCATATCTGATTGGTGCCAAGAGAATATTTCATTGTTGAAAATTGATTCTATGATAATGTCTGCCATTAACCTTGAGTGCCTACCATTACCATTAGGAAAACAATGAATTGATACTATTCTATGTTTAAATCTTATAGCAATCTCATCTGGTGAATAAGTTTTATTTTCAATCCAATATTTTGCATCATCAAGCAATCTTCTCAGTTCAATTCCAATTCTTGGCCAAGTTATGCCAATGTTTTTTTCAGTTTTTCTAAATTGACCAGCCCATTTCCATACATCTCCATACATTTTTTTATGCAAGTCTTTTACAAACTTTTCGGTCAATATTTTCTCAGCTCTCAATTTAGTGTGTATGGTCCACTCTACCGCCTTTTCAATGTTTAGTTGTTCAAATTCATCTAGTTCACCTTGAGTTAATATTGTCTTAATCTTCAAATCTCGCTTCTCATCTTCATCTAACAGAGTCTGTCCTTCTTCATATTTTATTTTTAATCCCATAACGACTTTTTCATATCTCTTCTAATTTCATCTGCAAGGTCTTTTATGGTTTCATTTATTTTTTCGTCTCCAATTCCTTGATCTTCTAATTTCATATTTTGATTGGTTCTCAAAACTATTTTTCGCGCCAATTTTTCCGATTCTAGTTGAAGGAAATTTTCTATAGATCCATCATTAGGTACAAAACCATATACAAACTTCATATTTAGGGCTTGTCCTACATTTTTTAGTTTGTTTACTGTTATTTTACCTGAAGCCTCTCTCTCTTCAATTTTTTGAACTGCCCCTTTAGACATTCCAAGTTTGGCCCCCAATTGTTCACGAGTCATATTAAGAGTTGTACGAATTGTGTTAATCCATCCTTTAGTTGGTACCATAACCATTACCGATTCTCGAAATTTTAATAATTTCTGATCTAGCTGTTCAATTAGCAGTTGTTTTTTGTTTCTCATTCTTATCTATTATTCATACATATATGTATAATTATTAACTCAAAAGTATACTAATATGTATAAAAATGCAAACTAATAAATACTTATATGTATTAATTTTAAATAATAAGAATACGTATGTGTACTATTTAAATAGATAAGCAAGTGAGCAAAAATTGCAATAAGAACATTTGCTTTGCAGGCTTAGCGAGCCATTTATTATTCCTTAACGAACTCAGCCAACTCCAGCCATCTATTTTCTTTAGTACTTAGCTCAGCCATTACTTCATTTAGCTCACTAGACTTTGCAATTAAATCATCTGTAGTTAATTCCCCCGAACTTATTTGAGCAGTTAACTCATCTTTTTTGGCTTGCAAGACTTCCATTTCAGGCTCTAATCCTTCAAATTCTCGTTGTTCATTGTAGCTGAGTTTTGTTTTTTCTTTAACCTTTTCGGGGGCTTTTTCTTTTTTATCAACTAGCAGAACTTTGGTTTTAGACGGCTTGACACGTTCTCTAAACTGAGAGTAACTACCTGGGAAATCGCTAATAACACCATCTCCTTCAAAAACAAATAAATGATCTACCAACTTGTCCATGAAAAACCTGTCGTGCGAAACCACAACCAAGCAACCAGCATATTGCTGTAAAAACTCTTCTAATATGTTTAGCGTTAATATATCTAAATCGTTGGTAGGCTCATCAAGTATTAAAAAATTAGGGTTTTGTATCAATACCGTTAACAAATAAAGTCTGCGTTTTTCACCACCACTTAACTTGCTATAAAATACCTGTTGTTGCTTTCTTCCAAATAGAAAACGCTCCAACAACGATTCTGCTCGCAACTTTTTACCTCCTTTCATAGGAATATAATCGGCAATATCTGTAATCACTTCAATTACGCGCTTGTCTGCTTTAAGTTGAATGCCCTCTTGCGTGTAAAATCCAAATTTTACGGTTTCACCTATAACTACTTTGCCAGTGTCTGGCTTTATAACACCAGTCATCATATCTAAAAAAGTAGATTTACCTGCACCGTTTTTACCTACAATACCAACCTTATCAAACTTTTTAAACTTGTAACTGAATTTTTCAAACAACAAACGTTCATCAAAACTCTTAGATACATTGTGCATCTCAACAATTTTACCTCCAAGGCGCTCAGGTTCTATATGAAACTGAACGGTTGATTCTATTACACCTGATTTGGCTACGGCCTCAATTTTACCGGCAGATGCTATACGAGATTTTGATTTGGTAGTTCTTGCTTTTGGAGATCTACGCAGCCAATCCAACTCCTTTTTATACAAACTTTTAGCACTAATAACTGTCTTTTCATCTATTGCTGTTCGCTCTTCCTTTTTTACTAAAAAGTTGCTGTAATTGCCTTTGTAGCGGTAAATCTTTCCTCTATCTAACTCTAAAATCTCATCACAAATCGATTCTAAAAAATAACGATCGTGTGTTACCACAAATAACGTGAGCTGACTCTTTTTTATAAATGCTTCTAACCATTCTATCATGGCTACATCTAAATGATTGGTCGGCTCATCCAATATCAAAAAATCGGGATCGGCAATTAAAACCTTGGCCAACGCTACCCTCTTTTTTTCACCACCTGATAAATGCTTAATGGTTGCGCCCAATTTATCAATTGATAATCGCGACATTATTTGCTTAACTCGGGTTTCATAACTCCAAGCATCTAGCGCATCCATTTGTGAGCTCGCTTCTTCAATGGCCTTTACATCATTGGTATAAAATGCTTTTTGATATGCTGCAATTGCTTCCACCACAGGATTGTCGCTTTCAAACAACTCATCAATTATTAAACTATCATCATCTAAGATTGGCTCTTGCGGTAAGTAGCCAATTTTAACTCCATCATGTAGGGTTATCTTGCCAGTATCAGTTGGCTCAACACCTCTAATGGCACTAATTAAGGTAGATTTACCCGTTCCATTTTTGGCAATCAATGCAATGCGATCGCCTTTGTTTATAAAGAAAGAAATGTCTTCAAAGAGCAATTTCTCTCCGTAATATTTGGTAATATTTTCAACGGTTAAATAATTCAACTGGTAATTTTTTGGTAAAGCTACAAAACTACCTCATACACCCTACTCCGTCCGCCACTTTCGCTTTTGCTAAACACCTAGAAAAAAACTGTTGCATGCGTCCGCTTGTAACTTTTTTGTTTTAAAATAATGGCTTCTTAGCGGACGCTAAAGCCAGTAAAGGGTAATTGTCCCCCAAGTTGGGGGAGAATTAATGAGTAATTCTTTTTAATATCCTTTTATGCAACCAGTGGTTGCACTTTAGTAATCACCGCATTTTATGCGGAGATTAATCAATTATTCTCCGCAAATTATGCGGTAATTAAACAACTATTCTCCGCAATAACGAATATAATATCACCATCTTACCAAATCTGTGTTCCTTCTCAAGCATAACACTCCAATTTCATTTACTTTTGACCCATCAAACAGAAATAGTGAACTTTTCAGTTCTCTTTCTAGTTTTAAATGAGAATCCCACAGCAAAGCGTTTTAGCTTAAGTTTCCCAAATAATAATTTATAGAGTTCAAATCAACGCTTTATTTGAACAGAAAACAAAGGCCATCATAAATGGATGGCTTAACAATTTATGTATAGTAATAACACAACTTCTACTAAATCCACAAAATCATTCGGATCAGGGAAGAAAAAAAAGAAGCAGTATGGTAACAAATCAAACAGCTTTAGAAACAAATCAAGTAACCGACCACAACAAAGAGGTGGCGGCTTTAAAAAATCAACACTCGACCCTAATTTATTAGTTAGAAAAGCAACTGAAGAAGTAATTGTTGAGTATGAATCAAAAAGAACAATTAAAGAATTGCCAATTGACATTAACCTAATTGAATGCTTAGTGGCAAAAGGCTTTAGTAAACCCACTCAAATTCAAGATCAAACATTAGAGTACTTGTTAGATGGCCATGACGTATTGGGTATTGCCCAAACAGGCTCAGGTAAAACAGCAGCGTTTTTGGTGCCAATTATTCAAGAGTTGTTGCAAAACCCACAAAAATCACACGCATTGGTAGTAGTGCCTACGAGAGAGTTGGCCTCACAAATACAAGATGAATTTATAAGCATGAGCAAAGGTTTAAACCTTTATAGCGAGTGCTTTATTGGTGGCACCAACATTAATACCGACATTAAAAAATTGAGACGCTCACAGCACATCATTATTGGTACACCAGGTAGATTGCTCGATTTAATTGGCAAAAGACTTATTGATTTGCGCAAGTTTAACACATTGGTGTTGGATGAGTTTGACAGAATGTTAGACATGGGTTTTATCCACGACATGAAGAAAATTATTGGTGGAATGGAAAATAGAAAACATTCGCTCCTATTTTCTGCTACATTAGATAAAACACAACAAAGTTTGATTGACAATATTTTATCTGACTACAAAACAGTTAAATGCAGCAATGGCCAAACCACTTGCGATCATATTGATCAAGATATTATTCATGTTGGCGGCAAAGACAAGTTTAAAATGCTTTGTGACATGCTATATGATAAGGAAGAGTTTAGCAAGGTGTTGGTTTTTGAAGAAACTAAACATAAGGTAAAACGTCTTTGTCAAAAACTAGAGAAGATTGACTTTACATCTGATCAAATACATGGTAATAAAAGTCAAAATGCTAGACAAAATGCATTAAACAAATTTAAAAAAGGTAAAATTCAAATACTGGTTGCCACTGATGTTGCAGCTAGAGGTATTGATGTTAGTGATGTTACACATGTAATTAACTACCAAGTGCCTTTAACCATGGATAGCTACATACACCGTATTGGCAGAACTGGTAGAGCTGGCAAAAGAGGAAAGGCATACACTTTTGTAGACTAAGTCATTCTTAAATTAAATATTACAGGCCCTTTTGAATTATCAAAAGGGCTTTTTATGTTAGTTGGTGGTGGATTCGGAAATTTCAAATCACCCTTTAACTTTATGGGCTATCTTAAAACCAAAACAAATGGCATTATTAAGTAAAATGAAGGATAAGCTAGGCATTGGCGGTGTTTCAGTAAAATTACAAGTGCCAGGCCAAGTGGCTAATGATGCAAATGTTGATGGTAAATTAATTTTAACCACCAAAAATGGGCAAGAAATTGTTGACATACAATTAAAGGTTGTTGAAGAATTTACAACAGGTCGTGGAGATGATAAGAAAACCAAAAGTTTCGATTTAGGTACCATTACCCTTCCAGAAAAGTTTTCTATTAAACCAGGTGAAACTAAGGAAATTCCTTTCAGTTTGCCTTTTAACATAGTTAAATCAAATACTGCTGAATTGGCAGAAAAAGGAGGTGCTTTAGGTGCAATTGGTAAACTAGGAAAGTTTGCTTCTAACGAACAATCTGAATACTTTGTAAAAGCTGATGTTGATGTAGCTGCTGCTGCGCTTGACCCTTCAGATAAAGCAGGTATCAGAATTGTATAAATAATTTATTTATAATTACTTATCCCTTTACAATTAAAGTGATAATGCAATATTTTATGAATGTCCATTTGATTAAAATTAGAAGAACATTTTTTGTTTTTAACTTATTGAATCATCTGTTAAATTTGATACATGAGCCACCAAGGTAAACTCAGCAAATTTGAAAATAACAATGTGTATCACTTCCATTTAGTGGTGCCCAAAGCAATTGCTAATGAATTTATTGATGGCGACAATCGCAGAGTGTTGGCTACCTTAAATAATGATACCACAATTCATGCTGGTTTAATGCATTTGGGTAATGGCGATTACTATATAAATCTGAACAAAGAAGTACGTAAAAAGCTAAACTTACAATTGGGCGATACTCTCTCCTACTCATTAGCAAAAGACAATAGCGAATATGGGATGCCCATGTGTGAAGAGTTAAAAGAAGTGTTGGATACGGATTATAATGGATTTGAGTTATTTAAAAATTTAACTATGGGTAAACAAAGGAGCCTTATTTATATATGCAATCTACCAAAGGGCCAAGCTACACGTATTAAAAAGTCACTGGTTTTAATGGATTGTTTAAAGGCAAGTAAAAAAGGCGACATTGACTATAAGTTGTTCAATAATATGTACCGAAATTCTTCATATTAACTTACCTTTGCACCTTGTTAAAAAAAATAGGCTTAGCGATTTATAATTATTTATCTCTCTAAAACCCCTATCAACAATAACTTTTAAATAAAATGTGCACTTTATCGGCCAAGTACAAAACCAAGTCGAACTATTGCTCGTTTATATGACAATTCAATTAAAAAATTAAACTTATGAAAAAAACAACATTAATCATTCTACTTGTACTAGGTGCTATCACAACGCTCGTATTTATTGCGGCCGATCACATTGATGCACCAGCGGTTCAAGGAACCAGTAGAGACATTACCGACTTTTACGCCTTTCGTGGTGACGACTTAGACAACATTGTTTTTGTTGCCAACGTACAAGGTTTAATAAGTCCGGCAAACACTGCAGGTGCTCGCTTTGACGAAAGTATATTGATAGAATTTAACATTGACACTGATGGTGACAATGTAGAAGATCTAGTTATTCAGGCAATCCCTAGAGATGGAAACATGTATTTCTTTGGTCCTACTCCACCAGCATCAACTGGTTTGAATAGTACTATTATGACTGGTCAGAGAGAAGCAAATGTAGAAATTACGGCTTATGGAGACAATGCTAAAACAGCTACAGCAAACAACATGATGTATTTTGCTGGACCAAGAGATGATCCATTCTTTATGGACTTTACGCGTTACACTGAAATTATTGGTGGGACTGCTACAGGTTTTAACGATCCAGGTTCTGACACTTTTGCAGGAACAAACGTAATGAGTATTGTAGTAGAAGTACCAAAAACTTTAATTGGTGGTTCAGGTACTATTAATACTTGGGTTGAAGCTAAAAGAAAAGCCTAATTAACTAAACACTAAAATTCAAAATTTAAAGAAATGAAAAAAATTAATTTAATATATATGTTAATTATGGTAGCTACAGCTGCTATGATTTTTACTGGCTGTAAAGATGATGAAGATCCGATTACTCCAGATCCTACCATTGATTTTTCCGGTACTTTTGTTCAGTCTGACCAAATGGGAAGACCAGCAATTAATACAGTATTTGTACCAAGTGCTAGAAAAGATGAGTTTAACACAACTATTCCATCAGAAATGGAAGCAGCTTTTCAAATCACTTTTCAAAGCGGTTTAACTTCATTAAGTCCTGCATATTCTATGCCGGGTGATGAGAATGCATTAGGACAAGATGCTGCTACATTTTCTACATTATTAGTTAATGATGTATTGAATGTTTCGCTAGATGGTCCTACAACATTTTATGATGGAACCAACGTTTTAACTGGTCGTAATTTAAGTGATGATGTTATTACAGTTGAGTTATTGTTGATTTTCGGTGGTGAAAACTTCATGGAAAATCCAACATTATCAAATGATAACGTAAGTACAAATGATAAAGCTTTTGAAGCATCATTTCCTTACTTAGCATCTCCTTGGTAAAATAATATACCTTCATATAAAAACACCACTGAATTTTTTGGTGGTGTTTTTTTTTGCCTTTTCAACTACAAATAACTATACTTAGTAGCTAATTAATTTATCATGAAATTTTTCAAAATAACCTTATTACTCGCCTTTACAATTGTTGTACTATATGCTTGCAACAATAGTAAAATTGATAAAGTTACCAATGCAGAAGATTATGATACTTATTTAACTCCTAACTCTTCCAAACTAAACACTGCAAAAGAGGATTTGGCGTTTTGGCAAGAAAAGCTTAAAAACCAACCCGGCCAATATGTGTTATTGGCACAATTATCATCTGCCCAAAATACCATGTTTAATCTAACCGGCAACGTACAATATTTAGTTGATGCTGGTAAAAGTTTAGAACAATTAAATGAAAAATCTTCAGGTAACAATGCCAATTATTTAAGAGCTTATGCAAAAAATTGCATCTCGCAGCATCAATTCCAAAAAGCGTTAAAAGCACTTAAACTTGCTGAAGAAGAAGGAAGTAACCTTAACGCCACAAATAAAATGTTGTTCGACACTTATTTAGAGCTAGGCAATAATGAAAAAGCTGAGTATTACTTAGCAAATATTAAGGATAAAACACAATTTGATTATAGAATTAGATTAAGTAAGTGGCACGACCATAATGGCGATTTAAAAGGTGCTATTGATGAAATGGAGAGAGCCGTTAGGTTAGCTGAAACATCAAACTCTAATGAGTTAAAGCAATGGGCTTATACCAATTTGGCCGATTTTTATGGGCACGCAGGTAGAATACAAGACTCTTACAATAATTACTTAAAGGCGCTTAAGATAGAACCAACAAATGCATATGCTTTAAAAGGCATTGCTTGGATAGTTTACTCTTACGAAAGAGATGCTGATGAAGCAGAAAGAATTTTAGGAGCTATTACCCAGTACCACAAATCGCCTAATTACTACTTGCTTAAAGCTGAAATTGCAGAATTTAAGGGCAACAGCAAAGAACAAGCGAATAACATGCAAGCATATAATGAAATGCTGAAAAATGCCGAGTATGGAGACATGTACAATACCTATAACATTGAAGTGCTTACCGCAAGTAATAAAAATTTGGATGAAGCATTAAAGTTGGCTTTAAAAGAAGTTGAAGAACGCCCAACCCCTCAATCGTATAGCTTATTGGCCTGGACTTACTTTAAAAAAGGTGAGCATAAAAAGGCCTTAGAAATTGTTGAAAAAAATGTTGCTGATAAAACTACAGAACCAGCTGTACAATTGGTAATGGCAAATATTTATAAGGCCAATGGTAATAATGAAAAATTAATGGCTTTAAAAGAAGATTTAACTGGCAGTGGCTATGAGTTAGGCCCACTAGCTGAAAAAGAAATTGCCGAAATATATTGATATCGTTTTTTAGTAAGTAATCTAGTTTTGGTTTAATTTCAAGAGGGGTTGTGTTGTACACAACCCCTCTTGTTTTATCTAAAATATTCTTATAATTTTTATCCCTTAATTTTAAATATAACATTATTTTTCGTGCTTAAATATACCACAATGGATAAACCAAGAATTGTTAAAGACTATGACAAGCTAGATACCGAAATTCAGGAGCAACTTAAATTGAATTATCCTAAAGGATTTGAGAAATCATTAATTACCATAAAAAACGTAAAAAATGCTTTTGTATCTGTGCTTCCATTTGAAACGGATGATAAATATTATTTGGTAAGAATGACAAAAACTGAAGCGCAAGAAATAGTTGAGGAGGATGAAGATTATGATGATGACGGCAATTTGATTGATGAGGTGAGGGATGAATATGAAGAGCGATATGAAGAGTAATTACTGATATTTAGCTTTTTTAATGGTATTATGTTTTCAACTGTCCTCTTCTGGCAGTTGAATTTGTCTTGTATATTTAAATAACAGTTATGATTAAGAAAAGTACACTCGATTACCTTAACGATTTAAGGAATAATAACACCAAACCGTGGTTCGAAAAAAACAAGGATAGATATATGGCTGCGCATGCTAACATGATTGATTTTGCTGAAGCTCTGATTGATGAAGTTGCCAAGATTGACAAGATTGTGCCTGTTACAGGTAAAAAAAGTTTGATGCGCATTTACCGTGATGTGCGTTTTTCTAAAGATAAAACGCCTTATAAAAGTTATTGGGGAGGTGGAATTAAAAGAGCAACCAAAGCTTTGAGAGGTGGTATGTATTACCATATTGAACCTGCAGGTTTTAAGAAAAACTCCTCTCCTACCAATGCCAAAGGACATGGAAACATGATTGCCGGTGGTTTTTGGAATCCGGACCCGAAAGATCTTAAAAGGATTAGGGAAGAAATTGCCAATGACGATAAACCTTTACGTAAAATAGTGGCAGCTAAAAAGTTTAAAGAATACTTTGGCGAGTTACATGGAGAAAAGGTTAAAAGTGCTCCGAGAGGCTTTAATAAAGACCACAAGGCCATTGATTTACTCAGGCATAAACAGTTTTTACTTTATCGTAGATTTTCTGATAAAGAAATTATGGCCGATAGCTTTGTAAAAGAAGCTGCAAAAACGTACAAAGCAATGCATCCTTTCTTTAACTATTTATCTGATGTATTGACAACGGATGCCAATGGGGTGAAAATTGTTTAGTCTAATAAAACAGTCCATCATTTAAACCTACCTTACCAAAAAACTTTGCTTTTTCAATTTGTTGGTCAGATTTAAATAAGTAAATATCTCCGTTCTTATCTATCATTGGAACATGAGGGTTTTCCTGAGACCAACTTTTGGGGATTAGAATTTGATCGTGTGAAAGTATATTTTGAATGAAATGTCTACCCCTCTCAGAATCAGTTCCTAATTGAAAATTATACAAGTTTGGCCCTAATTTAACTGCAAACTCCCCCACAATAACTCCTTGCGCAAACTTTGCGAAGCGCGATTTACTCATATCAAAATAGCCATACCTACTTGGGTAATTTTTATCTTTTACTTTGTAAGAAGGATGGTCATAGGCATTGCCCGTCCATGCAATGGCCTTTATGCCTAAAGTGTAGTTGTTATTTTGAAATAGTAAACCAAGGGCACCAGTTCTATACTTATCGCTGGCGGTAAATCCTAAAATGTCGTTTTCAAAGAGAACCGAAAACTGTTTAATATGCAAAGCCATTTGACCACTTAGCTGCGTTGTACCAATATCATCAAAATAATGAATGAGTGAATACCCTAAGCCATAGGATTTGGTTGATTGATGATGAATTAAAGAATGCGTAATAAAAACATCTTGCTTTCTGTTGCCACTTAATGCAACAGCTCCAAAGCCCAATTGATTTTCAAAACGCGCTACATTTGGCCCCCAACTATTTAAAGCATAATATAATCGCCATTGTGCATTGACCTGAAAATGCTCGTGCAAGTAGTGAGTTTTCACAAATCCACCAACACGATTGATCTTGGTGCCTACGTTAATCGTAATTCCTGTTTTTAGAAACACTTGATTTGATAAATGAACTTGCGCAAAACTTAAGGAAGTGATTGCCACAATAAGCACCAAGAACAGGAGTTTTTTCACAATAAATAAAGGTATGGAATAAAACTTTGTACAATTAGGATTATGTCTGTTTGATTCAGCTTGTATGGAGTGTAACCTACATTATAGTTGGCGAACATGGTAAAATGGATATAGAAACTATGCAGGAAATTGCCAAAAGCATTAATGCTGAAGATTTTCGCGATCTAAAAATTGCGTTAGAATAAATTAAATAGCTAATGAAAAATTTAGCTTGACTAAATAGCAGCTTAATCTTATGAGTTTTTCACTTTTAATTTTCCAAAGGTTATACCTAAAATTAAATTAAACTTTAATGGGGAGGTGAAACTCCCAACACCTGGTATGTACTTAGTCCGATAAAAATCTTCCGTTTCATAAAGCATGATGCCACTGGTTGAAAGAGGGAAAATTAATTCAAATCCAACATTCATCAATAATCGTTTGGTAAATTGAATGTTGAATCCTGTTTCAAAATTTAATATTGGTATTTGAGTGCTAAAATTCACCTTTTTGTTATTATCGATAACATTTGTAATAGGTTCGAAAGGTAATTTTATGGCCCCATATTCTTTTCCTAATGATATGCCTAAATTGAATCCCAAGTAATAATGCGATAGTTTGTTACTACTTAAATTTTCTATTAACTGCGGGCCTAATGCAATGTAACCGCCAGTAAAAGAGTAAGCTGCGGTGTTATTGTAATAACCATTAAATATTTTGTGCCCAAAGCCAATAGTCACCTTGCCCGCAAGGTCATTCCAAAATTTACGCGCGTAAAATCCGTTAACACCAATTGTAGGATTGTCATTAACCCAATTTATGGCGGTTCGTGTTGGCTCTACAACAGTAAGTCCATAATAAATGGATTGTGGTTTACCTGTTTTAGAAGCCTCCGTGTTTTGGGAATAGCCTAAAGTGCATACACCAATCATTATCAATAAAGTAATTAACCAACTAATTCTCATTGTAGAAAAATTATGGTAGAATTATCATCAATCATGATGGAATCAAAGCTGGTTTGGAAGGGCTCAATATCTTTTGCACGATATAAATAACCGCACTGCTCGGTAAAACTAAAATCCGTATTGTAGTTTATTTGCAGACTATCAACTTTCCCATTTTTTATAAAGCTGATACTTATCGGTTGCGGTGGATGTTCAAAAAGCAGTGTGAATGAATTTGAATCAAAAAAACTAGCTTTATAATTGGCAAATGTGTCCATCCTAACTAATCTTGATGCGCCTTGACTTACAAACAATGTGTCAAAAATATCAGTAGTTCTAGCCATTGATGAATCGGAAATAAAGTAAATACGATAACTCTCTTCTGATTCCCCTAAATAATATAAATCCTCACGGCAACTTGGGCAGCTTGAGTTACTCATTAAAAACAACCCAATTCCAAATAGCAAGAGAATTCTGATGGTGTATATAGAATGTTTCACTTTAAAACAGATAGAGTTTTGTTATCATGTGTTGCATCTGTATGCAAAGTTAGCAGAATTATTGCCCAAGCGTTTTCTTGTACATAACATTTTGCTTGTGTAAATTCCTTTCTGGACACCTACAATAATTCCTATTTTTGATAAATGAGTAACTTAGAAATAGAACAAGCAAAATTTAAACAAAGGCAACAATTGATTCGACTGGGTTGGATTGCATTAATAGTTTTCATATTAGTTGCATTTGCTCTGTATTCTGAATTGTCAAATATTAATGAGACATTGAATGCCATGGATTATAATTTACAACGTATAAAAATGAAGCTCTCTAACTAATGCATATCTGTAACGTTTAAAATTTTCATATTGTATTTCTCATGATATTCGAAATGACTTTCGTTTTCAATACATTAGTTTAAATCAGGAATGTCATCTCGATAGAAAAGAGAGATCCAATACGCCATGTACTTTAACCTAAACATCATACTGTTGTTGAAACTCCGCGTATATAGGAATTAAAACGAATACATAACAGCCAAAATTAAATCAGCTCGTAGGTCATTGTAAACCTCACCAAAGCCAGGAAAATAGCGCGTTCTTTTAACCTCTCTCACATATGTTCCTCCAATATTCATTCCACTTCTTGATTGTATGTGCGCAATTTGTCCACCAACATTTAGATGAATTCTTTTTGACATGGATATGTTAAAACCTAAATCAAAAGTTACAACAGGCTCCACAGACTTAATGGTCATATCGCCTTCAAACACAAGATTGGACAAATTATATATGTTCCAATAAGTTGGTGTTATGTTTATGATTCCTGATTCTTTAAAAAAAGAAAACCCTAATGAAACACTGCAATACAAATAGGTACTACTCTTGCCTAAGTATTCACGACCTAAAACTCCAACGCCTACAAATCCTCCTGAGAATTTTCGAGAATATTTAGAAGAAGGACTATAATTCTTTACTCCAACACCTATTTCTCCTTGAAGCGAAAGATTTTCCCAAACATGGTAACGATATAAGCCATTAATTCCAATACCGACTTCAACACTATTTGCAATGTTAAGAACTGTTCGTGTTGGCTCAACAATTTTCAATCCTAATTTATGTTTGTATTCGCTTTGCGCAAATATTTGTATGCAGGCAAACAGCACTGTTAATAGAAATGATACCTTTTTCATTAAGGACGATAAATTTCTAAGGCATATGGATAAACTATGATGCTATCAAAACTATTGTCAATAAATTGTACATTATCTGCCTTCATAATAGTTCCGCAATAGTCTTCCCACTCTATAAAACTCTCATAAGTAAATTTCAACGAATCAATATTTAAACCTTCTACGAAATAAAGGGTAAAATCTTTGGGGGGATGCTCAAAAAATAGATAAAATCCAGATTGGTTGAAGCGCTTGTTTAAATTCCCAATACCATCATAAGGAACCCAAAAGTTATCTGGACCAATTAAATAAGGACGACTTTGATCACTTGAGGAATATATTGAATCATATGGATTTGACAAATCTAAATTCCCATTATCGGATGATAAGAATATGAAATATTGCCCGCCATGGAGACTATATCCTCTGGTACTATGACAATCATTATCGCAAGATGAATTCAATAAGAGAACACAAAGGCCAATAAGCAACATAATTTGGGTAAAGTAGATTAAACGCTTCACAATTAAATAGATAGTATTTTGTTGTTATGTGTTGCATGGTAATGATAAATCAATACAAGAAATTGCTAAGCGCATTAATGCTGAAGACTTTAGCAATATTAATATTGAGTTTGATTGATAGCTAAAGTTCGGAAATTTGAATATCTTAGAATGCTTAAACAACTTCTACATGTCCAAATTTCCACCTATTGTTCTTGCAATTATTTGTTGTCTTTTAAGTTTTGAGTCTTTTGCTCAATGTATACCAACAAAAATCAATTCTCATATTACAGGTATAGGGTCTGTATCTCTAAGAGATACTATTTCTACACTTATTTGTGATAGCACTACATACGAATTGATCCTCACTGCACTTGATTCTGCTGGAAATGTATGTAAAATCAATGATTCCCTTTACTATACCGTATATTTCTTAAATGGCTTTCCGATAGCGAACCCTTCTTTAATGCCATTTGATGGTTGTGATACGCTATATATTAATAAGTTAGATACGATTAATTCCTCATCAGTATTCTCATTGAGTCTTAAGAGTAAATGGCTTGTAGGTGATTCGGTTAGTTTACAGGTTATGGGTTGCAATAACGCTTGCTTGGATACAATCAATGTTATATCGAATATTTTAAAAAGCGAAACATACGTTTGGGCTAAACATGCCGTAATTGCTTCTTCTAAAATTGATACCGGATCAAATGTTCAATTTAAAGCAGCCGATTGTATAGAACTAAAAAATGGATTTGAAGTTGGATTAAACACAGATTTTGAAGCGGTAAATGATAGTTGCCATTAGATCGGCTACTCAATTAGCACTTAAAAAATCTTAGATAGAACCCTTACGCAGGCTTACCACCCGGCTTTACCGGTTGTGGTATTTTACGCATTCTAATGCTTTCTGGTGTTACCTCTAACAATTCATCCTCTTTTATGTATTCCATTGCTTCTTCTAACGAGAATAGAATTTTAGGGGCCAACTTAACATTGTCATCATTACCTGCAGAACGCATGTTGTTTAGCTTTTTGCCTTTGATAACATTTACTTCAATATCACCTTGTCTTGCGTTTTCGCCAATTACCATTCCCTTATAAACCTTGTCACCAGGCTCTACAAAAAACTTACCTCTGTCTTGTAAACGAGCCAATGAAAAACCTAAAGCCTGACCTTCTTCCATACTAACCATTGAGCCTTTTAATATGGTTGCTAACTCTCCCTTTAAAGGTTCGTAAGCTCTAAATCTATGTGTCATAACTGCCTCACCTGCAGTGGCTGTGAGTATGTTACTTCTTAAACCAATTAAACCTCTACTCGGTATATCAAACTCAATGTGTTGTAAATCTCCTTTAGGCTCCATTACCTGTAATTCACCTTTGCGTTGCGTTACCATTTCAATGGCTTTACCAGCATATTGCTCTGGCACATCAATTACCAAAGTTTCAAAAGGTTCGCATTGCACACCATCAACTTCTTTAATAATTACAACTGGTTTACCCACTTGTAGTTCATAGCCTTCTCTGCGCATAGTTTCAATCAAGACAGATAAATGGAGGATTCCTCTACCGTAAACGTTAAAACGATCTTCCCTATCAGTATCTTCTACTCTTAGAGCTAAGTTTTTCTCAGTTTCTTTATACAATCTATCACGCAAATGCCTTGAGGTTACAAATTTGCCCTCTTTACCAAAAAATGGAGAGTTGTTAATCGTAAACAACATACTCATGGTAGGTTCATCAACGGCAATACGTTTTAGTGGTTCAGGATTTTCTAAATCGGCAACTGTATCCCCAATTTCAAAATCATCTAAACCAACTAAGGCTACAATATCACCACTTCTTGCTTTATCTACCTTGGTTTTACCCAAGCCAGTAAATACAAACAACTCTTTAATTCTTACCTTTTTGTTTTTATCTTTTTTGCAAAGCATATAATCTTTACCTGCTTCTAAGTCGCCTTTAAATATTCTACCAATAGCAATTCTACCGGTAAAGCTGCTAAAGTCTAATGATGTGATTTGCATTTGCGGCAAGCCTTCTCTATAAGGAGCTTCAGGTATTTGCTCAATAATGGTATCTAACAAGGGAATAATATCTTCTGTGGGCTTTTGCCAATCTTTGGCCATCCAATTGTGCTTTGCGCTACCAAAAATCGTTTCAAAATCCAATTGATCTTCTGATGCTCCTACGTTAAACATTAAATCAAAAACTGCATCTTGTACTAAATCTGGCGTACAATTCTCTTTATCAACCTTATTTACTACAACAATTGGTTTTAAGCCCAATTCAATGGCTTTGGTTAACACAAAACGAGTTTGGGGCATTGGTCCTTCAAAAGCATCAACCAACAACAATACACCATCAGCCATCTTTAAAACACGCTCAACTTCACCACCAAAATCACTGTGACCAGGGGTATCAATAATATTAATTTTTACATCTTTATAATTAACAGATACGTTTTTACTTAAAATGGTAATTCCTCTCTCACGTTCTAAGTCATTGTTATCCAACAACAAGTCGGTAACTTCCTTATGATCGCCTAAAGTTTTACAGGCATGGATGATTTTATCTACCAAAGTTGTTTTACCGTGGTCAACGTGTGCTATAATAGCGATATTCCGGATTGATTGCATTGTAACTTTTTCTGCTGAGCCATGAGGCTCTTTAAATATTAACAACTCGCCAAGAGGCGAGCTATTTTAACATAATTTTTTGAAGGCGCAAAGGTAGAGGTATTTAATTTCTGAAACCACCTATGCTTGCTAATTTTATTGAACTAGGGTTAATAGCGTTTCTTTTTATAACCGCCTGAAGACTTAGATTTAGATTTCCCTTTGTAGCTCTTGCTTTGGCTTCCGCTGTATCCTCCAGATGATTTGCGTTTTGATTTTCCGTAACGACCACTTTTTCTGTTGTCGAAATTTGAGATATCGCTATCGCTATTGCATCTTACTACCCTGCCTTTGTATTTTACACCATTAACCATTTTGCTATAACCTTCATTAAACTGTAGATCCACATCAAAATAGGCACATTTTTCGGTTATGGTAATGTTGCTATAATTCTTATCGTTTACACCTGAGGTTTCTTGCAAGAAAGCAACCAGTTTACCTGGTGTAACACCATCCATCCTTCCAATATTTATAAAATAGCGATTGCCACTTTTGTTTCTATCGGTTCTATCTCTTTTCTCTCTGTCTTCACCTGAATCACTATCTCTTCTTCTACCTACACTTTCTCTGCTTTTATCTCTATCGCTTCTTTTGCTTCTATCTCGTCTATCATCTCTATCCCTATTTCTTCTGTCTCCGCGATCTCTGCTTCTGCTATCCCTGCTATCATTATAGCTATGGTTTAAGTCTTCTACCTGACTGGTTAAATTAAGTACCTGCAGTTGATGTGCAATGAGTTTATCAACCAGTTCGCTTTTCTTCACATCAACCAACAATTCACGCGCACTTTTTACAGCTTCTAATTGCTGTTCGGTTAAATCGTTTTCTTGTAACAAAATTTCATCAGCCCAACTTTCAATCCTAATTGCTTGTATTTGGGTAAGGGTTGGTAGTTCAACTTTAGCAAACTTAATTTTTAAATCTCTTTCGAACCACTGCATTTTTCTGCTATCAGATTTCATGGCAAACACCATAGAAATTCCTTTTTTTCCAGCTCTTGCAGTTCTACCACTCCTATGTGTGTAATAGGCTCTATCATCAGGTAGTGCATAATGAATAACATGTGTTAAATCATTTACATCTATACCTCTTGCAGCAACATCAGTAGCCAGTACAACCTCAGTATGATGGCTCTTAAAGCTTTTCATAACACGGTCGCGCTGCGCTTGCGCCATATCGCCATGCAAACAATCTACCCGGTAACCTTCCTTTTTAAGTTGGTCACTTACATTTTGAGTGTCTCTTTTTGTACGGCAAAAAACCAAAGCACGCATTTTAGGATTGGCATCCATTATACGTTTTAGCGCCTCTGTTTTCATGGTGCCTCTTACCTGCACATATTGGTGTTCAATATCTTTATTTACTACATTCTCAGCATTTCTTACCGATACTTCAACAGCATCTTTCATGTAGTTTTTTACAATCTTCTTTATTTCCTTAGGCATGGTGGCACTAAAAAGCCATGTGCTTTTTTCAGCGGGAGTAGATTCTAATATATAATCTAAATCTTCTTTGAAGCCCATGTTTAACATCTCATCAGCTTCATCTAACACAACATACTTTAAGCGATCTAACTTAACGGCTCCCCTGTTCATTAAATCTATTAACCGACCAGGAGTGGCAACAATAATATGAACACCTTGCTTAATTTTTTTTATTTGCTGTACTATGCTTGAACCACCATAAACCGCAATACTATTAATGCCTCTAGTGTATTTGGTAAATTTCACTACTTGTGCTTCCACTTGCTGACCTAACTCACGTGTTGGCGTTAAAACCAATGCTTGTATATATCTTTCATCAGCCGATAAATGATGTGCCAAAGGCAAGGCAAATGCACCTGTTTTACCAGTACCAGTTTGGGCTAATCCTATAAAATTCTCAGGCTCATCAATTAAAATAGGAATCGCTTTTTCTTGAATTTCTGAGGGTTTATCAAAACCTAACTCAGGCAATGCCTTTAAAACTTCTTCCTTTAAACCTAATGCTTCAAATGTTGACAATGTAATTTTTTAAGTAAGCCGCAAAGGTAGTTCAATTAAAATCACATTGCTAAATATTGTAATTATAGCTATTGCGTGTATATACTAGTTATTAGTACTTTTAAACTCCCTTGAAACTTAGTGAGAAAGTAAACAACCTAAAATTATGGCTTAATGATAAGTTAAGTGGCAAGTCTGAAATTGAAATGCACACAATTGAAGATTTGGAAGAGCATGCCGAAATACCTGAGGCATATTTAGCTAAGTTTTCGTTAGACGCTGTTAAAGACCCCACTGCATTATTGGGTAGAGATGAAGAATTGCAATTGGTTGAAAAGGCTTACTCCAATTGGAAAATTTCGAAAAATTTGTTGTTAATGGTTGGCGAAACTGGCGCGGGAATGTCGTCAATTATAAACGTGGCAACTACCAATATTGAAAACGTTATAACTATTAAAAACAGCCAAAACATTAGCGCTCATAGCGACTTGTTAAATATACTATCGGAAAAATTAGGGGTAAGTAATTGCCAAAAGTTGGCTGAACTACATACAGTTGTTAGCCAAGAGCCTAGAGTAATTGTGTTTGAAAATATAGAGCGTTTATTTATTAGAACCATCAATGGCTTTAATTTATTAGATGAGTTTCTATTGTTAATGCACAACACCAAACATCATATTTTTTGGATTGTTACTGTTAATAAATATTCTTTTTATTACTTAAACCAAGTGAAGGCTATTGCCGAAAACTTTTTATCGCTGATAAGGGTAAATCCATTGAAAAACAACATTGTGCAGCAGGTTATGGATGAGCGTAACAAAAGCAATCAAAATTATTATTTAAAGCCCTTATTAGCTGCCAAATCGTATTACAAAAAGTTAAAAAAAGAAGATATAACTAAGGTGCAAGCAATGCTTGAAGAACGTTTTAAAAAGAATTTATTGGCTTTTGCTGATGGAAACCTTAGTAGAGCAATGCTTTATTGGAAAAAAGCCATAGTTAGGGTATCGGAAACCAAGGTTTATATTAGAGAAATATCAAGTATAAAAGTACCCAACCTTACCTTAGATGAGTTGTTTATACTTGACGCTATTTTACAACACACCAGCTTATCTGCTACTGAGTTAAAAAAGGTTTTGAGAAACTCGGAGCGCGCAAGTACACTTACGCTAGAAAAACTTAAAGAAAGGGATTTAATAGTTGCAATGGATTTTAAAAATACAGAACATGAGTACCGTATTAATTTATTCTACTTAAATGAGGTGGTGGTAATGTTAAAAGAACGATTGAATAGAAAATTTGTGTGATGAATGTGCTTTACAACATATTGGCTTTAAAGGCAGCGTTTTGGTTACAATTGAAAAAACCAAGCGGCACCGACCCTATTGAGGGTGGTAAAGATATTGTTGAAGGCACCAAGGAAAATGTTGGAGAAACCATTAATAAGGTTACCGAGATAATTAATCCAAAAAACATTTTTACTGTAATTTTTGTAATTGTAATTACCTGGTTGAGCATAAAAGCTTTAAACTGGATTTACAAATACCTATCGAATCGCTTTAACAGATACAGGTTATATATTTTAAGAATAAAGCCAATTATTAATGTTATTATTTGGTTTGTTGCCATTTACTCTTTGCTGGTTACTCTTTTTGATTTAACCATTGAAAAGGTATGGCCAATACTAGCATCATCTGCATTGGCATTGGGTTTTGCTGCACAAGACTTGTTGAAGAACATATTTGGTGGCTTAATGATCATTTTTGATAGGCCATTTCAAATTGGCGATAGAATTTTAATTCGCGAAAAGTATGGTGAAGTTGTAAATATTGGCATGAGAAATACGACTATTAATACTTTAGATGACTCTATGGTAACCATACCCAACTCGGTAATTATTAGTGAAGCCGTAAGCAATGCCAACTCAGGCGCATTAGATTGTATGGCTGTAGTAAACATTTGGTTACCAATTAATATTAAAGTTGAGCAAGTTAGAAAAATAGCCTATGAAGCCGCAATTACTAGCAAGTACCTAAACTTAGATAAACCTGTTAAGGTGTTGTTTTTCGATCATTTTGACAATGAACCGGCTACCAATGTTAAAATTAAAGCCTACGTTTTGGATGCTAGGTATGAAAAAGACTTTGAGGGAGATGTTACCGAATCAACCAAAAAAGCATTGGGAGAATCGGGTATTTATACTACTTAGATGATTCTTTTACCCTATTAGCAAATACTTTTTTAAATTTATCTACCTTTGGCTTTATTACCATGGCACAGTAAGGCTGACTGGTATTTTGGCCGTAGTAACCCTGATGGTATTCTTCAGCAACATAAAAAACATCAGCTTCTTCAACCTCTGTTACAATTTTATTGGAGTAAGCTCCACTTTTGTTCAATTCATCAATTACCTCATTGGCAATTTTTGCTTGTTCTGCAGAATGGTAATATATACCCGAGCGGTATTGTGTGCCCACATCATTGCCTTGCCTGTTGAGTGTTGTGGGATCATGTATGGTAAAGAACACCTCTAAAATTTCAGCAAAAGTTATTTCGTTGGTATTAAAACTTAATCGAATTACTTCATTGTGGCCGGTAGCACCTGAGCATACCTCTTTGTAACTAGGGTTTTTTACTTCTCCTTGAGCAAACCCCGACTCTACTTTTTCAACACCTTTTAGCTCACGAAAAACAGCTTCAATACACCAAAAACATCCACCGCCTAATGTAGCAACTTGTAAATTTTCCATTTACTCAATTTAATTTTACAGTATTAATTAATTGCCTTTATTTCCACCCTTCTGTTTCTGTATCGGCCATTTGTGGTAGCATTTGAGTCTCTTGGTTGAGTTTCGCCATAACCAATTGTGGTAATACGAGATGCTGAAATACCTTTACCTATTAAGTAAGTTTTGACAGATTGCGCTCTTTGTTCTGATAATTTTTGGTTTTGGAAATCATCACCTAAGTTATCGGTATGTCCTTCAATTAAAATATTCATGCTAGGATTAAACAACAACTCATCTACCACTTTAGATAAAACAGAATAACTGCTTGTTTTTAATTGAGCTGTGCCACTGTTAAACTGTATTGCATCAATGGCCTCATTAAAAATTACATTTTTGTTAACTTCAGTTGATGCTGCGGGGTAATAAGTTCTTGTAACTGGGCAACCTTTGTTTGCTCTTGATCCTGCGTTTAATGGACAGTCATCATCTCTATCAATTACTCCATCATTGTCACTATCTTTTGTTAAGTAGTTAACCACAGGTCTTTGTATAACGGGTGATTTAGGGAGTTCGTTTACCACAGGCTCTTTTGCGACTTTAATTTCAACCTTGTCCTCTTCTGGGCATCCTGCATTGTACACACTACCTTTTAAGTTCGGACATTTATCAACTTTATCTAAAATGCCATCACCATCACTATCTGCTATTTCTGCTGGGCAACCACGATTAGCTCTGCTGCCAACTTCTGTAGGACAATCATCCTCTATATCTGGGATTCCATCTTCATCACGGTCTTTAACTTTTGGACAGCCATGGTTGGCAATACTACCCCATTGGTTAGGACAATCATCTTTAGAATCAATTAATCCATCATCATCAGAATCTAAATCCACTGGGCATCCAAAATTTAATCTAGTACCTGGTTCATCAGGACATTTATCTATTTTATTAACCACGCCATCATTGTCTTTGTCTTTTAAATTACCTTGGCCTAACTTAAAAGTTAATCCTACCTGATTGTGTAGCCAATGATCGTTGTATTTGCCGTTAATAAATAGATCAAAATTGTCGGCAAAAGTATGGCCAAAAGTTGTTTGCCAATTTAAAGAGGCATTTTGGGATATTGGGATATAAAAACCTCCACCAAAAGGTATGGTAAATGCGGTGCCAACTTCTGAGCGTGGATTATTAGAATCTACATGAGAGTAGTTTGAAAAACCTAATCCAGCAAAAATATAAGGCTTAAAGCTGCTAGATTTTAGTATAAACATATCATTATAAAGTTTATAATTTAATGTTGCATGCCCTTCAAACAGCCTTGTATGAAAGCCATCTTTTTTAATTGATGGATCATTATAACCAAAATTACCTAAGCTTCCGCCTATTTTAAAATCTAAAAAATCGCCTAAATTTCTTCTTAAATCAACACTGCCTACACCATAAAATGGTGAATCGAAATTATATGCACCATTGCCCCAATCGCCTATATACTCGTTTTTTCCAAAGCGTAAATCCAACGAATATTTTTCCTCTTTTTGCGAGAACAAAAATGTGGAGATTAAAATAGAACATACCAACAATACAACCTTAGCCTTCATGTAATAAACTTTAATGTTTGTAAGCCGAAATTACATACTTTACCATAAAACGGCAGATACAAAATTTATGTTAGCACCTAATTTGAACGAAAACTAGTAAACTATAAGACCTAAAGCAGTTCATTTGCCAAGCTGGCCAATTCGCTACGCTCACCTTTTTCAAGGGTAACGTGGGCGTATATTTCGTTGTTTTTCAATCGGTCAATTAGGTAAGAAAGGCCATTGCTCTCAGCATCTAAATAAGGCGTATCAATTTGATTAATATCTCCAGTAAACACAATCTTAGTCTCGTCACCAGCTCGGCTAATTATGGTTTTCACCTCATGAGGAGTCAAATTTTGAGCTTCATCTACAATAAAAAATACCCGCGACAAACTTCTGCCTCTAATGTAAGCCAACGGAGCAATCGCAATTTTTTCGCTTTCGAGCATTGCATCAATGGTTTTTTGCTGACGTTTATCTTTATTCTCAAATTGATCTTTTATGTACTTTAAATTATCCCATAATGGCTCCATAAAAGGATCGAGCTTGGCACTTATATCGCCTGGTAAAAAGCCCATGTCTTTATTACTTAGCGGTATTATTGGTCGGGTTAAATAAATTTGCCGATATAACTTACGTTGCTCTAAAGCCGCAGCCAAAGCAATTAGCGTTTTGCCCGTGCCGGCCATACCTTGCAGTGTTACTACCTTTGTTTTGGAATTAAGTAATGCGTGTAAAGCAAAAGTTTGCTCGGCATTTCTGGCTTTTACCCCGCATGCTGATGTTTTATCTACCAATACCAAGCCCTCTTTTTCGTAAGTGGTTAGTGCCGATTTTTTGCCGTTTTTTAATATTAAAAAGTGATTGATAGGTTGCTCTCCAATTTTTGCTTTTTTATGTGCTATGGTATGCTTGGCGTAAATCTCATCAATAACACTGCTGCTAACATTGGTAATCTCAGTTACTCCATTGTATAAATCATTTACATTTTTAATCTTACCTGTTTCGTAATCTTCTGCAAATAAATTTAAAGATTTGGCTTTTAGGCGCAAGCAAATATCTTTCGATACTAAAATTATGCGCTTTTCTTTATGTTTGTTTTGGAGAGAAAGTGCGGTGTTAAGTATTTTATGATCAAATTTTTCATCACCAAAAATTCCAACAGCATCTACCCCATTTAAGGCATCAGCCAATACTACTTTTAAGCTGCCTGTTGCTGGTTTATTAAGTGGAATCCAATCGTTTAACAATTGATTTTTTGATAACTCATCAATAAATCTTATAAAACTTCTAGCTTCAAAATTTTTGGTATTGTTGCCCTTTTTAAAATTATCTATCTCTTCTAGTACATGAATGGGTATTGCTACATCATTGTCTTCAAAGTGCTTTACCGCATTGTGATCGTAGAGGATTACAGAAGTATCGAGAACAAAAATTTTCTTTTCAGCCTTACTTTTTCCCATGTTGGCAAAGTTGATATAAAGCAAAATAAAGCATGGCAACAATTATCAACAACAGGCAATAAGCAGTTGAAAAACAACCAAAAAAAGAAAGTGGTAACAATTCTTGCGAACTATTACCACTTTCGCTTAATATAAACCTTGATTTAAATTAAGCCACGTTTTTCCTAAAGTGTAATTTTATAGTTGTTGCCAACCACTCTGCTCCATTCGTATCTATGTCTTTCCAATTTTCATTTTGCAAATCTAATCTCAAGCCATTAATGCTATCGTTTCTAAGAAATTTCAAGATTAATAAATTAATCTCTTAAGCAAAAACCTTTTTTCAAACTGCTTATTTACAAGCACTCTTGCGATTACTTATAAAAGCTAACTTTTCCAGCATTATTAAAACCAAAGCCTTAATAAATAAGAATTAAATCGTGAAACCTAACCCATTAGGAACCTGATAAATTATACAGCCTAAAAAAACACAATACTTCAAGAACTAAACCTTTCGGTAATATCGCACTTTATTGCTACGATAAGCTAAAAGTAACTTATGAGGATAAATTTTCCAATAAATTGGTATTATACTTTTTAACAATGTATTAACAGGCTATTAACACTGTTTAATAACATTTGTTAATTAACTGATTTTCAAATTAACACTGTAGCTTAAAAGGTTTTTAAATCTCTAATAAGAATTTTGTTTCGCCTCAAATGAATTTTATTTTCGTTTTTCAATTCATTCAACACCGTAGTAACCGTTTGGCGGCTAGTGGCTGTTAGTTGTGCAATTTCTTGATGGGTTAAATCATGTTCTACCAAAGTTTCAAAACCTATTGGCTTGCCATAATCGTTGCCCATTTCTCTTATAAAGTCTAATATTCTGCTTTGGGCATCTTTAAATACAAGACTTTCTAATTTGCGCTCCATTTTTAACAGTCTATCTCCAATATGGCGGGTTACCTCAAAGTTTAAGCGCGAATTTAATCGCATCATGCTTAAAAAGTCGGTGGTGCTAATTGAACAAATTACTGCTTCATCATCCAATGCAATTGCAAAATCTTTTCTTACATCTTGCCCTACCAAACCTAATTCTCCGAAAATTGATCCAGGATACAATATGGTTTTTATTATTTCTTTACCATCATTAAAGGTGCCTATTTTAACCCGGCCCGACTTTAAAATGAATACTTGCTTGCTCGGCTCATCAGGAAAAAAAATAAACTCTTTCTTAGACTTAGTTTTCTCAGTCATCATACTGCTCATCTTCTGCTTTTCTTCATCAGAGAGTACTTTAAACAAATTAATTTGCTCTAAGTACCAGAGCTTGCTATTGGTTGTTGTCATGTGGTTTATAGTTTCTGCGTTCTTAGGCAAATCGGAAAAACTATACAATTGGTCAATTAACATACTAAACATTGTTTTATGAATAAAGTTTAAAAAAGTAAAATATGTACGTAGTTTTTATCTGTTTAGATTTGTAAATAATGAAATATTTATTAAGTATTCTTCTTGTTCTGTCATTTTCTCTAGCCTTTGCGGGTGGTCCGTGGTCGCAAGGAAAAAATAAAGGTTTTGCCGAAATATCCTTTTCAGCATCACTTTTTAACGATTTAATAGTTAAAAACCAATTTAACGTGTATGCTGAGTATGGTTTAAGTGAGCAAATAACTGCAAAGGCTATTTTACCTTACATGTGGGTAGGCACAAAAAATGGCATTGAAGAGTCGGGCAATAATCTAACCCCTAATAAGTTAAGTGGTATTGGCAATATCGTTTTTGGGTTAAAGTATGAGTTTTTAAAAAGTCCATTTAATGCTTCTGTTGGTGTTGATTATACTACCAACACTTTTCAAAAAGATATTGAACAAGGATTAAGAACGGGTTATGAAACATCAACTTACACACCGCAAATTTCTATTGGTAAAGGTTTTAACAAAGGCTATGTGCTTGCAGAAGCAAAATATTTGATAAACGATAGTGAGTATGCTAATTATATAAACCTTATTGGTGAGATAGGCCGTAAGATTGGCCAGAAAAGTTACTTATCATTTTACATTGAACATAAAGGTGTAGCAAATACTGGTAGTTTTAATGATACTGATGCCCCTTCATTTACAAGCACTGGTTTTTTTATTGATAATGAAAAATACACCACACTAGGCCCCAAAGCGTTAATACATATAAAAGATAATTTTGGATTAAGTACGGCTGTACTGTTTAACCTAGGCAACAATCCCAATAACAATGAAACCAATGTTAAGCTAGGTGTTTATTATGATTGGTAACACAGCTTTAGTTGCATTTAACCCAGGCCTAAAGACCAACTCAATAGATTGCTGTAAGACTACTTTTTCAACTTAAATTGCAAAGTAGCCAATGGGTGCAAGTATTTAAAAAATATGCATTCACCATTTTCATAGTGGTATTCTGACTTGTCTCCGTTGCTTGATGTTACCAAATATTTGTTGGGCTCAATTTCTTCTACACTCGCAAATGTGCCCAAACTTTCAGAATAAATTTTGGATACTCCTATTGGCTCTTCAAACTGCAACAAACAATCACTATAAGTAATCTTTTCATCTATACTAAAAGTTTCTTTGGTTGTAATAATGCTATATCCATTACCTGTTGCTTTGGTTGAAGTGTTTCTTTTAACATCATCATTTCTAAGTTCTTTAGCTGTTGCCTCACTTAAAGCATCATTTAAATAAGTTACTTGTGAAGAATAAAACGATTTTATGGAAATTATGATTCTAACCTTTAAATCGGAGGTTACTTGGTAATGCATTTTGTTGCCATTGCCTTCCATAATTTTATCTGCAACCAAGGTCCCTACTTCTTTATCGCCATGGTAAACAGCATACGTTTTAGTTTCTGCATTAACCTGTAAAATAAAAAGTGAAAAAATTATTGTAAATAAGTACTTCATATTTTATCTAGTTCAAAAAACATTCCAATTAATATCCATGTTCCAAATCAACAACATTGGTGTAAGGTTGATTGTTTGCAAAATTCTTTAAATTTTCGATTACATCATTCCATCTTACCAAATCAGTATCTGGTGACCCTCCTCTGTGAGGCGATAATACAATGTTATCCAGTTTTTGAAAATCATAGTTAAAAGGATATTTTTTGCCATCAACTTCATCAGGACTGTAATTGTACCAAACATCAATAGCAGCCCGCTGAATGGTTTTATGGCTAAGCGCATTGTACAAAGCTTCTTCATTTACAACAGCTCCCCTGCTCATATTTACCAAAATGCCTTGCTTACCAAGCAATTTCAATTCTTTTTCTCTAATAAGATTATCCGTTTCATTGGTATGTGGCACCGCAATCATTAAAACATCAGTCCATTTTAAAAACTCGTTTAACTGTTCATTTTTAAAACATAGCAAATCATTGGTTTGCTGATTACTCTTTCTCGTAAGTGCCGCAAAACTACTGCCATAAGGCATTAGCATTTGGTGTATGGTATTATTCATATTGCCATATCCTAAAAAACCAATCTTTCTATCGGCTAAACTTATGGAGGCTGCTTCTTTATCGCCCGTGCGCCATTGGCCATTTACCATAAAATTATGATGAGTTATGGTTTGGTTACATGCACTTAATAGCAATGCCATTGCATGTTGTGCATTTAAGTGTGCGTGGCCATGATTGTTTAACAAAGTAATTTCTTTGTTTTGCAAAACTGGTTTATGCTCTTTCATTAAGTGTTGTACCCCTGCGCCAGGATTAATGAAAAGGCTTAGTTCTATTGCATCATTCAACCATTCAACCTTTGGTCGCCAGCCAACTATTGCATTGGCATCTTTAATTTGATTATGCATAAAAGCATTGTATTCTTCCTTATTATCAGCAGCACTTATATCCGTAAAAATCAAATCTAACGGCTCTTTATCCAAATGTTTTTTCAGGTAGTTCTTCAATTCATCTTTAACATTCCAAATAAACAGCACTTTTTTCATCTCGCTCACAGTTGCTAAAATATGGAAAGCGTTACATTTGCCGCAATAATAATTGGATTCAAGGAAGAAATGTTACAGGTATGGGATTTAAAGAAGAAATAAATAGAAGAAAGACGTTTGCAATTATTAGTCACCCTGATGCTGGTAAAACCACACTAACAGAAAAGTTCTTGTTATTTGGTGGTGCAATACAAGTTGCAGGTGCTGTTAAATCTAATAAAATTAAGAAAAGTGCTACTTCCGATTTTATGGATATTGAGCGCCAAAGAGGTATTTCTGTTGCCACTTCTGTTATGACATTTGAGTATAACAATACTTTGATAAATATTTTAGATACCCCAGGACACAAAGATTTTTCGGAAGATACCTATCGAACACTTACTGCGGTAGACAGTGTTATTTTGGTAATTGATTGCGTAAAAGGTGTGGAAGAACAAACCGAAAACTTAATGCGCGTTTGCCGAATGCGAAAAACGCCAGTTATAGTTTTTGTAAATAAAATGGACAGAGAAGGTAAAGATCCATTTGACTTACTAGATGAATTAGAAGAAAAGTTGCAGATTAATGTAAGACCATTGACATGGCCTGTAAATATAGGTAGCAGGTTTAAAGGTGTTTATCATTTAATGGATAAAAACATGCGCCTTTTTAGAGGTGGTACACAAAAAATTGAAGATGATGTGTTAAGCATTTCAGACATTAACGATCCTGAATTGCAAAGCAACATTGGAGAGCAAGATCATAAACAATTGAAAGAAGATGTGGAGTTGATTGAAGGTGTGTATGAAGAGTTTGACACCCAACCTTATTTAGATGGCGAACTAGGACCTGTATTTTTTGGCAGTGCCATTAACAACTTTGGGGTTAAAGAAATGTTAGACACCTTTGTGAAAATCGCGCCATTCCCACAACCTAGACAAGCAGAAGAAAGAATAGTTGAACCAGAAGAGAAAAAGTTTACTGGCTTTATTTTTAAAATACACGCCAACATTGATCCCAACCACAGAGATAGGATAGCCTTTTTAAGAATATGCTCAGGCATATTTGAACGCAATAAGTTTTTTAAACATGTCCGCTTAGATAAGAAGATGAAGTTTAGCAATCCGTATGCATTTATGGCAGCTCAAAAAGAAGTGGTAGACAGTGCCTACCCTGGTGATGTTATTGGATTGTATGATACTGGTAACTTTAAAATAGGCGACTCTATGAGTGAAGGGGAAGAAATTAACTTTACTGGTATGCCAAGCTTTTCGCCAGAGCTGTTTAAAGAAGTGGTAAATAGAGATCCTTTAAAAACAAAGCAGTTAGATAAAGGCGTGCAACAACTAACAGAAGAAGGTGTGGCCCAATTGTTTTACAAAATACAAGGCAACACTAAAATTATTGGTACAGTAGGTGAATTGCAGTTTGATGTAATTAAGTATCGTTTAGAGCATGAGTACCGAGCCAAATGCGATTTAAATCGCCTTAACTATTACAAAGCTTGTTGGATAACCAGCGACAATGCTGAAAAACTGGCTGAATTTAAACGCTTAAAAGCAAACTACTTGGCTTTAGATAAAGAAGAAAACCTAGTGTTTTTAGCAGAGAGCCAATGGATTTTAAAAACCAATATGGACAATTACCCTGAGCTGGCGTTTCATACTACGAGTGAGTTTAACTCAGCTGTGGTGGTTTAATTTTTAATGATTTTTTGGGTACTTGTATGGCCTTTTTCATTTTGGACTTCAACCAAATAAACCCCGTTACTCAAATGGTCTAAATCAACCAATTCAACAGAACTACTAATTGCTTGCTTCAATATTTCTTGGCCTTTTAAATTATAAATGGTTAGCCCATATTCCTCCATCTGAAAAGCCTCAATATTAATTGTAAAGTGGCTTGCAAAAGGGTTAGGGTAAATTTTAAAAGGAATTTGATTAACTAAATCATCTACTCCAACTAATGAACCATAGTTATAAGTATAAGCCTTAATCAAAGAATCGCATGTTAAAGCCCAATGATTGGGCGTACTGTACACCAAAGTGTCGTTTATATAAATACAACGGCAGTGGTATTCCTTGGCTTTAAAAGCATTGCATTCATGAAACCAATGGTCAGATTGGAAACTTACTTCCCCAAACCCCGAATCTGCCCCAACACCTTCTATAAAAAAGTGCTTGTTATTTATAAAACATGGTAAATCACTCTGTAACCAATAACGGTAGTGCCATTTACCAGTAGGTAAAAACAATGAGTCTTTTTTATTTATCCAACAATTTTTATTATAAAAATTGAATGACCATTGATTAATCCAAGCAGTATCGTTAGAAATAGTATCACCAACAACCCAGTTCAAATCCCACAATTTAGTTTCAAATCCTGGAGAACTTAAATAATAGTGAATCTTTTTACTGCTATCTATCCTTAACTTAGTCCCTCCAAAAGAAATTGGCTTAAATCCTCCATTGCTGGCATTTAGTGTTGAGTCATAGTTAGGTGATGACATATAGTGGTAATGCCTATTCGGAATAATTGAGGTATCAATTATTCTGTTATTCAGCCATTGCCCAACATCAGTAAAATAAATATTTAAATATCCATCCCAACCTCTAATATCCAAACTATATTCCGTTGGAGATCCTGGTCCACCGCTTTCATTGTGGTCAACTACTTCTGTTACCCAAACAATATTGCTATCAGGCAGGGGTATGTATGTGTGTTGGCTAAGGGCTAAATAACAAAGTAGACTTAATGTAAATGTTAGTAGAAGCGTTTTCACTGTCAATAAAGTTAAGCGTTTTTATGTATTGGTTTAGTTCTTGACTCAAGTTAGTGCATCACCTCATCAATAAAATCGACCTATTGGTAGAATTCATTTCATCCAATTATTACCATTCCTTACTTTTATAACAACCACAAAAACTAAATAAATATGAATGCACACGAAATAGACTATAAAATTATTGGAGACGATTTACAATGCGTAGAAATTGAGTTAGACCCACAAGAAGCTGTGATTTAATTTTTAATGATTTTTTGAGTACTTGTATGGCCTTTTTCATTTTGGACTTCAATCAGATAAACCCCACTATTTAACTGGTTTAAATCAACCGATTCAAAAGAACTACTAATTGCATACTTCAATATTTCTTGGCCTTTTAAATTATAAATGGTTAGCCCATATTCCTCCATTTGAAAAGCCTCAATATTAATTGTAAAGCGGCTTTCAAAAGGGTTAGGGTAAATTTTAAAAGGAATTTGACTAGCTATATCATTGACTCCTACCAAAGATTGAGGATTGTAACTATGTGCTTTCACCAATGAATCACAACTTATATTCCAATGATTGGGAGTGCTGTACACCAAAGTGTCGTTTATGTAAATACAACGGCAGTGGTATTCCATGGAAGGGAAAATAGTACATTCATAAAACCAGTTACCCGCACCCATGCTTTGCAGCCCAAACCCTGAATCACCGCCAATGCCCTCAATAAAAAAGTGCTTGTTATTTATAAAACATGGTAAATCACTTTGTAACCAATAACGGTAGTGCCATTTACCAGTAGGTAAAAACAATGAGTCTTTTTTATTTACCCAACATGAGCTGTTAGTCGCATTGAACATTGGATAGCCTACCCAAGTAGAGTCATTTGAAATGGTATCGCCAATATCCCAATTAAAATTCCAAATATTAATATAGTTACCTTTACCACCATAAGCGTAATGTAGTTTTTTACTGCTGTCTATTCTTAACAAAGTTCCTCCAAAAGCGAATGGCTTAAAACCACCTCTTCCTGCATTAAGAGTAGTATCATATTTAAGACTCGACATGGCGTGATAAATCAAACTTGGCGTAAAAGTAGAATCTATTATTCTGTTATTTCGCCATTGACCTATATCATCATAAAAAAGATTTAGAAATCCATCCCGGCCCCTAATATTCAAACTATATTCTGTTGGAGATCCAGGCCCTCCACTTTCATTGTGGTCAACTACTTCTGTTACCCAAACTATATTACTATCAGGCAAGGGAATATATGTATGTTGGCTAAGGGCTAAATAACAAAGTAGGCTTAAGGTAAATGTTAAGAGAAACGTTTTCACTGTCAATAAAGTTAAGCAATTTTATGTATTGGTTTAGTTCTTGACTCAAGTTAGTGCATCACCTCATCAATAAAATCCACCTATTGGTAGAATTCATTTCAACCGATTATTTTCATTCCTTATTTTTATCACAACTACAAAAAACTAAACAACATGAATGCACACGAAATAGATTATAAAATTATTGGAGACGATTTACAATGCGTAGAAATTGAGTTAGACCCACAAGAAGCTGTAGTAGCAGAAGCTGGCAGTTTTATGTTAATGGATCAGCAAATACAAATGAATACCATTTTTGGTGATGGCACCAACCAAGAAAGAGGTTTTTTTGACAAAATGTTATCTGCAGGTAAGCGCGTACTAACGGGTGAAAGCTTGTTTATGACGGTATTTACCAATGTTGGCAATGACAAACACCGAGTAAATTTTGCTGCGCCCTACCCTGGTAAAATTGTAGCGTTAGACTTAAGCTCACTTAATGGAAAAGTAGTTTGCCAAAAAGAGAGTTTTTTGTGCGCTGCCAAAGGCGTAAGGGTTGGCATTGAGTTTAGTAAAAAACTAGGTAGAGGATTGTTTGGTGGTGAAGGCTTCATTTTGCAAAAGTTAGAAGGAGATGGAATGGCCTTTGTACATGCAGGAGGTACGATAGTTGAGCGTGACTTATTGCCAGGTGAAAAGTTAAATGTAGATACGGGTTGCTTGGTAGCTTTTCAAAGTACTGTGAACTACGATATTGAATTTGTAAAAGGTGTTAAAAACATATTTTTTGGTGGTGAAGGTGTATTTTTTGCTTCCTTAACTGGTCCTGGTAAGGTTTGGATTCAATCATTGCCATTTAGTCGCTTAGCTAGCCGTGTATTGGCAGTAATACCTAAAATGGGTGGCAAGCGAAAAGGAGAAGGAAGTATATTAGGTGAATGGGGAGATATTATTATGGGTGATAGACGGTTCTAAATCTGATTTGCTCATACACAATTACTGCTCATGCCTAAAAACATGAAGTACTTCTGTGCCCTTCAAAACCTCAGTTCTGAGAAAAGATAGGTACTTAGATGAATCTACTTAACAGGATAATATATCTTGGTTTCTAAATCATACGGACCTACAGTTGCAGGGTCGCTAGCATAAACTTCCCAACCGTAACTCCTCTTTTCATCAACCTCATAATCATTATCTTCTAAATATTTTTGAAACTTAGCATGCGCTTCTCCAGTGAACTCGTAAGGTCCAAAATTACTAACAGTTGCAAATTTTCCTCCGGGAAGTTCGCCCATTTTCATATCAACAGTTTCTTTAATTGCTTCTTTTACTGGCAAGCCCAAGCGTAAATAAATCAATTGTTCATCTTCTCCCAAATACTCCGAATAAGGCGCACCTATTATTTCTCCATTTTTAGACGCGTATTCTTGCAGTTTAGGGTACCATTCGCTCATTACCTCACCTACTTTGTCTAACGGAATATCTCTTTTTACAAAAAGTACACTTTGCGGTTCTAAAGTTTGCTCATCATAATTTTTCAGTACTGAATTTAATTTTGGTTGTGGCATAGGAGCTTTTGCACTTACCTCAGCTAAATCATTCAATCCATTTTCAAAATTTCTAATATTTAGTGATTTAAAATAAGGTCCTCCTAACTTCATTAAACCATGCATTTTCCACTTAAAATTCCAATCAACCTTGGTGGTATTCTCATCAATCTTTTCAAAGGTCCAAGTAATTTTGTCCGCTGGCATTTCTGCTGACTTCCCAAACTTAAAAGCCAAATCGCTACTTATAGATTTGTTTTCAACAACTGCAGTATGCACATGTGTGCCAGACATTTTGCCATTGCCGCTAATAAATTCCGATTTAGCTCCCACTCCACTTTCAGCGCCAGAATAAGTTGTTTTCATTTCGGGATCCTCTTTTTGCCAAGGCGACCAAGCTTCCCAATTTTTAAAACTTGCTACTTGATTGTAAACCGTTTCTACTGGTGCATTAATGGTTTTACTCCGTGTAATTTCATAATTATTAGGTAAAACAAAGTATGCGATAACCGCAGCAATCAACAAAACCAATATTAGGACTACAATGCCTTTTAAAAATTTCATGGTTTTAAGTTTATTTTAATTTGGAGATATAAATTTAAAATATATAAGTTTGATTACCAAAGTACAAAAAGTGTAAAATGAATACAGGCAAGTATTTCAAAGTAGTTTATAGTGATGATGATTTGGTGATAGTAAACAAATTACAAGGCGTGCTTTCTATACCTGATAGGTATGATTCAAAAATTCCATCAGTTCAAAAACTATTACAAAAACAGTTTAAAGATGTATTTACGGTGCACCGTTTAGATAGAGATACAGGCGGCATTATTTGTTTTGCTTTAAACGCAGCTGCACATAAAAACCTAAACGAACAATTTGAGCATAGAACTGTGGAGAAAATTTATGAATGTGCTGTAGTTGGCATTCCTGAGCCAGAATCTGCTCAAATTGATGTGCCAATTAGAGCTAATACCAGAAATAAAGGTATGCTGGTAGCGCATAATGGCAAACCTTCTACAACCTTGTATAAAATTGAAAAAGCCTTTGCTACACATAGCCATTTAAAAGTAAAACCAATTACCGGTCGCACACATCAAATTAGGGTACACCTGAGTTATTTGGGCCACCCCATTGTTGCAGATGATTTGTACAACCGCATGCCAAGCTTTAAGCTATCATCCATAAAAAGAAGGTATGAAGGCAATTTAGATGAGCGACCGTTTTTAAAACATACTGCGCTGCATGCTAGCTCAATAAAATTTAACCACCCTACTACAGGCAAAGAAGTAACATTTACCGCACCTCACTCAAAAGGTTTAAAAGCCTTATTGCAGGTACTAGAAAAATATGATGTTTAAATTTACACTATGAACTTTTTGAAAAACACCCTACTGATAACATTGGTGATTAGCATTTCATGCTCCATGAGTTTTGCTCAGCAGGACTCCATTATGATTAGAAATATTTTTGACAAAGCATTAAATGAAGGCAAGGCATATGAAGCGCTAACTGAGTTATGTAAAGATATTGGTGGCAGACTAAGTGGAAGTAAAGAAGCTGATGAAGCAGTAGTTTGGGGAAAAGAAAAATTACAAGAATTTGGCTTGGAGCCTGTGTATTTGCAGGAAGTTATGGTGCCTAAATGGACAAGAGGTGAACCTGAAGTTGCTCATTATGCTATAAAAGCTTCAAAAAAACCGTTTGACTTGGCCATATGTGCTTTAGGAGGTTCAGTAAGTACAGGCATAAAAGGTATAAATGCAGAAGTTATAGAAGTAAAGTCGCTAACAGAGTTAAAAGATTTAGGTGAAGCCAAGGTAAAAGGGAAAATTGTGTTTTACAATCGCCCAATGAGAGCTACGATAATTAGCACCTTTAGAGCTTATGGTGGTGCCGTAGATCAACGAGTGAGCGGTGCAAAAGAAGCGGCCAAATATGGAGCCATTGGTGTGTTGGTAAGGTCTATGAGCTTAAAAATTGACAATGAGCCACATACAGGTGTTATGAGATATGGAGATGCCGAAACCAAAATACCAGCAGCCGCAGTTAGTACGCTAGGTGCTGAAGAACTAAGTAAGGCTTTGGTTTTACATCCAGATTTGCAGTTGTATATAAAAATGTCCTGCAAAAATCATGATGAGGTATTATCGCACAACGTAATTGGCGAAATTAAAGGAAGTGAATATCCTGATGAATATATTGTAATTGGCGCTCACTTAGACTCATGGGATTTAGGAGAAGGTGCACATGATGATGGTGCAGGAATTGCTCATGTTGCTGAAGCTGCAAGAATATTGTTAGAAGTTGGCTACCAACCTAAGCATACCATTAGAGTGGTTTTTTATATGAATGAAGAAAATGGCATTGCTGGTGGTAAAAAATATGCACAAGAAGCTTCTACCAAAAATGAAAAACATATTGTTGCTATAGAGAGTGACAGCGGCGGCTTTACCCCGAGAGGTTTTGGTGCTGATGCGCCCAAAGAGTTTATTGAAAAGTTAAAAAGCTATTCGTCATTATTTGAGGAATATGGTTTAAGTTACTTTGGCAAGGGTTATGGAGGTGCAGATATTGGTCCTTTAAAAGAAAAAATGCAAACGCCATTAATTGGATACATACCAGATTCACAAAGGTATTTCGATTACCACCATGCTAGCACTGATGTTTTAGAGGTGGTAAACGAAAGAGAATTGGCCATGGGAGCAGCCTCAATAGCTGCTTTGGTTTATTTATTAGATAAATATGAAGTAAAATGATGCGATTATTTACAATGTTGTGTTTTGTTGCTATGCTCATTTTTGCAGGTTGTAAAAATGACAAAGTCAGGAATGATGATGAAAAACCAATAAAAACTAGCACAACTAAAGATGATAAAACGAATGGTTCATCTGACCCTTTAAAGGTTGATGCAAATCCGTTTCAAGAAGAAAAGGTAGTTTCGCCAGAAGACCAATTGGCGCATGATCAAAATTTTGAAGAAGGAGAAAGATATAAGCGTCAAGCATTAACTGCATTTGAAGTGGGCAATGAAGAAGAAGCTAGAGAAGTAGCAAAAAAAGCTATTGAATCGTTTACCTCTGCGCATACTTTTGATACCACTGGAATAACAGCTTGTTCAATTGGTTATGTGCATTATCTATTGGGCAATTACCATAAAAGTATTGAATGGTTCGAAACATCTATAAACATTGATGCCTTGCTGCAAGACAATGACTTTGCTTTTATGTATTGGGGAATGGCAGAAGTAAATCTTGGAAAATTTGAGTCAAGTTTAGATGCATTTTATCAATCCGTTACCGTAAACCAAGATCCTGCGCACAAAGCAGAAGTAGTAAAAGAAATTGAAAAATTTGGCAACTACAGTTGGAATTTGGGAGTAAAATACCAAGATAATGTTAAACAATCGAACAGTTATAAAAGATTTGGTTTGGGTACATGGGTAGTAGCTTATTCAGTAGATACAATGAACGTTGAGGTTACCAAAAAAATAATTGGTGGAGCTAAGGAATTAGAGATACCCGATTTAGTTGCCCGTTATGAGGCCAAGCTCGGCAGAATTTCTAAAGAATAATTACTTGCCAACTCGGTAAGGAAAGTGCTTGGCAATTCTTTTATTAATATTGTCTATTACTTCATTTGACGGTCTATCCCAATCTGCCTCTGCTTCATCAGCCATTTGCCATAAAACTGTACCATCTTCCTTATCAATTAATGATACACTGCATTTAATGTCATTGGTTTTATCATCTAAACTCCCGGCACCTAAAAATGCCAATGGATTTTTGGTACCTAATAGTATCAATACATCTTTAGCTATGTTAATTCCGTAAGATGCTAAATCACTCATATATCTTTTTTTCTCAACATTGGCGCGTATTACCGCATCTACATTTAGCAGCGTAGCTAACTCTTCTGGTGTTTTTGTCCAAGTATCTCTTATGCTTAAACCTTGCTCAACAAAAATGCTATTGGTTTTTGATACTGCCTGAAAATCTACTCTAAACTGCTTTTTACCTGCGTGGGTACTTTTTAAAATTTGATTGTATAATGATGTTTGAAACGCTTTACTTTCAGCTTCTTCTAATTGGGCCAATTGCTCTTTACTCATATCCATTGGTTTGCTACCAGTAAACACCATTTCGCAAGGCAATACTGCAACCGTTTTGTGATTGGCAGTTTTACTTTTAAAACTATTGGTTATGTAGTAAGGTTTGGCGCATGATGCCATCAAAAATAGTAGCGGAATTAATAGTAGGTAAAAACTTTTTTTCATAATTACGTTTTAATAGTATAAGTGTACGTTTTTTTGCCTTGTACATTGCTGTTATCGTTGGCGCTTTTGGCTTTAGTTATATTGTATTTTAAGGTATTACCAGGTGGTAGTTTAAAGTTAATTTTCAGCTTATGCTTTGTAGTCACCTTTAAATTTCTATTATTCTGTGGCTCATACTTTAACAGCTTAACTACCCTTTCGGCTTCTTCATCACAACCATGTCCAAGGCTATTAAGCGCTTTGGATTCAACAACCATGCCATTATAACTAACTGCATATTGCACCCATATAAAACCCTCTACTTTAGCAATTAATGCTTCTTTAGGATATTTTAAATTTTGAGCAATAAACTTTTTCAGTGCTTCATTGCCACCAGGATACTCCGCCTTTTTAATAAAGTTTTTAGATGATTTTTTCAATTACAATTTGTATTGTACACCTAGGTGAATGCCAGCACTTACACGTGTGGTAGTTGTTCTTGGAGGGCAAAGCTCAAAACTATTGTTGCTACATCTATTGTATTTGCTACTGTAGCCAACCCAATAATCTGTATTTGATATGTTACCACTACTGTTTAAAAACTTAGCACGCTTATGCTCTGCATCTCCCATACCAACATCTGCTCTTACATTTAGCGAAACAATAAATTGCTCGCTTAAATTATAATTTAAACCAAGGCCGCTTGCAATACCTATATCAAAAGCAGTGTATGCAGTATGTGATAAGCCCAGAGTTGTGTCTGCAGTGGCTTGCTTTATCAAAACACTTTTGCCTGATGCAATGCTACCATAGGCTACACCATTGGCCGTAAACTCAACATCATCTTTATAAGAAGTTAAAATCATGGCCTGCGGACCAACATAAAAGTTAAAAGAAAACATTTGGTTTCTGTTGCTGCTAAGTTGTAGTTGAACGGCTGGCTTAAAAAATTGCTGATTTGTTTTGGCAACCAAAGTGGTATCTCCCATAGCCCCTGCGTAAGCTTGGTTGTGAGATGCATAATGCGCTTCTAAACGCCAACCAACATAACTATTTAATGCCATTGAGTAATTTAAACCAGCTTGAAAACCAATGTTGTTTTCTAACACCAACGCATTATTTGCATCAGCATCTTGTTGGTTCATTAAAGAGGTATATTGCGGAATAACATCAATACCTATTGATTTAGATAAACTAAAGTCTTCAGTATTTTGGCTTACTAATTGCAAGGGAAAGAGTAAAAAACAAAAAATATAAATCAAACAATTTACCTTCATTAATTCGTTAATAAGTGTACAATCAAATATAGATAATTAAACCCCTAAAAAATATAAATCAAACTAAATTTGTGTTGTAATGAATAAAATTTTAATACTAATCGCTTGCCTAATTTTTGGTGTTTCCCTTGCAAAGGCCGATTATGAATTTACCTTTCATATAACCGATTTATCAGAAGGAACTGTTTATTTGGGTCATCATTATGCCAATAAACAAGTGGTAAAAGATTCTGTTAAAATTAAAAATGGCAAAGCGGTTTTTAAAGGTGATAAGGATATTGAAGGCGGATTGTATCTTTTCGTTTTTCCGGGTAAAAAAGAGTATTTCGAATTTGTTGTTAGTGGTGATGAAGATAAATTTTCAATAACCACCTCTCAAAAAGATTATATCAAAGATTTTACTTCTAAGGGCAGTGATGAAAATAGGCAGTTTTACCAATACATAAATTATCTGTCTAATAAAAAAGCAAGCTCTGCCCCATTGCGCAAAATGTATAGCTCAGAAGCTGATCCGTTAAAAAAGCAACTTATAAATAATCAGTTAAAAGCTTTAGATGACGAAATATTGGCTTATCAGGAAAATTTCATAAAAGACAACAGCAACTTATTTGTATCCAAAATTATAAAGTCTAACATAGATATTGTTGTGCCTGAACCACCTGTTAACGCTAATGGTAGCATAGATTCTAATTTTCAATTTAAGTATTATAAAAAGCATTATTTCGATAACATTGATTTATCTGATGACCGAATGATTCGCACACCTGCGGTGGTTAATAAGGTAACTTATTACCTTGAAAAGTTGACTTTAAAAACACCCGATTCTGTACTAACTGCCTATGATCGCATTTTAAATTTAGCCTCAAACAGTAAAGAAATAACCAAGTATTATTTAGTCGAATTTTTAAATGAAACTGCCGACTCTAAAGTAATGGGTATGGACAAGGTTTATGTGCATTTAGTAGAAAAGTACTTTAAAGAAGATCAACTAGATTGGATTGATAATGCGCAACTCTACAGAATACAAGCACAAGCCAAATCATGGAAACCCATTTTAATAGGCAAAAAGGCACCACCGTTTAAACTTAAAGATGCCATGGGTATGGAACACCATGCCTATAGCTTAAATAGCAAATACACCCTGCTTTATTTTTACGATCCTGATTGTGGACATTGCCAAACCCAAACCAAAAAACTAGTGCCCGCTTATGAAAGCATAATTAGTAAAGGCTTTAACCTTGAAGTAATGGCTATTTGCGGTACACCTGAAGAAGATAAATGGCTAAAGTACATTGATGAAAATATGCATAAAGATTGGGTGCATGTAGCTGATTTTAGTTATGAAAGCGATTTTAGAACTCGCTATGATTTAACTGGTTATCCTAGAGTTTTTATTTTGGATGAGCATAAAATAATAATTGCCAAAAGATTGGGGGCAGAACAAATTGAAGATTTTTTAGAAAGACACGAAAAATTAATTAATGAAAAATAGTTTAGTTGTAATACTGGGTTTTTTATACTTAACAATGTTAGGTTGTAATACCACATCACAAAAATCTGCACAACCTAAATTACCTGTTACCCAAAATTTTACTGATGTAATTACCAAGTTAGGTAGCGCTGAAGTAATTGTAGTTGATGATAAAAAAACAGGCCTAATAAACTGTTATTTAGGTTTTGCCAAGCATCACTTAGTTTTAAAAATGCTACAACTTAATGAAGAAGAAAAAGGAAAGTTTAGCCATGTTTGCAGAAGCAATATTGTTTTGAAAACCAAGTATGAGCGCAAACCCTTATTAGCTTTTGAAGAGTGGAAGTTTGAAAACATTGCAGATTCTGAACTTATGCAGCAACGACTAAAGATTTTAAATGGAACCTTAAGCCAGCCTGAACAAGTTAATAACGAGTTGCACTTTAAAGCCTGGATGATAGGAAGTACCTTGCAAATAGTTTACACAAAAAACGAAAACGGTAAATCATACGTAAATAGTTTAGTTGATATAATTAAAACTTAAAAATGAACTTTAGTTACACCATAATGTTATCCTTATTACTCACAACACTTACATTGTGGCAGTGTGATAGAACCGGAAAAAGCGTTAAAGAAAATAAGGCCACTCAAAATAAAACTGTTATGCAAAGCGAATCAAAAGAGGATAACACCAAAGGAACTGAACTAGAAAAAGTTGTAAAAACTGATGCTGAGTGGAAGGCCCAACTTACAGATATGGAATACCGAGTTGCGAGAGAAGATGGAACTGAAAGGGCATTTTCGGGCAGATATTGGAACTTAAAAGATGATGGTGTTTACCATTGTGTATGCTGCGACTTACCACTGTTTGATAGTGAAACTAAATATGCCTCAGGTAGCGGTTGGCCAGCATTTTACGCTCCTGTTAAAAAAGAGTATGTTGATGAAAAGTTAGATAAAAGCTTGGGAATGACAAGGGCCGAAATAGAGTGCAAGAGGTGTGGCTGCCACTTAGGTCACGTGTTTGATGATGGGCCAGAACCAACAGGTTTAAGATATTGTGTCAACTCAGTCTCATTAAAATTTAAGGAAAGAGAAGAAGAAAAATAAGCCTTTTACAAAGGCAACTTTTCAATGCCATTTAAACATACCACTTGATGGCTTGCTTTCGTTTGGTTTAAAATGTCTCTGTTCTTTTTTACCATTTCGTTTGTGTAGGTTCGTTTGTGGTAAATATGAAATACAATGGCCTTGTTTTTCATTGATTTAATGGTTAGTCCGTTTTGTTTCAATCGCCATTCAATATCGGTATCCTCCCCTATTCCTGGTGCGGTATAATTTTCATCAAAACCATTAACATCTAATAGTGCTTCTTTTGCAACACCCCAATTGCAGCCAACTACACTCTTAACTTCACTAAAATTTATTGGTGCTTGTGGCGAATATATACCTTCTTTAACTTGCTGCGTATCTGTTAAAATTAATTTTTGCCATTGCAATATATCTATGTCTTGTGTTTCCATCAGTTTTTTCGAAAACTTTGGACCCAAATTAACTTTTCGACCCGCCAAAATGAGTTGGTCATTAAAAGCACCAATATAGTTTTTAACAAACTCGGGGTGCGGTATACAATCGCCATCAATAAAAATTATCAATGGTGCTTCAGCTGCTAAAATTGATTTATTTAGCATTTCATTTTTCCTAAATCCGTTATCAGTTTTTTGATTAGTGTGCTTAATATTAAAGTGATAAATCGATCTAAACTCTTCTATGGATGTAATGGTATCAGTATTTGCATCATCTTCAGATATGATTACTTCAAAATCATTTGCAGACTGATTACTAAGCGCATCTAGTATTAATTTTAAATTTGAAATTGCTTTGTAATATGATATTATAATGCTGGCTTTCATTGGTTGATTTGCGGAATTCAGATTTTCCTATTGCACAATTTATAAATTCGAAATTATAGTTTCGCACTACACCAAGCAAACATTTGTACTTAGAATTATTAAATTTGGTCCATAAATTAAATCAATGAGTCGCAAAACAACAGGCATAGTACTTTTAATGATAGTTGCAGCTGTAATGGTTAGACTAATATCGTTGCCATTTCCAAATTTTGCTCCAATTGCAGCAGTAGCGCTGTTTGGTGCAGCATTTTTACCTAAAAAAAGTTGGGCTTTTGCGGTTACCCTTGGGGCCTTGTTTTTAAGTGACACTATATTGCATTTAATGTTTATGTCTGGTAGTAGAATGTTTGCGGGCTATCATAGCACAATGTGGGCAGTATATGGCGCAATGGCTATTGTAGTATTAATAGGCCTAACAATGAGAAAGAAATTCTCTATAAAAAAATTAATCCCAGCAACTTTGCTAGGATCAATTGTGTTTTTTATAGTTACTAATTTTGCCGTTTGGCTTGGTAGTGGTGTAATGTACCCTAAAAACTTGGGCGGTTTAGTTGCTTGTTATACTGCAGCTATTCCGTTTTTCCACTACACTCTTTTGGGCGATTTATTTTTTGTAACTATCCTTTTCGGAAGCTACTACTTAATCAAATCAACCATATTAAAGCCTGCTCAAAATTTGTAGTTAACACCTAAAGTAGCATTTCTACCTTTTTCGGTAAAACCATACACATCAACATAATCACTATCCATTAGGTTGTTAATGCCTAGAAATACACTTACCCTGTCTTCATAAATTTTGCTGTAGTTGGCACTAACATTTAGCAAGTTGTAGTTTTCCATTACAGTTAAACCACCCGTATTAAAGTTAGGTGTTTCTCTTGTGCCAATATAGTTATAGAATAAATTGGTTGTTAAACCCTCACAAGGCATAATGTTAACTCCAAAACCATACTTTACTTTAGGTATTCTGTACAAACTAGTTTCAACAGTGCTATTTACGGTTGAGTAGTTGTAAGTCATTGCAAACTTTTTACTTATTTGATAGTTCGCTTCAACATCAACACCTGTTACTGAACGTGCATCTATGTTGCTATATCTAAAAGTGCTAAAATCGAAACCTACTTTGTTCACTTCATTTCTATTATAGTAAGCCACATTCACCTTTAAGTTATCATTATAATACAACGTAGCTCCTACTTCAAACTCTTCTGCCTCTTCTGCTTCTAACTCGCTGTTACCAAAACTAACGTTAAACAATTGATACAATGATGGTGCTTTAAATGAAGTTGATGCGTTCCCATAAACTTTTAAATCCATGTTATCATTTAAAGGCATGTTAATGGCAGGGTTAATGGAATAAGTTAAATGCTCGCCATATTTGCTATGAAAGTTAGCTCTAACACCAGCTTGCACACTCAATTGGTTTTGACTAGCAAAAAACGAAACATACGGATCAAACAACTCTGTATAGTTATCACTGTACCTAGTATATTCTTGCTCAGTTGGTCCGCCAGTTGAAAATGAGTAGTTGGTGTTTTCACTGTTAGATTGTAATTTTTCATAGCCCATACCCATTACCATAGTTATGTTGCTAGCAAAATCATGTTTCCATTGTAGCTCCGAGTCATATCTTTCACTACCAAATGCACTTTGTAAGAAGCCACCAGTGTAGCTAGGTTTAAATGCTGTTGCAACAAACTCAGTTGTATCATTATTATCAGTTCTATCAATTTTATGATAGGTCATGTTTAATTTTAATGAGCCATTATCATAGGAATACTTAGGTTGTAGGTTATACAGCTGCTGGGTTCCTTGATAAACTCGGTTTTCATCATCTGCAAACTCGCCATTGTCAATATCCGACTCAAAACGATCAATCATTATCATTAAATTAATGTCCCAGTTTTCATCTATGGAATAACTCATTTTCACCATAGCATTCAACTCTTCAATCTTATCCTTTTCAAAATCGCCTTTATTAGGTGTAACTAATGAACTGTCAACAATAGCAGCTCTAAAAGTATCTTTAGCGGCTGAAAAGCTTTCTGATGTTAGATAATTTAAGCCTACGTGAAATTTAAATTTTTCATAACCACTGCTTATGTTTATGTAAGGATTAACGTCTCCAAATGTGCTTAATCTAACTCCACCGTTGCCATTCAACTCATTACTTATTGTTTTCTTAAGAATGATGTTTACCACACCAGAAACTGCATCTGAACCATACAATGAACCTGCACCACCTTTAAGCACTTCAATTGACTCAATGTTATTGGTGTTTAAAAATCTAAGGTCATATGCATTGTCAATATCACTAGCATCATTAACTGCAATACCATCAATTAATACGAGCACCTGCCCTCTTCTACCACCTCTAAGGTAAAATGAAGTATTGTTGCCATTGTGGTTATTGGCGGCATCAACATGCACGCCAGCAACGGTATTTAAAATTTCGGCAACTGTTTTGCCTTGGTGTTGCGCCAATTGCTCAGCGGTAATTTTCGTTATCGTTTTACCCGATTGACGTTCATTGGTTTCATACTTATTACCCGTTACCACAACGGTAGATAAGTTCTGTAAAGAATCTGTTTGTGTAAACGCTACTGCACTGCATAGTAAGGCAATAGCTACTGCTTTAACTTTTTTCATTTTTATTAAGATTTAGTCCAACCTTTCGCCCGAAAGTCGATTAATTAAAATGTACCAAATGGTACTGCATCTGGCAGGTCTTCTGGCTTGTTCTTTAAGATAACCTTCCCGTTTTCACAGTGGTTTTTGATATGATCTTAAACTATAGATGAACTTACAGCTGCGGGGACAGCTCCTGAATTGAACAGGATTCCCTTTACCAATTGCGGTGCGAATATAGAATATTTAAGCTTGAATGATTTGATTTTATTCTTAATTTTGGAAGATGTATAGATTTCTACTCTCATTGATGCTGGCATCTATAGTATTTGCCTCATTTGCACAAAACAATTCCCCAAAAATTGCTTTTTACATTCTTCCTCAAAACTCAATAATTGAGTTAAACGATTCCGTGGTTAACAACTTCCAACAACACGATTTGAAAAAAGGAGAAAACAAAATAAAGATTTGGGCACCTAAAAGAGAGATATTAGAACAAACCATAAATGTATCTTCTGATACAATTGTCCAGCTAAAAATGACCTTAGCCTTTACCCCTGAATACAAGCAATTCATTACCGATATGGGCAACTACAAAAAGAAAAAAATTGGTAGAAGCTTAGTTAAAATTGGTAAATGGGTTCCATTAGGTGTTTCTGCCGTATACTTTACAAGGACTGTCACCGAAAGTGATCCAGGTTTAACTAAAAAAATGGATTATATGACAGTTGTTGAGGATCAGTTAAATCAATTTATAGAAGATTATAGCCATAGCACTGCAATAAGCGACTTTGATGAACTCAATGAAAATGAGTTCAATCGGTTAAATAAAGAATATGAAAGTGCAGTTGATAAAGTCAATAATCATAAAAACACTAATTATGTGGTAAGCTCAACGGCTTTAGTTGGGTCTGGGGTAATATTTTACATGATACGTAAAAACGCTAGAAGTAAAGAAAAATTAGTAAAACCTGAATATACTGAGAGGGTAAAACTCTCATCTGTATACATTGTTCCCCACAGCAATCAAATATCAATTGGTGCATCCTTAACATTTTGATTTTTAAATTATGAAAACATTTAATTTATTATTCATGGTATGCTTGTTAGCCGTTATAACCGGCTGCGGTAAAGTTGAAAAAAATGAATATGAACTTCCCTATAATGGATGGGACCCTGAAGTTAGTACAAGTGATTTGACTAGAATTGATACTTGTTACTTTAACAGTGATGATAGAGTATATTGCGAGTTTTCTTTAACATCAGCCGTTCCAGATCCTAGTCTGGTTACAGGGTTTTGGATGTACGTAAACAACAATAGGAGAGATTTTATTCCTAATGATGGAACCAACAGTTATTTAGGCAGTTACAAGCTAACGTTTAATGCCCCAAAAACTTACCGAGTAGCTATTATAACTAAAAATGGAGAATCTAGAGGAGGTAACACTTTTAAGCTAGAACTATAACTGACTCGATTATTTGACATGATATTTCAATTTTGAAACAACTAAATACACCAAGGGAGTATCAAACGCTGCTATAATTACTTTAAATAGATATTGACCGATAACTATTGCCCACCATGTATTCATATCAATGGCTTGTCCGCTGCCAATCAATTTTGGCCAAATTACCAAAGCTATGGTAACTACTAGTGTAGTATCAATTAACTGGCTTACAATTGTTGAGCCATTGTTTCTTAACCACAAATATTTTCCATTGGTCAACTTTTTATAAAACTCAAACAATTTAACATCAACCCACTGTGAGGTTAAGTACGCACACATGCTTCCAATAACAATGCCTGGTGCTAAACCAAATACCGCATTGAACTCATTGGCCTTTACAGGACTGGTAGGATGAAAAGGAACGGCACTAGATATAAAAAGAATTAACAACACAAATAAACTAACTACAAAGCCTGCAATTACTAAGCTTCTAGCTTTTTTATATCCATAAATTTCAGAGATAACATCTGTAACTATAAACGTTACTGGATAGGCTATAACACCGCATGATAAAGGAAATGACTTGCCAAAAATATTTAACTCAAAAAACTTACCTGCAATTACATTGGTTAAGACCAATGACGCTAAAAAAATACCTGAAAGCCATAGAAATGCAAGGTAATAATTGGAAAACTTTTTTTGGCTTTCAGTTGCAATATCCATTTTCATTAGAATAAAGATAGTGCATTACAATTGTTTTAAATTAGCGTGGTGCAAGTAGAAATTTATACAGACGGAGCTTCAAGAGGCAACCCAGGGCCAGGCGGTTATGGCACTATACTTAAGTATGGTAGCAAAGAAAAAGAGCTGAGCCAAGGTTACAAGTATACAACCAACAATAGAATGGAGCTAATGGCTGTTATTGCTGGCTTGCAAGCTTTAACAAAAGAAAATTTAGATGTAGTGGTTACCTCCGACTCCAAGTATGTAGTTGATGCTGTTGAAAAAAAATGGGTGTTTGGATGGGAGAAAAAGAATTTTGCCAAAAAGAAGAATCCCGATTTGTGGAAGCTATACTTAGCGTTGCACAAAAAGCACAACATTAAGTTTATCTGGATTAAAGGCCACAATGATCATCCCTATAACGAAAGATGCGACCAATTAGCTGTTGATGCTGCCCTGGGTGGTGATTTAATAGAAGATGTTGGTTATGAGCAGAGTAACTAAAAGCCAATGTTAAATTAATATTAACATTACATATTTTATACATATTAAATGCAATGTTAAAGTGACTTAGTCTATTTCTACAAGTCTTATTTGTGTAGTGTTTCACTACAGAAACGAAATATTAACTAAACAATAAAATTCCAAAAATGAAAGGATTATTAATCCTTCTTACCATTATTTGGTTTGCTTTATGTTCTTTATGGTGGTATCCATGTAAAGTTCACGGAGTATGCATGGGTAAGAAGGTTGAACAAAAGGTGCCAAAAGCTGAAGAACAGCCTGCTATTAAGCCACAGCCAAAACCAAAACCGGCTGCGCTTAACTTCAATAACATTACATTAAAAGATGCTGGTATTGATGCTAAGGGAAACATTAGGTTTGCTATGAACAAGTTTCAGCCGCAACTAATGCCAAACGTTAAGACAGCTTATACAGATTTAGCAAAATACTTAAAAGGCAACCCTAATAAACAAGTTACATTAACAGGTTTGTACACGGGTGCTGAGAAGTACACTGGTTTGCTTAAAAACTTAGGTGTTAACAGAGCGGAAGCCGCCAAAAATGAATTGGTAACATTAGGTGCTGCGCGTAAACAAATATTAACTGCAGGCGAAAAAGTAGCTTCTTTAAAATCAGAGAAAAATGTAATGATTGGTGCTATGAAATATGAGCTGGGCAATCTTGTTGCTGGCAAAGCTGATGAAGCCAAACTGGCTGCCGCTAAAAAAGCAGTATTTGGTGTATCTAAAAATGTATACTTTGAAACAGGTTCAGACAACATTATTGTTGACGACAATTTGAGAAAATTTATCGCTGACTTACAATATTATAGTGGTGAAGTTGGTGAGGCTAAAGTTTCAGTTACTGGCCATACAGATAATACTGGTAACGCACAAAAAAACATGCAATTAAGCGTAAAGCGAGCCAATCAAATTCAAAGATTGTTAGCTCAGTCGGGTATTTCAAATAGTCAAATGAAAGCAACTGGAAAAGGAATTACTGCTCCTATTGCCGACAATAACACTGCAGAAGGACGCGCGAAAAATAGAAGAGTAGAAATAAGAGTAGATTAAAAAATCCCTAAAATTTAAATAAAATGAACACAATATTATTAGATGTAAGCTCCGTAAGTCATGGATTTAGCGGTCACTTACTAGAAATGTTAATCATGCTTTTAGTAGCTTGGTTATTAGGCTTATTGTTAGGCCGTTTAATGGGCGGTAAAAAAGGTCCAGATTTAACTGCAGATTTAGAGGCTGCAAGAAGTGATAGAGATAATTGGAAGAAAAAATATGATGGTTTAAATACTGACTTTGGTAAGCTAAAAGCTTCATCATCAAAGGTGGTTGCTGCTCCTAAATTTGACACCAGTTCTTTAGATAGAAAAATTACTTCTTTACAGAAAGAGTTGGCTGATTGTAAAGCAAAAGCCTCAGCAAACGTTGCTGCTCCTGCTGCTGCTCCTATGGCTACTAAGCCTGAAAGTAAAGAGTTATCGGGTGCTGATAGAGATGCTGCTAAGAATAGTGTACTAAGCACTGTTGGTAATGCAGGTGGAAGAAAAGATGATTTGAAGAAAATTAGTGGAGTTGGACCTGTATTAGAGGGCAAGCTAAACGAAATTGGTATTTTCACTTTTACGCAGGTAAGTAAAATGACAAAAACCGAATACGATTTAATTGATGCTTTGACAGGAAGTTTCCCTGGTAGAGCTGAGCGTGACGATTGGGCTGGACAAGCTAGATCAATGAGCTAATTAAAATATACTTTTAAACGAGCTAAATGCCATTATGATAGAATAACATTCTTATTAAATCAAAATGGTAGAGCCCTTCAAGCAATTGAGGGGCTTTTTTTTGCGCAGATTTTATACTTTAAAGTTAGATTTTGAAAACGAATGTCATTTCGAGCGTAGAGAGAAATCTAATCAATCCTTCATTTCAAAGAAAAGACTGCCCCACGGGGGCAAGCAGCGCAACATTCACCATCCAGAAAGTTTTCGGGAGGCGAATGACTCGCAGATACGAATCTTTTTTCATTATCGTATTTGCGAACTTATCCGTAGGATAGAAGTGTGGCAATCTGCTATTTGGAATCTACAACCTTAAAAACAATAAGTTGCATATAATTTGTTTTAGTTAACTTACCTACTGTAAACATTTAAATGCAAATAAAACATTGCCTAATAATACTTATAGCCCTACCCATTTTTATGGCGAGTAGTTGTGTTAAACCTGTTGAAAAACCACGTTATAAGATACCGCAAGAAGTCAAGGATTTCATTATGTTTCCAGAAGGTAGTTATTGGGTTTACCAAGATAGTGTTTCTGGGGCAATTGATAGCCATCATCTTCATTCTTTTATTCTTTATGAGCGTGATAACAATCGAGATTACTACTATGAAATATTCAACCAAAATTTGAGTAGAAGTTTTTACAATGATACGATTTATGGCGGAGGCGCAAATAATGCGGAAATAGGTGATGTGATTGTTTCCAAATATCATGAAATTTCAGCACAGCCGTATCGAGATTTCCTTTTCTTTTCACCAAGCGAAATAGGAGATATCTATAGTGGTGAAATAGAATTTTCTTCTGCGATAAATGACTTTACAATGAACTCCAAGCAATATTCCGACATAAAAATTTTCAATTCCTTAGCCCAAAAGCATCCAATACAAACCAAAAAGATTTATTTCGCAAAAGATGTTGGCATTATCAAACGCGTTGAGTATTCAGGTAAAGTATGGGAATTAACCGATTATCAAATTGTTCAATAAAATAAACCTTTATAAAAAAACTCAATAGTTTACAAAACTCTAACACAATAGATATCTCTTTGAAATCGAGATGACTTTTTTGGTTAAAGGAGCATTTTTCTAACAATAGGCACTCTTGAAAACCTATGTCCTTTAAAATGAAAATTATTATCATTACATCATGAATGTAAAAGAGCTTTACAAAATTGGCGATTTGGTTAAACTCAAATCTGGCAGTCCAGAATTAACCGTTGATTCATTAACCTATATTGATATACCCGGCACAAAGGGTAAAGTGTACACAGGTTTTGTTATTTGCAAATGGTTTGATGTTGAAGAAGATTTGTGTGAAGAAGAGTTCAATCAAGATTCATTGATAAAGGTGCTTACCAGCAAGTAATATTCGCTTAACCATAGGCACAAAAAAGCCGAAACTCAATAAAGTTTCGGCTCTAAATAATTTATACAAAATATTTTAGTTGGGACTTACCCAACCTCTTATATTCCAATTAATACTAGTTCCACCTCTTTGGCTTAAAGGTATCCAGTCTTGGTCTGCTTCATCATAATGCCAATCGCCATTGGTTTTTGCAGGCCCAGGGTCGCATCCCAATACATTTTGTGTAGTAGTTTGTGTATACTCTACCGCCAGCCAAATATCGTTGCTACCTAAGGTAATAGGAGATGTTAAAACATGGGTATTCCAATCTTCACCATTAACCGATACACTTTGAGAGTAAATTTCATTGGCAGGAAAGCCATTGGCATCAGTCCCTTCATAAATCACAATAAAACAATTGGCTGGTACACTTTTAATGTAAAAGTCAATTTCAGATAAATCTCTACCGCTTAAATTGCTAAAGGTTGCTGCGGGAAACTTGGCAGCACTTATATAGCTTCCACTTGGAAAAGCTGGTGCATCAAAATTACTGGCATCAAGATTTATAACATCATAACCGTCTCTGGCATTTTCATCTTTTTTGCATGATGTAAAAACAACTGCCATAACTAAAAATGGGATAAATAATCCAACTATAACTTTCTTAAACATATCTTAGTATTTTTAATTTACATACATAAGTATCAATAACCATACCTATTCTTTTTGAATCGTAATACAAAGATATTATTCCTTACAATTATTGCAATTATTAGTTTGTGCTTTGGTTGTGAGTTTAACAGTCAAACAAAATCAGATAGCACAGCTGCTGCAAACCCTACATTTAGCCAACACATTGCACCCATTGTTTTTAAAAACTGCAGTCCTTGTCACCGCAAAGGTGGTGCTGGCCCTTTTGAACTGGCCACTTATAATGATGTGGCGTCACGCGCAAAAATGATTGCTTATGTAACCCGTACCAAATACATGCCCCCTTGGCCTGCCGATAGAACTTACAGTCATTTTAGAGAAGAAAAATATTTAACGGAAGAAGAGATTGAATTAATAACTCGCTGGAACGACAGTGGTTCGCCCATTGGCGATTCAACAAAAATCCCCGAACTGCCTGCTTTTCCTGAGGGGAGTAATTGGGGCGAGCCCGATTTGGTAATAAAAATGCCCGATACTTTTGAAGTGGCAGGTAGCAATACCGATCAATTTTTAATGATGAAGTTTCCCTTTGAAATTGATGAGCCAACATTTGTAAGAGCCATTGAGTTTATACCCGGCAACAGAAAGGCGGTGCATCATTTAAACGGCCACATGATTAATTATGATGAGCAAAAAACCAATTTCGATTTAAAAGAATGGTACGTTTATACTGATAGTTGCACGTATGAAGCCTGCTTTAAAAGGATGAATATCTTAAATGATGATGGAAGCTACCCTACCCTTACTCCATTAGTATCTAATTACTTACCTGGAGTTATTTCAACTGTTTATCCAAAGGGAATTGGTGGCTTTCAAATGGCCGAAAAAGGAGTGCTATTTATCAACGATATTCACTACGGTCCACAGCAAAAAACCACTTATGACCGCTCATATTTTAATGTATTTTTTGATGATGAGCCCCCTAAACGACCTACTAAAGAATTGCAGTTGGGCACCTTGGGTATTTCAGAAATTGAACCACCTTTGGTAATTCCACCCGATACCATAATGACATTTACAACAAGGGCCAAAGTTTTTCAAGACATATCGGTTTTAACAGTAAACCCTCATATGCATTTGTTGGGTAGAAAATTTCTTGCATACGCAATAACTGAATCAAATGATACCATTCCCTTAATTAGAATAAACGATTGGGATTTTAAGTGGCAATATTTTTATACATACAAAAAGCCTGTAAAGCTTCCTAAAGGATCTATTATTGAGGTGAAGGGTGTTTACGACAATACGACAGATAATCCGTTTAACCCTTTTAATCCGCCTCAAATAATCACTGAGCGCGACCATAGCATGAAAACTACTGATGAGATGTTTCAGTTTATCATCACCTTTTTACCTTACCAGGCAGGAGATGAAAATATAGATTTGACCAATGTAAAACTTTAAGCTTCAGCTAAAGTTTCTTGCGAGATAAATTTTTCAACCTCATTAACCATATCTCTCGAGCCTAAAAACACAGGCACTCTTTCATGCAATTCAGTAGGTTGTACTTCCATTACTCTATTGCCCTTGCCATCTGTGGCTTTTCCACCAGCATTTTCAATTAACATAGCCATTGGATTGCACTCATACAATAGGCGCAATTTACCTTTAGGTGCCTTAGTTGTTACAGGATACATAAATATGCCACCCTTAATTAAAGTCCTATGCACATCAGCTATCATACTTCCTATGTAACGCTGTGTGTGGGCTTTGCCTAATTGATTATCATCTGATTGTAGTTTCTTCAAATACTTTTTTACTCCAGGTGTAAAGCTTTCGAAATTGCCATGATTAATACTGTAAATGCTGCCATAGTTAGGTATTTTCATATCTCTGTGGCTTAGGCAAAATTCACCCACCCCAGGATCTAGCGTAAAACCATTTACACAGTTGTTGGTTGAGTAAACCATCATGGTTGATGAACCATAAACTACATAACCTGCAGCAACCTGCTCACAACCCTTTTGTAAAAAGTCTTCTTGTGTAACAGGGCCATCTGTACTTTTTCTTCTTAAAATCGAAAAAATGGTGCCTATGCTCACATTAACATCAATATTTGATGAACCGTCTAACGGATCGAACAACACTAAATATTTTGCATTTTTGCTCACTTCATTGTCAAAATAAACAAAGCTTTCTTCTTCTTCAGAAGCTAAGCCGCAACAATCGCCATTCATTTTTAAGCACTCTTTTAAATAGGTATTGGCTATGATGTCTAACTTTTTAACATCATCACCGGTGGCATTTAAAACTTCAGCTTCACCCATTATATCGGCTAAGCCCGCTTTGTTAACCTTGCTGTTAATTACTTTGGCAGCAAAACCAATGGTTCTTAATAAACTTGATAACTCTCCTGTTGCATGCGGAAAATCTTCTTGCTTCTCAATAATAAATTCATCTAATGATATGAGTCTTTCTGCCATAACTGTTTAATTAATGCAAAGGTCTGTTTTTTAGCAATTAAATAAAAGCGGAAACTATCTTTGTTGTATTATAATGCGAAAGTTTAAAATTTACTGTTTGGTATTGGTTGTTAGCTTGTTGGCTAACTACACCATGGCTAACAATGGCAATGCTAGTTTATATGTAAAAAAAGTAAATACTGATAATGCACATAAATTGGGTGCTTTGCACATAATAAAGGCAAGTCCTATTTTAACCGGTACTAGCTTTGGAGGTGGCAGTGTTAGCTACGAAACAGGCACAGGTTTGCGGCCCTTGTCATTAAACACCAGCTTTAGGTATTTTTTAGGTAGTGAACGAATTAATAATGATGATACCATAAAAATTGCCGAACATTTTAGGTTTGAAATTGAGCCAAGGTTATGGTTAATTAATTATGTTGATGGAATTTTTATAGCACCGATTCTTATTGGCTACCAAACCAATCAATTTGCATATGGAGGAGTTTTAGGTGTGCAAAAATTTATTGGCAACAACTTAGGTTTTGAAACCTATGCAATTATCCAAAGTGCCCCTGAAATTGAAGCCACTGTTGACCCTATTAAGTTTAGATTTAAAATTAGCGCCTGCTGGGCATTTACACGTAAACCATGAGAAACATTAATATAAGAAAGGCTGAAGCAGCTGATATGAATGCAGTACATCAATTAATTGTTGACTTAGCAGTTTATGAAAAGGCCAAACATGAGGTAAAAACAAGTGTTGAGACTATGAAAGTTGATGGTTTTGAAAAAAACTTGTTTGAGGTGTTATTGGCTGAAGATACAGAAGGCAATGCACTTGGAATAGCTTTATACTATTACGCCTATTCAACTTGGAAAGGAAAAATGATATATTTAGATGATTTAGTGGTAAATGAAGTTTATAGAAAGCAAGGTGTAGGCAAGTTACTTTTTGATGAGTTGGTTAAAACAGCGCTTAGCAATAATGTAAATCAAGTAAGGTGGCATGTGCTCGATTGGAATGTGCCAGCCATAAACTTTTACAATAAAATTAAAGCAAACCTTGACCATGAGTGGATACAATGTAAATTTGAAAGAGCCGATTTAGAAAATTATCAATTGCCAAAATAATGTCATATCAAGTATTTAAGTTTGGAGGAGCATCAGTTAAAGATGCTGAGGGAATTAAAAATGTAGCTAAAATAGTTAGCCATCATGCAGAAGAAAAGTTGCTGGTTGTGGTTTCGGCAATGGGAAAAACTACCAATAACTTAGAGGTATTATTGGAGAAAGCCCGAAATGATGAAGATTACTCAACTGAATTTGATGACCTATGTAAATTTCATTTATCAATTGTAGAAGAATTAGGAGGAGATACCGCTGAAGAGCTACAAAATGACATACGGAAACAAGTTAATTATCTTGAAAAGTTACTACCCGTAACCAAACTCCACTCCTATGATTATGCTTACGATTTAATAGTATCGCAAGGAGAAATACTGTCAACCAAAATAGTAAGTGGTTATTTAAATTCAAAAGGCTTTGCAAATGAATGGTTAGATGTTAGAGAATACATTAAAACCAACAATACGCACCGCGATAGCAAGGTGCTTTGGGATGAAACTATTACTAAAGTAAGATTGGAGTTAAAAGGTGTTTTGGATAAAAGTCCTGTTGTTACCCAAGGTTTTATTGGTAGCTCTCGTAACGGTAATACCACTACCCTTGGTCGTGAAGGATCAGATTTTTCGGCAGCCATTTTGGCCTATTGCCTAGATTGCGAAAAGTTAACCATTTGGAAAGATGTAGAAGGTGTTTTGAGTGCCGATCCTAAAAAGTTTGATAACCCGAGTAAAATTGAAAAATTGTCTTTTCATGAAGCTTTAGAGATGACATACTTTGGTGCAAAGGTGCTGCACCCCAAAACCATAAAGCCTTTGCAAAACAAAGGCATTACATTAGAAGTAAAATCGTTTAAAAATCATACTCAAACAGGCACGCTTATAAACAGCAAGGTGAGTGATGAAATGTTACCACCAATTGTAGTTAGAAAAGAAAATCAAGTATTGATATCATTTACCACTACCGATTTTTCATTTATTGCAGAAGACCATTTAAGTGAAATTTTCACTTGTTTGGCAAAACATAGGGTAAAAATTAACCTTATGCAAAACTCGGCTCGCAGTTTTTCGATATGCACAGGCAATGCCAAAAGAATACAGAAGATAATTGAAGACCTACAAATACATTATGATATTTTGATAAATGAAAACCTACAATTGTTAACCATAAGGCATTACACAGATGCTAAAGTAGATGAACTGGTAAAAGGAAAAGAAGTGTTACTTGAGCAAAGAACAAGAAATACCGCTCAATTGATATTAAAATAACTTATTTATAAGGCCTATTCATTACAGCATCATAAATAACGGCTTGTTGTAAATCAAAATCAAAATCGAGTGTTGATTCATCCATATTATCTTCCATCAAATTTCGCTCCTGTCTTAACTTATTAATTTTTTTCTCGAAACCTTTGGGATGTACCTCTTTATGGCTTTGGTATTCTATTGATTTAGGCATTGGCTTTTTAGCTACTGGCTTGGGTTTAGGCTGAGTTTTTTTGCCTTGCACCTCATTCATCAACTCTTTAAAAATATCGTCAAATGGATTAGCCGTTGTAGTTGTTGAAGCTGGTTGCGCTCGCTTTACTTGCGGGCGTTGCTGCCGCTGCTGTTGCTTGCTAGTGCTTACAGGTTGGTTTTGTACTGGCCTATTTACTTGTCGTTTTGGTGTTTGCTTAGGATTTTTCTTCTTCATAAAAAATCTAAAAAGCAGAAATATTATTACCATCACCACATAAGCAATATTTTCAATTTCCATATGATAAAGCTACTTAATTAATTACAATAGTTTTAATGTTCACAAACTCTCTTATACCCGTATGCGATAACTCTCTACCGTAGCCCGATTTTTTAATGCCTCCAAAGGGCAAACGTGGGTCGCTAGCAACCATGCCATTCACAAATACACTACCTACGTGCAATTGTTTGGCATACCGCATACCTTTTTCTTCATCTTCCGTCCATATAGAAGCACCTAGGCCAAAACGACTATTGTTGGCAATTGCAATGGCATCATTGGTGTCTTCTGCTTTTATAACTGCAGCTATTGGCCCAAAGGTTTCTTCATCAAAAACAGGCATATTGGGAGTAACGTTGGTTAAAATGGCAGGAGTTACAAATGCATTCTTTTTACTTTGGCGTTTTCCTCCATAAATTAATTTTGCACCTTTTTTTACCGATTGCTTTATTTGACTTAAAAAATCATCTACAAACTTAGTGTTGGCTAATGGTCCCATATCTGTTTCTTCTAATAAAGGATCACCAATTTTTAATGATTCAATCTCTTGTTGCATTAATTCAATAAATTGATTGTAGTTGGATTGGGTTACAATAAATCTTTTGGCAGCTATGCAGCTTTGCCCAGCATTTTGCATTCGGGCTTTTACACCAACTTTTACGGCTGTTTTTAAGTTGGCATCATCCAGTACTATAAATGCTCCACTGCCTCCCAATTCTAACAAAGATTTTTTAATATTTTTACCCGCCAATGCAGCTACTGCAGCGCCTGCTTTTTCACTACCTGTAAGCGATACACCATGCACATCATTGTGCTCAATAATTTTTGAAGTTTTTTTATGGTCAATAAGTAAGTTGGTTACTATATGTTTAGGAAAACCTGCTTGGATAAACAAATCCTCAATATTTATTGCACTTTGAGGCACTAAGTTGGAGTGTTTTAATAAACAAACATTGCCACTCATTATGGTCGGTATTAAAAATCTAAATGCTTGCCAGTAAGGAAAATTCCATGGCATAATACCCAATATTACACCTAAGGGTTCGTACCTAACAATGGCCTTGTTTGGTGATTTTATAATTACTTCATCCATTAAAAAAAACTTGCCGTTGTCAGCATAATACTTGCATAGTTTGGCGCATTTTTCAACCTCAGCTTTTGCCTCAGTAATTGGTTTACCCATTTCTAACGAAATGGTTTCTGCATGTTTATAAAGGTTTTCAATAATTACATCTGCCAACTTGTGCAGCAGATTAGATTTGGATGTAAAGTTTTGTCTTTTCCACTCATTGTAAGCATTAGAAGCACTGATTATGGCACTTTTAACATCAGCATCACTAGCCAAATTGTACTTTTTTAATACTTTACCCGTGGCGGGATTCATAGATCGAATAGCCATATAAAATTTGAGGTTAACCTATGCTAATATACAAAGCAAACGTTACCTAAATAATTTTAATTCAAGTATATAAAATTAAATTTATGCCAAGGCTTTGGCAATATTGATGTTACTAAAGCTGGTGTTTAAATCGGCCTTTTTGTTTATTGCAGCAACCAAGTCATCATGTGTTTGCTGGTAGGTACTATAGTTTTCAAATTCTTTATAAAGCACTTCATTTTCAGCGCCATATGAGAGTATTATTTGAAAACAAAGTTGATCTTCTTTGTAATAAAATTTTGTGCTTACCGAGTTTATGTTTTCTCCTTTTATCATTGTATTGTTCGAATTCTATTTACATAGAGACGCAGAATATAAAAAAGGTTGCAGCTAAAAAAAATAAATTGAAAATTAAATTGGTATTACTTGCCAATTTTATAGTTAAGCCCTGCGCTTAACCCTAACAAAAGGTTGTTAGATTTTTGTGTTTCATCAGTAACTAACAAAGGAAACGCCTTAATATCAGACCCATAACTACCTCTAGCTCCCATGGTTAAAAACAGGCTTTTGTTTAGGTAAAAATCATAATCTAAGCCAAACACAATGCCTAACTCATGTTTCTTTAAAATGTCGCTGGCTTCAATTACTTCACTATTTACATTTACTTGGGCCGATTTTAGATAACCATACTGTACACCTAAATGATAGTTTAGCACTACAGGTTCTGATGTTATTGCAGACATTTTACTCCACTTATATTTGAATGTAACAGGAACGTGCATGTATTTTAGTTTTGCGCGTCTTTCAACAGTAGTCATGTCCTTATTAATGTCTAAATATTTTTGACCTTGCTCTGAGTTTATTATCCAATCTATACCAATACCATAAGAGTGATTAAAATCGTAACCAAACCTTACACCGTAAGACTGACCAAAGGTAGGTTTGTAAGTAACTTCTTTTAGCTCACTGTCTTTATCAATTTCACCACCTTTATTTAATATCCAAGTGTTGTTAACTGCATAGGTTGGTCCTACAGAAAAACCTCTAATACCCATTAACTGAGTTTGTAACTCACTACTTTTAAATAGTTTGGTTAATCTATTATCAGATTTTTCACTGGCATCATTTCCTAAAATTGTACCTTGTACCGATAGTGGTGCGGCCATTGGTGTAATAGACATCATTGGTGTTTCTAATACCCGTAGTTTAAACTCCTCAAAACCTTGTTCCTCTAATTTTTCAGCTTCCTTTAAACCTTTTTTAAACTCTTTAGCTGAGGCCAACAATGGAGTTTCGCCTTCTAACGCTGGTGCGCTTGCAACTTCATTGGTTACCAATTTGTTAATTGGTTTTAACTGTTTGGGCGAATTATTTGATTTGGTTAAAGTAGTTATGGCAGTTTCTTCTATTACCACCTCCTCTACCAATATTTGATTATCAGTATTTACGGTTGTTTTAGTCTTTCCCTTTTTATTTAGGGCTGTAATTTTAGCAGTTGCCTTTTGTGCAACAGGAATTTTAACTTTAGCGTTCTTACCTTCTGTGGTAACCGTAAATCCATCATCAGCCAACTTTATATCGGTGGTTGATTTATCAAAATCATTGAAAATTAAGAATGCAACCAAAAACCCTACTGCCAATGAGGCAGCTATGGGCAATACCGATTTGAACTGAGCGAAAAAAGCTGGTTTACTATCCAACTCATCCTCAATTTTATCCCAAATATCGATAGATGGTTTAACAGCGTAATTTGATAATTTACTCTTAAATTTTTTGTCAATCTCAGTCATCTACAGTGCAACTTCTTTTTTAACAATTTGTGATTGCTCAACTTTTGTTTGTAATAAATAGCGTGCTCGTGCTAATTGAGATTTAGATGTTCCTTCAGAAATATCTAACATTTTGGCTATCTCTTTGTGCGGATATCCCTCTATTACATAAAGGTTAAACACCGTTCTATATCCTGGAGACAGACTTTGAATCATGTCTACTAAATCTTGCTCAGCCAACATATCTAAAGCATTTGTTTGTATCACATCTCTATCAGTATTATCAATTTCTAATAAAGGATACATGTTAACCGATTTACGGTAATGCTCAATTGCAGTATTCACAAAAATTCTACGAACCCAACCTTCAAAGGAGCCATCTCCTCTAAACTTGCTTAGGTTTTTGTAAATTTTTATGAAGCCTTCTTGCAATATGTCTTCAGCACTGTGATAATCTTTCGCATATCTTAGGCAGATACCAAACATTTTTTGACTGAAATAGTTATACATTTTAAGTTGAGCAGAACGTCTACCCTTCTTACAATGCTTAACCAATTCATACTCAAAACGCTTTTTAGCTTCAGGAGTCATAAAGGTTCTCACTTTTAGTTAGTAGTAAAGTTCGGCAAAATAGTTGTAAGCAACAATTATTTTTTTTCAACTTTATTACTTGATGATAAAAATTGTATCAACTTTTCAAACGCTTTTGCTCTATGACTTATTTCATTTTTTTGATTTATAGTCATTTCTGCAAAGGTTTGTTTGTGGCCGTTTGGTTTAAATATTGGATCATAACCAAAGCCATTTACCCCATTATTTGTTGTGGTAATTTCACCTATTACTTTACCTTCAAACAAATATTCTTTTCCATTGTAGATCAAGGCAATAACTGTGACAAATTCAGCAGTCCTGTTCATATTTCCGCTTAAGTTTTTCAATAGCAAGTCCATATTGTCATTGGCATTTTTTTGCGGCCCTGCATACCTAGCTGAATAAACGCCTGGCTCGTTTTTCAAAGCCATTACTTGCAGGCCTGTATCATCTGCAAAGCAATCAATATTACACTTGTTAAACACATATCTTGCCTTTTGCAAGGCATTGGCAACCAAAGTTTTGCCAGTTTCGGGTATTTCTTCTGTAATATTTACCGCATCTAACCCAATTATTTCTACACTTTTAGGTGTAATTTTTTGCACTTCACTCAACTTATTAGGGTTACCTGTCGCAAAAACCAACTGCATTTAATCTATTTTAAACATGTTTTTTAACGCATTCCACAAGTGCTTTTTAAGCACTACTTCTTTGTCTAATCTGGCAAATGAGTTACTGAAAACCAATTGTTTATCATTTTTAATTGATAGGCACTTATACAATTGATAGTTAAAATTGCCAGTTATCAATTTTTTAGGGATTCCAAAAAATACAAAGTTGTTGGTACTAGCATCTAACACATCTTGTAATTTTACTCTTTCATTGCCTTGTATTACAATTACTTGCACATCATTTTTAGATATTTTACAAGCTTTTAAAATATTATCGAGCATGGTATTTTGCTCTGATGTGATAACCTGTGAGGAAATAACTACTGCCTTTTTATTGTCTTCAATATTCAATGAGGCAAAGGCATTGTCTTCAATACGAAAAACCTTGTTTTTAAATAATTGTGTAAGAACTAAATGTCTCATAGTAAGTTAAATACTTATATTTTTTTAAATGTTTACGCTAAGTAAGCATAAAAAAATGGAACATTTTTACGACCTTTGTAACATTATTGTTCATAAAAATACAGTCTAAAATTATGCAAGTGATTGAAACCGCACAAGGAAAAAGTAATTATCCGATATATATTGAAAAAGTTGCACAATCACGCCTACCCCAGGTTAACTTAAATGACATTCCCTTTGGTAGAGTTTTTACTGACCACATGTTTGTGAGCGATTTTTATGAAGGCGATTGGCAAGAATGTCGCATTGTTCCTTTTGGTAAATTTCAAATACACCCTGCTACTACCGCACTGCATTATGGCCAAAGCATTTTTGAAGGCATGAAAGCTTTTAAAGATCAAGATGGCAATGCACAATTGTTTAGACCTGATATGAATCATAAACGCATAAACTTTTCTGCACGCAGAATGGCTATGCCTGAAGTACCTGCAGGCGTTTATATGGAAGGTTTGAAGAAATTAATTGCAATGGAAAAGGATTGGATACCAACTTCTCCGGGAAGCTCAATGTATGTTAGGCCATTTATGTTTGCTACTGATGAGTATGTAGGCATTAAACCTGCCGATAATTTTAAGTTTATTATATTTTGCTTGCCTGTTGGCGAATACTATGCCGAGCCAGTAAAGGTTGTTGTTGCAGATAGATATGTTAGAGCAATACAAGGTGGTGTAGGCAATGCTAAAGCTGCTGGAAACTATGCTGCTACTTTAATGCCTGTTATTGAAGCAAAGCGTAAAGGTTTCGACCAAATACTTTGGGTAGATGGTACAGATTTTAATACGATACATGAGGTGGGTACCATGAACATATTTTTTAGGTTGGGAGACCAAGTTATTACGCCAAGTTTAGAGCAGGGAACCATTTTAGATGGTGTAACTAGAAACAGTGTTATTACTTTGGTAAGAGATAGAGGTTTAGAGGTAGTTGAAAGAAAAATTACCATTAACGAAATTAAGCAAGCCGCTGATGCAGGAATGTTATTAGATATTTTTGGCACCGGTACGGCTGCCACTGTTGCCTTAGTAGAGTCATTAAACTTTAATGGTGAAAACTTAAAGATGCCAGCTGTTTCGGATAGAGAACTTTCGAATGAGATTAAAACCGAATTAGAAGAGATTAAGGTTGGTTTGAGAGATGATAGGTATGGTTGGAACCTAAAAGTTTAAAATGGTTCTTAGGTATTGGTTATTGGTTAATAGTTAATAATTAAACCACCCTGTTAATGAGTTACAATTACCTTTTTTAGGTAAGCTTTTTAATTCTCCAAATACTTACGTAAGTCAATTTTATAACTCGTTATTTCTCTATTTAACTTTAGTCTAACCCCGAAAGCTTTCGGGGTTAACCTTAAACCTCATACTTAGCTTCATTCCACAAAGCATCCATTTCACCTAAAGTCATATTTTTAAGCACTAAGCCTTTCGCATTGGCTACTTTTTCAATGTATTGAAACCGTTTCATAAACTTTCTATTGCATTGTTCTAATGCATCTTCAGGGTCAACATCAACAAAGCGAGCGTAATTGGTTAAAGCAAACAACACATCACCAAACTCCTCACCTATTTTACCGTCATTTTCTTGCACGGCTTCTTTTAGTTCGTCAATTTCTTCTAAAACTTTTGCCCAAACGTCTTCCGGTTTTTCCCACTCAAAGCCCACTTTTGCAGCTTTTTCTTGTATACGCAGCGACTTTATTAGTGCCGGCAAGCCTTTAGGCACGCCAGCTAAAACAGAACCTTGCTTTTTGGTTTTCATTTTAATTTCTTCCCAATTGCGCTTTACATCTTCTTCACCATTTACAACTACATTACCATAAATATGTGGATGGCGCTCAATTAGTTTTTCGCATAAATCGTTAATTACATTGGTAATGGTAAACTTGCTTTGCTCACTTGCTATTTTTGAATAGAAAACTATGTGTAAAAGCACATCTCCTAACTCCTCTTTAATATTCTCATCATCTTTCTCATTAATTGCATCAATTAGCTCATAGCACTCTTCTATGGTTAATGGCTTTAGGGTGTCCATGGTTTGTTTTTGATCCCACGGGCATTTTTCACGTAGCTCATCCATCACATCTAATATTCGCTTAAAAGCAATTAATCTTTCATCCATGGTTTAAATTTAGTTAATAGTACTGTTGTGATACGTAGAAAGAATTCAACAATCTGCCGGGAGATTCGTATCTGCGAGCCTTCTGCCTTTGGTGGAAATGTGCTGCAGTCTGCAAGATAATATTCCCTGTTTTATAGAAGTTCAAATGAGACCCCGGAATCTCTGTCTGTAACAAATCCGGGGATATAGACTGGATATGGATTCCCTTGCTTCTAAAACCGAGTTGCTTTACTTCTCGTAGTTCACAAAAAGTTCGCAAATACGAGTTGGATGGAATAGGTTTAAGCCTTATCTTTGAATTATGGGTTCAACATTCTTAGTAACATTAGGCTTAGCATTGGTATTAATATTATTGGCATTTGCTGGTATTGGTATTAAAATGTTTTTTAAGAAAGACGGCAAATTCGCTGGTACATGCGCTACCAATAACCCATTACTTAAAAACGAAATTGGCGAATGCGGTGTTTGTGGTAAAAAACCAGAAGAAGATTGCAAAGCTGAAGAGTTGGGATTGAATCCTGCTACTTAAAAGCAGTTCACTTAAAAAGTCTCATAATTTGTAGGACTTTAAAATTTTTGAATCATTGTGAAATATTAGTTAAAACTTGAAACATTTGTTACTGAGCGGTCTTCTTATTATTTCAATGAACACGTTTGCTCAAATGGATAGTTTTAGTGTTGGATCTAAGTGGACCTACGATCATCCTAATGTATCAGCTACAGGAAAGTCTTATGGCACTTACGTGTTTTATGAAGGGCTTTGTGCTGTGGTGCACAAAGACAAAGTAGGTTTTATTGATTCTACCAAAACCATTGTAATTCCTTTAAAATTTGTGGAAGTAAGAAGAGCGACCGCAGCAACGTATAAGTTTAGCAACTCTCAAGCAATTGTGTTTAACGGAAGCCATTGGGGCGTAATTGATAAAACTGGCAATGAGGTTATTCCATTTAGGTTTGATGAAATGCGAAAAATTGGAAAGTACTACTACGTTTATATAGATTATAAAAACGGATATATAGATAGCTTGGGTAATGAAGTAATTACCATTGAGCATGAGTGGCCAGGCACTCCCTATAGAACTGAAGTTGAAATAGAAAAGCAAGTAGTAATTTTTAATGAAAGGATTGACAAAGAACGGCAAGTTGCAATTTCAAAGAAGAAAGCCATTAAAATTGCCACTAAAAAAGGCTATTACAAGAATGACGCTTGGCCTTTTGTACCGCGAGTTGAGTTAAACTTAAAGAACAAGACTTGGGTAATTGAATCAACTGAAAAGAAAGGTGTTACGCAAAAAGGCAAATGTGCTAAAACCAATGGATGCATTACGCACGAAATTTATAAAATTAAAATTGACGCAGAGACTGGAAAAGTGAAAAGTAAATCGAGATATATGGAGTATATTCCAAATTATACGCATTAACAATGCTAAAAGTCAAAGCAGATTTAAAACTACCTCTAGAATCAACTTTTTAATCCTTTTTTGCATTAATTTAGATACCCATGGTTTACACTATCCAACTGCTTTCTAGTCGTTTAGTTTTGATAGTCTTTGCATCTATGCTATTATTGGTTTCATGTAATTCTAACAATAGTATCCATGATGCTGATATCAGTCTTGAAGATGCTATTAGGGCTAGTAGCAATAATTATAAAAATAAAGAGGCAGCTGAGCTTGAACAACGATTGAAAGATGCTGCTGAGCTAAAGCTTCATGAAGAAACCATAGCGCTTTATGATGATTCCATGGCATATGCATTTATAAACAGCATAACACCCATTGGTGAATCTAACATCCTATATAAAAAAGTATATGTTGAAGAAGTAATAGATGCGATAAACTTTGTCTCTTCAACAAAAAAAAACAATGATTTATCCTGGCAAATAAGTCAACTTGATATTTTTGGATTTTCCATGCTTATTGAATACAAAGATACGGCTTGGATTAATCAACAAATTACCAAAGCAAGAAATAAGCATTGGAACTTAAAAAAATTAAACGCTCATAAAACAGAAGAGCGATATAAAAAATGGCAAATACTTAAGGGTGAATATGATTGGTCAGATTTTAAAAAGGAAGGATTTGGATGTCATATTTATCAAGGTATACCTATTTTTAACAAAGAACAAAATGTTGCCATTATTTATCAGGGTTACATGTGTGGCCATTTGCTTGGTTTTGGGATGATGTATAAGTACGAGTTAAAAAACGGGAAATGGGAAAAAATAGATGAATATCAACTTTGGATAAGTTAGTTGCACTAACTAAAAAGTCCCGCAAAATGCAGGACTTCTAATAAATTTCGTTTAACTCTTAGCTCTAGTCTACCCTAGTCCATGTATATGAAACGCCAACCATCATTCCCATTACTTTGTAACCACCTTTGGTGTATAAAGTGCCATCATCATTCATTTTAGCGTAACCAGAGTAGGTTTTGCCATTTGAATATTTATATGCTTTTCCTTCATACTTTCCATCATCAGCATTGTAGGTAAAATTCTTAAAGTTTACCTGTCCTACTAAATTCTCGCTTCTTTTGTCTTTATCAGGGTTAAAAACATCTTTAAACGGAGTTCCATAAGTATCTCTGTTTTCCTCAGAGTCTTCCATCCAAACAATTTTACCGCAGTAGTTGCTTCCACATTTGTAAAACTCAACCTTAGTGCTTTTGGTATCAATTAGCCAAGTACCAATTATATCGTCACCACTGGCAACAGGTTTATCAGCTTTGGTTAAAAATAGTGTAGGAATAAGTATTGCTATAAATAGATATTTCATTGTATTTGTTTATTTTATATTACTAAAATTAACCAAAAACGTGCCAACTAACAAGGCAGAAAGATCAAGGGGATAAGTTTAAGTGGTAATTATTCCTTAATCACTCCTTTAAGGCCTGAGCTAATCATGGTTTTGAGTTGACCATCTCCTTCTGAAACTATAAAATAGGCTTCCATTTGGGGTGTATTCTCAACCAATATACCGGCTCTTTCCCAGCCCATTACCATAAAAGCGGTAGCATATGCATCTGCAGTCATGCAATCACTAGCTAAAACGGAAACACTTAGTAAGTCGCTTAATTCAGGAAAACCAGTATCGGGATTTATGATGTGTCCCATTTTTTGGTTGTTGACCATTTGATAGTTACGATAGTTACCAGAAGTAGCAATTGCACGGTTTTCTATTGGAATAATTGCCTTTAGCTCTCTTTCATCATTTTTGTCATTTAGTGGTTTATCAATACCAACCTGCCAAACTTCTCCATTTTTATTAACGCCTAGTGCTCGTAACTCGCCACCAATATCAACTAAAAGGTTTTCAACTCCTTTTTCCATTATCTTGTTGTAAATAATATCTACGCCCATGCCTTTTGCTAAAGCGCTAAAATCTAACTGCGCATTGCTATGGGTTTTGGTAATAAATAATTTTTCATCATTGTTGCCAGCTTTAGGATTAACCCCGGTTTTAAATTGGTTTAGGCCTTTGTAATTTAGAAGTGAGTCAATTTTAATGCTGTCAATTGCTTTTGGCGCATCTTTGATTTTCCCAAAGCCCCAATAGTTCACAATTGGTGCTATTGAAGGATCAAAAGCGCCGGCTGTATTTTCATTTATTTCAACAGATTTAGATAAGCAGCCAATCATCCAATCATCAACAAATACCTTCTCATTTTTAGTGGCTTTATTGAGTTTTGAAATTTTTGAATCATCAATATACGTGCTCAAGCTATTGTTAATTAACATTAGCTCATATTCTATTAAGGTTAAATCGACAACCTCCTTATGAGCCAAATATTTGATTGAGTAGTAAGTACCCATGGTTTTACCTGCATAGGTAAACTCTTGAAACTTGGTGTTATTGCGCTTGTTAGAATATCTTTGTTGTGGTTCATTTTTACATGCACTCAAAAACACAACACATACTGTTAAAAATAAACTGATGGATTTATGCATAATTGCTATTCATAAAAAAGGGCTGCAATTAGCAACCCTTAGTTAATCATTTATTATCCTCCGAAATCATCAAAGGCAATGTTCTCATCTGGCACACCTAAATCATCTAATGCTTTAATAACAGAGGCATTCATTAATGGTGGACCACAGAAATAGTATTCAATATCTTCTGGCTCTGGGTGTTTGTCTAAGTATTGCGCTTGACAAACTGGCATAACATATCCTACAAAACCATCACCTTCATCTTCCAGCGTTTTAGTTTCTATCCAATTGTCTTCTGGTAATGGATTATCCAAACAAACATAAAACTTGAAATTCGGAAATTCTTTTTCAATTGCTCTAAATTCATCTATATAAAACAACTCTTTTCTTGTTCTACCTCCATACCAGTATGAAACTTTACGATCGGTAGTTTTTAAAGTGTGGAAAAGATGAAACAAATGAGAACGCAATGGAGCCATACCAGCACCACCCCCAATATATACCATTTCCTTTTTAGATTCTTTAATGAAAAATTCACCATAGGGACCCGAGATTACTACTTTATCGCCTGGCTTTTGAGCAAATACGTATGATGAACAAATACCTGGATTAACATCCATAAATCCACCTTTTTTACGATCGAAAGGAGGTGTAGCAATACGAATGTTTAATTTGATAATATTTCCTTCTGCAGGGTGATTGGCCATTGAATATGCACGGAATATGGTTTCGTCATTTTTCATAACTAAATCAAATATGCCGTAATCTTCATATTCCTTTCTGTATTGCTCCTCAATATTATATAAATCAGTTTTATAGTTTACTGTGCATTCAGGAACATCTACTTGTATATAACCACCAGCTTCAAAATCCAACGATTCACCTTCAGGTAATTTTACAACAAACTCTTTGATATATGTTGATACGTTATCGTTTGATATTACCTCACACTCCCATTTTTTGATACCGAATATTTCTTCCGGCACACCAATTTCCATATCATTACGTACCTTAACTTGGCAAGCCAATCTCCATTTGTCCGCAACTTCTTTTCTACTTAAGTAATTGGTTTCCGTAGGTAAAACATCACCACCACCTTCAAATACTTGGCATTTACACATGGCACAGGTACCACCCCCACCACAAGCAGAAGGTAAAAACACACTTTTGCTAGACAATGCAGTTAGTAATGTATCCCCTGGAGAAACAATCAAAGGTCTTTCTTCATCACCATTAACAGTAATATTTAAATCACCCGCTGGCACCAATTGTGCCTTAGCAAATATTAGCATGGCTGTAAGTAAGCCTATTACCAATAGAAAGGCAAAGGCAGCCAGAGCAATTAATGTAGCATTTGAAACTATAAATAACATCTATATCAATTTTTAAACTAAGCCTAATAAACCCATAAAAGCTACACCCATTAAGCCCGTAAGTATAAAAGCCATACCTAAGCCTCTTAGTGGTGCCGGTACATTGCTATACCTAATTTTTTCTCTAATGGCAGCAATTAGCACTATGGCTAGGAAAAACCCAAAGCCTGCGCCAATACCAAATACTGTTGATTCTCCTAAATTATACTCATTGGTAATCATAAATAATGAACCACCTAAAATTGCACAGTTAACCGTAATAAGCGGCAGAAATATTCCCAATGAAGTATACAAGGCAGGCGAATATTTTTCTATAACCATCTCAACCAACTGCACCATGGATGCAATTACGGCAATGAATATGATTAGCCTTAAAAACTCTAAGTTAACATTGGCTAAGCCTGGCGAAATCCAAGCCAAGGCACCTTCTTTTAAAAGGTTTTCATAAATCAACCAATTAATTGGGGCTGTAATTGCCAATACAAAAATTACAGCTGCCCCTAATCCAACAGCAGTTTTTACTGTTTTGGATACGGCAAGAAATGAGCACATACCTAAGAAGTAGGTAAGTACCATATTTTCTACAAAAGCCGATTTAAAAAATATCTCAAACATTTATTTTGATTTATGAAATATCAACTAATTCTTTTCTCCACGCTCTATGTATCCAAATTAAAACTCCAATTATAAATACAGATGCTGCTGGCAGTACCATTAAATTATTATGCGTGTAACCAAAGGAAGCCAAAAAGCCCCAATTAGGGTCTAAGGCTGTTATAACTACATCACCTGGTAAGGTTATTGTTCCTGTTCCAAAAACTTCTCTTATTACTGCAACTATCACCAATATTAAGCCGTAACCTAAACCATTACCTAAACCATCCATTAATGAAGGCCAAGGTTTATTTGCCATAGCAAATGCCTCTAACCTTCCCATTAATATACAGTTGGTTATAATTAAACCAACAAATACCGATAGTTGTTTATAAATATTGTAATCGAAAAACTTTAAGAACAATTCTACCAATGAAACCAATGAAGCAATTACCACTAGCTGCACAATCATTCTAATTCTACCCGGAATACCATTTCTTAAAACAGATATGATAAAGTTTGAAAGCATACAAATGATTACCACACAAACAGACATAACCAAAGCTTTATCAACTTTTGCGGTTACAGCCAATGCTGAACATACACCCAATACCTGAACCGATATTGGATTGTTATCACTTAAAGGATCGGTAATTAACTTACGATTCTTTTTCCCAAATAACGGGTCGCTTTTCTTTTTTACTACTTCCTTAACTTCAGGAGTTGCTACTGCATTTTCTGCCATGATGTTATTTTATTTTCTGAAAAAAGTTAGCCAAATTGGAAATATCATTCTTGAACATTTTATCCACTCCACGAGCGGTAACAGTTGCTCCAGAAATACCATCAACCGTATGCACGCTCAATTGATTTCCTTCACCCTTTAATACTTCAAATACATATTCATTGTCTTCATCAAACAACTGTTTACCTTTAAATTGATTTTGAAAACGTGCATAGTTATTAATCTCAGCACCTAAACCTGGAGTTTCTGCTTTATGATCGAAAACTGCATCATTAATAGTGTTCATATCATCATCTAACGATACATAACCCCAAATATCATCCCAAAGGCCTTTGCCATATAAAGGAATACTATACTTTTTCCCTTCCTTTGATTGATAAACGTAAATAGGAATATTTCTTTCCTCAAATGATTTTTTCCATTCTTTTCTAACGTCAATGTCTTTTGGATCCATTTCAACTTTATCTCCTTTACCATTCATAACGATATAGTCAATTTTGTCTGAATAAAATGATTCAATATCCACATTGGGATCATCAACAAAAGATTGTACTATTAATCCTTGCCTGTCTAACTCAATGTTTTTGGCAATACCAGGGGCCAAAGCTGATGAGAAAAAAGCTAAAACTACTGACACAACTAGTGTCATAGCTAAAATGTATACTGCTATTTTTAAATTATCCGACACGAGCTAACCTCCTTTTTATATTTCCTTGTAACACGTAATGATCGATTAATGGTGCAAACACATTCATTATTAGTATGGCTAACATCCATCCCTCAGGATATGCTATGTTGGCTACCCTAATAAGCATACCAACAACACCAATAAAAAATCCATAAATCCATTTACCAGTATTGGTACCTGATGCGGTAACAGGATCAGTTGCCATAAATACTATGGCAAACAAAAAGCTACCCATCATTAAATGCTCGTACCATGAAACTGCCATGTAACTTGAACCACCAATTAAATTATAAACTAAAGCAGTTGCTATTAAACCTAATAAACCGCTCAACATTATTCTCCAACTTGCAATTTTTGTAACCAATAGTAATACAGCACCAAATAAGATTCCTACCTTACTCATTTCGCCAATTGAACCTGGTATAAAACCCCAAATCATTTCGGTATTGCTATAACCAGCAGCTCTAACTGCTTCCATACCGCCACTTGCCATAATTTCGGTTGCCGGATTTTCGTAACCATATGATGCTACACCCAATGGTGTTGCGCCTGTCCAAGCATCTAAAGCTCCGCTTGCCAATAAATTACTTGTAACTATGGTTGGTGCACCGCTCCATCCTCTACCTAATAGGGGATTCTCTACCCAATCGGGCGGAGCATTTTTAACACTAGCCCACAGTATATCTAAGTTATGACCATTGCTTGCAATCATATCTCTTGCAGCATCTTCTAAGCCAAATAGGTTATGTAAAAAATTATAATCATAGGCCACCCAACATGAGTCGCCAATTATTGAGTTGGGGAATGCAAAGAAAATGAACACCCTTGCCGTAAGGGCCACATTTAATATATTCATACCTGTTCCACCAAAAGCTTCTTTAGCTATTAATACTGCAAAAGCAGTTGCTAACCCTACCATCCATAAAGGTATGTCAGGTGGCATTATCAATGGCAACAAAGCGCCTGAGACTAGGAAACCTTCTTCTACCGAATGGCCTTTGCGTGCGGCAAAGAGTATTTCAATACCCAAACCAACTATGTGAACCACTAAAAATATAGGAGCTATTTGCCCAAAACCGTACCACAATTTTTGCAGAAATCCTTCAAAAATATTTCCATCAAACAAACCTACTGCTATGTAGTGTTGATGACCAATATTGTAAGTACCCAAAATGTAACAAAGCTGAAGCGCCAATACAACATGTATCATTGTGCGCTTAAGGTCCATACCATCTTTAATATGCACCTTACCTTGGGCGGTATGATTTGGTTGAAAAAGCAAAGTGTGCAGCGCATCATATAAAGTATAGGTAAACTTTGATTTTTTAGCTACCGGCTCAACTTTGTTTAATATGTTATGAAGAAATTTCATTTATATCTGTTATCCTTGTTCTCTAATGGCGTCTAAACCTGTTCTTAAAATACTGGTTATGTCGTTTTTGGAAGTATCAACAAATTCGCAAACTGCTAAATCTTCCTCAATAACCTCATATATTCCTAAGCCTTCCATATTATCAAAGTCGTTAGTAATAATGGCTTTAATTAAATGGTTAGGATAAATATCCATGGGTAAAACTTCTTCAAATTGCCCAGTTACAACCAAAGCTCTTTTTTCACCATGCGTATTTGCATTGGCTTCAATTTTACCATGTAGCGCTGGTACCAAATGAGTTAAAAAAGTAGGTGAAGTACTTGGCCGTGGGTAGCTTGGTAAAATCCAACCGAGTAATTCATGTTTATTACCCTCATTCATAACCGTTATTTGATTATCATAATATCCTAAATAACCATCAGCTTTTATTTGTGTGCCCATTAAAGCATTGCCCGATATATATCTTAAATCTTCTTCAGATTCGCAATTGCCATCCAAAATGTTTTTCAAATTGGCTCCAAGTAATGTCTTGAAATACCTTGGATTGTTTACTACAGAGCCTGTTAATGCTATATTTCTAATTGGTTTGTAAACACCCTCTAACATTAAGCGGCCAATTGTAGCCACATCTTCAGGATTAACCGTCCAAACAGTTTCTCCTTTATTTATAGGATCAATGTGGTGAATTTGCACGCCAACATTGCCCACGGGATGTTTCCCCTTAAAATAATTTATTTGAACACCTTTAGCATCTGTAAATGTGTTGTCATTCTCAGCTGTACTATCTAAACCTATATGCACTTTGCCCTTGGTTAATTTATTTAATGCATCTAATCCAGCTTGAAAATTTCTATCTTCTCCTTTTAAAGTATAGTTATAGTTAGGAGCTAATGGAGCAGAACTAAAAGTTGAAATAAAAATAGCCTTAGGTGTATCACTAGGATCAGCCACAATACCGTACGGTCTTTGAACTAAAAATGGCCAACATCCACTTGTCAAAAGCAATTTTACCATTTTATCTCTATCAAAATCAGCAAAGCCTGCAGTTTCAAAATTTTTGTATTTCACTTCTTTATCTGCAAGAATTACCACTTCATTAATGGCACGTTTTTCTCCTCTTCTTATCTCCACCACTTCACCACTAACTGGCGTTGAATAAAGCACATCAGGTCTCTTTTTGTCAAACATGATTGTTTCACCAGCCTTAACTTCAGTGCCAATTTCTACTGCTACCTTAGGTATTGAAGACATGCCATGAAAATCGGTAGGCTTGATAGCGTGAGTATCTGAAACTATTATTGTTTGACTATCAAAAGCCAAATCAGCCTCTCCAGCTAAATCAATGTTTACTCCTTTTTTTAACTTAACGTATCTTGAATCTAGATTTTCACTTTTAGCTTCTACCTGCACTAATTCCTTTTTTGAAGGAAACAATGAAAAACCACTACCTTCTTCAAAAGCATTGCTATTTGGGTTAGCGGCTTGCGTTGCCATTTTAATAATTTTATCACTCATTATAAACATAATGAATAAGAAAACCGCTAATACTGTTGCAATAGTACCTACCAAAAATAAGCCAGTGCTATCTCCCGAACTTTCGGCAGCACTTTCTGCTTGCGCCAATGCACTAGACATTGAAGTAATAAGTAAGGTAACTGCTGTAAAGGTAAAAGTGAGAATTTTGCTTTGGAGAATTCGCTTCATTTTCATGTTGTCTTAGAGTACCAAAAAACTTTTATTGTACGTTTTATTGATAACACAAAAGTAAAATACATTTCTTTAAAACCTATATACAATTTAACATTTTTACTTTCAGTTATCAACCGAGTAAATTTTGATAATTTGTAGCTTGAAATTAGCAATGCAAAAAGATATAAAATACACGTTATTACTACTGCCCATAATGTTGTTGTGCTTTTCTTTTTTAAAAGCGCAAAAGGTGGTGAATGTTGATAGCGTTTATAATAAACGTATAAAAACCATTGAAACTAAGATTAACAATCGCTACGAGTCGGTTATCTTGGTAAACAACAGCAATGAAAAACTAACCATTTCTTTTGATGATTTAAACAGTGAGGCCCAAAATTATGGGTACTCATTAAAGCTGTGCAATGCCGATTGGAGCGATAGTCCTTTAAGTGAATTTGATTATTTAGATGGTTTTATTGATAATGACATTGACCAATACACTTACTCGCTTAAAACACTCACGCAATACGTACACTATCAAATAAGCTTACCTAACAATTCGGTAAATTTTAAAATTGCCGGTAATTACTTACTCACGGTTTTCAATCTTGATGATAAACAACCACTTTTTACCAAACGCATAGTTGTTTCAAATACCGATTTAGCAATTACCGCCACACTAAAAACAGCGAAAAGGAACAGTGAACAGATACAATCAATTAGTATGTTTCTGCAATATCCTGAAGCAGCAATAGATGTGTTAACCGAAAGCTTTACTGCAACAATTGTTAAAAACAATAACTGGAGCAATGCTATTTACAATGTACCATTAAATATTGCTGGAGAAAACAGTTTGTTTGTTTCGGAAGCCATTCATTTTAAGAGTGGCAATGAGTTTAGGCAATTTGATATTAAAAGTTTGGAGGAGAGAGGCGAAAACGTACAATCTACCCTATTTAGTTTAAACAATTATTTAGCTCGCTTAGAAATTGATACGCCAAGAAACTATACCCATTACATATTTGAAGATGATAAAAATGGTTGGTTTGAAATTAAAAACAATCAAAAAAAAGGAGCTGATGTAACGAGTGAATATGTTGATGTGGTTTTTACACTGCAAACCAACCAAAAACTAGACTTTGGGCAGGTGTTTATTGCAGGCATGTTTAACCAGTGGAAAGCTACAGACCTAATGAGTTACAATGCCGACATACAATCATACACTGCAACCATAAGCCTAAAACAAGGGACTTATAATTATAGCTATGGTTTAAAAACTAAAACAGGTTTTGATCCGTATTATTTTGAAGGAAATATGATGGAAACAGACAATGAATACTTTATTATAATTTATAAAAGTGATATTACCAAAAACTATGATGAAGCTATAGGAATAGCAACTATTAACCCTCAGTAATTGAACAACATGAGTAAATCGGACAGTATAAAGCAAGGCCATTTGTTATTAAGCGAGCCTTTTATGGATGACAGCAATTTTAAACGCACGGTGGTTTATTTAGCTGAGCACAATGATGATGATGGCACCATAGGTTTTGTACTTAATAAAAAATTAAACATTACCCTACCAGATGCTATTGATGAAATTGATCATTTTAAGGCACCATTGTTTTATGGTGGGCCGGTTGAACCAGAAACTCTGCATTTTTTGCATAATATAAAGGGCATTGAAGGTGCCTTAGAAGTTAACCCTGGCGTGTTTTGGGGTGGCAACTTTGAAACGATAAAAGTTTTGATAAAAAATGGTGACGTTGCACCTAATGACTTTAGGTTTTTTTTAGGCTACTCTGGTTGGGATGTTGGCCAATTGGATAACGAAATGGCTACAAATTCGTGGATTATCTCAAAAGCTGAATATGACCACATTTTTAAAAGTGAATGGGAAAGCCTATGGAAAGATGTTTTGATAAAAATGGGCGGCAGGTTTAAAATGATGAGTAATTTCCCTGAAGATCCGCAGTTGAATTAGATGTGGAGAACAATCGGTGCGATTTTACTAGTTGTGTTGGCTTACATTTTAGGCAATTCTGCCTTTATTGTATTTAGAAATCTTGTATTTGACATTGCTGAACACATAAAATATTCAAACAAGATAGATTATATATTTTTATCCATAGCTCCCTCACTTTTATTGATTTTAATAATTGGTGGAGCAGCTTATATTTTCATAAAGCTTGCTTTTAAATGGATAACTTGTTCTGAATTTGAAAATTCTGAAATTCCAAGAAAACAGAGTAATTGGGCATTAGGCTTATTAGTGACTTCTGCAATTGCAGCTATTATAGGGCTAATTATGGTTTCTATGGGTGTGAGCAAATATGTGCAGAGCTCAACTATTGGTCCAGAACCAATTCCAATAATCACTTGGCAATTCATTTTTAGCTATATTTTATTTGCTAAATCGAATAAAATGAAGCCTTTATTTCGCGTCTAAACTTCAAGTACTCGCTCATCACCCACAACAAAAATTTGATCTTTTTTACTTGGTTTTAGGATATGTAAGCCAGAAAAATCACTAAACGCAGGTAATATGCCATATGTTTCTTTAAAATAAAAGCATGGACGTGTTAATGACATTCTTCTACCACTCGACAATCGCACTCCAGGATGCACATGACCAAATAGCTGATAATTATCTGTTTCAATCATGTCTTCAGGGTCATGAATAAACTCAAATGGGGGAATTGCATGACTTTTTAAAGCGTCAATTTGTAATTGTTCGTAAACATCATCTTTTAAAATATCATGATTGCCCACAATTAATTGAATAACCAATGATGGATATTTCTCTCGCCACTTTTTAAACACCTCCATTTCATTGTTATAATGGCTGTGAAACATATCGCCAATTACTATCAATTTAGTAACTGAATAGGTGATTAATAAATGTGATAATTTACCCAAATTATCGGCATACACATTTTTAGGAATTGGGATGCCAGCTTTTCTAAAATGACCCACTTTACCAAAGTGCAAATCTGCCAAAATCAATGCACCTTCTTTGGCCCAAAAAATTGCCTTTTCTGGCAGTAATTTTAGCTGCTCGTTTTTCAGTGTAAATTCAATATTTTTAACTTCTACCTTCATTTATAATTTGAATAACTTATAATAGTATGCGCGCATTATCAACTTAGAAGTAATGCCTAAATCTCACTTTTAAATATTTGCTAATATATTAATTTTATAATTTGAATTACAACAATTTAAATAGATAATTCTAATAATTTTAGTATTTATAAAATTTGAAGCCTTAAACCATTATTTTTCTGATACTTATACTATATTATATCATGTTTTAATTGAATAATTAATCGTATTTCAATTTCATGCGTTCCAAACGGTCATCCAACTTCTCATAAGTTACCCTACCCCTTATTCCCTCTGCTTTTATTGGGTAGCAAAATGGACTCATTTTTTCGAGCTTTTTCAATATTATTTCGCTACCTCTTATTCGTTTTAAGGCATCTCTTAACCTACCCTCTTCCAACTCCAAATCAAACACCTCTTGGTAGGCTTGCCGCATTAATAAATTGTCTTTATCATAATCGTGAAATACCCTAAATATCAATCCACTTGATGCTTGTAAATGGCGGTTCTGTTTTCCCTTGCCAGGGAAGCCTTGAAATATCAATCCTGATATTAAAGCAATACCCCTAAACTTGCTACTTGCCAACTCACCCAAGTTCATGCAATTATTAATGTCTTCTGTTAAATTATCGGTACTAAATACATCCATACCTAAAACATCTTCTATTGGTATGGTTTTATCACTTAATATTTCAAAGCCATAATCATTGGTGGCAATGCTAAAACTCATAGGTTCAATCATTTCGCTTATACGATACGCCATCAAATTGCCCATAATTTCGTGTACAAACTTGCCTTCAAATGGGTAAACGTATATGTGATGCCCTTCATCCGTTACAAACTCTTCAATTAAGGTTTGACTCATATTGGGTAAAAACGACCTTTCTTTTTGAATGTCGAATAATCGTTTTAATGACTTTAGCTCAGGTTCGTTCAATTTACCATCTGCAATTAGCTGATATGTTTCCCGTAAAACTTGCCCAAGATGCGAGCTTAAAGACATTTTACCACCTCCCCACGCAGGGATTTTGCCCTTATCCGTTGCTTTGGCCTTTTTTACGATAACGCTCATGTCTTTTATCATTACCATTTGCAGAGGCTTACCTGCAAACCAAAAGATTTGTCCTTTCTTTAAATTTCTTGCAAAACTCTCTTCCACAGTACCTAATGGAGTACCAGCCATATATTGCACTTTCATTAAGGCATTGCCAACTATGGTGCCTATGCTCATGCGGTGTCTACCAGCAATTTTTCTACTTGTAACTTTAAATACGCCATCAATTACATCTACTTTATCGTAATCATCATAGGCTTCTAAGCTTTTGCCACCTGAGGTTATGTAATTTAAACACCACCTCCATTCATCATCCGTCAAATAGCTATAAGCTGCCGTAGTCTTTATTTCTTTATATAAAGGCTTGGGTTTAAATCCATCAGATACCGCTAGGGTAACTAAATACTGCACCAATACATCAATGGGATTGATAATTAAGTTGCGATTTTCGAAATACTTACGCTTCATGGCCATTTTCAATGCTGCTCCTTCCACAATCTCTAATGAATGCGTGGGTAAAAAGTAAATATTGCTTGTTTCGCCAGGCTGATGACCACTCCTACCTGCACGTTGCGTAAATCTAGCAACCCCCTTTGGCCCGCCAATTTGCACAACAGCTTCCACAGGCCTAAAGTCTACCCCTAAATCTAAACTGCTGGTACAAACAACTGCTTTTAGGATGCCTTTATGCAAGGCATCTTCCACCCAATCGCGTATTTCTCTACTTAGTGAGCCATGATGCATAGCTATTAAGCCAGCCAAGTCTTCATACTCATTTATTAATCTATGATACCAAATTTCGCATTGGGCTCGCGTATTGGTAAAGATTAAGGTTGTTTTATGTTTGTCAATTACCGGCTTTAGCTTTTTAATCAATTTTACACCTAAATGACCTCCCCAACTTAAATGCTCAGTTTCATCAGGTAACAAAGAAATTACATTCACCTTTTTTTCAATGGCCGATTTAACCATTATTCGTTTTTTGTGGGTTGCAGGACCTAAAAGCGTTGAAAGCGCGTCATCCATATTGCCTATGGTAGCTGAAATGCCCCAAAGAAAAATTTTAGGGGTAATTGCTTTAAATCTCGACATGGCCAACTCTACTTGTATACCTCTTTTATTACCGAGTAGCTCATGCCACTCATCCACTACCAGACAGTTTAGGTTTTTAAACAGCTTTTCATATCCTTTATTGGCAAATAATATGTGAATACTTTCGGGTGTGGTTACCAGCACCTGTGGCATGTTCTTTTTTTGAGCAGCCCGGGTTTTTGAATCTGTATCACCTGATCTAATTTCAACCCGCCAATCCAAGCCCAAATCGTTGCACGCTGCTTGCAGGGCATTTCTAATATCAATACTTAGCGCTCGCAAGGGCGAAATCCAAATTAACTGTAACCCCTTTGCAGGCTTGGAGTTATTGGCTATCCAATTTGCTAAAAAGGGAATAAACACGGCATAGGTTTTACCTGCTCCCGTTGGTGCATTTAAAATACCTGAATACCCCTCAACAAAAGCTTTGAGCATCTTTTTTTGAAATGGATAACTTTTCCAATTCTTCTGCTTAAACCAATTGTTAAATATTTGTTGCGCTTGCACTGAAATGTAAATATCATCAATTGCAAATTATATAGAACATAGATGACGTTGATTTTTGTGATGTGTAGATATTTACGTATCATTATCGAATATTTACGGATATTTACGTGTCAAATAATTAAAAATATGCTCCCTATTTTACGTATCATTATCGTATATTTACGTATATTTGCGTATATTTAAATACTTAACGCATATTTAAGTATCATTTTATAGCTAGTTATGAGTTACACCGCTAACGTATACAACTTTAGACTAAAAATGGATTGGCCATTAATAAAATTGCTCAGCCAAATTGATCGTTTTGATGCTGCATGGTCGGCATTAGAACGTGTAGAAGGTGATAATTTGAAGGAGCTTAAAACAATTGCTACTGTAAATAGTGTTGGTGCTTCTACCCGAATTGAAGGCTCGCAAATGAGTAATAAAGAAGTGGATGCTTTACTAAAAAATTTGAGTATTGATAAATTGGTTGATCGTGATAGCCAAGAAGTGGCAGGATACTTTGAAGTAATGTATGAAATTTCTGAAGCTTATGAGCACATTAAAATTAGTGGCAATGAGTTAAAAGGGCTACATAACAAATTGTTGAAGCACAGTGCAAAAGACAATTGGCACAAAGGCCAATACAAACAACACAGCAATAATGTGGAAGCACGTTTTGCTGATGGAAGCACTCAAATAGTTTTTAAAACTACCCCACCAGGCTTAGAGACTGATGATGCTATGCGCAACTTAATTAAATGGTACAATACAGATGATGAAACGCATCCCATTGTTAAATGCGCGCTGTTTTCATATGAGTTTGTTTCCATACATCCGTTTCAAGATGGCAATGGAAGATTGAGCAGATTGTTGGCAGGACTGCTGCTATTACAAAACGGATATAAATGGATTCAATACATAAGTTTTGAGCATGAAATTGAGCGCCGAAAGCCTGATTATTATGCTGTATTGCGTGATTGTCAAGCACAACGACCTAAAGAAAACGTAACCAGTTGGGTAAGTTTTTTTATGGATTGTATTATAACCATTCAAAATAAGCTGCTTAAGAAATTGAAGCAAACTGGTATGGAGTCTAGCTTATCACCAAAAGAAAGGTTGGTGTTAACAGTAATATCGGGTCAGGCTGGTATTAGCTCTGGTAAAATTGCTGAGCGATTAACCATACCCAATCCAACTATAAAAAAAATGCTTAAAAGACTAACAGAAATGGGGTTGATTGATAAGCATGGTATAGGAAGAGGAACGAGTTATACTTTGAGGTAATGTTTTTATTGAACGCAGATAACGCAGATTATTATGATAAATGACTATACAGCAACCGGTTTAAACCAAATATATTTGAACCAATGAATGACCTTAAAAATCGTGATGATATTGAAAAATTGGTAAATACCTTTTATTCTAAAATTTTAAAAGACGATTTAATCGGCCATTTTTTTACCCAAGTAGTTAGGCTCAACTTTGAAAAACACCTGCCTACCATGATCGATTTTTGGGAGACTGTTTTGTTTGGCCAAGCCATTTACAAAGGCAATCCTATACTGAAGCATATTGAATTGCATAGAACGGAAGCGTTAAAGCCTACTCATTTTAAGCGTTGGATATCTGTTTGGGAAACAACCGTAAATGAACTTTACAACGGAGATGTAGCCAATGCTGCCATTTAAAAGCGAAATAGATGGGTAAGCTGATGGAGATAAAAATTGAGGATAGTGAGCGAAAACGGTTTATACAATAAATAACAAATGACATTCCAAAAATCTATTCGCTTTTTAGTAATAATCGCTTTTGTAGCAGCTCAAATAGTTCTTTTGACATTTGTAGCGAAAGAAAGTTGCGACTCCAAAAATTGGGCTGTTCTATTTTTGATTATACTTGTTTCACTTGCAGTTTTGTTTGGAAATAGCTTTTTAAAACTCCATGTGAAAGGCAATAATTACGAAAGCTTGGGAGTAGCCGTTTGGGTTCCTATAGGAGCCTTAATGTGTTACTTTTTAAACACTCATGCGGGTTTAGGAAATGTATTAGCCGCAGGCATCACTGGACTTATGGCATCTTTCATACCAGTAATTAAAGGCCAGTCTTCATATTTAAAAAAGTTACCTCCTGCGATTTATTGTGGTGCATTTATTGGCATGTGCAGCATTACCATTGCCCCCTCAGGGATCTTTGTTTTAGGCGCTGGATTTTCAGCAGGAATGGTATATGTGTTATCTAAAAACCTGTTTGTACAAATAGGCGGTAAGCTAGGCACCATAGCTTTCGTAGGCGTTCTTTTAGCATCTTTAATTAAATGGCTGATACTATGAATGAAGCCATCATAATAATAACAGGAATTTTAGGTGCAACACTCACTTACTATGTAAGTGATCGGCTAAAACAAGGTCCTGTAAGAGCTTCTGCAACACTTTCATTAATAGTAGGATTGTTCTTTTACTCCTTGCCTAATTTACTAAGTCCGTTTTTAACCGAATCTATTCCCATAGTTTTTATTGGAGCCACATTTATTGGCATGGTATCATCAAAAGCGAAAGTTAACTTTCTACATATGGCAATTGCAGGTTCATTATTTGGTCTATTGTATATAAATAGAAGTACTTATTTTGATGGTTATGGCGGTGCGTTAGGCGCACTGGCTTTTATTGCATTGCTTACCATTATGGTGATTGTGAAATTGTTCGTTAGAAAAAAACAAGAGAAATAGATTCACACTTTGATCCTTTGGATTAGCTGGATTTAAAAAGCTATATTGTAGCAAGATGCTCACCAAATTTGTCGTACTCGCCATTTACGTTGGCATCCTATTTTTAATAGGCATACTCGCTTCACGCAAGGTAAAAAGCATGAGCGATTACTATGTAGGTGGCAAAAAGATGGGCTTTTGGGCTGTTGCTTTTTCTGCCAGAGCAACAGGCGAATCAGGTTGGTTATTGATTGGTTTAACAGGTATGGGTGCCATTGCGGGTTATTCAGGTTATTGGGTGGTAGTAGGTGAATTACTCGGGGTTTTCCTCTCATGGCAGTTTATGGCCAAGCGATTTAAAAAGAAGTCCGACTCCTACAAAGCCATTACCATACCCGATTATTTACAAAGTCATTTTAAATCCAAAACCAATATACTTAGGGTAATTGCAGCATCAGTATTAGTGGTATTCGTGATTATTTATGTGGCTTCTCAAATGGATGTAACCGGCATTGCATTTGAATCTATGCTTGACGTTGATTATAGGATAGGCGCACTCATTGGCTTTGGCATAGTGCTGCTATACATTTTCTTTGGAGGCTTTGTTGCTGCAGTATGGTCCGATATGTTTCAAGGGATACTAATGTTTTTTGGCTTGGTCTTACTGCCCATAGTGGTTTGGTTTTCAATGGACCAAGGAGCTGGAATAACTGCTGGCTTAAATGCCATAGACCCTACTCTAACGCAAGTAATGGGAAGAAGCCCTGATAAATGGATGAATCTTTTTACCATACTTGGCTTTTCTATGATTGGTTTAGGTTTTTTAGGCTCACCACAGGTATATGTTCGATTTATGTCAATTAAAAGTCCTGTTGAAATTGACAAAGGTAAATGGGTGGCCTTGTTTTTCACTTTGCTAACTGATGCTGCTGCAGTTACTATTGGCATATTGGGTCGAATTTACTTTACATCCAAAGGAGAGGATCCTGAAGCCATTTTAGGTAATGGTGCGGAAAATGTTTTAAGTATGTTAACCCATCAATTTTTACCTACCATTGTTGTAGCCATATTTATTGCCATTGTGCTCTCAGCAATAATGTCAACGATAGACTCTTTACTAATATTGGCATCAAGTGCTGTTACGCGTGACTTTTATCAAAAAATATTTAGACCAGACTTAAAGGATGAAGACTTAACCAAGGCATCAAGAATAGTCACTATTATTATGGCTTTGGCCGCTTTGGGTATTGCCATTTTGTTATACAAACTATATCCTGAACGAGAAGTGTTTTGGATAATGATTTTTGGATGGTCGGGCATTGCGGCTACATTTTGCCCCGTTATCATTCTTTCACTATTTTGGAAAGGATATTCAGAAGCAGGCGCAATTGCCTCCATGATTACTGGTTTTATCTCGGTAATTATATTCAAATTTGTATTTGCCAAACTGCCTGAGATTGGACCATACTTTAAGGAAATGGATGTATTGTTTCCTTCTTTCGTAATGGCTATGGTGGTTGGATTTGTGGTTTCAAAGGTTTTTCCATCTAAGCACTTGACTAAGTCATAATTTGTACTTAATTTTGTACACAATTAAATACATAATATGCTAATTACTACTGTTTCCGATTTTAGAAAGGATATAAAGGCCTACTTAGATAGAGTGGTAAAAAACTTTGAAACGTTGATTATCAATCGTGGTAAAGATGCCGGAATTGTTGTAATGTCTTTAAAGGAGTATAATTCATTGATGGCAACTAATTACGAATTGTCTTCAAGAAAAAATGAGCTAAGATTAGATTCTGCTATTGAAAAGCTAAAAAAGGGTGAAACCTTAAATAAAGATTTAATAGAGGATTGAGATGAAATACATTTTTGTTGATGAATCTTGGGATGATTACTTGTACTGGCAAAAAACAGATAAAAAGAAACTGAAAAAAATTAACGAATTACTCAAAGACATAGCTCGCAATCCATTTGAAGGATTGGGAAAACCCGAACCCTTGAAACATAAATATGCCGGTTTTTGGTCAAGAAGAATTGACGCTGAACATAGATTAATTTATCAGTATAAAGAAGAGGAAATATTAATTGCTAAATGTAGGTTTCATTATTAATGAATATGCTTAAAATAGTTTTGCTAATTATTGCTTTTGCTTCAATTCTTTGTTTTTCTGCAATTAAGAAACAAAAAGATGTTCTTAAGTTTCATGGCATGCCTATTTATAAAGAATTGACTGTCAAATATGACAATGATAGTACCTTTTTTAAAATACAGACAATATCTAAAAATAGTCTTGATGGATTTTGGACAAGCTGGGGGAAATCTGGTGACAAGGGACGTACTCAATTATACTTGAATGGCATACTAGACACTTCTTGGCACTATCGTAATAATCGAGAAGTACAAATGAATTATACTTCAGACTATTCATCAATACATTTCGTTCCAATTGATACTAATCAACTATATAAATCTTTACGGTCAAAGCTCAAAAAATATAAGTTTGAAAACACTACTTCATTCAAAAAAGTGCAAAACGAATTATTTTTAGGAATAACCGTTAAACGAAAATACACCACCTATTACAAAAATGGGACCCCCAATAGAGAACTACTTTTGATAAATAACAACGAGCTTGATGGATTTTGGCTCAGGCATGACTGGCAAGGGATATATGAATCTCACATCATTCATAATGGTAAAGTAGATACTACTCTTAAGTGGCAGAATAACCAACTTTTAAAAATTATAGAAAGTGATACCGATCCTGAAATATCATACGGATTAATCGTTAGCATTGAAGATTCTTCAAGAATTGTAGCCAAGATTCAAAAACTTATGCAACATACTGAATAATTTAAACAAACGGAATTACAGAAGCTAGTCCAAGCGTCTCGCTTGGAATTGATGCGACATATGCTTTTAAAAATTGTTTTGTTATCTGCCTACCTTAGCGGTCTCTTATGAATAACAATCCAAACCAACCCATTTCTTTCCCTTGCGGACTTACCATGAAAAATAGATTTATGTTAGCTCCTATGACCAACCAGCAAAGTCATGAAGATGGTACACTATCTGATGATGAGTTGCATTGGTTAACCATGCGAGCTAAAGGTCAATTTGGACTGGTAATGACATGTGCATCACATGTGCAAGCCATTGGCAAAGGATTTCCTGGACAGCTAGGCATCTTTTCTGACATTCATATTGATGGTCATAAAAAGATAACCGCCAACTTAAAAGAGCATGACAGTGTTTCAGTAATCCAATTGCACCATGCAGGTATGCGTTCTCCTGAAAAGTTGTTAGCTGAAGTACCTGTTTGTCCATCTGTAAATGAGAAACATGGAGCACGAGCGCTAACGATCGCAGAAGTAGAGCAATTGAGAGATGACTTTATAGATGCTGCAATTAGAGCAAAAAAATGTGGCTACCATGGTGTGGAAGTGCATGGTGCACATGGCTACATTTTAACGCAATTTTTAAGCAGTGAGATAAACAAACGAACTGATAACTATGGCGGTAGTTTAGAAAACAGAGCTAGATTGTTATTTGAAATTGTGAATGGAATTAGAGCAACTTGTGGCAAGGAGTTTCTTTTGGGAGTGCGACTTTCACCCGAAAAACACGGATTAAAACTAACGGAAATGAAGAGGACTTGCCAACAGCTAATTGATGAAGGCAATGTCGATTTTCTGGATATTTCATTATGGGATTGTTTTAAAAATCCTGAGGAAGAAAAGTATCAGTCAAAAACACTTTTGGAACATTTTACAGCTTTAAACTATAAAAATGTATTGCTAACAGTAGCTGGAAAGATAAGAACTGGTGAAGATGTACAGAGTATTTTAAACAGCAAAGTTGACTTTGTAACGATAGGTCGTTCCGCCATTTTGCATCATGACTTTCCTAAACAAGTTATGGATAATCCAAACTTTAAACCAGTTGAAACACCTGTCTCTAAAGCACATTTGGCCAAAGAAGGATTGGGTGAAAAGTTTATTGAATATATGAGCAGATGGGAAGGTTTTGTAAAAGAAAATTGATGCTTTGTACAAACAGACAGCATTTTAACTTGCCTTTTACGTATAATTAATATATTTTTATACGTAAATCTTCAGGATGGATAAAAAACTCACTCTAAGCTTAAATCAAAAAGTTATTGAGAAAGCAAAATCGTATGCAAAGTCCAGTGGCACTAGTCTTTCCAAACTTATTGAAAATTATTTACACTCGCTTACTAATAAAAAAAGTAATGCTGCAGTTGATTCAACTCCACTAGTAGATAGTTTATGCGGTATAATTGAATTACCTAATGACTTTGATTACAAAAAGGAAAGAGCCAAATATTTACTGGACAAATACAAATGATGCCATATCTACCTTTAATATTACTACTAAATTGGCTCTTTTTCCCTTTTTCAACTTCATTAAATTTAACCATAGATGCATTTATGTTAATCACGAAAACTTTTGGGATTTCCATATCGCTCAAGGAGAGAACAACTCAATATTATTGACGTAACTTAAAAGTAAAAATGGCATGAAAAAGATTCTTATTGATACAAATATAATTTTAGACTTATTGGCGAAAAGAAAAGACTTTTATTTGGATAGTAAAACGATATTCTCCCTAGCCGATAACAGCCAAGTTGAACTCTATATTTCAACATTAAGTATTGCCAATGCGCATTACATAATGCATGATATGTTAAAAATTAAGAAGGCAAAGGAAATATTAGGTCAGTTTAAAGTTCTTGTAAAGTCTATCTCACTTTCAGATAAAATAATTGAGTTAGCGCTCAACGATTCAAAGTTTAAAAACTTTGAAGATGGAATCCAATATTACAGTGCCATGGAAGCTAAATGCAAACTGATTGTTACGAGAAATGCCAAAGATTATAAATACTCATCTATTCCAGTAATGCAACCTAATGAATTTTTATCCAAAAGGAAGGTGAACAATGGTTAATACCTTATAAAATCAGCCCAATCTATATGAATAAAAAAATACTTGATAAATTCGGAATAGCAGCACTTAATCCTATGCAAAAGGAAGCAGCCAAAGCAATTGACTCACAAGCTGATTTAGTGCTCCTCTCTCCTACCGGCACAGGTAAAACTCTAGCCTTTTTGTTGCCTTTAATCGAGACGTTAAATGTCAACCTTGATGAAATTCAACTATTGATATTAGTGCCATCTAGGGAGTTGGCGCAGCAGATTGAACAAGTTGTTCGTAAAATGGGATCGGGATTGAAAGTAAATGCAGTGTATGGCGGCAGAGCTGGTTCGGAAGACAGAGCCGATTTAAAACAACGACCTGCCATATTAATAGGTACGCCTGGCCGAGTAGCAGATAGATTTAGAAGAGATGATTATTCATTGAAGCACATCAAAACACTGATCCTTGATGAGTATGATAAATCACTGGAAGTAGGTTTTGAAAATGAAATGACAGAGATTATTGAAACGCTTCCTAATTTGAAGCAACGCATATTAACTTCAGCTACTAGCGATATTAAAATACCCGAGTTTGTTGGTTTAAAAAACCCTGTCTTCATTAATTACTTAAAGGAAAGTAGTTCTAAGCTGACTATAAAAACATTGCTCTCACCTGAAAAGGATAAGCTAAATGCATTAAAAAAAGCATTGGCTTTTATTGGCAATCAAAACGGTATTGTGTTTTGCAATTTTAAAGATGCCTTGGAAAGGTTAAGTGAATTTTTAAAAGAACATAACATTGAACACCAACGCTACCACGGTGGAATGGAACAACAAGATAGAGAACGAGCACTCATTAAATTTAGAAATGGTACTAGTCAACTATTAGTTGCAACCGACTTAGCCGCTCGTGGTTTGGACATACCCGAATTGAGTTTTATACTACATTACCATTTGCCACCACATCAAAAAGAATTTACGCATAGAAACGGACGCACAGCAAGGATGCATAGCAATGGTGTAGCCTATATTTTACATTATAGTGGTGAAGAACTACCCGAATTCATTCAAGAAATTGAGCCCGAACAACTTAAGGTAGAAGACTTAAAAGCTGCAACTACAACATCACAAACAAAATGGAAAACGTTGTACATTTCTGGTGGTAGACGCGATAAAATTAGCAAAGGAGATGTGGCCGGCTTTTTTATGAAACAAGGTCAATTACAAAAAGATCAATTAGGTGTAATTGAGCTACAGCAAACTTGCACCTATGTTGGCGTGCAAGCAGCCATAGCAAATAAAGTAATTGCCAAAACCAATAATACTCGACTTAGAAAAAGAAAGGTTAGGGTTAGTTTAATTTAAATGAAACCATTCTTAACCGTTCTGTTTTTTGTACTAATGCTCTCAGCAAATGTATTGTTGTTACTTTTTTTGTTTAATCGTGAGCTGTTAGCAAAGTTCAGTTTCGGATTCTTCAAAAAAAGAGAACTCTTAGTACTTGCATATTACAACCTCATTCAAATTTCACCGCTTTTTTTGGCATCATATTACAAACCTCATATTTTTATGGACCATGGCATATCTGGTTACATATTTGCATATTCAGGTATAATTTATCCGTTTCTTTGCCTAACCATAATTCCCTACACAGCCATAAAACGTAATTATACTGATATTAATAAAGTGGTAACACTACTTATTTGTTTTGTGAGTTTAATTATCAGCCTTTTCGCGTTAATTGCTGGTGTTGACTTTCAATTTGCGAACTAGCAATTATTCTTAGTCATTAAATAAGTGCAAGCGGCCATAGCAAATAAAGTAATAGCTAAAACCAATAACACTCGGCTTAAAAAAAGAAAGGTTAGAGTTAGTATATTATAATATTATTTCAATCATTATTACCTTAACCAATATTTACAAAACCTTTAGAACCCACTTAAAGTCCTTGCAAACCCTAATAAATCAAATAAAAAATAGCATAACACTAAGTCCAAAAGCTGAGGCTCATGTAAACGCTATTGCAAAACAAAGAACAGTTAGCAAAGGCGAGTTTTTAATTAAACAAGGGAAAGCAGTAAAGAACACGTATTATGTAACTGATGGCTGTTTACGATCATATTGTATAGATCATAATGGCAAGGAACATACCTTACAGTTTGCCATTAAAAACTGGTGGATTAGCGATTTTATTGCTATTTATAATGATGAGCTCGCCACCCTAAATGTTGAGTGTATTGCAGATGCTAACGTCATAGAGTTTAATGCTCAACAATTAAAAGATATTCATGATTTGTTTCCTGAATTTGAACCCTACCAACGAAACAACTTACAACGTCATGTGGTGAGTTTGCATAAAAGAATTTTAAACCAATTGCAGCTGACTGCTCCAGAAAGATATGAACTGTTTCTCGAGCAATATTCAGACATTGAGCAATACACGCCCAACTATCACATTGCTTCCTATTTAGGAATTACACAACAAAGCTTAAGTCGTATAAGAGTTGAAAAAGTAAAGTCATAACTTTCTTACCATAGGTTATTTTTTCCGCCAATTCCTCCTTCTAATTTTGTGCTAAATCTATAAACACAAAAATTATGATCGTTAAAATATTACTCGGATTGGCTGGTTTTCTTTTACTAGCTTTTGTTATTCTATACTTTATGTCAAGGCCACAAGCTGAAGCGGATGGTTCTTTTATGCCTTCAAAATTGGCTCTCAAACTTGGTACAGTTGATATGAGCGATTTTGAGAATGTTACTTTTCAAAAATATCAAGGCAATAAGAAGAAAATATTAGTCATTTTCACTGAGCAGAAGAATTTAAAAATGAAGAATGACAAAATGTTTTCTACAGGAAATCATCCCATAGAGGCCTTGTTGCCAATGCTCCATTTGAAAAATGCTGGTTTTGAATTTGATATTGCAACACCAACAGGAAAGCCTGTAGTTTTTGAAATGTGGGCTTATCCAAAAAAGGACAAGCATGTTGATGCAATTTACAATGAACTGAAATCAAGCTTTGAAAAGCCAAAGAATCTGAGCGATTTTATAGCTACTTCATTTAATAGTACTGATTCATATGCTGCGGTATTTATTCCTGGTGGCCATGGAGCTATGATTGGAATACCTGAAGACCAAAACGTTGGCAAAATTTTGAATTGGGCGCATACAAATGATTTGTTTACCATTACTCTTTGTCATGGTCCCGGTTCATTACTAGCAACAACATTAAACAATCAGAAATTTTTGTATGAAGGCTATAACATGGCGGTATTTCCTGATGCCGTTGATAAGCAAACGCCAATGATTGGATATTTACCCGGGCATATGCCTAGCGGTTTAAGCGAAAAACTGAAAAGTTTAGGTGCAAATGTTGTAAACACTAAGTCTGATAAAACTGTTGTATTAGATAGAAAATTAATTACTGGCGCAAGTCCGTTAGCTTCAAATGAGCTAGGAAAATTAGCCGCAAATACTTTACTAAAAGAATTAAAATAAACGCATAAGATGGAGTTATTAGACAAACTAAAATGGCGTTATGCTACCAAAGCAATGAATGGCCAAAAAGTACCACAAGAAAAAATTGACAATATAATTGAAGCCATTTCTTTAGCACCGACATCTAGCGGATTACAGCCTTTTGAAGTAATTGTAATTACCAATCAAGAAGTTAAGGAAAAAATTAAACCAGTTGCATGGAATCAATCTGTAATTACCGATTGCTCTCACCTGTTTGTGTTTGCTGCATGGGATACCTATACAGCTGACAGAATCAACAAAATGTTTGATTTAGTAAATACGGTTAGGGGGTTTGAAAATGAAGGTTGGGAAAATTACCGACAAATGTTGTTAGGCAGTTATCCGCAAAAACCGGCAGAGGAGAATTTTAACCATGCAGCTAAACAGGCATACATTGCTTTTTCACAAGCCATAGCTGCTGCAGCGTTTGAGCAAGTTGACGCTACCCCGTTGGAGGGTTTTCAACCAAAAGAAGTGGATGAAATTTTAGGTCTAAAAGAAAAGGGATTAAGAAGCTGTGTAATGCTACCTATAGGTTATAGAGATACCGAAAACGATTGGTTGGTAAATCTTAAGAAGGTTAGAAAAAGCAGAGCAGATTTAGTGATTGAAATAGAATAACTCCTTATTTTTCTAGTTGCAAACCATGCAACAATGAAAAAAATAAATTTTGATTTTGTAAAAAAACAATACCGCTCAGGTATAAAAAGCTATTCCGACTTCACAAAAGAAGTAGGACTATGGGAATCTGAAAAGTATGTTTTTCAGAAATATCTAAAGACCACAGATCAAATTCTTGATTTAGGTTGTGGTACTGGCAGAACCACATTTCCACTTTATCAATTGGGCTATGAGAAAATTATAGGTGTTGACTTAACGCCTGAAATGATTAATGAAGCGAATGCCTTAAACCAACACTTTACAACAGATATTGACTTTAGTGTTGGAGATGCCATGGACTTGAAATTTGAAGAAGATGTGTTTGATTCCGTCATATTTTCATTCAACGGGATAATGTCTCTCCCAAAACATGAAAATCGAATGAAGGCTTTTAAAGATATTAGACGCGTGCTTAAGCAAAATGGGAATTTCATTTTCACTACACATGATAGAGACGCTGCAACAGAATATTTAGATTATTGGAAAGAAGAGGCCGTCAAATGGCAAAATGGAAAGCAAAATGAAAATCTTTTTGAATTTGGAGATTTGATTACCCAATCAAGAAATGAAACTGATGAAATATTTGTTCACATACCCAATCGACAAGAAATAGAAAATTTACTTGAGCAGATTGGATTTGAAATCTTAGAAACCTTTTATAGAAGTGAAAAGTTTGATGAACCAGATTTGGTAAAAGCTAAATCTGGAGGATGTAGATTTTGGGTAGCAAAAAATTCATGAAATTCTTTCGGGGATTAACGTCTTGCAGATCATGGCTTAGGCCTGAAGGCCAGAGCAAAAAATATCCTAATGTTTAAGGCAAATAATATTCTAGCAGAAAATTAAATAGCCTTTTGATAAATGCTAATTTTCAATGGTTTCAAAAATTAAGAAGCGGGGCATGACAAAAATTGGCAGGGAGGCGCTGATTTGAAGTGCTGAGCGATATTTTTGTCTTGATTTTTGGTTCTTTTCATCTAAGGAAAAGAACGAAAGAAAACTGCTATGCATTTTTTACTAGATGTCAGTTGTTAGAAATCTAATTGACAGTTAATCGCAATTTTCCTAACTAATAAATTATAATTAATCCATACTTTCGTTGCTATATAGAGGTAAGGGTTATGGAAGAAATGAGTATGCTTAATTACATTAAAGAAGTAATAAATAATATGCCAGCTGGTTGGCTAACCACTACCACCCACCGTTTAGATATTTACAATGAAGGCTTAGCAAAAACTCAATTTTTAGAACACTTTGAAACGTTGTATAGCAATAATAATGCTAGTCCTGCTGCATTGGATGTTTTGCCCACAGCTTATGATTATATCCGTTTAGGGCATCCATTGTCGTGCGTTTTAGAATGGGCCATTGGTAAACAGTTTGATTTATCTGCCGAAAACGTATTGAGCTTTACATCAAGTACCGCTCCTATCATGGCGATTTTAAGAACCAATCTATTATCTAATAAAAACACGCAAATAAATTACACAGGTGAATTGCCAAAGGCCTTTGACTCCGAAACTTTAAAAACCGTTTATGGTTATCAATTTGAGTTAAATCAAGTTGAAAGTGCGGCTGCCGTTATTGACCCCGACAGCTATCGGAGTAATGGGTCAACAATTTTCATTACTGAACAAGGTAATACCGCCACAAATCCACTAAACCCAGCTATTGATTTTCACATAAACATTCACCCAAGCTTAGGTAGTGTGTTAATAGTTAATGGTGCGCAAAATGAAGAATACATCTCTGAAATTCAGCATGTGCGCAGAAGAGAAACAATTGCAATGACACCAGCGAATTGTTTATTAGCGTTGCAAGCATTAACTAATCAAGATATTGTTACACAAATAGATGATATAGTAGCCAACAAAGCATCAGTATTAAAATGTATCGCAGATATAACAGGCAGTAATACCAAAGCGTTGGTTGGTTCTAGCGGACTATCCATCCAATATGCCATATTGATGGGTTTGGTGCACAACGCATTAGAAAACCACAAAGGCAAAGCCATTAAAATTGTGGTGCCTCCCAATTGCTATGGTGGCACCAACGACCAAGCAAGGCGTGTGGCAGAAGCCGTAGCTAATGTAAGTATTGTTGATTTGCATGTAGATGGCGACAATGACATGGTACAAAGCATTGAAACCGTATTGGCACAAATTGCAAGGGAAGAGGCTGTGCCTTACATTATTGCCGAAATACCAACCAACCCAAGAGTTGAAGTGCCCGATCTTGAAAAACTAAAAGCCGCATTAAGCAAAGAACGCATAACGCCTAGTGGAGCAATAGCAGTTGACCCGGTTTTTATATTAGACCAAACCTTTTGCCCTAACGTTCACTTTTTAGGTGAAGGCGAAATACTCTCAACCGTACGAACCATTTCATTTGCCAGTGGCTCAAAATTTCCGAGTGGTGGCTTGTGCACTGCTGGTTATTGTGTGGGCAATAGCTTAACCAATGCATTGATGGATAAAATTGAAATGCATTTAAACTTGTGCGATAATGAAGCAACTGCTTTGCAATATGAAATATTGGCTAAACAAATGCCAAGCATGAAACAACGCATTGCTGATGCATATAATAACACCCGTGAGTTTGTGAATTTTATAAACGAGACTTTACCAGCTGCTAAAATTAATTTTGTATCAGAAGCATTGGCAGCAATAGGTTTTACCCCTTCTGTATTTTCATTAGACTTGCCTACCAAAGGAAATACAGAGGACGAAAGAGAAGCCTATAAAAGAGACTTAAACCTTAAGCTCATTAACTCAATGATTACCAAAATACCTGCTGAAAGTAAGTATTGTGTTAGCTATGGTCAACTAAGAGGATGTTATTGGACTATACCGGCAACAAGCACCCAAGGCACCACCAAAGAAGGTGACAAAGATTATATTGCTCGTGTTGCACTTTCTGCCAATATGGATTTGGAATTGCATAAACAGGTTTTTGGGGATTTTGTGGAGGGGATTTAAAGTGGGCAATTGTTTCATAATTAATTACCTACTTTATAACCTTTAGAGTAATTTGTACTTTACGAAAGTTATGATTTAAATGAAGCTCGATAATAACATTCTACACAATATTCAATCCATTATTGCTCAAGCAAGGAGCAAAGCCATACGTTCAGTAAATCATGAGCGTGTTTTAATGTATTGGCAAATTGGTAGGGTAATTTTTGAAGAAGAACAACAAGGGCAAGATAGAGCTGAGTATGGTAAGTTTCTTATTAAATCTATTGCTCAGGAGTTACAACCTCAGTTTGGCAGTGGCTTTTCTAAACGACACCTGTATTGGTATGTCCAATTTTATCGTACGTTTTCAAATGTGAACGCACTGCGTACACAATTCAGTTGGTCGCACTATAGATTGTTGTTACCTATTGATAATGAAGGAAAAAGAGAATTCTATATAGCAGAAACTGAAAAGAATAACTGGTCAACTCGCCAATTGGAACGTCAAATAAATAGTAGCCTATTTGAACGGTTGCTTAAAAGTAATGATGTAGAAAGTGTTTTGGCTATTGCCCGAAACGAGCAACAGCCTACTAAACCCACCGAAATTATTAAAGATCCAATGGTGTTAGAGTTTTTGGGTTTAAAAAGAGAAGCCGCATACTACGAAAAAGATTTAGAAACAGCCATCATTACTCAATTGCAAGATTTTTTGTTGGAATTAGGTAATGGTTTTTCATTTGTTGCACGGCAAAAAAGATTGCATATTGATGGTGATGAATACTTTGTTGATTTAGTTTTTTACAACAGGTTGTTACAGTGTTTTGTTATTATTGAGATAAAAACACAAAAGTTAACACATCAAGATATTGGTCAATTACAAATGTATGTAAACTACTACGACCGCACTGAAAAAACCAAAAGCGAAAACCCAACAATTGGAATATTGCTTTGTGCGGATAAAAATGACACCATGGTAAAAATTTCATTGCCTGAGGATAATAAAACTATAGTTGCAAGTAAATATCAACTATACCTACCCTCAGAAAAGCAATTGATAGAAAGGATGAAAACCGAAATAGAACGATTAGGAAAAAAGAAAAGTAACTGAGCAATATTGCACGTGTTGCACTTTTTGCTAATATGGATTTGGAATTGTATAAGCAGGTTTTTGGGGATTTTGTGGAGGGGATTTAAGGTTGAATAAACAGCCGAACTATTTATAAACAATTTCGTTTATATTTAGTAAACAGTTTTGTTTACAATTAAAAGTAGAATTTTTTACTTTTGCAACTTACAAATTAATCATGTTACCACGGTTAAATAAAATTAAAGGAATTCATCCAGGTGCGTTGTTAAGATGGGAATTGAAAAACCAAAATCTTAAAAGCAGCGAATTGGCTGATGCCATTGGTGAGCATAGGCAAACCATAAATGCCATTCTTAATAAAAGGAGAAGCATCAACCCCAAACTTTCTATTAAATTATCAAAACAGTTTAATACAGACATTGACTATTTTATGCTATTACAGGCCAGTTATGATGTTAAAATAATTGCCGAATTAGAAGCTAAAAGCACACCAAACCTTAATAAAATTAGGAAGGTAATTTTTTGGGATACCGACATTAACAATATTGATTGGACTAAAAACAAAAGAGCGGTTATAAAAAGAATATTAGAAAGAGGGAATGAAAGTGAAATAAACGAAATCATTTCATTTTATGGAAAAAAAGAAATATGCAAAGAAGTTAAGCAGATTGATAATAGCATTATACCCGCATATGAAAAGAACCTAAAGGCTTTTGATTTAATATAAATTATGGAATTGCATTTAAACACGGTATCTCCAGTGCTATGGAATGCCCTTCAACAATTAATGCAAATGGAGGCTTTTAATGATTTCAATTTAGTTGGTGGCACCTCTCTAAGTTTACAATTAGGGCATAGAGAATCAATTGATATAGATTTGTTTACAGGTGCGGATTACGGCAGTATAGACTTTACTTTGCTTGAAGCCAAACTGAAGGAAACTTTTGAATATGTAGATATGTCATCAGTTGAATTTACCGGAATGGGGAAATCCTATTTTATTGGAAACAATGAAAATGAAGCTATAAAATTAGACCTGTTTTACGCTGATCCATTCGTTTTTCCAATTGAGCTTAAAGAAAATGTTCGATTTATAGCTATTGAAGAAGTAGCTGCAATGAAACTAGAAATAATAGCAAATACTGGCAGAAAAAAGGATTTTTGGGATATCCATGAGTTGCTAGAAACTTATACGTTAAATGAAATGATTGCCTTTTATCTAAAAAGATATCCTTACGGCATTTCAAAGGCCGAATTGTTATTGAAATTAGTTGATTTTTCTAATGCAGAAGATGACTTTACACCTAAATGTTACAAAGAAAAAGTATGGGAATTAATTAAGTTAGATTTAGAAAAATTGATAAAACAATAATGCCTTATGGATTGGGAATTGCATAAGCAGGTGTTTAGGGAATTTGTGACAACTTGGTTTTAGAAACTTTGTAAAATCAGTTCAAATGGGCAAATAATTCTTTCATATCAACAATAAAACCTTGCCTTGAATTGTTATTTAGCATACCTAGAATGTCCAAATTTGTAATTATATTTTATGTACTTCTTCCAATTGGAGTTTTTGCGCAACTTGATGAGATGCAAAGTCAAATTGATATTAACTTAAAAATGGCAAACAAGGTAAAATCCATTACAACTTGTCCAATTAGTGGCAATAGCACCCTTGCTCAAACCTCTAGGTTAAATTATGACACTTTAGGAAGGATTATTGGCGAATTCACATATGGTATACATTATTCAACCAAAATAAAATATAATTCTCAAGAAAATATAATTGAAAAAATTGATTCGACTTCAAGAGGTATCAAATCCCATTGCAAGTTTTCATATACATATGATTCTAATGGTCATATAACAAAAATGATAAGCTATTACTTGGAAGATACGTGCATTGAATGCAGATATAATGATTCATTATTCTTAAATTCCACTATATGTCAAGACACGTGTATTTTTAGAGTTAACACCTATCAATATGACAATAAATATAATACTATCAATGAGGTTTTGCATATCTACACTTTTAAGGAATATGAAAAAAATGAGACTAGTTACTTTTATGATAAAATTGACAGACTTACTTATAAAGAAGATCGATACTATAAATGGAGTTATAAATACAATAAAAAAGGCAACTTAAGAGAAATCCAAAAACACTTACCATCAGGAGAATTCTCTGAGAGAACTAAATTATTCTATGACTATAAAAACAACTTAATTAAGAAACTTGTATTCAACAGCTACCAGTTAGAATTTATGGAAAAATACAAGTACGACAAAAATAATAATCGAATTCAAATGATAAACTTTTATTGGAATAGGTCGGAGAGGTTTGCTAATAAATATGTTTATGAATATCATTGATTGAACACCAACTGGAGCAAGCGTCTCGCTTGTGCTTTCAAACCTCAATTCTCCTCCTTATTAATGTCTACCACTAAATTTCGCCTTAATATTAATGCCTTAAAAGACCGCAAACATTAATAATTATACTTTTTAATGTTTACTATGTAAATAAACCTTACTTTTGAGGTCATAAAACCCTATAAACATTAAAAATAGACCTATTTAATGCCAAAACCATTATACTCCATTAATTCTGAGAGAAACATTCCATGGAATGATTTACCCTTATTGCCTATTAATGAAGCTTTGTATCGTACCATTGATATTATTGAAAAACTGGGAGAAGCAAAAACGGCATTAGCGCGCTTACAGGGCAGAAGTGCCATTATACCTAACCAAGGCGTTTTAATAAATACCATTAGCTTACAAGAAGCCAAAATATCAAGCGAAATTGAAAATATTTTTACTACTGATGATGAGTTGTATAAAGCCTTTAGTGATGAAAAAATGGAAGCAACGGGTGCTTCAAAAGAAGTGCTACGTTACCGAGAAGCGCTGTGGTCAGGGTATAATTATTTAATCGAAAATCAAGCTTTCGATAACCAATATTTTATAAACGTTTTTCAAGAGATAAAACAAACTGATAAAACAATTCGGCCTGATTTTGCAAACACCACTATAAGACAAGGTGGCACTGGCCCAAACGCTGGACAAGTAATTTATACTCCTCCAAAAGGACAAAAAGTTATACTTGAAAAACTAAACAACCTTACCACTTTTTTAAATGATGATGAGCAATTTAAAATAGACCATTTATTAAAAATGGCCATGGCGCATTATCAGTTTGAGGTTATTCATCCATTTAGTGATGGCAATGGAAGAACAGGACGGATTTTCAACATCCATTATCTAACCAATAAAAAATTGTTAGATGTGCCCATTCTGTTTTTAAGCAGATATATTCTTGATAATAAAAATGACTATTACGCTGGTTTATCCAACGTTTCACAAAAAGGCAATTGGAAAGATTGGCTACTATTTATGTTAAGAGCAGTAGAATACACTTCTAATATAACTTATCACAAAATCAATGAAATTGTTTCTACTAAAGATGATATTTTGGAATTTATTAAGAAGGACAAACGAAAATTTAGAAATCCAGACCAGTTGATTGAAATGCTTTTTACCCAACCCTTTACAAAAGTAAAGCACTTAGTAAATGCTGGCATTTATGCCGAAAATACTGCCCGCGATTATTTGAACACACTTTGCGAATTGAATGTATTAGAGAAAAAAACTATTGATGGTCACCATTACTATTTAAATATTGAGTTGTACAGAATATTGTCGGATTAAATGTTGAGAATGAACACCACATCTCGCATAACTTCCATTCTAAAAGCCAATCAGCTCGGCTTTTCAATTACAGGTATCGAACCTTTTGCTTTAGCAGATTTATCAATAGATAATGAAGTGTCATTCGAACTGCCCACCAACTTAAGGTTAGGACATTTGGTAGAGAAAATTGTTAGTGAATGCATTAAGGCTTCTACTAATTACCAAGTGCTTTATGAAAACATTCAGTTAATTGAAAACAAAACCACCATTGGTGAACTTGATTTTGTAATTGAAGAAGTAACTACTAGCCAAGTAACACATGTGGAGTTGGCTTATAAGTTTTACTTATACGACCCTAGTCTATCTGAAAGGCATCTAAACAATTGGATTGGCCCAAACAGAAATGATGCCTTGTATTTAAAACTAGATAAGCTTAAACAAAAGCAATTCCCTTTGCTGCAGCATAAAGCTGCTAAAGCGGCTATGCCGAACATTGATATAGCTAACGTTAATCAAGCACTGTGTCTATTGGTTTCCTTATATCTACCTTATGAATTCAAAGGAAGCATTGGGGCTGAATATCAAAAAGCAGTAAAAGGTTATTATTTAAACTTTGAGACGTTTAAGCAATTGCGCAACTCAGCTCTCTCCTATCACCTTCCAACTAAAACTGCTTGGGGAATTGATCCTGCGGAAAACGAAACTTGGAATGACTTTGATTCAATTGAAAAGCAAGTAAAATCTAGCCTTGATCAAAAACAAGCCGTCTTGTGCTGGCAAAAACTCAGCGATACTTACGAGCAGTTTTTTATAGTTTGGTGGTAGTTTTCTAATTCAGATAGTTACAGATATTCTTGTAATTTTATATTCAGAGCATTGGTCTAAAATTTCTATCCCAAATGAAAATTGTATTACTACTCATATTTCTCAATCTAACCTGTCTAAATATTGTTTTCGGATTGGACAAAATCAATCAAGAATTTGTTGACCATGTTAAAAGTCAAAAAATAGCTTATACCAATGTCAATGATTTGCATACATTTTTAATTAAACCTGCTAAAAATGAAAGCGATAAGGCTGAGTTGTTTTATTACTGGATAGCCGAAAACATTGCCTATGATTTTGTAAAATATGATGCAATTATTGATGGTGGAGATATTGAAGATTATAATGTTTTAACCGAAAAGAAAGGCGTTTGTCATGACTATAGCACTTTGTTTAAAGCGCTATGTGATCTGTCAAACATTGAATGCCATTACGTTTCGGGTTACTCAAAAGGAGGATTTGGAAATTTAGTATCACCCTTTAAAATTGACCATGCTTGGAATGTAGTCAAGCTGAATGGCAAATATCAATTTATTGATTGTACTTGGGCAAGTGGTTCTGGAAGTATTGATTCAAATGGCAAAGGCTCATACTATAAAGGTTTTAAATTATCATATGCCTTTGTAACTTCAAACGAGTTTCGGGAGAATCATTTGCCAGGCAGTCCTAAGTGGCAATTACTGGATTATCCCGTTTCTCTTTCAGCTTTTGAAAATAATAAAGCGTTTGTCGATATGTATTCAGAAGAAGGAGAAAAGTATAACTACATTGATAGTATTAAGACATATAATGGTCTTTCCAAGTTGAATAAGGTTATTCAGGAATATAGTGAGATTTTCAACTTTAACAAGACTTATAAAGGTGCGTTTGATGTTGGTTGGAGGATAGAGAATATGGGTTATGATATATCGCAAGGACCTTACAGCCAAGAAAATCTGGAAAAAGGTATTGAATGTTACAAAAAAGCAAAAAAATGGTATGTCAAATCATTTGACATTATAAACGCTGGAAAACGAGAACCATCTGAAAGTCAAATTGAAATTATAAGAAGAATGAATCAGAGAATAAAATACAATGAATACAAAATTAAGCACGGATAGAAACTCACGAGATAACGATTGCTGCATCTTAATTGAGCACTACTATCACATCATTTTGAACATGAATAGCAAATATTATTAAGAAAGCTTTAATTTCAACTTATCTATGCTTAAAATATTCATCTTTTTCACCTCTCTTTTTTTTATAATGTTTGCACCACTAGCTCAATCTCAAACCTGCGATAAACTAGATTTAAGCAACTTTAGCGTTTGCTCATCTACCACTGTTCCCAGTGTTATAGATAATTTATCAGGCGTTTGTTACAATTATCAAACTAAAACGTTGTTCGCTGTTGTAAATAACCCAGAGCTAATTGTTGAATTAGATTTAAATGGCAACGCGCTTAGAACAATTACCCTTAATGGTTTTTGGGATACAGAATCAATTGCATATATGGGCAATTCACTATTTGCAGTAGGAGAAGAACGAAACGGACGAATAGTTTTTATTACCATCCCTGTTGGAACAGTTAATATAACCATTAACTATCCTGGTGCTGCTAGTTACATACAAATGAGTGGCACTTTTGGCACCAACAAAGGCTTAGAAGGTTTGGCATATAACTACTTGAACGACACAATGTATACTGTGAGAGAAAAAGATACCATGGATATATATGCCATAGGCAACCCGTTAAGTTTAATAAATACTACGCAAACTAGTTATGAGGTTTTTGATTTAGAAGTCAAAGCCGGCACCTATCCAGCTGTTAGCGGAGCAATCTTTGAAGATGCAGCTGGATTGTCATTTACACCCTATGGTACCCTGTTAATTTTAACGGAAGACGGCAAGGCAATTGTAGAAGTTGATGCCAATGATGGCACTTTGTTAAGTTCATTGTTATTACCTGCAATGACTCAACCTGAAGGCCTTATTGCCATTTCTTCAACCGAAATTATTGTTGTTGGTGAAGCCAATGAATTCGTATTTTATTCAAGCAATTGCGCTACACCTTTGGTTGACACTGACAATGATGGCATCCCTGATGCATCAGACAATTGTCCATTGATTAGCAATGCAGAGCAAAAAGACGTTAACATGAATGGCATTGGCGACTTATGTGATGGTACTTATACCTGCACCAACGTTTACACCAATACTTGGGTTGGTCCTATGGAAGCATTTTGGTATGATGATGCATGTTATTGGAGCAAGGGCGAATTTCCTAACCCTTGTGATGATGTTATTATTGATGCACCTGGCACCAATGTGATTGTAAGAGCAGGTTCAACTGCTTATGGAAAAACGCTGGATGTGGCTTTAAGCTCAGGTTTTGTGGTTGAAGATAATGCCGACCTGTGCATTGAGCCTTAACGAATAACTTAAACTGCAGTGCCTAATAAACAACACATATAATCTCAATCTCCACTTCCTTACCAACCATGGCTCCGCTATTTCCTCCTACTCCAAAGTCGGTTCTATCAATGGTAAAACTGCCTTTAAACAATGAATCGTCAGTGGTAAATGGAAATTCAATTTTTTTTTGGACACCACGCATTGTTAAAATACCTTTTACGTAATATTTGTTTCCAACATTGCCATTAAACAGCTTAGTAATTTCAGTAGAAGTAAAACAAATTTGCTGATGATTTGTCACATCAAAAAAGTCATCTTTGCTTAAATGCTCATCTCGTTTTTCATTACCAGTATCCACTGTTGCAGCATCAACACAAACTTTAAAATGGGAGTTGCTGTGGTCATTGTTGTCAAATTGCACTGTACCTTCAAAGCCAGTAAAAGTGCCCGCAACCTTATTGAATCCAAAGTTTTTAATTGAAAAATTTACTACTGATTGTTCGCTATCTATTTGACTTGAAATCAGATTAACTAGCGACAGCAATGCCACTAAAAAAATTACTTTTTTCATTCTTTCAATTTAATACATAAAAATTAATTGAATATCAATTTACCATCTGTAAAATCCCAAACAAATAATATATTTAAATGGTTTTAACTTTATAGTAATGAAACGTAGGCAATTCATAAAAAATTCGGCAATATTAGGATTTACCTTAAGTGCAGGTGGAATTTTGTTGGGTAATAAATCTGGCATGTATCAATCCAATACAAGCCGAAAAATACACCGCATACTAAATTCAAAAGGAGTTGATGTTGGCACCCTGCCTGTAATGCGTGCATTTGCTGGCAATCACTTAGATTATGTTTCGCCTTATGTTTTGTTAGATGAGTTTGGCCCAGTTACCATGAAAGCAGGTGATGACCCTTTGCGAGTTGATGCCCACCCTCATGCTGGCGTTGCCCCAACAACCTATTTTTTAGATGGCAATGGTCATCATAAAGATTCACTTAATTACGACTTTCAAATTGGCAAAGGAGATTTTATGGTATTTAGCTCTGGTAGTGGCGCAATTCATATGGAAGAATCGGGACAAAAACTATACAACAATGGTGGCTTGTATCATGGTTTTCAAATATGGCTTAACACACCTAAAAAATATAAGTGGGCCGACCCTACTACCAATGTACACCGCAAAGGAGATATGGGTTACATCAAAACCAAAGACTATTCAATAAAAGTAATATTGGGAAGTTTACCCCAAGCCAAATCTAGCATTGAAACCCTTTCCCCAGCATTTTATTACCATGTAAAAATGAATGAAAATGCAAGGCTAGACATACCAACAATTCCTACACACAATGCATTCATCTATCAAATTAATGGTCATTTAGAATTGGAAGGCGAACGATCATTAAAAGACAATCAATTGGCATTGTACGATAGAGGTGCAAGTGATATTAACTTGTATGCCGTTTGCGATTCCGAATTTTTGGTGTTGGGTGGACAACCACTTGATGAAGTTGTTTATAGTTATGGTCCGTTTGTTATGAATAGCAAAGAAGATATAGACATTTGCATGAAAAATTACGAAATGGGTTTAATGGGCAATCCTGATATTGTTAATCACTAAAGCTTCCATCACCAACAATAGTTCTAACGCAAAGCTTAGTTATAATTTGCACTATTTTGTTAAAAATTCTTCAATATTAATTGCGCTTTCTTTTATCAATTGGTATTCTATTAACTTCAACGTTATATGATGGGCATAATTGTACTTTTTTGTATACCTGGCATTGTCGCATTTATTCAATTAATGGTATTTATTGGTGGCGGTAAAAACAAGCATCCCCTATTTAAATTTTTTGAGCTACTGTCTGTTTTAGTAGTACCAATAGTTTTCCTTGCCATATTAGATATTGATTTGAAAAACAGTTGCTGTAGCGATTCGGCATTTTTCTCGCCTGAACATAGGTTAACAGCCTACGCATTGATTGTTTTGTGCATAATACCCTTTGTTTACAGTAGTCTAAGAAAAAAACTAGGTAGTCCAATTATTGAGTTGTTAACCAACATTGGACTAACCTTAGGTGTAGTATTTAACATTGTGCTTTGCATACATGCTGAAGAATTCTTCTATGCACTGATAGGCAACGTTCCAATTATTATTCTCTATTTAATAAGGTTAATTGAAAACCAACGTTTGCTTTTGGCAAGCGATTTAAATCCTGGCAATTCTGCTGTTTCTCAATTGGCTCATAAAATTGTGCATCTTCATCCTTTGGTTAAGTTTCCCTTATTAATACTATTGTGCGCACCTCTATTGGCAATTGTTTCGGCTTTGCTTTTGCTTTTTGGTCAAAAACCAGATTCATCCATTCTCATGTTTACTGATACCTATAAGCACGGCCTCTCACAATTAGATCATGAGTGTATTGGTGTGCAATGTGGTGGGCATTATTTATGTACTGTTGCGGCTAAAGGCCATAAAAATGTGGTGAAGCCACAACGTTTAGGAATTAGAAATAATGGTTTAGTCGTTTGCAATAGGCAATTACTAGTATCTAATGCATTTGAAGAGTTGCTTGAACAAAAACTACCTTGGCTGCATAAACCCATTAGAAAAAACTACAATAAAGTGGGCAATCGAATACATAAACACTATCACTTATTTAACTATAAATGGATAGCCGATATGGTTTATTTGATTATGAAGCCCGCAGAATGGATATTTCTGTTAACCCTTTATATCTTTGACCAAAATCCTGAAAACAGAATTGCCCAGCAATATTTAACCCTTCAGGAAAGAACTAAAATAAAAAATGACCTTTCAAGAGCTAAATCTAAGCAATCCTCTACGCAATGCAATTGATGATTTAGGTTTCACAACCACCACGCTCATACAAGAACGTTCGTTCCCAATTATTATGAGTGGTAAAGATGTAATTGGCATTGCGCAAACGGGTACAGGAAAAACTTTTGCCTTCTTACTACCCTCTTTAAATCAATGGAAATTTAGCAAAGAAAAAAATCCGCAAATATTAATTGTAGTCCCTACCCGAGAGTTAGTCGCTCAAATTGTAACTGAAATTGAGAAACTCACAGAGTATATGAATGTTGTTACCGTTGGGGTTTATGGTGGCACCAATATTAGAACACAAAAAGCAACGCTTCATCAAGGATTAGATGTTTTGGTAGCAACACCAGGAAGATTGCTCGATCATATCTATGATAAAAGCTTTAACCCAAAAGCCATTAAACACTTGGTAATTGATGAAGTAGATGAGATGTTAGATTTAGGATTTAGGCCACAGCTTACTCGGATACTTGATTTATTACCGCAAAAACGGCAAAACTTAATGTTTTCGGCAACCATGACCACTGAAGTTGAAAAATTATTGATGGACTTCTTTAATAGTCCTGTAAAAGTTGAGGCAGCACCTACCGGAACACCACTTAAAAACATTGACCAAACTGTTTATGCAATTCCCAACTTTAACAGTAAAGTAAACTTGGTTAGGCTATTGCTTCAAAATGAGGCAATGGAAAAAGTATTGGTATTTATCTCAACAAAAAAACAAGCCGATTTACTTTTTGAGTTGTTAGATCCTGAGTTTCCTGAGCAAATTGGTGTAATTCACTCAAACAAATCGCAGAACTTTAGATTTAATGTGGTTAACAATTTTCATAGTGGAGACTTACGTATAGTTATTGCTACTGACATTGTTGCTCGGGGTATTGATGTTTCTGAGGTTAGCCACGTTATCAATTTTGACATACCTGAAGTTGCAGAAAACTACATGCACCGCATTGGACGAACCGGAAGAGCAGATAAGAAGGGTAACGCAATTTCATTGTGCACCGAAAAAGAATTGGATTTCAAATTGGCAATTGAAAAGTTAATGAACCATAAAATTGAGGCACTGGCATTGCCGGAAAATTTAGAGCTATCAACTGAATTGATTGAGGATGAAATGCCTAAAATTTATATGCCAAATGTAGAAAAGAAAAACCCTGTTAGACGAGATGCGGGTCCTGCTTTTCATGAAAAAAAGGCAAAAAACAAAAAGGTAAACAACAAAGTACGCTACGTTGATAAAATGAAAAAGAAATACAAAAAGCCAATGACTAAACACGGCAAGCCTAAAAAGAAGAAGTAGTTCTAATGTTGTTTCAAAGCACAAAATCTTTTATTTACAATGGTACACAAGATGAATTTATTGATGGAATAAAAGAGCTGTATCCATTAGGCATACCTGCAGTAACTTATAATTTATTGGGAGGAGTTACCAAAGACAACCATTTTGAAATAGTAAATCAAAAAATGACTGGCTGGAGTGGATTGGGTGAAGTAGCTTTACTAACCGGAGCTACAAAGCAAATTAGTGATGATGCAACTTTGGTTAAAATTAAATGCCGCTCAGGGTTTTCAATAAATATGTTTACCCTCTTATTTTTTGGAATAAGTTTGTTGCTATTAATTAATATTGCCACTTCTCAAAAAACTATTGGCTTCTTACTATTTACATCCGCTTGCTGTTTGGGTACTTTTGTATTTAGCTTACAAGCAAGAAAGAGTTTAATGAATAGATTTGTAACTTGCTTTGACTTAAAACCATCATACTAAATGGAACACACGAAACGAGAAAACATAAAGGTTGGAAGCATTGTTAATGTAATACAAAAGCATCATCAACAATCGGGTGAACTAACTGAAGGTGAAGTGCAACGACTACTTACAAAATCACCTGTTCACCATCATGGCATTAAAGTGCGCTTAACAAATGGTATTGTGGGTCGAGTAAAAGAAATAATTGAAGAATAGAATAATAACTAAATTACAACCATGTATAAAATAATTTTAGCAATCGTACTAATACCTACCCTAATGATTAAGCCAGATACAAAAGCAACGCTAGTATATGTTGGCGACCCAATGTGCTCGTGGTGCTACGGATTTTCAAATGAACTAACTGATGTAGTAAAAGGCCTAGATGATAATATTGAATTTGAAATTGTGATGGGAGGATTAAGACCCTATAATACCGAAACCATGGCCGAAATGGCAGATTTTTTAAAAGGACACTGGGAAGATGTAGAATCTATGAGTGGTTTAAAATTTAGCTATGATATTTTAGAAGAAAAGGAATTTGTATATGATACCGAGCCACCATCAAGAGCGATTTTAGCGGTTAGAAAAATGAACCCAAGAGTGGAATTGGCATTTTTTAAAGATGTACAAAAAGCATTTTACTTAGAAAGTAAAAACACCAACGACATCAACACCTACTTAGAATTAGCCAAAAAATACGATTTAAACACTACCCGATTTAAAACATTGTTTGAGTCGGATGATTTGAAAAACGAAATCAAACAAGACTTTTTACGTGCTGAACAATTAGGTGTTAGCGGTTTTCCAACTATGGTTTTGGTGCAAAATGGTGAAGCAACAGTAATTGCCAATGGGTATACAAGTGCCGATAATATTTTAGCTAAAGTTGCCAAAGCATTGAAATAATGCACTAACACCTGTCTATGCGAAATACCTTCTACAATATGTTGCTAATTGCAACCACAACTGTGTTTGTTGGATGCATATCCATTAATAAACCACCTGATAACTCAAATATCGATACTGCCAATAAAGATTCTGTGATTAAAATGCTACCGCTGGAAAGCACAGAAATACAATTGCCAAAATTAAATGTGGCTTACGCTCAAAGTTTTAAAGGCTTTATAAATAATAAAATTGAAGTTGAGGGTTGGATACATACCTATGAAAATGCAATTTTTGGTGAGCTAAAATATACTCAAGGAAGCAGCCCGATAAGATTGGCAGGCACGATTGAAAATTACCGGTTTTTTAGAATGATGGAGTTTGAGCAAAGTGGCAACGTTACAGGAATTTTGACTGGCGACATTCATGAGGATGGTTTAAGTGGCTCTTGGTTTTCTCCTTTAACGCGCAAATCATTTGACTTTGATTTTAAGCCACTTAATGAAAAGCCAAAGCTTAATGTGCCAATTATTGATGGCATAGAAGGTGAGTATAAATACCAATTTTCTAATGATGGCTCAACAGGCAACATGGAGGTAAGCAGAAACAGAGACGCTACTTACAAGCTTTCGTTTAACAACCACACTGGCGCTCCATCTTACAATCAGGCAAATTTAGATATTGCCAATTCGAAAATTGACAAAACTGGTAATTTACAGTATAGCAATGTTGGGGGCGACTATAACTTAGACTGCAAGTTAAGCATTCAATTTTATGAAGGATTCGCAATTGTAACCTACGAAAATGATCAGCCAAAATGTGGTTTTGGGCACAATGCCAAGGTTAGCGGTGTTTATTTAAAAATTTAACGAAATTTTTTCTTTTTCGTTAAACAATAATCATTTAAATATGTTCTTAAAATATAACTAAACAAAATTAAAATCATGACTAAACTAATTTCGTGTATTGCAATTATTTCGCTTTTCATTTTTTCTTGTGGTACAACAACCACTCAAGACAATAAGGTAGCAGAAAAAGCTGCTGAAGTTGTAGAAATTAAAAAACCTAAAAAACAAAAAGCTGTGCTTACTGCAGAAGAACAAGCCAAGCTTACCCCAGATGATATTGTGAAAATTTTAAAAGAAGGAAATGAACGTTTTATTAATAATGACTTAACCGAAAGAGATCATTCAGCTCAAGTAAGAGCAACAACCGCAGGTCAATTTCCAAAGGCAATTATACTTTCGTGTGTTGATAGTAGAGTGCCTGTTGAAGATGTTTTTGACCGTGGTATTGGAGACATATTTGTAGCAAGAGTTGCAGGTAATGTTGTAAATGAAGATAACTTAGGAAGCATGGAATATGCTTGTAAAGTTGCGGGTTCAAAAGTAATAATGGTAATGGGTCATGAGCATTGTGGAGCTGTAAAGTCAGCTGTTGATGATGTAAAGTTGGGCAACATTACTGCACTATTATCAAAAATTCGTCCTGCAGTTGAAAGCCAAGATTATGAAGGAGACAGATCTTCAAAGAATGAAGAATTTGTTCATAAAGTATGTGAATCAAACGTAAAAAATGCGATTGCTAAAATCAGAAAGAACAGTCCTCTTTTAAAAGAAATGGAAGACAAAGGCGAAATTAAAATTGTTGGTGGCATTTATGACATGGACAATGGTAAGGTAGCGTTTTTGTAAAACGCACTAAGTTTAAATAACTAAAAAGGGGATTTGGTATAATATACTAAATCCCCTTTTGATTTTAATAAAGTAACTTTAAAACATTGGATGCTCAGGGGCATTTCCTAAAATTTCTTCAATTTTAACCATTACATCATCTGTTAGTTTTTCTACTACTTCAAAACTAGTTAATGTTTCTTCTAACTGACCAACCTTACTAGCTCCTAACATAACTGTGCTAACATTAGGATTTTTTAAGCACCAAGCAATAGCCAATTTTGGCATTGTTGTTCCTAGCTCACCTGCCAATGAAGTTAATTTTTTAACCTTTGCTATGTGAGCCTCTGCCAAAGTTCTATCCTTTAACCACTCTAAGCCATCTATACCTAATCTAGTATCTTCAGGAAAACCATCATTGTACTTGCCCGTTAATACTCCACTACATAAGGGACTCCAAATAGTTGTTCCCATACCTTGATTTTTATAAAGCTGTTTGTACTCAACCTCAAACTTATCTCGGTGAAGCATATTGTATTGTGGCTGCTCCATTTGTGGTCCAATTAAATTATACTTATCAGCTGCCTGGCATGCCTCCATGTATTCTTGCGCACTCCACTCACTGGTACCCCAATACAAAATTTTACCTTGTTGTATTAAGTTATGCATGGCCCAAACGGTTTCTACAATGGGTGTTTCTTTGTCTGGCCTATGGCAAAAATAAAGGTCTAAATAATCTACTTGTAAACGCTTAAGCGCTTGGTGGCAAGCTTCTACAATGTGCTTCCTACTTAAACCTTTTGCCGTTGGTGGCGAATCGGCCGGACCATTTTTTCCAAAAAATACTTTGCTACTTACACAGTAACTATCTCTCGACCATTTCATTTTGGCCAAAATTTCGCCCATTACAATTTCACTTTGACCACGGCTATAAACCTCTGCATTGTCAAAAAAGTTAACGCCTTTATCATACGCCAACTTCATTAGATCTTCAGCAATGTTGTTTCCTATTTGCTTCCCAAAAGTTAACCAACTGCCTAATGAAAGTGCACTTAACTTTAACCCCGAACTTCCTAATCTTCTATATTCCATTTTTGTTTTGATTTGTTTTTAAAACTCCTTCTGAGGTAAAAATAATCCAATCAAAATTTTAACGACAGAATTTATTTATCAATAAATGCTTTTGTCATAAAACTTAATTAAAGTATATATGTTTATGAAATAAATAATGTAAGTGTTACATTGGGGAATATTATTTACAACCTATTTCCCATAAAATTTTAATGTATTTATGACTAAAGCTTGGTTTAAAATAAGTGTTTTGTTTGGCTTACTCTTTTGCATAGTTCAATTTATGTATGCACAAGAAGAAGTGATTGTAATACCTGATGAAATTACTATAAAAGAAACTGGAGTTACATGCACACTTTGCAAACCAGGTATACAAAATAAAACTAGAAGTAGAGGGGTTGAGTTAGCGTATGGCTTGCATTTATCACCTTCTGTATTAGGCCAGTTTGCAAAAGATGAAGATGCAGTAGATAATGTTTTTTATACGTTAGGTCTTAAAGCCACCATACCCGTAGTTAATAAACCAAATTTTAAATTTTTAGTTGGAGTAAAGTACAACCGCGAAAAGCAAATTATAGAAGGTTTAACTGCAACCAATGAAATAACAACTTATTTAAATGACAATTTCTTAAATAGTTATGCCTTTAACTTAACAGCTGTTAAGCCTTTAAATGCTAGAATGTATACGGCATTTAGAGCTCAAACAGGTTTCGCCGGAGACATACAAAAATTTGGCATTAACAAGCGTTATATCAATTTTAACATTTTAGGAACATTTGGTGTAAAAGCTAGTGAAGATTTTGAATATGGCTTTGGATTGGTTTACTCTCGTAGTTATAAAAACGATTTAGAATATCCGATACCAATAGTTATAATAAATAAAAATTTCACTTCAAAGTTTGGCATAGAAACAGTGCTACCTAGCCACGTAAGAATCCGTTATAATATTAATACCCAAAACTTGCTTGTGTTAGCCACTAGTTATGAGAGCAGAAGTTATCATTTAAAAAGATTACGCACTGAACTTAACAATACCAATGAAACTGTTGTGCTCGATTATGCAAGTATATTAATTAAGCTTGGTCTTGAAAAACAAGTTAAAGGTTGGTTATGGTGCGGAGTAGAAGCTGGTTATATTCATCAACTTTCAGGTGAATTGTATACCCGCAAATCAGAAGAAATAATATTAAATAATGATTTAAGAAATCAACCTTACCTCAACTTTAGCTTGTTTTTATCGCCTCCAAAAGAATTTATAAAATGACTTATTTGAAATATCTAATTCCAGTTTTAATAATTGGTACGTTATCATCTTGCGCATCTGTAAAACCATATTATAACAAAGAACATAAAGAATGGAAGCAAGTACAAATGCCTGATACAGGCTTAAAGCACACTGTTTATTTAATTGGTGATGCGGGAAAAGCCACCAATGAAATGCCTCAAATAAAAGCCATAAAAAAACAAATTGGAAATTCAGACACCAACACAACGTTGGTTTTTTTGGGCGACAATATTTATCCTGCAGGCTTGCCAGAAAAGGATGCAGAAGATAGAAAAGCTTCTGAAAAATATTTAAAAGCTCAACTAGAAGTTACCAAAATTAATAAAGGCAATAGCTACTTTGTTGCGGGTAACCACGATTGGAATTATATGCGAGCAGGTGGATTTAAAGCTATTAAGCGCCAACAAGATTTTATTGAAGATTATAATAAGCAGGCCTTTTTTGAGCCTAAGCCTGGCTGCGCTGGACCAAAAGTTGTAAAATTATCTGACGGATTGGTTTTAGTTCTTATTGATAGCCAATGGTGGTTTCATGATTTAGCAAAAGACGATAAAATTGACACCAAATGTAAAACCGACAGTAAAACTGAATTTATTGAGCGCCTAAATGATGTGTTTGCCGAGCATGAAGATGATATAGTGATATTTGCCAATCATCATCCATTTAAAACCAACGGACCACACGGTGGATTTTATACACCTAGCGACCACCTTTTTCCTTTTAGAGCTTTAAACAAAAGTTTATGGATTCCCCTACCAGGTTTAGGTTCAATTTACCCCGTTTATCGTAAAGTATTTGGCAGCAAACAAGATGTAAACCACCCATTGTATCAATCTTACATTAATGAAATTGAAAGACAAATTAAAGAAGACAATGCACCAGTAATTATAGCCTCTGGCCACGAGCACAATTTGCAATTTTTTCATGAAGGAAATATTAACTACGTTGTAAGTGGCAGTGGTTCTAAATTAAACTATGTTAAAAGAGGTGGTGATGCATCCTTTGCACATCAATCAAAAGGATATTCACGGGTGCTATATTACAATGATGGAGCTGTGTTTGTTGAATATTATTCGGGTGATGAAAATGGCAATCCTCAATTAAACTTTAGGTATCCTATCGAAAATAGCAAAATGGCAGAAGGTAAAAAGCCAAATGGGCCAATGAATGAAACCTACACAGTGAGTATAAATGATCGCTATGAAGCAAGCGCTTTTAAACGTGCATTTTTAGGGAGGCAGTACCGCACCATGTACAATACCAAAATAACCGTACCCAGCTTAAATTTAGACACCAAGTTTGGCGGATTAAATATTTTAAAATTAGGTGGAGGCCAAAGCACTAATAGCTTAAGGGTAGCTACCAGTGAGGGCAAAGAATATGTTGTACGTTCAATTGACAAAAACTTTTCGGGCCTAATACCAGATGAGTTTAGACATACCCTTGTTGAAGATTTATTTAAAGATCAAGTTTCGGCAAACTTTCCTTATGGCGCTACCACCGTACCTACTATGGCAAAGGCACTTGGTGTTTATCATACTAACCCAAAGTATGTGTATATGCCTAAGCAAAATAAATTGGGCGATTATGGGAAAAAAGTTGGTGGAGCTATGTATTTGTTTGAAGAAAGACCTGATGATGAACATAACGATTTACCGAGCTTTGGCGAGCCCGACAAAATTGTTGGTACTACCAAGCTTATCGAAAATTTGAATAAAAACAATGAAAATAAAGTTGATGCAGAAGCCTTTTTAAAAGCTCGTTTGTTTGACATTATTTTAGGTGATTGGGATAGGCATGGCGACCAATGGCGTTGGAGCGGATTTAAAAATGATGGCAATGAGGTTTACAAACCCATACCAAGAGATAGGGATCAAGTGTATTACCGATTTGTTGGCTTGCTACCCTACTTTGCTAGCCGTAAATGGGCAGTAAGAAATTTTCAAAACTTTAGAGGCAAAATTAGAGACTTAAAAGGCTTAACATTAAGTGGAGTGTATATTGATAATTATGTGCTTAATGAATTGGATTGGGATAGCTACAAAAAAAGCGCGGCATTTGTGCAATCTAAATTAACTGATGAAATAATTACCCAAGCGATAACAGAAGGTTTGCCGCCAGAAGTTTATAATCAAGAAGGGCCATATTTAATAGAAACGCTCATTGAAAGGCGGAATGATTTATTGAAATATGCACGCCAATATTATAAGCTAAACACTGATGTAGTGGATGTAATTGGTAGCAATGAAAAAGAAATTTTTGATATTGTTAGACTAAAAAATGGAAACGTAGAAGTAAAAGTGTACGATTGGAATGATGGACAAAGAGATGAACTACTTTACACACGCACCATACTTAAAAAAGAGACAAAAGAGATAAGAATTTATGGTTTAAAAAATGATGATGTATTTAACATAACTGGTAAAGGTAAAAAGGGCCCACTAGTTCGTATTGTAGGCGGCTTAGGTAATGATGAGTACAATGATGATAGTAAAGTTGCAGGCTTGCGAAAAGCAAATATTATTTATGATATGCCTGATGACAATGACATAAAGGTGAAAAAGGAAAGTAAAATTGTATTAAGCAGAGATCCTGAAGTAAATGAATATTATAGAAAATTGTATAAGCCAGACACCTACTTTCCTAGCATAGCTTTAGGTTATAACCAAGATTATGGTTTTTACTTTGGTGGTGGTATAACTTGGACAAATTACAATTGGAGGTTAAAACCTTTTTCAAATAAGCACAATGTTAAATTTAGAGTTAGTCCTGAAACTGGCTCGTTTGAGTTGAATCACAAGAGTGAATGGCGCAATGTTTTTGGTAAAAATGGCGGGTTTACGATTGATAATCAGGTGTCAGCCCCATTTGTAGCTTACAGTTTTTATGGCATTGGTAATAATACTGATAAAACCGCAGATGAAGATTTTTATCAATACAATTTGAATCTGATTAAATCATATCCGGCATTTTTGCTTGGGGATAAAGACAATATTAACAAATTAACCATTGGTCCACAGTTTAAATTTTACAAACCTGAACAAGAAAACAATGGGTTTGTAAACGAGCAGAACAATCAAATTAACACTAATGATTTTAAAGAAAATTACCGACTAGGTCCTAAGTTTGTTTATACCATAAACAAAGTAAATAGTGAAGCCAACCCAACTGATGGAGTAAGAATAAAGTTAAAAGCTAGTCATTTATTTAATGTAAATAACTTTAACCAAGGAGTTAGTAGTTTAAATGCAGAAGTAACCTATTACTTTAACATGAAATTATTTAAACGCACTACTATTGCAACACGAGCTGGCGTGGGAACCACTTTTGGAGATAGAAAATTTTACGAAAATCAATACTTAGGTTCTCGTGATAATTTTAGAGGTTTATTGCATGAACGTTTTGCTGGCAAAAACGCTTTTTACCATAACAATGATTTAAGGCTAAACCTGTTTAAAGTTAACGGCAAGTTACCTTTTGATGTTGGCTTAGTAGGTAGTTACGATTATGGTTTGGTTTGGGGCAATGGTGTTAATGAAAGTCGCAAATTGCAGCAAAGTTATGGTGGTGGCTTATGGATAGGCTTTTTTGATATAGTGATACTAAATGGAAACTTTATGAAGAGTACAGATGATGAGTTGGTATCATTTGGTTTAGGGTTCTTCTTTTAATGTAATTTGGAATTTTACCAGTTTGTATCCTTTATTTTTTTAACTATGTCAAGTAGTAAAAAGTAAATCACCTTAAGCACTCAAAGTGTGCCTATATAAACGAATTGCTAATAATAATGAATAGCCAAAAATTAAAATAATTTGGGGTTTACTAAAAATGCTGAAGAATTATTTTTAAATTAAATAATTAAAGCATATGTAATTGACCAAAGCACTCTTAAGTTATGATCCTCACCAAGCACTAAAGGACTTATCCAAATTGTTGGATAAGCAATTAGAAATTGATTGTTTAGAGTTTTTACTAAAAATACCATCAGATTTTGGAAGTGGATTAATTAGTGGATATACCTTTAGTGACGGTATTGGACTGTTTATATTTGATTGCAGGTTGATAAAGGGCTTGGAAATTAATTTTAACACTACCGAAATACCTCCTTTGCAATTTAATTTGCTATTGGAAGGTAATGTAAATCACACTTTTAGTAATAAAGAAATTGATTATAGTATTGAACCATTGCAAGGAACAATTACCGCAGCTAAAAGTAAAATGCAAAATACCTTTACCTTACCAGCTAAGGAAAAAGTATTGTTAGCAACCATGGTTATTGAGCGTGCAGAATATTTAAAGAAAATTGATTGCCTAATAGATGAAATGCCAAAAGAGTTACAAAGTGTTTTTAACGACAAGGATGCCACAAGCACATTTATGCATATTGGCAATTTTAGCATTGCAAGTTCCGAATGCGTTAAAACCATAATAGAGTCTAAACATAAAGGACTTATTAGAACCACATTTACAGAAGGTATAGCACTTGAGTTGCTCTCATGTCAAATAGGTCAGTTTGTTGATGATTTAGTCCCAAAAGGTAAAAGAGTCATGCTGCGCAAATATGATTTGAAAAAGATAATGGAAGCCAAAGAAATATTGATTGACGCTATTGCAAATCCACCTACCATCCGAGACCTATCAATAAAAGTAGGTTTAAACCAAACTAAACTTAAAAAAGGTTTTAAGTCGGTTTACAACAAACCAATAAAATCATGGTTACGTGGCAAACAATTAGACTATGCAAAACTACTGCTGCTAGAGGATTATTTGAGTATTAGACAGGTAGCGCAAAAAGTTGGGTACGCCAACCAAAGTCATTTTTCTAGGAGATTTAAGGAAAAATTTGGAGTTTTACCAAAAGATTTTAACAACACCTTAAAAACCGATTTAACCGCTTACTTGTAACCACGGCTTGCAAATGCCAATAGATAACTAATATTTTGTCGCATTGCATATTTTATTTGTATGCAGGTATTTAAACCACACACCTATGGAATGGATATATAAATCTGATGACCCTATTTTACAAACTTTAGCCGGATGCTTGATAATTTTTTTACTAATAATTGTAGTTACACGTATAATTGGGCTACGTTCATTTGCTAAATTTACTGCATTTGATTTTGCTGTTACAATCGCAATTGGCGGTATAATATCATCAACCTTAACATCATCAACTTCAATTGCTCAAGGTTTTACCGCAATCACAGGTTTATTATTTTTTACTTTAGTTTTTGCTTTTTTGCAGCGAAAATTTAAGGTAGTTAATAAAGTTGTTTCAAATAAACCCCAATTGTTAATGAATGGGTCAGAAATTTTATATAAAAATTTAGCGAAAACCAATGTTCAAAAAGAACAACTAATTGCAAAATTAAGAGAGGCCAATGTACTCAACCTAAAGCAAGTAAAAGCTGTTGTACTTGAATCTACCGGAGATATTTCGGTATTACACAAATCCACCGCTGATAGTGATGAAGAATTAGATGAAATTTTATTACTAGGCGTTGTAGATTAAAATGCTTCTCATTAGACCTATTAAGTAAAAAAACAAGGCTTAATGCTATAAGCTACAAACATTTAATTATAAGTGTTTTACTTAATACGCTTATTTAAATACCTAAACAGGTTGTTATTATTGCTAATCAGGCGCATTGCCTAACACCATTCATAGCTTTCTTTGTTTCATCAAAAATTACGGCTTATAATTAAGGTATGAGCTGAAAAAATTTAACACTAAAACAATGAAACAGATTTATTTTTCAATATTAATTATTGCCACAATAGCCCTAACAATAGTGGGATGTGACGTAGATCAAACTCAAAAAGCCAAAATGCCAGAAGTTGATTTGGATGTGGACGTAGAAAAGGCACAATTGCCTGCGTTTGTTGTAGATTGGGCTGATTTAGATGTTGGTACAAAAATGGAAACCGTAATGGTACCTAAAGTTAAGGTGGTAATGGAAGAAATGGAGGTTGAAGTGCCCTATTTAGATTTAGACATGCCAAATGAAGGTGAAAAGGAAGAACGAGTAATAACTGTTGAGGCAGATATTGCTAATGAAGTTCATTCATTGGAAATTCAAGAAGTGTATGGCAAAAACAACCGTCTTTATGTAATCTCAGAGCTCAAATCAACTGGAGAAAGTTTGCAAGATGAAAAGATGAGAGTATCGGATCGTTTAATTATAAATGTTCCTGAAAAGCTTGATGTAAAGCATTATATAGTGGGTAAACGTCAACCGGGCGTACTTAACCGCCAGTACAATTACATTTCAAATAAAAACGCCATTGCCAAAAAGATAAAGGGCGGTAAAAAAATATACAGTAAGTAATCTCATTTAGTAGACCTTAAAAAAAACGTTATGATAAAATGGATAGTAATATTGTTAATAGTGGCTATAGTAGCTGGAGTATTAGGCTTTGGCGGAATTGCCGGAGCAGCAACCGGAATAGTTCAAATTTTATTTTGGATATTTTTAGTGCTTTTAGTTGTTTCAGTTATAAGGCACTTAACTTCCAAAAAAAAGATAATATAATCTTATAAGAAACTAAAGTATTGATAATCAAAAAAGGTGCGTCTTACACATCTTTTTTAAAAATTAATTAAAATGAATAATGAAAATGTAATTGAAAAATTAAACGAATTATTAACTAAAAATTATGATGCCGAGCGCGGTTATAAAGAAGCTGCAGAGAACACAGATCATGCTGCCTTAAAACAACACTTTTTAGAGCAATCTTCAGCTAGATACGAGTTTGGAAAATCCATAAAGCAAGAAGTAAGGAATTTAGGAGGAGACCCTGATAAAGGAACTTCTGTAGCGGCTGATATACACCGAATATGGATGAACGTTAGAGACTTTTTCACCAAAGGTGATTCAGCTGTTGTAAAAGAAAGTTTGAGAGGAGAAAAAGCGGCATTAGAAGAGTACAACGAGTTCATTAATAAACCAGAAATTCCTGTTTCCGTTAAGTCTTTATTTACTCACCAAAGAAATGAGATTGCTCTTTGCGTGGAACAATTAGAGGCTATTGAAAATGGCTTAAGTTAAAATAAGATTAGAAGTTGCTTAAATAGGTAATTAGCCTTTAGCAGGTTAATAGTTTTGGAATCAATGTAAAAAGGGTTTGAAGTGTTGGCTTCAAGCCCTTTTTTAAACCTATAAATTAAATTTAAGTTACTTTAAACGCTAAAATAGGCTCATCAAAACCTCTAACATCAATTGACCCTAAACTTATCAATTGATTATCAAAACCCTTTAAACGTTTTTTCACGTCTTCAGATATTATAATGTTGCTGTTATGCACTTTGTTTAGTTTTTCAAGTCGGGCAGCAACTATTACATTAATACCACTAACCGAAAATTGCTTTCTAACTTCATTGCCAATATTGCCTATAATTAACTTACCTGTTTGTAAACCAACGCCCGCATTGGTTGGCTCTATATCGCCATTTTCGCTCATTTTATGTATGGTTTCAATAATGGCTAAACCAGCTTTAAAGGCATTGTTGGCATGGTCAGATGCTTTAGTAGTAATGCCAAAAACAGCCATAAAACCATCTCCTGTAATTTGGTTAATTATGCCTTCATACGTATCTACAATTCTTATTAAGGGATCAAAAATTAAGTTTTGGTGATTAAACACTTCTTTAGCTGTTTTACTTTCAGCAAAAGATGTAAAGTCTCTTATATCAAAAAACATAATTGTAGCAATTACTTGCTTAGCATCCATTTCGCCTTTATTTTCGGTAAGTTGCTCTACCACTTTAGGGTTAAGCTGCTGACCAAATATGCGTTCCATTTCACTCATTTGCTTGTTGGTAACAACCGTTTTTAAAACACGAGCATATATTTGGTAACTTAAGTATTCTGCAATGCAACCAAAAAGCAAGATAATTATAGCGTAAAAAGCATATCTAGAATCATCAAAAGCGCCTAAGCCTTCAAAATTTTCGCTACCCCACATGGCTATAAAGAAATAACCCACTGAACCTACTACGCCTACTACAACACTTATAAAAATGCGCAAGCGCATAGTAGACATAACTATGCAAACCAATAAATGCATTATACAAAGCGACTTAATAAAAAATAAGTCTTCTGCCTTTATAGTAAGCAGTACTGCAAAGCCGCATAAAATAAGCAGTTCAATTGTGCTGCTTATTAGCAAGTAACCAATATTAAAATTTTTACGCTTCTTAATTCGGCTACGTGCCCAAAGCAACTGCAATACAAAAAAAGCCAAAATTACTATGTAGTATATGTTAACCCATATACCCGCGCTACCGGTGTAAATATGGCCATCTAACAAATTGCTAAAGTTTTGAATAACCACACCCAAAAGCCACAAAAATGTAAATGTGCTTATGAGGGCTAGCAGTCTTGTTATTTCAAAATTGTTTAAATCTCTTACATAATCATCCTTGTAAGAATTAACTATGTTCTTAAAATCTAATACACTTTTGAGTTTAATTAATGCCACTAAATACTTTATATTATGGAAGTGCTTCCTGTTGCTAATACTACTGCGAAAAATAAAACCGATATTACCAAACCTATCATAAATATTAAATATGCATACCTAAGATATTTATATTTTTTATTTAAAACTTTTCCTAAAAAGTATATATCACGTGTAAGCGTATCGTATAAAAACTCTTGGTCACGTCTCATTTCTTGCATGCCCCAAACATAATCTTTCAACTTCATATTATGAAAATTGCCAAAAAATGCCAAATTACTTTGTTTGTTTCTAATTTTTTCTAACGAGCTCTTACCTTCCGTAACCTTTGGTATGGTTGATATGGTAGCTAATACTATGGTAACAATGCAAACCACTATCATTAATGTTGTGGGCCCAACCAATAAGGGGTTTTCTTGCAATTGATTAAATAGTGAGCCCAATATTATTGAAATTACAATGGCGTTTATACTAAGCAAAATATTGGCCTTTCTATCGGCTATTGCACTTAAATCAATATGATTTGCGCAAACTGTACGATAAAGTGTTTCAACCCCTCTTCCATATTTAGTTTCTTTATTTAGCTTTTTTTGAGACAATACATCAATATCATATTCTTTCAATTTATCTCGAATTGCCTTTACATTTTCAATTTTATTGGCCTCAAACAACTCTTTACCTTCCATTGTATAGTAGTCAAAATCAGCAAAAAAATCATAATTTAATTTATACCATTCTTCATCAGTATAAATTTTATTTTTAGTTAACTCCCATTCCTTTCTGAGCTTAATGCCAAAATCATATTCTTCATTTGGTACGGCAATGCCGCACATGTCGGCATCTTTAATAAGGCCTTCTAGCATACCTGCTGGAGCAACTCCCAATTTTGTGGCTTCTATTAACTTCTCAACTCCGTTAATAATGGCTTCATCAACTTTTGCCTCCTGCAAAAAATCTCTCGCAATTTTTTTACTATTTTCTTCATGATTATCGGGACCAATTGTATAGCCCGTATCATGAAACCAGGCACTAACTAATAATACCAATTTATCCTTTTCTTTTAACCCACCCTGCTCGGCCAATTGTTCGGCACTGCGAACCACATTGTATGTATGGTTGGTACAATGGTACATATAATTGCTATCCAATCCTTTATTTAGCAAATCTGTCACATAAATTTTCACCTCTTTTAAGAGAGCATCATTATCCATTAGTAATTAATTTTTGGTACAACATGCATTGTGCATAAAACATTCGACTTAAAGTTAGACAAAGTTTAACAACTAACTTTACAAAAAAATATGTTGAGAATTGTAATTACAATAATGCTAACCATATTTATCGGTATTGCTTGCCAAACTAAATCCAACACAATACATAAAAAAGTTAAGGTTCAATACGTTTATGATGGCGACACTTTTAAAGGAGCAAATGGAAAGCGGTATAGACTAATTGGCATAGATGCACCAGAAACTGCCAAAGGTGACAGCATTTTAAGTGAACCATATGCAGATTATTCTAAACAATTTTTAAAAAGTAAGATAGATGGAAAGTACGTTGGGGTTGAATATGATGTTGAAACCTATGATAAATATGGAAGGGAATTGGTTTATGTGTGGTTAAATGATAGTACTATGATTAATGAGTTGATGCTAAAACAAGGCCATGCTAATTTGTTAACCATACCACCTAATGTAAAATACAGCTTTAGGCTTGTAAAGGCGAAAGCCAATTGAAATAGATAAAGCAAATGTTAGTAGTAAAAATCAAATTACGGCTGCGATAGCCCCAATAACATATGGTAACAAAGCTAATCCTAATATTACTGAAAAGTAAATTGTACCAATTTTAGCAAAACGATAATTATTTTCAGATTTTAAACCAATAATTGAGAATATAAACCCAAAAATTAGTAATAGAAAAGCCAATGATGCTAATATTATAATAACTGTAATTGCTGCACCGAATGGTGTAGAACCTAATATTGCAAAGATTATAAAGCCAACTGCAATGAGTTGAATTAGTATGTGTCCCAAGGCAAATATAAAGCCTATTTTGGCAGCCTTATCATGCCACTCCTTTTGTTTTTCAGTATAGTCCTTTTTGTACGTTTTTATAACTGGTGCTTTTTTAACCACGGGAGAATCTACAACTGTAGGTAAGTTTGGCTGAAAAACCAGCTCTGATTGATTGCGCTCGGTTATTGGAATTTCATTGTTATATTCTTGAATTACACCGTTGTGTTCAATGTGCTCAATAGGTAATTCATTACTACTCTCAATCACATAGTTTTCAACTACAGGCATAATTGCTTCAACATTCGGTGAAGTTTCAATTTGACGCGCTTTATTTTGCTTTTCAGCATTTGCTGATTGCTCTACATTTTGTTTAGCTGGCTTAGCCTTAACAAACCTGTATTGCGAGCAAGAGCTTAATAAGATTACGAATAAGCAAAATAGTATGATACTTACTGATTTTAGTCGCATTTTTTTGTTAGAATTGTATTATAAAGTTAAGACTTTGTTTAAAGCTAAAAGTTCACAAAACACTAATATACCTTATGAACAATCAAAAATTGAATTACGCTCAATTTAAACCTAAAAACTAAAGTTTGACCTTAATTTCCACTTAAGTTTATAAGTGCGCTTATTAGTATTGGAATTAAAATTAAACCATATATTCCCGTGGAGATAAATGCTATTATTCGATTATTCTCTGACCCCAAACCTATAATTGACAAAACTAAACCCGCCAAAAATGCTAGGATTATTAATAATAACGTCCCAAAAACAAATATGGTAACTAAAGTTCCCCAATTGGGTCCCAGTGAACCAACTGCTAAAACCCAAGCTATAAAACCAACAATCCATAGCACCGTTAAAATGAAGCCCCATTTTGCAGCGCTATCGCGCCACTCAGTATTATATGCTTTGGGTACTACTTCCTTAGTTTTAACCATTGGAGAATCAATGGCAGTTGCTTTGTAATTATCGGGTAAAATTTGTTCGAAATATTGTTGATCATTCAATTCATTTTGAGATTCAGTGATCTCTACATCTTCATTTTCGATTGAGATTTCATCTTCACTATAGAACTCAATCGGTTCATCTCCAATAATTTCAATAGCTTGAGGCTCATATTCAACAGCCTCTTTTTGCGCTTGCTCTTGAAAAGCAATTACTTCAACTTGTTTTCGCTTTTCTGCCAACTAGGTATTTCCATCAACCTTTTGCTTGGCTGGCTTGGCCCTAACAAATTTATATTGTGAACATGAAGTAAATAAAATTGGTAGTAGGCAGAATAGAAATATACTAACTGATGGTAGTCGCATTTTCTAATCGTAGTTGTTTGGTATAAAGATGGTAATATTTTCCTTTAAGTTGCAACAAGGCTTCATGATTGCCATCTTCAATTATCTGTCCCTTTTGAATAACCAAAATTCTGTCACAAGTTTTTATGGTAGATAGTCTATGTGCAATTACTATAGAAGTTCTTCCCTCTAAAATGTTTTGTATGCTGTTTTGAATTTTGGCTTCTGTTAAAGTATCAATTGAACTTGTGGCTTCATCCATAACAAATATTGCAGGCTCCACAATTACTGCTCTAGCAAATGAAATTAACTGTCGCTCACCTTCACTTAAGTGCTCTCCACCCTCTCCCACTTCTTCATTTAATCTTTCAATAAACTCTGATGCACCAACTAGCTTTAAAGCATTTTCAACTTCAGCATCAGTAGCGTTTTGCTTGGTAAACAAAATATTTTCTTTAATGGTACCCGAAAATAAATATGGCTGTTGCAACACCACGCCCATTTGACTTCTTAAACTTTTTAGTGTTTTATCTAGATAATTTTCATTGTCAATTTTAACTACACCACTAGTAGGTTCATAAAACCTACTTATTAAACTGGCTATGGTAGTTTTACCTTCTCCGGTTGCTCCTACGAGAGCGACCGACTGGCCTGCTTTAATTTTTAAATTCAAGTTGTTTAAAACTGGTTTACCCTTAACATATTCAAAGTTTAAATTCTCAAAAGATATGTCGCCATTAATGTTTCCATAATCGGTTGCTCCTTCTTTATCTTTTATCAAAACCTCTTCATCAAGCAATGAAAAAATTCTTTCGCCTGCACTTAGACTTCCTTGCGCCATTGAGTAAAAACGGGCTATATCCCAAATAGGCATAAATATTAAAGTAGCATAAGCTAAAAACGCTTGAAACTCACCAATGGTAAGGCCTATGCCACTTAGGCTCAACTGCCCACCCCATAAAATCATTATGGCTGCAACTATGGTTCCTACAAAAATTACTAGTGGGCCGTACATGGCTGTGTACAATTGAGCCCTAAAGGAAGCCTTATTCATGTCACCAGAAAAACGTTTAAATCTTCCTAATGCAGCAAACTCTTGCGCAGTGCTTTTGTTAACGGCTACCCCATTAATGTTTTCGGTATAATTGCCAATTAACTCACTGTTTACCTTTCTGCTTAATCTAGAATATTTAAGAATAAGCATTCTAATTTTAAATGAGATAACGATTAATACAGGAATTGATATAAGTACTACTAAGGTTAGCTTAACACTCATGGTAAACATAAATGCTGTACAAAAAACAATCATTGTTACTCCCCAAATAAACTCAATAAATCCCCATGATATTAATTCGGTTACTCTATCTGTATCAGAAGTAATTCTTGACAATAACCAACCACTCGAGTTTTTATCGAAATAAGAGAATTGCATTTTTTGCAATTTAGCAAACAGTGCCTTTCTTAAATCGAACAACACATGCTCTTGTATAAAGCCAGCAAACTTTACAAAAAAGTAAATGCCCGTAATTTGCACAATACCCATTATAAAATAGATGCTGGCGTACATGGCCATTCTTAAAAAATTAGGCTCATACTCAGTTCCCTGCTCATTGGCTAAGTTTAATCCTTCAATTGATGGTGTTATGGCATTGTCAATAAAATACATCCATACATAAGGGAAAAGTGCATCTATAATGGCCACCACGCCCATAAAACATACGAACGTCCAAAACCATTTTTTATAAACTAGGGCATATTTAAATATGCGCTTTATAAAAGGCAGCAACGCTTTTTTGGCAGTAAACTCTTTGTCTTGTATATAATCAAATTGCATTAGCCTTCCTTTTTAATGTCTTGTAAAATTGTTGCTTCAATGCCTGTTTGCAACTCCAAAATTTTATCATAAAACCCGCCATTGTCCATGAGCGATTCATGACTACCTATTTCTTTAACTCGCCCTTTTTCTAACACAATAATTTTATCTGCATTTTGTATGGAGGTAACACGGTGGGCAATAATTATGGTAGTCTTATTATTTATATAGTTTTTTAATCTGCCTTGTATGGTAAACTCAGTTTCTGTGTCTACTGCAGAAGTTGAATCATCCAACACCAAAATATCAGGATCATTGAGCAAGGTACGCGCAAGTGCTACCCTTTGCTTTTGGCCACCACTTAGGGTAACGCCTTTTTCTCCAACCAAGGTTTCATACCCATCATTAAACACATCCATTATTTCATTGATGCTGGCAGTGGTTGCTGCATCTAAAATTTCATCTTCATTTATTTTATCAGCAGTATAAGCAATGTTGTTTTTTATAGAAGTTGAAAATAAAAATGCCTTTTGCAAAACCACACCAATTTTTGAACGAATGAATGCTTTATCATAAGTTTTTAAATCTTTGCCATCAATAAATATTGCACCTTTGGTTGGTTCATAAAACCGATTAAGCAAAGCTATAATTGTTGACTTGCCTGCACCTGTTGGGCCTATAATAGCCACACTTTCTCCAGCATTAATTTTAAAACTTACATTGCTTAAAACTTCTTCTTCTTGATACTTAAAGCTTACTTCTTTAAACTCAACTTCTCCTCTTAAACTTTCTACTTTATCCCCAGCATAGTCTTCAATCTTCTTTTCCAAAATGGTAGATATGCGTTGCATAGCCACTGCAGCCATACCCATTCTACTCATTATTCTACCAACTGCACGCAGCGGCCAGGTAACCATCCATGCATAGGTATAAAAGCTTATTAGCTCGCCTACTGTTATTTGTTGGGTTAGCGTAAAGTACCCCCCTGCCAGTACCGATATAGCAAATTGTAAATGTATTAATCCATCAGAAAAGGTCCAGAAATTGGCATGAAGCATCATGTGTTTTAATCCTATTTTAAGTTTGGCTTTGTTTTGCTTATCAAACTTTTCAATTTCTTGATCTTCTTTTGCAAAGGCTTTTACCACACGAATACCACTTAAATTTTCTTCAGTAATTCCTGTCAATTTATCTGCTTCATCTTCATGCGCTAACCATATTTTTCCTTCTTTTCTAAAAAATATATAAGAGGTAATGGCAACAATAGGAATCAACGCAATGGTGATTAATGCATACTTTGGCAGCACAATCCACATCATAAAAAAAGAAAATATAAATATGGCATTCATGCGAACTAGCTCTACCACATCATTTAAAATAAAGCGCCTTATGGTATCAACATCACCGGTGCATCTTTGTATTAATTCACCTTTTGGTTGGGATGTATGATAGCTCATTGGCAACAATTGAATGTGCTTAAACAAGCGGTCTCTCAAATTTTTAATGGCGTTTTCGGTGAATTTGGCATTTAATGCATTGGCACTAAACACAAGTGCCGACCTTACAAATGCCACCACCATATATATAACAGCTAAAACCAATAGTACTTTTACAACATTGGCAGCTGTTAACTCTGGGGCAAAGTTTTTAATGGTTGAAGCAATTTTATCAATTTCTATAGTACTTTGCTCACGGTTGCTGCCTGAGCTTGAGTACAAAGTATCAATAACTACTTGAAAAATTTTGGGCGCAACCGTTCTAAAAAACATTGCTATTATTAACAACAAGGCAGAAACAACATAATAATTTTTGTACCTGCCAAGCAGTCCAAAAACTTTACTGATGTATTTACTATTATTTATTTTTTGTTCCAATTTTCGTAATTCTAGTTTATTAACTGGCTTGTTTTCTGCTTTATAATTCAAAAAAAAACCGCAAGACATTTTTAAATGCTTGCGGTTTCAAATAATTGAAATTTCGTTTGTTACTTTTCATGTAACCGCAAGCAATAGCATTTTACACACGAAAAATTCGGTGCCGTTGCTACATATGTGTTCGATAAAATCATCATTGTTTTTGCTTTTAATTACACAACAAATGTATAACAAAATTTATTAGCTAGGTTCAAGTACTTGAAAAACTTGATCGTTTGGGTGTCAGTATTTTTTATAACTTTGATAAATGTCTAAAACGTCTGCAAAAATATTAGGTGCAGTGAGCGGCATTGTGCTCGGTGTTGTAATTTCTGTTTTTATTATGTATAGATTAGTATTCTTTTAAAATGAAATTATTTTTCAAATATTTACTAATCTCCTTTTTTATAACTAGCACACTACTTTGGGCATTATTTGCTGTGCTAAATAATAATTCAGGGCAAGATGAAGCCAATTACTCATCTACTTTTAAATCGATAAGCAAAAAAGAAATTGAAGCTAAACAAGAAGACGATTACGTTGTAATAATAATAAGCCAAGGATGCCCAGGTGCAACAAGATTTATGCCGCGGCTAAAAGAAATGCTGCCTAAAATAAAAGGTGCTGGTGTGGTGCCTATTATAGTTCACAATGGTGAACATAGTGCAGATAATGATAACGCTGTGAAGCAACTATTGACCGAGCATAACATTGATGAGGAAGTGTATGTTATGTCGAAAGCTATATATAAAAGAGACCAATCATTGGTTAAAGCTAAACATAGGTATAAAAAGTTTGTAGAAAATATCTGTGGCAACTGCAATGGTGCAGGTTATGGTTATGCTAATTACTTCTTTTTTAAAGAAGGAGAATTTTCACAACAAACTTATGTTTTAGATGAAAATGAACTACAAAACATTTTGGCTAGCTACTAATTCAAAAAACTTCTAAACTGCAACTTATTGGCTTGTTTAACTATTGGGATGGTTAATTTTAAATGCTGAATAATAAAAGTCTGCCTGTCTTTTTCGCGAACCATTGACAATATATCTAGCTTTTGCATGAGGTCTAGGCCAACTTGATTGGCTACATCAAATGCCATTATTGATTGTGGTTTGCCTAAAACTCCTTCATCTAACTTTACATGCTTTGCCAATTTTATGATTTGCGAAAACAACTTGCTACGCATTTCGGCACTTACCATAATATCATTTTCCATATCGGCAACAATTGCGGCTGAATACAATTTGTCGGGCACGGTTTTTAAACTTTCTAAGGTTTTGTAAACACTTAAGCCTATAACGGTAACGTCCATTTCACCATTATCGCCCTTAGCGCCTACACTCACCACCTTAACTTCTGTACCGTATTCTGCCACGCCCTTTTCAATTAAAGGAGGTATGCCAAATGTTCTGCCGGTTTCCACGCACTCATTTATCAACTCCTTGTAGCGTGGCTCAAATATGTGTAATTTGAGTTCTTCTCCAGGAAAGACTATCATTTCGAGCGGAAATAAAGGAAGGAACTTTGTCATGAATTTTGTTCTTTAATTATAAGATGGTTTTAGTTAGTAATATGTTGCTTGCAATGATATAACGTTGAAAGCCTTACTAAATGTTCACTTATTAAAAACTTTTGAGGCAATTGACAATAACGTGACATTGGCCAACTAAATTGACCTTAACTTGTAAATCAAATAAAACAATATGAGAAAGACCTTTGTGAGTATTTTATTTGCCTTATTTGTAGCTCTCTGCTTTGCAGGCGGAGGAGAAATTACCGGAACCATTGTAGATAATGAGTTTAAGTCGGGTGTACCTAACGTTGATATTAGTGCCTTTGTTGGAGAAGAGTTGGTTCAAAAAACCATATCTGATGTAAATGGGCATTATACATTGAAACCGCTGGATGCTGGAACTTATAAAATCGTATTTTATCATACGTCATACCAAAAGGTTATCTTGGAAGCAGTTTCAGTTTCAACCGATCAATTGGTAGTAAGAGATGTTTCTACAGGATATGGAAGAGATTTACCTGAAATTATAATTGTTCCTGATCCAATTACTTTGGAGTTTGATAAAATACCAACAATTGAAGAGTTTACTTTTGAAGAAATTGAAAACTCACCCACTGATCTTAAAGGCAAAGCAACAGAAACAGCAGGTGTTTACCAAGATGGATTGGGAGAATTGCGAATCAGAGGCTCAAGAGCTGGTAGTGTTTTGTACTATGTTGATGGTATAAAAATGAGAAGTTTTCCAGGTTTGCCAAACAGCTCTATTTACAGCATGAAGGTTTATACTGGAGCTTTGCCAGCAAAATATGGTGATACTACCGCTGGTGTTATTGAGATAACCACTAAATCGATATTCAATACCTATTATTAGTTTGTTTAGTTTTTATAAGTTGAATAGAAGAGACCGATAACCATTTATCGGTCTCTTTTTGTTTATTCATTTCTTACTTTGGTGTTTCAATGGGAAAGAATATTTTAATCACCGGAGCCACAGGTATGGTTGGTAGTTATGTGCTCAGGTACTTATTGGATGAAGATGAAGTAGCATCTGTATTATCTATTGGCAGAAGAAAAACAGTTTTAATAGAAGAAAAGCTTACCGAAATTGTGCATGAAGACTTCCTAGACTTTACAACTATTAAAAATGAATTAACAAACTTAGATGCTTGTATTTATTGCCTAGGCATTTACCAAAACCAAGTTTCACTAGCCGACTTTTACAAGATTACCTGCGACTATCAAAAAGCATTAACTGATGTTTTAGAAGAAACTTCTCCCAACTTAACCTTCACCTTATTTGGGGCTGATGGTGCTAGCAGAAAAGAAAGAGGATTATTTGCATTTCCTAAAGCCAAAGGAAGAGCTGAAAATTTGTTGCTAGCGACCAAGTTTCCACGAAAGCATATTTTTAGGCCAGGCTACATACACCCAACTGGTAACCGAAAACCACCAGGATTAATTTACAAGCTCACCTTGCCTATTGGCAGATTTGCATTTTGCGTATTCCCTCCTATTGGCATTACAGATTACAATTTAGCCAATGCCATGGTGAACGTTACGCTCAATGATGAGTTTAATAAAGAAATAGTAAGACATGGTGAAGCTAGACGGATTGCAAAAAGTGGACTTGGTTAATTTTATTTGATAGCAGTCGATTTGAAACACCACTTTGTCCTTAAATTTATAAACAAGAAATGAAGCAATTTGCCATTACAGACATACATGGTTGTTTAAAAACTTTTAAAGCATTACTAGCCAAAATTGAGTTAAAACCAACTGACGAACTTTATTTGCTTGGCGATTATATAGATCGTGGGCCAAACAGCAAAGGTGTAATTGATCATATTTGGAAATTACAAAAGAATGGTTATTCAGTGAATTGTCTAAAGGGAAATCATGAAGCTATTTGTTACGAGCAAGCCACTAATCCCGATTCAAGATATAACTGGCTGCCACAGGGTGGTAAGGAGTGTTTGCAAAGTTTTGGGGCAAGCAGTGCGCAAAACATACCGCAATCTTACTTGAATTGGATGAACGAATTGCAGCATTATTTTGAAGTTGACAATTACATTTTAGTGCATGCTGGTTTTAAATTTGATATGCCCAATCCTTTTGATGAAGAGCACTCTATGCTTTGGGCGAGATATTGGTATGGAAAAATAAACTGGCAATGGCTTGGTAACAGAATTATTATTCATGGACACACTCCTACTGATTTAGATAATATTTTATTGTTGCAAAAGAAGGTAGCTGAAAATCAATATTTAAATATTGACAATGGCTGTGTTTATGCTGGTAAAAAGAACGGAATGGGCAATTTGATAGCACTTGAATTAGGTAGTAATGAATTAACTACTCAAGTTAATATTGATTGAATGTTTGATATGAAAAGCTTACCCCAGAATAATTTAGCATGTTTGTTTTAAGATGTACAGACTGTCATTTGTTGCGAACTTATAAAATCAATTGACGCAATTTATATTATCTTTACCAACATGCACTTTCCATTACCCCAATGCAAATATTTCTGCCTATTTTTATTTTTGATATTATCTTTTGCTGCCCATAGTCAACAAACCTGGTTTAAGGTTTTTAAACATTTCGGTACTGAAAAAATTCATCAAGTAAAAGAGCTTCCAGACGAAAGCATATTGTTAGTTGGCACATCATATACGAATTCATCTCTTGGGCCCCAATACTACATGGCCAAAATTAGTAAGTCAGGTAGGCAAATATTTTATAAGAATTACGGACAAGCCAATGCAAGTGAGGTATGGTATGATGTACAAGTTTTACCGAATGGAAATTTTTTAGCAATTGGATCTAAAGCCATACTAACTGGTGCAATTGGGCAGGACTTAACCCTTACCGAATTAGACAAAAATGGGATAGTACTTCAGACTAAAAGCTATCCTGTAAACGTAGGACATCAATTACCTGTTATTTCTAAAGTTATACTCAATGGAAATAACTTTATAATTGCTGGTACATCTTGGAACGGCAGTTCTAACAATGTAACAAATTTTGTTTTTGAAGTCGATTTAATGCTCGACACACTATGGTCGTTTTCCCAATATGACACGACTCAAATTAAAACAGTAGGTATCGTAAAATCAAAACCAAATGTTTATTCAATTCTACAATCAAGTAATTATTTGACTAAAATTGATAGTCAAGGGAATTTGATAAATCAATGCGCATTTGGGTTTGGCAATCTTAGTTATTCTCAAACATATTATAATGATGGTATTTTTTCAACTAACTTGAAAGGCGAAATGGTGGTTGCTAATAGAAAGCATATTGGCCTAACTGCCCACCAACAAATATCCATTATTGATTCAGCCTGCAATTTCACTCATATTGGTGACACCAATTCAGTTGCCAATGTTTCCGCAATGACTTTCGTGGGTGAGGGTAACTATTTGTTAAGCGGAAGGAAAGACTTTTTTTATATCCCAAATACTGGAGAACGCTTTTTTATAAGTAAACTAGATTCAACAGGTCAAAATTTATGGCATAGAAGTTATGGTCGCCCAGGTTTAAATTTAGAAGGACTATCAATAACTGAAGCCGCCAATAAAGACATAATTGTAGCAGGCTATATTGGCAATGCTGCTGCTGGCAATAACGGTTATTTTGTAAATCGTCTTACACCTCTAGGCCAGCATTTTCCTAATATTATGGAAGGGTATGTTTATTACGATTTAGATTCCAATTGTGTTTTTGATAGTACAGATCTACCTGCAGTTAATAAAATTGTTGAAGAAAGTAATCTAAACTACGGTCTAACGGATAGCAATGGTTATTACGCTATATATGTAGATTCCGGATTTTTTAATATAACAGTAAGTACTCAAAGAATGGATTCAAGTTGTGCATATATTTTATGTCCTACGACTAGCTTTTTAGATACTACATTTCATACCGTCAATGGCGATACTTCAACCAATAATAATTTTGCAGTAAAGGCTAAAAGCATTCCCTATCTAAAGCTAAGCACTGGAACCTCACGGTTTGTTAACTGCAGAAGTTCAGTTATTAATTTCTCATATGAAAATAGTGGAATTGTTGCTGCAGATAGTGCTTACATTAAAGCGAATATAGATTCAAATATAAGCATTACCACTTCTAGTCATCCATATACCAAAAATGGCAATGAATACATTTTTTACCTAGGTACTATTTTACCAGGTCAAAATGGGAAAATCACCAACTCAATATTTGTCAATTGTAACGCGATATTAGGATCTACAGCTTGTGTAATTGCAACAATTCATCCTTACCAATCTTGTGAAAATAGTAATAGTGCTTTTGATTCTTCATTTGTTGATATTATTGGAGGATGCAATGATTCAATTGGTTTTTTCAAGCTAACTAATACTGGAACGGGAGACATGGATTCAAATAGAGTTTTTGTTCTGTACCAAAATGACTCTGTACGATTGGCGGGCTACTTTAAGTTAAACAAGTCTGACGATACCATTATAAACTTTAGCGTCACTGCTGATGCAACTTACAATGTGATAATTAATCAACATCCAAATATTATAGGAGATAAAAGGACCCAGCACCATTTAGAACTATGCAATTATAGTGGAGGAATTTGGCAAAATTTTGTTTTAGATTTCCCCAGGTTTGATGTTTCGGATTGGAGAGATGAAACATGTGCACAAATTGTAGGTAGTTACGACCCTAATATAAAATATGCTGAACCTAAAGGGTTTGGAGTTCAAAATAATATAAACGTAGATAATGATCTTGAATATACAATTGTGTTTCAAAATACAGGCTTAGATACTGCTTATAAAGTGGTAATTGTAGATAGTATTTCAAATTTGTTAGACTTATCTACCATTGTATTTGGATCGAGCAGCCATCCATATACCACAAGATTGTTTCGTAACAATATTGTTGAGTTTACTTTTGATAACATTGGTTTACCTGACAGCACAACTGACTTTGAAGGAAGCATTGGGTATATAAAGTATGAGATTAATCAAAAAACTACTAATATGCCTGGAGACATCATAAAAAATAAGGCCGATATTTATTTTGACTTCAATGCTCCAATCACTACGAATACAACTTTTCACACGATTTCAGATCCAATAATTATTGATATTCCAAATGTTATAATTTCACCATCCCTTAATAGCAATGTTAAATTATACCCTAATCCATTTAGGTATTACTTTTCAATCGAGTCAATTACCTCTAATGAATTTTTACTAAAAGACTTTAAACTTTTTGATTTGGTGGGAAATGAAATTGTAATTCAACATTCTTATTCAAACACCAAAATTGATGTTAATTTAGACGGCAATATTTCTAATGGAATGTATATTTTCAAAATAGAACTTGAAGACGGAAACATTTATTCAGGTAAATTAGTCAAACACTAATTTGGCAAAATATTATCTGTCTAAAACAACTCCTTCTGCTCACCTTTTTTACCAGGATCGTTTTTAGTTGGCTCAATTTTTAAGTCTATGGTAGTGCCTGCTTCCACCTTGCCATCTTTATCTGGAATTTCCTTAGCTGCTTTATTAGGCTTTTCAGGTTCAGGTAATTCTTCAAACTTCATGTGAGTTAATCGTAAATTGCTTAATCTGTTTCCAAGTGCTTTCCAACCCTTAACATCTATAAATTCGTGCAACATTTCTTCACGATCAACCTTACCACTCTTTTTATGCTCTACAAAATTTAGTTTTGTATTGGTGGCAGTGCTCCCGACCAAAATAAACTGGGCATTAACTGAAAATGAACAAAGGATAAAAATTAAAGCTGTTAGGGTTCTCATAACTATTATGTTTGTTGAGACCCAATGATAACTGGACTTTTATCTCATATATGGAAGTATTGTATGAAGGATGAATAATATTGTATTTGTATTCCTAATTAAGACCAAAAAGAGTCTTATAGTAAGTAGAAAATAATGGTTTCGATTCTTCCCAAGTTGTATGCAATTCTATCGGCCCCTCTGCACCGGGATTAATTATGCCTGGTTCAAATGAAATCAAAAGGCCAAATTCGTTAAACCCAATATTAGCATATTCAATAAAGCTGTTATTAGGATAATCTGCAACAAAACTATAACCTCCATCTTCAACTTTTCTTCTAATTAGAGGCACAAATTGACTTTTATCTAATTCTATCCAAGTTAAATTTTTGTTATTTGGTTTTTCTAAATGACGAAAAAGTTTGTATAAAATTTTTCTATCTTCTTTGTAGCATGTTCGACACTTTCAAGTATAATTCATTTTCAAACATATCATTTGCCCTTTAATACCTGAAACAGTAACCACCCTTGAATCAATCACAATATCCAACCCTTGCGATTTCTCATAGTCATTTGCTTCCTGTTCTAGGCCATACATTTTTTTTTGAATTTCGGTAACTTTGATATTTACCTCATCACTATTTATTCCAATATCTGTTTGACCGTAAGGACCATAAAGACCAGTCAAAAAATCGTAAACTTCCCTATTAAATGATTTCTTTGTTGAATTTCCGGAAATGACAAGTGGAAATTCATAATTCACAACGTCCTTTTTATTCAATTTAATGTCATAATCCAATTTGACTGATTGTTTTGCTATCTCTCCAATTTGGATTGAAACATCAGAATTAGAAAAAGAATTTTTTGCTATTAAATAATACCCAACTGCAAATGCGCATATTACCAATGCCCCAATTAACAATATGGGTAGAACTCGCTTACTCTTAGCTTTGTTTCTTTCTGGTAGCTTTTCATGATTGGGGTTAGATTCAGAATTATTTTTAGTTAGTGGCTCATCCCCTTTTACTGCTAGTTGAACGGCAGTATCTTCCTGATAATTTGGTTGTTTAATAGCTTTTGTGGAATATCCATTATTGTGAAACACAAACAACTCCTTTACTGACTTAATCCGATTCTCCGAATCAACTACCAAACACTTCTTGATTGCATTCTGCCATTTTTCAGGAATGTAATTAATGGTTTCAGGAATTGCACCTGAATTTATTTGCTGTACAATTTCAGCTCTTCCTGTTTCAGTGGCAATTTCAGATTTTGGCAAAAATGGCACTTTGCCTGTAAACAACTCAAATATTACTACTCCTAAACTCCAGAGGTCTACATTTTTCCTAATTTGCCCACCAACCAACTGCTCTGGTGCGACATAAAGTAAGCTACCTCCAGCAAAGCTATTACTGAAATAACTTTTATCAGCTTCATTAAATTGTTTGCTTAAACCAAAGTCAGCTATTTTAGGAACATAGTCTCCATTGCTTCTTTCAGCAATTAATATATTGCTGCTTTTTAAATCGCGGTGCACAATATCATTATTATGCAAATGCTCAATTCCATTTATAATTCCATTAGCAATTGCTTCTTTTTGCTCAATACTTAAATTGACTTTTAAAATTATATCAGATAAATTTCCCGCAGGATAATATTGTAAAATGCCATAATCGAATGTGCCATGTGGTGTTTTAAAACGATAACAATGCTCATAGTTTGCAATGTTTTTATGCTTAGTTAGTTTGGCAGCTAACTCAACTTCTTTTAGTAACGTAAAGTTCTCACGCCCTTTAACCACTTCTGAAACCTTAATGGCCACATAACGGTCATTAACATCATCAAAGGCCTTATAAACTCTTCCAAAGCCTCCTCCTCCGATAAAGTCATCATCAGTATCAAATTTGTATTGGTTGAAAAATTTGGTATGGTTCATAATTATTTTCTTATTCCAAAATCTCAATGTCAAAAATCATGGTCGAATTTGCAGGAATTTTACCGATTGTTCTATTTCCATAACCTAAATGTGGAGGAATTGTTAATTTCCCTCTTCCTCCAACATTAAAATGTTGTAAGCCTTCATCCCATCCCTTAATTACTTGACCTTTGCCCACTGTAACAGGTAGTGGTTGTCCTCTATCGCGTGATGAATCAAATTTGCTGCCATCACTTTTTAATGTCCCAGTATAGTGAACCTTAATTTGTTTTCCTTTAGTTACTGGCTCTCCTTTTCCTTTCTCGTAAATTTCAATTTGTAATCCACTGGCAGTAGTGAGTTTGCTTGCACTTTCAGGTTTCTTCTTCATTTGCGACTGAGATTGCGTTTTAGCTTTCATTGATTTTAATTTAGCCTTAATGATTTGAAAAGTACTGTTTTGGCTTTGCTCAAGAAAAAAATAAAACGAAAAGGTACCATCTCCATTAACTGGGTCCTTAGCTGTATAGTGAGCATAAACAACCTCTTCACATTTGCAGCTGGTTAAATTCGCTTTTTCAATTGCACTATAACTCAATTCCCTCACTTCATGTATTTCAACACTAGAAATGCCTCCCCAACCGCTGGTTGAACTAAATTTTGCTAAGTCACCCCATGAAGGATTATTAACAAATTGATGAGCTTCTGTAAATTTACCTTTGTCTAATAAGTTTAGAAAATGCTCAACTGTGGTTTTTGCAGATTTCGGTATGATAAATCCATTTTTGGTTTTGATTCTGTTTTCCTCTCCTAATAAGCCCTGACTTTTAAGCAATTGATTAAATTCTGCTTTGTAAAATTCTTCTAATTCGCTGTATAAAAAATTAACCGAACTGTAAGCATATCCTCCATGAGATGATGAATACGGGTTTATATTGAATTTTATTCCATCTTCTACAAAACTTATTTGGGGCATAGAAATTCCAATTTCTTCAGCATTAAATGATGACCGCTGATTTCCTCTCCACTCTAAGTTTTCTCCTCTAGCTTGTATTATTGTTTTAAGTGTCTGATACAGCATATCCGTTTTATCTGCTTTAAACACATCCCTAGTATCCAATTTTTCCAAGTTATTTAGCTTATAATGTTTTGAATACTCATGACTGCTCACAAAATTCCCCCCTGGATTGGTTACAACCATGTTGTCCATTTGAATAAAATTGTTCAGAATAGTGTCTAATGTTACATGAAAGCGAATACTCCAACTTATGTCTTTATCTTCTCTATATTCATTTTCTATTCGTAAGATTTCATCAGCTCTCTTTTTGATTAGGGATTCGAAATTCTCATTGGTTAATTTCCACTCTGATTTGATGAATTCTTCTGTAGGATTTTTAACAGGTACTTTACCTTCAATGTTTATAGATAAGTTGTTTAGCACAGATTGATTAAATTTCTTTTCAAAATTAGATTTGGCATTTGGCACATATGGAACTTTATAAAAAATGTTCTCATAAGATTCATCAGTTGGCTTCACTTCAAGTTCAAGGTATTTTATCTTGATTTGATCATTACTTTCACTTTGTGTTGAGACAACATCATTAGAAAAAGAATTTTTTGTTATTAAATAATACCCAACTGCAAATGCGCATATTACCAATGCCCCAATTAACAACACGGGTAGAACTCGCTTACCCTTAGCTTTGTTTTTTTCTGGTAGCTTTTCAGAATTGGACTTTGATTCAGTATTGTTTTCTTTAGCAATTGATGCACCATTTGGGTCATTAGATTGAATTACGGTTTCTTCATGATACGCCTTTTGACTAACTGTAATCTCAGATGTTTCACTATCATTAACCTCAAACAACTCCTTTACTGACTTAATCCGATTCTCTGAATCAACTACCAAACACTTCTTGATTGCATTCTGCCATTTTTCAGGAATTTCATTGATTGAATTTGGTATTGCACCTGAGTTAATTTGCTGTACAATTTCAGCTCTTCCTGTTTCAGTGGCAATTTCAGATTTAGGTAAAAAAGGTAGTTTGCCAGTAAACAACTCAAACAATACTACTCCCAAACTCCAGAGGTCTACATTTTTCCTAATTTGCCCCCCAATTAGTTGCTCTGGAGCAACATATAGCAAGCTGCCTCCTGCAAAGCTATTGCTGAAGTAACTTTTATCAGTTTCATTAAATTGTTTGCTTAAACCAAAGTCAGCTATTTTAGGTATATAGGCTCCATTGCTTCTTTCAGCAATTAATATATTGCTACTTTTTAAATCGCGGTGAACAATGTCATTATTATGCAAATGCTCAATTCCATTTATAATTCCATTAGCAATTGCTTCTTTTTGCTCGATAGTTAAGTCGACCTTTGAAATTATATCAGATAAATTTCCCGCAGGATAATATTGTAAAATGCCATAATCGAAAGTGCCATGCGGTGTTTTAAAACGATAACATTGCTCATAATTAGCTATGTTTTTATGTTGGGACAACTTGGCAGCCAACTCTACTTCTTTAAGTAGTGAAAAATTCTCTTGGCCTTTGTTTACCTCAGATACTTTTATGGCAAAATACCTGTCATTTACATCATCAAATGCTTTATACACTTTACCAAAACCACCTCCTCCGATAAAGTCATCATCAGTGTCAAATTTGTATTGGTTGAAAAATTCGGTTTGGTTCATAATTAATTAATAAGTACAAAAAGGATTGTGTCGTTCAAATTTGCCATACATAATTGGTGTTTGCGTTACTTCTTTATGTGGTTTGCTAACATTTTGTTTTACATAGTAATAGGTATTGTCGCGCACATAATAATACAGCTCAGCATAAGTTATGGTTCTATCTCTATTCTCATCAGCACTTCCATTAAGGGCTTTTATGAGGTAATAACTAAATATACCCTGCCCTATTCTTCCATTTTCATAGCTTACCTCATCACCAGTTGATGATAGCAGCACAGCAACTTCTTGATCCGCTGGTAGTGCTTTTGAATTGGTTTCAGAAAGCTGATTTAGTTTTTTATACAAATTAGGTAGTGCTTTTACACTGCCTGAGTAACAAGCATCAGCACAAATAAATTTATACTTGCTTTTTGTTTTTTTAAAGGCCGTTTTAATTTCATCATGATACAACATACTAGTGGGTTCCCTGCTAGCATCATAGGGTACAAATGCCCCTGGCATGCCATGCCCACTGAAGTAAAATATAATACGGTCGTTTTCATCAGCTTTGGCATAAACACTTTGCATAGCAGACAAAATGTTTGCCTTGGTAGCTTGGCTGTTAAGTAATAAGGTGACATTGGAGCTAGGCAAGCCACCATTAAAATCATTTATTAAAAACTCTTTAAGCAAGCGTGCATCAGTTATGGTAAATGTGAGGTCGCCAATTCCTAAATGATTATTTAAATAATCGGCAACACCTACAATTACTGCAAAGGTTTCAATTGAATAATTGGAGCTGTTTGCACTTTCTGTTTTACCTAAATACTCATTGTTTCGCCAATACCCATCAAAAACAATATTGTTGAGTAAGGTTAATGTACCCTTACCATTTTTCTTGTCATTTTTATATTGGCCTTTATATGTTCCGCCACGTGCATAATACATGGTGCCATTCGTTTTTTTACCATTGATATAGTTACCTATAAATTTATTACCACTATTGTAATAGTAAGTTCCTTGGCCTTGTCGTTTGCCTTGATAAAAATCACCCACATATTTTTCGCCATTTGAATAATGATAGGTACCATTTTTCATTTGGCCATTTTGCCATTGGCCGTTAAACTTGCTACCACTTTTAAATAAGTAGGTGCCTTGGCCATTTTTGCAATCGCCTTGGATGCACTGGGCGTTAATATTAATTGACAATATTAAAATTAGAATTAAACCGAATATTTTTTTCATGGTATCACATTTGCTCCAACTTTTAAAAATGATTTTGATGGTGTTGTATTTGACGTAACTGTAACAGTCTTAACCTGACGACCTTTTTTACCACTCGTATCAAATATTACCTTTATTCTGCCATTTTCTCCTGGTAATATTGCAGTCTGAGGCCAATCAACTGATAAGCATCCACAAGAACCCCTTGCGGCAGATATGACTAGTGGACTACTACCTTCATTTTTAAACACAAATTCATATTGTGGCTTATCCCCAACTTTCACATTGCCAAAATCTATGGAGGAGCTATTGAAAGAGATAGAAGTTTCTGCTTTGACTGGTGATGTGGGTTTTCGGACCTCAATTGGGCCCAGGTCTGGTTCAATCGGTTTGGTTGGTTTCAATGGTTTGGATGGTTTATCTTCAGCTATCTCTGTTTCTCTTATGGCCTCTTTTATATTCTGTATAATGTACATGTTATTGGTTAAAAAAACTGCTAGAACAAAAGCTAAAACTCCTAACCCTGCAAAAATTAACAGGGGCTTCTTTGTTTTTAATTTTCGTTCTTTACTTTTATTGCGAACCTCTACTTTTGGTTCCTTAACCACATTTGAATTGGCTTGCACTTGAGTTTCTGCAACATTGTTTGTTTGTTCAACTTTAACTTCAGCCTTTATTGGACGGTTATTTAAAAGATCAATTAATGTTTCCGCAGACTTTACTCTCAAATTTGGATCCTTTTCCAAACATGATTTTACCATTTGCTGATATGGCTCTTCAATCATATAAATATCTGCGGGAATTTGGGAAGCAATAATGCTATTTGCTATTGTATTAAAACTTGGATTTGAAGATTGGTTTACATTAAACGGATTTTTACCGGTAAACAGCTCATAGAGAATAATACCAACTGACCATAAATCGGTATTTTTTCTAAGGGTTTCACCTTTAAGTTGCTCAGGGGAACAGTAATTAAATGTGCCTCCGGCAAAACTGTTACCAATTTGGCTAACATCACCACTCACCATTTTACCTAAGCCAAAATCAGTGATTTTTGGGATGTATTGCTTTGCTCCATTTACAACTCTTTCGCTTATTAATATGTTAGCTGGTTTTAAATCGCGGTGGATGATGTTGTGTTTATGAATGTGCTCAAGACCTTTAACGATTCCTTTAACCAATTGATGTAAATGATGAGTTGTTAAATTTTGCGTTTTTATTAGTTGTTGCAAATTGCCATTTGGGTAATACTGCATTATGGCATAATCATATTCACCCAATTGATTATCAAAACGGAAACACTCTTCATAGTTAGCAATGTTTCGTTGCGCTGGTATTGATGACAATAGTGCTAATTCTTTTTTTAGAGAAAGGTCACTGCCTTCAAATTCCTTAACCTCAGCAATTTTAATGGCCACATATTTATCTAAAACATTATCATACGCTTTTACCACTTTACCAAATGAACCTTGGCCAAGACTATCCGTCTTGGCATTAAACTCATATCTGTTGGTGAACTCTTGATATGTCATTGCAGTATTTTAATCTTCAATTATTTGGTAAATGTATTGTCCATTTTTGTCAATGTAGTCCCAAAATCCGTTTTTCTGGATTGCCGCAAAACCTTCAGAAAAGTCCTTGGCCTTTTCAAATTGCGGTAATATCAGTTTTGAACCTGATTTATCAATGTACCCAAATACGCTATTCAACCTTACCCTGGCAATTCCTTCTTTAAAATCAAATCCCTGATCGAATTGTGCATAAATCTTGAGTTTACCATTTGAATCCAAGTATCCCCATCCATCTTTAGTCTTTACTGCTGCAAGTCCTTCAGAAAAATTTCTAACTTCTTCAAATTTGAAGTCAATCAGTAGTCTACCTTGTAAATCTATAAATCCCCATTTATCATTAATGCTGCATGCAGCTTTGCCTTCACTAAATTGTAGCACTTCATCATATGCATTTTTTACTACTAATTTGCCATCTGCATTTATAAATCCCCATTTATTGTTCACCAAAACAGCCGCTCGGTTTTCAGTAAAAAACCATGCATTTTTATAATCTGAATTAAAAATTCTATCACCCTTTTTATTGATAAAATAATGGTTAACACCATCATTACTAACTACTGCTTTACCTTCACTAAATTCCGTTAGATAAACCAATTCGTTCGGATAAATAACGCTACCGCTCTTATGAACAAAGCCCCACTTGCCATTTTTTTGACATGGAGCAATATCTTCCCTAAAAGATAACATATTGTCACAAGGGAAATTTTCAAATTTACCAGAAACATGGAGCACTTTACAGTAATCATGATAATTTACAATAGCCAAATTTTGATGAAAATCATAACAACTTTGAGCGTCTTGAAAAGTCTTTAATATTTTAAAGTCATTATCAAAGTATATACAAGTTTGACCTGAAATTGCAACGGAAAAGCCCTCTTTAAAACTCTCCAAATGAGTTAAACTTGGCATAGAAACTATTTCTCCCATCTTATTAATTACAAACGGATTATCTTCAATAAATCCATGAGAGCTCCCATTCGAAAAATCCGCTGCTTCATCAAAACTAAAATTGATTACAGTTTTTTTATTTCTATCAATAAAACCCCATTTTCCATCTTTTTTTGCCGCTGCAAGACCTTCATGATATTCACGAACATCTTCAAACTTTGGTTTAGTTAATTGCGTGATTGCTAAATAAGCCAGGGGCAGAAGTAAAAGTAAAGGCAGGGCATACAGCCATTTTTTGGCCTTTGGCTTATGTTGTTTTACCTTTTCTTTGGATTTATCCAATATATCCGTTCCTTTAACAATTGGGATTTCTTTCTTTGCCTCTTTATCAATTATTGATATTGGTTTAGGCTCAGCCTTTAGAGGTTCAATGGTATTTATTAACTGCCTAGCGTTTTCAACGGTACTTAGCCGCTTATCATTATTTTTTAGTAAACATTGCTTTACTAAATTTTGATAGGGTTGTGGAATATTTGCAATTTCTTTAGATAAAGGCTCATTGCAAATATTGTGTATTAATTTGGCTGCGTTGGCTGAATTATCTTCATTAGCCATTGATTTAAATGGTGTTTCACCTAAAAATAACTGCCAAACAATTATACCTAAGCTCCATATATCTGTATTGTAGCCAATTTTTTGTTTATGGCTTAGTTGCTCTGGTGAACTGTAAGCCGTGGTGCCAAATATGCTTGAGTTTGAATATTTGGAGTTTTCAAAATCTTCAACAATTTTACTAATGCCAAAATCAGTTATTTTAGGTATGTAGTTGCCCTCCCTTTCTTGTATTAATATGTTTTGCGGCTTTAAATCGCGGTGAATAATTTGGTTATTATGCAAACATTCCAAACCATCAATAATACCTTCTATTATAAATTCAATTTGGCTATGACTTAGTTGTTCGTTGGCCATTAAATCAGCTAAGCTGCCTTTAGGGTAAAAGGTCATTATAGCATAATCCACTTCACCAAAACCACCAGGTTCAAACGTATGACATTCTTGGTATTTTGCAATGTTTTTATGTTTAGGCAGGTTTTTAGCTACTTCAATTTCTTTATGTAAAGTAAGCTCAGGATGATTAGCTTTTCGCTGGGCCACTTTTATGGCTACATAACTATCAATATCATTATCAAACGCCTTATATACATCACCAAAGCCACCACCACCAATACGGTTAGTTTTGGTGTTAAATTGATAACGTTGTAGGAATTGATTGAGGGTCATTTTGGGCAGTTTTTAATGCATTTACCTTCCTTATCAATTGTATACCATTTTTGATTTATCATCACTTCCGCTTTACTATCAATGAAGTTTTTTGCGTCATCAAACTGTAAATCAATAATTACTTTTCCGTTAAAATCTACAAATCCATAGAATTCCTCTTTTCTTACCCGAACTAAACCATCACTCATTCCATACAATTCTTTGTATTCAAATGGAATTCGGATATTGCCTTCTTTGTCAATTGCTCCCCAAGAACCATTTCTTTCTTGTTTGTAAATAGCTTGTTTTTTTAAAAATTTAGAATTGTCATTTAATTTCTCTTTTTTAGATTGAATTGAGATTTCATTGGATTCAACTTTCCCAAAATTGTGATTTATGACATCAAACTTTGGTTTATTTAATTGTGTTATTGCCAAATAAAGAAGTGGTAATAAAACAAGTAATGGCAAGGCATATAGCGAATTCTTTTTCTTTTGCTTTTTTGGAGTTAAACCAATTTCTTTCTTTTCCTTTTGTAGTTTTTTTAAATCTGGTTTATTCTCTTTGTTGGAGTCCTCTAAAATATCAGTACCTGCAATTATCGGTTCTTCTTTCTTTTTTTCTATATTAATTGTTGGTTTAGGCTCAGGCTTTTTTAGTTCAATGGTATTTATTAACTGCCTTGCATTTTCAACCGAACGTAGGCGCTCAACATTGCTTTTTAGCAAACACTGCTTTACTAAATTTTGATAGGGTTGCGGAATTTTTACAAGTTCTTTAGGTAAAGGCTCATTGCAAATATTGTGTATTAATTTGGCTGCGTTGGCTGAATTATCTTCTATTGCCATTGATTTAAATGGTGTTTCACCTAAAAATAACTGCCAAACAATTATACCTAAACTCCATATATCTGTATTGTAACCAATTTTTTGTTTATCGCTTAGTTGCTCTGGAGAACTGTAAGCCGTGGTGCCAAATATGCTTGAGTTTGAATATTTGGAGTTTTCAAAATCTTCAACAATTTTACTAATGCCAAAGTCAGTTATTTTAGGTATGTAGTTGCCCTCCCTTTCTTGTATTAATATGTTTTGTGGCTTTAAATCGCGGTGAATAATTTGATTGCTATGCAAGCAATCTAAACCATTTAACAATCCTGTTAGAATTTGGTCAATCTCATCTACTGATAGTTTTTTTCTTTTCAATAAATCTGCTAAACTTCCTTCAACATAATAAGTCATTATAGCATAATCAATCTTCCCAACACCTGGTTGGTCGAAAGTGTAACATTCGCGATACTTTGCAATGTTTTCATTTGTTGGCAGCTTGCTTGCGACCTCTAACTCCTTATTTAACGTTAAGTTTGGATGTTGTGGGTTTCTTGGAGCTATTTTTATGGCAACATAGGTATCGGTTTCAACATCTAATGCTTTGTAAACATTGCCAAAACCACCACCACCAATATGGTCGGTTTCCATATTAAATTTATAGCGTGCTATGAATTGTTGAAATGTCATAAAGGATAGTTTATGATGCAATTACATTGCTTGGTAGTCAAATGGCGAAAGAATGTAAGTTTCCCTTTGTAATTGGTTTTGTTTACCTGCTGCTCACTTGCTTTAGGGCTTTGCTTTTTGTTACTACATTGCTTAAATAATGCGAGTACTGAAGCCAACAAAAGAAGAGCACAAAATGTGTAAATAGCAATTTTAATGGTTTTACTATGTTGCTTTACTTTTTCTGCAGCATGCTCAGGAATCGTAGGGTTTAGTTCGTCCTCATTGTTTTGTGCAGCTTCTGCGTTATCTTCAGCTGGTTTATCATCATTTTCAACTGAAGTCTTTGCTGCTTCATCAATGGAGTTTTTTTCAACCGCATCCTCAACCTCTGCTGAAACCACAGGACTTATCACATCAAACGATATATGGTCATTACTGCCTTTATAAATACAATCGGTCTCTTCAATTTCGATTAAAAAACAGGTATTGTTATCGCTTGAAGTTTCAGCACAGGCACTCTTTAAAATTTCAAAACGCTCATTAAGTGTTTTTGTCTCATCCGATAAAATGTTAAGTAGCTCACTTTCCGAAAATGGTTCCAAAACACCATCACTGCATTGCAAAAACAAATCGCCCGGCTCAATAAAATCTAAAAATTGATAATCTGCTTTTGAGTCTTTGCTATCACGCTTAGCTTGAATGGCTCTTGTAATGCGGTTGCGCATAGGATGCACTTCTGCCTCAGCTTCAGTTATTGTACCTTGGCTTACCAACTCGGCCACCAAACTATGATCCCAAGTGCGCCAATACTTTTTTTGATTTGGCTTAATATAGTAAATGCGGCTATCACCAACATGGGCAATACTTATGTTTTCCTTGTTAAATGACAGCATGGTAAATGTAGTGCCCATGCCTGAATAATGCGGATTTTCAATAAGTTGACTATTGAGATTTTCCTGTACTTTTTCGAGAATGGCATTGATCCCTTCAACTGTTGCAACCTCCCCCTCTTTTTGAAGAGCCGTGAAAAGTGAAGTGACCTGCTCACTAGCTACTTCACCCTTGTTATTTCCACCAACTCCATCACAAAGCACAAACAGATTATCTGTTTGCAACAAATAATCTTGCTGGTATTCGCGTTGGCCTTGTTGTATGAATTGGTTTATTTTCATTTAGCTAATTCTTTAACAATGGTATATTAACAAACATGTTTTCCGTTAATTCAGTTGAAGAAGCTGTAACAGAGTTGTTCTGATGACTAGAAAGCTCCGCAGTAAATTTATACTCTTTACCATTTAACAGTTTAAATCTAAATCGTCCATCGTATCCAGAATAACTTTTTGCTATGGTTTTTCCGTCCGTCATGTTATAACATCTAACCTTAACCCATTTTAAAGGGGTCTCTTTCAACCCATCAATTACAATTCCAGCAGCTATAAATGTTTTATCCGCATCCTCTTTTTCGTAAAGATTAAATGAATAATTGTGACCAAAAATATTACAGTCAACATTTTCATAACTTGGCTTTGGGTCAATAGGATTGTTTGAATTTGCAAATTCGGCTGCGTAAAAAACGGAATGTTTTTCAGCATCAATATGAGATGTAAACTGAATTTCTATTTTGGAACTACTAAATCCTAAATATTGCAAATACAATTTTATGTTCATTGCACGTTGCCAAGCAACTCGCTCACAACATTGACCTCCAGCTTGCTCTTGCAATGTGTTGCTTTTAGGACTTGAACCAATAATTTTAATGTAATAGTCCGTTTCCTTCAATTCTAAAACAAAAGACTGTATTTCTGACTCAAAATTGTAAAAATCTGAATCCAAAAGATCAGTTTCGTATGACCTAAAGTCAATTTTAAATCTATTGTGTTCGCTTAAAAGTTTTTCTGTGATTTTTGCAATATTTTTGCTAGCCAAAGGACCATATTTACCTTCAGGATAGGTATTGACAAACATTTTATATTCCTTTATCGTGTTCTTTTTCTTAACAACTTCCCAAGCCAAATCTTCTTCTCGTTTTAATTTTTCTTTTTCTAAAGCAGCATTTTCTTGCGCTCTTTTTTCTGCTATTATTGTTTTGTCAAATAAGGAACTAATTTTTACTTCAATTTCTATTTTAATTTTCTTATCAAAAATGTCTATTAGTTTGGTTCTATTTTCCTTAATATTTGCATAAGCAGATCTAAAGTTTTCATTTTCAATATGTTTTTGTATTTCTTTATTTACTTTATTAATATTCGAAATCGCGTGATTTTGCATCTGATTTTTATCATTAAGGCTATCTATAGCTGCAATTGTATTTACTGAATCTTGTCTTGATGAAGCAAATTTTAATGAGTGCTTTTGCATTGAGATTTGATCAATAATTGTGGCCTCTTTGTATATTTTACCCTCTGTATATTTTCTGTAAAGTTTTGGGTTTTTTTCGCCCTTTTCATGTGAGTTTAGGTCTTTGTCATTCTCAACACCATCTTGATCTGAGTTTGCAAGAGAGTCATCCTTTTTGAGGGGGATTTGGTTTTGACCATAATATGGCTTGGCTTCAGGATACTTTTTCAAGAAACTTGAAACTTTACTCAATGCAATATCGAATGTATCATTTTGAACAATAAAAGTTTTTACTTCCTGAGCATCTGGAAAATCGGACAAAAATTCATCCAAATCTTCAATGGGTATATCGTATATCTCTCCATTCACTTTGTACGTTTTAAGTGAAGCAAATTCGGCTTTTGTTTTAGGCTTTAACAAATCTGGCAAGAAGAAAAGCCCCACAACTATTAAAGCCAAAACTCCTAGTGCAACAAGGCCTTTTTTAACGTACAAAGGTTTGGGTGTTGATGCTGATGGTGTTGGTTTTGGAATTTGAATTGGCTCAGGATCTCGCATAGTATCTGTTTCATCATCAATCAAATTAATTACCTGATCGCATGTTTTATATCTTTTCTGAGGATCTTTTACTAAACAGGCCTTGATTAACTCCTTTACTTCATGTTCTAATTGATTTACATTTTCGGGAATTGCTGCATTAACTATTTTATCATAAACTTCTCTTTCGCGAGAAGCTGAGCCCTGAGCAGCATCTTTAGATGGACTAAACGGTCGTTGTCCAAAATATAATTCGTAGGCAACTATTCCTATTGACCATAAATCGGCATTTTTCCTTAACTCTTTACCCAATAATTGCTCTGGTGCTGAATATTCCAAAGTACCACCACCTATACTGTTGGTAAATCTACTCTGAGCATCTTCATTAAACAACTTGCTTAGTCCAAAATCTGCAAGTTTGGGAATAAAAACTGTCTTTCCATCAACGTTTCTTTTGGATATTAATATGTTACTTGGCTTAATATCTCTGTGTACAATCTTATTATCATGCAGGTGCTTTAGGCCTTTTAAAATGGATAACAGCATGGCTTTCTTTTCCGCTGCATTGAGCTTTACTGTAGCCAAGAGTTGACTTAAATTGCCATCCGGATAATATTGAATTATTCCATAATCGTATTCGCCAACATCAGTTTGAAAACGATAGCACTTTTGATAATTGGCAACATTAGCATGCTCAGGTATGCCTTGCATTAATCTGACTTCTTTTTGCAGTGATAGATCAACACCATTAGCAATTTTAACTTCAGCAATTTTTATCGCAATGTATTTGTCTAAAACATTATCATATGCTTTAACTACTTTACCATAAGTACCTTGACCTAAGATGTTGTTTTTTATGTTGAATGTATATCGTGCCTTAAACTCGTTGAAGTTCATGTTACCATTTATTTTCGATTACCAATGACCATTTCAGTTGCATTTTCTTTGTTTTTTGCAACCTCACCAGTTTTGAGCACAAATTCTGTTTCTCCGCAAACAAAGTGATCGTTATCTATTAATGACAATTCTTCACCCGGAGACAGTTCATTCCCAACAACTCTTTTATTCAAATACGTTCCATTGGTTGTTGACTTAACTTTTAATGTATAGAAGTATCTATTCATCTTATCTTTTGCAACAATCAATTCCGTGTGTTCTCTTCCCAAGTATCGATCTTCCATTTTATCAATTGGAGCGATTTTGCATTTGTTAAAATCTCTCCCAATTTTATTGGCACCTAATGTTAGCTCAAATGTTTGATGATTCCCTTTATACATGGCTACTAACCATCCAATATTTTCGGATGAATAAGTTGGTTTATTCATAACTGGCAAAGTAGCCGGTCCATTTGATGACTTTGGGTTAGGAAACTTAACTAAAGACACTTTATTACAGTTTTTATTCCCACATCTAATCGACTTAGTTTCACCAGCGTACTTTTTTAAAGATTCGACATTTATTCTTAATTGTGTACCACAATGTTTACAGGTAACATTTATCATGATGTACCTGTTATTTTAACTTTCAATATTGCTGCGCATTTAAGACATTTAATGGCAACTCGTTTTCCTTGGAATTTCATTAAGACAGGCTTACTCAATGCGTAAACCGTTTTACATTTCGGGCATTTAATTTTCATAATCGGATAGTTTAAACAAGGTCAGAAATATCAGCATTATCATCTATATCAGGCAAGTCTTCATTCAACACATCATCATCCTTGTCATTAGCTATTAGATTATCTAAATCATCATTAGAATTTATGTCATCCGCTGGATCTAAGACTTCAATTTCTTCTTCCATTGGAATTATTAAATCTTCACCAATATCAATCACTTCTTCAGTTCCGTCTATTACTCCATCATCATCAATAACAATAGCATCAATTGCACCATCAAGATCAGTATCTAATAATATGGAGTCTGGTAAACCATCATGGTTTGTATCAGCAATTATTGCATCAGCAAAACCATCATTGTCCTCATCTATAACAATTGAATCAATAATTCCATCACCATCCATGTCCGCTTCTAATACGTGAGGTTCAGAAACGTTAGATTCAATTGGTAAAGCATCTCCCGATTCATTGCTCACATTTTCAGGATACATATATCCTTCATCAGTTGGTATTAGCACTACACCTGGATCTTCATACATTTCGTTTGAAGCAATCAATTCATCTGGTTCTGGATTCAAGTTAAAATCTACTGATGCCATATATTCATCTTGCCCTTCCGGACCTAATGAATCCCATTCTGCTTTATAATAAGTATTGTAAACGTTGCCATTCCATTCAAATAATCCACCTTCACCAACTTCTTGTCGTGCAGCTGCAAACGCTTCATTAAAAGTCATACCATCATTTACATTTGCTGCCACAGGCGCTTCAACATAAACTATTACATCTTCATCTTCACTTTCGTTATAATTACCTCCATTACCTTCTAATGAAGCCCAATAATCTGACTGTCCTTCAGTACCAAGTTCATTCCACTCTTCCTTAAAATAGGTATTATAAATATTGCCATTCCAGTTAAATACACCTCCAGGGCCTAACTCAATTCTAGCTGCTCCAAATGCTTCTGTAAATGACATATCATCATTCACACTCGTTGCTGTTGGAGCTGAATCATAGATTATTGGATTTTCCGATATTACTTCAGGACCATCAGGTGTTGTTCCATTTTCTGCAACGAAACTGTACAATGCGAAAAGTCCAGCACCTGCACCAATCCCCGCCGCGAGCTTTCCACCAGATTTTAAGTGATTTTTATTTTTGTTTAATAGTTTAGTTTTAATGGCTGTCTTACCATCTTTTAAACCTAAAATTTCTGTTTTATCCATTTTTATTCTTTTTGAATTTGAGTGTAAATTAAATATTGATATTCCGTATAACTTCTAATATTGTATGTAAGTGGGTATTTTTTGTATTAACAATTATTTAAACTTTGCTTCACATTGAGAATTATTGCATGTTCCTTTTGCCAACCAGAATTGATAATTTTTAGCAAGAAGACTTGATTTACAGCGTGGACATTTTAGAATTTCACTAAACTCAGCATCTTTTAAATTTTTACTTTCCATATTCTTTTTTGATTGTGGCGGAAAAACGAACATGCCCACAGTACCTAACACTATGCTAATGCTTATTGCATATTTAAGCCAATCCATTTTGTTAATTGCCAAAACTACCGCTACCGGTAAGGCAATACTTATGATTCTGACTATTATTGGCATTTTCACTTTTCGTGCATTTATTCTATCCAAAAAGCTCCAATACCTATCAAATTCCGGTTTCATCCGCTCGAAATCTTGTTTAAAATTGGTCTTACCTTTATTAGCAAATCCAAAATATTTTTGGATTAAATCTTTACCTGATATTTCAAAATTTCCTAGCTTAATAAAGTCTGTGTTTGAAAACTTCAATTTGTTAAATTTTCTATATTGACCACCTATTTTTTTATAGGTGCCTTGTTCGCTAATATTTTCAATTTCAAAGATGCTGTTAGCTTCATCTGCTAACGTTAAGTGACAATGCTCATTGCTAACATTGGGATTGTTAAGTTTAATATGGCAACGACTAGAACGTCCGATTAGTAGTTTCATTTAATAGAATTAGCTAGCATAATAATCTTTCAAACTAGTTTTTAAACTCGAAAATAGGGTTAAAGAATTATACTCAAGTTTGGTTTCTTTTTCATTTCTAAACAGAATATTGCACATTTTTTTTGAGTAGTTATAGTTGAGTTTGTAAATATGCATTAAGTTAATCATATACGACTTATGGCCGCGAATGATAAAATCGAAATTGTAAAATTCCTTTTGAAGTACACCAATTTTTTTTGTTATTAAATCACTTTTGCCCGATTTAAATATAAACTCAGAATAGTTTCCTTGGCCTTTAATAAACAATAAGTCACGAACATCAATGACCACATTATCTTGACCAGACCTATATGGATAGTTATAATTTCCCCTTGAAATATGAAGATGATTTCTATATTTTGTAAGTTGCCTTTTCAAGAAAAACTCTGTAACTGGAAAATGAGCAAATCCAAAAACATCCAATTGCCAAGCTCTATATGCCAGCGCTTTATCTTGAGAAATTAATATGCATTTTGTCCTATCGTTTTTAAGGGTAGTTATATTTTTTACAAGTTTTACTGAATCTCGATTATCTTCAAAATGAATATATAGTATGTGATATTCAACAGTTAATTTTATATTAAGCAACAACTCATTATAACTGCTAAATGATTGCACTTTAGCAAAATGAAATAAAGTTTTTAGTCTTAAATCTAATTGAGAAAGTACTCCTTCATTTGGGGAATAGATTGAGAAGAGCATGACAACTAAAGTAAATCTAATTCAACATCACTTGTTTAACAAATATTGATAATTTATTACTACTTACAAATCAATAGTTTAGGGTGCATTATGTAATTAATTAAGTAATACCTAAATGTTTAACAATTCTGAATAAGAAGTTGTATACCAAATTGTAACTAACAAATAGAGTCCATGACTCAAAACAACTCCTTCTGCTCACCTTTTTTGCCTGGGTCAGATTTGGTAGGTTCGATTTTTAAATCAATAGTAGTGCCAGCTTCCACCTTGTCATCTTTAGCTGGGGTTTCTGCTGCAACTTCAACAGGTTTTTCAGGTTCAGGCAATTCTTCAAACTTCATATGGGTCAGTCTTAAATTGCTTAATCTGTTGCCAATGGCTTTCCAACCTTTTACATCAATAAACTCAGTTAGCAATTCTTCACGATCAACCTTGCCACTTTTTTTGTGTTCAACAAAATTCAATTTTGTATTGGTGGCAGTACTAACATTCACCAACTTACTTTCTCTGTGTTCTTCAATAAACTTGAATCTGCTAGCAACCGTTTTGGTTTCTATTTGAAAACGCTTTACAAAGTAATATTTGTTTTTACCATTATAATGCACTGCAGTAATTACGGTATCGGCATCAAACTTTTGCATTAGTGCAACTTCATCAGCATTGTATCTGCGAATAAAATCAATCTCTTGTAATTCATATTCACCACTCGTATAAATAGTAAGAATTAAATCATCTTTAATAAAATTGCCTACTAGTTGTCCTCTACTTTCTTTGTTTAGCTTACCCACATCAGGGTCAAAGAAAACATCTTCACCACCGAGCGTAGATGCGCCTATGCTCAATTGCTCAATGCGGTGAATTGGATGCTTGGTCAATAAATTTCCTCCAGCTGCTCTGCCTTTTATGGCTAACTCGGCAAAATCATATTCAAAATCTTTCACTCTTGCTGTACTGCCTTGTGTTAAATGCACTTTTACCAACTCGCTCTCACTATTAGGGTTTACCGTAAAGTATTGAATTTTACCACCCTTTTTACCTTTGGTTAAATCATACACTTTATCGCGTGTTAAGCTGGTAATGGCAAACCGTTTTACATAGTTGCGTTTATCCTTATTATCGGTATATATCAAATGATAAATTTGACGATCATCACCTTTACGCCAAATACCTAAAAACACCATTCCCTTGCCAACAAATACTTTATCAGCTATTGGAACAACTTTAAATGTGCAATCTTTAAAAAACACAATAACATTATCAATATCAGAACATTCACTTACAAACTCTTCTTTCTTTAAACCATACCCTAAAAAGCCTTCTTTTCGATTTACATATAGTTTTACATTGTTAGCCGCAACTTTTCGAACAGCAATAGATTCGAAATTGGCAATTTCGGTTTTACGCTCTTTACCCTTGCCATATTTTTTTATCAAGTTATCAAAGTAAGCAATCGCAAAATCGGTTAAGTGCTTGAGGTCATGCTTAATTTGCTTCATCTCTTTTTCTAATCGCTCTATTGCTTCATCAGCTTTAAAACCATCAAATTTTGAAATTCGCTTTATCTTAATTTCAGTCAATCTTACTATATCTTCTTCCGTTACCTCACGTTTTAAATCTTTTACATGTGGTTTCAAACCTTTGGCTATCGCGGCTATAACACCTTCCCAAGTTTCTTCATCCTCTATCTTCCGATAGATTTTGTTTTCAATAAATATCTTTTCTAATGAAGAAAAGTGCCATTTACTTTCTAAATCTTCTAAACGAATTTCTAGCTCGCGCTTAAGCAACTCTACTGTATTGTTGGTAGATTGTTCAACCACATCATTAACATCTAAAAAGTGTGGCTTTTCATCAATAATAATACAAGCATTTGGCGAAATAGATACTTCACAATTGGTAAAAGCATACAAGGCATCAATGGTAATATCAGGAGATACACCGCTTGGTACTTCAATTAATATTTCTACATTTTTTGCGGTGTTATCGGTAACCTTCTTAATTTTTATTTTTCCCTTTTCGTTGGCTTTCAATATAGAATCGATCAATGAAGAAGTGGTGATACCAAAAGGAACATCTCTAATTGCCAAGGTTTTTTTATCGGCTACTTCTATGTTGCATCTTACCCTAACCTTGCCGCCTCTTTTACCTCCGTTATAATTTGAAACATCAATTTTACCTCCTGTTTCAAAATCGGGATATAAGTTATTTTTCTTTCCTTTTAATACGTTGATTGAAGCTTTGCAAAGCTCAATAAAGTTGTGTGGTAATATTTTGGTAGACAATCCAACTGCAATACCTTCAACTCCTTGAGCTAAAACCAATGGAAATTTTACCGGTAAATTAATAGGCTCTTTATTACGCCCATCATAACTTAATTGCCACTCGGTAGTATCATCATTAAAAGCAATTTCCATTGCCAAGGCCGACAATTTGGCCTCAATATAACGTGGTGCAGCTGCTGAATCTCCAGTGCGCACATCACCCCAATTACCTTGGGTTTCTATTAATAAATTCTTTTGTCCAAGGTTTACCAATGCTGCTCCAATGGCCATATCGCCATGTGGATGGTATTGCATTGTTTGCCCTATAACATTGGCTACTTTATGAAAACGATTATCATGTATTTTACGCATGGCATGTAAAATCCTGCGTTGTACTGGTTTTAATCCATCAGAAATATCTGGTACAGCACGTTCAAGAATTACATAGCTAGCATAATCCAAAAACCAATCTTGATACAAGCCTCTTATTGGACTAAGCTTATGAATTTTGCCTTCTCCCTCAGCAGAATCGTTTAGGTTGATGTCTTCACTCATGCCACCTCTTTTTCTTGCTCCACAGATTCATCATACTCTTCCTCAGCTTCCTCATGTTCTACTTCATCCTTTTCAACCCTTAGATTGTCAATAATAAACTCCTGACGTTGCTGTGTATTTTTACCCATAAAGTAACCTAGTAAGTCAGCCACCTTTGTTTCTTCACTTAAGTTTACTGGGGTTAACCGAATATCGTCACCAATAAAACCTTCAAACTCATGTGGCGAAATTTCACCCAAGCCCTTAAAGCGCGTTATTTCAGGGTTTTTACCTAATTTTTTAACTGCAGTTCGCTTTTCTTGCTCGCTATAACAGTAAATGGTTTCTTTTTTGTTACGCACTCTAAACAATGGCGTTTCTAAAATATACACATGGCCAGACTCTACCAACTCGGGGAAAAATTGAAGAAAGAAAGTCAATAGCAACAATCGAATGTGCATGCCATCAACATCAGCATCAGTAGCTACTACTACTTGGTTGTATCGTAATCCATCAATGCCTTCTTCAATATTTAAAGCATGTTGCAACAAATTAAACTCTTCATTTTCATAGACCACCTTTTTAGTTAAACCAAAACAATTTAAAGGCTTACCTCTTAAACTAAATACCGCTTGCGACTCAACATTACGTGCTTTGGTAATGCTTCCACTTGCACTATCACCCTCTGTAATAAACAAGGTAGAGTTGGCGGCATTTTCTTTTTTAGTATTGTAGTGCACCCGGCAATCGCGTAATTTTTTATTGTGAAGATTGGCTTTTTTTGCACGTTTATTCGCTAGCTTTCTAATGCCGGCAATGTCTTTACGTTCGCGCTCGCTTTGCTGTATTCGCTTTAACAATGCATCTGCTACTTCTGCATTCTTATGTAAAAAAGTATCTAAGTTTTTCTTTACATAATCAACAATAAATGAGCGAACAGTTTGCCCATCTTTAGTCATGGTTACGCTACCCAACTTTGTTTTGGTTTGACTTTCAAAAACTGGCTCATGTATTTTAATCGCAATTGATCCTATTATAGATTGGCGCACATCAGATGGATCGAACTGTTTGCTATAAAACTCTCGAACGGTTTTTACTATTGCTTCTTTAAAAGCATTTAAATGTGTACCACCTTGTGTTGTGTTTTGGCCGTTTACAAAGCTGTAATATTGCTCGCCATATTGGTTTTGGTGGGTAAATGCTATTTCAATGTCTTCATCTTTAAAATGAATGATGGGATAACGTAAACTTTCTTCATCAGATTTACGTGAGATTAAATCGTGTAAACCTTTTTTAGAATAATATTTTTGGTTGTTAAAATGAATGGCTAATCCTGCATTTAAGTAAGCATAATTCCAAAATAAATTATCTAAATACTCGGGGCGATATCTAAAGTTTTTAAACAACTCAACATCTGGAATAAAAGTGAATTTGGTTCCGTTTTCTTCCGCGGTTTTAACAATATTGTCATTATCAATCAGCTTGCCTTGCTCAAATAAAGCGCGTTTGGTTTTTTTATCTCTAAAACTTTCAACTTCAAATTTTACCGAAAGCGCATTTACTGCTTTGGTACCTACCCCATTTAAACCAACCGATTTAAAGAAAGCACCCGTATCATATTTACCGCCAGTGTTCATTTTACTTACACAGTCAATTACCTTGCCTAGTGGAATTCCTCTTCCGTAATCTCTTACCTGCACTTCACCATCTTCAGCAATTGAAACTTCAATTTTGTTTCCATAGCCCATCATGTGCTCATCTAAGCTGTTATCTACAATTTCTTTTACCAATACGTAAATACCGTCATCCGCAGTAGAACCATCACCTAGCTTGCCTATGTACATACCAGGTCGTAACCTTATATGCTCAACATAGTCAAGTGATTTAATTTCTTTTTCGGTATAACGAGCTTCTGCCATAAGAGATTTACAAATTTATTGGATAGACCTTTGTTGGCGTTGTTTGTGCCTACTTAGTTATTCACAAAAAACTAAAATTTATTAACCTTTTTTACTTTTCAAAATTTGCAGTTGTCCACAAAATAAATTAACATTATTTGATAAGCAATTCTCTTTAAATCCCTTTACCTTTAGGCTATGCGCTTTATAAAATCGATTTTAACAATAGCTATATTTTTTGGATTAGGCATGGTAACCTTGCAAGCCCAAAGTAAAACTACCAGACCAATTAAGGTTACTGAGAAAAAGGACAATAGAACGCCAGCAGAGCAGTTAGGCATAAAAACCTTTCAAATTTATTTAGAAGAACCAATTCAAAAAGTAAAAGATGTTGAATACAAAAAGGATGGAAAAAAGATAGAATTTGAGCTAAGTCCTGACGGCACTAAAATTTACATCCATGATTACGATTACAGAAACTCTGTAAAGGTTAAATACATCAATGCAGATGGTAAAGAAGAAGAAATTGTAAGATCAAGATGTTCTATTGATCCTATTTTACAGAGTTAAGCTATTCCCATAGTTTCCTTTGGCAGTTGTCTGCTCCAAAAAAGAAATATTGTTCAATAATATTCTTATTATATAGTTGTTTTCCAGTCATTTAACTGAGGCAATCGCGTAATCCGGAATTGCATTTCTCCCAAATTTTGGTTTGAATGCTTAGTATCTCTACAAGATATTTGTTTTGTTATTACTTGAAGTATCCCAAATTGTCCATTAGAAGGTAGCAGTGAGGCTTGAAATAACAATGAAATAAGGAATTTTACTTTTGCAAGCATAGCACCGCTATGGTGAAGAAAGAAAATTTAGTGAAACGCCTTATTTTGAAGGTATTACTAGACCTAATATAATTTCTTATGGATAATTTGGGATTAAACTTAAAATATTTTCTCGGATCACTTGCCGCTAAGCGCATATCCATTTAACTATAATATGTCAAGTAATAACAACCAACTTTGTAAAAGCAGGACTGGCAAAGAGGTCCGGGAATTTTTATTAAAACCAATTGTTATGAAAAATTTACTATTTCTTGTTTTGTTTGGAATGTTATTTAATGGTTTGTCAATAGCTCAAACTTTCAATTTTGTGGCAGATATAAATCCTACTGGAGATTCTGATCCAAGAGACTTTATCAATTATAATAGTGATCTATATTTTTCTGCAACTGATGATTCAATAACACGCGATTTATGGAAATTAACAAGTGGAACAACAACTCCAATTAACATTAGCAACTTTCCTTCAGGGTCGTATAATTTATATGACTTAACCGTTTTTCAAGGAAAACTATTTTACAGTGTAACACACCCTACTCATGGTTCAGAAATATGGGTTTATGACGGAACTAGTAACGCTTTACTAGCAGATATTAATCCCGGAATAGGACATGGCTTTAGACCATTTTATGGACTAACAGTTTATAACAATTTATTGTTGTTTGCCGGAGACAATGGTATAAATGGATTGGAATTATATAAAACAGATGGCACTGCAATGGGAACCAGTTTAGTTAAAGACATTAATGTTGGAGCTGACAGCTCAATTGTAGTTAAACCTAGTTTTGCGCTGCTCAACAATAAAGTATATTTTGGGGCAGATGATGGTATAAATGGTTATGAACTTTGGGAAACAGATGGCACTACAAATGGCACAACGTTGGTAAAAGACATTGAACCCGGAGCAGTAAGTTCTGGCCCTAGTTGGATTGAAGTTTTTAATAACGAGCTTTTCTTTTACTGCCAGACCTCTACCTACGGCAATGAAGTTTGGAAAAGTGATGGAACAGATGCAGGCACAGAAATTTTAAAAGACATTAACCCAGGTACAGCAAATGGAATTGGTTCTTTTAATCCAGCAATTTTAAACAACAAAATGTATTTTGTTGGCAATGAAACTGCTACAGCTTATGAACTGTATAGCACAGATGGCACCACTGCGAATACAGAATTATTTAAAGACATTAACCCAATGGGAAGTTCATTTATAGTTTATTTAACTACGATAGATGGATATGTTTATTTTCAGGCTGGTGACGGCATCAATCATAGAGAATTATGGAAAACTGATGGCACGAATACGACTTTGATAGAGGTTAACCCTATTGGCTATGGCTACCCTACTTTATTTACTAAGTACAATGGGCGCATTTATTTAAGAGCTAATGTTGACAGTTCATTTATTAATAGAAATTATCAACTTTTGGAATTAGATTATTGGACTGATAGTGTACAAAGTATTGCTCCGGCGATAGCTCCAAAATTTAATCCATTGCGAACTGCATACAACTTTTTTGAATGGGAAGATAAACTTTACTTTGCTGCAGATTATGATGCTACTGGAAGTGAATTATGGTCATACAGTATTTTGCCAAGCAATATTGAAGATTCAAAAGAGTTTGTTACGACCAATATTTATCCCAATCCTAGCAACGATTTTATCCATTTTGATGATAATATTGATGCCAACTCTGTAAGTATTTACAATACCTTAGGTCAATTGGTTTTGCAATCTAATGAGATAAATACAGTTGATGTTTCAAAATTAGGCAGTGGAGCATATGTCATAAAGATTCAATCCGATAAACTAACTTATGTTTCAAAGATTGTTAAGCTATAAGCTTATATATTAAGAAGTAAGAAACGTATCGCTAAGATGTTCTATTGATCCTATTCTACAGAGTTAGCTTGGTAATCTTAACTTTTCTTGAGCTACCAACTCTTTTCTAAAAGTTGTTCCATTTATTTTGGAATCAATCCAACATAAAACATTAAAACTGCTTAATATTTGAGCTTCAGCAGGGTTTTCTAACAAACTTTTTATGTTGGTGTAATTTGATTTTAATATGGCAGTCAACTGCTTATCATTGGCAATGCCCGAAAGTTTTTTAAACATTTTTAGCAACAATTTTTCTAACTGAGAAAGTTGTTTTAATTGTAATAAATAGCGTGTTGTATTTCTAACATAATACTCAAGTAACTCATGGTTGTTCAACTCATAGTAGCAAATTATGTTTACCAATCTTATAGCTGAGTTTATGTTTAATTGAATATCCTTTTGCCCTTCTTCCAATAAAAAATCTACCCAAACTGAGCATGCTTTGTAGTTACCCACAATAAATTGAGCGTACAATATGTTTTTTATAATGTCTAGTTTAAAAGCAGGTTGTAAAGTTGTCCTAAACCTTTTAATATCTTCTTTATATTCTGCAGATTTAGCTACGGTACCTTCAAAATTATTCGTATAGTAATTATAGTAAATTTCTAATGCGGTTAGGTGTCCAAAAGTGGTAGCATTGTATTTCAATTTTTTAATGAATGTTAATGCCTTGGGAAGTGCGGTATTGTAAGCATCAAAGTTGCGCAGCTCCAAATTTCGAATAAGGTAATTAAAATATAATATTTCAAGGTTGGTGGGATTGGTAATCCACAGTCCTTCATGCTGCTCATACAACTCAAATTTTTGCTCCATTGCAGCCAGTGCGGCTTCACTGTCGCCTAAATAATAGGCCAGCATTTCTTGCCCATTTAAATAAATTGATTTTTGCTTTGAGGTTAACGAATGGTAATCGGCATTAAGCAATAAATTGCTTTGTAATGCCTCAGATTGCTCCGTAATTGATTGAGCGCTGTTGCCTTTGGTAATAATTTCGTTTAATAACTCACCATATGCCACCTTTAATTTTGAGTTTTCTGACAATTCGTTGATTAGCATTGCAGTTTGCTCACCATATTCTTTCAACTTGAATTTATCACCAAAATTGCCTTTCCTATTTTCCAACAATTCTAAATATGCAAGCGCTGTAATTTTTAGCGTATCAAAGTGAAAATAATTGGCCTTTTCATAAGCTCTTTGGGCAAAATGAGCAGCTTCATTAAACATTTCTTTTCTAATTAAAACCGTACAATTGCTCAACAATTCAGTAATAATTACGATTGGCTCATCTTTAGCATAAAACAACCTAAGCGCCTTTAATATCATTTCATATAAATAGGATTTAACGTTGGCAGGTTTTCGATTATTAAACAACGTTTCTACCTCTTTTTCAAACAATTTGTTAACTAAATCTTCATCATTTTTCTTTGAATTTAACCAACGATCGAGCTTGGTAAATACAGTTAAATAACTGCTTTGTTTTTGTTGCTGTTTTAAGGCATATTTTTTTAAATACGCTTTTTCGGTAGCGCTCATTTTTAAAATAAGGTTATACAAAGTTGATTGAAACTTCATTAAAATCTATTGTTTGAAATTGTATCCTAAATACCTATAAGTAAATAATTACCAAAGCATTACAACTTATATAAAAGCAATATACGCATTTTAAAACTGTATTTCTTAAAATTTTTGGTTTGAATGAAGCTAGGACGTGAAATAACTTTGATACAATTATTACCAATATGAGCCTAAACCATTTCAAAAACATTTCTCGGAACTCCCTTTCATTTAAAATGCAAAAAGGATTAGGCCCCAATTTGCTGGTAATAATTTGTTCAGAATTTAAAAATGAAACCGTTCCGAGTGTAATTTTTCCAACATGTATCAATTAATCTTAATTTTTCTATTTGCATTAATGTATGGCACTTTTGGCTTTGCCCAAACTTTTACTCAAATAACTGATATTCATGTAACTGGAGATGCCCAACCAGATAACATCATTGTTTACAATCAAAATTTGATGTTTACAGCAAAGGATTCTTCCGGACACGAAAATTGGTATCAAATTGATGTTGGTACTACCAATGCCGTTAAAGTTTCAGACTTTTCATCCGCCGGAGGTTGCGGTGGAATTTACGAACCAGTGTTGTTTAAAAACCATCTTTTTTTTATTGCCTATACCAGTAGCTTTGGAAGTGAATTATGGTATTATGATGGCAGTTCTGTGCAGCTGTTAAAAGACATAGATCCAGGCACTAAGCATGGTATTGATGAATCCAATCTAGCTCTTCATAATAATGAATTGTATTTTATTGGTACGGAACCAAGTACTGGTAGAGAATTATGGAAAACTGACGGTACACAAGCTGGAACAAAGTTGATTAAAGATATTAATCCGGGTTCAAGTGGCTCATTTGGTATATATATTCAAATGATATCATTTAACGGATTCTTGTATTTTCCTATGTTTGATTCAAACAATGGTAGAGAGTTATGGGTTAGTGATGGCACAACATTGGGTACAAAGCTTTTTTTAGATATTGAACCTGGTACAAATAGCTCAAATCCAACAGCATTTAAGGTGTTAAACAACATGTTGTTTTTTGTTTGTGAAACCAGTCAGTATGGAAAAGAACTATGGCACACAGATGGAACAACTTTAGGTACATCTATCTTAAAAGATATAAATGTTGGTCCAGGCACTTCATATCCGGTATACTATCCCGACTTAACCGAAAGTGGTGGGCTTTATTTTTTTTTAGCCAGTGATGATGGTGTAGATGTTGAGTTATGGAAAACTGACGGAACGTTTGCTGGAACTAAACTTTTCAAAAACTTAAACCCCTTTGGGGCTAGCCATCCACTAGTTCTAACTGATATTTATGGAACTTTATATTTTAATGCTACAAGCTCAATTTATGGCGGTGAGCTTTGGCGCAGTGATGGTACAATCCAAGGCACTTACTTGGTTAAGGATATTAATCCTTCCGGCAGTTCTAACCCGAATAATTTTATTGAGTACAACGGCAGGGTATATTTTTCTGCGAATGATGATTTAGGTAGAAGACTGTTCAAAATAAATCCGTTTAACGATAGTATAAGCATAATGCAGCCACAAATAGCACCAATTAATAATGCTTTGAAGTATGGAGCAACTTTAACAGTTTGGGAGGATGCCTTATATTTTGCTGCCCACTATAATACACAAGGCCGTGAGTTATGGAGAATGGCTACTACTCCATCAAGTATAGCACTAGTTAATCAATACAAGCATGTAAGTGTTTATCCCAATCCTGCCACAAATTCACTAATAATAGACTTGTTGGAACAACCTGACCTTGTTAAGGTTTACGATATTTTGGGTAAAAAAATGTTTGAGGTAGAAAATGAAAAGCATATTGACATTAGTCAGTTAAACAGCGGTATCTATTTAATTGAAATTACTATAAACGATACAGGGTACCATTCCAATTTTATAAAAGACTAAACCATTTATTACCAAAATGAGCCTAAACCATTTCAATAACATTTCTCAGAACTCCCTTTCATTTAAAATGCAAAAAGGAATAGGCCCCAATTTGCTGGTAATAATTTGTTCAGAATTTCTGAATGAAACAGTTCTGAGATTTTAAATGACCGTAATATGAAAAAGAATTTTATCCTTTTATTAATCGCCACATTAAGTTGTGCCTTGGTATTTTCACAAACATTTAATTTGGTTGCAGATGTAAATACTACTGGTGATGCCGAACCTGAAATTTTAACCCAGTTTCAAGATAAGTTAATGTTTATTGCAATTGGAGACAATTTCGTAAAAGACTTATACTACATTACCGAAACAAATAATACACCTGTAAACGTTACGCAGTTTCCACTCGGATCTACTGTACGCCCTTACTTTCAGCTGTTTGACAATAAACTATTTTATGCCGCTAGCCAGCCAAGTTATGGAACTGAATTATGGGTTTTTGATGGCATTAACAACACCTTGTTTACGGATATTAACGCTGGTGGCACGAGTAGTTTAATCGTTTCATTTAACGAAATGGCTGTAGCAAACAACCTCTTATTTTTTGTTGCCACTACACCATCTAGTGGAAAAGAGTTGTATAAAACAGATGGCACTACTGCAGGTACAAAAATGGTAAAAGAAATTAATGCCGGAGCCAATAATGCCATAAACCATTATGCACCATTTATGGCGTTTAACAATCAGTTATATTTTACTGCCAACAATGGCGTAAATGGTGAAGAGCTTTGGGTAAGTGATGGCAGTGATGCAGGAACAAAAATGGTTAGCGATATTGAATTGGGGCCCATGTCATCATTACCAAGACAAATGTTTGAATTCAACAACAAGCTATTTTTCGTTTGTTCCACCAGTGCATATGGTTGGGAGCTATGGACAACTGATGGGACTGCCATGAACACGGCATTATTTATAGACCTTTATCCTGGAGTAGATGATGGTGTTACTGGTTTTTACCCCGCTATTTTAAACAACCAATTTTACTTTATGGTCAATGACCCTATATATGACAAAGAACTTTATATTTCAGACGGAACTCCTGCAAATACCAAGTTGTTGGCTGACATTAATATGGCTCATAGCAGCAATCCAAGTAACCTATTCCCTGTTTACGGAAGCATTTACTTTAGCGCAAAAGGAAATGCCAACAATCAAGAACTTTGGAAAACAGATGGAGTTAATACAACATTGGTTAAAGAAATTAATCCAAGTGCAACCTTAGGCTCATGGCCAAAAGAAATAACCTTTTACAATGGCAAATTATATTTTATTGCTAGTGATGAAAATGTAAATGGACCCAATGCTGATAATCAATTATATGAGTTAAACTTAAGCAATGATAGCATTCGTAAGCTTTCACCCGCAATAGCCCCAAAGGCAAATCCATTGAGAGTTTCTCATTTAAAAGTTTGGAATGACAAACTTTACTTTAAAGCCAATTATGATAACGCAGGCAGTGAAGTGTGGAGCTTTAGTGCACCACCAACAGCTATAAATGCTGTTAATCATATTGAAACATTTAATGTGTTTCCCAATCCTGCGCGTGATATAATCCGGTTGGATTATTTACAAGATGGAAAACATATTAGCGTAATGGATGTAGAAGGCAAAGAGGTTATCAATGGAAAGTTTGAAAACCAATTAAATGTTAGCCACCTAAGTGCAGGAAGTTATTTAATTGAGGTAAGCACGGATGAGAAAACCTATTCTTCAAAATTTATTAAAAACTAATCATGAAAACCATTTTAACCATAGCATTAATCATAACTTCTTTGCTCTTTGCATTTGCTCAAAATTCGGGCGATTTAGACCTTTCATTTAATGGCACCGGAATAGTTCAAGATAGCAGTGTATTAGGCATAACATCAAAAAGTATTAAAGTAAAACAGTTAGCAAATAATCAAATTTTGGTTTTGGGGGAAAGAAAGGGCGTAGGTATATTACCACTTAACAAAGGAAACAATGCAACCATAATAAGGTTAAACGTTGATGGCAGCAGCGATTTAACTTTTGGAAACAATGGAAGCGTTGTTATAGACCATAGTTATAGTGATGCCTTTAATAATTGGCAAAGATCAGATGAAGAAGCCATGGGTTTTGAAGTAATGCCCAATGCAAATATTTTGGTTTTATGCAATTCAGTTATTAATGGGGATGATCATGTCTCATTAACCATGCTTAAGAGTAATGGTGAAGTAGATACTACATGGGGTTATGATGGTAAATTCTTTTATCCATCTTCAACTAAATTTCAAGCCCTATCAATTCAAAGCAATGCAAAAATTTTAATAGCAGGCCACACATCTACTGGAGGGGATCAAATGACGGTTGCTCGAATCAATGCCAACGGTTTAACTTTCGATTCATCATTTAACTTAAGCGGTTTAAGAAAAATTGTTATTGAACCCACAAGTGGCGCTATTAGCGTTAGTAATATTATCATCCGAAATAATGGCAATATTGTTGCCGTTGGTAGAACCGGAAGTGGCAAAGGCTTTACGTATGAGTTATTGCCCAATGGCAACGATCATCCAACAAGATGGTCTTTAAGCAATTCTATAAGTATTAATGATTTAGCAACTTACTATGATGCATTTGAAATTGACAGTGTTCAAATTGCATTTTGTGGAGCAAGTGGAATTAACCAAATAACAACAGGCAGTGCACCAATTGGAAGAATCAGAGCCAATGGCAAAACTGGATTCTACCCTAATAATTATGATATTCAAAAATATTACGCAATGGATAACAACGCTAGTAAAATTATTGTGGCTGGAAGCGTTACTGATTTTAACGACAAAATGATTTTATTTAAAAGCGTAAAATATGATTTTAGTGGGCAATTAAAAATAGAAAGAGATTCTTCTTTTGCAAATAATGGCGATCGTTTGATAGACTTAAACATTAGCCCTAATATTGAAGAGGTAATCAATGATGTAATTTATCAAAATGATGGAAAGGTTTTAGGAGTTGGACACATTTACAATCCAAGTAATCAAATTTATGAAAGTGTAATGGTTCGTTTGCATACATCACAAAGTGTAGGGGTAAATAATGTTTCATCAATTAATTCATTTAAAGTTTATCCTAATCCTACAAATAGCGCATTAACTCTAATTACTAATGAGCCTCTTATAGAAGTATTAATTTATGATTTGAAAGGTTTATTGGTGTCAAAATACTCAGGAGAAACAACCATAAATGTTTCAAATTTATCTAGTGGACTGTATCATATAGTTGTGTTAACCAAATCTAATAGGTACAATTCCAATTTTATTAAACAATAGATTTTTCACGAAATCTTAAATAATTAAAAATTAACGCGTTACGTGATATTTTAATATCTAAAGAATAATTAATGGATTAGTACACATTGCATTAATTAATAATAAGTTTCTATATTTATTCTGTTAAAAACGGACTATCTCCTACCCCCAAAATTTGATTTACCCGTTTATAATGATATTAAAATATCACCATTTATGGTGAGGGTTAGGAATTGTTCAACAATTAATTTTGCAACCAAATCCTAACCATGAAAAAACACATTTACACTTTATTAGCAACCGGCTTTTTATTTACCCAACTATTATTTGCGCAGGTACAACAAGGCCTCAAAAACCCTGGTTTTGAATGTTACACCTCATGCCCAACCACATTTTCGCAATTCGATAAAGTAGAAGATTGGTTTAATCCTTTATCAGTCTTCACCTCTACACCCGATTATTTTCAAGAAGATTGTGGCTTCACTGAGTTTAGTGCAAGTGGTGGATTGTTGGTTACTGGAGTTGGAGGTACTAATACACCAAATTATTATGATTATCAAGGTTGTGGAAGGGCTGGTTTATTCTTAAACTTTAATGCTGGTTCTCAAAACCCTAAATACAGAGAATATATTGCACAGCGAGTAGACCTTGAGGCTGGAAAGGTTTATATTATAGACTTTGAAATACAAATTTCGCAAGATAACAGTACAGATGATTTTGAAAGAGAATTAGCATTTTATGGTTACAATGGCAGCTTTCCTGCAAGTCAAACAGATTTTTGCATAAATGGAGCAGTTCAATTGAGCACTTTTGATGTTGCAGGCTCCCCTTTTAACTTAGACAGACCAAGGCAAGAAAGTAGGTCAATTATCCCAATGATGGACTTTGATTACCTAATTATAGGAGCAGCTTGCGACACCAATTTTGACGCAACATCTAATGGATATATATTTTTAGATAGAATGGAGTTGACTTCTACTTCCACAGAAGTACTTACACCAATTATTGAGCATTTTGGTCCAGAAGATAATCCATTGTGTTGTTTTAAGGGACATCATGAACAAATATTGCTCGTTGGTAATGAATTTCATAGTAGCATTACTGCAAGTTGGGGGCAAAGTGGCAGTAACCCGCAGGCCTTTGCATTTACCAGCCCAAATAATGATACAACAAGCGTAACTGGCAGTGGCCCAATTGCCGTTGGTAATTACGAATTTTATTATTCATTCACAAAGGGTGGAGTAAGTATGACTGATACTGTTAAAATTGAGGTTGCTGCACCTGTTATTTTGCCTGTTGATGTTAATGACACCATTTTATGTAATGGACAACTTACCTCCGAGCTTCAAACTATAATTTCCAACGAACCAAATATCGATTCAATAAACAAGTATGAACTTACTGCATGGTGGCAATTTATTGACTTTAATGACCCTACCGATATTCATGTAAACTACAATCCTTGCATTACGGGTAGTTCAACAGATTGGATAGATCCAATGGGCAACTACAGGGGTAATGTATTAACTTCTCTTGGAAATGATGGATGTGGCGGCACCATTGATTCTTTTTCGCGAAATGGACCAACTACTAGATTTAGATTATTACGTTCAATTGATACCATTTTTATGGTGTATTGCGTATCCGAACAAAATTGCCATGCTCCACCCAGTTGCGACACTTCTTTAGTAATTCATAGACATGTTAAAGTTCGAGTAGATAAACAGTACTTATGTGCACCCGATACCGGATTGATTTACTTCTTACCAAGTTTTTATCCCGAGATTATTAAAGATGATTTAAGTATAACGCTTAATATTATTCAAGAAAGTGGACCGCTAGGAGCAACTATTCTAAACCCAACAGCCCGCGATAGTTTTATGGTTAAATTGGATTCTGCTGGTATTTATATTTTCAGAATAGAGGCAAATCAAAACGGATGTATATGGTATGGAAAAGCTTTATTTGATGTAATCGATTTGTTTACAGACGTAGGAGCTTCTGATCTAGCTCATTGCAATGCAAATAATCATGATCGCATTTATACTGAAATGCGCGCAACTCCATCTAGACTTAGATTGAATGACTTAGATTGGGCATCCTGGTGGACCTTAATAAACAAAGATGGAAGTAACCATGTTTTTCCAAATGGTAATTGGTTGGCAGATAGCAGTGCAACAGTTTTAGATGGTTTGGGCAATCTTTTCATTACTAGTAACGCTGCCGATACCAATGATTGTCCAGCCTTAGACCCTAATTATAACATAGACAACTATGAATCTAACAGTCATAATGCGAGATTTTATTATTATGTTCCATTTGATAGCTCTTACTATGTTTGGACAGTTGAAGACCCTGTTTGTTATGACACTTTAAATAGGGATACCGTTTTAGTGGTACACAGGCATATTTTTGCGCAGGTTGATAGTAGTACAGCATGTTTAGATGATACCGTTATGATGCATTTAGGCATTCCATTTGGCAGTTGGATGTTGGCTAAAAGTTACCCCTTTATTAATGTTACTTGGTCTCAAACACTTGGTCCTCCTGCAACAATAATTAATCCATTAAGTGAAGACAGTGTATTTGTGAAAATTGACACAGCCGGGTTATATAGATTTAGGGCAACTGCTGATGATGGCACATGCACTTGGAGCGCCAACGTTGAATTTTCAGTAAACCCCGCAACTATAGATGTTAATGCTGGTAATGATACATCCGACTGTAGTTCGGTTATTGCCAATTATGTGTTTAATATGAATGCTCAGCCCAATCGATTAACACTTAATCAAAATAAATGGGGCGGTGCTTGGAGTGTTTTACTAAATGATACTACTGAGATATTTTTCCCAAATGGTAAATGCGATTCCATTATTAACTTTATGGGGCCAAATGACTTTATTAATGATACTGCATTTTTAAACAATAGTTTAAACAGAGTGGTTGCATTAGACATACCAAATGACACTACATGTATTTTGTTTGATAATGGCTCAACCATAATGCCGAACATGAGTAATTCTCCTGATGCGGAGTTTGCCTTGCTTGACTATGGAACTTACACCTTCATTTATAGAATTTTTGATTGTGCTGGTAATATATCTCAAGACACATTTAAAATTACTTGGGACTTCCAAGAACCACTGGCTATTGCCGGCAGTGACACTACCATTAATTGCGCAACATTTTCATTAGATGGGAATTTAAGTGCTGCTAGTGCTGGTAATACAGGTTGCGCTGAATGGAGACAAATTGCTGGCCCTGCTACTGTAAATATGTTGGGTGCTAATTTCTTCCAAAGCTTTGTAGTGGGTTTTGACACCTTGCCTAATGGCAATTACACCTTTGTTTACAAATTGGGGTGTAACGATTGTTTTGTAGAAGATACCATAGTTGTTACCAATAATGCCGTACCACAAGTTTCGCTAATTACCATAGATACTACTTTAACCAATGATAGCATTTGTGTTGGCGATACCATTTTCCTAAACGTTGGTGCACCTGCAGCAGGTTATCAGTTTCAATATTTTGTAAATGGTGTAATTTATGAGCCGTTTACTACTGAAGATACATTGATGTTTGTGCTAACAGATTCAATTACCAGTTTTAACGTAGTTGCAGATGATGGTAGTGGTTGCTTTGAAAGTGCCACACCAACCATAAACGTTATTGCCGATTGCCGATCAATGGTCACCTTGCCAATTGATTTAGTTTCTTTTGAAATAGATAGAAGCGATTGTCCTGAACTAGATTTTTATTGGACTACATCAACCGAAATAAACTCGAGTCACTTTGAGATTTATGCTTTAGATGAAATTAAAAAGGTTTGGACATTGATTGATAAAATTGAAGCAAGTCAAAACTCAATCACGAACATAAATTACAGCTATAACTTTAAGCCTAATCGCACTTCTTATGGCTATTATAAAATTCGCTTAGTTGATTTAGATGGTAGCTTTAAAGAAGGCCCAATTAAAAGTGCTTATTGCGGCAACAACTGGGAAAGTGTTAGCATTTACCCCAACCCTACCAACGGCAACATAAACATAAAGGCCAACTTTAAAGTAGCAGAGGTAGTGTTGTACAATGATGCTGGTAAGCAAATTTACAATGGCAGTTTGCAGCAGTTTAGTGCCAGCGATTTCCCATCAGGTATATATTTTATTACCGTAATTGGCGATCAACAAATTGTAAATGATAAGTTTGTGAAGCTGGATTAATCAAACATTTTTGTGCAGTGAAATAAACCGTCTGGTGCTTTGCATTGGGCGGTTTTTAGTTTTTCAACTATCATTTTTTGCGGCATTTATGAGTAATAGTCATCTCCATGTAAAGCCAATGTCATATCTCTGTAAACACTACTAACAAAGGTTTTCAATCACATTTTTTCGTTATAACTTGTAGTAAACAAAGCAAGAATTATGAAAACCCTAATTACTATTATCCTGTCCTGTCTGCTGATTTCTGCCTTTAGTCAAACCTTAGAGCCTTATGTACAAAAAGACAACTTTTATTCACCCGATTTTACGGAGTTTCAAGGTGATTTTTACTTTGTAGCAGGTAGAAACGCCATTTGGAAAAAAGATGCAGCTACTGGAATTGAGTCAAAGATAACTGACTTAACTTATGAAACAGAATTACATATAGTCGATAACAAACTAATATTTATAGCAGATTTGTTAAGTCTCGGAAGAGAACTTTGGACTTATGATGGAACGAATCTTAGTTTGCTTATGGACTTTACGCTCGGGAGTAATTCAACTCAATTTAATCAATTGTTTATGCACAACAACGAGCTATTCTTTGTCATCTATAGATCCGGTTCAATGCATGAGCTATGGACAACAGATGGAACCAATGCAGGAACTTCATTAGTTAAAACTATAGGTTTAAACTATAGTAATTCTCTGGAGAATAGTGCCCATGCCGAATTGAATGGCTTGCTCTATTTTACAGATCGCATAGGAAACTTATGGGAATCAGACGGCACTACGAGTGGAACCAAAATTGTTTACACTAACATTGCGCAAACGAACTCGTGGGTACCATACCATATTGTAGCTTACAACGGTCAAATCTATTTTACCTCTTGTGATATATCAGAAGATTGTGAAATATATAAATATGATGCAAGTACCGGTTCAGCTTCCCTTGCTATTGATGTTACGTCCAATTTATCTTCATTCCCATCTCAATATTATGTGTTTAAGAATAAGTTGTTCTTTCAAGCAAAACATTCAGGCGGATTCCAAGAAATGCACGTTTCGGATGGGACAAACCAAGGAACTAAATTATTGAAAATTATAAATCCAACTGGCAACAGCAATGCAAACATTATGGCAGAATTTGATGGTAATTTATATTTCTGTGCAAGAAACTCTGCTGGACTATTAGACGTTTACAGAACGGATGGTAGCACTGCAGGCACCGAAATGTTTTTTGATATACCAATTACTGACCCTCAATTATGGGATCCTCTAACTATTGCAAGTTCTTCCACATCCTTAATTTTTGCAACCATTTCAGACCTTGGTCAATTTCAGTTGTTTATTAGTGACGGTGATAAACAAAACATCAATAAAATTCATACTAGCACTTATGAGCAATTTTTCGACATAAGCAATATAGAAATTATAGATAATGAGTTATATGTTTCTGGAAGATCCACAACTAAGCGGGGCACCATCTGGAAGCTATCATCTCTAATAATTTCTGGTATTGATGATGAGATAATTGACGAAACATTTACCATCTACCCTAATCCATCAAATGGCACTGTATATTTTAATGCTGAGGGTGTAAAAAGTGTTGAAGTAGTTGATTTGCAAGGTAGGGTTATTGAATACAGTGAATTTGAAAATCATTTAGACTTACATGACTTAAGTTCTGGCATGTACATTTTAAAATTTCAGAAGGCAGATGGTTATATAGTTAAAAGTTTATTTTTGGATTGATTACCAAACTATACTAATCTACTTACTTGAAAACGACCAATGATTAAGTTCAATGGTCGTTTTATTTTTAAGGATAGTTAAACAACTTTTAATTTTAATGGTCTAATGTAATTTCTTACAGCACTTATTAATTGCCATATATTTCCAACAACTTTTGTAAATCGGCTAAGGTGTTAATTTCGCTAGCATCCTTATCCGTTCTCCATTTAAGCATTCGTGGAAAACGCAAAGCAATTCCGCTCTTATGACGGTTGCTTTTAGCAATTCCTTCAAACCCTATTTCAAAAACTAGTTCTGGTTTAACTGAACGAACTGGACCAAACCGGTCTAAAGTGTTTTTACGAATAAACTGATTAACTTTTCTAAATTCTTCATCTGTTAATCCACTATATGCTTTGGCAAACGGCACTAATTTATCTCCATCTTTTACAGCAAAAGTATAGTCGGTGTAGAGGTTAGCTCTGCGACCACTGCCCCTTTGAGCATAAATCATAACTGCATCAATTGTTAAGGGGTCTACCTTCCATTTCCACCAATCGCCCTTTTTACGACCAACTTTGTAAGTACTTTCTTTATTCTTTATCATGAACCCTTCAGCAAAATTTGCTCTTGAGGTTTCTCGCATTTCCGCTAATTCTAACCAACTCTTGGCTTTAACCATAGTTGATAGTTTAAGGTTAAGAAGTTTTTTTAGTGATAAACGCTCTATTATTTCTCTTCTTTTGTTAAGTGGTAAGGATCTTACATCTTTTCCCTCATGTTCTAAAACATCATAAACCATAAAAATGACGGGCACTTCTTCCATCAATTTTTTACTTACTTTTTTACGCCCAATTCTTTTCTGCAATGCGCTAAACGGCAAAGGATGATTGTTGTAGGGTAAAATTTCACCATCAAGCACAATACCATTTGGTAAACTGGAAATGAACATTTGGTATTCAGGATATTTATCGGTCACGAGTTCTTCACCCCTACTCCAAACAAAAGCCTCATCATTTCTCTTAATAATTTGACCGCGAATGCCATCCCATTTCCACTCTACCTGCCACTTTTCTATGTCACCTAACTCACTAGGCTCTTGCGTTAATGGATACGCTAAATAAAACGGATATGGTTTGGAGTCATCAGCGGCTTCATTGTGTTCTATAATTAATTGGTTAAATGTAGTGGTGGTAGGTGTCCATTTACCCATTAAACGGTGGGCAATGCCAGCTTCATCAATATTGGTTGCGCGAGCAAGTGCTTTTTGCACTGTTTTTGCACTTACTCCAATTCTAAAACTTCCGGTTAAAAATTTGTTAAACGCAAAACGCTCAGTTTTATTCATACCCATCCAAGCATTGGTTAGCCATTGCTTTTTCTCTAATTCTTCTGCAGCCTTTATATTCACAATTTCATTCATCCACTCACTTAATGATTTATTGTGCTGCATTGTGGGTTGTGGCAGTAACAAAGCAATAGTTTCACTTAAATCACCAACAATGCTGTAACTTTCATCAAATAACCAAGCTGGTATGCCGCTTAACTGTTGTGCATATTGCCTAATTAATGTGCGATTTATTGGGCGGCTAGGCCTGCGGTGATTAAATATGGCTAGTGTCCATAATTTATCTTTATCATTTGCACTGTTGAAGTACTCGGTAAGCAAATCCAACTTATCATTGGTTTTATTGGTTTGATCTAACGCGTAAATTAATGCAGCAAAATTTTTCATTCTTCTTCACTTTGTGCATCAATGCTTTCGCCAGTAAATTCTGTTTGTACTTCTTGCGCATTGTACCCTTGCTCATTTAACCACCTAGCAAAAATATTGGTATAACCATGGGTTACATATATGTTTTCGGCCCCTGTTAATTTAACGGCTTCATTTAATCCTTGCCAATCTGCGTGGTCACTTAAAACAAAACCGACATCAGCAGCACGCCTTCTACGACTGCCGCGCATTGCCATCCAACCACTTGCATAAGCCAGGCTATAGCTTTTAAATCTGCGAGACCAGTTGGTACCTAGTACCGAATTCGTAGTAAGTACCAATGCACCTTCATACTTTTGTTTCTCAACTTCTGCACCGGCATAGTGCACTCCAGGAAATTTAAATCCATTTTCGATAAATAAGCGTTGAATATTACAAATACTTCCATGGGCATAAATTTCACCTATTGATGAGTCAATGCCTTTTAGTATTCGTTGCGCCTTTCCCAAAGCGTAGCAGACAAGAACGCTGGTTTTACCTTCACTTTTATTTTTCAGCCACCAGTTATTAATTTCATTAAAAATGGTTTTTGAACTTTGCCATTCAAAAACTGGCAAACCAAATGTACTTTCGGTAATAAAGTGATCGCACTTTACTGGCTCAAAAGGTGTAACAGTTTCATCTTGTTCTAATTTATAATCGCCACTAGCTACCCAAACTTCACCCTTAAAGGCAGCCCTAACTTGTGCACTACCGATAATGTGGCCAGCTGGGTGTAAACTAACCTCAACTCCATTAATTATGGTTTTTTTCCCGTACGCAACTGTTTCTAAATTAATGTCACTTCCTAATCGCAATCGCATTACTGGTTCACTATCATTGTGTGCCATATAATTTTTCATGCCTTGCCGGCTATGGTCTGCATGCGCGTGTGTAATTATTGCATTTTCAACCGGCTGCCAAGGATCAATGTAAAATTTGCCTTGCTCGCAATAAATTCCTTGAGGAGTAAAAGTTAATAATGACACATGTAATTAACAGATTAAGAAGTGTTTTGTTGAACATCAACATTTGCTTAACCAATATCAAAGAAAATTATATAAGTATTGCTGATATTAAGAATGGGTTAGGATGAAAGATTGAGTGAAACAAAATGCAGTAAAAATTGGCTTGCCTGAATTGCTATCATGGTTAAATTACATGTGGCTTGGATAATAAATAGTTGCAACCGTATACTACCTGCGCAGTTATGGACTTAAAATATTAAATTAGTAACGTGAAAAAGTTTTACTCCATTGCATTTGCACTTAGCATTGTGCTTGCCACATTTAGTCAAAACATTGTTCCCAACCCAAGTTTTGACAGCATTTTAATGCCTATGCAATGTGGTTTGTTTTATGGTGCATCTTTTAACAACACATCTCACAACTGGAGTCATCCAAGCTTAGGAACAGCAGATTTGTATTCTCCTTTTTTGCCGATTGCTTGTAATAATGCTATGCCTGTTAGCACTGGTGTATTGTCTCGTGGTTCTCAAACTGCAAGAACAGGCAACTATTTTGCTGGTATAGCAATTTATTCTCCTGGTTCATCTAACCCAAATTATCGTGAACATCTTCATTGTAAACTCGACACCAACATGATTTCTGGCGGCCAATATTTGGTTGAAATGTATGTTTCTTTAGCTGAAAGAAACCAATACAATATTAGTAATTTAGAAGTTTTCTTTTCTGATTCAACGTTTTATGTGAACAACTCAAACCCAATACCTTTAAATCCACAAATAAAATTTAACACGACAATAGGCGATACCATAAATTGGGTAAAAGTTTGTGATACTATAACTGCAAATTCTAACTGGGAATATATTACTATAGGGAATTTTAATTCTAATATAAACTCGAATGCGGTTTTATACAACCCAAGTGGAAGATTTGGGCATGCATACATTTTTATTGATGATGTTTCCGTTACACCGTTACAAGTTGTTTTACCTGTTGATTTTGGTGAGCTGCAAGCCCGGCAAGAAGCACAAAAAGTTGAAGTTGAGTTTGAAACTCTAACAGAAATAAATTCCGATTACTTTATGATTCAAAGATCTGTAGATGGTAAGCATTGGAAAAATTTGGGAACCGTTGAAGCATATGGAAATAGTAGTTTGCTAATCAATTACTCTTATACTGACGAGCAACCAATTGCTGGCACTTTATATTATAGAATTAAACAAGTTGACTTTAATGGCTTATTTAAGTATTCAAAAACTGTAGATTGTGAATTTAACTTGGAACAGGAACATTCAGTTTCGTTAAAATATGCACAAAATCAATTGACAATAGAAACGGAAATAGAAAATTTAGAAGTTGAGGTGTTCAATTTAGATGGTAAATTGGCTACCAAAAAACATAAGTTAAACATTGGCTCAAATACGGTTTCTATAAACAATAAAAGCAAAGGAATCTATATGATAAAAATAGTTGGAGACAACTTTTATCAAGTGTCTAAGGTGGTGTTCTAACTATTTAGATTTACTTACACATTAAACCTAAAGTGCATCATATCTCCATCTTGCACTATATATTCTTTGCCTTCAACACCCATTTTACCCGCTTCTTTAACTTTGGCTTCCGATCCTAGCGAAACAAAGTCGTTGTACTTTATAACCTCAGCTCTAATAAAACCTTTTTCAAAATCGGTATGTATTACCCCTGCAGCTTGTGGTGCAGTGCTGCCTACTTTTACTGTCCAAGCTCTTACCTCTTTTTCACCAGCGGTAAAGTAGGTTATCAAATTCAATAAAGAATAGGCCTTTTGCACCAATACATCAGCTCCTGCTTTGGCTAAGCCCATATCTTTTAAAAATTCAGCTCTGTCTTCTAAGCTTTCTAACTCGGCTATATCAGCTTCTATTGCAGCGCTAATTAGCATTATTTCAGCATCTTCATCTTTTACTGCTTCTTTCACTTTATTTACCAAATCGTTTCCGCTATTAACTGAACCTTCATCTACATTACAAACATAAAGCACAGGTTTAATGGTTAAAAAGTTAGCAGGTTTTATAAAAGTTTTCATGGTGTCTTCATCAAACTCCATTGTTCGCACTGATTTGCCTGCATTAAGCGAATCAACTACTTTCTGCATTACTTCAGCGCCTTTCTTAGCGTCCTTATCAGTTCCTTTGCTTTGCTTTTTAAACTTATCTAAGGCTTTTTCAGCAGTTTCTAAGTCTTTTAGCTGCAACTCGTAATCTATCACTTCTTTATCTCTCACAGGGTCAATACTGCCATCCACATGCACCACATTGCCATCTTCAAAACATCTTACAACATGCAAAATGGCATCTGTTTCTCTAATGTTGGCTAAAAATTGATTACCTAAACCTTCACCCTTACTTGCACCCTTTACCAAACCAGCAATGTCAACAATTTCTACTGTGGTAGGTTGTGTTTTTTGAGGATTAACCAATTCCGTTAATTTATCCAACCTTTCATCTGGCACAGGTATTACACCCACATTGGGTTCAATAGTACAAAAAGGAAAGTTTGCCGCTTGTGCCTTACCATTGGTAAGCGCATTAAAAATGGTTGATTTACCTACGTTTGGCAAACCTACAATACCGCATTTTAAAGCCATGGTTTTTAATTGAGGTGCAAATATAGTTTTAACTCAAAAAAAAAGAGGCGCAATTTGGGCCTCCGTAATGTTAGGTTTGATAAAATTTTTAATCCCACTTTAATTCATCATCATCCACATTTTCATCAGTGGCCTCTTCAATAGTCTCTGTTGATTCTGCAGCAGGTTCAGCCTCAGTGGTAGTTTCAGTTGATTGCTCGGTGGCATGTTGTGGTTTTTCAATAACATTTCCGTTTTCATCCATATCTGGACCATCAACTTTTTCACCGTCCAAAAAAGTTTCACTTTTTCTGTGAAATTCATCAAAATCATACTCTGGCATTAACTCATGCTTAATATGATCTACTGCATCTTGCAAAGCATTTACAAATTTGTTAAAATCTTCTTTATATATGAAAACCTTATGACGCTCGTACCCATCATCATTAAATTTCTTTTTACTCTCCGTAATAGTCAAATAGTAATCATCTGACTTGGTTTGTCTAACATCAAAAAAATAAGTTCGTCTTCTGCCTGCCCTTAATCTTTTAGAAAAAATTGGGTTTTGATTGCGTTCGTCATGTCCTTCCATATAAATGTGGTTTGGTTATATACTTTTACCATGAAATATAAAATTAACGATTTTAATGAATTGTCAAAAATTAGTTTACTAAACTTTGCTCTTCTTGCTGCTTATGATACAGCTCATGATACAGCCCTTTTTGTGCTAACAGCTCATCATGTTTGCCTTCTTCTACCAATTTACCTTCATCTAAAACTATTATCTTATCAAAAGCTATCAAAGAAAATATTCGGTGGGTAATTATAATGGCCGTTTTATCCTTAAGCTCATTATTTAAGCTCGTTAAAATTTCTTTTTCTGTATTTGCATCTACTGCAGATAAGCAATCATCCAATACAATAATATTAGGGTTTTTTACAAATGCTCTTGCAATTGATATTCGTTGCTTTTGACCACCAGAGAGGGTTACACCACGCTCACCAACCTTTGTTTCATAACCATTGCTTAACTGTGCAATATCTTTTGCAACGCTGGCCGTTTCAGCTGCGCTAACAACCAACTCATGGCTTGCTTTGTTGTTGCTAAATTTAATGTTATTCTCAACCGTATCGCTAAACAAAAACACATCTTGTGGCACATAGCCAATTTGCGACCGATATTTTTCTAGATTCAATTCTTCAATGTTAACTCCATCAACCTCAATTTTGCCAATTACAGGGTCGTACATTCTTAAAAGTAAATCGGCAATTGTGGTTTTTCCCGAACCTGTTTTACCTATAATGGCCATTTTTTCACCTTTATTAAGTTTAAAGCTAATTTGCTTTAGTGCCTGCACGCCAGTATCAGCATAGGTAAAACTCACGTTTTTAAATTCAATATTGCCTCTAATACTTACATCTTTTTTACCCGATTTAATGCTTGGCTTTGTGTTTAAAAACTCGTTAATTCTTTGCTGAGATGCACTTGCCTTTTGCACCAATGATGCTACCCAACCAATGCTCGTAACCGGCCATGTAAGCATACTTACATAAATAACAAATTCAGCAATATTACCTGTGGTTAACTGCCCCTTCATTACCTCTATACCTCCAATGTAAATGGTCAACAATGTGCTTAAACCAATCAACAATATCATCAATGGAAAAAACAACGCCTCTACCCTAGCTAGTTTTAGCGTTTTCACCTTGTAGTCTTCAATTTCTTTATCGAAAAATTTTCCGAAATACTTTTCTTGCACATAAGATTTTACCACTCTAATGCCACTAAAAACCTCTTGCGATACGGTGGTAATATAGCTTAATTGTTTTTTAATGGCTATGCTTCTTTTATTAATTATCGTACTTACATAAAAAATAGAAATAGATAAAATAGGCAGAGGAAGCAGCACATAGGCTGTTAAGGAAGGGTTAACTTTTATCATGGTAACAATTACCACAACAAAGAGAACAATGGTATTAATAGTATACATAACCGCTGGCCCCAAGTACATTCGCACACTGGAAACATCTTCCGTTATGCGCGACATTAAATCGCCTGTATTGTTTCTTTTATAAAATGCAGTATCTAATACTTGATAATGATCATAAATCTCATTTTTTAAATCGTACTCGATCAATCGGCTCATTACAATAATGGTTTGCCTAGTAAAAAAGGTAAACATGGAACGCAAAAATGCCAAAACCAAAACAATAACTCCAAATAGCAATAAAGTAAATGTGAAGCCTTTTAAACTTAATTGACCAACCTCAAAGTCTTTTTGTAACTGAATTAACTGTAAGTTATCCTTAACCAAATCGATAGCCATACGAATAACCTGTGGAGGAAGCACTGCAAATAAGTTGGCGCAAATAACAAATATTGCTCCCAATATAAATCGCCCTTTATATTTTAAAAAAAACTTATTTAGATATTTCAATTCCCTCATCTACCGCTCGCTAACTTTCAGTTTGTGAATTGTAAATTTATCTATCTTTACCCACCCTTTAAAATCAATTTCAAAATATATTAAAAATGGCTGAAGCAGATACGCTAACTAAACCGCAGACTGGCGAATTTTCATTGTTTGAAAGATTAGAACAGTTAGAGCACGAAAATGTATTTTTTGGCTATGACAAAGACACTGGTCTAAAGGCAATAATTGGCATTCATAACACGGTATTAGGTCCAGCACTAGGTGGTACTCGGGTTTGGAACTACACCAGCGAAAAAGCAGCATTGACAGATGTTTTGCGTTTATCTAGAGGCATGTCATACAAATCATCAATTAGTGGTATAAACCTAGGAGGTGGTAAGGCAGTAATTATAAATGATAATCCTTACGCCCCAAAATCAGAGGCTTATTGGAGAAGCTATGGAAAGTTTGTGGAGAGCTTAAATGGAAAATACATTACCGCTGAAGATGTTGGCACATCCACATCAATTATGGAAACAGTGCATTTGGAAACTGACCATGTAGTTGGATTGCCCGAATATATGGGTGGTAGTGGAGATCCTTCTCCTTGGACTGCTTATGGCACCTACCTAGGAATGAAAGCAGCTTGTAAAAAAGCGTATGGTAGTGACAGCTTAGCAGGCAAAAGAGTATTGATACAAGGTGTTGGCCATGTTGGTGTTTACCTTGCCGAACATTTAAAGGAAGAAAATGCTGTGATTTTAGTTAGCGATATTAATGAAGATAGAATAGCTGCTTTAGCCAAAGAGGTTAAGGTAACTGCAGTTGATGTGAACAAAGTATATGATGAGCCAATGGATATTTATGCTCCGTGTGCTTTGGGTGCAACTTTAAATGATGATACATTAAAGCGCTTACAATGCAACATTGTAGCCGGTGCAGCAAATAATCAATTAGCTAACGAGAATGAGCATGGTAATATGTGTATTGAAAAAAACATTATTTATGCACCAGACTTTTTAATTAACGCTGGTGGTGTAATTAACTGCTATTTTGAAATAGAAGGTTATAATGAAGAAAGAGTAAAAGCAGGAGTAGAAAAGATTTATGATAGAACCATAGAAGTTATTGAAACTGCAGAGAATGAAAAAATTACTACCCACAGCGCTGCTTTAACATTGGCAGAAAGAAGAATTGAGCAGATAGCTAAGTTAAATGCCAAATTATAAAACAAAAACAAAGAATTAGCTCTTTATAGTATTGATATGTTTAGTAGAAGAAATTTGAGGATTAAGGCAATGCAGGTATTGTATTTAAATGAGTTAGGGGAAAACAATTCTACCAAAGAATTGAAAGGACTTCTAAGAAAAAACATTGAAAATACTGATAGACTTTACATGTTTAATTTATGGATGATAAAATCTGTAATGGAATTTGTATTAACAGATTCAGTAATACGATCTAGAAAGCATTTAGCAACAGAAGAAGACCTTAACGTTGACAAGAAAATTGCAGAAAACGTTTTGTATGAGGCCTTGGCAAGTAACTCTAAAATTGTACGAGCAGTAAAGCAGTACAAGTTAGATGAATTGGTAGAAGAAGACTTAGTACGAAAAGTGTTTAACTCCCTAAAAACATCAGAGGGTTATAAGGATTATTTGTTAGGAGATAGCACTTTAGATACCCATAAATTCATTGCTGTATACCTATTTGAAGAAGTAATGATGAACAATGGGTTGTACAAAGAATATTTAGAAGATCATTTTTTAAATTTTGCTGATGATGGAGACTTAGTAGCCAACAATGTTATTGAAACCATTAGCAGTTATATGGGCGATCGTAATAAATTGCGAATTTTTGTTTGTCGTGATGGTGATATTGAAGAACTACCGGATCCTTTAATTGAAGAATGCTCGCACAGAAATGAAGAGTTAAAAGAAATTATTGCACCTAAATTAAAAAATTGGGATGCTGATAGATTGGCATTAATTGATATGATATTGCTTAAAATGGCAGTTTGCGAATTGTTGTACTTCCCTACTGTTCCTATTAAGGTAACCATTAATGAGTACATTGATATTTCTAAATATTACAGTACACCAAAGAGTAAAGACTTTATAAATGGTGTGTTGGATAGAACAATGAAAGAATTGAAGGAAGCAGGTAAAATTGAAAAAACAGGTCGTGGGTTGCAAGGTTCTTAAGATATTGAAGATTGGGGCATTTTTGTTGTTAACCGTTATGTTATTGGGGGCTTGTGAAACCAATGAGACGAACGATTCACAAAAGACAGACAAATCTAAAATTGAAAATGCTGAAAGCGTTAAGGAAAAAACAAAGCAGCAAACCAAATCACAAACCAATAGCAAACCTAAAAGTGAGCTTAACAAAGGAGAAGAAAAGGAAAAGTTAAATCCTAGCTTAATTGAATCACCAGTAACTAGCAATCCTAAAGCCAAAACCAAAGAAAAATCGCAAGGTTGGGCAACCATTGATTTTGTAGAGAAGGAGTTTGATTTTGGCACTGTAAAAGAAGGAGAACAAGTAACCAAAGATTTCTTTTTTACCAATAACGGTAAAAAGCCATTGCTAATTTCGGCCGCTTCAGCCTCCTGCGGTTGCACCGTACCTAGCTATCCTAAGGCACCATTGCAACCAGGTGAAGGCAGTTACATTAAAGTAGTGTTTAACAGCAAAGGTAAATCGGGTAAGCAAAACCGAACCGTTACCGTAAGATCAAACACCAAGCCAACTAGCAATACTTTAAGAATTACAGGAATGGTTGAGTAAATTAAATCACTTAACATTGAATACAGTTTCCTATAATACTTTTTACACTTATTTTTTAAGTTCAAAAGCTTTAATCCGTAATATTGTGCTATGATTAATTTTATATATACATTAATGTTAGTGAGCCCGTTTACCAAAGAAGGTGAAGGTGGCAGCGGTGGCTATACTCAATTTATTTTTTTAGGCCTGATAGCCATTATTTTTTGGATGTTTTTTATTCGTCCTCAAGCCAAAAGAGCCAAAACACAAAAAAACTTTTTGGCCGAAATTAAAAAAGGCGATAAGGTAATAACCAACGGTGGTATATATGGTAAAGTTGCCAAGGTTGAAGAGACTTCCGTTTTAATGGAAGTAGATACCAATACCAAAATGCGAATATTAAAATCATCTATTTCGGTTGAAGCATCTAGCAACTTGAATAACGGTACTGAAGAAGACAAAAAGTAAACACCTTAAATGCTTAAAGTAGGCATAACTGGAGGTATAGGCAGCGGTAAAAGTACTGTTGCAGCAATTTTTGAAGCTTTAGGAGTTCCTATTTATTATGCTGATGATAGGGCGAAAAAACTAATGACTGAAAGTGAAGCATTGGTAAGAGCCATTAAACAAAATTTTGGTGATGAGTGCTACCATAAAAATGGCATGCTTAACCGAAAGTATTTAGCATCTATTGTATTTAAGAATAGTGAAAAATTGGCAAAGCTTAATGCCTTGGTACATCCCGCAGTTGCAGAAGATGGAGCTATATGGATGGCTAAAAAACAATCTGCAGGTTTTAGCTATACTTTAAAAGAAGCAGCCTTGCTTTTTGAAAGTGGCTCCTACAAAAGCTTAGATAAAATAATTACAGTTTTTACTCCATTAGAATTAAGGATAGAAAGGTTGTTAGCTAGAGACCAAACTACTGAGGCCAAAATTCGCGATCGCATTGCTAACCAAATGCCAGAAGAGGAGAAACAAAACAAAGCCGACTTTATTATTTACAATGATGGCAGCAAACTTTTAACCACGCAAGTATTGGAGCTGCATAAAAAGTTTAACCAAACAGATGCCAAGGTGTAGATGAAAAGCATTAAAAAAGAAGTTTATCAAACGGCAATAGACTTAACGTTAGATTGGAGTGAATTTGTTAAAAAATCTCACGTAAAAATTTTACAAAACCACTTTACTGAGTTGGATTACAATACTATTATGCGTTTAGATCATGAGTGCAATAAAGCCAAATTATATGCCCTAAGCACTTGTGAAAAAGGAATTGCCAAAGATTACAGTGAGAGCCATATAAAATCCCTTATTCTATCAGAATTACCTAAATTGGATGAAGAGTTGGTAAATCGTTTATTTGAACAGGGCATGTACTTTGCCCGAAAGAACAACTAAGGCAATTGTTTTCTATTTATTTTGCAAAAGATTTTGAAAAAAATAGCACAATATATTTTCTGGCTTATTATGCTAACCCTTTTTGGGCTGTTGGCAGAATTGCTGTTAATTAACCATTGGGATAGCAATTGGCAAATTGCACCATTAGTTGTTTTGGGCTTTAGCATTATCGCCTTACTGGTGCAAAGGCTAACGCAAAAATTCGAATTCTTAAATCTCCTTTCTGCTGCTTTGCTTTTGGTAGCAGGCGTTGCAGGTTTAATATTACACTACAAAGGCAATGCTGAATTTGAATTAGAGATGTATGAAAACTTGGGCGCTTTTGAATTATTCACCAAATCTATACAAGGTGCTACCCCATTTTTAGCGCCGGGAGCAATGATTGGTTTGGGAATTTTGGTTTTCATATACAAAGAAGTACTTTCAAAAATTAACTTTACTGATAAATAAATACCATGAAAAAATTAATCCTATTTGCACTTCCAATTGCTTTGTTGCTTTTTGTGCAATGTAAAACTGATACTTCTTCATCTTCAAAATCTCCAGTTAAAGAAGTACCTAAAGTGGCTGAAAAAGTTGTTAAAGAAGTTAAAAAATCTGTTGTTACTGATGGAAAAATGCTTAACCCCAACCTTTCTAGTGCAAGCGACATGATTGATGCCCTAGCGATAAGCAAAGAGTTGGCTGCGAAAATTGTAGCCTCACGACCATTTTTAGATATGGTTTCGATAAATACCATGTTAGCAACTGAATTGGACGGTGATGAGATTAAGGGAGTTTACAAAAAAATGTTTCTTCCTTTAAACCTAAATACGGCTAGTGATGCTGAGTTTAAAATGATACCAGGAGTTGGCGATAAAATGGCGCATGAATTTGAAGAATACAGACCTTATAAAAAAATGGCTCAATTTGAGCGTGAAATGGGGAAATATGTAGATGATAAGGTAATTACTGAATACAAAAAGTACATTTTCATACCTGTTAACTTAAATACCGCAACGGAAGAAGAAATATTGGCTTTACCAGGAGTTGGCAAAAAGATGGCTCATGAGTTTGAAGAATACCGACCTTATAAAGACATGTCTCAATTTAGAAGGCAAATTGGCAAGTATGTTGATGATAAAGAATTGAAAAGGTTGGAAAGGTTTGTTGTGCTATAAGCAGCATGCTCCTAGTTTTCTGCGGAGAGACTTTAAGCGTGGAGCACTATAGTACCGAAATAAAAAGTGATGTCGATTGAAAAAATATTTTTCTTTTTTCTTTTAGTGCTTTATCTAACCATTTTCATAAGTTGCAATGTCAAAAATATAAGTCCAAATGATGATGTTAAAAATGTTGAAATTGGTTATGTAGAAAATAGTGACACCATTATCTCTGGTCAGTTGTATGAATCAAAAATTTTCATTAAAAATGATTATCTAATTGATGTTAAAAGTATCAATCATCAATATCCAATTATTATATTAAATGGAAAGAAATTAGCTGCTGATGGCGATACATTTAGATTCCAAATGAAAAAGGTATTGGACAATGATGTTCTTCAAAAGGAATATCGTCTTCACTTCAAAATGATATTGCCAAAATTGGAAAATAACTTAAAGGACACTTCAATAACTTGGGACCGTTCCGTAATATACGTTCAGCCCTAACTCATTCTTTCCCAACCCCTACTTAGAATCCGCATCTCTCCTTTGTCTGCAGCCAAGCTAAGCAGGGCAAGCGACCAAGGTTTTGTTTACTACAAGCATTTAGCTAACTAAGGAGTTTAAGCCACAAAGGGTAATATATAGGTAAATGCAACTTTATAATTGCCAAAAGCGTTAGTTTTATGAAAGCAGTAAAATTTATTCTTATGAGTTTAGAAGAGTTAAGAAAAGAGGTGCAAGATTTTATAGCCAACAAAGCAGATGATCGTTTTTTACGTTTGGTTAATGGTATGATTAAAGAAGATAGTGGCATTGTAGCCTATACAGTCAATGGCGAGCCACTAACAAAAGAGGCATACAATCAAAAAATATTAGAAGGTGAACAGCAAATAAAAGATGGCAAGTTTAGCACTATGGAAGAACTTGAACAAGAGGTTAAGAACTGGTAAGTGTGAATATAGTTATTACCCAAAATGCAAAAAACAGCCTGAAGCAACTTTACAATTATTATAAACAAGAAGTTTCCAAACAAACAGCAGATAAAATAAGTACAGAAATAATCCAACACATTAATTTGCTTAAATCTCAGCCCAACTTAGGGCAAGTAGAAGAAAATCTAATAGCTTTAAATCTGGAGCATAGATACCTATTAAAAAGACATTACAAAATCATATACCGAGCAACAAAAGAAACAATTTATATTACCGATATTTTTGACACTAGACAGCATCCAACTAAAATGAAAGGATAAGTCCACTATTCAACCCTCAAAGTTTCTTGCAAGGAACTCTGAGAAAGATTTAATCAAATAATATAATATGCAAAACTTTTGTTGTTCCAAATTCAAATTCCTACATGATGGCCCTTCAAGTTTAGGGTTAAACATAAGAATAATTGAATCACGATTAAATCTTTAAAAAGACAACAATGGAAAGAATGCTTTAAAGTTCTTAATTACAGATGGTTATGGAAATTTTGACGATTCAGTCAAAAGAATTTTTATTACTTACTGTCCATTTTGCGGAGGTAATCTACCTGAAAGTTATAAAGAAGCATCCTACATTAATGAATCCGAACATCCATTCTGACCTGCTCTGAGTCCTCTGATGAGAGACTCGGAGCGCAGTGCAAATATTCGTCATTGAGTAGGCAGTTACACGAGATTACTAAGGATTAAAATTTTCTAAAAGTGTTTTAAACGTATGAATTATGAAATGCCAAATAGATTTCAACCATATTATCAACTTGCTCTCTTCTTTCTTCAAACTCAACAGTTTTTAAGTATCTAGCAAAAAAAAATCCTTGCACTATGTGCAAGGATTTAAGTGTTATTGAAGCCTATTAATAAAATTAGGCTTAATGATTTTTTATCCTTTTAACTTGGCAGCTTGGTCTTTACCTAAAACTCTCCAACATTCGTGAGGACCACTTTCTGATTTTGCTACTGCAAAAAATCTTCCGCTTTTTTCACGTACTTCATATTCTGTTGTTTCAAATTTAGACTTACTTTTTACGTCATAGAAACTTAATTTGTCCTTAGCCATTTTTATAATTTTTAATGAATGATTTAATAATTTATACCTAAATGTATGTGTAAATACATGTTTTCTATGAGTGAGTTATCTACATAGTGTTGATTTGTGAAAATTGGCTATTACCTAAAAACTATCAACTATTGTCTACCTGCTATCAACTACAAGCTATCAACTACCCTACTAGATCAATTACACAATCTACCCAAGTATCGCTATCGTTCAGACTTTCAACCATTTGCACGTGTTCACCACCCCATTTTTCAAAGTCTTCTTGGTATTCAACAGCAATTTCAAAAATGGTTTCCAGGCAATCTGCCACAAAAGCAGGACTAAACACCAAAAGATTCTTTTTACCTGCATGTGCCAATTCTTCCAACACTTTAATGGTATATGGCTGCACCCAAGGATCTTTTCCTAAACGACTTTGGTAGCAAGTGGTGTAATTTTCAGGTGATATACCCAATCGTTCTGCCAACAAACGGGTAGTATCATGGCATTGTGCCGAGTAACACATTTTATTATTATCGCAAATACTTCCGCAGCAGTTTTCTTTCTGTAAGCAATGATTGTTGGTATCACTTTTTCTTAAATGTCGTTCTGGCAAACCATGGTAGCTAAACAATACATGGTCATAATCGGCATGGTTAAACATTTGCCCTTTTTCAACAAAAGCATCTATAAACTTTGGATGATCATAAAAACTGCTAATGAATCTAATATTAGGAACCGTTAACCAACTGCCAGTTATTTCCATCACCTTGTCAATCACAGAGCCGCCACTAGCTGAAGCGTAATGAGGAAACAAAGGCAATACCGTAATATCATCAACATTATTGCCTCTCAAACGCTCTAATGCATCATTAATACTTGGACTTTGATAGCGCATGGCCAACTCTACTTGGTAGCCATCACCTAATTTTTCTTCTACTTTCTTGTGCAAGTCTTGGCTATGGTATAATAACGGTGAGCCTCTTTCATCATCCCAAATTTCTTTATAACTCTTTGCAGAACTTGGTGCACGAAATGGTGCAATTATGCCTTTTACCAACAATTGCCTTGGTAACCAAGGTATGTCAATTACCCGCTTATCGGTTAAAAACTCTCTTAAATACTTGCGTACATCACTATTTTTCGGACTATCGGGTGTACCCAAATTAACTAATAAAACTCCTTTTTTTGCCATAGTAATTGTTGCTCAAAATTAATAAACAGTTTTTTAGCAGAACGGTTTAAATATTGTGCTATTAATACCTATTTCTAAATTTAAAACAAGAACATTAGTACATTAGAAACTTACTATGCAATTGAAAGAATCATACAAAGCTGAATTTTTAGACCGTAAAGCCATTGTATTAACCAAGCGTAAAATGCGTGCTGAGCCTGCCTACTTTGAAGAAATTTTAAAGTTTAGCTTAAAAGATGATGAGAAGTACGCTTGGCGAGCTGCCTACTATCTGCAGAAGATTTACCGAAAAAATGATGAACGCGTTCGTCCGCATTTATTAAATATTATCAAAGCCATAGAAGGCAAAGCTGATGGACATCAACGAGAATTATTAAAGCTTACCCGAAAAATGAAAGTTGATGAAGATGAAGAAGGTTACTTGTTTGACGTTTGTGTGAGCTTGTGGGAAAACCCCAACAAACAACCCTCAGTGCGCATTTGGGCATTTAGACTTTTATATGGTATTGCAAAAAAGCACCCTGAATTAATGGAAGAAATTCAATTTTTATTGGAGCCAACTTATACCGATTCGCTTACTCCTGGTGTAAAAAGATCTTTTGAGAAAATAGTTGGCTTAAGGTAAGTGGTGCCAATAACATAGCAAATGCTATACTCATAATGCTGCGGAGCAAATGCTCCGCAGAAATTTTCATTATTTCTTTAGGCATTAAGCCATAAACCTATACCCTACACCTCTTACACTATAAAAATGTGCAGGATTTTTAGGGTCAACTTCAAAATACTTCCTAAAGTTTAATATAAAATTGTCAATGGTTCGGGTACTCGGAAAAACATCATAGCCCCAAACGCTTTGTAATATCTGCTGGCGGCTTACTACCTCTCCTTTTCTATCGATTAATAACTTAAGTAACTTAACTTCCTTTTGAGTTAAGTTAACATCACTACCACTATGCGTTGTGGCTAAGAAGTTACTAAAGTTTACTTTGTTTTGGCCAAACTCATAGCTGGTAAATGTTTGCTCATTTTCAGTTCCTTTATAACTATGCTTCAGCAACACTTTTACACGTAGCATAAACTCTTCCAAATTAAATGGCTTAGTTAAATAGTCATCAGCGCCTTTTTTTAAACCATTTATTCTATCTTGACTCGTATCTTTTGCAGTTAAAAATAAAATCGGGGTTTCCATATCTTCCAACCTAATTTGCTCACAAACCTCAAAGCCATTTAGCTCGGGTATCATTACATCCAATATTACCAAGTTAAATCGTTGGTCTCTAAATGTTTTTAATGCAGCTCGCCCATTATCAGCTACTTCCACTTCATAGTTTTCCAATTCAAGATTCATTTTGATTGCTTCTTGAAGGTTTTCTTCATCTTCTACTAACAGTATTCGCGGTAAGTTATTCATAATAGTTATTTAAGGGTTAGTGCAATATTGGTATGTTTAATACTGTGATTTTACGATTAAATTGTAAAAGAGATGTCAAAGAAATGTCATTACTGATTTTGAAATTGCGCTCGTAGGTTAGTTTTTTCAGTCTCAACTACGGTTTCAGCTTGGTTTGCACTTTCAATGGGCAACGTAATAATAAATCTACTCCCTTGCGGTTCATTGGCTTTTATTACAATGTTTCCACCATGATAGGTAATCACTTGCTCCACAATATACAATCCCAAGCCAGTGCCTTTTGCCTTGCGCGTATCTTCATTTCCAATGCGATAAAATTTTGTAAAAACTTTTTTCCGATCAGCTTTTTCAATTCCATTACCAGTATCGGCAACAACAATTTTTATCTGGTTATCTTCAATATTAATCAACAAAACAATATCATCATCTTGTTGTGAGTACTTTACGGCATTTTCTAAAAGGTTTAGCAAAACTGAACTTATGGCCATCCTATCACCGTTAAATTGCACCCCTGCTTGAATGTTTGATGAAAAATCTCTTTTACCTGCAAAGGTGGTATTTAAACTTTCAAAAATCTTGTTACCTAAATCACTTAAACTAAATTGCTCCATTACAAATTGCTGGGAGGCACCTTCAATTTTGGTTGCTAGTAAAATGTTGTTTACTAGTTTTTCTAATCTATCCACATCATCAATACTATTATTGGCAATTTTTTTAAACTTATCTTCTATTTGATTGCGCGCTAATAAGGTTTGTAAAGAAAGTTTGATGGATGCCAAAGGCGACTTTAACTCATGGGTAATACTTAACAAAAAGTTGCGCTGTTGTTTGTTAAGAAAAATTTCTCTGCTGTAACTTTTTCTCAGTTGTAGAATACCCAAAACAATTAACAAGAGAAATATAGCACCTTCACCAAACACCATCATTTTTTGGCGATTATATTTGGCTTCCAACTCATTTAGATAAACTACATCAGCATCTTTAAGCGGCTTATTGGTGAGCTTTGAAATATACTCTACCTTACTTTTTTCAGCAACATATAATTGCTTTTTGGTATCTAAGAGCAAATAACCCCACCATATAAATGAAGCCAAAACATAGGTAACCAAAATGTAAAAAATTACCATTGGTCTAAAAAAATTACCTTTTCGTTTAAATTGCTTAGCCACTAATGCAAGTTATAAGTATTCGTTACCAAAATCAATTTGCTAGGCGAAAGTACTGCGGTGTTCGTTTTTGAAAACAACATCTAGTCCATCGCAAATAATTTGTTGGGCTTTGTACAAGTCATCTTCTGTGTGAGCGGCAGATACAAAACCAACCTCATAACCACTAGGCCCTACATACACACCATTGTTTAACAAATAGTTGTGTAACACGGTAAAATTACTCATAGATGATGCATCAATTTGAGAAGCCTTGGTAATTTTTTGCTTATCAGAAAATGCAAACCAAAACACTGAACCTAGCTGTACAAGTTTAAAAGCATAGTTATTCTCTGCTGAAAACTCATTTATAGCATTGGTAAATCGTTGAGTTTTGGTAGCCAATTTTTCATAAAAACCTTCTTGTAAACAAGCGGTTAACTGAGCAATTCCTGCAGCCATTGCCACTGGGTTACCCGATAAGGTTCCTGCTTGATAAACAGGACCATCTGGAGATACAGAGGCCATAATTTCGTTGCTTGCACCGTATGCACCCACTGGCATTCCGCCACCTAATATTTTACCATACGTAGCAATATCTGGTTTAATGTTGTACACACCTGCTGCACCCTCAAAACCATAACGAAAGCCAGAAATTACCTCATCAAAAATTAACAACACATTGTATTTAGTGCACAGCTCTCTAAGCTGTTTTAAGTATTGCTCCCCTTGCAACAACAATCCATTATTGGCTGGTATAGGCTCAATTATTATAGCTGCTATTTCATGAGCGCTATTTTTCAATGTATCCTCTACAACATCAATCTCATTTAAAGGCAATACCAAAGTTTCTTTGGCAAAAGCTTCAGGTACTCCTGCTGATGAGCTTTCCCCAAAAGTTGCCAAGCCCGAGCCTGCCTTTACCAATAAATAATCTACATGGCCATGGTAGCATCCTTCAAACTTTATAATCTTGTCTTTGCCGCTGTAACCTCTTGCCAACCTCATGGCCGACATTACGGCTTCTGTGCCTGAGCTAACAAATCTAATTTTATCAATAAATTTATTGTTGGCCGTTATTATTCCACCTAAAGTATTTTCGTATCGGGTAGGTGCGCCAAATGAAGTGCCCTTTTCTAAAGCTTCTATAATAGATTTTTTTACCAAGGGATTATTATGACCTAAAATCAATGGTCCCCAAGAACAACAAAAGTCTATAAACTTATTTCCATCTGCATCATAAATATGGCAACCATCTCCTTTTTCAATAAATAAGGGAGAGCCCAAAACCGACTTAAACGCCCTTACAGGTGAGTTTACACCTCCAGGAAACAACTCCTTGGCTCGTTCAAACAATCTATCACTTGTGTTTCTAATCATACTTTGTGCATTGGAATTTTAACATAAAACTTTGTACCTATACCCTCTTCACTTTCAAACCAAATATCTCCTTGCGCTTGCGACACAATGTTTTTTGAAATGGCCAAACCTAAGCCCGAACCTGTTCCTTTAGTGGTAAAGTTGGGCACAAATATTTTACCTCTTAGCTCTACGGGTATGCCTATTCCATTGTCTTCAACAACAATTAAATAGTTATTCTCATCCTTTTTTAATGCAACACTCACTTTACCATCTTGTCCATCTTCAATTGCCTGTATTGAGTTATTAATTAGGTTGTTAAACACCCTACCCATCTTTTCTTTATCTGCATAAACCCAACAAGGTAAGTCGGGTAACTTATGCATAACAGCTGCCTTATCGTTATTGTTGTACAAGTTAACAACCGATTTAATTATTTCTACCAAATTGAAAACTTCATTTTCTGTAGATGGCATTTTAGCAAAAGTGCTAAACTCAGATGCTATTCTTGATAAGCTGTCTATTTGCTCAATTAATCCATCTGCAACCTTTACCGTGCGTTCTTGCACATCATCTCTATCTTCAGCAATAGCCCTTTGTAACAGTTGTATACTTAACTTCATTGGTGTTAAAGGATTTTTAATTTCGTGAGCAACTTGTTTAGCCATTTCTCTCCAAGCCGATTCTCTTTCAGATTTAGTTATTAGCTCGGCACTATTTTCGAGCTCCAACAACATTTTATTGTACTCGTTTACCAACTCGCCAATTTCATCATTATAGGGCCAATCAATCATTTCATTCTTTTTACCCAATTTGGTTTCTTTCATTTTACCACCAATAACGGTTAAGCTTCTGGTAATTGAATTAGATATGAACACAGCCAATAAACCTGCACACACCAATAACAAAACATAAACATTAATAATGGCAACAATAAATTTTGAGATGTCACTTCTTAAGTTTTTGGCTTTACCTAAATATGGCAATGACAGATATGCTTGCACCTTATTTTTTTGATCGCGCACTTGCACATAGGCAGAGGTGTAATTTAAATTTCCTACTTTTTCATCTTGTGTGTACTTAGATGCGTTTAGGTTATGTAAGTTAAAATAGGCCATTGAATTTATCCTATTAGCGGTAAGCCCATATTTTACATAAGGTTGGTTAGATGTTGCCAATAACTGCCCATTTAAATCATACAAATTAATATCCATTGAGTGGATTTCGGATAAAGAAGCAATTTCAACATTAAGCAAATCATTGCTGCCCTTAAAACTTTGCGGACGTTCATTAACTATAAACTCCATTGCCGTTAAAACTGAGTTTAACTTTCGTTCCAATCTGTTTTTATGATAGATATTGTTGTCGTTTCTATAATACAACACCGTAACTACGCCAATAATTATAAACGATAATATAATTAGCCCTAGCATGGCCAACGAAATGCGCCTACGCATTGGTGCATGGGTAAAAAATGTAAGTTTAAGCTCGCCTCTTAGCAGTTTAAAAAAGCCTTCAAAAAAAGCAATTAATACTATTGCCAAGGCATACAAACAAACCAGATATGAAAATGTGGTAATACTTTTACCTAAGCCGTTGTTTTGGCTAGAGACCACTATTTTACTGCCGCTATCCGTAGTATGTACAAGGTGCTTATACCCTTCAAAATTTATTAGGTATTCCAATTTGTTTCTCCTACTACCTAATGATTGATCGAATTCATATGGATAGGCGAAATCGCCATGCCTGTAAATTAGATTCTCACCTTTGTAAATCGCATAGGAATAGCTTTGTATGTTTAAAGCACTGTATCCTAATTGATCTGAAAGCAATAAATCTGGCGTTGTACTTACTTGTAAATCTTCAGTGTTTAAAAGCATATAAAGGTTGCCTACCATTTTTTTATCCTTAAACAACTTTTTATGTAGCAAGTATGCATTTCTATTATTACCAAAGGCCAAATAAGTAATATCGGGGTATTCAGTGCTTACACCAAATTGAGACTTCAACGAATCTAATTGAGACTTTCTATAATTGTAATTAGGACTAATAGGATTATCATTTGCACCATACAAATAAATATCAGATCTATAATTATCAAATCCATTTAAGTATAGATAGCGCATGCGTTTATTGAGCTCGTTTATAGGTAAATAACCGTGATTGAAATAATTTTTTAAAAAATTATCACTCTCAATTTTATTGGAAACTATGTTTAAAGAATATTCTGTTTTATAATCTCGTTCAACTGATAATTTATATGCTAGCGCTTTTCTTAGTCCTTTATCCTTAATCTCATTTAAACCTACTATTAACAATGAGGTTAGGCCTGCAAAAAATATTATCCAAAGTATAAAGCGTGGAAAATTTTGCCATATCGATTTTCTAGTTGGTATCCAAAGTGAAATAATTAAATAAAACGCCACCATTAAGCCTACAATTATGCTGTATATGCTAAACTCAAATAGCACCACATAACCAAGGCCGGCCAATAGTATGGCAATAACCAATATTGTTTTACCTGGTTTTGATAAGGTGATTTCGCGAGATAATTCAAATATTTTTTGCGTAAACAGAAAAAATGAGATAATTAAAACGATAATTATGGTCAGTCCTATTAAACTAAATCTATTTAACTCCAACAAATTGCTAATGTCAAAAGGTATATTAGAATCTATAATTATAGACTGTATAATAAGCAGTAGCAAAAAGGCTAAAAGCGTATTCAAAAATATGAGTATGCCGTATGCACCTATTTTAAAACGCAACCTTCTTAACCTAGCAGCCAGGCGACCATGTTTATAAAAATATCTTGAGGCTACCAACAAAATAAGCGATATTATGAGCAAGTTGCCTAGCGAGTTAAAGTACTTTGATGCAAATAGCTTTGGATGAAACAACGCGCTGTTGTTTATATTAAAAGGGTAACCAGTTGCGTTTATTAGCAACTTTATAGCAAACAATGATGCCAGAAGCAATAACAAGCCTAAATAATACTTTTTGTTTTTGGCTAAATCGCTGGCAAGGTGATATAAAAAAAGGAATAGTAGAACAATGCTTAACCAGTATAAAATACTTGAAACCCCCGACATGGTGGTTGCTCCGCTGTTGTCAATTTTTTTAAGGTAAAATAGTCTTTTGCCATTGCTTGATTTTATAATTGAAGCTCCATCAATTTTATTAACGTCAAGTTTAAATCTTAAATCAATGTTTTTATAAATGGTAAAACCCGACTTTAAGTATTTATTGGTAAATGGATAACTGTTATAGACTTTAAAAAAAGCTAGCGCCTCTCTGTTATTAATTTTATGTTTAACCATTAAGTAATAGCCATTTTGCAACTTAACACCATAGTTGCCCGCATTATAATTTTTAAACATCCCTTGCGGTAGAGATAGGTCTCCACTCCAATAACCTACCATATCATTTTCAAGTAATATTAAAGAATATGGCTTGTGGTAAAGTTTTTTGGCTGTTTGTTCGTTTAAATTGTTAAAGTCTATTGTATCTAAAATACCGCTTACCTCATTATAGATTTTGCCATTGGTTTCAATTAACAGTTCTTGCAACTTATCGGCTAACTGCGCTTGCGAAAGGTTTTGATTGGAGTTGTAACGCAATACATGAGCTGCTAGCAATAATGCAATTGCTAGAAACAAAAAAAGATAATTACTCTTTACAAACCGCTGTAAATAATTGATGCCAGTAAATTTAGGTTACTGGCATCAAAAATAAGCTATACATTACAATGTGTCTTATGGAAATACTATTCCATCATATTGGTGTACTTGCACCGTTGGTATGTTTGAGTTGTACTTACCATTAATGGCTTCTATAAACTCATTTGATATTAGCGCATAACCTCTAGCTGTTGGGTGAACTCCATCTAATGAAAATGCGCCACCCGAAATAAATGCAGGACTATACGTAACTCCATCATATAATAAGCCTGTTATTGCTTCATCAAAAAAAGCATTAACATCAACTAAAGCCAAATCGTATTGTGCAGCTAACTCAGTAATTGCTAAATTATACCCTGCTGTTGCAGTAGTTACAGCATTTACTTCAGTTGCATCTAATACAAATGATGGTGGCAGTGGCGACATTGAACCTGCACCTCCACATTTAATGGTATCACTTGCGTTTATAAGCACATATTCACCTTGTTCAATTTGTCTCAATCCGCCCAGTGCCGCAGTATCAGCAATTACAAATCCATTGGCCCCAGGATTAAATGAAATATGTGGTGCCATGGCATAAGCGGCATTTAATGCATCACTATTGGCTTGGTCTAACACCAAACCATTCCAAGGAATAGTTGTAAAATATGGTATTGCCGTAATATTTGGTACTGTTGCAATTGCTCCTTTAGCACCATCAGTGGTTAAATCGTTTAACGCACCACTTACTTCAGTTCTAAAATTTGTAGGATCGGTAATTGGCGTAACGCCAGCTCCACCTCCTGCAGTGGCATTTAACAATACATCATTTGCTCCTATCCAAAACGTAAAAAACGTAGGGTTTTGATCTACAGCATCAGTAATTACTGTGCTTGTTCCAGGATTGGTGGCAAACCTTTGGTAAAATGGATTTTGGCCCATACCTAAACCACTTATAACTCCCAATATATCATTCATCTTAGTTCCAAATAAAGGATTGTTAATGTCTACCGACCTGATTGATGGAACACCTAGATTGCCAAAAGAACCACTAACATGGTCTAAAGCAACTGCTAAATCCAAAACATCAGCCGTTGGTGCTAAACCAACAACACCATCACAACCAGCTCCAACACCCAATCGCAATCTACCAGTTCCACCACCAAATGATAGTGTGGGATTGGTAATTAAGGGTTGTTCAAAATCTCCGCCACCAACTAACTTAAATTGGTTAGAAAGCATTAGTGGATAGGAGTTTAATTGTCCCTCTTGGTACAATGCTCCATTGGTATAACCTGCTGTTAAAGAATTACCAATTGCTACGTAAGTAGAAAAATCAGCATCTCCACTTGCAGGCGTTGGAATATCAAATTCAGGCTCGCACCCAAGCAATAAAACAAAAGGTGCTAGTATTAATAATTTTAAATATTTCATTTATCTTAAGTTTTATTGTGTGTTTATTTTAATAATAACTCTTCTATTTTGTGCACGTCCTTCAGCGGTTGAGTTATCTGCCATTGGCTTTGTTTCACCATAACCAATTGCTTTTAATCTATTTGAATCTATTCCCTTATTTACAAAATATGTTAAAACTGAAGAAGCTCTTTTCTGCGAAAGTGCCATATTGTTATAATCACCTCCAGTATTATCTGTATGCCCTTCTATTAAAAAGTTAGCGCTATACTTGTTCATAATTTTTAAAATAGATTCTAAAACACCATAAGATTCACTTTTAATAACTGCACTTCCTGTTTCAAAATTTATTGATCGTGAGTATTGTAAAATTTCTTTGTCAATATCTTGGATATTAAGTTCTTTTTCCTCAGGGCATCCTCTTAACGTGGCTAAACCTTTAATTGTTGGACAGTTATCTAAATTATCAGGTACGCCATCCATATCTGTATCAGGACAACCATCACCAGCCCTATTGCCAGCAACATCAGGACATGGATCATCTTTATCAGCCACGCCATCATTGTCTCTATCTTTCTTTTGAGCCGCCCCAAAATGATAAGTAACACCAATACCAGGTATTACCACTTTAGTTTTAAATGTGCCTCCAAAATTGGTTTCTTGATTAATTGCTGTAAACTCAGCCACTTCAACGTACATAAATGAGCCATCAATTTCCAATCTATCAATAGGTTTATAGGTTAAACCTGCGGTAAGTGCAATTCTATCATTGTCTGGCGTTTCTGGGGCTACATAATCTTCTATTGCAGCTCCTTGATCATAAACTACACCTGCTCTTGCAGCAAATTTTTCAGAAAAATTATAGTTACCGCCAAGTCTAAAAGTCAAAGTATTTTCCCATTCTTTAGTAGATCTTGTATCGGTTAAAGCAGAAGTATTATCAACATAATCAAACTTTAAAGTATCATAAGATGACCATCCTGTATAATTAATGTCTAGAGCAAGTAACAACTTTTCAGTTACTTGATACCCTAAACCTCCGCTAATTATTTGTGGTAAAACTATTTCAGAAGCAAACTTGGTATTGGGAAATGATGCCATTAAACTAGCAGGTACATCTGTGAATATGGCATCTCCATCATCAACCTTAAATTTAACTTCAGACTTATAATTTAAGCCTATAGATAAATCGTCAGTTGCCTGATAAAAAACACCAGCATTAAAACCAAAACCAGTGCCGGCCCCATCCAATTCAGCTTGGCCATAATTGGTTGTGCCTGTTTGAAATGGTAGCGCTCTTCTTAAATTAACATTGCCAATTCCATAAATTCCGCCTATACCTATACCTAGTTTTTCGGTTATGGCATAAGAAACTGTTGGTTGAATAAAAACAGTTGATAAATCAACACTCTGTACAACATGATTGCCTTTCCAATCATCTTCCCATTTACTTCCGCTACCAAACGGTGTATAAACACCTAATCCAAATTTAAACTTTGAAATTGCTTTGCTTTGATCTTTGCAACCAATACCTAGGTAACCCGAAAATGGAGTTCCTACATCATTATTCATAAAAGCGGTATAAGTTCCTGGAGTAGGCTCTAAATATCCTATTTCACTAAAAATTGGACTAAACCCTACTGAGAATCCATTTCTTTTAAAAAGTGACAGCGCCCCTGGATTAAAATAAATGGAGGCGTAATCTAAATTGGTGCCAACACCTGTGTGTCCCATTCCGGTTTGTTTTTGGCCTTGCAGCGAAACTTGAAATCCTCCTGCAAAGGCACAGCAGCTTGCACATAGCAAAAATGCCATTACTATTAGTATTTTTTGCATATAAATTTTTAATAAGATGAAAAAAAAGTCTGCAAAACCAGACTTTAAAATTTATTATCGTTGAATGATCATTCTTTTGGTTAAAGTATTGTTGCCATCCGTTAAAGTATATAAGTAAATTCCTTCACTTAACTGGCTGCCATCAAACTCAAACGTATTTATACCACCTACACCTTGCATTTGCGTTGTGTAAACCAACTCGCCAATAATATTAGTCACGTTAAGCGTAGTAGTTTTTCTACTTCCTAAACCGTAAGTTATGTTGGTTGTATTGTTAAATGGATTAGGTTGGTTTTTTACATCTAAAAATATAAATGCACCATCATCACTTAAACCTGTCCAACCCGGAGGGGGAGAAACTGCATTGCATGGAGCGCCTACAACATCAATGCTATAATCGCCACTTGGTAAAACACCTGTTGAATCTGGAAAGTTAATATTAAGATTAAAGTCATTTGGTGTTCCTATATTGGCCGTAACTGTAGCATATACTATTATTGGATAGTTGCCAATCATATCATTGGTAATACCATATAAAACAACGCAACCATTTGATTGATCTGGAAAATTACAACCCACATCAGGATTACATAAGTATTGAATACCATTAGGCAACCCTAAAACTGAATCTACCCTTATGTTTTTTAAATCTGCACTTACTGGCATACCGCCAACTGGTAAGTTCAAAGAATCTGGAACCTCAACAGTGAAATTGAAATAAAATTCTTCACCTTGGCATGCATCTTGCCAAATTCCTAAACTATCAGCAGGGTCGCTTCCAACTGTATCAGGGTATGGATAAACTCCAACGCCTAAACCGGCAAATTTTGGATCAGGAATACATCCTTGGCCAAAAGTGTAACTCACAAAGCATGTGAAAAGTAATAATGTGAAAAGTAAATTTTTAGTCATATTATTGTTTTTGTAGGGTGAAAGATACAATATTTTACGATTTATACTTAGCGTGATTACTTGATTTTGAGTTAGTCTATTACATTAAAATTTTTACTTTTATTTGATGAATTCGTATTTGCTCAAAACAATAACCACATTTAGCATATTTCTTATTGCTTCATTATCAATGGCTCAAAAGGGCGTTTTAAAAGGCAAGGTTACTGAATCATCTTCTGGCTTATCGGTAATAGGTGCTAATATTTATGCCACATCCATAATAGGAACAGTGACTGATGTTAATGGCAAGTATAATTTGGAATTAGAACCTGGCGAATACACCATACAGTATAAGTACATCAGCTTTAAAACCCAAACTAGGCAAATTACTGTATCTCCTAAATCGGAAATAATATTGGATATTGTACTTGAAGAAGAAACTAAGCTGCTAAATCAAGTAGTGGTTTCGAGTAGTAAATATGAAAAACGATTAAGTGAAGAAATTGTTTCTATTGAGGTAATTACTCCTGAATTTGTTAGCAATACCAATAGTACAGACATTAGCCAGGCCATAAACAGAGTGCCTGGTGTTGATGTAATTGATGGGCAAGCTAACATTAGAGGAGGTTCGGGTTATTCTTATGGAGCTGGAAGCCGAGTTTTGTTAATGGTAGATGATATGCCCATTTTACAGGCAGATGCGGGCTTTCCTAATTGGACTTATTTGCCAATTGAAAATATGGAGCAAATGGAAATTATTAAAGGTGCTGCTAGCTCGCTATATGGCTCAGCAGCGTTGAATGGAATAATAAATATTAGAACCGCTGAACCTGGCATTGAACCCGAAACGGAAATCGCATCATTTGGCACTATTTATCAAAATCCAAATGGCAATGTTACCGACATACCATTAACCAATTTAGCTGGCACTGACAGTATAGGGTTTGAGGGTGAAACGGTTTACGCCCAAAAATCTTGGTGGGAAGGTAGGTATCCTTTTGAAGCAGGTTTATCATTTGCTCACCGACAAAAATTTGGAAATTTAGATTTAGTAACCGGTGGATACTTTATGGCAGAAGAAGGATGGCGACAAGGAGAATATGATCGCAGAGGTAGGGTTAACTTAAACCTAAAGTACCGAGTTAAAAATTTTGAAGGGTTGGCCATTGGTTTAAACCTTAACGGTCAATTAGGCAGAAGCAGTAACTTTTTTCTTTGGAATGGAGATGGACCAGACGCCTATTTGCCAAGGGGGTTGGAAGCCGATTTGTTAACCGATAATAAAAGTTTAAGGTTTAATATAGATCCTATTGTTACTTATGTAACCAATAAAGGCGATAAGGTTAAGCTACAAACACGTTATATGCAAAATAGCAATGATGCTTCAAACAATCAAGCCAACGCATCAAAGTGGTATTATAGCGATTTGCAATATCAAAAACAATTGTTAAACATAAACTTGGTAACAACTGTAGGTGTTACAGCCAATTATTTAAAATCTGACTCAAAACTTTTTGGAGACACTATACATTCAGGAAATAATTTTGCGGGCTATATACAAATAGACAAAAAGCTTTTTCAAAAGTTAAACTTAACAGCTGGTTTTAGATATGAATACAACAAATTATCTACTGATGCTAAAGCAGAAACTGAACCCGTTATGAGATTTGGGGCAAATTATGAATTAACACCTGCTACGTTTTTAAGAGCATCTTATGGTGAAGGCTATCGTTACCCTACCATTGCCGAAAAATTTATTTTCACTTCAGTTAGCGGAATATTAATTTTTCCTAATCCTGAATTACAAAGCGAAACAGGCTGGAGTAGCGAAATTGGGATAAAACAGGGTTTTGAAATTAGCAATTGGAAAGCTTTTATGGATATGAGTGTTTTTTGGAGTGAATACAATGATATGACAGAGTTTAACTTAAGTGTTTTAGATGTGCAGTTGCCATTTGATAGCACCGGCTTCCAATCACAAAATGTTGGAGATATAAAAATTACCGGCTTTGAAACCACCTTTTATGGCAAAGGTGCCATATTGGGCTATCCTACCAACTTATTAGCGGGTTTCACGTATATAAATCCTGTTTTTAAAGAGTTTAATCTGCCAGCCTTTAATACCAGTTCAGTTAACTACAATGTGTTAAAATATAGAAATCGTATTTCTACCAAATTTGATATTGAAACTGATATAAATGCCCTTTCAATAGGTTTAGCATTAAATCATACCACTTTTATGGAGGCTATTGATCAAATATTCAATAATCCTGCTGTTGTTGCTGATATAGGTGCTTACAGAAAAGAAAACAATAAGGGCAATGTTGTATTTGATGTAAGAGCGGCCTATAATTTTTCTACCAAATCTAAATTGGCTTTAGTTGTTAAAAATGCCACCAATTTGGAGTATGTTGTTAGGCCAGGTATAATTGAAGCGCCTAGGAGCTTTACCTTAAAGTTTAGTCAAAATTTTTAGAGTAATTCTAAGTCTTCATTAAGACTGATAAGTATGGTTTTATCATCTCTGACAACTTCTGCTACTCCACCATAAAAATCTGTTGCAAAATCATATATGGTTGGCACTACCTCTTCACCTTGTTCGTTAATGTATCCAAATTTGTCGTTTACACTAACTCTAGCATAACCATCAACAAAATTTCCTATAAAATCGTATTTAGCGGCAACTAATACAGCACCTTTAGTATCAATTAAACCAAAGTAACCTTTGAAGTTGTAAATTGCCAATCCTTCTTCAGTAAACTTGCCAATATAATCGTAGCTAGGTGATATGATTAATTCACCTGTTGTTTTATTTACTAAACCGTAACGCGCATTGTTATCTTTAACAATGGTTAAGTTTGAATATGATTCGTTAGAACCAGCTGCAAAAACGCAAACTGATATTACAATTGCCAAAGCAATTGTTGCTAAATTTTTCATTCGACTCGGTAATCTTGTTGTTCAATTAATAATTGTGAACTGCTATGCTCTCAATTGGGGCGCAAAAATCACAAAAAGTAACGCAAAATGCCACTTTATTTTAAATAAAATTTACACAAAAAAATAGGGTTGATAAATCAACCCTAACTCATTTAATCATAGACTATTATAACTAATTAAAAATCAAACTCTTCATCATCATATACAATTAAAGCTTCACCATTTAACTCTAATTCTGCACTTCCACCATAAAAATCGGTTGCAAAATCAAATTTTGTAGGTATAACTTCTTCACCAGCTTCATTGATAAAACCATATTTACCATCTTTTACTACCATTGCAAAACCATCATAAAACTCGTTGATCTTATCATATTGTGCGGTAGTAACCTCCTTACCATCAGCAGTAATTAAACCAAAGTAACCTTCTACATTATATACTGCATATCCGTCACTATCAAATTTTCCAATGTAGTCGTATTGTGGGCTTACTATAAATTCACCGTTTACCTTATTAACTAAGCCAAATCTTGCGTCAGCATCTTTTACGATTTTTACTGCTGCAACGTTTCCTGACTTTCCAGCGAATGCGCTTAAACTAAAGAATGTTAAGGCTAAAATAAGTGCTAAGGTTTTAAATGAATTTTGCATAATAATTTGTTTTGCTATATGATTTTTTTATTATGCTATGCTTATCGGTTATTGTTTTATACTATTGCAATCGGATTTTGTTACAACCAAAACATATTTTTATTTTTATAATCAATATAACCAATTGATATACAGTGCTTAAAATTGTAATTGAATATTTAAATTTTTTAATAAAATCTAAGCTAAAACATGGCGTACATAGTCCGTTAGTGTATAATTTGGTAGAAGATGTGCTGTTAGACCAACGCCATTTTCATGCTTTTGATGCAATTGAAGAAGCTAGAAAGCACTTACTCATCAATAAAAATGAGCTTACCGTAACAGATTATGGAGCAGGATCTAAAAAACAAAAGAGCAAAACACGTGTAATAGGTAACATTGCAAAAAGGGCAACTGTGCCTGCTAAATATGGTAAGTTGCTTTTTAGGTTAGCCAATTATTATAAGCCAAAAGTTTTACTTGAGCTTGGTACTTCACTTGGTATTGGAACTTCATACTTAGCTTTAGGTAAAGACAATGATGCGCAATTAACCACTGTTGAAGGCGATACAGGGATTTTTAATATAAGCCAACAAGTAACTAAAGCCTTAAATCTTAAAAATGTGATAGGTATTAATAGTCAATTTGATAACTACATAGCAGATTATATTAAGTTGCAACCAAGTATCGATTTTGTTTATGTAGATGGAAACCATACTGAAGAAGCTACTTTAAAGTATTTTAATCTTTTAAAAAATGCCATGTCTAATAATGGTTTAATTGTATTTGATGATATATATTGGAGTGATGGCATGAAAAAAGCATGGAAAACCATAAAAAATGATGATTCTATTAGTTGTACCATAGATTTATTCAAATTTGGTTTGGTTTACTTTAGAAAAAAACATGCTAAAGAAAACTTTTACATTCGTTTTTGACTTTAATAAACAATGGAATTAGAACTTGAACAATTCATAGATAAAGTTTCTCCCTATATAATAGCTGGTCCATGTGGTGCAGAATCAGAGGAGCAAGTGCTTAAATCAATTCTACCGCTTGCCAACTCATCAGCTAATCTTATTAGAGCAGGTATTTGGAAACCCAGAACAAGACCCAATTCATTTGAAGGTGTTGGTAAGGTAGGACTGCCTTGGCTAAAAAATGCAGGGAAACAAATAAATAAACCCGTTTGTGTAGAGGTGGCCAATGCCAATCATGTACAAGAGGCATTAAAAGCAGAAATTGATGTATTATGGATTGGCGCTAGAACATCAGTAAATCCCTTTTTAGTTCAAGAAATTGCAGATTCACTAAAAGGAGTTGACATACCTGTAATGGTAAAAAATCCGGTTAACCCTGATTTAGCCCTGTGGTTAGGCGCTCTTGAGCGCTTTAATAGAAGTGGCATTACTAAACTTGCTGCTATTCATAGAGGTTTTTCAACCTACGAGCAAATAATTTACCGCAACAAACCGTATTGGCAAATTGCCATAGATTTAAAACGAATACACCCAGAGTTACCACTTATTTGCGACCCAAGCCATATGGGTGGCAAGCGAGATTTACTGTTACCAATTTCGCAAAAAGCAATTGATTTAGGTTACAATGGATTAATGATTGAATGCCATTGCTCGCCTGATGATGCATTGAGTGATGCCAAACAACAGGTAACACCGGTTAAGTTGTTAGAAATATTAAATCAACTCAGTTATAAATCTACCTATGCAGAAAATCCCGTTTTTAATGACCAACTTGAAGCCATAAGAAACGAAATTGATGAAATTGATGAACAACTAATTGAAGTAATAGCTAAAAGAATGCAATTGGTTAAAGAAATAGGAAAGTGTAAGAATGAACACAATATTACCATTTATCAGCCTCAAAGGTGGAACCATATACTAAACACCCGCATAAGTTTGGGAGCAACCAATTACCTTAGTGAAGAGTTTATTACCGATTTATATAAAGCCATACACCACGCATCTATTAATGAACAGGCCAATGTAATTGCAAAAAATAACCAAAGCAATGGAAGCGATTAGCATAAGTGGAAATTTAAGTAAGCAAGAAAAATATGATTTGGCTTTGCTAACAACTAAAAGTTTGTTGCAAGATGAACCAAATGTTATAGCCAATTTAGCCAACGTATGCGCAGTTTTAAAAGAAATATTTAATCCCTTGTGGGTAGGCTTTTATTTGGTAGAAAACAATGAATTGGTATTGGGCCCGTTTCAAGGGCCCTTGGCTTGCACCCGAATTGGTTTTGGCAAAGGTGTGTGCGGCAAAGCATGGAAAACAGCTAAAACTCAAGTGGTGGCTGATGTAGATAAATTTCCTGGTCATATAGCGTGCAGTAGCCTTTCAAAATCTGAAATTGTAGTACCCATTATAAAAAACCACAACGTTTTAGCCGTATTAGATATTGATAGCGACACTTTAAATGCGTTTAATGAAGATGATAAAATGCAACTTGAAGCCTTGGCAGCCACATTGGTTAATATATTTTAAGAAGCAAGTCAATAGTTGTGGTTACCTAAATAATTGCTCTATTTTTATACTTTAATACATTTAATATGAAATACTTTGCTCTAGTTTGCTTTGTTTGTGCCATTACATTTTCATTTGCACAAAACAATATGCCAAGCAACTTTACATACAAAAAGTTAGATAATGGTTTGGAAGTTTTGGTAATAGAAGACAACACCGTTCCCTTGGTTACCATTGAAATTGTAGTAAAAAATGGTGCTTTTACAGAATCGGCTGAATATGATGGGCTTTCGCATTTATATGAGCATATGTTTTTTAAGGCTAATAAAGACTACCCTTCTCAAAAAGAGTTTATGGATAGGGTAAATGAATTGGGTATAGTATTTAACGGTACCACTTCAAATGAGCGTGTGAACTATTTTATTACTTTAAGCAATAAAAAATTGCAGGAAGGATTGTCATTTATGAATTCAGCCATACGCTATCCTTTGTTTTTGGAAGAAGAAATGAAAAATGAAAACCCTGTAGTTGCAGGGGAGTTTCAGCGCAACGAGTCTAATCCTAGATTTCATTTATTTAGGAAAATGAATGAAAAATTATTTGGTGAAAATTTTAGCCGTAAAAATACCATTGGCGATTATGACATAATAAATACAGCAACTACCGAAAAAATGAAAACGATACAGGGTAAATATTATTATCCTAACAATTCACTTATAGCCATTGCTGGTGATGTTAATCCTAGGGATGCAATAAAAATGGTGAATGATTTATTTATTGATTGGGAAGCCGCAGATTTTGATCCCTTTGAAAAATGGCCTATTCCCGAATTTGAAAAAATTAAACAATCGAGCGACTTTATAGTAGAAGATGACAATGCAAGAGCGCCTTTGCTTTACATGGGCTTTCATGGGCCAGATATTAGAAATGATAAAGAGGCTACTTATGCTGCTGATGTTCTATCGCTAATTCTCACTCAAAAATCAAGTAAGTGGCAGCAACAATTGGTTGAAAGCGGCTTAACCTACAGAGCTGGTTTAAGCTACCAAACTTGCAGGTATACAGGCCCAATAAGTATAATGGTTGAGCCCAACCCCGCTAAACTAAAACTAGCATTAGAAGAAATAGAAAACCAAATTAATTTAATGACTCAAGATGATTATTTCACAGATGAACAATTGGCTACTGCCAAAAAAATGTTGGCTATAGATGATGCTTATGGACGTGAAAAAACATCAGAATATGTGCACACAGTTACCTATTGGTGGGCTTCTGCAGATATAGCATATTATACCACTTTTATTGATAAGGTAAATGAAGTAACCAGAGAAGATATAAAGCGCTACATCAATACCTACATTAAAGGTAAACCCCGCATTACTGGCCTGTTAATTTCACCTCAAATGAAAGGAGAGTTAGGTATTAGTGAATTTAAAAACTTACGATAATGAAGATGCTAAAACTAATTTATCCCATATTATTGGTTTTGTTAATCAGCTCATGTACAAACGAACCTAAGCAAGAACAAACTGAAAAAGCAGAACCGAAAGAAAGTAAGGAAACCTCTGAGCTATCGGTAAATGGTTTTAAAGTAATATTTAAACCTTCTACCAAAGATGTTGTAAGTGCTCGATTTTACATAAGAGGTGGTTCGGCAAACTTAACAGCCGAAAATCAAGGAATTGAAAAGTTGGCTTTAAATACCATAACCAATGGTGCAACAGAAAATTTAGATAGAACGCAATTTGCAACAGCACTTGAAAAGCTAGGAAGTAGCATTGATAACAATTGTAACTATGATGCTTCAAATATTAGCCTAACCTGTGTTTCGCAAAGTTGGGATGAATCGTGGAAGTTATTTACAGATGCCATTTTAAATCCTTCTTTTAATGAAGATGAGTTTGTATTAGAAAGGGAAAAGCTAACAACCACGGCTCAGCGCAATGAAAGCGACCCTGACAATCATCTAAGAAATATGGCTATGAATTTTTCGTTTGAAAATTTAAGTTATGCTAAAAACCCAAACGGTACTGCCAACACAGTTCCTAACTTAACATTACAGCAAACAAAAGAACACTACCAATCAACACTTACTAAATCGCAATGCTTTTTAGTGGTAGTTGGCAAAATGAGTGTTGCAGATCTTAAAGAAAAAGTGAAAAGTAGTTTTGGAAAGCTACCTGATGGGAATTTTCAAATTGTTGCTGAAGAGCCTTTGAACATAACAGAATCTGCAGTATATGCTGAACAACGTAGCATTGCGACAAACTATATGCGTGGTTATATGAATGCACCTAAGGTGGGCACAGAAGATGAGGTGCCTATTAGATTGGCCATGTCAATTTTAAGAGATAGGTACTTTAACGAATTGCGAACCAAACGCTCATTAACTTACTCTCCTGGTTCATTTTACCCAAGCGGAATTGTGGGCAATCCTTATACTGCTATATACGTTTCAACCATTTATCCCAACAAATCGGCACAGGTAATGATTGATGAGATTAAAAAAATTAAAACTGAAGGATTTAGTGAAACCGAGCTTAAGGATAAAAAAGCCGGGTTTGTTACACGAAATTTAATGGGCTTAGAAACCAATAGTTCACAAACCAACCTGCTTGGCAGAGGAGAGTTAGTTGGCGATTGGAAGGCCAGCGATAAGTTTACTTCACAAGTTGAAAATGTTACAATTGATCAGTTAAATAAATCATTTGATAAATATACCCAAGCCATTAAATGGGTTTATTTGGGCGATAAGGCCAAAGTTGATGCCTCAATTTTAAAACAACCATTGGTTGAAGTTGCAGAAACCAAGGTGGTAAACAAAAAGAAGAAGAAACAACCTAATGATAAAAAGAAAAAGGAACCTAATAATAAAAAGAACAACAATAAAAAAACCTCCATATAGATTAATGAGCCTGAATTTGTAATTACTTAAAATTTTTGCAATGAGGTCTTATTCAAAAAGTGCTTTTAAGTTGGTAGCATCATTCGGCTTAATTCGGCCAGCCATTAACATTCTTAACTCTCTTCTTCTTATGGCACTTTCATATAGCTCTCTTTCTTTGGCAGTTTCAGGTGTTATTGGGTCAACATCTGTTTTGTTGCCATAGCCATCTAAAGCAACAAAAGTGTAATAGGCTTCATTGCATTTGTATTTTCTTTTATTTGGTATATTTTCTCCCCAAACCTCTATCCTAGCCTCCATTGAAGTGGTAAAAGCCCTTGTTACATATGCATGTATGGTAACAATGTCTCCTACTTTTATTGGCGCTTTAAAAATCACATTATCTACTGAAACCGTAACAACTGCATGTCCGCTATGCCTTTGGCAACTTATAGCCGCAGCAATATCCATCCAATGCAATAGTTTTCCACCTCTCAAATTATTTAACGGATTGGTATCATTCGGCAGTACCAACTCTGTCATAATGGTTTTGGAGTCTTTTACGTATTTATTTTCCATAATTATCCTCAAAAATATGTTTTAGAAGACGTTAAACTTAATTTAACTATGTTAAATTTAAGGTTTTATACACCTGCCCGTAGTTCAACTGGATAGAATACCAGATTTCGGCTCTGGTGGTTGAGGGTTCAAATCCTTCCGGGCAGGCAATTAACTAGGAATAAATTCCTTTAAAGCAGAAGCTATATATGAAACTTATTTTTTCTCTTCTTATTTGTCTACTTGCCATAACTTTTACATCATTTGCACAGCATGTGCATACCGAGCAATGCGCTACTGTTGAGGTGAATAAAAACTTGCAAAAGAAATTTCCAAATATGGGCACTGATGCTGATTTTGAAGAGTGGATTGCAATTCATATTAAAAAACTAGATCAACAAAGAGGACAGATAGCTCCTATTTACACCATACCAGTAGTTGTGCATGTTATACATGATGGTGATATGGTGGGTGTTGGTGAAAACTTACCGCAAGCTCAAATTTTATCACAAATTGATGTGTTAAATGAAGATTTTCAAAGATTAAATGCAGATACAGTAAATACCCCAGCTGCATTTTTACCATTTGCTGCAGATTGTCAAATAGAATTTTGCATGGCATTGTATGACCCTAGTGGTAGCCTTTTGCCAGAGCCTGGTATTAATCGTGTTGATGGTGGACAAGTAAATTGGGATAATAACGATATTGAAAACACTTTAAAGCCTCAAACAATATGGGACCCCAACCAATATTTTAATGTTTGGACTATGCGATTTAGCAACAATGGTTTGTTAGGCTATGCGCAATTTCCTCAAGCTTCTGGCTTACCTGGTTTAGGCGGTGGCGGTGGCAATGCCGCAAATACTGATGGTATTACTTGTGCATTTGATGCTTTTGGAACGGTTGGTGCATTAAGAGCCAATTATGGTAGGGGAAGAACCACCACCCATGAAGCTGGTCACTTTTTTGGCCTGCGCCACGTTTGGGGTGATGGTGATTGCAATGCAGATGATTTTTGTGATGATACACCTAACCAAGATAATAATTCAACTGGCTGTGTTACCACGCGTAACACATGTGTAGATAATCCGATAGATTACAACGATATGGTTCAAAATTATATGGACTATTCTGTTGATGCTTGCTCGAATTTATTTACAGAAGATCAAAAAGCTAGAATGATGGCTGTTATGATGAACAGCCCTAGAAGAGGTTCATTGGCCAATAGTACGGTTTGTACACCAATTAATCAAGCCCCAGTTGCAGGTATTAATGTATCGGTAGATAATATTTGTCCTGGTGATTCAGTGCAGTTTTTTGATGTATCTTCTAGTTTGCCTAACCAATGGTTGTGGACATTTCCTGGAGGAACACCTGCTACTTCAACTTTAAAAAATCCTTGGGTAACTTATGATTTACCAGGCACCTACAATGCCAAATTGGTTGCTACCAATTCAATAGGTGCAGATTCTATTACTTCAGCAGCCATAATAAATGTTTTTGGTGGAGGTGGAGGAATTGTATTTGAAGATGATTTTGAATCAAACTCTTTTACTACCAAAGGATGGACAATAAATGACTTAGATGGCGACATGGCAACTTGGGAGTTAGCTACTGTAGCGGGCAATGCACCAGGCTCAAATGCAGCAAGTGTTTTGCATTTTACTTATGCACCAGGCACAGGACAAAGGGATGAGCTGGTAACACCAGTTTTAGATTTTACCAATACCGTAAACACCAAATTGGAGTTTGAATATGCACATAGAAGAAGAGCGCAAGGTGTTAGAGATTCATTAATAATTTCTGTTTCTAATAATGGAGGCACAACTTACACAGATATTTTTATAGGTGCCGAAACTGGCGGTGGCGTTTGGGCTACTGGATTTTTTAATGCTGGTAGTTTTATTCCTCAACTAACGAGCGATTGGTGTTTTGATGGTTCTAATGGTGGAGTTGATGAATGTTTTACCATTGACTTAAGCGCTTTTGATGGCGATAATAACGTTCGTGTAAAATTCACATCTGTTAACGATAATGGGAATAATATATATTTAGATAATATTGTAATTGGTGATGGTTGTGGTGCGTTAGTAAACATTCCTCCTCAGGTTGGTTTCGATTCAGATTTTTCTTCTAACTGCGCACCTGTTACCGTCAGCTTTAGAGATAAATCATTGGGTTTACCTACTGAATGGTCATGGATTTTTCCTGGTGGGCAGCCTAGCACATCAGTGCAACCTAACCCAACAATTACTTATTATACGCCAGGAGTGTATGATGTAATTTTAGAAGTAACCAACATCAATGGAACCAATACCGATACTTTTGAAGCACATGTAAGTGTAGGCGATAGAAGCTACATGGAAATTGGAATAAACAGAGGATACGTTTGTGAAAATGGTACTTTGCAACTTTCATCTGGTGTGGGTAGCACTTACAGTTGGTCTCCAACAGCAAATTTAAATGCTGCAAATGTTCAAAATCCAATTTACAATGCGGGTGCCACTGGTTTACAAACCATATATTTAAATGGTATTGATACAGCAGGCTGTATTGTTAATGATTCAGTAATAATAGAAGTCGTAGATTGCGAAAACTTAGTTATACCAAATGCATTTTCTCCTAACAATGATGGAGTAAATGATACTTGGAATATTAAAGCCGCAGGTTTTCTATTTCCAGATAATAGTATTTCAATATTTAATAGATGGGGGCAAGAGGTATTTAACTATAATGGTTATACCAATGAGTGGGATGGTACCAATAGAGGTGAAAGATTGCCTGATGGAACCTACTATTATGTTTTAGATTTTAATGATGGTAGCGACAAAAAGGCAGGAAACGTTACTATTCTAAGATAAGTAAAAGCTACACCTTACGACTCAGCATTTTATTGGAAAGTGCTTTAAGTTCATCTATATGATTATTAGAGGCTTGCTTAATATTGGCTAAAGCTTCAAGCGACTTTTGGTAATACTCATTTTGCAAATCAATGGCCAATTGTTTAGCATTGTATTTGTTAAATAGGTTTACAACCTCTTTATATTTTTGCTCAAAACCTAAGTTTTTATTTGTATTGTAAAGGCTTGCAAGAGCTTTCTTATCTGTTTCGTTGGCATTGTTGTAAGTATATATGTACAACAACGTTCTTTTGTTTTGCTCAATATCACCACCAATTTTTTTACCAAACTCGGCCTCATTTCCATAAGTGTCTAACAAATCATCTTGCACTTGAAAAGCCATTCCTAAGTTTATCCCAAATGCATAAATGTTGTTACAATTTTCTTCTGTTGCGTTTGCTAGCATGGCTCCTATTTTTAATCCACTAGCAAAAAGCACCGCTGTTTTCAACTTTATCATTTTTAAGTACTCCTTCTCAGTTACCTCATCATTGTTTTCAAAGTTCATATCAAACTGCTGTCCTTCACATACTTCTACGGCTGTTTTCAAAAATTCATTAACTACAGCTAGTTTGGCGTTTTTAGCCTTTGTCATTAAATAAACAGCATGTGTTAACATTAAATCTCCCGATAACAAAGTGTTGTTTACTCCATAAACTTTATGTGCTGTAGGTTTGTTTCTGCGATTGTTGGCCTTATCCATTATATCATCATGCAATAATGAGAAATTGTGAAAAACCTCAATTCCATGGGCAAAGGGCAATGCATCAGTTGCATTTCCTGCAAACATATCGGTTGCAAAAAGCAAAAGTTTAGGCCTTAGTTTTTTCCCTCCCAAACTTAAAATATAATTAAGAGGCTCATAAACTTCTTTCGGATTGCCTTCTATTTTATTTGCCAAAACGTACGCTTCAAACAAATTACTTACATAATCTAACCTACCCATAATCCTATATACATTGAATTTTCATGCATTTGTTACTGAATTATATGAACTTTAGCCACAAGTTCAAAATGTTTATATGCCGAAAACAAATTTGAAGCCGAAAATAGTTGATATTAATAACTTATCTAGAAGTAAATCACCAACTTCTGAGATGCTGTTGTTAACTGAGGTCATTAACCAGTCTACCAGCCTTAAAATCCTTTTTAACGAAAAGGGTTTAGTAATTAGCAGCAATACCACAGCTCAGAAACTTTTAGGATATTCCAAAGCAAAAATCGTTACCAAAACCTTCTCGCATCTTTTCGATACCAAAAAAACGGTCAAACAATTGTTTAAACCTAAGAAAACTGAGGTTAAACAAAAATTAAAAATTTCAACCGCTCAAAATAAGTTAGTAGAAATAGAGGTTCGCTTTAACTTGATAAAACAATCAGACAGCAATTACGTGCTTGCCACTATAATACCTGCGCATTTAACTAGCAGCAAACTTGGCTTCAATTTATCACTTAAAGAAGTAATTAATGCTAGCTCAAATTTTATTTTTATCAAATCATTAGATGGTAAATTTTTAATGGTCAACAATGCTTTATCTAACTTTTTAAATTTAAAACAAAGAGATATTATTGGCCATACGGTTAATGATCTAAATATCGATAAAGAAGAAATTACGAGTTTTAATGTGCAGGATGCTGAGCTGTTATTATCAGGCAAAAAAATGGTTATCGCTGAAGAGTGCATTACCAATACTAAGTCTGGTGAAAAAAAGTGGTTCACAACCACCAAAACGTTAATAGATGGTCACTTTAGCCATCAGAGAAGCATTTTAGGCATTTCAACTGAAATTACTGAGGTAAAACTTATAAAACAAAGGTTAGCTGCTAATTCTATAAGTCAAGATATACAAAGGAATTTTTTAAAATTGGTAATAGATGCTAACCCCGCCCTTATTTATGTAAAAAACCTTGAAGGTCGCATTGTACTTGCAAATAAAGCCTATGGTGAGTTTATGGGTGTAGATGCCTCCGAAATGGTAGGTCTGCTCATTTCTGATTTCTTTTTTAATAAAAAAATCTTAAATCGTGTGAGCAAAGAAGACACCAAAATAATTGAAAGTAATAAAGCCTTTCAAAAATTAAACCATAAATTTAAGTGCCCTACCAATGGCAAACTTGGTTGGTACAATGTTACCAAAATACCCATACAAGGGCCAATACCCAAAATTTTAGTTGTTGCCAATGATGTAACCCAACTATATTACGCCAATAAAAAATTAAAATCACAAACTGAGAAACTTTCATCTTCTAACAGTGAGTTGGAGCAGTTTGCCTATATAGCCTCACATGATTTAAAAGAGCCTTTGCGCATGATAAGTAGCTATTTACAGTTGCTGCAAAACTGCATGGTTAGTGAATCAACTGATGCTCGTGATTATTTGCACTTTGCGCTTGATGGGGCTAATAGAATGCAACAATTAACAACAGATTTATTGCATTATTCAAGATTAGGTGCACGCTCAAAGCCATTTACTCAAGTTAACCTTAATGAGGTATTGGATGTGGTAAAGTTGAATCTGCGCAATAGTATAAGCGAAAATAACGCTACCATAATTCATAAAGAGTTACCTCAGGTAAAAGGCGATTTTACACAGCTAACACAGTTGTTTCAAAACTTAATTGAAAACGGTATAAAGTTTAAATCAAACCTAAAACCGATTATCAAAATTGAAGGGAAATCAAAAAATGATGAGGTTACCTTAACTTTTAAAGATAATGGCATTGGCATTGAGGAAGGCATGCAAGAAAGAATTTTCGAGATATTTCAGCGATTACACACCAAACAAGAATTTGCAGGAACAGGCATTGGATTGTCTATTTGTAAGAAAATAATAGAAAGACATGGTGGGAAAATTTGGATAAATGGTAACAAAAATCAAGGAACTACGTTTCATGCTACTATACATACATCATTAATTGAATAACTTTATATAAGTTAAATAAAAATATATAGTGAGTAACGGAGAATATATATACGAAATTTTGCTAGTTGAAGACAACCCAGGAGACATAAGGCTAACTCAAGAAGCAATGAAAGAGTCTAAATTTAACAACAACCTTAGCATAGCTACAGATGGTGTTGAAGCAATGAAATTTTTACACAAAAAAGGGGAATTTGAAAACGCACCCATGCCCGATTTGGTTTTGCTAGATTTAAACTTACCCAAAATGGATGGAAGAGAAGTTTTAGAACAAATGAAAAATGATGATGAGCTAAAAAAAATACCTGTTGTTATTTTAACGACTTCTAATGCTGAAAAAGACATTGCCAAAAGCTATGAGTTACATGCCAATTGTTACATAAATAAGCCTGTTGACTTAGAGCAATTTTTTGAAGTAGTTAGAACCATAGAAAACTATTGGTTTAATATTGTTAAGCTACCTAACAAAAACACGTCTACCGTATAAAGTATGAAGGTTGTAAAAGACATAGATGTTCTTCTAATTGAAGACAATGTAGGTGATGCCCGATTGGTGGAAATTTATTTAAAAGAAGCTAGCAGCGGCAGTTTTGCGGTTACCCATGCAGATACTTTAAAAAAGGGTATTGACTTGCTTAACACCGTACAATTTGACATAGTATTGCTTGATTTGTCATTGCCCGATAGCCATGGCATAGAAACTTTAACTCGAACAATAAGCGAACATCCTACAAAATCTATAATAGTTTTAACAGGTAATGAAAATGAAGAATTAGGTATTCAAGCAGTGCAACTTGGAGCACAAGACTTTTTATACAAAGGTAAAATTGATACTGGTGCGCTTACCAAATCAATTAGATATGCGATTGAGCGTGGTCGCATGCAGAGGCAAATTGGAACGTACTCCAAAGAAATTCAAATTAGTCAAGATCGGTTGTTGGAAGCCCAAAAAATGGCGCGTATAGGCAGCTATGAATACAATAGCATAAGCCAAGAGAAATATTGGAGTGATGAGTTTTACAGAATTTTAAATATTGAACCACAATCAATTGAACCTAATTTAGAAACATATTTAAAACACCTACCAAAAAGTGAACACGATAAAATTTACGAGATATTTAGTGGTACAGGAACTACTGAATCAATAACTTTTAGCCATACAATTACTGATGATGCAGGCAATGTAAAGTATGTTAGAAATAGCGCTAAAGTCGAATATTTTGAAGACAATAACTATCGTATTTATGGCACGTTACAAGATATTACAGAAAGTAAAAAAGCTGAAGAAGCACTTGTTGCAAGTGAAGAAAGATTTAGAACAATTGTAGAAAATTCTCAAGACCCTATATATGTTTCTACAGAAAAAGGTGAACTAATAGAATACAACCAAGCAATGGTAAAACTACTTGGCTATAGTGCTGAAGAGCTGTTGAGTATGGATATGGCGCAACTTTACAAATCTGACAAAGAAAGAAATAAGTTTAAAACTGACATTGGGCTAAACGGTACAATTAAGGATTATGAAGTAGAACTGGTTGATAAATATGGTAAATCTATTCAATGCTTATTATCAGCTAAAACTTGGCATGATGAAAATGGAAAAGTTTTTGGCTACCAAGGAATAATAAGAGATGTAACGGAACAGCGAAAAAATGAAGAGCTAAAGAAACAAAAAGAGGTGGCTGAGCGTTCGGCAAAGTTAAAAGAGCTTTTTTTAGCTAATATGAGTCATGAAATAAGAACACCGCTAAATGTTATTATAGGCATGGGGCATTTACTTAATGACACTAAATTATCTGACCATCAAAAAGAATATTTAAATGGTTTAATGCTTTCAGGCCAAAACCTGCTCAAAATTGTATCTGACATACTCGATTTTTCTAAAATTGAAGCTGGCAAATTAGAAATAGAAAAAGGCAAATTTGATTTAGAGAATATTATTGAAGAAATAATTAAAACCTATAAGTTTAAGGCAATTGATAAAAATTTAAAGTTTTACACCCAGTTAGATACTTCCATTCCAAGGTTTGTTATTGGTGACTCTACCCGACTTAACCAGGTACTGTTAAACTTAGTAAGCAATGCAATTAAGTATACAGATGATGGCAGTGTAACCCTTAAAACAGACCTTGCTAAAGAAACCGAAAATGAAGTGTTTGTAACATTTGAAGTCAGCGATACTGGCATAGGTATTAGTGAAACAAAAAAAGAAGAAATTTTTGAAAGTTTTACCCAAGTGAGTTCCGATTTTAAACGAAAAGTAGGTGGCACAGGCTTGGGACTTACCATTGTAAAAGAAATAATTGGTATGCTTGGTGGGGAAATTGAAGTTGACACCAAGTTGGGCAAAGGCAGCTCATTTAGCTTTACTGTACCATTTGAAAAAGCTACGCAAGTTATTGAGCAAAACGACAAGGTTAAAGTAGGCATGCCTGATACAGTCAAAGATATAGGCGCAATTAAAATATTAATGGTAGAAGATCATAAACTCAACCAAATAGTTTCTAAAAACCTATTATTTAAATGGTGGAAAGATATTGAATTGGATATTGCCGACAATGGTAAAATAGCCATTGAAAAAATGGAGAACAATAGTTACGATTTAATTTTAATGGACATACAAATGCCTGAAATGGATGGTTATGAAACCACAGAATATATTAGAACCCAATTTACCGGTGAGCAAGCAAAAACACCAATAATTGCAATGACAGCTCATGCCTTAAAAGAAGAAAGAGATAAATGTTTTAATGTTGGTATGAATGATTTTTTAACCAAGCCACTAAATCCTTACCTCCTATCTGAAAAAATTGTTAACGTACTCCAATTAAATAACAGCACAAAAGCAATTGTTGTAGAGGAGCCTGTTGAAAATTTTAATGCCTTTGATGGAACTGAACAAGAACCATTGCTTAACCTTGAGTATTTAGGAAACTTAGCAGGTGGCGACATTGAACTTAAGTTACAAATGATTGATACCATGTTACATGATTTGCCCAACGAATTGCAAAGTTTAAATGAAGCATTCACCACAAAAAACTGGGATGATGTGCGTGCAATTACTCATAAAATGAAATCTACAGTAGCATACCTTGGGGTTAAAACTATAGAAAATGATGTTATTAAAGTTTTAGAATCATCTAGAATGAAAGAAAATTTGAATACTTTAGACCCTCATATAAAAAAAATACAAGATACTTTTAAATTAGCCTTAATAGAATTACAAAAACAAAGAGAAACATTACAAGAAGCTTAAATTATTACCGTGAGTAAAAAAATATTAATGATTGATGATGACGAAATCATCTTAAACGCCATGAAAAATATGCTAACCAAAGAAGGCTATGAGGTAGAAACCACTACTGATGGAACTAAGGTAGAAGGCATATTAGAGAATGATCAAATAGATTTATTGATTACAGATATAATGATGCCGTTTGTTTCGGGCATTGAGCTATTGAGTAAAATAAAGGAAGAGGAGAAGTATAAAAAACTTCCTATTATCATTGTTTCTGCATTAGATCAAAAAGAAGTAATTCTTACTGCTTTTGAATTAGGTGCAGAAGACTTTATTAAAAAACCAGTTAGTTTGGATGAAGTAATCATTCGTGTAAAAAAAGCAATTGGATAAATTTTTAGAGTAAAAAATTAGTTTCTCAATATTATTTCCTTTCTTGTAGAGCATGTCAGGCTCATTTTCTAATTACGACATATTACAATCAATTATTGATACCCTTAAAGATGGTATTATAGTGGCTAATAAATCGGGAGATTTTTTGCTATTTAACCCTGCTGCGCGTAAAATTGCAGGCATTACCAACGCTACCGCCACCTTAGAAGAATGGACAACTAATTATGGCATATATTTAGCTGACGGTTTTACTCCATTTCCACCAGAGCGTTTACCTTTAGCTAGAGCGGTAAAAGGTTTAAAAACTGATGATGTTACCATGTACATTCAAAACAATGAGGTAGAAGGCGCATATATTATGGCTTCTGGCTCTCCATTAGTAGATAACTCGGGGAAACACATTGGTGGCTTGGTAGTTGTTAGAGACATTACCACCACAGTGCAAACAGAAGAGGCACTTAAAACCAGTGAAGAAAAGTATCGTATTCTTTTCAAAAACTCAAATGATGCTATTTATATAAGCTCGCGAAATGGGCAATTGTTAGATGCCAACGATTCGTTTTTGAAATTGTTTGGCTACGATTTAAGCGACTTAATAGGCACTGGTGTTTCTAGTCTTTACAAAAGTCCCGAACAAAGAAGTGATCTGTTGTCAGAAATTGAACTGAAAGGAGAGGTTAAAGACTATGAAATTACCCTTAAAAAAAAGGACGGCACCGAGTTTCAAAGTTTGTTATCAGCAACTATTAGGATTGACGAATCTAACCAAATAGTTGGCTATCAGGGTATTATTAGAGATATTACCGTTAGGTTGCAGGCCCAAGAACTTATGCGAGAAATGGAATTGGCCGAAAAACAAAATAAGTTTAAAGATCAGTTTTTAGCGAATATGAGTCATGAAATACGAACTCCTATGAATGCCATTTTGGGTTTACTAAACCTCACCTTAAATACTCAATTGCAACCTAAGCAAGAAAAATACTTAAAATCGATAAAAGCATCTTCTGAAAATTTGTTAGAAATTATTAACGAAATATTAGATTACTCTAAGTTGGAAGCTGGTAAAATGGAAATTAACAATGAGCCTTTTACCATTAGAAAGGTAATTGAAGAAACCACTTTTCCTTTGGCTTTAAAAGCCCAAGAAAAAAAGCTTTTGTTAAAAACTAATATAAGTGATAAGGTACCTGAAGTGCTAATTGGCGATTGGGGTAAACTCATTCAAATACTTAACAACTTAATAGGCAATGCCATAAAGTTTACCCATTATGGTGAAATTAATTTGAAAGTTTGGGTGCTCGATGGTGATAGGCAACAATGCACCTTGGCATTTGAAGTAACAGATACCGGTATTGGTATAAGTGAAGATAAACTTGAAAGTGTATTCTCAAGTTTTACTCAAATACAAGAAGCCGGAAGTCGTAAAACGCAAGGTACAGGACTAGGCTTACCCATTACAAAAAAATTGATTGATGCCTTGGGAGGCAGCATTGGCGTAAAGAGCAAGTTACATATAGGCTCATCATTTAGCTTTACTTTAAGATATAAGAAAGCAAAAAAAGGCACTGCACCAGCCGAAAGAAAATCGGAAATAAATGAATTAAAAATTGTAGACGCAGGTACGGTAAGAATTTTAATTGCTGAAGACCATATCATAAATCAAGAAGTAGCAAAAGATATTATTTTAAGTTGGTGGCCAGATGCTTACATAGAAATTGCCGATAATGGCAAAATTGCTTTAGAAAAACTACTCATTAATCCGTTCGACATTATTTTAATGGACATACAAATGCCCGAAATGGATGGTTACGAAACCACCAAACACATAAGAAAAGATTTTCATGGTCCAATGAAAAACATTCCAATAATAGCATTAACAGCTCATGCCACTCCTGCAGATGCTGAGAAGTGTTTAATTGCTGGTATGAACGACTATGTTTCAAAGCCATTTCAACCATCTGATTTACATAATAAAATGATTCACCACTTAACTAAAAACGGGTTTAAATTAAAGCATGCCATTGAAACTGGTGATGAAAACAAAACGCCTATTATTGAAGCCTTGAAAAATGCTAAATTAGATTTAAGTTATTTAGAAAGCATAACAGGTGGTAGCCCAGAAATAACCGCTAAAATGATTAATCTATTGCTTGATGAAACACCTATAGAAATAAATCAAATGGAAGAATACGTTAAAGAAAAAAATTGGGATAGGCTTAGGGCAATTGCGCATAAAATGAAATCATCCGTTAACTTTATGGGATTGCAATACTTAAAGGAAGATTTGCTATTCATTGAAAAATCAGCTGAAAACAACGAAAATTTAGATATTCTACCAAAAAAAGTTACCCATATCTCTAAAGTTTGTAATATTGCATTGGTTGAATTGAAAAAACACTTAGAACAGCTCTAAAGCATAAAACACGAACTATGGCTACGAAAATATTTTTAATTGATGATGATATAAAGTATTTAACACTTTTAAAGTTTCATATTGAAGAGAACGTAAAACATCCAATTGATGTGCACATATTTGCTTATGGCGAAAACGCTCTGGATAAACTAGATCTAAATCCTGAAATTGTGATTATTGATTATTACTTAGATGGTATAAATGAAAATGCAGCTAACGGTGTTGAAATTACTAGAAGAATTAAAGATAAATTGCCAACTGCACATGTAGTTTTAATAACAAGTAAAGATGAAGTTAGCATTGTAAAAGATAGCTTAGAAAAAGGTGCTTACTCGTTTATCAGTAAAACAGATACTACATTTTTAAAAGTGCACAACACCATAAATAACATTATTAAATACGCATTGTAATAACAATTTTTTGGCGTTAATCAACCAATGCCAATTCAATTTGTCTTCTTTCTAAATCGGTTTTAACAACTGATACCGTTACATCATCACCAAAACTATAAGTGGTGCCAGTAGTTAAATCTACCAATTGTAAATTGCGCTCATCATAGCGCACATCTCCATCTCCTATGGTAGTTGATGGTACCTTGCCTTCTATTTTAAGCTCGGTTAATTCAACAAAAATTCCGCTGCTAATTATGCCAACTACTGTTCCTTCAAAAGTTTTACCAATGTGCTTATTCATAAACTCCACCTGTTTATACTTTACACTTTCTCTCTCGGCATCCATGGCCTGTCGTTCCATTTTTGATGAATGCTTACAATCTTTTTCAATTAAACTTTTACTATTTCCACTTGGCATGTCCTCATCTAATCTTTGTTGTAACAATCTGTGCAACATCACATCCGGATATCTACGGATGGGTGAGGTAAAGTGAGAATAGTATTCAAATGACAAGCCGTAATGCCCAATATTGTTTGTACCATAGTATGCTTTAGACATGGCTCGCATAGCCAATTGCTCAAACACAAAATATTCGGGTTTTTCCTTACTGCTTTCCATTAATTTATTTATTGAAAATGCAATTTTATTGGGTTCATGCAGGTTTAGTTTGTAACCCATTTTATGTGCCATCATAGATAGGTTTCCTAACTTATCCATATCTGGCCAATCATGATTTCTATAAACAGCTAAGCCTTGCCAGTTTTTAGTATCCTTGCTTAAAAACATAGATACTCTTTTGTTGGCCAACAACATAAACTCTTCAATTAGTTTATGGGCATCAAAGCGCTCTTTCACGTACATTTTAATTGGCACGGCGTTGTCATCTAACTCAAACCTGTACTCAATAGAATCAAAATTAATTGCTCCTGCCCTCATTCTTTCTGAACGCAACTTTTTAGCAATTTGATTTAACTTGCCCAACTCTTTGGCAAATTTACCATTGCCCGAATCCATATTTTTTTGAGCCGACTCATACGTAAATCTATGGTCGCTATAAATAATTGTTCTACCAAACCACTCATTTTCCACTTTACCACTGCTGCCTAATTCAAAAACAGCTGCAAAGCACAATTTCTCTTCTTTTGGTCTTAACGAGCAAACCTTGTTCGATAGCTTTTCTGGCAACATAGGCAAAACTCTATCAACTAAGTAAACTGATGTTGCTCTTTCTTTAGCCTCTTTATCTAAATCTGAATCGGGTAAAACATAATGGCTAACATCTGCTATGTGAATGCCCACCTCAATATTGCCATTGTCTAGCTCAACATAACTTAAAGCATCATCAAAATCTTTGGCATCTATAGGGTCAATAGTAAATGTTTGAACCTCTCTAAAATCGCGGCGCTTATCTATTTCCTTTTGTGTTATAGATTCATCAATGTCTTCTGCTGCTTGCAAGGCTTTTTTAGAAAATGAAAGTGGAAAACCATTTTCCACCAAAATCATCTTCATTTCTTCATCACTTTCATTAACGCCCTCAATTACCTCTACTATGGTGCCTTCAGGGTTTTTATTACCCTGCATCCAAACATCAATGCGAGCTACTACCTTATCGCCATCTTTGGCTTTATTAATTTTATTATGCGGCACAAAAATATCAACCGTAATATTTTGATTTTTGGGGATTACAAAGCCATACTCACCTACCTGCTGAAAAACGCCAACAAACTCACTGGTATTTCTTTCAACTATATGTTCAACCCTACCTTCTACCCTTCTTTTCGATTTTTTGAAAATGGAAACTTTAACTCTATCGCCATGCAGCGCGGTATTTAAAAAATGGTTAAGTACAAAAATATCGCTATCAAACTCATTGGTGATTATATATGCATGGCCAGCCCTTGTAGCGTCTACCACGCCTTCATATAACTTTTGTGAACCACTGGTTTTTTTGCCAAGTATTAACTTACCTGTAGAGGTTATACTTAATTTTTCTTTTTGCACTAAAAACTGAATGGCTTGGGCAGCTCTATCTTTACTTACCGAGCCTTCCAACTCTTTAAACACTCTTTTAAAAGACAACTCTTTGTGCCTTTTTAGCATAAAGAGTTTTATAACTTTCGTTTGAATTATAGAATCACCGCTTGGCGAGTGTTTAGTTGTAGATTTTTTCTTTTTTCTAGCCATTACATAGTAACTTCCCAAACATCACTAATGTTATGCCAATCATTAAACATTTCCTTGCCACCTCTTTCCTTCCAATCACTATCAATGGTTAGTTTTGAGCTAATACCACCTCTTGGGTTGCAAACCATTACCATCCTTAACCTCACAGGGTCATATTTTTCCATTAAATGATCATAAAAAATGTTTATCAAACGTTCGTATGATACTATAATGTTTCTTAGCTGATATGCGTACAACTTTAAAGATTTTAGTTCTATAATTTTTTTTCCTGGATAAAAGGTTAAAAATATGGTTGCAAAATCAGGTTGCTCATTAACGCCCAAAAAAGTGAACTCAGGAATTTTTATTTTTATTTCATAAGCTCCATTACTTGGGTTTGGAATTGACTTTAATAGGTTTCCATCAATTTCTTTATAAAGTTTTATTTTACTCATAATTTTTACTATTGCTTATTATTGTTACAATATTAAACATTATTGAACAACCTACGTATAAGAACTTACCCACTTGACATAGACCGCAAAAAAACTTAACTTTAAGAGAACCATAGCTAGTAATTCCTCATGCTAACGCCACATACCAAAACCAACACTAAGCATATTGATTTAGTTTATAAAAACTTAATCGATAAACTTCCGTTTGCAGTTAGCTATGTTGATGACAAATTGATTTATCAATTTGTTAATAACCAGTATTGTAAGTGGTTTAACATTGCGCCCTATGAAGTAATTGGCAAGAGCATAAAGGAGCGTTTATTAGCCAGCAGCGCTAGCGAAATTTTACCTAATATTTTAGATGCATTAAGTGGTAACAGTTTATCTTATTCAACCAATACCAATTATGCTAACGGGCAATCGTTTAAAACTGAAATAGAATTAATACCCAACACAGTTAATGGCCATACCATAGGTGTTTACATTTTAATAAAAGATATTACCGAAATACTGGCACACCAAAAAAAGGTAGAAAAGTTTTACCTAGATAAACAAAAGCTCAAATCTATTTTTGAAAACAACAGTGTGGGTATGCTTGTAACAAATTTAGATGAAGATATTGTTGAAGTAAATAAAGCCATTTGCACTGCTTTAGGCTACACCAAAACAGAAATAATTAATAAGAAATTGAGGCAGTTTATGGATCCAAATCAGGAGATTTTGGGACCCAAAGAAACTGCCAATCTGTTAAGAGATAAAAAGCAAAAATTTAGTGTTAATCGCATATTTCTATCTAAAAATAGTAAAAAAATATATTGTAGAGTAAACGTTTCGGGCATTTATGACAGTGAAGGTGAATTGGTAAACCAAGTTGGTATTATTGAAGACATTTCTGAACAAAAAAAATTAGAATTAGAATTAATAAAAAGAGAGAGGAGGTTTCAAAAAATTGTTGAAACCATGTCTGAGGGTTTGATCTTTGTGGATAACAATCGAACGGTTCAATTTGCTAATAATAAGTACATGCAACTAACCGGATATAATATAGAAGACTTGTATGGAAAAGATGTGGCGCAAATGATTGATGAAGAACTCTCTAGTGATGCTTATAAAGACTTTAAAAAATCTAACAAACTTGAGGGAATAGAAATAGCAGTGAAAACCGCAAATGGCAACATACAGCACCATCTTATAAGTAGGGCTCCTATATTTGATATGCCTGAACAAACTATAGGTTTTGTTGAAGTACATACCAATATTACCGAGTTAAGAGAAACGCAAACAAAAATAAAAATTGCCAATGCAATGCTTGAAGACAAGGTTGAGCAAAGAACCAAGGCGTTGAAATATTCAAACGAGCAATTGGAGCAATTTGCTTACGTTATATCGCACGATTTAAAGGAGCCATTACGAATGATTTCTAACTATATACAATTGTTAGAAGGACAAGATGCTGTTTCGGCATGTGATGCGTCAAAAGAGTATATGGATTTTATTGCAGATGGAGCAAATAGAATGCGCAGTTTGCTTGAAGGAATTTTGCAATATTCTCGCATAAACACAAAAAAAGAAGCGTTTTCTGAGGTAAATGTGAACCAAACGCTTGAGCATTTAGAGGTAATTTTTAAAAGCAAGTTAGAAGATGCAGATGGTGTTTTAACATATCCCAACAACCTTCCAAAAATTAAAGGCGATAAATTTCAGATACATCAATTGTTTCAAAACCTAATTTCTAACGCATTAAAATTTACCCATAACAAGCCAATTGTTAAAATTAACTGCGTTGAACATTCAAACGAATTTGTTTTTACAGTTAGTGATAATGGCATTGGTATTGAAAAACAATTTGAAGAACGCATTTTTAAAATGTTTCAAAGATTGCATACCAGAAAAGAGTTTAGTGGCCATGGCATAGGTTTAACCATCTGTAAAAACATTGTTGAAAGACATGGCGGAGAGCTTTCAGTTAGTAGTGAAAAAGATGTTGGTACAACTTTTACCTTTAGCATTGAAAAGCAAAAGAGTTAAATTTTAGCAGGTTGCAATAATTATTTGTAATTTTAGTTTAAGTAAAAACCATATTAAATAATGAAGTACTTAATTTTCGCCTTAATAATACCTGCCCTTATATTAACCTCTTGCACCAAAGAAAACATTACCATTAATGAAGATTCTGAAACCTCTGTATACAACAGAGCAATGATTACCGGAAAATGGAATGTTGAAGAAATTACCACAAAGCTATTTAATGGGCAACAGTTGGTAAGCAATGAATCGGAGCTATTTGGAGAGGGAAATAATGGTTTAAAGAGTGAAATTATTTATCAATCAAATGGAGATTTTGCAAAGTATCAATTTGAAGCTACAGCACCTAGTCCTGAAACTTATTATGGAGGCTGCGATTATTATAATATAAAAGAGAACATGCTATACATGTCAACCTTTGGTGGCTATAATGGTTACATTAATGAGCTCAATGAAAAAACATTGTCTTTTACAATGGTGCAAGTTGATGGCAACAATCAATTACATAAAGTTTATAGATTAAATAGATCAACTGATGTTTTTTCAGTTACCCATTAAAGCAAAATATTTAAAGAATTTATAAGGGGGATTACACAGTTAATCCCCTTTCCTTTGCGCGTTGTTTTATATCGGCCAATTCGCCTTTTGGTATTGCCGAAATTAACTTTTGAGTATATTCTCGTTGTGGGTTATTGTAAATTTCATCAGCAGCACCCATTTCTTCAATTTTACCTTGGTTCATCACAATCATTCTATCGCTCATAAACTTAACAACCGATAAATCATGAGATATAAATATGTAGGTAAAATCAAATTCGCTTCTTAACTTAATTAGCAAGTTTAGCACTTGTGCTTGCACAGAAACATCTAATGCAGAAACTGACTCATCACAAATAATAAAACTTGGGTTTAGCGCCAAAGCTCGGGCAATACAAATTCTTTGGCGTTGCCCACCAGAAAATTCATGTGGGTAACGGCTGTAATGGCTGCCCAACAAACCTACTTTTTCAAGTAACTCTTTAACAATATCTTTACGCTCTGCATCATTGCTGTGCAAACCATGCACTTGCATAGGCTCCAATATGGCATTACCAATGGTTAACCTAGGGTTTAATGATGAGTATGGATCTTGAAAAATTATTTGCATTTCCTTTCTCAAATCTTTCATATCAGAACTAGAAAGATCGAAAAGGTTGCGTCCTTTGTAAATTACCTCACCATCATGTTGAGGAGCTAAGCGTAAAATTGTTCTACCCAAGGTTGTTTTACCACAACCCGACTCACCTACCAAACCTAAAGTTTCGCCAGGGTACACGTCAAAAGTAACATCATCAACGGCTTTTACATAGTCCAATACCTTTCCAAAAAAGTTCTTTTTTGAAGGAAAGTAAGTTTTAAGATTTTTTACTTCTAAAATTGGCTGCTTAGCTTGTAAGTCTACTAATCGCTTTTGTGTTGTTTGTGGAGTTATAATTACTGAATTAATAATTTCATCTACTGAGGCTTCTAGCTCAATCAACTCCCCATTTTCTTCTTTCATAAAATTAGAAACGGTAGGTAGCTTGCTATACCTTTTGCCTAGTGGCGGACGGCATGCTAACAAGCCCTTAGTGTAGGGATGTTTTGGATTAGAGAAAATTTCATAAATAGTACCTTGCTCAACAATTTTACCACGGTACATTACAATAACCCTATCAGCAATTTCGGCAATTACCCCTAAATCGTGGGTAATAAAAATTATTGAGGTATCATTTTCATCACGCAAATTGCGCATTAAATCTAAAATAGTGTCTTGCACAGTTACATCTAATGCAGTAGTTGGTTCATCTGCTATTAAAATACCAGGGTCGCAGCTCAAAGCCATGGCAATCATAACCCTTTGCTTTTGGCCACCTGATAATTGATGCGGATAAGCTCTTAAAATTCTTTCGGGTGTGGGTAATTGTACTTTTTCAAAAAGGTCTAATGTTTTTTTAGCAGCTGCATCCTTGCTCATGCCTTTATGCAGCCTTAATGATTCCATTACTTGATCGCCACAGGTAAAAACGGGATTTAATGAGGTCATTGGCTCTTGAAAAATCATAGAAATTTCATTACCTCTATACTTTCTCATCTTGTTTTCTGGAAGGGTAACCAAATCTACTGGTGCCTTATCTTTTTGATGGTAAATTATTTGACCGCCTGCAATTTTGCCTGGAGGCTGTGGTATTAAACGCATAACTGACAATGATGTAACTGATTTACCCGACCCAGACTCTCCCACAATACCTATGGTTTCACCCCGATTTAATGTAAAACTAACATCATTCACCGCTCGAACGGTTCCTTCTTCAGTTTTAAAAATTGTTTCTAAATTCTTTACCTCTAATAAAACTTTATCACTCATTACTATCTTTTAACACCTTTAAATTTAATCTAATATTCAATACTCGCAAAGTCATTCTTCCACCACTACAATCTTATTTTTAGCGTAAGGTTTATTTCCTTTCATAGTTTGTAATAGCTGAACCACCGTTATCACATCATTACAACAATATTTAGCTATTCTTTGTAAATCATCATCTTGCCAATAAACCCGCGCTACATCACTACCATCTATATCTTCTTTAGGGCTTTTTAAACCAAAAATTTCGGCCAATAACTTTAATGAAGTGTAATTTTTATAATCACCAAACTTCCACAATTGCATAGTGTCAATATGATTTACTTCCCAAGGTTTCTTACCCGATAAGTCAATTATTGCAGGCAACTTTATTCCATTTATTAACATTCTTCTGCATAAAAATGGTATGTCAAACTCTTTAATGTTGTGTCCGCCTAAAAACGAATGTGGACCATTAAAGTAGTTTCTCAGCAAATTAGCCAATTCATTTAACACCACTTTTTCATCTTTATCAGCAATAGATTTTATTCTCAAATGTTCACCATCTTCAGTACTAACAAAACCCAATGAAACGCAAATAACCTTACCAAACTCTGCATATATGCCTGCTCGCTCATAAGCTTCTGTAACAGTTTCGTTGCTTCTTGATATAAATTTTGCCTTATGCTCCCAAAGCTTTTGCATTTTGGGAGGCAGCAAATTGTAGCTAGGATATTGAGGTACAGTTTCAATATCGATAAACAGTATTTGCCTAATATTTATGTTTTGAAGCATTGATGGTTTACAAAGTTGATAAATATTGTTACAATATAACTCCAATATTCATTTATTTTAGGCACTTAATTAGCTTTAATGAGTTCAACAAATTCTATTAACAAATTTTTAATCGTACTAGTAGTAGTGCTATTTGTAATAAGTGGTTTTCTTTTAGTAAATAATTATAACCTTAAAAAGGTAAAAGACATAGTTGAAAAACAATTTTACTTTGTTGACTCCCTCAAATCTAATTTACATGATGAGTATGATGAGGCTATTTTAGATTTAGAAAGATATAAAGGAGAAAATGCAGAGCTCAACGCATTTATTAGTGCCAAACAAGATGAGGTAAGGGAGCAAAAAAAGCAAATTGAAACCTTGTTAAGAGATAATAAATTGGATGATGCAAAACTAGCGGAGGCTTCTAATAAAATTGCTGATTTAAGAAAAAATAACGTGATTTATATAAATCAAATAGACTCGTTAACCGTTTTTAACTACTCATTATTAAAAGAAAACCAAACCCTAAAATATGATTTGGTAGAAGAGCAAGAAAACAGTGCATCTCTCCAGGCCTCTAATACCGATTTAATTGGCAAGGTAAATATTGCTTCACTTATAAAAGTTAGTAAAATAAGCGGTATTGGCCTAAACCTTAAAGGCGATTCAAAAGAAAAAGAAACCATGAGAGCCAAAAAATCTGATGAATTAAAAATTTGCTTTCAACTAGACGCCAATAGAATAAGCACCTCTGGCAATAAACCATTTTACGTTAGCATTGAAAGCCCTTTGGGTAAAGTTTTAAAAAGCACTGAGTATGGCAATGGTAGTTTTATAGAACGTGAAAGCGAAAGTGAAAGAGAATATTCGAGAAGATTTGTATTGCCCTATGATAAAAATGATAAATATGCTTGCATGAAATGGAAGCAAAACGAACCTTATGAAAGTGGAACATATATTATTACCTACTTCCAAAATGGATATGAAACAGGTAAAGGTATGTTTAACTTAAAATGATTTTGCAAAAATTGCGTTATAAATAAAAACTAAACATGGCTGCCTCATCACGTGAAAAATTTTATTTAGTATTGGTTATTGCACTTTTAGCAATAAGCGGTTTCTTATTATTCAACAACTTTCAACTTAAAAAAGAAAGTGTAACCTCTTATGAACAATTTGAGTTTGTTGACTCCATTAAAAACAATTTAGAAATTGAGTTTGATGAAGCCATTTTAGACTTAGAGAGATATAAAGGTGAAAATGAAGAACTCAATGATTTAATTGAAGAAAAACAAGAAGAAATAAAGACTCAAAAAACAAAAATTGACAATTTATTGGCTGAAGGCCGTAGAGATAAATCGAAAATTACTGAGGCCAATGCGCTTATCAAACAATTGCAGATAAATAGAACTTACTTTATAAATCAAGTTGATTCGCTTACCACCATTTCACAAACTTTATTTGTAGAAAAGAAAAATTTAGAGGTTGAATTGGTTGAAGAAAAGGAGCAAAAAACGCAGCTTGTTGAAGAAAAAAAGGTATTAACAGAACAAAAACAAAAATTAGAAGCTACGGTTAACCTAGGCTCTATTTTAAAAGCTAGTGCAGTTAACGGCATTGGTATAAACACCAAAAACAGTGGTAAAGAAAAAGAAACTTTTAGAGCAAAAAAAGCTGATAAACTCAAAATATGTTTTGAGCTAAATGCAAATCGAATTGCTGCAGCGGGTAAAAAATCAATCTACCTGCAGTTAACTAAACCCAATGGCACTATTGCTACCTCTGGTAACTATAAAAATGGAAGTTTTGAAGATGCCAAATTTAAAGCTAAGGTTAACTATTCGCGTAGTTTTTTGGTAGATTACACCAACAGTTCAAAGGTGGTTTGCCTATTTTGGGAGCAAGAAGGTGAGTACTTGTCAGGTAAGTATGATATTGATCTATATCAAGCAGGTTACCCTATAGGAAATGGCCAATTTGAGTTAAAGTAGCATTTGTGCTTAGTTGGCTCTATTTTTGCACCTTAATTGAACACAATAATAAGTATTATGAAAAACATTTTATTGGTAGCTATTGTAAGTTGCTTATTTATAGCTGGATATGCGCAAGATGCAGAGTTTAACTATTATGAAGATTACGCTAAAATTTTAAACGGTGCTAATAACACCAATAGCGACTTTTACTTTCCTGAATTATACCACAAGTTTCAGAATAACCCAGACAAAATGTCTAATTATGAGGTAATTACAATGATGGCTTCCTTTACTGGTACAAAAGCATACCAACCATCCAAAACAAAAAAGTTGGAAAACCGAATTATATATGCTGTTGATAAAAAAAATAATGAACTGGCATATAAAACAGCTCAAGAAATTTTAGAGTACAACCCTATAAATTTAACAGCCCTTTGTGCGTTAGAGTACGCTCATTATAAAATTTATGGAGATAGTTTAGACAAACATACCAAGCAGGTTTACATGATAATGAATGCTATTGAGTTTAGTGGAGACGGTACTGAGAATAAACCTTACTTTGTTGTTAATACCCGTGACCATATTACCTATTTTAGAATGAAGGGCTATCATTTAACGCATGTAAGTTCTGGTACAGATGCTTACGAAAATCAAGTTGCATTTTATGGTTACAGCATTGATGGAGAATACCAAGGCATTCTATACTTTTTTAGTGAACACATGTTAGATAGAGCAGCCGGAGCGGCCAAAATGAAAATATTTGCTGATGAGTGGAAAAATGCCGTAGAAAAAGAGGAAGAAAAATAAGCTAAAAAATAGCTCTCAATTGCATTTGACCAGTATGTGTAGTAATTGCATCTACATTTCTACCATCATATAAAATACTCAACTGAATATTTTTTGCTACGCGTTTATCTAAATTTACCGACCACAAATAGTTAGCGCCAGGCAGTAAACCTTGCAGTATTACGTAAGCTACTGAATTACCCGTATTGCCATTAAATTTCACATTGTTTATAGCCAATCTAGTTGACACTGTACTTTTAGCCAATACATTGTACTTTAACTCCCACGCTACTTCATTTTTAAACATTTTTTGATTGCCTAAACTTGGCATATTTTTAATTTCGGTGTAACCATAACCTACTGATGTACGGAAACTTGTATTAGGCTGGTAAGTAATTTTTGGCTCTATCTCATTTTCATCTAAATGATAATTTTTATTCGTAAAAACTTCACTGTTAAACCTCCTAAACTTCATTGTAGCTTCTACATCTAACTTAAAAGATGGTAGAAATTGCCACTTAAGTTTTACTCCATGAGATGCATTATTGCGTTGCTCATTACCCGTGGTTAAAACCGACTTGTTAAACAATTGAGAAATATTATAATCAACCGTAAAATTGGGATTTAACCTGTTAAAATATAGCGTGTTTTGTATGTTGGTTTGAGTTGCCACCAAAGAGCTATCAGCCACATTTAATTGAAACGGATTTATGGGATTTACCCCATCATGATTTAACGTTTTTCTATTTATTCTAGCAATAAATCTATCAGAAAAACGGGCAATGGTTTTCTTTAAACCTCCAATATCACTCTTATTCCATATGGCTTTTGGACTTATGGTTGTTGAGTGATTTAATTGCACTTGAAAGGCCTTTATAAAATCACTACTAGGCACTAACAATCTCAAATAATTTGCCGTATCAGGAAAAGCAGAAATCTCAAACTCATCTAATTCTTGCACTTTATTTCCGTTATAATCTATCCACACATAATTGCCTTGGCCAGCTTCTACATCTTGGTATACAAACTCTTTTACGGCTTCTTTGCCACTAGCCAACTCATAGCTTGTATTACTTTTCCATAGCCCTTTAAATGCTTTGTTGTTATACTCTACCCTTCCCAAAATATGATCTTCATTTTGTAAAGCAGTTAAAGAAGTGTCTACAATTTGTAAATCTCTATAAGTCAAATTCCATCTAAGCGAATGGGCTTTCCATTTATTTAAAGTACCAGTGGCTGTAGCTGTATTGCCAATACTAAACTTATCTAAATTATTGTTTTTAACGCCAAAATCTAGTCTTCTTTTTACTTCAAAATAAGCGGTGTTGGGTTGATTTGATTCGCTTCTTAAATAAACCTTAAACTCATCAAACGCAAAACTTTGTTGTAACAATGAGTCGGTGTTTATTGATGTTATTTTTTTTCTCTCTTCCAAAAAGCCCGCCCCCAATTGCCAGTTGCTCAGCTTTTTAAATGTTCTAGCCAACTCTATTTCTGGTCTTGAAAATGTTGTATTGTCTGCAGTAGTTTTCGCAATCAAAATGTTTTCTCTTGCCTTAAATAACCAACCATTTTTTGATATACTTAAGCCCAAATCATTTTTAACACCTTGGTAAATACTACCCTTTGTAAAAGCACTAGCATCCCAACTAAAATTACCCCATTTGTTGCGTATTAAATTAAATTTAGCATTGTACAAGTTTTCATCTGCGCTCGCATTTACTTGCTCTAACGACCAATCGCGCTGAAACTCTTGATTGCGATAATTTTCTATTGCATTAAATCTATTGTTTACATACTCATAGTTTAAGGCCGATTTTAAAATCCAATCTTCATTTGATTTAGATAGCACCTTGTCATTTTCAAAAAAGGTGGTAAATGCCATTCCTTTGTTTTGGGTTTTACCTATGCTAGAAAATGTATTTCTATCAAAATTAGAAAAAGCCATTTCGGCTCCAACTACATTTCGTTTGTTTAGCTTATAGGTAAACCTTGAAGTAATTAACTGTTGCAGCTTAGGTGTAACTATACTTCTAAAAGGTATAAAATTTCCATTACCAGGGCCAACCCATTCAAATATTTTGCCATTGGCTATTGAGTTGGTTTCGTTATAACTCCCATTGCCTATGCCTACTTCAGTAAAGTTTACCAAAAACATTGCCGAATCAGGGTTGCTCGAGTATATGAAAATACTATCATAAAAAATTCCGCCAAAGGTGGTATCCGCCAATTTGTAAAAAACCTTATCAACTTCAAACTCTGCTTGTCTAAAACCAGGCACCAACGCCAAATCGGTATTGCTAGGTAAATTGCTTAACACATTTTTTTCGGTAGAGGTTAACTCATCTAACAAGGGTTGATTTTTAGCATCTTGCTCATTGTAAAAATTAACATTCAGCGTCATTTTTTTATACTTAACCTCATCATAAACGTGCAAAAGCGATCTTAGGTAATATCTTTCTGAATATTCAAACTCTACAATTATTCTTGAATCTTTTGTAATTAATTGATTTGGGGTAAATGATATTTCGCCCAAATTATAATCAATAGTATAATCATCCTCTTCTCCTCTTTGTATTAGTTTACCATCTATAAAAACCTGCTCACTACCGGCCAATATTACAATAAATCGCTCTCCGTTATTGCCCTGTAATTTATATGGGCCTTGGTTGGCTTCTTCACCTTCAAAGCTATTTCTAACAAAAATACCTTTGGCAACTGCTGCCGAAATGCCAAAGTCATCATTAATCGTTTTCTCTTTATTAGAAAATCCACTTGTAAATTTCCCACCTTGCAGTTTTTTATTAAAATTCATAAAATAACTGCCCGTTTCATTGGTTTCATAATCTCCAGCAATTAATGTTGAACGATCTTTTTTAAGCTGAATAAATATTTTATCAAACTCTTGTATTTGCTGGGTATTACCTTCTGGTTGTATTGGAATATTGTTATCAGATAATGCAGCTAAAATTTCTACATCATTGGCCAGCATGCCGCTTAATTGCAAGTTAAGGCTAGAGTTTACAACTAAATCTTGCCTATTACCTATCGCAATTCCTCTAGAAAAACTTCCACTATAATCAACCTCACCCACATCTAAAATATTGGCTTCCTCTTCATTTATGGAAAACCTACGATTTTGTTGCATTAGAAAGAGGTTGCTGTCTATTTCAGGTTCTTTTTTATTGTAAACTAGTTGATCAAACTTATAAGGATAAACTCGGTAAACAATCCTAATCCTAGTATCGCTTGGTTTTGTAATCCATACAACTTGTGCAGCAGCAGGGTTTATTTGGTAAGTCTCTTTGCTAATAGTGTCGGTGCCATTAAGTATTACAACACTATTTTCTATAACACTTAAGGTGTCTATTGTTAAAGTATCAGCCGTTACATCTAATAATTTTGTGCGTAAATTGCTAAGGCTTTGTGCTTGAAGAGTACAAAAGCCAAAAGCAAAAACTATTAAGGTAAGAAGTACGGTTTTTTTATTCACCAAAATTTACAGTCAATTTTGCAATACTTAAAAGGGTTTAACGTATAAATATTGCATATTTACTTACTTAAAATGCATTAATGGGTGTAGCAAACATTTCACAAAGTTTAGGCAATTCAAAAATAGATAAGATATTGCTTTCAATTTGTATGCTTTTTTACACGATTGTAGTAGCAATGAGCTTAAACAATCCTTTTTTTTGGGATAACGTTTTACTTGGCTCAAAAGCGGCAAACTACTTTTATTCACAAGACTTAGCAACTATGTTTTTACGGCCTAGTATTGATCCTGGCCACCCAACTTTATTCAGTTATTATATAGCTATAGGTTGGAAGTTAATTTTTAAACATTTATGGGTAGGTCATTTATTAATGCTTCCAATACTATGGGGTATTGTATTTCATTTTCATATACTATGTAAGCAATTTTTAAGCCCAATGGCAACTGCAATAGCAATGCTATTGTTATTGATTGAACCAACCTTATTGGCGCAAGCTACTATGGTTTCGCCTGACCTATTGCTAGTATTTGGCTTTTTAATGGCGTTAAATGGCATTATAAAGCAAAAAAAGTGGATTGTTATAGTTGGCTGTATACTACTATCCATGTCGAGCTTAAGAGGCATTATGCTGTGCATGTCGTTATTTATAGTTGATTTATTGCTGCATAAAAAGTGGAAACATATTGTTAGTTATTTGCCTGCAGCTGCTGTAGTGATGGCGTTTTACGGATTAAAATACAATGCCACAGGCTGTTTATTGGTTTGCGAAAATAGTGAATGGGCAGGTGGTAGAGGTTTGGCAAGTTTTAAAGGCTTGATTAAAAATGCTGGAGTAATTGGCTGGCGATTTCTTGACTTTGGCCGCATTGGACTTTGGTTAGTTGCCATAGGGATTATTGCCATTAACTTTAATAACAAAATACCATGGCCTGAGAATTTAAAATCGTTGTTCAAAATATTTGCGGGTGCATTTATACCCTTTTTCGTTATTATGGTTTTAATGAATAACCCAATTGGACACCGATACTTTATACCCTTCTTTTTAATTTTCATTATTGCCGTTTCGGGTTTAATTGCTTCAATAAATAAATTTAACTTAAAGGTGGGTGTGGTTGCCATATCAGCACTTATTTTAATTACAGGTCATTTATGGATTTACCCACCAACAATTGCACAAGGCTGGGATAGCTCGCTCGCGCATGTTTCATTTTTTAAATTGGATAAGGAGCTGGAGAAGTATATGCAGGAAAACAAAATATTTATAAAGGATGTAGCAACTGAATTTCCAATAACATCTAGTTTTAATGAGCGCTGGTTAACGCATAACAAAGAAAAACCTGTTAATAAAGACCAACAGCCCATTGAAAACTTCAAATATATTTTAAACAGCAATGTAATTAATGATTTTACTGATGAAGAATTAGCCCAATTGAAAAATTGGCCAATAGAATGGACGCAATCGAAAAACAAAGTGTTTTTAACCCTTCATAAAAATCCAAATTATCGTAAATAACCGATAAACGATTAAGGAGTATTGAAACACTACAAATAAGATCCTTTAACTAGGTAGTTTTTCACATAATCCTTAATACCTTCTTCTAATGTATAAAATTGGCTGGTGTAACCTGCACTTATCAACTTTTGCATATTGGCTTGTGTAAAATATTGGTAATTGTCTCTTATATCAATGGGTGTATCTATGTACGCAATTTGGGGTTGCAAGTTTAATGCTTCAAAAGTGGCGTTTACCAAATCGTTAAACGTACGTGCTTGCCCTGTGCCTAAATTGTAAAGCCCCGATTTAGGTAAATTATCTTTTAACCACAAGCAAACCTTACATACATCTTTTACATAAATAAAATCGCGCAACTGCTCTCCATCTTTATAATTATCATTGTGCGAACGGAACAACTTCATGCCCCCAGTTTGTTCAATTTGGTTTTTGGTATGCCAAATTACTGATGCCATCCTACCCTTATGGTATTCATTGGGGCCATATACATTGAAAAACTTTAAGCCTGCCCAAAAAGGTGGAGCTTCATTTTGTTGTAAAGCCCATTTGTCAAAGTCGTTTTTACTCTCGCCATAGGGGTTTAATGGCTGTAATTCATTTACAATATCATGATTATCATCATAACCCAAAGCACCATCACCATATGTTGCGGCAGAACTTGCATAAACCATTGGAATATTATGCTTTGCACAAGTATGCCATAGCGACTTGCTATAGTTTAAGTTGAGTTTGTTAAAAATTTCAACATCAAATTCAGTGGTATTTGTTCTTGCGCCTATATGATAAACAAATGTTACCTTATCTGCATTGGCCGCAAACCAGCTCACAAACTCGCTACGCTCAATCTTATGGCTAAATGATTTTTCTTCAAAGTTTCTATTCTTACTATCATAGCTAAAATCATCTACCAATACTACATCTTCTTCACCTGCAGTATTTAAATACTCAACTAAGCAACTTCCAATAAATCCTGCTGCACCTGTTACTACAATCATGCTTCAAATTTAAGGCTTAAACTATTTACAACAACATCCTATAAATTTTTAGTAAATATTCCATATCCTTGCATCCATATGAAAAGAGCCATTTACCTATTTTCACTACTCACAATTAGCATAGGAAGCTTTGCCCAAAGCGATAGTTTATCAACTGTATTTTTAGATACATTTAAAGTTAACGCACTGCAGAGCCAAACCAATCCTGTTAGCTTGCCTCACAACATAACCATTATAAGTAAAGCTGATATTCAAAATTCCAATGCCAATGATTTAGGAGATTTACTTAGGCAATATGCTGGCATTGAAGTGCAAAGTAGAGGAGTTTTTGGTACCCAAAATGATTTGAGCATGTATGGAAGCACATACAATCAAACACAAATATTAATCAATGGGGTAAAATCTCAAGATCCACTTACCGGGCATTTTAACTTAAACTTACCTGTTAACATAAATAACATTGAGCAAATTGAAATCATTAAAGGCAGTACGGCTAGTTTACATGGAGTAAATGCAGTTGGTGGCATTGTTAATGTTGTTACCAATGATGGTGGTGAATCTGCAATAAACGCTGCTCTGCAAATTGGCGACTTTGATTATGTAGGTATAGACATTGGCGCAAAAACCAATTATGATTTAGGTTCCATCTTTTTTAATGCCAGCACAAAAAATACTAAAGGGCAGCCTACCCTTGGCGGTATGTCTACCAATTTTGATATGAAAAATATAAATGTTGGTGGTGATATAAGATTGTCATCATCAAATAAGCTAACACTACTCGCAGGTTATGATGAGCGGTTTTTTAACGCGCAGTATTTTTATACCAGAAGTACATTTGATAGATCTGTTGAAACAGTAAGAAGTATGTTTTTACAAGTTATTGATGAAGTAGAAATCAACAGCAAACAATCAATAAAACTTGGCTACGCTTTGCGCAATGGCAATGATGAATTCATTTTTAATCCATTGTTTTCAATAAATACACACAATACTAACAGCCACATTTTGTTTGCTAGGCATAAAATAAATCTAGATAAAGTAACGGTAAACTCTGGTTTAGAGTATGAGGCAAGCAACATTACAAGCAATGATAGAGGTATACATAATGACTATAATTTAGCGGCTTACGTTAATGGAAGTTTAAACTACAAAGGTGTTTACATTACGCCTTCTTTGCGATTAGACTATAACCCAACCTATGAGCTTGAGTTATTGCCTGGTATTAATGCAAGTTATACCAAAAGTAACGTTACCATTTGGGGAGGACTAAATCGTAGTATTCGCAAAGCAGATTTTACTGAAAGATATATTTCTAACAACATTGCAGGCATTTTGTCCGCAGGAAGAAACTTAGGTAATCCCAATCTTAATGCCGAAACGGCCGTGACCTCTGAATTAGGATTAAAATATCAATTAAAAGCTAGCGGTTTATTTACAGCAACCTTTTTTAATAGAGACTCTAGAAATCTTATAGACTATATACTTACCAATAGCCAATTTATTGAAAACAACGAAAACCTAATGGGCAATGCCAACTACTTTTTCACCCAAAACATTGGTAAAGTAAATACCCAAGGCTTTGAGTTAAGAGCACATTATAAATGCAAAGCGGGCAATGTAAAAATTAATACCAATGCAGGATATCAATTTGCCGAAAGTAGCGCTAGCCAATCCATTGCGCTCTCAAAATATTTGAGCAATCATGCCAAACACAATTTTAATTTTAATGCTTCTGCTAGCTACCAAAAATTACTATTAGGTATAAATGGCGTTTATAAATATAGAGATGCAGAAACCAGCAATGCTATTGGCGCTTCAGTTAGTAAAGATTATTTTGTGGTTGATGCCAATGCGAAATATGCATTTTTAGAAAACCAGATGTACGTTACGGCTTTTGTCTATAATGTATTTAATCGACCACATGCCGATATTTTAGGGGCTAAACTGCCAAACAGATGGTTTATAATGGGCGTTGGTTTTAAATTATAGATTAACTTGGCTAACTATTAATGGAGCAATCATACGAACAATTATATCACGCTATTGAAAGAAGACATTGGTGGTTTAAGGGCAGAAGGAATGCTGTTTTAAAACTATTAACCAATAGTTTGGCTGATAAAATAATTTTAGACATTGGCTGTGCTTCTGGCGCTTTGCTTGAAGATTTAACTGAAAAAAAGGTGCCTAAACAAAACTTGTTTGGCATTGATATAAGCGAAAGTGGGATTGCCCATTGTAAAAAAAATAACTTTGAGCAAACACAGGTAATGGATGCACAAAACTTAAAATTTGAACATAAGTTTGATGTTATGGTTGCCTCCGATTGTTTAGAACACTTACAATATGATGAGCAAGCATTAAAAAGCTGGCATAATCATTTAAAACCTAACGGCCAGCTAATTGTATTTGTACCCGCTTTTATGTTTTTGTGGAGCCAACATGATGTTGACAATATGCATTATAGGCGCTACACCAAAAATGAACTCAAGCAAAAATTGCAGAATGCTGGTTTCAGCGTAAAATCTAGTGGTTATTGGAACTCAGCTTTGTTTATACCTATAGCAGCGGCAAGATGGCTCCAAAACAACCTACTAAAAGTTAAGCAAAATAAAAACTCAGGCCAAGTAACGTTACCCAACAAATTTATTAATACAGCGCTTTTGACCTTGCTAAACATTGAAAATTTTTGGATAACCTTCTTACCAAATATTGTTGGCGTAAGTACTTTTTGTGTTGCGATAAAGCAAGATTGAGTTACTAGCTAAGCCATACCAATAGGCTTTTTAAACACGCTATATTTTTTTTAATAGGACTTTTTTTTAGTATTTTTAGAATTATGATGCGAAAAATATTGAGCATTGCCTTCTATCTAATCTTCTTTATTTCGCTTTCTTATGCGCAAGGTTTAAGACAGTTTACTGAGCATGAATTCAAAAATGCTAAGTTTAACCGCGACAGCTCAATAAGCTATTTGCTTATAGAGCAAGAAAGATTAATTAATAGAAATGCCGTTAAAACCATTGAATACTATGATGGTAAGTATGGAGAAATTTATAATTGCAATTTAAAACCTATTGTTTTAAAAAATGGTAAAAACAATGTAGGTACGTACAAATGTCAGCGGGTAGATACCACCAAATATTATAATCAGCAATTACAATTTACCCATTACGAAATTCACAACTCATTTGGTGGAGTTGATCACATTGTTTGGTTTGAGTATCATAAAAATGGAACGCTACATAAAATATATGATACCGATCCTGGGGCTACTTTTTACAAAAAAAAGTACACTGAATATAATGATGAAGGGCAGCTCGTTTACAAAATTGAAGTAATGAATGGCAATAATGGCGAAAACAGTTTCCATACCATTTATAACAATGATGGCTCTTTATTCTCGTCTGCACATTTTTACAGGAACAAGTTAAATGGATTACTAACCTATTATTATCCAAATGGAAAGGTTAAAAATGAATACCATTATTTAAATAATGATTTACATGGAGTAGAAACAGATTATTTAGAAGACGGAACAATTTGGAGGCAAATAAAACATGAAAATGGCAAAATTGTAAGCTTAACGATAAAAAACAGTCCGAGCTTTGAAGACAATAGTTTGATTGAAAATGGCAATGGTATACTTTATAATTTTGATAACAACATGGAGAAATGTTCAATAGAAACTATTAAAAACGGCAAGGTAAAAACTAGTGAATATTATAAAGATTGCCCTTGTATAAGTTGCGAATTTGATGGTAGAGGTTAATTATGAACTATTTCCGAATTGATTTTAATGCGAGTTACCACCTGCAACGTTGCCTAGCAATTGGTAATCTTGGTTATTGCTTGTAACTAAATTTCAATTGAAAAGTGGTTGAACTACGCGAAAATTAAACATTAACAGTACCCTCAAAAACCCCAGTTGCTGGGCCGTTTAAAGATAAGTTAGTAAACCCATTTTCAGTTTTATTTACATCAACCGATAGCTTGCCTCCTAATGTATTTACAATAATAACATGTTTGCCTTGTAAATTACTTTGCTCATAGTAAGCAATAGCAGCAGCTGTTACACCTGTGCCACAAGATAGGGTTTCATCTTCTACCCCACGCTCATACGTGCGCACATTTATTTGATTGCTGTGTTTTACATCAACAAAATTTACATTAATTCCTTCACTTTTGTATTGATCATTATATCTAACTTCTGCGCCACTTTGCTTCACATTAATCTGCGAAACATCATCAACAAATTGTATGTAATGAGGTGAGCCAGTGTTTAACTCATAGTAATTGGCTTCCGTTTTTACTTGCTCAACATCATTCATTTGTAAAGCCACTAAGTTTTCGGCAATAATTTTGGCCTTATGTGCGCCATCTATCGCCATAAATTCACATTCATTTTTGATGATATTTAAATAATGCGCAAAATGCGTTATACACCTACCACCATTGCCACACATGCTGCTCTCATTGCCATCAGCGTTAAAGTAAACCATCTCAAAGTCGAGTTCAGTATGATTTTGCAGTAAAATTAAACCGTCAGCTCCTATGCCAAATTTTCTATCGCAAAGTCTATTAATTAGCCTGGTGTTTTGTACATCAAATAGTTTTTCTCTATTGTCAATAATCACAAAATCATTACCCGTTCCTTGGTACTTCTGAAAGTTCAATTTCATGGTTTTTCAATTATTTCGATTTTATCTTTTTCAATTTTCTTTTTATCTGCTTGCTTGTTTGCTACCCATACTAAAACCCAAATTGCTACCAAAATAACACCTGCAATTATGGAGAATTTTCTACCCCAAACGTTTCTTGACGATATCCAAAAACCTTTGTCTTGACTCATATAATATATTAATGCAGTTAATAACTGTTAAATAAGTAATATTAAAAGAATAAATAATCAATCTCAAAGTTATCTTTAATAATTCAGACGAAATAAATATTTAATGGAGTATAAGTTTGAATAGGCATAATTTTTGAAACCGAAAACTTAAACAAATTAATAATATGAAAAAGTATTTAGCTGTAATTGCAATAAGTGTAGTAAGTGCGTTATCCGCGGTTTTTTTGTATGAAAAATTTTTTAGTGAAACTCCTCAAATTATTTACAAAGATGCCGTACAAACAGATTTTGTAAGCCGACCAATAATTAGCAGTGCACCTATTGTGCCAACAGATTTTACGCTTGCGGCAGAGGCATCAACACCAGCGGTAGTAAACATAACGGCAGTTGTTGAATCAAATAGTCAACCAGGTAGTTTTTTAGATTTATTTGACCAGCAACGATCACGCTCTGGCCAAGTAACAGGTTCAGGAGTACTAATTACAAGAGACGGTTACGTTGTAACCAACAATCACGTAATAGAAAAAGGTGACAATATTACGGTAACAATGACAGATCAATCAGAACATACTGCCAAATTGATAGGCAGAGATCCTTCAACTGATATAGCTTTATTAAAAATTGATGGATATGATTTCCCTCATCTGTCATTCGAAAATTCTGATGATGTAAAGGTTGGTCAATGGGTTATGGCTATTGGCAGTCCGTTAGAATTGTCTTCAACCGTAACCGCAGGCATTGTAAGTGCAAAAGGAAGAAGTATAGATATTTTAGGAAGAAACGCTGAGTTTCCTATTGAATCATTTATACAAACAGATGCCGCAGTAAACCCTGGCAACAGTGGAGGTGCATTGATAAATACAAGTGGCAAGTTAATAGGAATTAACACGGCTATAAAATCGAATACAGGTGGGTATAGTGGTTACTCTTTTGCTGTGCCAAGTAATATTGTTGCCAAAGTAGTTTCTGATTTAAGAGATTTTGGAGCAGTTCAGAGAGCATTTTTAGGAGTTTCAATTTCGAGAAAAATACCTGCAGAACTAAATATTGATCGTGGCGTTTTTGTAGAAGATGTTAGGCCAGGAAGCGGAGCCATTGACGCTGGTTTAAAAAGAGGAGATGTAATTAAAAACATTAATTCGGTGCAAGTAAACACCATGCCTGAATTGCTAGAGCAAGCTGCACAATACAGACCTGGCGATTTTGTAGATGTGGATTATATAAGAAATGGCAAAAACTATAAAACTAAAGTTGAGCTGAGAAATTTAGATGGCACCACACGACTCATAAAAAATAATGAAAGTGAACTAACCAATATTTTAGGTGCTAGGTTTGGTGAATTAAATGAAAGTGAATTAGAAAACTTAGGTATTGGCAATGGCGTAAAAATAAGCATGCTAGGTAACGGAGCGTTACGTTTAGCAGGCATTAAACCTGGTTTTGTGATTACAGCTGTAAATGAAGATTCAGTAGCTGATGTAGAAGATTTAATGGATAAGTTAGGAAACGAAACTGGTATTGTTTACCTAGAAGGTGTTTATCCTGAATACGATAAAATATTCTCTTACTCTGTAAGGATGTAGTTAAAACAATTAATGGTTAATTGGATTGAAGAGGTCTAGACATTTTGTTTAGACCTTTTTTAATGGCTGTAAACAAAGCTACTCACCAGCCTCTGGTGCTAGTTGAATAACTAAACCATCAATTTGATTGGTTACCTTTATTTGACAACAAAGCCTGCTGTTGTCTTCTACAAAAAAGGCTTGATCCAACATGTCTTCCTCATCATCAGTAGGCTCAGAAAGCTCATGATTAGATTGGATATAACAATGGCAACTTGCACATAATGCCATACCCCCGCAAGTGCCTTTAACGGGCAGCTCATTCGCTTGACAAAGCTCCATCATATTCAGGTTCATATCTGTTGGGGCATCTAATTGATGCTCCTTCCCTTCTCTATCAATAACAGTTACTTTAACATCCATGATTAAAAACCTTCAATACCACCCATTACAGTAGTGTATTTAAATGATAATTTTTTATCTGGATAAATTCGCTTGAATGCCGATTGAACCATTATGGTAGCTTCATGAAAACCACACAATATTAGTTTTAACTTTCCTTCATAGGTGTTGATATCGCCTATGGCATAAATACCTTCAACATTGGTGCTATAGTCTAAAGTGTTTACTTCAATTGCATTTTTATTAATGTTTAATCCCCAATTTGCAATAGGCCCTAAAGTTGGAGCTAAGCCAAACAGAGGCAACCAAACATCTGTTTGCAGTGTTAAATTTCCATTGTTTTTAGTTTTTACCGTTACTGCTTCTAATTGTTCTTTTCCTTGCAGTTCAACAACCTCAGCTTCTGTAATCAAATTTATTTTACCTGCTTCCGCCAACTTCATTACTTTTTCAACTGAATCTAAATGGCCTCTAAAAGAAGAACGCCTGTGAACTAAAGTAACTTTTGAAGCAACATTATTGGCCAAAAATATCGCCCAATCCAATGCTGAGTCTCCTCCGCCAGATATAATCACTTCCTTGCCACGATAATCTTCTGGATCGCGAACTATATAATCAATTCCCTTCTTTTCAAAATCCGCAATATTGGCAATGGGCGGTTTGCGTGGCTGAAAGCAACCCAATCCTCCAGCAATTGCTAAAACAGGTGCTTGATGAACAACTCCATTTTCTGTTGTTACTTCAAATAATCCATCATTTTCATTTATTTCAACAGCCTTTTGTCCCAAAGTAAAACCTGGGTTAAATGGTTCAATTTGCTTCATCAAATTATCTACCAAGTCGCCTGCTAAAATTTCAGGGAAACCAGGAATATCATAGATAGGTTTTTTAGGATAAATTTCTGCACATTGCCCACCTGGTATGGGTAAAGCATCAATTAAATGACATTTTAATTTTAATAGACCAGCCTCAAAAACGGTAAACAATCCGCAAGGGCCAGCACCAATAATTAGTATGTCGGTTTTAATCCGCATTATGTATTATAACTTAGTTGTGAGGGTTGAAAGACCAATAAAAAAAGTCCTTTTACCGAGTTGTGCATAGCAACGCTATGATTAAATCGGAAAAGGGAGTGCAGCGTCTTATTTTGTAAGTATTTCAGACCGTAATCTATTTTGTAATGCATAATACGGATTCATTCACAATTGTAAAATTAGATAAGGTGTCGTTTAAATCAACAACAATTACGGTAATAAGTTATAGAAGCCTTTAATAGTTCCTTTAAGAAACGTACATCACATCTTTAACCGCCTGTATAACTCTTTTCGCATTTGGCAATGATGCATCAATTAAAGTTGGTGAATATGCCAAAGGCACATCAGCTTGACAAATTCTTTGAACCGGAGCGTCTAAATAATCAAAAGCATGCTTTTGCATTACGTATGCTATCTCACTTGCTATTGAACCTAAGGGCCAGTTTTCATCAATCACAACCATTCTATTGGTTTTCTTAACTGAATTTACCAATGCATCATAATCAATTGGTCTAATAGTTCTCAAGTCAATTACCTCAGCAGTAATGCCATCTTTGGCCAATTCATCTGCTGCTTCATAGGCTACCTTCATCATTTTATTAAAAGAAACTATGGTAACATCATTACCCTCTCTAACAATTTTAGCTTTTCCAATAGGTATTAGGTATTCTTCTTCTGGTACTTCACCTAAATCGCCATACATTACTTCACTTTCCATAAAAACAATAGGATCGTCATCTCTAATGGCACTTTTTAACAAACCTTTTGCATCATAAGGATTTGATACAGAGATTACTTTTAATCCCGGAATATTTGCATAAGCCGCTTCAAAACTTTGAGAATGCGTAGCTGCCAATTGACCTGCAGAACCATTAGGGCCTCTAAATACAATAGGGCAACTAAACTGTCCGCCACTCATTTGCAACATCTTGGCAGCGCAGTTTACAATTTGATCCATTGCCAAAACTGCAAAGTTCCAAGTCATAAATTCAACAATTGGTCTAACACCATTCATTGAAGCTCCTACAGCTATGCCTGTAAAACCAAGCTCGGCAATTGGAGTATCAATAATTCGCTTTGCACCAAACTCATCCAACATACCTTGGCTTACTTTATAAGCACCATTGTATTCGGCAACCTCTTCACCCATTAAAAACACGTTGTCATCTAAGCGCATTTCTTCTTGCAGTGCTTCTCTTAAAGCTTCTCTAAATCTAATTTCTCTCATGTATCCTTTAAATTAAGTGGCGCAAAAATACGGCTAAATCTATACTTTATAACTTGGGTTTAAAGGTTTAATTACCACTTCACCTGTTAGCGTATTTTGCGGTGCATTTAGCAAGTAAATTATTTGATTGGCAATATCATTTGGGTGCAGCATACTTTCATTGGCCGTTACGCCTTCAAATTGTTCGAAAAACTCGGTATTAACTGAACCTGGCATAACACAACTTACCCTAATACCAAACTTTTTAACCTCTTGAGCTAATGAAAGACTGATTCCTCTCACAGCGTGTTTTGATCCACAATATGCAGTGGCTTCAGGTATGCCACCCAAGGCAGCGGTTGATGCAATATTTATTATATCACCACTTTTGCGACTTATAAAATCTTTCAATAGCACAGTTGTACAATTATAAATGCCCTTAACATTGGTATCAAACATTAAGTCCCACTCCTGTTCAGTAATATTTTGCATAAATTTAAAAATGCCTAAACCGGCATTGTTAATTATTAGATTAGGTATTCCAACATCACTTACTGTTTTTTCATAAGCTTGCTTCACTTCACTTAAATGCCTTACATCAGTTTGTATAAATTGGAAGTTATCATTACTAGCGGCTTGTTCACAAGTGTTTCTACCCCATCCAATAACTTTTACTCCTTGCGCTAACAACTGTAAAACGCAAGACGCACCTATGCCTTTGCTTACGCCAGTAACTACGGCAATTTTATCTTTCAAATTCATTTGTTTAGTTTTTCAATTAAGCTAATAAAGGTAGTTGGAACTTCTCTAATTTTTCGTTCTTCATAATTAAAGCAAACCATACCTGTTTTGGCAACAGCCATTAATTTGCCTGTAGTTTCATTGGTTAAGCGATAAACAAAATCGAATCCTGCTTTTGAAAAATCTGCTACATTGATTTCTCCTTTTACTTGATTACCATAGAATCCTTCCGATTTATAGCTTACAGCCAAATCTGCCTGTATTAAACTGGCACCACCAATATCTAATTCGCTTAAGTTATATTTAGCTAAAAAACGTAATCTAATTTCTTGTAAGTAACCTACAATGGCATCATTTCCAAGGTGGTTGCCATAATTAACATCATCAATGCGCACTGCAATGTTGGTTTCAAACACAAAATTTTCGGGTAGTTCAATTTTTACTCTTGCCATAATACCTGTAAAAATGCACGTTATCTAACAATAGTTACAGTTCCGCTTAAAGTTTCTTTGGTATCGCCAATTTTTACTACATAATAGTAAGTTGCATCAGGTGAGGCATCTCCATTATGCGTTCCATCCCACAGAACATTGTTAGAAGAAGAAAACATTTCATTTCCCCAGCGATTAAAAATCATTACCTCAACATCATTGTAAACAAACAAAGGGGCAATATTCCAAACATCATTTACTCCATCACCATTTGGTGAAAATGCATTGGGTAATTCAATGGGACAGGGCTCAACTTCTATAGCTACTTCTCCATTTATAACACAGCCTATGCTGTTTATAACTTGATATTGATAAACTGTATTTACCAATGGTGCAAAGGTTTGTGTTAAATCATTGATGTTGTCTATATCTGGACTAGCTGCCTATGTTATATTGTTGGTTCCCGTTAAGGTAATTTCGGTAGAATCTAGGTAACAAATTGTTAGCTCTCCGTTGGCAAATGGATTGGTTGTTTTGTCGATATAAGCAGTCACAATTAAAGTATCGAAACATCCATTTAAATCTTGAAACACCACCTGCTTTACTGGGGTATTGAAAATATCGTTATAACTATAATTTACCAAAAATGAATCAATTAAAGTATATTGTTCTGTAGAATCTATCCAAACCATTCCATTGCCAAAAACCTTTAGTTCGCCAGTTTCTCCACGGCATAAACTATCGTTCACAAAATAGGCGCTAAAAGTTGTGTCTAAGTTTACTGTAATACTATCAATTGCATCTATTGAACAACCATTGGCGTTGGTAAATGAATATTGAATTGCAATAGGCATATTTAAATTTGAAACCATTGCAGGATTAAATTGATTGCCAACTACACCTTGGCCTGAAAAGACACCACCTGTAGGACTACCAATTAAAGTTACTGGCAGTTCATAACTGCAAATTGAATCGAATGGCAATTGAAAGGTAGTATTGGTTGTATCGTAAACAACTACAACGGAAGAGTCTATAACATTACATCCACTATTGCTTTGGTATTGATAGGTAATTAAATGTGTACCTACACCTGTAATTTGAGGATCAAACAAACCAGTCATATTATTGGTTAAACCCGTAAAAACACCACCCACAGGATTGGCACTTACGGTAAATGCGGGCTCATTGCTGCAAAGTGAATCCAAACCCATCCAAATAGTTGTAAATGGACCTAAGACTTCATATTGAAAGCTATCGACAATATTGCAATTGTTTGCATTAGTATATACCAATACAGTATGTATTCCAAAACCAGCATTGCTTGTTATAATTTGAGTATTGTTTACAACACCCGGCCCTACAATACTATCTCCTGCGGAAGGTAAATTGTAGCTTGCTGTAATAGTATCATCCAAACAAACAATTGTATCCGAAAATGAAACAAGACTGCTTGCAGATAGTACATTAAATGTTATACTGTCCAATTGATTATTGCAATAGAAACTGTCAGCTACAAAGTAAATGGTATGGCGACCTGGTCCCGCTAGGGCTCCCGAAAATTGATCTGGATTCAAAAAACCAGTTCCGTAGATTGTATCAAATGGTGAGGGTACTATACCTGCAATTGCCACAGTTTCATTAATGCATAAAACTGTATCATAAAATAATCTAGGTAATTCATCTCTTAAACCAACATTCAGGTCATAGTCAATACCCAAACAGCCGCAATTGGTAAGCTTAACCTTTTTTTCGAAATATCTGAATGGCCCATTAAAACTATTGAATCCACTCAAAAAGGTATCAATTACAATATCTAGTGTGTCATTAAACTTAGTCATTCCAAATTGGCTCAAAACATAGTTTGTGTCACATTCTATCAATGTTTTATCAGGTGGGTTTAGCCAAAACTGTATCGTATCTCCAACGCAATATTTGGTGTTAAAGGGTTCGTAAAAGGTTGACACTTGAAATCCCAGAACATCATATGCATTGTAATAACATCCAATAGGGCCAACCACAATATCATTGGTATCAATATCATAACTGGTAAATTCGACAACATTATCTGGTCCGCAATTTTCTCCGTTAAAATTATAACCGTAGTTAAAACCAAAGCCCTCTATTATTTTTGGACTACCTGCAAAATCATAACCACTAGCATATGTTAAAACTCTTCTCATTTTTCCATGAATAAAAATTGTGGTGTCCTTTTTAACAATTCCATCTGCTATATTATTCCCGTATCCCGTAATTTCAGGTAATGTATCACCAACAGTCAGCGAAAAATCGAAAAGCAAAGTATCAACTATTACATTAGTATTACCAAATGTTTCTAACCAATATACTTTCTTTGCTAAGGTATCATCCCTCAAAAAACTTCTGTATGGTGCTGAGCCGAATCCCCACGTCCACAAATTACACGCAGGACAAATAACCTCAGTATAAGTTTTTCCATTGATAATGGTATCATCACCAAAAGAAGTAACATTGGATTCGGAATAAAAAGAGTTGGATGGCACATTAAATATTTGGACAAGATAATAACTATAACACCACTTAGCATCCTTATCAAAAGGGCAATAGGCTTGGGCAATTACATCATTAAAACATGGCAGCAACAGCAATACTAAAACTAGTTTGCGCATTGTATAAAGTTAAACTATAATTTTTAAAACTTCATCCTTGCCATAGCGGGTACATCCAAACTGGCAAAATCTTCACTTAAGTATTTATAATGTGCAGTAATGGCTATCATGGCTGCATTATCAGTGCAGTATTCAAACTTTGGTATGTAAGTATTCCATTTTAGCTTTTGACCTAACTCTTCAAACTGCTTTCGCAATGCTGAGTTGGCAGATACTCCACCAGCAATTGAAACATGATTGATGCCCTGTTCTTTGGCTGCTCGTTTCAACTTGCCTAGCAAAATATCTACAATGGTTTGTTGTATTGAAGCACATAAATCTGCTTTGTTGTCTTCAATAAAATTTGGGTTTTCTTTTAATTGTTTTTGAACGAAATATAAAATAGACGTTTTTACACCGCTAAAGCTAAAGTTCAATCCTTGTATTTTTGGCTTGCCAAAAGTAAATGCCTCAGGATTGCCTTCCCTACTATGCTTATCAATCAATGGTCCACCAGGATATGGAAAGCCCAATAATTTTGCTGATTTATCAAAAGCTTCTCCTGCTGCATCATCTAAGGTATTGCCAATAACTTCCATTTTTAAATAATCGGTAACCTTAACAATTTGTGTATGTCCGCCCGAAACAGTTAAACATAAAAAAGGAAATTCAGGTTTTGGCTCATCAATAAAATGTGCCATAACATGCGCTATCATGTGGTTTACCGTAATCAACGGAATGTTTAAATTAAATGCCATTGCCTTGCAAAAACTGTTGCCTACCAATAATGAACCTAGTAATCCTGGACCTTGCGTAAATGCAATTGCTGATAATTCATGTTGTTCAACACCTGCTTCTTTCAATGCAGCATCAACAACTGGCACAATGTTTAACTGATGCTTTCTACTGGCCATTTCGGGAATGACTCCTCCATATTTAGCGTGTATGGTTTGATTAGCCACACAGTTGGCAAGAATTTTGCCATCTTTTATTACAGCTGCTGATGTATCATCACATGAAGATTCCACAGCAAGAATGGTGATAGACATTGTTGTAAATATTAATACTGTCGCTAATTTATAACTAATTTTACCTATTAAATTGGGGAAAGGCAAAATGAAGAAAGTTTGGATTGTATTATTAATACTATTGTTGTTGCTTGGCATTGCTGTTGGCGTAGCTTATGTATTATTACAACAGCCCAAAACTCAAAGTCGCATTGCGCAAAGTTTAACCAAAAACCTTTCCGATAAAATAGGCTTACCAGTTACCGTAGAGTCTGTTGATATTGAGTTTTTCAATAAAGCAACCGTAAACAACTTTAACATTGGTGATGAGTTTGGAGATACCTTAATTCAGGTTAAACTGCTAAAAGCCAACATTGGCGTTTTCGATTTATTTGGAAAATCAGTAGACATTAAAGATGTAGAAATTGAAAATGCACACATACACATCACCAAAACATATTCAACAGGCAAATACAATTCGCAAAATGTAATGGATAAACTTTTTGCAAAAAAAGATAGTAGCAATAAAAAGAAATGGGATATTGATTTTAGTGATGTTCACTTAAAAAATGTTACGCTTCATCAAGTGGATAGCACCTCAGGTAGTTTTATCACCTACTATGTTAAGGATTTTACTACCACAGCCACCAACTTTAATGCTGACAAAAATGAGCTGGCTTTTTCTTCTACGGTAATAGATGGTTTTGTTTTGAAAATAAACTCGTTTGAACCAAATTATCAGTTAGTATTAGATGCAACTCCGCTTGAGGCAGATAGTTTAAAAAAGTTTTGGAAAGTAAGTGCTGAAGATGTTGCGATAGCTAACTCAATAATTGAAATAAATCAAAATAATCAAACACCTGTAAAATCCAATGCTGTTGATTTAGAACATTTAGCATTTAATGAAATAAATGGAACGATAAAAAATCTATTAGTAATAAGTGACACTGTAAGAGGCGTAATCAATTTGAGCAGCGTTGAACGCAATGGTTTTAAATTGCAAGAACTAAGTGGAGCTTATGAAATGCATAACAACATTATGGCATTGCAAAATATGAAGTTAATAACAGCCAATAGCGAGTTGCAAGATTATTTTCATTTAGAGTTTAAGTCCATGAGCGAATTTTCGGAATTTGCAGACAAGGTAAAAATGGATATGAACTTTAGCAATGCAAGCATTAGCCCTAAAGACTTAAAATATTGGGCCCCTGCCATTAATGAAATACCATTTTTTACTGAGCAACAAAATAAAAAAGTAAAACTAAACGGACGAGTATATGGCTCAATAGATAATTTAAAAGGAAGAAACTTAAATCTTTATTTTGGCCAAACTGCCTACGCAGGTAACTTTAGTATGAGGGGTTTGCCAGATATTAAAGAAACTTTTATAGATTTTAAGGCAGATTATATTAATACTAGTAGCCGAGAAATAAAAAGCTTATTACCGCATGTTAAGTTTCCTAAAGATTTTAACAAATTTGGTGATATAAAATTTGCAGGAAGATTTACTGGTTTTGTGAATGACTTTGTAGCAGAAGGTAAAGCAACTACTGCATTAGGCAATTTTGATTCGGATATAAACCTGAAAATAAACCCTAACACTAACTATAGTAAATACAATGGTAAATTGGCTATTACCAATTTTAACATGGGAAAATGGTTTGAAGAAGAAAATTTAGGCAAAGCAACCTTTAACCTGCAATTAGATGGAAAAGGACTTACCCTAAATAGCTTAGATGCCGACTTAAAGGGAAAAATTAACAGCTTAGAACTAAACGGTTATACATATAATAATGTTGATGTAGATGGACGGTTTAAACAAGAAAAGTTTGACGGACATTTTAGCATAAGTGATCCAAATATAGATTTGGAGTTTAAAGGAGAAGCTGACTTTACAAAGGAAATACCTGATTTAAACTTTGATGCGGATGTGATAGCATTGAACCTTAAAAAACTAAACTTAACAGAAAAAGAGATAATTATAAAAGGAGCATTTGATGCTGATTTAACAGGCAAAAAAATTGATGACATTGTTGGTGATATAAAGGTAGTTGATGGTGTTTTAACAATAGAAGGAGAAACCTATGAATTTGATACCTTAGCCATTAACTCAAGTGTTACAAATGATAAAAGAAAACTAACCTTAAATTCAGAAATTGCAACCGGTTATATAGAAGGAGACTTTACACCATCAGCATTACCCAATACATTTAAACAATTTATATATCCTTACTTTTCGCAATCGATATTTTACTCGAACAAACCTGTACTTAATAACCAAAAGTTTGAAACCAAAGTTTGGATTAAAAAAACAGAAAAACTTACCCAATTATTTTTACCTCAATTGGGCAATGTTGAACAAGCAGTTGTGCAAGGAGAATTTGATTATCAAAAAAACTACGTTGATCTAAAAATGGTAGTTCCTTACACTACTTTTGATAATATTGGATTTAGAAATTTTTCAATAGAAGTAACTAACACAGCTCAAAGCTTAAATTTTCAATCGTTTACAGATACCCTTCATATTAGCGACTCTATAAAAATTACTGATACTCGGTTTAGTGGTAAGCTAAATGAAAATCAACTAGAATTTGCCATTGCCACAGCAAACAGCAACGCACCTAATAGAATAGATGTAGAGGGTACACTAACCAACATAAACGACACCTTGTTAGCTACTTTTTCAAAGGGTGCTTTTTATTTAAATAATAGTAAGTGGGAAACGCAAACGAATAGCTCAGTTTTTTATGCAGGCAGCGTTTTTCAAAGCGATTACTTTGTAATATCTAATGGAAATCAACAAATATCTCTTGTAAGCAAGCCAGACAAAGCGCATACTTCAATTACCAAATTAGATTTAGTTGATATAAACATTAAGCAACTTGCTCCTTTAGCTGGTTTATCTGAGTTAAAAGCAAAAGGCTCTATCACCGGAAATCTAGAAATTAAAAGCTTAAATAACAATCCTATTATTGAAGTAGACTTTTTAATACCATTATTAGTATTTGATAAAGACACCATTGGCAAAATAGAAGTTAAAGGAGATAAAACAGCCAATGATCCATTGTTAACCTACTCAGGTTCAATATTTGGCGCTTACAATGATGTAAAAATTGACGGTACTTATAATTTTGATGATGATGTTTCACCTATTGATGCAACACTAATACCACGAAAAATATACCTACCGTCCATTGAAAAGTTTGTGAAGGATTTTGTAAGCAGTTTGGATGGATATGCGAATGGCAATATAAAATTGACTGGAAGTTTAGATAAACCCGTAGCTAATGGGAGCATTGTTTTGCAAAATGCTGCCTTAAAAGTTAATTATTTAGGTACACGTTATACCATAAACAATCAAACATTTAAACTATCTCAAAATAAAATTGACTTAACTGGTTTAGTAATTAAAGATGCTGATGGTAGGAGTGCTTTTGGCAGTGGATTTATAGGACATAATTATTTTAAAGATTGGTTTTTGAACTGTTTTATTTCTTCTGAAAATTTTAAATTTTTAAACACCAATAAGCTAGATAATGAATTGTATTATGGTGTAGCATATGCAAGAGCTTCTGTTGGCTTTGAAGGTCCTTTAAGCAACATGATTATAAAAATAGATGGCTCTCCAAAAGAAGGTACCGTTTTTAACATTCCCATATCAAATAGTAAAACTACACAGCAATATGATTTTATTAGGTTTACAAACAGCGGTGTTAAGGAAGAAGATGAAAGGGAAATTAAAAAGCTTACAGGGGTAATTTTAGACATGACCCTAGATTTAAACCCCTATGCAAAAGTAAATATCATTTTAGATGAAGCTACACGAGATATATTGGAAGCAAGGGGTACTGGAAACTTGCAGATAAACGTGAATACCCTTGGCGATTTTACTATGTATGGCGATTACGTTGCCACTAGTGGAGAGTATTTATTTACTTATCAAGATTTGCTTGTAAATAAACGATTTCAAGTAAAACCAGGGGGAAGAATATTATGGACAGGTGACCCGTATGAAGCTCAAATAGATATAGAGGCTATCTATAATACCACAGCCTCCATAAAAGATTTATTAGAGAGTTATAAAAAAGAGGGCCCTGGTAGCCCTAGTAGTGGAGGAATTACTAGAATTGAAACGGAGTTGTTTTTAAAGCTATCCGGTTCATTATTAAATCCAGAGGTGAATTTTGATTTTGAGACTGCCGAAACAGCAACAAGCTCACAAATAGAACTTAACACTATATTTAGCAGCATTAAAAGCAATCGAAACGAACTAAATAAACAAGTTTTTGGGCTATTGGTAATGAATAAGTTTTTACCTGTTTCTTCAGGTTTTGGAACAGATCAAATAACTTCAAGTGTAAGTGCCACTGCTTCAGAGTTTTTATTTAATCAAATTTCACTTTATTTAACCGACTTTTTTAGCAGTTTTATAACTGAAGTTGAATTAGATATTAATCTTGATAGTTATGATGCAAGTAGCACAGATTTTGAAAATGCACAAGGCAATGAACTACAAGTAGCACTTAGCAAACAATTTTTTGACAATAGAGTGAATGTAATCGTTGGTGGTAATTTTGATTTAACCAGTTCAGAATTAACCCAAAACGCCAACTCCAGTGCAATTAGTGGAGATTTTATTATTGAATACAATATTACGGAAGATGGCCAATTAAAGGCCAAAGCATTCAGGCGATCTGTTGAGGATTTAATAGATGGCAACAAAAGTAAATCTGGTGTAAGTTTGTTTTATACTGTTGAATATGATCGATTAAGTGATTTATTTAATCGTAACAATAAGCCTAAAAAACAAAACAACAATGCAACTGGTATGATAGAACCAGAAAAGGTTGGGATAAAGGAGTTTTAATTACTTTTCAGGTCAGTCCAATTTTGAATATCTTGCACGTTATTGCTTATTGAATTATTAAATTGTTAATTATATAATTGTATCTCGCTAGTTAAAAAATTGCTTAACCTATCTGTTACAAGCATGAAGTTGTTACGTGGTGCTTTAAGACTACTGTTTAATGTCCTATAAATCTATTCTAGTCTTTAGCTAAGTCCCTTAAAGCATTGTTCAACTTTGCATATAAAAATGCGTTAATACATTTGCTAATTTTAGTGGTTTAAATTAGGCATTACAAAATCGGGTTAACTTCTCTAATAAGTAAGCGCTATTATAATAAAACTCCTAATTACCAATCGAAAACGAGAGAAATTTTTATCACAATAACAATCATTATCTTATTGATTATTACTGCTATCCTTCTGGCAAAATATTTACCTCTTTTTATATCGCAAGAGTTTTGGCCTTGGGTGCTGATACTTGCATAAGCGCTAGAGTAATGATGTTGGCCACAGGAGCTATACAAGCCTTGCAATGCAATTTCAATACTTGTCCAACACGAGTTGCCACCTAAAATAAAAGCTTAATGAAAGTTTTAAATGTGCAAAACAAAGCGGTACGCGTAGCCAACTACCATGCCGAAACCTTATAAAGTTTTGAAGAGGATTGCTGCTGCAGGAATTGAAAACTAAGTGATTTAAAGCGTTCCCACATAAATAGAAGAGTGAATATGAATACTGTTTTAAAGTATGACGAAATTTATCTTTCATCTATCACTGAGCAAACTGTTGCTTAGGTATAATTAAGCATTTTCAAGTGGTAAGTGAAATTTTACTGCTAACTTTATTATTATAAAATCAGATAACATTCAAGCGTCAATTTTTCACTAGACCAAAAGGCAGTCAAAAAATTCAAAAGGTATAAGAAGCATTACAAGTACTAAGAGATTATTATGATAAAAACGGATCCTATAATAGCAGTAAAAGATGTTGAATCAAGCTCAAAGTGGTATCAAAAACTATTTGGATGCGAGAGCATACATGATGGAAGTGAATTTGATGTATTGGTAAATAAAAGTAAGGAGGTAATACTGTGCTTGCATAAGTGGGGCGAGCATGAACATCCTACAATGCAAAACCCAGCAATATCTGCTGGCAATGGGCTAATACTTTATTTTAGAACCGATAAGTTGGAAACCGTTTATGAAAATGCACAGAATGAAGGTCTTGCAATTGAACGTCCGCTTCAATTAAATCCTAACTCGCATCATAAAGAATTTTCGTTGCGCGATTTAGATGGATATTATTTAACCATTTCGGCATATCATAATTACCAAGGTTAGCAATTAAACATTTGCATCTATTTTTACTTCCAAAGAGCATTTCAATTCAAGGAAAAAAATAAATCTGCGTGACTTGAGATAAAAAGCCTTTTTTAGAGGTGCGCCATATAACAACTTAGGGTGCGGTATGTTAAAAGAAGAGTGGAAGCAGAAATATCCTAATGGACTTATCCAATCATTTTAGGTGTACCTTGTATTTACAAATAACCAAGTCATATAAAATTTATTGATGTATTATTTATCTATAGCAACATCTTTATAAAAACGTTATTATTAGCAAATCGAATTGTATAAATTCGTACAACTAGTGTTACTAAACAAATTAGATTTTTCTCATACAACCGCCGGAGTTTTAGTTTTAATAAATTTTATATTAATTGCTTTTGTTCTTTGGATGAGCACATTTGGCTTTGATTTGAGTGATGAAAGCTTTTACTCCATAGGTTATCAATATGCAAAACAACCCTTTTTAAATGGAGCCGATCCATACCTAATTGTTTATAAAAAACTTTTTGGTGCTTTAAATTTTTCACTTACAAATATTAGAATACTAAGAATATTATTAAGTGTATTGTCTACCGTGGTGCTGTATTTAGGAGTTAAAAACTATTTCCCGAAACATAACCAAACAGATAAAGCCATTTTATTCAATGCACTATTAACCGGCTCTTTACTAAGTTTTACATTGGGACCGCTTGCGCTTTCTTATAACACCATGTCTGCAATTTTGCTAAGCCTAATTGTTGGTTGCTGGCTTATTTTACTTAAAGCAAAAAAAGACTGGGTAAATTATAGTTTGGCTGTGGCCGTTGGATGTTTGTTTGTTTTACTAGGTTTTAATAAAATTACCAACTTGGCATTGTTGCCGTTAATTTACGCAGCCACTGTAGTTTTTTACTGTAAGAAATTTGGAAGTGACAAAAAAATATTGACTCAAATTGCTTTCTTCAGCTTGCTTTTATTGCTTGGCGCAATACTTATGCTAGCTTATTTAAGCAATGGTTTTGGCAATATTATAGCTGTGCTAAAAAAGTTTTACCAATATTTTATAGACAAGGCCAACAATGATCCTAGTCATAATTTTAGTGATTTATTGCTAATTTATTATTACAACGTTAAGTGGTTGGTTAAAAAAATGTTACTTCCAATAGCAATTGTTACAGTGGCATTTATAGCTCAATATATTTTGTTTAAAGCAAAGTCCACCACCAAAAAAGTAGGGCAATATTTAGGCATCATAATAGGCGTTGTTACCTTTTTAATTATAGTGGTTAAAAACTACTATTACAGAGGCGGTGGCGGCTCTGGTTCAGTTTATCAAATAATACTAGGCTATGTTTTTATTGGATACCTTGCACTGTTGCAAATATTTACCACCAAAAAACAGATAAATATTTATATTGTTTTAGGTTTATTTAGTTTGCCATTAATTGGCGCATTGGGCACCAACAACGGTTTGGCTGCCAACGTACTTTTTTATGGTTCATTTATTTTTTTGCTTATATATTATTTATTGAGCACTTCAAAAATTAACTGGTATAAACATGGTTTAACCATGGCCATTTGTCTATTGGCAGCCTCACAAATTGTAACTGCTGTTGCCTTATATCCTTATAGACAAACAACTTCCACAAAAATGGTAAGCAAAGTCTCAGATGTTACCTTTTTAAAGGACATACAACTAAATACCCACCTCCATAACTTAAAACAACAATTGCGAGAAGTGAAAAATCATAAGGCAGAATACATCTTCACTTTAAGTCATCAAACAGGTATGATATTGCTTAGCAACAAAAAGCCGTATTCACTAGCGTGGTTTAATGAAATTGGATTGCTAAAAATGGAAAGTGAAATAAGCAATTCAACCATTCCAATGAACAATGTAATTTTTATTTTAACCCCAGATTTTGCAAGCAATGTAGAGTTTACCCAAATGCTTGCAAGACAAAACATTTCATTGTCTAATGATTTTAGTTTGCTTAAAACTGTCAAATATTTTGACCCTGTGATTAATCGACAAAATGTACTACAAGTGTATGTGCCTAACTAAAGTGTTCTAAACGCTAAATTTTTCTCATTACCTTTTACCTTTACTTATATATGCAGTCGCCAATTGACTTTTCTTTAGTAATTCTTTGTTACCGATCTGGTAAAGAAATTATTGCATTTGCCAATGCTGCCAAAAAAGAGGTAAGTAAGTTTAGCAACAACTTTGAAATTGTTTTAGTAGGAAATTATATTAAAGGCAGCAACGACATTACCAAAGATGTGGTTAAAGAAATGGCTGAGCAAGATGATACTTTTGTAGCACTATGCAAACCAAAAGAAGGTATGATGGGTTGGGATATGCGTGAAGGCCTTAACCAAGCAAAAGGAAATGTAATTTGCGTAATTGATGGTGATGGACAATTTCATATTGAAAGCGTTTCAACCGCTTATGATCATTTGATTAAAGGTGGTTACGATTTAGTTAAAACCTACAGAAGCAAGCGGCAAGATGGCAGCCAGCGCATTTTAATATCTAAAATTTACAACTTTGTTTTCTCCATTCTATTTCCAAAAGTTGCGGCTAGAGATATTAACTCCAAACCAAAAATGCTTACCCGTGAAGCATTTAGTAAACTCAATTTAGAATCTGACGATTGGTTTATAGATGCTGAAATAATGATTAAATTAAGTAAGCACAAAGTGAAAATTTTTGAGTTCCCTATTGAGTTTTTTGAACTGCAAGGCCGACACTCTTTTGTTAAATTTTCTGCCATATTTGAATTTATAAAAAACCTTATTAGGTTTAGATTTAAACAACTATAACCTTTGAAAAAAAAAGTAATAATTACCGGAATTTCATCTGAAATTATGCAAAAAATTGCCCAGCAATTTGGCCAAGGTAACTATGAAGTAATTGGTGTGTCTCGCACTTTAAAAGTATTAGAAAATGTAACTATTGTAAATGCTGATATTAACAATCTACAAAGCATCAAAGATACTTTTAGCAATTGCCAAGCGATTATACATGGTGCTGCTATTACGCATACAAAAAGAGAAAAAGATTATTTAAATATTAATTATAATGCTACTAAAAAGCTGGTAGAACTTGCTAAACAAAACCAAGTAGAACATCTGATTTTCATAAGCTCTTACACAGCAAGTTTAGCAGGTGGTGGTTACGCAAAAAGCAAATATTTAGCTGAAGAATATATTAAAGAAAATTTTAGAAATTACACCATAATAAGATTATCAGAGGTATTTGGAACAGTAAAAAGTGAAGGAATTGAAAAGTTAATTCAAGATGCGTTTACTAAGAAAATTGTTTTGTGTCCAACTGGTTTAACAACTAAACTATATCCTATTTATATAGAAGATGCGGTAAAGCAAACCACAAAACTCATACAACAAAAGGCCCAAGGATTGTACATAATTAATGGCGCAAAAGGTTACAGTTATTTTGAATTGCTAAGGGTAACTAAGGAGCTAACGCAACGAAACTTCAAGGTTGTGAAAATTTCAAAAATTGCAATGAAAATGTTGGGCATTTTAGCAACAATACTGCCATTTAATATCGGCATGGTGCCCGATCAGGTAAAGCGACTATACGTAAAAAAAGAAATTGCTAAAAACAATACAACTACTACCAGTATTGAAGAGTATGTGAATAAGCTAAACGCCTACAAGTAATTTTTTGATATTTTTTGTATTTCTATTAAACCTTTTTTTTGTTAAAGCGTTACATGTGCAAACCAAAAACAAATAAATGGTTACATGAATTACTAATGTTGCCGATACCACTTTAGCCAAAGCTTTACTTATCCCTCTTATTAGTGGCAACGTTACTGCAAGTAAAGTTACTACAGCTATGGTACCAACTTTAGGTACGGATAATTTAAACATTGATGCTTCAGCTGGTGTAACAATCAATAGCAATATCAATGTAGTTGCTACAGATGTGCAAGGCGCCAACGGATTAATTCATGTAATCGATAAAGTAATATTTTAATTAATCTAGTTTTCTATTAAACCTTTGTTATGTAACTGTGGTTTTTTTTGTTATGCTTAATAAAAGAGTGTGGCAGTTCGATTATAATTAAACAACTTTAAGCACGCCTTGTAATTAGTTGGCATAAACGCCTGAGTATTTATAACTTCACGCTTTCAAAAATGAAGAATTTAAGATTATGCATAATCTCCTAATTTATTTTGATTTATCTAAATTTTTTGGTTACCCTACCGATTTAGATCTAACCAACCCTTTAACTTGGGGTGTGCCAGCATTTGTGGCATTAATTATTATAGAAATTATTGTAAGCCTTAAATACGAAAAGGAGCTATATGTTTGGAAAGATACTGCAGCAAGCGCCACTATGGGAGCTGGTGCAACAATTTTAGCAGTTTTTACCAAATCATTGGCCATTTTTATGTTTTACCAAGTGTATTGGTTGTTTAATCCAATGATAGGTGATATCAGAGTGAATTTGTTAGGCTACACTTCCTTTTATCATCAAGTAGGATTTGCATGGTGGCTGTTTTTAATTTGCCAAGTATTAGATGATTTTAATTATTATTGGTACCACCGCTTAAGCCATACCATTCGAGTGCTTTGGGCTGCGCATATTGTGCATCACTCTTCCGACAATTTTAACTTGGGTACGGGCATTAGAAACGGTTGGGTTACCCTATTTTACAAACCATTGTTTTGGTTGTGGTTGCCGGCAATTGGCTTTCACCCAGTAATGGTGGCCACCTGTTTGGGCATTCAGTCGTTATGGCAGTTTCAATTGCACTCCAAACTAGTTCCAAAGCTTGGTTTTTTAGAAAGGTTTATGAATTTGCATACACAACACCAAGTGCATCATGCGCAAAATTTAGAGTATTTAGATAAAAATCATGGAGGTTACCTCAATCTATTTGATAAAATATTTGGGTCGCACCAAGAGTTATTGGAAGAAACTGTGGAAACCAAGTATGGTGTTATTCATCCTCCAAAGTCAAATAACCCAATCGAAATTTTAACCCACGAATACGCAGATATTTGGAAAGATGTAAAGTCTACCAAAAACTGGAAACATAAATTTATGTATGTATTTGGCCCTCCTGGTTGGAGTCCTGATGGCTCTACCTTAACGGTTAGGCAAGTGCAAAGAATTTTAAAGGAAAAGAACATTACTGCCAAGGAATTTATGGAATTGCAAGGCAATCGTAATTTCTTATAGTCATTAATTATATATCTTAGAGATATGAAAGTTTTCATATCTATTTTACTGGTCGTTTACGCATATAGCTTTTCGTTTGCACAACACACATTTTCAATTGTTGCTGTTGATGCTGTTACAGGTGAAATTGGTAGTGCCGGTGCAACCTGTGGAGACAGCATTGTTTGGCCTACAACTAAAGGCGCAGTAATTATAAGCGATATTATTCCTGGAGTTGGAGCCATTCATACTCAAGCACTATATATAAGTGCCAATCAAAATAATGCGCGTAACAGAATGACTTCTTTTGCAGAATCTCCACAGCAAATAATAAATTATTTACAAAGTAATGATGCGGGAAGCAACCCTGCTGTAAGGCAATATGGCATTGTAGATTACAATAATGGCTCTCCAAGATCTGCCGCTTTTACGGGTGCTAACTGTTTAGATTATAAAAATCATATTACTGGTCCCGACTATAGTATACAAGGAAATATATTGCTTAGCCAAGCCATTTTAGATTCAATGGAGGCGAAATATTTAAACACAACTGGCAGTTTGGCTGAGCGGCTAATGGCTGCAATGCAAGGAGCCAAAGTTATAGGGGCAGATACACGTTGCACTCCTGATGGTGTAAGTTCGTTATCCTCATTTCTCAGGGTGGCCAAGCCAACAGATTCTACAGACTTGTTTATCGATTTAGTGGTAGCAGGCACAGCTGACGGTGTTGACCCTATTGATGCGCTTCAAAATAAATACAACAATTGGAAGATAAACAATCCTCCAACCAATATTTACAACATTAAAAATCACCATTACAAGGTTTATCCAAGCATTATCAATAAAGTATTTTATATTGATAATTTAACCTATGAATGGGTGAACGTAACAGTGCACGACATGCATGGCAAGCTAGTTTATGAAGGAAGACATGCCGGAAGCAAAGATCCTATAGATAGCAGCAATTGGCCTATGGGCAGTTACATTGTTACATTCAAAAACCACTATGCTGTAAAGGTTGTTAAGCCATAAAAAACCATTACTTAGTAACTGTGGAAATATGCGCTTGCTTCAACCATTTCCTTACTAAATCATCTTGTTGAAAAAGTTCACCCACAACATAAACTTGAGATGTATGAAAAACCGAACTTTCGGCAGCCGTTTCTTTTACCACACAGCCAGGGGTGTCATAGTTTGAGTGAATGAAATAAACGTCTCCATTCTTCTTTTCCATAAAGCCTACATGGTAATCCAAACCCACCACAAACAAACCGTCATCTTTAGTTTTTACCCAGTTAATTGCAGCTTCATAACCACCTTGGCTCAGCCATACCCGGTTTTCACTGTGGCTTAAAGATTTAATAATGTTGGCCGAACCTTGTTGAGCCAACTTGTATCGTTGCACTTTTAATCCTGCATGCTGCAACACCGTACTTATAAAATAACCACATGCAATTAAACCATCATTGGGTGTTTCTGTAATTCCATTAAAATCCCAAACGGTGCCATACCAATGGCCAAAAAAATCATCTCCAATTTTATTATTTAAATACGCTTCACCAAGTTTTAAAGCCGAATCTTTATCAGTTTTATAAAGTGCAGCGAGTTCTAATCTGCGCTCATCTACCTCTTCTCGTAAATTGCTATAACCACTTGTGTAAATGGGCTTTTTAATAACGGTTGGCTCAATAAATTCTTCAACAACTTTGGTTAGTTGAGTTAGTGCAGGTGGCTCAACAACTTGTTCTTTTTTAACGAGATATTTAAATCCTAAAACACCAATAATGGCGATTACTAAAATGGCAGATACGTATTTCATACCTATGAAACGTAAACACCATAAGCCTTTATTATACCATAAGTGTTAAAATAAATTGTCGTAACTTACGTTGTAACTGCAAGCAAAATCCTAAAACATGAAAAAATTATCTGTCTATTTAGCACTTCCCCTAACCTTATTTTTAGTTCTATTTTCTTGTAAAAATGAAAGCGACATTGTTACCACACCATTAAATTTTAATGATATTGAATGGTCTCGTAAAATTAGGCTTACTATTGAACCAACTGACAAAGGCTTTAATGAAATTTTAGCTCACTGTAAAGGATTGTTAGAGGAAGCAAATAGTGGAAGCATCAATGCATATACGTATGGCGGTTCCAACTTTGAAGAGCTAATTGCAATACCTAATTTTTCGACTACAAGTTACGATACAGTTGCCTTAATAGATCCTGAAACCTATGAAGAATCAATTGAAATTTTGAAAAATGAAATGAGTCTTCAAGATGTAGGTCGCATATCAGTTTCAGTAGATATGCATTACAATGCTAGTGCTAACAAGATAGTTTCAAAAATAAATAGCCTTGCGCCTTGTGAAAAAGTATTTGATGACAAAGGCAATTATCGCGGCAGCAGACCAATTGCTTACTTTAGTAAAAATGATAAATACAATAATCAACTCAGTGGCAACCTTATTGCACAAGTAGAATACAAAATGGCTACTGATGATGATGAATACATGAGTAAACCATTGCCACAGTCTAAAGACTTGAATCTGTTATCTGTTTTAATGAAAAATAATATTACTGCTAATAATTTAAAAGACGGCTATTATGTTAAAGAAGGGAAAGTACATTCGCCCGTAATGAATAATGGATTTGATGCAACTAACAATGAAGGAGAGGAAATTGAAGTTGCCAAATATGTACTAAACGATTTAAACGGTTCATTGAACCAATCCAAAGTAAAGTTTGATTTGCATTACTCCGATAAAGAAGATGCCTTTTTTATGAAAATACATACCATTTCGCCTTTAGAAGTGACATTGGAAGGCGAAAAAGCTAAGTTTGGTGATGAATCAATTTTTACAATGCAGTTAGCGCCTTAGCACTAACTTCCATTTGAACCAATCTAAATTTTTCGTTGTTTTTCGAGTATTTTAAAAGCCGTAAAACTCAAAATAACAGCACAAAAAGTAAACATGGGTGGTCATATTTTAGACCAACCTTTGCCGTTTGCTGAGTTTAATCATATAGATCCCTTTTTACTAATTCATCATTGGAAACAAGCCTTGCCGGGTAATCAAAATGAAAGAGATTTAGGTGTGGGGCCTCATCCGCATAGAGGATTTTCTCCTGTAACCTTTGTATTTAAAGGTGAAGTACATCACCGAGATAGCCATGGCAATAGCCATATAGTTAAAGAAGGTGGCATACAATGGATGAGCGCTGGCATGGGCATAACCCATAGTGAAAGACCCAGTAAATCTATTGCTCAGCAAGGTGGGGATTTTGAATTTATACAGTTTTGGGTAAACACACCAGCAAAAAACAAAATGGAAGAGCCCATTTATTATGGCATTCAAGAAGATGAATTGGCGGTAATAGATGAAGCTGGCACCAATGCGTTTATTGCTAGTGGAAGCTTAAAAGGTGTACAAGAAAAAGTACCTACAGCTAGCAGTGTAACCACTGCAAGAATTGAAATGTCTCCAAATTCAAAATTTGAGTTTGAAGTGAGAGAAAATGAAAACGCCCTACTCTATTGTTTGGATGACGGACAAACCATTAATTTGCTTGAATGTAATACCAAAGACATGGTAGTTTTTAACGAAACTTCTAAAGGGAAAGTGGTAATAGAAAGTAAAGCAAACACTCGTTTGTTATATCTAGCTGGCTTACCAATAAATGAAGAAGTTAAAAGCTATGGACCTTTTGTAATGAACAACCAAACAAAAGTAATGCAAGCCTTGCGAGATGCGCAAATGGGTAAAATGGGTGTTCTTATAGAAGAATTTGATTGAGATAGCGTAAAACGTTATCTGCTTTAAGTATTATAATTATTATAAATATATCAGTATTTTCGTAATTCACTATCTAATTTAAACTTATGAAAACCCTGTATTTAATATCTATCTTATCCATCATATTTTGTACCTCATGCTCGGTTAGCAAATTAGTTAATGCACCAGCTACCACCGTAGAAAATATTGTTAGCATTGAGCAAGGAATGTCTTTGACCTCACTTAACACTACCCTAGGTATTCAACCTTACAATGTTTATCATTTATCTGAAAACGACAAAATGTTGTTGGTTTACAATTACCGTCTTAAAGATCAAAGATTGGATCTTCCAGCGTCTTCCAACAAGCGTGTAAAGTTTATTCATGGCCAAGAAAGTTTTAAAGGTGGAGAAGATTGGTATCAAAAAGAATCACAAGAATTATTTGTTTTGTTAGCAGATAAAAAAGTGGTGTCGTTTTTGACTGGAAAGGGAGCCAAAAATTCGGAATATCTTGCAATTGTTGGAGAGAATTTAAGGATTATTGAAGCCAAAGAACATGATAAATTAAAGATGATGATGGGAGAAGAAGTGTCGCTTATACCTATAGGCAGAGGAACTCAAGAGAACAACAATAAACCTCAATTTTTTGATATATCTAAAAAAGGAAAAGGAGGTAAAATTGCAGTTGGCACACTGGTTGTAGTTGGAGCTGCCGCTGTTGTAGGAGCACTTTTAGGAGCTTTTTAGTCAAACACATAAACAATTTCAATTTTGAGAATACATACTTTATTAAAAAGTTAGTTGAAACGCTTGACTAACTTCAAGGTATGAAAAAAGCCAACCACCACACTCGAGTAATGCCCTACCTTATAGTCGCAGAACCTAAAACCTTAATTCACTTTTTGGTTAACACCTTTAATGGTAAGAATCATTTTACGAAAAATAGAGAAGATGGCAGCATACAACATACTGAAGTAGCCATGGGCGATTCTAACGTAATGATTTCGCAGGCAGGCAGTGATTTTAAAGCCAACCCAACCATGCTTTACATTTATGTGAATGATGTGGATGCCAACTTTGACTTAGCCATTAAAAATGGAGCAACACCTATAATGGCACCTTATGATGAAGATTATGGAGCTCGATCTGCAGGTATATTGGGCCCATGTGGCAATACTTGGTGGATGGCTAAGTTGAATTAGAGAATACAATTAATTAGATAGTTCCTGTTATTTTTGGATTTATATGTAAAAAATGGGTGTATAAAGTATTATGCTTTATATACTATTGTTGGCATGCATTGAAATGAAAAAATTCGTTAACATACTGCTATTGTTTGCCTTACTATCAGGTTGCAATGACCCCTTAAAGAATAGACAAGAGGAACATTGTAGCACTATGCAAAAACTGGCAATGTCAGAAATTAAAAAAGGAAACATTGAACCTGTAATAGAAACCAAAAAAGCTTATTCTAAAACGGAAAAATATTTCATTTGGAAAAAATATGGATTCAATGTTATTTACCCTATTCGGTTGGATGAGTTTTATCAAGTAGAACTTGATAGCTGTTATAATTCAATGATGTTGGATTATACTACAAACAAGGAAGGAATTATTAGAAATTTAGACTCCTTGACTGCTGGAAAAAACAAAAATCAGAACTATGATTACCCTATGTCAAGGTATATAAAAGAGTATCATGATGGAAAGTTCTATGTGGGTTTAGATGCACATAATCAAGACTTTGCACCAAAAAGAAATGATCCTTCTTATTTCGAAAAGTTAGATAAGTTTCAAGAAAGATTCAACCATAAATTGACAGATACTATAAAATGTGAATTTTGGTACGAAATTGACATTTTCGGTAATGTCAGTAACATTGAAATTTATCATCATTCAACTCCAACAATAGATTCCGCTGTTGCAGAATTTTACGCTTCATTTATCTATACACCAGCAAATGATGGCATAAACAAACTGGAGTACAGGAGTAATGATTTTATCTATTTTTTGGGAACAATGAAACAATAACGACACGCCAACAAGGTGTATAACCAATAGGGCGTTTGGTAATAAATTGAAAGTCCTGTTCTTTGAGCAGGCAACGCCAAAACAAAGTTTTGACGTTTGATAAAAATGAAATTTAAAAGCAAAAACGTTTATTTTGGCATAGTGGTAAACTTAAAGTGAGTTACTTCAAATCTACCCTACTGTCCATACAATAACCGTTGTACTGCATTTAAAAAATCAATTGAACCAAATTAAATGAACGAATTTTTCGAACCGATTTTACTAAAAGAAGAATTCATTTTTGATGGAACTATTGACGAATTGCATGAAAGGATTCGATTAAATAATGACAAGAAATTCAGGACGAAATGGACGGAATCGAACAGGTTTGAATTCTTTGCAAAATGGTCGTTAGGAACATTGATGTTTAGGGGTTTTCCAACTGCTGTGGATGGAATTAAAGGTTTTGCGGAATTGAAACGTATTGGAGAGAATAAAACTCAAGTACTGATGAAAACTAAGGTGCGGATTGAATTGTATTTTTTTCTAATCATTCTGACTATCATGTGTGTTGCTGGACTCGTCACTCAGTCGGACTTCCCAATTTGGCTTTTATTGCTGATTCCATTTGGACTTTTATGGTTCTGGTTTGTTTACCGAATTCAGGAGAAAATGCTATTTAAAAAATTGCGAGAATACGTAGCAGGCGGAAAAAAAACGCACTACAACAATGGCTAAACGTAATGCGGACTTTTGGGCAAAACCGAAAGGTCTGTATATATTTATGAAGCCGCTAAATCTTTGGGATTTAGCTTTGGACAAGAAAAAATAAAAACTAAACCAAAAGCTTTAGCTTAGTGCGCAGACGGAAACGAAAGGTTTCCTTACCACCGCACTACGCTTAGCCTAACCGTTATGCCCAACATACAAGTAATATGAAACACTATCTTATTTTAATTCTTGGCATATTCATCATTTCATGCTCAAATCAGGGGGAAGAATATTCAAATCAGGAAGGCAATTCCTTAAAGGTTAATTTAAACACCGTATATAATCAACAAGATAGAGGCTTCCTTATTCTCTATCCGATAAAAGAAATGGAAGACAGTTTACGCAGCAAAATCACCTTCCCTGATTTATCAGAATTATTGGATACAGCTTTTGCACAAATTTACTTTACTGGCAATAATCAGTCTGCTATTGAAAATGGTATATTAGTACTGATTGGAGATTATTCATCTGAATCATCATTATTTTGGGTGGACTATAATAATGATCTAAATTTTTTAGATGGCAATGAACCTCTTCTATTCTCAGAGAAATTTATTGACGTTTCAATACCCAATATTGATCAGCCTGACCTCTATCATTCCATCCGATTTTACAAATCTGATTCTGTACAAAAGGATCAAACTAATCAAATGATTGAACAATATATAACAAAAGGAAAACCTTACGCTGATTTTTACTTTGACCAGCGCAGAAATATAAGGGTAGGTGATTTCGTATATAAACAAGACTCCATAAGAATTGGAATTATGGACTATAACGTGAATGGCAAATACAACGATATGAGTTCAGACCGCATTGTCATGGGAAAATATGATGGGGCAATAAATGGTACAGATGAAGCTTCAGGGGCAGTTGTTCTTGATTCGTCAACTTACTTTCATAGCTCCAATTATGGCTTTGAGCTAATTAAAGTAGCTGATAATGGCACATCTATTTCCATTAAGCCTACTTTCAGTAATAATACTGAAAGTAGAGTTACTGTAGGGCAGTTCTTATCAGACTATTCCTTTGAATTAATATCTGGTCAAAAGACTTCAATTCATGAATTTCTTGATGGTCAAAACTATTTGTATCTAAACTTTTGGGCAAGTTGGTGTGCCGGTTGTCATCAAGAGATGGAGGATTTAGAATCTATCTATGCCAACTATCCTAATAAAGTAAAAATTATTAGCCTAAATTACAATGAGAATATCACAAAGATAAAGTCGTTTATTGATAAATATCAGATCACCTGGATCAATGGCCTTTCTACATCTGAAATTAATGAAGAATTGTTCATTGATGGTTTGCCAAGAAATATTTTGATTGATCCGTCAGGTAAAATAATTAAAATGAATATTCATCCCTCAGAGTTATTAAACCAAATTGATGAACTTTAAATAGCTTCTGGGCATAACAATGTATATGAAATCACAGCCGCCTATCGGCTGGCTGCGCTTCATATACTAACCGTTAGCTTTCATACCAGAACGAGCCAGCCGCACTTTTAAACATTTAGTTTTTTCTTTACTCAATTCCAATTCTAAAAAATAAAAGAGTAAAATTTACCAACGCTGAAAAGCAATAGTAAAATATTGAGATAATTACCAAATTATAGTATCTTTCACGAAAATTTACTACAATTGACGATATCCAACTACATAAAACAGCTTCAATCTTATGAGGAGTATGCATTCTCATGGAATGAGTTATTCGTAAATTGTAATAAAACGGAGATCTCTCTAAAAAGGGAACTTTCAAGATTAGTAGAAAAAAAAGAAATCATAAACCTAAGAAAAGGATTTTATCTCATAATTCCTCCCAGATACTCTAGGCAAGAGCACTTGCCAATTCAATTATACATTGATAAGCTTTTTAAAAACTTAGAAAGAAATTATTATTTAGGCTTTTATTCCGCAGCTAAATTTCATGGAGCAAGTCATCAACAAGTGCAGCGGGATTATATAATGACAAACACACCGTCTCTACCTAAAATCAAAAAAAAATCAGTTGATATAAATTTTTTGACAACTTCAAATTGGCCAAAGCAAAATATTTTGCAAAAAAAATCGGATGCTGGTATTTTTAAAATTTCAAGCCCAGCACTAACCATGGTAGACTTAATTCATCATCAAACCAAACTAGGTGGTATAAATAGAATGTTAGCCATTTTAGAAGAATTAACAGAGGAATTAACCGACAGTGACATTGCAAAACTATTAACTTGGTATCCGCATAAAAGCACCTTACAACGTTTAGGATTTTTACTGGAAGAATTACAGGTAAATGAAATGCTAACTAGACAAATAAAAGAACAGCTTAAACAGTCTAAATTCTTTCCTGTTTTATTAAGTCCAAATTCAAAACAAAAACCTGGAGCAATTTATAACACTTGGAAGGTAGATGTAAACATTAAGCTGGAAAGTGATTTATGATTCCAAAACCATACATAGCAAAATGGCAAGAATATGCACCTTGGATACAATTTTTTCAGGTAGAACAAGATTTGGTGATAAGTCGTGCGCTAGTAGAAATTTTCTCTGATGATTTTCTAAGAGAAAACTTAGCATTTAGAGGAGGAACAGCATTGCACAAATTGTATTTAAATCCTGCTCCAAGATATTCTGAGGATATTGATTTAGTACAAATTAAAGCTGGCCCAATTAAGCCAATAATGCAACGGATTAATGAAGTCATTACATTTTTTGAAGAGCCTAGAAGAACACGAATAGGAGGACATGGAGTAAAAGCATTGTATCGTTTTACATCAGAATATGAAGAAATAAGGTTGCGACTAAAATTAGAAATTAATTGCAAAGAGCATTTTAATGTATTCGATTGGGTGGACTTTCCTTTTGAAATAAAAAGTGAATGGTTTTCTGGAGAATGTGAAATAAGAACCTACAGTATCAATGAATTTTTGGGAACAAAGCTGAGGGCCTTATATCAAAGAAGTAAAGGACGTGATTTATTTGATTTGGATTACTCCAGATTAAATATGGAATTGAATATTGATGAAATTATCCGTTGTTTTAAAGAGTATATCAGTTTTGCAACTGGCAAGAAACCTCCAAGTAAAAAAGAGTTTCTAATAAATATTGAACATAAAGAAGTTGACCCTAATTTTACTGGAGATATGGAAGCTTTGTTAAGGCCCGAAATAAAATATAATCAAGAAGAAGCATTTGCTTGGTTGAAGAAAGAAATTATTGAAAAGATGTAACATGTCTGATAACTACAAGAAAATACTGAAACAACAGCTTTGGAATATTGCTGATACGCTTAGAGGAATTAATTACTTACGAATTAAAGAGAATTGAAATAGCTAAAAAACAACTGGCTACGACTCTGTATAAAATTCGTAGCTACCTTTCGGTAGGCTATGCTTCATACACTAAACGCAAGTCCATTTCTCCTCCTTAAAGGAACCCCACCCCCTAAATTGATTGTTAATATAATATGGGCAGTTTCTTGTGGGACTTTTACAATAGAATTAAAAACAACCTAAATCACTTAGGTGGTGACTCCTTTTTGAATTCAGGCTCTTCAAGTTTCAAATTCAAAAAATTTACCCTATACAAGTCTAAAGAGCAAATGTTAGATAGTGAAGCCAACGACCTTAAACATTTGAGAAAAAACCTGCGTAAAAAAGACAATCAATTGCTTAGCACTACATTAATAATTGCTGCATTTTTTGTTTTGGCAATAATCTTGGGATCAATTTTTGGATGATTGGCTTTAGGAAAATAATGCAACTCTAAATCCTATGATTCTTATTATGTCTTTAGTTGATTTTTTCGATTATCATAAAAATTTAATAGTGTAATTATATCATCATCTACCCTGTAAAAAACGGTGATTTACTTAACTAAAACGAAACCTCTAATGTTTTCAGACTTATTCTCAATAGATCCAAGAAAAGGCATTTCAGAAAGTATTTCTAAAAATTCAAAAGTAAGTTTAACAAATTTCTTTGAACTCTTTGCTCCCTACTGTGTTTCTAGGTAAATTAATGTTTGGTCAAAACTGTTATCAGCTTTAATTGACCAAACTACTTTTAAAGCCACTTTTTGTGCTTTTCTTTTTGCACCGAATGATCAATCGTCTTTTGGCCATTTTTAACCTCTAAGTTTATTTGCAACAATTCCTCCTTTTGCAATTCAGTTAACTTATTCCATAACTAGCCATCACCCTTATCAATAGTTTTTTTAAGTATTCAAAAAACTGCATTAATAAATCTGGATTATCAGTTTTATCTATCAATTCGTGGAACTGACTTTTAATTTGAAGTAAGGTCATTTATTAAAGATAAAAGTTTTTACGGAAAGATATCATTTTACTTAACTCATTGCTTAGTGCTTTTTGAATTACCCGCTTTTAGCCAACATCTTTCATTACCCGTTCATTCAACTTAGCCAAAATCATTGATGATAGTTTGCTTGTATAAGTAGACTCTCCGAACTTCTCAATCCATTTTATGCCGCTAGAAGCATTAGAGATAAATACTTCATCAGCGTTTGTTACATCATCAATCGTCATTTCAACTTTATGTAACTCCAGCCCTATTTTTTTGAACAGTTTGATCAATACCGTTCGCATAACGCCATTTATTCCACCCTCATCATCATTAGGTGTGTAAATTTTTGAGTCTTTAATTATAAAAATATTGCTACTCGTAACCTCTGCAACTCTACCTTCCGTATTTAATACTAAACAATCATCTAAGTTGTTATCGCTGCAATAATTTGAAGCCAATATATACGGCAAGCTATTGTTAGTTTTAAAAGTTGAGAGTTTTTGTATTGGCTTTTTTACTTCTTCAAATAATCCAAGTGTTAATCCCTCTGTGTTCAAATGAAAATATGGCTTATCTAATTCTTGCAACTCAATGTACAACCCTGGCTCATTGCTAGTTGAATGATATAAACCTTCTCCGCCTCTAAAGCACATCATCCTTACCCTTGCATGTTTAAAGTTGTTTTCTTTAACTAAGCGTAAAATAATTTCTTCAAAAAATTTGGGTTGCCATGCTTCTGGAATAAGGATTTTGAGATAATCCATTCCTAATATAAACCTACTGTAATGATGGCTCCAAAATAGCATCTGGTCATTTACCAATCGCATGCTTTCAAACAAGCCATCTCCATATCTAAAACTTCTGTTGTTGGGTTTTATTAAAACCTCATCAATGTTGGAGTATTCTCCATTTATGTAAACCATCATTTTATGTTGTTATATTGCGATACATCCCGATAGCTATCGCGAGCAACCTCAGTCAAACTCGAAAGAGTCGAGCTCGAGCCTTAGATTATCATTTCAGGTATATCACCTTCTACCAACAACCTACCAGCTGTTTTTTCTTTAATCTCATCTATTGAAACTCCCGGTGCCCTTTCTAATAATTTGAAACCATCATTTTCGGTTACTTCCAACACTGCCAAGTCTGTTACAATTTTTTTAATACAGTTAACTCCTGTAATTGGCAAGGTACACTTTGGCAATAACTTGCTCTCCCCTGCCCTGTTGGTATGTGTCATTGCAACAATAATGTTTTTGGCAGAAGCTACCAAGTCCATAGCACCGCCCATGCCTTTTACCATTTTACCTGGGATTTTCCAATTGGCAATGTCTCCATTATCCGCTACTTGCATTGCACCTAAAACCGTCATATTAATTCTTCCACTGCGTATCATTCCAAAACTCATGGCACTATCAAAAAATGCTGAACCTGGCAAGGTGGTAACAGTTTGTTTACCCGCATTAATTAAGTCAGCATCAACTTCAGCTTCAACAGGAAAAGGTCCCATACCTAATAAGCCATTTTCACTTTGTAGCGTAACATTCATACCTTCTGGAATGTAATTTGAAACCAATGTAGGTATTCCTATGCCTAAGTTTACATAAAATCCATCTTGTAATTCTTGTGCTATTCGTTTTGCTATTCCTTGTTTATCTAATGCCATAATTGTTGGTTAATGGTTAATTGTTATTGGTCAATTATTATTGGTCGATTGTTATTTGAAATTTGTTATTTGTTATTTGTCAATTGTTAATAGTCAATCGTTATTAAGATTATGCATCCGTGCTAACAGTTCGATTTTCAATTCTTTTCTCATAGTCTTTCCCTTCAAAAATCATGTTCACATAAATGCCTGGCACATGTATTTCATTAGGGTGAAGCACACCTGGTTCAACTAACTCATCAACCTCAACAACGGTAATTTTTCCTGCCATTGCCATTAAAGGATTTAAATTACGTGCAGTTCCTTTAAAAACTAAGTTTCCATTTTTATCTCCTTTCCATGCTTTTACCAAAGCATAATCTGAGTTAAACGCATGCTCTAATAAATGTGGTTTATCGTTAAATTCTCTAATTTCTTTTCCTTCTGCTACCTCTGTACCAAAGCCTGCCGGTGTATAAAATGCGGGCACTCCATAACCGGCCATCATGCACCTAGTTGCCAAAGTACCCTGTGGTATTAGGTCAACTTCTAATTCACCCGAAAGCAATTGTCTTTCAAATTCATCATTTTCACCAACATAGGATGAAATCATTTTTTTTACTTGCCTACCGTGCAACATCAATCCAATTCCAAAATCATCTACTCCAGCATTGTTTGAAATACATGTTAATCCTTTTACACCACTTTTAACCAATGCCGCAATACAATTTTCTGGAATACCGCATAAGCCAAAGCCACCGAGCATCAGTGTCATATTGTCTTTAATACCTTTCACTGCCTCATTAGCATCTGCAATTACTTTACTCATTATTACTGTAGTTTTAAAAATTTGTGATATTTAGTTGGTCCATTTTCAGTGGCAACGCCAACAAAATATATAGATTCGGCTAAATCATTTGTTTTTATTGTTATTGTATTTAAGCCACTCTCCATTTGCACTTCTTCTTTCAAAATTATTTTACCCGATACGTCAGTCACTTCAATGTTTGAAAGCATTGCAAATTGAGAAAACACCTCAAGGTTTAATTGATTTTTTACAGGATTAGGGAAAATGTTTTGAACAACAACATTTAAATTATCTATACCAGTAAAAAATCTAACATAACCGGCACTAACTCCTAAAGAATTTACGCCTAATGATAGCGCATACATTCCAGTTCTTCCTGTATTATCATCAGGGTCGCTATCAAAAAGTTCCATTGGTGCTGCTGAATTATTTTGATAATTGGTTAATCTCCAACCAAAAACCTGAGGTGCAAATTTGAAGTACACTTCCTTAATAGATGTATCAATTGGTGCAAAATAAAAATGACCATTTGCATCAGAAATTGAGGTCGCAATCACTGTATCATCAGCAAAAGCAGGTGTTGCTATGCTGTTAATCATTTCAACACCAATATTAGGAATTACATTTTCAGTTGCATTAAAAATTCCATCTTCATCAAAATCATGGAAAATTAACGTACTGTTTAAGTTTATAGAAGTAAAGTTTGGACCACTGCAAAATATAACTGAAATAGTAATTGTTCTGCTCTGCATACAACCATTTGCATCTGTTGCTAAGACGGTATAAAACCCTGCTTGATTAATAAAAACCGTATCGGCATTTGAAAGCAACATACCGCTAGAGTTATACCACTCGTAAGTAAGTGCCCCATTGGCGGTTAAAACAGTAGATTCATCAGCAGGATTTGGTCCAGTACCAGGCTGACAAATGATAGTGTCACCAGTATAACCTATAACAGGCAAAGGATTAACCGTTACGGTTGTTCCCATGCTTTGTCCTGAATTACATCCTGCCATACTACTATCTGCATATAAACAGGTATAGGTGCCTGGCATTTGAGTTCTATAAGTTTGGGCATTAGCTCCTGCTATTGGCACTCCATTACTTAACCATTGATAGCCAAAGCCCATTGGTGCAGTTGCAACAGTAAGCGTAGCAGTATCGCCAATGCAAATGGCAATATTGGTTGCTGTTGTTAAAACAGGAATTGCTGGGGCAGCAATAATTGTTACGGTTACACTTGAGCTTGCAGGAGAGTTACATGAAGCTGAAGATGAATCGATATAAACCAAAGCATAAACTCCATTAATTGTAGGATTATACGTGTTTGCGTTTGCACCAGGAATATTGCCGCCTCCTAACTGCCATTGATAACCAAAGCCTGCTGGAGCTATTGAGCCAGTTAAAGTAAATACTGTACCAAAGCAAAATGTTGCTGGTCCGCTAGTTGATAAACTAGGTGCTGAAGGGGCAGAAACTACTGTTACCGTTGTTGCAGCCGATTGTGGTGATGGGCAGTTACCTGCAGTAGTACTTACCAAAGCTACTGAGAAGTTTCCACCAAAGTTGGCTACATAAGAGGTTAATGTTGCACCAGGTATTGCAATGCCGTTTTGATACCACTGATAAGTATATCCTGCTGGGGCTGCACTTGATTGCAATACTACATTGCCACCAGTACAAAATGTGATTGAGCCTAAAGCTGTTATTGTTGGTGAGGATGGTCCACTAGAGGTTGTTAATGTTACATTGGCTGATTGCACACTGTTACATAGACCCGTAAATTGTACACTGTAATTACCCGCTGTTGTGGCGTTTAAAGTTTGCAAAGTATCATTTGCTAAAGCCACTCCATTAAAAAACCATTGATAATTGAAACCCGCAGGTGCTGAACTTGCAGTTAATGTAAAGTTAGTTCCGATACAAATTACTGTTGATCCACCTTGGGTTGTAATTGTTGGTTGAGCTGGAGGAGGCACTACATTCACATTTACAGCCGCTGATTGCCCAGTTGGACAAACTCCAGTAAATGCCAATGTGTAATTACCTGATGCAGTGGCGTAATAAGTTTGATTGGTTGCGCCTGCAATTAAAGAACCGTTAAAATACCATTGATATGAGTTACCTCCTACCGCACCTGTAGAGGTGAGTAATATAGAATCTCCTATGCAAATTGTGCTGCTGCCGCCCGTACTAATTACTGGCGCATTGGCCATGGCATTGACTACAACAGTAATAACATTTGAAGCTCCACCACTGCAAGAACCAACAAATTCCATAGTATAGGCTCCAGCCGTACTTGCAACATAAGTTTGCATTGTTGCTAACGGAATTGCTACACCATTAAAATACCATTGATAGCCGTAGCCTAAAGGTGCAACTGATGATTGCAGTGTTACAGTAGCTCCAGTACATATTGTGGTAGGGCTTAAAGGAGAAATTGTTGGCGCAGGCAATGAGCTAACAACCATTGTAACTGTTGCTGTTGATTGAGCACTCGTGCACAAGCCTGTAAATTGAACAGTAAAACTGCCTGCTGTGGTTACTACCAAAGTTTGGTTAGTAGCACCGAATATCACCATACCGTTTAAATACCATTGATATGTATAACTAGCTGGAGCCATAGAGCTGTTTAAAATAACTGAATCGCCTGTACAAAATGTTGTTGCGCCACTTGCAGTAACTGTTGGAGGGCTTGCTGCACCTGAAGCAGTGATATTAATAACATTGCTATTAGCTGAAGGACAAGGACCCGTAAGTACAACATAATATGCCCCTGAGTTGAGAGCCGAATAACTTTGATTAGTGGCTCCAGATATAATTACACCAGCATTGTACCATTGATAACCATAACCCATTGGAGCTGCGGTACTTGTTAATATTGCGCTATCTCCTGCACAAAAACTTGTAGGGTTGGCCGTGCTAATTACAGGATTGGCAGGTGTTGTTGAAATGGCAATTGTTATAGCGTTTGAAGAAGCAGAAGGACAAGGGCCAGAAAAAACAACAGTATAATTTCCAGTTGCTGTTGCCGAATAATTTTGATTGGTTGCTCCAGGTATTATTGACCCATTAAAATACCATTGATATCCAAATCCTAGAGGAGCCGCGGTAGAGGTTAAGCCTAGCGGTGTGCCCGTGCAGTTGGAAGTTGAGCCTGTTGCACTTGCTGTAGGGGTTGCTGGAGTAGTGCTAAAAATAACAGTGGTTGTATCGGACAAACCACTTGGACAAGGACCAGTAAACTCAACTGAATAATTGCCTGAAAGCGCAGCAGTATATGATTGGTTGGTAGCTAATGGAATAAGTGAACCGTTGTAGTACCATTGATAACCGCCACCTAAAGGAGTAACTGAAGAACTTAAAACTATGTTGGCTCCAGTACAAACCGTTACAGTGCTATCAGGAGTTACTATTGGTGCAGAAGACATAGCGCTAATAGTAATGGCAACTCCATTAGAAGCTGGTATGGGACATGCGCCTATTAACTCAACGGTATACGTACCTGTTGCTCCGGCATTGTATGTCTGCATAGTAGCACCTGGTATTAATACACCGTTGTTAAACCACTGAAATGTATACCCCGCAGGTGCTGCTGCACTAGCCATTAATGGAATTGTATTTGGTAAACAAGTAGAAGTTGACATAGGTGGTGTAATAACTGGAATTGTAACAGGATAAGTTGGCCCTGCACAAGCTGCTCCATTGGTAAAACCTGTTCCTATTGATGGATGTGTTGCATAGCTGCCAGAATTGCAATTTGCTCCCCCTGCACCCACATAAGGTGTTGAAATACCCGCGATAAATTGTCCAATTTCAATATCATGACATGCATGTGGTACTCGGCTATGTGTGCCACTAGCAGATGACCAATTCATAATTTCACCTGTGTAAATAATATGTCCCATTTGTTGGGCGTGCCCCAATTCGTGCAATGCAGTTGACTCAAAATCGCTCGTTCCACCAGGAATAGGTGTAGCTGTGCCAAAGTTCCAAGTAATACCGTTGGTGCCGTCTCTAACAAATACAATATCTAAACCTACCAATTCCCATAAGTTGCCACAATAGCTGTATTGGCTGCTATTTCTGCCCAAAACGCCCATAGGTAATGGTGCAGCAGCGTTATCGAAAAAGCAAGCGTTTATACCGTCATTCATTGCAGCGTTAACGGTAGTAGTGCCTACTACGTTTACATTAAAGCCTGTAGTTGTATTCCACGTATTTATGGCCCTTTGAAATGCGGCAGTTGCACCTGCATGTGTTGCAAAGTTTACACCACCATTGGCTGTATTGGTACTGTATTGAAAAGTGTAACCATTACTCCCATTGTCGTTTGTTAAATGGCTAAAATGAGGCGGTGGACCAGGTGTGTTGCTATTTCTGTTTAAATGTGCATTAAAAATATCAACCGTCATTGTAGAAGTGCTGCTAACCCCACTCATGTCTGTAATTCTAACATCACCGGTTCCTCCCCGAGTAGGCACCAATACTTCAATTTGAGTTGGTGTCCATGAGATTACATGTGTTGATGCTGTAAAGTAAAAACCAGCTCCACCATTATTGGCATCTCTAAACTCTACTAAGCAATTACCGCCATTGTCCCAGCCCATATCCCAAGGACCAAAACCACTACCAATTATAGTTAGTGTGTCTCTTGTACCAGCCGATAATACATTAGGAGATAGGCAATCTACCATAGGCATCATCATTGACATACCTAAAAAGTTTTGTCCTGATAAATAATAGTTTTCTACTATTTGTGGAGATTGATTGGTTATTGCCTGAATAGCGCTGTATAAAATGTTTGCTGTTGCATAATGCTCAAAAACACCATGCGCATATGCTTCAACCTCATCATAAGCAATATAAGATTGTCCGCTAAAAATTGCCTTAAACTGATAGTTTGGATTTACCCCTGAGAGTGCGTTAGTTTCTACAGGATTACCCATTATAAAAACGCCTACTTCATTGTTTTGTAGTTGCAAACTAGGAAAAACATCTAAAGCTTCATTACCTACGGTTCCTCCCAATGTTATTATTGAAACAACATTTGGTATGGACTGTCCTTTAAAAACTTTGTATACCCTTATTTTATGTTCGGTGTGTATGCCGCTTGGAGAATCGAAAGATTGCTGTTCAATTACCCTACCTTCTATAACTACATTGGCATCATTTACCCTTTGTTGCAGGGTTACAGGATACATCATACAGTTGTTAGAAAATAGTAGAACACTAATAAGCAGGCAGGCTGTTAGCGTAAAAAGTTTGTTCATTTAATACAGTAATATTTAACCAAATTCAAAGTTACATTATGTAATGCATAAAACCATGCAGAATTATAAACGTAGTGCAATGATACATTAACGATAAAAACAGCTATTTAGTTGTTGATTCTCGTTTAGTTAGTTCAATTATTACTTGCTCGTAAATATCATCAATAACTTTTGGCTCGGTAGACCAATAATCGTAGCTCCTGTCAAATTTTTCTTGAGTTAATTTATGCGATTTTAGTATTTGATTGTACAACATAGGCTTGTTAACCTTTAAACTATCAGGATAAAATCTATTTTCATACATTGCGGCTTCTGCAATATGTATATCGGCAAAAATGTCTATCATCTGCTCCTTTGATACTACATTATTAGGAACTTCTTGTTGAACTTCTTGCTTACAAGAAAAGAAAATAATAGCCATTACTAAAGCCGAAAAGATAATTTTAGAGATATTTGCCATACTTCACCACATTAAAAAACTGTGCCAAACATAACTGAATTTCACAATTTAAAACAGCAATTGCCCAAGCATGTTCAGTTAATTGCTGTTTCCAAAACAAAACCAGTTGAAGATATTTTGGAAATATACCATGAAGGGCAATTACTATTTGGTGAAAATAGGGTTAACGAATTGGTAGAAAAAGCATCTCAACTACCAGATGATATTAAGTGGCATTTTATTGGTAAGCTGCAAACCAAAAAAGCTAAAAAAATTGTTCCCATAACCACATTAATTCATAGTGTAGATAGCAATAAACTGCTTATAGAGATTAATAAGCAAGCTGCTAAAATTGAAAAAAAGGTAAGCGTTTTATTGCAGTTTCACATTGCCAAAGAAGAAGCTAAAAGTGGTTATGATTACAACAACTTTGAAAGCAATAACTTAATAACACTGCTTAAAGAGTTAACCTTTATAAAAGTGGAAGGAGTAATGGGAATGGCCACTTTTACAGATGATGTAGAAGTAATTGAGGGTGAATTTAAAACTCTGAAAAACATTTTTGACCAATTGAAAAGTGATTGTTTTGTTAATGATGATGACTTTAAAACCATTAGCATGGGTATGAGTGGCGATTATAAACTCGCTATACATTGTGGAAGCAATATGGTTAGAATTGGAAGTACAATATTTGGCAGCAGATGAAATTTTTAAAAGACATAGAGTCGCCCTTTCTGAGTAGCAAAATATTAACTTATCCTGCTATTAGGTTAATTGTAGCATTGTTTATGGTGTCATTGCCTTATTTAGTGGGTAGCGTAATTATGGAGCTTAGCAAGGAGCTAACCTTGGTAATTGGAGGTGTTGTACAAATTATAGGCTCTGTGGTTGTTGTTGTAGGTAGTTTGGCTGCATATATGTTATACAAAGCACTTTTTGAAGGGTATACCTTACCTGAGCTAAGCTTTAGAAAATGGAAAAGAGAGCTTGGCGCAGGCATGTTACTTGGAGCACTTTTAATGTTGGTTTGCTTTATCATCATTTATTTTGCCGGAGGCTTTACTTTTGAAGGTTGGAGATCGCCCTTAATCATATTGACTTGGATGGGGTTTTGGATTTCTGCGGCTTTTTGGGAAGAATTGGCTTTTAGAGCAATTATATTTAGAATTACTGAAGATTGGTTAGGCTCTTTAGCAGCATTGGCCATATCGGCATTGATGTTTGGTTTCATACATGGCGCTAATCCGAACGCTAGTCTTTTCTCATCCGTTGCAATTTCAATAGAAGCTGGTATATTGTTGGGGGCATGCTACATGTTAACCCAACGCTTATGGTTGGTTATTGGCATACATTTTACATGGAATTTTGTGCAAGGTAGCATTTTAGATGTGCCCGTATCTGGCAATGAGGTAAAAGGAATAATAAAAACTGAAGAGGTTGGCAATGACTTTTTAACTGGTGGCGATTTTGGTTTAGAAACATCAATTATAACCTTGGCCTTTTGTACGCTGGTAGGTTTTGTGGTATTGGGAATGGCAATTAAAAGAGGAAAATGGAAATTACCAAGAGCTATGCGTAAAAAACGCACGGAGCAAATTAATGAGCTGGAAAAATATTAAGCGCAATAATAGTTGCTAAATCAAAACTGTTTTGATCTAGGTTTAAATCAACTTCTTCACTTTTAAAATATTCCAATAAGTTTTCAGTTGGAAAATTGCCTACCAAATCATCCTTAGCCATTGGGCAACCACCAAAACCACGAATTGCTCCGTCAAATCTTCTGCAACCCGATTGATAGGCTGTTGCTACCTTTTCTAACCAGTTGTGAGGTGCAGTATGTAAATGTGCGCCAAACTCAATGTGCGGATATTTAGGAACTAATTCACCAAACAAATAAGAAATGCTGTTTTTATCTGCAACGCCTATAGTATCAGACAAAGAAATAATATTTACATCTAAATCTATTATTTGATCAACCCAATGTTCTACAATTTCGGTATTCCATTCTTCACCATAAGGGTTGCCAAAACCCATTGATATATAAACAACCAACTCTTTATTGCTAGCATCTGCCATTTCTTTTATGCGTTTTAATCTTATTAACGCTTGTTCAATGGATGCATTTGTATTTCTTTGTTGAAATTGCTCAGAAATTGAAAATGGAAAACCTAAATAATCAATTTGCTCAAATTGACAGGCATCAAAAGCACCTCTTTCATTGGCAACAATTACCAATAATTTCGACTTGGTATCACTTATATCCAATTGTTCTAAAACAAAAGCAGTATCAGCCATTTGAGGAATGACTGCGGGTGAAACAAAGCTTCCAACATCAATGGTATCAAAACCTACTTTGAGTAAGGTATTAGCGTATTCCACCTTTTTTTCAGTTGGTATCAACTTTTTAATGCCTTGCATGGCATCACGTGGGCACTCTATGATTTTGATTTTGTTATTCATTTTTTAAAATAGGATTTTCACCTTGTGCTTGGAGCCCAAAACGAAACAATCTCAATTTGCAGTTGCAATATTCGATAATAAATAACGAAATTTTCAATTGGCAAGCTTCTAATCTGCTTAAAATCTATACTTTTTCCTAAATATGGATTTTCTCTTAATTGGTCAAGCAAGGTATTTACCTTTTTGAAAATTTTTTCAGAATAAACTTATGACCCATTTCTAATAAAATAGAACTCCAAAATACCTTCAAATTCATCTTGGGCGTGGTTTGTCCAAATTATTTTTTGCTGCTTAACCACTTCCCAGCTTTTCGCATAACCTTTTCATGGGAAGTAACATTGCCATTTTTAATGTCTTCTAGCCCCTTTTCTATACTTTGCTTTTGCTCTTCAGTTAAAGGATATGGCTCGTCTTTGTTTATTTCACAAATTTGTATTAAAGAGTTTAGCAAAGCCTCATCTTCAATAGTGTTAATCTTCTCAATAAGCTCATTTCTTAAAGCAACAGTTGTAGTCATAATTATAAAGTTACTATTAAAATAAAACAGATAACCAAATTTTAAAGTTCAATTCTTTTTCAATAAGATAAGCGCTTCAATTGCATCTACATTTTAAACTTTCATTCAAACAATTATTAATTTGCAAGCGTAGTTATGAAAAAACAAACAATCATTTTACTCCTTTTCACATTTGTAACCTTATTGGTGATATCATGTAATCAAGTAAATAAAAATACTGATGATGCTAGCAGTAGTGCCGATTATGTACCCACAGAACTGGCATTGTTAATGCGTGAAATGTTTGTTGAAGCTGAATTGATTAAAAAGCAGATAGAAAATGGTGAGCCTATAAGCACTTATCTTAATCATGAAGAAATATTAACTGCCCATGCTACTGAGCCAGATAAAGCAGCATCTGATGAATACAAAGCATTTGCAAAAACCTATTTAAAAAATATGGAGTTACTAAAAAAAACAGAAGCGAATGAAGTGAGCCCCATTTATGATAATATGGTTGCCCAATGCATGAGTTGCCATAAAGCTTTGTGCCCCGGACCAATGGTGAAGATTAAGAAGTTGTATTAGGGACGCTATATTCGGAGCGTGGGCGCTCCGAATATATGTCAATATACATGTAGGTTTTAAATAAAATTGATAAGACCCTGAATCATGGTTCAGGGTGACTCGCGTTGTTGGAGCAAAATATTCACAGCAAAAAACGAAATACGTGCGGTGTATTATTTGTTAAACCACAATATTTACAATTCTACCTGGCACAACAATTACTTTTCGCGGAGGATTTCCTTCTGTCCATTTTAAAACAGTTTCATCTTTAAGAACTGCTGCTTCAATTTCATCTTTTGGCATATCTAATGGAAATGAAATATTGGTTCTAACCTTGCCGTTAATTTGAATTGGATACTCTTTGGCGCTTTCAACCAAGTATTTTTCTTCTAGTTTCGGAAACTCCGCATCTACCACACTACCCTGCTGACCTAATGCTTTTTGCCACAATTCTTCACAAATATGTGGAGTATATGCAGCCATTAAGGCAACCAATTGCTTTAGAATTGCTTTTTTATTACACTTAGCGTCTGTTAACTCATTTACTGCCACCATAAAATGACTTACACAGGTGTTAAATGAAAAACGCTCAATATCAGTTGATACTTTTTTGATAGCACCATGAATTACCTTTTGCTCAGCATCTGTTGGTTCGTTTTCATTAACCAATGAGTTGCCATCTGCATCATAAAACAATCTCCATAGCTTACGTAAAAAACGTGAAGTACCGTCAATCCCTTTAGTATCCCACGGCTTAGCCATTTCTAAAGGACCTAAAAACATTTCGTATAAGCGCAAGGTATCTGCTCCGTATTCTTTTACTACATCATTTGGGTCAACCGTATTGTGGTAGCGTTTGGACATTTTACCATTTTGCGTTTCGGTAATCAAATGGCTATTATCAGCGTTAGCAGTGGCAATAAATTTTCCGCTCTCAAAACTGCCTTGACCACATTCAAAAATCGCATCCTTATACTCAGGTCTCCACTTTATAAAATTTTCAATGCCGTTAATTGACATGTATGAATCTTCAGAACCATAATTTTCAATGTAGCTTACTTTAACAGGAATTTTTACATATGAATTCTCGTCTTTTGCTTCAACCAGTTTAGAACAAATGAAATGATGTTTTCCATTTTTCTTTTCCTTCATTAAGTAGATGTATTCAATGTAACCACCTATCATCCCTTGATTAATCAACTTCTTATACGGCTCTTCATTGTTATGGTAACCCAAGTCTTTTAAAAACTTATTCCACAAGCGAGAGTACAATAAGTGGCCTACTGCATGCTCAGCGCCACCTACGTATAAATCAACTTGGCCCCAATAATTCATTGCTTCTTTACTTGCAAATTCTTTTTCATTAGTAGGATCCATGTATCTCAAATAATACCAGCTACTGCCGGCATAACCAGGCATGGTATCGGTTTCTCGCCTGTACCCTTCTACTTCATTAACCCATTCTTTGTTTTTAGAAAGTGGTCCTTCCATAGTGCCAGTTGGGTCAAAATTGTCGACCTCTGGTAGATTTACAGGCAAATCTTCCTCCTTTAAAGCATAGGCAACATCATCTTTAAAAACTATGGGAAAAGGCTCTCCCCAATAACGTTGGCGGCTAAAACCTGCATCACGCATTTTAAAGTTGATTTGTCTTTTTCCAATGCCTTCTTCTTCTACAACATTTAAAATTTTATTGATGGCATTCTTAACTTCCATGCCATTTAGAAATTCGGAGTTAATCATGGTGCCAACTTTATCTTGTCGGCTAGCATTGGGATGTGCCGACTTGTCAATGATTTCAATAATTGGCAAATCGAAATGTTTGGCAAACTTGTTGTCTCTATCATCATCACTAGGCACAGCCATAATTGCTCCAGTGCCATAGCCTGCCAAAACATATTCGCTAATCCAAATTGGAATCTCTTTTTTAGTGATTGGATTTATTGCATAGCTACCTGTAAAAGCTCCTGTGATTGTGTTGACATCTGTTAATCTATCACGCTCAGATCGCTTGCTTACATATACTTTATAGTCTTCAACCGCTTGCTTTTGCTCGGCTGTTGCCAAATCATTCACCAACTCATGCTCTGGTGCAAGTACCATGTAGGTTGCACCAAAAATGGTATCCGGGCGGGTGGTAAAAACGGTGATAAAGGGGTTGCCAGCAACCTCAAAATTTATTTCTGCTCCTTCACTTCTGCCAATCCAATTCTCTTGCATTGCTTTCATGGCAGATGAAAAACCTACTTCATTTAATCCATTTAATAAACGATCGGCATAAGCTGTGATTCTCAAAAACCATTGTTTCATTGATTTGCGAATTACAGGATGTCCTCCCCTTTCACTAACACCATCCTTTACCTCATCATTCGCTAATACAGTGCCTAGAGCTTCACACCAGTTAACATCAGCATAAGCCAAATAAGCTAAACGGTAATCCATTAAAATGGCTCGTTGATCTTTCTCAGATTTTGCATTCCATTCTGCAGCTGTAAAATTTTCAGCACTACCATTGGCTGCATTTACATTTTGGTTGCCGTTCTTCTCAAATAGCTTAACCAAGTCTTCTATTGGCTTTGCTTTGTTCGCATCATTGCAATAGTAATGGTTAAACAGTTTTAAGAAAATCGTTTGTGTCCATTTATAATAACCAGGGTCGCTGGTTTTTACCTGGCGGCTCCAATCATAGCAAAACCCAATATTTTCTAATTGTTGTCGAAAGCGAATAATGTTTTCGTCAGTTGTTTTTTTAGGATGTTGCCCCGTATCAATCGCATATTGTTCAGCTGGCAAACCAAAGCTGTCGTAACCCATAGGGTGCAAAACATTAAATCCTTTTTGTCTTTTATACCTAGCAACAATGTCGCTGGCAATGTAGCCTAGCGGATGGCCTACATGCAAACCTTCACCACTTGGATACGGAAACATATCTAAAACATAATACTTTGGCTTAGTAGATTCATTGGAAACTTTGTAAATCTCTTGCTCCTTCCACCATTGTTGCCAACGCTTTTCTATATCGGTAAAGTTGTAGTCCATTGCTAAAATTGAATGGACAAATTTAACCAATCCTAAACATTGCCAATACTTAGAAGTGTTCAATTAAATATTCGTTTATACAATAGTACTGTGGGAATCGCACGTTATATCAAGTACAGTTTAGTATACTTTCGTTTTATGGCATCACAAAAAGGACGTACCAAAAAATCAGGACCAAACTATTTGTTTTCAATAGTTAGTATTTCGCTAGTGTTGTTAATGCTGGGATTAATAGGTTTTTTGATGATCAATGCACATCAGCTCTCAAACTATTTTAAAGAGAACATACCTGTTTCTATAATTATTAAAGATGGTGCTGAAGATGCCAAGGTGAAAGATTTGAACAAGACCTTAATAGCTGAAAGGTTTGTAAAGCAAGCAAACTTTGTTTCTAAAGCAGAAGCTGCTGAGAATTTTAAAAAAGATTATGGTGATGATTTTGAGAGTGTATTAGGATTTAATCCTTTGTATTCATCTATTGAACTAAAGCTTAATCCAAGCCACGCAAATGCAGATAGTTTAGCTGTAATTGAAAGTCAATTAATGCAAAATGAGGTAGTAAGTGAAGTTTATTACGAGAAAAATTTGGTGACAGATATTAATCAAAAAGTTAAATATGCCGGTATTGGTTTATTTGCGATTTGCATATTGTTTTTAATAATTGCTTTAACATTAATCAATAACACGGTGCGTTTGGCTATGTATAGCAACCGTTTTTTAATTAAGAGCATGCAATTGGTTGGTGCTACCAAATGGTTTATTAAAAAACCATTTTTAGGTAAAAGTTTATTGAATGGTTTAATTAGTGGGCTGTTAGCTGTAATAGGTATTGTAGCTTTATTTTTGTTGTTACAGTCTTACTTTCCTGCATTTTTTAACACCAATAATATGGAATACAATCTATTGTTCTTAGGTTTATTTGGAGCCATAATTATAACAGGTGTATTGATTACATTTTTAAGCACAACATCTGCCGTTCAAAAGTACCTGCGCTTAAAACTAGATGACTTGTATTAACAGTTTTCGTTAAATATTCTTACTATTTCACTAGCCATTACGGTTAAAATAAAATTTACTTTACATTTGTTGTATGGCAAAAAGAGCGCTAAAGAAAAATAAGATTGAGCATGAAATGCTCTTTGGCAAGAAAAACTACCTATTTCTTATAGGAAGTGTTGTGTTAATTGCCTTAGGATTGTTGCTTATGTCTGGCGGTGGGCAAGAAGATCCGAACGTTTGGCATGGTGAGCAATTGTACTCTTTTAGACGTATTACATTGGCCGTATTGGTTATGCTTGCCGGCTATGGCTTGGCTATTTATGCTATCATGAAGCGTTTTCCTGCAGAAAATAAAGTTGAAGAAGTAAGTTAATTATGAAGCTTATTGAAGCCATAATACTTGGAATTATCCAAGGATTGGCAGAATTTTTACCCATAAGTAGTAGTGGACATATAGAAATTGGTAAAAAGCTATTGGGCGTTTGTGAGTTTGAAGAGAGTTTAACATTTACCATAGTTGTTCATTTTGCTACCGTACTTAGCACCTTAATTATTTTTAGAAAAGATATTGTTCAGATAGTTAAAAAGCTGTTTGAATTTAAATGGAATGTTGAAACCAAATTTGTCACATTCATTTTAGTGTCCATGATTCCGTTATTGGCAATTGGTTTACCACTAAAAAACACCTTAGAAAATAGCGGGATGTTTAACTGCCATATTCTATTGGTAGGCGCTATGCTAATATTAACGGGCATTTTGCTACTTTCTACCATAAAAGCTAAGCAGAGCAACAAAGAGTTGTCATACGGTGCAGCCATATTAATTGGTTTAGCTCAAGCTATTGCTTTGTTACCTGGCATTTCACGCTCTGGCAGTACAATTTCTACCGGTTTATTGTTGGGGATAGATAGAAGCACCATGGCTCGATTTTCATTCTTAATGGTTATACCTCCAATACTTGGTATGACCTTGTTGGATGTAAAAGATTTGATTGAAACTCCTGAAAGTTTAGAGGCTGCAACCATTACACCTTTAATTGGTGGCTTTATTGCCGCATTTGTAACCGGCTTACTTGCTTGTACCCTTATGATTAAGATTGTTAAAAATGGGAAAATTCAATACTTTGCTTACTACTGTTTTACTGCAGGATTAATTGCTATTATTGCAGGGTGGACGGCCATTTAACAATTACTAAAGAACAGATAACAGAAGGTACGTTTCTGTTAATTGACAAGCCTTTGGATTGGACATCATTTGATGTGGTGGCCAAAGTAAGAGGTTGCTTAAGAAGTCAGTTCGGTAAGCTTAAGGTAGGCCATGCTGGCACACTAGACCCAAAAGCCACTGGGTTATTGGTTTTAGCCATATCTAAATTCACAAAAAAAATTGATACTGTACAAGCTTTAGAAAAACAGTACACAGGACAAATACACTTAGGGAAATCTACTACTACTTATGATGTAGAAGGAGAAATTGTTGAAGACAAAAGTATAGCCGATATTACCCCAGAAATGATTTTTGAAACTGCCAAAAGTTTTATTGGATTCAATAAGCAAATACCTCCCATGTTTTCGGCAAGGAAAGTAAAAGGAAAAGCTTTGTATAAATATGCTAGAGAAGGAAAAATAATTGAAAGACAACCTAAAACTGTTGAAGTAAAACGATTTGATGTTGACTCAATTGAACTACCCTACCTTACTTTTACCATTGACTGTAGCAAAGGAACCTACATTCGCAGTATTGCGCATGATATGGGCGAACGATTAAACAATGCAGCACATTTGAGCGCACTTAGGAGAACTGCCATTGGCGAGCATAAGGTTGAAAATGCTTGGCAAATTCCGGATTTAGAAGCCGCTATTAAAAGTTTAGGTGATGAAAATTTATAGGGATCTAAATAGTTTACCTAAGTTTAAAAATGCCATTGTTACCATAGGCACCTTTGATGGTGTGCACTTTGGCCACCGACAAATTTTAAAACGCATTAATAATCTTGCACAAAAACATGATGGAGAAAGTGTTTTGGTAACTTTTGATCCACATCCAAGGTTAATAGTTAATCCTACAGATGATAGCTTAAGATTGATTACCACACTAGAAGAAAAGTTAACCTTGTTAGAATCTTGCGAACTACAAAATGTTGTTGTAGTTCCTTTTGATCGTGGCTTTTCCATGCTAAGTGCTGAAGAATATGTAAATGATTTTTTAGTTAAGTATTTCAATCCCCAAAAATTGGTGATAGGTTACGACCACCGTTTTGGCAAAGGAAGAACTGGCAATATTGATCTATTGCACAAACTGTCAGCCAAGCATAATTTTCAAGTTGAGGAAATTACCAAACAAGAAATTACTGAAATAGTAGTAAGCTCAACCAAAGTAAGAAAGGCCTTAGAGGCTGGAGAAATTAAGGATGCCAATACTTTATTGGGAAACCCTTATTTTTTAAGTGGAACCGTTGTTAGAGGCACTCGCATTGGAAGACAGATAGGATTCCCTACTGCCAATGTGCAAACTGAAAGCAAACATAAATTGCTACCTAAAATTGGTGTTTACGCTGTTTTGGTTGAAGTGAACAACAAAACTTTTAAAGGCATGATGAATATTGGTTATAAACCAACATTCCATGGCGATACAAAAACCATTGAAGTGCATTTGTTTGACTTTGATGGCGATTTATACAACCAACATGTTAAAGTTACACCAGTAGATAGAATTAGAGACGAACAGAAATTTGAATCGATTGATGCGATTAAAGCACAATTGGTCAAAGACAAGGTTGCTGCTTTGAACATGCTTGGTTAATCGTTCATTGCTCAGTTGTTAAGGGCAGAGCGAAAAACTGCAGTTAAAGTAGAGTTACTCCACCTCCTTGCCTATCGGCCTTCCTCCGCCAGCGCAGGACAATAATAACCAACCTTTAGAATTATTATGGCACATTTCAAATACTACCAAATATTAGTGTCGAGAGGTTCTCCCTGGGGAGATACAGAGGGGGAATTTTCATGGAATAAGTAAGATTAAAATCAGGCTGCATTATAGGGCCTACAGCCTTATTCTAGAACCTTAATCTCCGGGTTTTGCCTTAAGGCAAGATATGCAGGAGCCTGTTAATTGTTTATTACGCTTTCGAATATTACATCTGAGACCCCGGAATATCTGTCTGCGACAAATCCAGGGATTACGAATAGTTTCCCCTATTACTCAGGCTGACCTTTTGCTCCCGACATAAATTCTTTAATAACATAATAATGCTTTTCGCCATTGATGGTATATTCTATTAAGGCTTGTCCGTCATATGTTTTAGGGCATTTACCCAATTGATGCGGAATATCATCAGCAATGGCTTCATTGCCTGCTTTATATTCTTTTACATTTAAAGTTATTCTTTCACCTTTCTTCAATGGTTTTCCTACGGCTTCAAAACTATCGCGTTGTTGTCTCATTTCATTTCCCATATCACCAACAAAGGCACCTGTAAACAAAATTGGCTCATTGGTATTTGAAGTAAAAATTATTTGATACAAGGTACCGCCCGATTGCGTTGCTATAGCTGCCTTAAAAGGGCTTTTAACCGCAGAATTTAGTAGTAAATGCTTATTATCATTGGTGTTTAGCTCAATTTTATCGCTAGTAGCTTTGTCCATACTATTATCTGAAGTGGTTGTTTTATCGGCTCCACCGCAAGTTGCAATAATCATGCTTAAGCAAATGGAAAAAAGGAAAATTAGTTTCATAAGTTCAAAATTTTAATAGTCAATTCTTTTAGCAATTCACCCGGAGGTGTATTGGCACTGTGTAATCCTTTAGACTTTAAATCGTAAAGATGTAACAATTCAATAGACTGTTCTGTCTTTACTTTATCAAATTTCGCGCCAGCGATTTTAAAATCTTCTATAAAATAACCCAATACCTTTTTTAAACCTGCGTCACCTAAGTGCTTATTGCCATGGTATAAATACAATCGGCTAAAAAATGAGGCCAACGTTCCAATTACATAAGGAAGAGGATTGGTATTGATGTTTTTCACAAAGTAGTTCAAAATTTTATGTGCTTTCACAGTGTTTCTACTACCTAAGGCTTTTTGAAACTCAAAAACATTGTAGTCTTTGTTAATACCTACATTTTTCTCAATAAGGTCCACATCAATCATGCTGCCATCAGCTAAGTTAATAGATAACTTATCCAACTCATTCGAAATTTTGGAAACATCTGTCCCCAAATGTTCGGCTAACAGATTTACAGCTTTGCTACTTATTTCTAATTTCTTTTTTTTAACATAGGTAATAATCCAAGGTGCAATTTGGTTTTCTTTTAATTTATCACTCGTATAAAATAGTGCATTCTTTTCGAGCACCTTGGTTACTGTTTTTCGCTTATCGAGCTTTTTGTTTTTATAACAAATAACTAATACGGTTGACTTAGAGGGATTGTTAAAATAAGGCTCTAAACTGCCAAATGATCGCATTGATTGCGCTTCTCTAATTACCACCAATTGGTAGTTACTTGCCATAGGCACTCTAATTGCGGTGTCCATTACGCTTTTGGGATCAGCATCTTTACCATAAAACACAGTAAAGTTAAATGCTTTTTCAGCTTCTGTTAAAACATTGGCCTCTATAAACTTGCACAGGTTATCAATGTAATAACTCTCCTCCCCTTGTAAAACATAAATAGGTCGATAAATCTTTTTTCGAATTTCAGAAACTATGGCATCAATTGTCAAAAGCGCAAGTGTTTAATTGTTTTACCGTTATTTATCAGTTGTTTCAAACTTTCAATACCAATTTTCAAATGCCTTTCTAAATGTTGCTCCGTAACCGCGGCATCACTTTCTTCCGTTTTAACGCCTTCTGGCATCATTGGTTTATCTGATATTAACAACAATGCACCTGAAGGAATTTTGTTTGCAAAGCCACAAGTAAAAATGGTAGCCGTTTCCATATCAACAGCAATACAACCAATGCGCTTTAAGTACTTTTTAAAGGCTTTGTCATGCTCCCACACCCTACGGTTGGTGCTGTAAACAGTGCCTGTCCAATAATCTTGCTCAAAATCTCTAATGGTTGTACTAATAGCTTTTTGCAATGCAAAATAAGGCAAGGCTGGTACTTCCGGTGGCAGATAATCATTACTGGTTCCTTCTCCTCTTATACCTGCTATTGGCAATATAAAATCGCCCAGAAAATTTTTGCTTTTTGTACCACCACATTTACCTAAAAACAGCACTGCTTTGGGTTCAATTGCTGTCAACAAATCCATAATAGTTGCTGCATTAGGACTGCCCATGGTAAAATTTATTATAGTTATGTTGCCATGCGTAGCGCTTTTCATTGCCCTGCCATCACCCTTAACCTCTACTTTATACTCTGTGGCAAACATCTCAACATACTTGTTAAAGTTTACTAAAATGATGTATTTACCAAACTCATTCAACGCTGTACCTGTGTAGCGTGGCAGCCAATTTCTTACAATTTCGTCTTTGCTTTCCATTGAGTTATTTTTATCCTTTATCTACATTTAAATTAAATATGATATTACAAACTTACTAAACACCAATGAGCATTAAAATTAACAACAGAATACTTTCCACAAAAACTGTTGAAGGCATTCAGAAAGTGCAATGTATAATTAGGAAAAAATATTTGGTTTTAACGCCAGAGGAATTTGTGAGACAGCAATTACTAAAGCATTTGATAGATGAATTGGGTTATTCAAAAAACTTAATACAGGTTGAAAAGCAACTTACACTAAATGGCTTAAAAAAACGGCCCGACATTGTGTGTTTTAACAATAACTCAGCACCTTTTTTATTAATCGAATGCAAAGCCATTAATCAACCTATAAACCAAGGTACGTTTAATCAAGTTGCTCAGTACAACTTGGTTTGGAAGGTGCCCTATTTAGCAGTGAGTAATTTAAAAACGACCATAATTGCTAAGGTTGATTTAGAGAGTAAGGAATTTGAGTTTGTGACTAATTGGCCAACTGTTTAATGTATAAATTCGTTTATTTACATGCCATAGCATTGTAGTCTAAATGAAAAACTTCTTCTATAAATACACCAAATATGTCGTGCTGTTAGCATTGATTTATTTTCCTGTATTTAGTCATTTAGATACCTTATCAGTTAGGCAATATGATGAAGCCCGAAATGCAATGAATGCTTATGAAATGCATAAAAATGGCAACTACATTGTTACCCATTTTGAAGGCAAACCAGATATGTGGAATTCAAAGCCTCCCTTGCTTAATTGGTGCCAGGTAGCTTTTATGAAAGTAATTGGAGTTAATGAATTGGCTGTGCGATTGCCCTCTGCCATTGCTACATTGTTAATTTGTATACTGCTTTTGTGGTTCTCCAAGAACTACCTCAATAATGAATGGCTTGGCATAATAGCCGTATTGGTATTAATAACTTCAAAGGGTTTTATAAGCATCCATGCAAGTCGCACAGGCGATTACGATACGTTGCAAACCCTTTTTACCACATTAGGGGGATTGCTGTCTTATTGGTATTGCGAAAAACAAAAAACCAAACATTTATATCTCTTTTTCATTTGCTTTGCTTTGGCCGTCTTAACCAAAAGCATTTCTGGCTTATTGTTTATACCGGCAATCTTGATCTATTCAATTTTTAGAAGGCAGTTTATTCCATTGCTAAAAAGCAAGCACTTTTATTTAGGACTTACTTCATTTTTAATTTTGGTGCTGGGTTACTACCTGCTTAGAGAAATGCAAAACCCTGGCTTTATTGCAGCAGTTCAAGAAAATGAGTTAGGCGGAAGATATCTAGAGGTATTAGATCAGCATCAACAGCCATTCTTTTTTTATTTACAAAACATCTTAGATTATCGTTTTAAATGGTGGATTTTCTTATTGCCTTTTGGACTTATTACGGGTTTAATTTCAAAGAATCAAAGAGTTAAAAACCTCACAGTTTTCTCAGGCTTAATGGTGCTAGTCTTATTATTAGTCATTTCCTCTTCCCAAACAAAATTAGCGTGGTATGATGTGCCAATGTATCCGTTTTTTGCATTATTGGTTGCAACTTTTGTTAGCTTCTTGTTTAATGCCTTGAAAAAACTAAAGTGGTTGAAAAATCCTATTCTTGCTAGTCTAATCCCTCTTATATTTCTAGCTGCTTTAACCTTTTGGCCCTATAAAAAAATACTTAAAAAAACCGTAAAACCGAAAGAAGAAGCTTGGATCGCAGAATTTTACCAAATAAGCTATTTTTTGAAGGATGCCATTAAAGGAAAACATGATTTGAACGGGCAATTTGTTATTTTTGACAAGTACCACCCACATGTTTTATTTTACCTTGCCATGCTGAATGAGCAAGGTGTTAATGTGAGTAATACTAATTGGAAAGAGTTAAAGCCTAATAGTCTAGTTGTTGTTCACCAAGTTCATTTACAAGATTATATTGAAGAAAACTATACGTATGAGCTAGCTTTAGAAAAAGGAAAAATTAAAAAGTACAAGATTTTAACCCGGAAATAGGATTGAAATCCATCACAGCTTCTAGTATTATGTTCATATCATTAAGATTATTTTTACCTTAATTATACGTTATGAAATATCACTTTATCCCAGCAGTTCTGCTCGTTTTGGGTTCATTTACTTTGCTAAACGCCCAATACACACCTGGTCAATCATACTTTGATGATAGTACTTGGGTTGAGTACATTGCGGGAGATTTACCAATTGTTTTAATCTCATCACATGGCGGATATTTAGAGCCGAACAGTTTGCCAATGCGCATGGGCAATGGTTATGTTACGCTAAGAGATTCATACACTCAAGAAATTACAAGAGCTACGGCTGATGAGATTTTTCGCTTAACTGGCTGCTACCCGCACGTTGTAATTAATCTGCTTCATAGAAACCGATTAGATGCCAATAGAGAAATTGTAGAAGCTACAGACAGCAATGCGGTTACTGAACCCGCATGGCATGCATTTCATAATTTTGGAGATTTAGCAAGTAAAACTGTTGAACAAGACTGGGGCAAAGGTTTGGTAATTGACGTACATGGTCATGCGCATACCATACAACGTTTAGAAATGGGTTATTTATTGAACGACAACGATATTATGTTGCCTCCAGACTCATTAAATGTTGCTCAAAGAATTAACAAGTCGGGCATAAAAAATTTGATCCACAATAACCTGCAAGGACATAATCACAATGACTTGGTAAGAGGCGAACATGCATTGGGAAGTTTATTAGATACCTGTGGTTTTCCTGCCATACCAAGTTATAATGATCCATTTTTGAATGTGGGCGACCCTTATTTTGATGGCGGATATGATGTAAGGAGATATGGAAGCAGAGATAGCGGCACCGTAGACTGCATACAAATTGAAGGTAACAATGCCATGCGTTTCGACTCAATACAAAGAAATTTATTTGCCGATACTTTGGCACAAAAATTAATTGATTTCATGCAAATTCACTATTGGAGCGATTTTGGAAATGCTTGTGCCTTGCCAAATTCAATAGAAAAGATTGAATCCTCATTTTGCCAATATAAACTATATCCAAACCCGAGTACTGATAAGGTTTGGTTTGACAATGGTGACCATAACTATGAAATTTCTATTTATACTTTAAGTGGTGCGCATTTAAAAACAATGAAAGCCGCAGATAACATAATTGACATTGCAGAAATGGCTGAAGGGATTTACCTAGTTGAGTTTAGAGATAAAAAAACTAGCAACAGCTGTGTTACCAAATTGATAAAAAATTAACTGTTGCTTGCAACCCATAAAGAACGGTTTTTAAATTATTTAAAATTCTATTCTGTAATTAAAGTTGGAAAATAAACCTGTTTGGTGCCATTGATTATTTTCCATGCTTTCTAAGTTATATCATTGACCACCTACGTTTGGTATATTGGCTCCCAAGAGCGGAAACTTGAAATCTTGATCGCTAATGCTTCCGCGAATTGTTTGAGTTACATTTTGAGAAAACAATTGGGTAGTTAACAAAGTGATAAATAGAAAGAGGCAAATTTTAAGTACTGATTGTTCTTTTCTAAACTTTAAATAATTTGATTGATACTCCCTATTTACGTTTGTTTGCACTAAGGATAAGGTTGTTTTAAAATAGTTGCACCCAACATGTAAGCTAAGTAGTGCAAGAAATTGTATATATTTATAAAGCTATTCGGTCTAAACCTTAAAATTCAATTATGAAAAATTATGTTTTAGCCTTAATCGCACTGTCCTTAGCCTTTTATTGCAATACCGCTTATGCCTCTCATGCAGCAGGAGCCAATTTGTCTTATGTATGTGTGGATGATTCCACTGTAATAATTTATTTAGAACTGTTTCGAGATTGTACAGGAATTCCTGTTGCTACAACTCAAATCATTTATATATCGAGTACCAGCTGTGGAATTACTGATACAATTATTGCTACAAAACCTAATATCTCTTGCGACACTATTATAGATCATACTTGCAATGACCCAGACTATACAATAAACTGCGCTTGTAATGGTACACCAAGCATACCACTAAATATTCCGCCAGCAGGTATGATTCCCCCTTATGTATATCCAGCGGTTGAATTATATCTATACACAGCTACGTATAGTTTACCTAAAAATGCCATGGGTAATTTGATATGTTGTCCTGATTTAACTTTTAATACCTCCATAGGAGCAAGAAATCCAGCAACAAATACTGGAAGTGGTAATTTGGTGTTGTACTCAACAATTAATACATGCAACGTTCCCGCTTGTGGTAATAGCAATCCTGTTTTATATCACACGCCTGTAAACTATGTTTGTGAAGGACAGCCATTTAATCTTAGTCCAGGAAGCTACGATTTAGCAGACAATCACGAACTAAAATTTAAACTGGTCCCAGTGCAAAGCAATTTTGGCACCTTAATAAGTTACGTTCCGCCATTAACTTTTGACCAACCATTTATGACGACTCCTCCTTCAAGCTTAACTTTTGATACATTAACGGGTAATTTTGGCGGAGTGTTAGCTCCTAATCAACAAGCTACCATAGGCATAGAAATTTCGGAGTACAATGCACAAGGGCAATTGGTAGGAACTGTCTTGGAAGAGTTATATATTTTCACACTAGATTGTGATTTAAATGCGGCCCCTAGCGATACTTTACAAATAGACACCATAATCAATGGTTCACGAGAAAGCGAATTTTCTTTTACTGCCGATTGTGGGCAAACCATGACGATCGAATTCTCGATTAACGACACTAACATTGCAGATAGCATAACAGTAGAAACCTTGCCATTATCTAATTACACACTTACGTGTTCCAATGCACTAACAACAACGAATTGCACCCTAACTTGGAATGCATCAAACACCTACGAACACTCATATGTAGCCATCAATGTGAAAGATAATGCCTGTCCATTTACAGCTAATCAAAAATTTACCTTACATATAACCAATAATTGCACGCCTCCAGTTTCTATAGAAAATATTGGATTTGGAAATTTATCAGTTTACCCAAACCCAACCAAAGATGTAGTTTATTTTGATTTGGGTCAATTTAGTGGTGATATAAATGATGCCAACATTCATGTTTATGATTTAGTGGGTAAATCATACCAACCTTCAATTAAATTTAATAACAACAAAGGTGTAGTTGATATGCGAACAATGCCGAATGGTGTTTATTACATTCAAATTAATGGTAAAGAACATAGCTATTTAGGTAAGGTTATAAAGTTGTAATTTCATCAAATGGCATACGACCAAAATTTAGCAGATAGAATTGCAAAAACATTGCGTAATAAGTCAATCACGTACATAAAAAAGAATATGATGGGCGGTTTATGCTTTAGGATTGATGATAAAATGTTGTGCGGTACTTTGTAAAATGCTTTGATGTGTCGAGTAGGCAAAGAAGCTTATGATGATGCCTTAACTGAAAAAGTTATTGAAGTAATGGATTATACGGGCAGACCATTAACTGGTTCTGTTACAGTTTTACCCGAAACTATTGATGATGATAAAGCCTTGGCCTATTGGATACAAAAGTGTTTGGACTTTAATCCCTGTGCTATAAGTAGTAAGGAGAAAAAGTCTATTGACAGGTATCAATAATTGCCTCAAACTCGCCGCCTAACTCAATCTCAAAATCATTTAATAAATCAATGGCATCTTTGGCCTTAAACTTTACTTGTTTACCACTAGGTACCAATCCTTGAGATTGGACAACCGATACAGCTTGGTATTCGCCTGCGGCTATAGGCACATCATTGTTAATTATAATATTTGGGCAATCTGGGTAAGGCACCAACTGTACATTTAAATTAGTGAAAACTCCAGCCGTTAGGCTAACATTGTTTATGGTTTTAGGGTAGTAGCCTGCAAGACTATAAGTTACACTATACATACCTGCGGCAGCAATTCCCATTTTATAATCACCAATCAAATTGGTAGTTGCAGATTCATTTGGTCCTTGAATAATTACAGCAACATTATTTAAGAAACCACCTGTAGTTGAATCGGTAACATTTCCGTTTAAATAGGACGCTCTAACATAAGAAACATCAAAAACATGCAGCCCATTTTGTCTGTCACTAACCGCAATTTTTCCTGAAGCAAAATATGGGTAAGCTCCCCAAGCTCCAGCAAAACCTGTTCCTGCTCCCTGTGGATAGGTATCATAACTTCCAACTTCCACTAAAATTTCAGGCTCATTTCCATCAATAATCACTACACCATCATTGTACCAACTTACTATTTGATAATCGTTTAACGTATGTGTGTTATGCGGAATTGAAACATTGGTAGATGTTTTAATTCTATCAGTTTCTGAAATGTTTGAAAGATCGGATACATCATAAGCACCTATATATGCTCCATTGCGTTCATCCGTTGTAAACAAAGTATTTCCATCATCACTAATCCAACAATTGTGAGTGAAAGCATTAGGAGTTGGGTGTGTAGCACCAAAGGTAACTGGTGCTGTTTTATTGCTTACATCCACAACTTCAAAAACGCCTGCATAAATTGCTGCTCCCCACAAAGTATCTCCACGCACCATGCCATCATGTAAATATTTACCATTCCAATTACCTAATTGAACTGGGGCTGTTGGATTAGTTAAATCTAAAATTACAGCACCACCAACTCCAATGTTTGAGCCAAACAAATAGGCATAACCATTTTCATCTATAAAAATATTGTGGGCTGTTGTTAGGCCACCTCCTGTATAATATGAAACCGTAACGGCACCAGGTAAATTTGAAAGGTCAATTATTTGCAATCCTCCTGAAGATTCATTGGTAACATAAGCATAATTACCTTTGGTTTTAATATCGCGCCAATTTGAGTTAACACCAGGTATAAATTGCACTTCATTTAAAACGGTCGGATTGGTAGATATATCTACAATAGAAACTCCATTTACAAGACCAACCAAGGCATATTCATTGCCTGAACCATCAGCATAACCCCAAATATCATTTAAACCTACATTGTAATCTAAACTATCTAAAAGAGCCAAAGTTGTTTGAGCAAATAATGTACAACTGGTAATAAAACATATAGACAATACTAAATAAAACTTTGCAAGTGAACCCATTATATAAATTTAACTTAATTGTTCTTCAAATGTTTAAAATACTATAATTACCTCTTCATTTCTTGTAAACACCAACTAATTAGCTAACCTTGTTAATATTATACAAACTATAGAAGGCATTTAAAATACTGGCACCAAGTCATTATTGTTTAAATGTGCTAAAAAATTTTACGAATAATGGTTTAGAATTTTTTTTGTTAGTGGCCTCTTCATTTTTGAAGAGGCTTTTTTTGTTTACATGTAGCATAACCTAAGTATATTGCAAAAAATTATTTATATGATTTTTCCTATTGGTGATGATAAAATCACTGGCAAATACAAACCTATTGTAAGCTATAGTTTAATTGCACTTAATGTTTTGTTTTTTATTGCACAAAGCTTAACGCAAAGCAGATTAATACCTGAACTAGCTGCAGTTCCATCAGAAATATTGGCTGGTGAAAAACTGTATACCCTTTTTACCAGCATGTTTATGCATGGCAGTTTTATGCATATTTTAGGTAACATGCTGTTTCTGTGGATTTTTGGAGACAACATAGAATCGGTAATTGGCAATGTAAAGTTTGCCTTATTTTATATTGCTGGTGGCTTATTTGCCACTTTCGCTCACATAATATTAGATCCTTCTAGCTATACGCCAATGGTTGGTGCTTCTGGCGCTATTGCAGCAGTAATGGGCGCGTATATAGTAATGTTTCCTAAGTCGCAAATTAAATTACTGTTTTTACTTAACATGAGTACATTTAAAATAGGAGCTGTTTTCTTTTTAGGCTTTTGGATTGCACAACAAGTTTTAAGTGGCATTGGTGCCTTAGGTATGCTTGGTCAAAACCAAGGTGGCGTAGCTTATTGGGCGCACATTGGCGGTTTTATTGCAGGTGTTGGAATTGGCTTTTTATTTAAAAAGATTAATAATAAGGTGCAGCACGAATTAGAATTTGAAGAACAAGAACCTGTTTGGACCAGATATGTAAGGTAATGCTTCCATTTATAGCCTTTTTTACGTTTGTCATTCTTATAGCCCTAATTTGGTGGTTATACACTAAATCATTAAAAAGCACTTGGAAAATACCTGATGTTGATTTTCCCAAACACTGGCGCAAAGTTTTAATTGAAAATGTTGCCTTTTACAATGCACTTAACAAAAATGAAAAAGAGTTGTTTGAGAACAAAATTTTAGAGTTTGTTTACAACATAAAAATTACTCCCGTTAAAACTGATGTTGATGAAATAGATAAAGTATTGATTGCAGCTAGTGGTATTATTCCCATATTCTCTTTTCCCGATTGGAAACACTATCAACTGAAAGAAGTTTTATTGTACCCTAAAAGTTTCGACCATGATTTTGAAACAGAAGGTAAGGGTAAAAGTATTTTAGGCATGGTAGGCACCGGTTATATGAATGGTAAAATGATATTGTCTAAAAGAAGTTTGCGACATGGGTTTAAAAGCGAAACCGATAGCGATAATACTGCCATACACGAGTTTATACATTTACTTGATAAAAAAGATGGACGTATAGATGGACTTCCGCAGTTGTTTGTAGATAATAGCTTTGCTATACCATGGTTTGATTTAATGGATAAAAAAATAACCGAAATTGAAGCTGGCAAAAGTGATATACAAGAATATGCTACAACCAATAGAGCAGAATTTTTCTCAGTTTTGGGCGAATACTTTTTTGAAAAACCCCGGATGCTAGCTAAAAAACACCCTGAACTTTATGATATGTTGGAGCAAGTTTTTAAGCAAGATATGGTAACAAGATCGTTACATATGAAACGCATAACCATTGGCCGCAATAGCAAATGCTTTTGCCAAAGTGGCAAAAAGTATAAGCTTTGTTGTGGTGCGATTACTGAAATATAAAAAGGGCCTTACTAAATTAGCAAAGCCCCTTTCTTATTAAAAAAATTACATTTTATAACTTCCCAATTTTTAAACTTACTTCTGCACCCATTCCGCTAGCATCAGCGCTAGATAAGCTTGTTAAGCTTAAGCTATTGATAAACCTGTAGCTAACACCACCACTTAAACGTAATATTTTGGTAAGATTAACCTCAATATGTGCAGCTAGTTTTATAATTGAAAAAACATCTACTACTTCAGCATAAACATCCCAATCCCATTCATCAAACTTACCTTCTAACTCAACATATAAGCCCATGCCAATTAAAATTGGAAATGTGAAATAAACGGGTTTAGACCATTCCGCTTAATTGAGCAGAAGGCTTAACATCTATGCCAAATGAAACTGGCAACGCTGCAAGTCTATATTCTAAACCTAAATTTGCATCCACACCTAACATAGCAGAGTGTTTATATTCTAACTCTTCTATCGGTACTATTGCACCATTTCTTTCAACTAAATTGTATTGCGGTTCTTTTTTAAAAGGCTCTTCTACCAAAGCATATTCCTTTTGCTCTAATGGCACCAAATCAAGCTTTTTCTTTTTAATGGCATTTATACATTTGTTTATCACAATTCGCTTTAGCCAAGCACCAAAGGTTGACTCTCCTCTGTAATAGCTTAAATTTTTAAACGCATCAATGAACGAATCGTGTAACACATCTTCAGCATCTGCCTCATTGGCCATCATGCGCACACAAATGTTAAACATGGCTTTGTTGTATTGCTAATACAATTGGTATTGAGCCTGTCTATCTCCATCTTTACTTTGCTGAACAAGTTCAGCGTATATGTTAAGAATTTGTGTTTTTAACGTTATGGGTTACTCCTAATGACAAAGGTAAAAAATGGGAAGGTTGCACCAATTTGAGAAAATATTCTTCTTTTTACCCAACCTTTTGTATTTCTTTACGTGATAAGGGTGTAATAACATTTTAAAAGAAACAAAACAATGAAAAGAATTCTTACCACTTTAATCATTTCTATACTAGGCATGGCAGCCTTAAATGCCACAACGGTAACTGTTACAGGATCCATTTCTAGTACATTAGGCGGCCCAGTTGCCAATGAGTGTGTCGTTATCTTTGACTCAATTTCAGGTTTATCGGACACTTTAATTACTGATTCTTTAGGGAATTTTTATGGTTCACTCACACCAGTATCTGGTGGAGATATTTATGCATTTCCTTGTTGTTCAGGAACTGGATCTACTCAGCAATCTTATGTTGCACCTGATACCGTAACGTTTAACTTTACTTGCCAAACAGGTGGTGGAGGCGGACCCGGCGGATCTAATTATTGCGCTTATGTTTATGATTCGCTAGGCAATCCCGTCACAGGCCAATATGTATACTTAATAAATAACCTAGGTGGTTTTGTTGCTGGTGGCTGGACTGATAGTTCGGGAATGGTTTGCGATACCACCCCTGGAATTGCAGGTGGTTGGATTGTTGACTGCCATGGAGATACCATAACTCTTTTTAGCGCCCTTGCTGTTACATTTATTAATTGCCCTCAAGTACAAGGCACATGGTGCAATGGTTGGATTATTGTGAATGGAGCTACTGGCCCAACTCAATTAACCATTACCAATATCACAACTGGTGCATCATATACAGCAATGACTGACAGTAGTGGTTACTATACAGACACAATATTGCAAAATAGTAATTACACTGTTTCAGCAACTACTTGCACTGGTGGTACAACATCTAGTCAATGGAGTTGCAACCAATGGCCAACAGCCTCATTAAATTATTGTGGTGGGCAAAACGCAAGCTATTGTGTTACGGTTGAAGATTCATTAGGCAATCCTGTAGTGGGAGATACTGTTCTAATTATAAATTCATTAGGCACATATGTAAGCGTTGGTGTTACCAATAGTTTTGGAGTATACTGTGATTCCTTACCAGTTGACACTGGTTATACTTCAGAGGTTTTTGTTTGCACAGGTGCTAGCATTATTTTTACACCGTTTTTAGGTGGTTTCGGTCATACTGTAAACACTGGTTGTGGCGGTACTCCTATTAGTTACACTTATTATTGTGTATTGGTTTTAGATTCGACAAGTGGTGTTGGAGTCCCAGTTGTAAACGATAGTGTTACAATAACCAATAATCTGGGAGTAAACATGATTTACTTTACTGATTCTAACGGAATGGTGTGTGATTCTTTACCAACTGGCACCTATGTAGCTAGCATTGTTAATTGTACAGGTAGTGTAGTTACTCGAACAATGACACCTGGGGTACCTAGTACTTCCCTTATAAAATGTCAAACTCCAGTTTCATGGGGCAACTTAATTTGCGGTACCATTTATGATGATACTATGCCAATAGCTGCTATGGTTTACTTAGTGCAGTTTGACACCTCAGGAGGTGGAAGCTTGATTAGTATTGATTCAACTTTAGCAAATTTTGGTACCTATTGTTTCCAAAATGTGCCAGTAGGTCAATATTTTGTAAAAGCATTTTTACAGCCAGGTCATCCTCAATTTAGTAATTATTTACCAACGTATTATGGTGATGAATTGTACTGGTATTTGTCAAACACAGTATTTAGCCCTAACCCTGGTTTACAATATGACATTAACTTAGTTAATGGTGTAAATCCTGGTGGACCTGGTTTTGTAGGAGGTTTGGTAATACAAGGTGCTAACAAGATGGCTGCTCCTGGTGATGCTTTGGCCAATGTGCAGGTTAACTTAACCAATACTGCAACAGGTGATGCCGTAGGTTATCTATTTACTGATGCAAATGGTGAGTACAACTTTACCAACTTAGCCTTTGGAACTTATGAAATTTGTATTGATATTATTGGTCATCAAAGCAACTGTCATACCGTTACTTTAGATCAATCTTACAATGGTGAAAATAATTATGACTTTAAAATACATAGCAATTATATAGAACCTCAAAGAAGTGCAACTTCAATTGAGTTACCGCAATTGGAAGGTTTAAAAATATATCCAAACCCAGTAGCTGATGTGTTGAACATTGATTTTGGAACGGAGCTGTTTGATAATATACGTTACAACATTATTAATGTTAACGGTGCAATTGTATCATCAAACACAGTTCAACTTACCAATAATCAATTACAATTGCCTATTGATAATTTAGCCGGTGGTTTGTACAACTTTAGCATAGTTGCTAATGGAAATACTTATAACTACCGTTTTGTAAAACTTTAAAAATAGTATAGAAAGACCTGCGAGCTGCCTGGCATAGTGCTAGGCGGCTTTAGGTTTTTAATAATTTATATGTCCATTGACCAGCAACTACTAAACGCCTGCCAAAAGGGAGACCGAAAATCTCAGTTTAGACTGTATAAGGCAAGTTATGGCCTGTTGATGAGTATATGCATAAGATATGAAAATAATAAAGATGATGCTGATTGCCTTTTAAATAAAGGATTTATGAAAATATTAACCTCATTAGATAAATACACTCCGCAAGCTTCTTTTTTAGCTTGGGCACGCAGGGTAATGACCAATGTGGCTATTGATGAGTTTAGAAGAAACAAAAAGTACAAGCAGCACATACAACACATAGATTTTAGCGAAACACAAATAGAACCCGAAACACACAATGAAGCAATTGACTTTCCTGTAAAGCCTAAAGAAATTGAAAAGTTAATACAAGAACTGCCACCAATGAGTAAACAAATTTTTAACCTATTTGTATTTGATAATTATAAGCATAAAGAAATTGCCGAGATAATGAATATATCTGAAGGCACATCTAAATGGCATGTTTCCAATGCCCGCAAGTTGCTTAAAGAAAAAATTAATTTGATAACTAGCACGCCTAAAATTAGAATGTTATGAAACAGCAATTTGATGATCAAGTAAAAAATGCGTTTGATAGCAATAACTATCCTATGGATAAAGCCAATTGGGAGCAAATGGCTGCAATAATTGATGCCCAAAAGCCTGATAGAAAAAGAAGGTTTCTATGGTTGCTGTTATTATTAATACCTCTTGGAATTGGAGGGTATTTTTTAGTTGATGTTGCTAGAAAAAGCAATGTGCAATTAGCAAATGATGTTCCTATAACCAAAAACCAAACAAACAATAAAGCTCCAAATAAAGGGACTTCAATAACCAAAGAAATAATAACAACTACTGAGAAACAAACTTTAAATAACTCCTCAGCGAATGAAAGTAAAAACAAAGTTGAAGCTAAAAGAGGGATCAAAGTACAGAATGACAAGTTAGAAGAGCCAAAGCAGAATGATAAAGTAAATGAACAAGGCAAAAAAACTGCTACGGCAACTTCATCTAAGGTTAAAAGAAATGAAGTGGTTAATAATAAAGTAAAGCGTTCGGCAGAAAAAAATACTAAGCCTAGCCATAATAAGGTTCACAATTTTAATACCAATACCAATTGGCAAATGCCCAATGCTGATTTAGGTTTATCTATAGGATTGTCAAATGCTAAAAGCCAAAACTTTTTGATAAATGAGCAAAAAGCAGTTAAACAACCTGCAAAAACCAATATTAGCACTCAAACCAGTTCTGCAAATCAAAATAGAGCACAAGATGAATCAGCAATTTTTATAGATCCTATTGGATTAAAATTGATATCAAATTATCCTTTTAACCAAACAATGCTTCAAAGTAAAGCTATTGAAAATGACACAAAATTAAAGCCTAGTGTAAGCAAATCTTATTGGTCGGTAACCCCACAATTGGGTTTAAGTTTTGGCAATTGGATTGTAAATGCAGCTGATGCGATAGCCGATACATTAGAAACACTTTATACCAATGAAGGGCAAAGGGGTTACCAAATAGGTGCCAACGTTAAGTATCATTTTGGCAAAAACTTTTTAATGGGTGCAGGATTGTTTTACGCTACAAACAAATACAATTACAATCATTCATTTTACAATGTAGATTCCACAACAAACATAGTTTACGCCTATCAACAAGACACTACTGTGGTAAACAACTATCGCATAAGCAGAGCTTCTGTTTTTACAGTTATGGTAGATACTGTGATAGTTGAAGACTCAACAGCAATTGTAAACTACACCTTAGTTAACCAGCCTATTAAACAAAGGCCACTAAGAATTAATCAAATATCAATGCCCATATTCATAGGTATTGAAACCAGTTTAAGTGATAAATGGAATGCACAACTATTTACCGGTGCAGTTTTAAATTATGTTGTAAAATCGGAAGGTATTTTGCCTAATGAAAATTTGCAAGTGTATAACAATGGATGGGCAGCTTCAACCAAAACATTTAGCGTTGATTACGCAATACATGCATCAATAAATAGAAAATTGGGTGAAAATGGAGCACTATCATTCAACCCTTCTTACATAATGGCATTACAAAATGATAATAAGAATTACCACATTAGAACTAAATCGAACAAAATTTGGTTTAATTTAGGGTATCAGTTTAATTTTTAAAAAGAAAATTTTAATTTTAATATTTGATTATCAGTTATTTATAAAAAACATTAAAAAATTCTTGACCAGCACCCAACCATTTGCCAAACACTTTCGTGTATAAAATTGAAAGCGCTTTTGTAGAACACAAAAATTGAAGAAAAGAAGCTACACGAAAAAAATGAAATAATTGCTCCGGCATTAACAATATATCATAGGCAGATAGGAAATCCAAAGGGCTGGTCAAGGATCGGCCCTTTCGGACGTTTAAAAGGCAACAATGATAGTAGACAAAAAAACTATTATTAATTCTAAAAAAGGCAATCGCAAAGCTCAATATCAGCTTTACAAAGATTGCTTTAGCACCTTAATGAGTATTTGTTCGAGATATGAGTATAATAAAAATGATGCCGCCTCTCTGCTTAATATTGGATTTGTAAAAATTATATCATCATTAGATAAATATGACGATAAAAAACCTTTTGAACCTTGGATAAGGCGCGTAATGATTAACACATCTATTGATGAATACCGAAAAAAGAAGAATTATAGAGAAACTATGAGTTCAACAGATTTTTCGGGTATTGATTATAAAATGGATAATGTTGATTACAACAGAGCAGATTTAGAATTGGAAGCAGATGAAATTAGAAGTATGATACATCAATTACCCGAAATGAGCAGAGAGGTATTTAATCTCTATGCAATAGACGGTTATAAACACAGAGAAATTGCAGAGATGCTTCAAATTAGTGAAGGCACCTCTAAATGGCACTTAGCAAACGCACGAGAAAAATTAAAAACTTTTATTAAACAATCAATGGACACAATTAAATCTATAGCATTATGAGCGGCCGAATAGATGACTTTTTTAAGAAAAAACTATCTGCCCACGATAGTCACGAATTTCAGGAACAATACTGGAAAGAAGCGGAAGCTATGCTTGACGGTAAAAAGCCGAACAGAAAAGTTTGGATGTGGTTATTGCCTTTATTGTTAGTTGGTGTTGTGGGTACATCAATTGTGATATTTGGAGGTAGTGAAGAGTTAACATCTCAATTAGATGAGGTTAAAACCAATATGTCGGCAACTGCTGTTAATAGTGGTGAAAATTCAAAAGAGCTTAATACGGGTTCAGAAAACCTTATTGCCGAAAGTACAGTTTACAATAACAATGCAACGGCTAATCAAAACAATACAACGTCAAATAACGCACCTAAGGTAAATGATAACTTACAGGCAAAAACTGCGGAATCAAAGGTTTATAATATTGAGTCTACCAGCATAACAGAGGCTAAGCGCGCGGGCAAGGACTTGGGTGCAAAGAAAGTGAAGTCTGTGAAAGTGAAGAAATCCAAAATTAATCCAACAGTGGTATTGGCTTCAAATGTTAACCAAGGGTTATTTAAAAACAAAAAAGAAACCAAGGTTAATAATAAAGAAAGAACCAACAATAGAATAGGTAGCGATAAAAAATCTGAAAGTATAACAAACAGAACCAATGATGTTGAGCTTACTGCGGCAGCGGATGATTTAGCATTTTTGCCTTTTATTACCAATAATAATTTATCAAACACCATAAAACTGAACTTACCTTATCAAGATTTAAAAAGTGAGCAAAGCGAGCTTATTGAAGAAGATAAAAATTTAATAGCTGATATAGCAGCAGCTCCATTGAAATTGCCTAGAGTTAAATCTGCCTTAGTAATTGATATTTATGGTGGTGTGGGTTATAAATACTCAAGCCTTAATTCAATTACAAGTAAAGGTGTTGGCATTGTTGATTATAGAAACGAAAACGAGACCAATAAATTGAGCTCTATTGTGGGCGTAAACTTGCGTTACATGCTATCGAGCAGATTTAGCGTGGGAAGTGGTTTGCAATTTGATGAGATACGGGAAAAAGTAGATTACAACTTAGTTAGCTACACACTTGAAGATTACTACCATTGGAAGCACTTTCAGAGAGAAGAGTTTACTATTGTAGCAAATACTTCACAAGGTGGTGGTGGCGTAAAGTCTGACTACGATACCATTTGGACCATCGTAGAAGATTCAATTTGGACCTATGATGCAGTATCGCATACCAATAATAATGATTACAATGGTACCAATGTTATGCGTTTTGTTGATATACCATTTATGATTGGCGTACACGGGAAATTGGGTAAAAACTGGGGTTATGATTTGTTAGCTGGTGGTAGCTTAGGTTACTTGGTTTCTTCAAAAGGTTACTTGCCAAATAGTGAGTTAACAAATACTGAAATATTGAACGATAACAACTTAAGTTTTAGAAGACCAATAGTAAGTTCATTTATACAGCCTGGCATACATTACAGCATTGGTGAACATGTTAACTTAAACTTTAGTCCTAGATTTAAAGCCAACTTAACACCGCTGTTTAATCATAACAATAACTACAGCCAAAAAATGTTTGGTGGCGATTTAACCATAGGTATGAGTTATAAGTTTTAAGGCCAACTTAAAATGTTTTAAATTGTTGGCTTCACCTATTATATAAATTAATGAAGCCATAAATGAAAGTTGGGAGTAACATCAAATTTATATTTACTAGTATAATTAGTTTATTGTGCTGTTGCATCATGGTTTTTGCAACCAATGATTATAAGCAAAAAACTTACATAGTTTCTTACATAACCTTTGTTAATGGTAAGCAAGTAGCAGACACTACAAAGTATTTCTTTTCAGAAGGCTATATTATTATGGAAAGTAATTCTAACGGAAACCTTTCCTTAGATATTCACAAGTTAGATAGCTGTGATTATTCTGAGTTTACCATTTACAAAGACAATAAATGTTCAACTGAAAAATATGGCACAAGACCGCCCAAACTTATTGAAAATCAAAAGTTAGATGATAAGTTGCTCGGACATAAGGTGACGAAAGTTAAATACTACGGTAGTAGTCAAACTAAGAAACCAATAGATATCAATTTAGAATTAAATTCATCCCTTGTTTATCATTATACATATGTGCTAAGCCAAAAAACTAAACTTTTGTTTAATTGCAATTATTCCAATTACAATCCATTTATTATTCATCAAAAATTGCCGCTCGTAATAATGTTTGATTTTAGTGCTAGCGCATCTTTCAAAAATAGTGATATGCCGGTAAGCAATACCGATTACAAACTAGAGCTAAGAGCCATAAAGATTGAACAAGTGAAAACTAGCTTCAATAACATCATATCCGATATTGAAAACAGACATGTAATAGATTTACAAGGGTGTATTTAATATTTTAGCTCAAGCATAGAGGTAATTCCTTATTTCAACTTCCATAACAACCACCAAGGCGTTGCAGGACTATCATGATGCTCATAATGATAGCCGAAAAAATAACAACTAATAAAAGCCCAAATATGATTCTTCTTTAAAGTAGTGCTATGATGTTCATTGTTGTGCTCTCCTTTGTGAGGAACATACGTACCAAAATAAAACAACTGAAACATACTTAGTATTGAAGGCAAAATCCAAAACAACAATAAGTTTTCTACTGGTATAATGAGCTTCAACAAGTTGAAAGCAATGGCTGCAAATAATATTTGCCAAATGGTAATGTATTCTTTTAGAAACTTAAAAAACCAAGCTATAAAGCTTCCGTTGTGGTAATCAGGATCGTCAGCTGTATGAACATGATCATGGTGTTTGTGGTGTCTAGTATATAGCCTACCGTAATTGATGAACATGTACAATGCCGTTACAAAATATCCTACTGCAGTATTTAGCTTTTTGTTGTGATGCACCAAGCCATGCATAGCATCATGCGCAGTTATAAATAAACCTGTATATAAATGAGCTATTACTAAAATTAATAAGTAAACAATGGGATTTGTAAAGCTTACAGCCATGCTTAATGATACCACCAATAATCCCAACCACAATGCCATTATGGTAAAGGCACTTAACAGGCCTCTTGCATCATTTTTTTTTAAGGTAATTGTTACTTTAGTGTGTGGAGTCATAAGGGCAATCTTTGATGATTACTTCTAAAACCTAGGTCTTCTTCTATATCGACCTCTTTCCTATGAAAAATACTCAATCTGGTGGAGTAATTTATTTTTTTTGTAGTTTTTTAGCAGGCATTACTTTCACTCGACCATCCTTAGAAACAGCAACTTTACGATTATTCCGGATTTTCTCTTCCATCATTTTTTGATAAGAGTGTTTTAATCCTTTAGCAATTTTATCACTTTTGCTTATTGTTTTAGCTTCTTTCATACTGTTGTTTAACAAAGTTAAAGGTTTTTAAGTTTAATATTTTATCACTTCCTTTTCCAAATTCAGCAATTAATTGAGGTAGCCCTTCTGAATTATCATATAAATACAGTTCATCACATAACTCATAATAGTTTGAAAATAAATATTTTACACCCAATATATACCTTCTTCATATTACATTTTCTGGTATATTATGTCCACCATGTTCCACTCTAAGAGCTACCCTCTTTACAGCTAGGTCTGCAGAACTCAACCAAAAAAACAACATGTTTATTTGGTAACCCATTTCCTTTGCGTTTTTAATTCTTGTAATATGAGATTTTGAGGTCAAAGTGGTTTCAAAGGCAAAATTTACACCTTCATGCATTAAATCATCAATGCGATTTATCATTATTCGACCTGCTTTAAAAGCAACTGCATCTGGATTTAGAGGAGACAGCCCTTTGGCAATTTCATCAGCATTCACAAATTCATCACAATCCAAATACTCTTTAAGAATATTGAAGCTTGCCGTTGTTTTTCCAGCGCCGTTGCAACCTGCTATTATGTAAAGTTGTTTCAAAATTTAATTTTTGTACCACTGACCATAACTATTAATAGGGTAACCTTCTAATAGAGGAATCTATTTAGCTCTTAATTTACTTACTTTTCTATTCATCAACCACTCATAAATGGTAACGTTCATTAAAATAAGGAGCATACCATAAAATACATCTTCCACAGGAATGGTATGCAATCGAATACCCAAGTTTTCAAAATCATTATACATAACTACTGGCTTAGCTGTTAAAACGCCATTAACAATTGCAAAAGGAATTAATGCAATAGCGTAGCCAATATAAAAATAAGCCATGTATGCTTTTTTAAATACAAAACCGTGCAACAATAGCAACACGCCAAGTAATGAAAAGGTAGTAGTAGTATACATTCTATCGTAGAAAATAGCAGCTATTATTATGCTGGCTAATCCCAGAACTATAGAAACAATTTTATGGTGCTTAAACCAACTTTTTTCTTTTATAAAATATCGCAAAACCAGGTAAATAAATACACAAGCAAACGGAATGGCAATAAAAAACAACCACTCTTCAAAGGGTAAACCAAGTATTCTAAAACCTAATGTGTAGTCGTGACTAAAACTCCAAACGCCCAATTTGGTAAACCACACATCCCAAATAATAAAAAAGGCTGCTACAATGCTATTGGCAATAAAAAATTGTTTCCACTTGCCTACATAGTTTATTTTGGGTTCAAAGCTTCTAATTAGCGGAACCGAAATGGTTAATAGATTAAGTATTAAGTAAGTGAACATTTGCTTACAGCAAATTTAAGTTATGTCTTACCAAAGCTTTTGCTAGTATAGCCATTTTTTGACCATTGGGTATTCTTATACGCTCTTCTTTCACTTTTTCGGGAGTGGCAGATTTTATTTTCTTAAACAACTTTAAATAATATTTATATGCCGTGTAAACTCCAAAACGAGCGCCTACAGGTAATTTCATTAGACCAATTAAGGCATGGTCAAAATCCTTTTGAATATCAGCTTCAACATTTGCTTTCATTTCTTGATCAAACATCACAAAATCAACGCCAGGAAAGTATACCCTACCCCGCTCTTCAAAATCACTTTTCATGTCGCGTAAAAAATTTACCTTTTGAAAAGCCGACCCCAAACTTTTGGCATTGGGCTCTAACATTTTATACATTTCGTTATCTCCTTCCACAAAAACTCTTAAGCACATTAAACCAACTACCTCAGCTGAGCCATAGATATACTCGTTGTATTTATTATCAGAATATGTTTTTTCTTGCAAATCCATTTCCATGCTATGCAAAAAAGCATCAATCAAATTTTTAGGAATATCATATTGATGCACCACATTTTTAAAAGCTTGTAAAACAGGGTTGGTACTAATGCCATTGCTTAGCGCCCGATCGGTTTGTCGAGTAAAATCGGCCAACAGCTCTTTTTTATCATGGTCGTGAAATGTATCTACAATTTCATCTGCTAACCTTACAAAACCATAAATTGCATAAATGGGATTATGAAACTTTTTAGCCAACATTTTAATACCCAATGTAAATGATGTGCTGTAGCGCTGTGTTATCAGCTTACTGCACTCATCAGAAATATTGTTATATAAGTTAATCGAATTCATGTTGTTAACAGCTTGCAAGTTAGCTCAACTTAAAATCATTTTCTATACGTTCGGTCACCAATTTTGAGCCAATTACGACAATTGGTAAACCTGTACCTGGCACTGTGCTCGCTCCAACGTAATAAAGATTGTTGAACTGCTCATCTTTATTTTTTGGTCGCAATGCAGCCACTTGATTTAAATCATGTGCCAAGCCCAAGCCACTTCCTTTATACAAGTTAAATTGATCTTTCCAATCTTCAGGGGTATAAACGGTTCTGGTTAGCGTATTGGATTGCAAATCGAAACCAATGCGTTCGCCTAAATCCTTAACAATGTTGTCTGCAAATTGTTCGGCATCACTCCAATTGGGTTTAAAACGCAAATCAGGCACTGGGCAAAGTATAAACAAGTTTTCGCAACCCTCAGGCGCGCAACCTGGCGTTGTTTTGCTACTTACGTTCACATAGTAGTAAGGCTTATCTGGCGAAACGGAAGTTTTAAAAATAGTATCTGCATATTCCTTAAAGTTTTCGCCCAAAAAGTAATTGTGGTGGTAAAAATCTTTAATGGTGCCTTTAACACCTAGGTAAATGGTAAATGGAGCCAACGTCCATTTCATTTTATCCAGCTTAGCTTCTTTGTATTTGCTTCTGTTTAAAATACTGCCCCTAAAAGCGGCAGCATCACTGTTAGAAACATACAAGTCGGCCGACCAAACTTTGCCATTGCTGTCTTTAAAACCTTCAATTTTTCCATTAGCCTCTAAAACTTCAGTAATTTCTGTGTTGCAGTGGATTTTTACGCCCTTGTCTTCAACTATCTTTTTTATTTCTTCAGCAATTTTATACATGCCGCCTTTAACGCAGTAGTAACCATCATGCTGCAGTTCGGTGTAGTTTAACAAGCTATAAACGGCTGGTGTATCAAAAGGTGTGGCTCCTAAAAAGAAGGCCACCAATGAGAATATAATTTTCACTTCTTCACTATCAAAACGTTTGTCTAACTCCTTCCACATGGTTCTAAACAATAATGGAATATGTTTTTTAGGCACTTTTAAGAGTGAAGTACCATACTGCAGAAGGCTATCGTAGTTGCGCTTTACAATTACGTTCTCCGTATCATGAAACAATGCCTTGGCTTGCTCCAAATAGCTTTCGGCTTTGGCTTTAAACTCCTCCTCTACTCCTTGAAAAGTTTCGGCCAGCTGATTTAAATCTTTGTAAATTAAAAAAGGCTCTTTGCGATTGGCAAAATAAACTGAGTAAATAGGATCGAGCTCCATGAGCTCTATTGGATTTTCAACGCCACAATCTTTAAACAACTCCGTAAACTCATAGCTCATGCTAAAAAAGCTTGGGCCAGTATCAAACGTAAAGCCGTCTTTTTTTATTTGGTTTAAGCGGCCGCCTACCTGGTGGTGCTTTTCAAGTATTTCTACCTCATACCCTCTTGTAACCAAGCGCATAGCTGTTGCCAACCCTCCTAAACCTGCTCCTATAATTAAAACCCTTTTGCTCATTTAACAACAATAGTAACATAAGCTGTTAATGTTTGTTTACGATTTGATGAAAATATTTCATCTCAACTTGTGGATAGAAAATATTGAAATAATTGATTGGTAGTACTTTATATTTTTAACTTCATAGAATGAACTAGAATATATAGAGAGCATATTGCAATATATACAGCAGTTAAGCTACATTAAAGACAATGCAGAATACAATATTCACATATGAAGATGCTGTTGCTAAAATTGAACAGATAAAAGGAATTCCAATAGCAGTTGAAGCTCAATGGGATGGAGATACTCAAGGTTGGTTTTTGATGTTGTTTGTGATAGTTAAAACCAAGAAAAGAATTTGGAAGCCTTCAAAAATTAGTACTTATCATTTGGGAAACTTATCACTTGGTGATGACATCAGGGTTTTTAATGGAACTGTACCACCTTATCCAGAAGCAACTTTAGCTAAAGAAATTGGAAACAAGCTATCTAAAAAATATAAATTAGAATTCTTCTTTCCTTCTCCTGTTAATCCTGATGATAACTGTCCACGTTGGATAGAAAAAGATAATGGAAATAATTGTGATGACTGCAGTAAATTAATTATTCCGACAGACAGCCCATGCCTGCCAAAAGACATTTGTTATAATTGCAACCTCATAAGAGAACAAAATGAAAGAGTAAAAACAAAAAAGCCTTATGATGAAGGAGTCAACTTGTATTTATCTGATGGAAATCAATTCAAAAAGCTAGGATACGCTTCAAAGTTTGAAAGTTTGCCTATTTCAGAATTTATAGATTATAAAAAATCAAATAATGTTTCTAAGGGTGTTGAAGTTGTTGTAATTGATAAAGAAAAGATGAAATCGCTAGCTAGCAGTTTGGAAGACTCGATTGAAAGCGAGCTGTTAACTTATGAAATGTCTGAATTGGATGAAGCAAAACTGAAGTTTGCAGAAATTAAAAAAATGGTTTTTAACAATCAAGAATATAATTTAATGCAACGATTCAATCCTCATCATGAAAAAATCTTAAGATTAATTGGTTCATTTAATCAAACAATTTCTGCAATTAAAGGCAATTATGAATATCACATTTACTTTAAAAATGGATTTACTTTTCGAGATGACTCTTTTTTGAGATTTGTGAATTATGTTAAGGAAGGTTCAGCTAAAACGAATGATGTTATTACCAATTATAAAGGGATTTTAAAAGAATCTGACGTGATTGAAACTATTAAAGAGTTAAATAGAGCAAAGTGTTTAGAACTCACCTCTGATACAGTTTCAATCACTCAGCTCGGAAAAAACATTTTATAAAGAACGAAAGCCCCATCTATTCATATTCTGTCGCCAAGCCTTGCAGCCAAGCGACTAAGAATTAATTAACTTTGGTTGAGTTGTTTCAAAGCAAAAAACCACTAGAATGGCATTACCCAAAAAAGGACTTAGAAAAATTACCGTTAAGGACACGTGTTAAGCATGGAGCGCCGCAGGTAACGATGGGTGTATAAGTTTAACGGTAGCTCCTTTAGATAATGAAGGACAAATTTTAACGACAATGTTTGACTACCATAGCAAAGTAGTTAGAGAAAGTACTTGTGAAAATGGAACTACTTGACAGGCACACCTGCAACAACCAATAATAACGCCCTATATAGTTTAGCAAGTGATTGAATATGGCTTAAACAATGGTTGGAGTCCGAAAGAAAAAGGAACGCAATTCAATATTAGGCAAATGGATGAAAAGATTGATTTGCGAATAAATGACAATTAACAAGGGAACATGACAAATTTGGAAATTATAAAAAAAATAAAGGCCTCCACTTTTACTGATGAAGATGGAGAAAGTTATGAATTGGAGTTTGAGGATGGATTAGCTCAAACAGAAATTGATGAGCTAAGCGAAAAATTTCCAAGCCAAACTATTGATCCTGAAATAATTGAAATACTAAAGTTCACTAAGGGCTGGGATGGATATAGCTTAGAGCATGTTTATTTTAATTCCATTGGTGAGTTTGGATTTTGGGAGTTATCGGAAAATTGCTTAACGGTTGGCCATGATGGTTTCGGTAATCATTGGATTTTAGATATTAATGAGAAAGGAAAATTAGGTAAGGTGTTTTTTGCTTGTCATGATCCAGCTGTTTTTGTCATTCACTCTCAAAACTTAAATGAATACCTGCATCATTTATTAGAGCTATATGAAAATCCAGGTGAAGGACACCTAAATGAAGTGCACGAAAAAACAGTGATGACCATTTGGGACAATAACAAACTGTGCTTTTCAAAAGCTGAATTTGAAGCTAACAACCCAACATTTAAAGAATTTCTGGCTGAATTTAAAGGTGAAAATTGGATAGTTGCAGACTTGCGTAAAGGAATGAATAAAGATGGATTCTCTTGGGGGAAATTCGGACCTAACAAACATACCAAAAGACACCCTACTGAATTGGTTTGGGTTATTGGTGAAAAGAAAAAGGGATTTTTCCAACGCTTTTTTGGTTAATTTTAGTCCAATGAAAACCATCCTAATTTTGTACTAATTCTATTTACTACTTGCTTAGCTAGTGCTCAAAAGCCTAAACCCTATTCGGATGCAAATTTTATGTTTATGGACAAGGATAGAGGCACTTTAAAAGTATGGACAAAAGAACAGCAAAAGGGTTTTGTTAAAAGATGTGTTAACGAGTACAAAAATCACATCAAGCAGACCAAAAAGAATTGTAAGTGTTCAATGAAGAGCATGATGAAAGGTGTAAATTTTGATACATACATGAGTTTATCTGATTATCAAAAAGGAAGATTAAGAGCTTTGCATAGTGGAAATTGTAATATAATTTGGATGGAAGAAGAAGAAGAAGAAGAATAGCTTCCAATGCATTCTCCATCTATCCTCAGTCTGTCGCTAAGCCTAGCAGCCAAGCGACTAAGCATTAATTAAGCCCTGTTTGGTTTGGTCACCAAACAATTAAACATACTGGCAGGACACAACTTCTGACAAGGCACCAAACGTATAAAAGTTTAACCCAACCGAACTAAAAACAAATAAAAATTGTATAATTGTTACGTGTGAAAAACATTGATAAACATAGTTTACAAAATGCATATCGTTTATTTGAAAGTGACGATATATACCAAATGGAAATTGGCACAACCAAAGGGTTGCAGCAAATACACCAATATCTTTTTGATGGCTTGTATGATTTTGCTGGTAAAATTCGAGAGCAAAACATTTCAAAAGGAAATTTCCGCTTTGCAAATGCGTTGTACTTAAATGAAGTGCTTGAAAAAGTTGAGCAAATGCCTCAAAAGACTCTTGACGAAATAGTTGCCAAATATGTAGAAATGAATATTGCTCATCCTTTTTTAGAGGGCAATGGCAGAGCCATGCGCATTTGGTTAGATATGATTTTGAAAGCACAACTTAAACAAGTGGTCAATTGGCAGTTTATTGATAAAATCCATTACCTGCAAGCCATGGAAAGAAGCCCAATAAACGATTTGGAAATTCGCACGTTATTGCAAGATAATTTAACAAGTGAAGTTGATAAAAGAGAAGTTATCTTTAAAGGCATAGACCAATCTTATTATTATGAAGGTTATCAAAAAGATGATGATTAGGCGGTTTCACTTTTCTTACATCACTGCATCAGCAAACAATCCCCTCTTCCCCAACTACTCTTAGTCTGTCGCCAAGCCATGCAACCAAGCGACTAAGGGTTAATTGAAACAACTTAATTTTAGTCCCACTTTTTTATCAGTGTGCCTTTCAGGAGACTCTGATTGAGCAAACTATACCAATAATTAAAAGTGGCTCGAATATTGTGATTAAAATAGCAAGGTATTTGGTGCTTCTTAGCTTTATTATCTTGAGTCAATACAAACAATTCTTGCTGAAAGGTAGATTTTAATTGATAATGACTTTTAGTTCTTAATTTATGTAAAAATAAGCTGTATCTTAAACACTATGATTGCAGACTACCAATAATAATCACAAAACAGATATAATATGAAAAATTTTCTACTACTCTTTCTTGTCTTTAATTCCTTTGTTTCCTTTTCTCAAACATTAGTTTCAGGAGGTATTTTTTCTAACCAGCAATGGGACCTATCAGGCAGCCCATATATTGTTACAGGAGATGTTGCGATATATCCAGGGAACACGCTTACCGTGGACCCAGGTGTAGAAATAAAAGTAGATGGAAACTATAGCATTTTCATTCGCGGTGAAATTATTCTTAATGGAAATGCATCTAATCCAATAACCTTTAAATCTAATTCTTCACCTCAAATGAATAATGCATGGGCTGGATTAATTTTTGAAAATCTAAGCGGAAGCAATATCAAGCTAAACCATGTAAACGTAGAAAACGCCAATGATGCTATTAGTATAGACCAAAGCATAGGTGATATTTCTATTAAAAATTGCTCTTTTAGAAACAGTGAAAATGGAATAATATTACAAAGTTCATCTAGCAGTTTTGAGGTAACCATTGATAGTTCAAGTTTTCAAGATGTTTCTTACGGTGTTTTCTTTGCCGACAAGTTAACAATAGAAAATTGTCAGTTTAGTAATGGTATTAAGGCTGTATATGGTGGTCTATGGGGAAATACACTAAAAATTAATAACTGCTCTTTTGATAATTTTACTGGAGAATATACATTGAATATCGGAGGTGATTTATTGAACTCTACGATCTCCAATTGTGATCGTGGTGTTAGACTCCGTCCAAGTTTAACTGTAACCTATTGTGATTTTTCTGACAATAATATTGCAACTGAAATTAGTAGTTCCTCAAACTATAATAGCAGCTTGTCATTTAATACTTTCTGCAATAACGTTACAGATATAAAGCACTTTTATAATTACAATATCGATATGTCTAACAATTGTTGGTGCGCTATTGACAATAATCCAGATGATGGAATTATAGATGCTTATGATGATGTTGCTCTAGGGATTGTAACCTATTTACCTTTTGCTTCAAGTTGTACCTTTACATCAATAGGGTATCCAACTAATATATTAAATAGTAAAGTTGTTATTTACCCCAATCCTGCGTCTCAAGAGTTATTTATTAAAAATGGAGATAAAATTGAATACGTAAACATTATTGACTACAGTGGAAAGATTCTAATTACAACATCTAATATTAACGGGATAAATATCCATGGACTAGCTGCAGGGGTATACTTGGTTAGAATGTATTCAGAAGGGAGCTATACCACACAAAAGTTAATTAAAAATTAACCTACTTTACTGATACAGCGCAAGCAATTATTTAGGCAGAGTTATAAATCAACGGCAAGCAATAATGAACATTTCTACCAATTTTAAACTTGAAACTACACGGTTAATTATGAGGATACCCGTGTTAGCGGATGTGGAGGTTATGTTTTCCGCTTCAAGGTATAAAGGGTTTACTGATGGAATGTTATGGGACCCTCCCAACGCAAAAGAAGAGTTAATTGAGCCCGTAAAAAGTACAATAGCCGCTTGGAAAAATGGTGAAGCATATGGATTTATGATTGAAAACAAGGAGGGCAATGCTACTATAGGAAGAATTAGCATTCGGCCTTCTAAAAAACCTAAAAGATGGAATGTTGGATTTTGGATACATCCGGAATTTCAAAATAAAGGCTATATGAAAGAAGCACTTAAGAGCGCGCTAGAGTTTGGTTTTACCAAGCTTGAAGCAATTGCGATAGAAGCGGAATACGCAGTTTGGAACAAGGCAAGCGAGAAAGTGCTTCAAAATTGTGGAATGCAATATGAAAGTTACAAGGAGAAGGCATTTCAAAAGCATGGGAATTGGATAGCTGAAAACACTGCAGTTATTACCAAGGCTGAATGGATAAATAAGAATTAGTTTTACCTACTTTCAGAGTCTGCCCCAACTCTTTTTAGTCTGTCGCCAAGCCTTGCAGCCAAGCGACTAAGAATTAATTAACTTTGGTTGAGACCTCACCTACCGCAATCTCCCAAGGAGTATACATCTCGCTATTGCTTTATAATTTTTAGTTATGTCCCAATAAAACCCACAACTTCTTAATATGTACCATTTTTATTATTCTTGGTGCACATTCCAACAACATGGCACAATCTACACCTTCACCAAGCCATAATTTTAAAGCCACATAGTCGGAATTATTCCGATTACATATAATTATTTTTACATTTGATTGTTATTATTAAACCACTTAATCGGATAATGTCCGTTTATTATATATATATTTGACATAATGAATATTAGAAATGCCTTAAAGCCATACAGTGAAGCACCTATACCCAGGCATGTAATTTTAAAATTGCTTAGCGATTACAAGCGACCGAATGATAAAATTAGCGAGTTGATTAAAAGTAAAATGCTTATTGCAATAAGAAGAGGATTATACATTACTGGTCCTCCATTAGACTTACCTACACCCGAACCCTTTTTAATTGCCAACCACCTTAGAGGGCCAAGCTATGTGTCGTTAGAGGCTGCATTATCTTATTGGAACATGATACCCGAAAGGGCACATGAGATAAGTTCAGTTACCATAAAAACGTCAAAGCTACACAACAATGCCGTTGGTAGATTTAGCTATCAGCAGTTAAAGGCTCCTTACTATTCATATGGAATAACAAACATAGCCTACTCACCAAAGCAAACCATGTTAATAGCTTCACGCGAAAAAGCTTTGTGCGATAAAACTGTGCTAACACCAAAAATTAACCTTAGAAGCGTAAAACAAACTCAAGCATTTTTAATAGAAGACTTACGAATAGATCGTGAAGAGTTAATAAAGTTAGATACTGAATTGATAGGCTTTTGGCTTAACGGTGCTCCTAAAAAAAGCAGTTTGCAAATGCTTATTAAAACGATAAATCAATTATGATAAAAGACTGGATAGCCGAATACAACCCTCAAAATGAGAGCGAAATATTATCAGCATTGCGCGAAATAATGCAAGAAATTACGTTGGCAGCATTATCGCGAACTGATTTTTTTGAGCATGCCGCATTTTATGGTGGCACAGCATTGCGTATTTTTTATAAATTAGAAAGATATTCTGAAGACTTAGATTTTTCGCTGTTAAAAAAAAATTCCAGTTTTTCAATTGAACCTTATTTTAAAGCCATACTTGATGAGTTTAATTCATTGGGACTTACGGTTACCATTGCATCAAAAAAAAAGTCAAAACAAACTGCAGTTGATTCAGCATTTCTTAAAGCCGAAACAATATGGAAAGAAATTGTGCTGGAAGACATTATTAAGGAAACCGGAGTACGCTCCAACAAAACCTTAAAAATCAAATTAGAAATTGATCGCCATCCTCCATTAAATTTCGAAACGGAGGAAAAATTATTAATTCGACCGTTTTCGTTTTATGTAAATTGCTATACTAAACCCAGTTTGTTTGCTGGCAAAATGCATGCCCTGCTATTTAGAAAATGGAAAAACAGGGTAAAAGGCCGAGATTGGTACGACTTGGAATGGTATGTTAAAAACGGTATTCCTTTGGATGTTAATCACTTTTTAGCAAGAGCAATAGATACGAATGACTGGCAAAAAGAAAAAATTACTCCAAAGCAAATATTAGCATTACTTCATGCAAAAATCGAATTGGTTTCATTTAAAAACATTAAAGAGGATGTCGTCCGATTTGTAGAAAATGATGAAGCCTTAAAAATCTGGAGTCCTAGGTACTTTAAAGATTTAGTGGGCAATATGAAATTTGATAAGCGTTAAACAATAACAAAAGATCATTTACTACACAACCAATTTCCCCAACTATTCTTAGTCTGTCGGTTTGCCCTTCAGCTAAGCGACTAAGCATTAATTAACTTTGGTTGAGTCTCTACCTACCGTAATCTCCCAAGGAGTATACATGTCGCTATTGCTTTATAATTTTTAGTTATGTCCCAATAAAACCCACAACTCCTTTATATGTACCATTTTTATTGTTTTTGGTAGACATTAGCACCATCAGTTTCTCTCAATAGAGGACACTTATTCGTAGTTTATACAGCCCGAAAGTATTAGACAATAAAATTTGCTTTTAGAATAATTAAATGTTGTGGAGTTTTCAAAACATTTCACAACCTCTCTTGCCTATCGGCCATCCGATTAGCCACTGGCAAATCTCTCCTTGCAAAAGAGAGAAAATTAACAAGGAAATTCTCGAATTACCAAAATATCATTTCCTCTCCTATTGAGCTTGTCGAAATATAAAGGAGAGGCTAGGTGAGGATGTAAAAATAAAGCTCTTGACTTGTATTCCCCAGGTTTGCTTTTACAATAATTAATGGCTTTTGAGTTTTCAAAAACATTTCCCAACCTCTCTGTCTATCGACATCTCTCCTTGCTAAAGAGAGAAAATATTCAACTAAATTCTCGAATCACCAAAAATCCGTTTCCTGAAACTGATGGAAGTCCCTAAAACTTCCGGGAACGCTGAGGAGGTGATTAATACTTAATTATTTATAGCTTTAACTTCCAATAACCATGGAAGTCGGAACCATCATACTAGCTATTTCACTAATCATTATCATGTTTGGTATGGGTTTGTCGTTGGTAAAAGCAGATTTTCTTAGAATAATTGAGCGACCTAAAGCAATCATAATTGGCTTGATTAACCAAATTATTTTATTGCCCTTAATTGCTTATGCTTTAATCGTGCTCTTTAAAGTTGATGCAGCAATTGCAATTGGTATTATGATTTTGGCTGCTTGCCCTGGTGGACCAACCTCCAACTTAATTACCCATTTAGCCAAAGGTGACATTGGCTTGTCAGTCTCATTAACTGCGGTTAACAGTTTAGTAACAGTATTTACCATACCATTTATAGTTGATTTTGCCCTAAAGCATTTTTTAGATGCTGGGCAAGTAATTGAATTGGATAAGTTGAAAACCATACTTCAAGTTTTTGTAATTGTAATTATACCTGTTGCTATTGGTATGTGGATAAAAAACTTAAAGCCAAATTTTGCCAAAAAAATGCAAAGGCCAGTAAAAATTGCATCTGCTGCAGTATTGTTTGCAGTAATAATTATTTTGGTGTTAAAGCAAAAAGAAGATTTAATTCCTTACCTCAAACAAGCTGGTTTAATTGCATTGGTGTTAAATGTAGTAACCATGCTATTGGGTTATTTAAGCGCCAAATTGCTTAGGCTCAATTTATCTCAATCCATAACAATAGCCATTGAATCGGGCATACAAAATGGTACTATGGCACTCGCAATAGCGCTCGGAATTTTAATGAATGAAAGTTTTGCCATTGCCCCAGCTGTATACAGTTTAATAATGTTTTTAACTGGTGGTTTGGTAATTGGTTTGGGCCTTTCGACCTCTTCTCCTCCGGAGAAAGCTCAAGATGAAACCAGCTAATTACATGTTCGGCATGAGCTAATCCAACGAACTATTCTAGGCTTCATCTTGAGTCTACCTACCGCAGGCAGATTATTGCTCCTTACAAATTTTCCTACGAAAAAGGCTCAAGATGGAGCCTGCGGAATCTATGAAATAAGACAGATTGCAATCAAAACCTTCCGTTGCTCGTATGTAGGTTATAAAACATAAAATCATGAAAAAAATAATTTTAAGTACGTTAGTGGTATTGAGTATTGCACTTGCCTTAACAAGTTGCAACAATTCTCAAAAAGCAAAAACATCAGACAGTGATGTATTATTAGTAAAATTTCATGCCGACTGGTGTGGATCTTGCAAGGCGTTGAGTCCATTGTTAACCGATTTAAATGGGCAGTTAAAAGGCAAAAGCGCACAATATGTTGAACTAGACTTTACAGATGAAAAAACTTCTGTAAAAGCAAGAGCTAAAGCAAAAGAATTGGGAATTGCAGACATGCTTACCGAAAAACAAAAAACGGGTTATGTTGCTATTATTGACAACAGTAGCAAAAAGGAGTTAGGCCGATTGACCAAAACACAATCTGTTGATGAAATGTATAAACAAGTAGCCAGTCATCTGTAACTTTGCAGATGATAAATGAACAATACAGAGGAGTTAGAAGAACTTTTGAATCAAGGATATCGATATGCCTTAGCTTTATGCAAAAGCAAAGAAGACGCTTACGATTTGGTACAAGACAGCTATCTCAAAATTATAGAAAGTAATGCTCCTCTCGTTTTGTTCTACTTATTCAAAACCATCAAATCAAAATTTATTGATGGAACGCGAAAAAATTCAGTCCAAAAAAAATGGTTTATCAGAAGAAATCCTGCTGCAACTGTTCAGCAGCCTGCTGTGGTTGAACCATTATTGGAAAAAGCTTTGAATGAACTTCCATTAAACCAAAGAGAAATTCTATTCCTCTCGGTAGTGCAAGGTTATACTGCTAAAGAAATTGGCGAATTATTAGAAATGCCAAGAGGCACAGTTCTTTCTACATTGAAAAGAACAAAAGATAAGCTTAGAATACAATTGACTGAAAATGAATATAAATCATGAGCGATCTTGATCAAAAAATAAAGGAATATTATAGTGAACAAAGGCTTAGTGGTGATGAGTTGACCAGCATTAAACAAAGAGCACGTTTCAAACCTAAGGGCAATTTGGCTATTGCAAAATTTACTGTGGCCGCTTCAATTGTCTTATTGTTGTCTTCTATATTATTCCTTCAACCCGAGCTTAAGAAAAATAAAGTGGTTACTGCTTATGCAATGGAGGTAGTTAAAAATCATATGAAGCAATCTCCAGTGGAAGTTATATCAAGCAGTAGCGAGACATTAAATCAATCTCTTAGCAAACTAAATTTTGACATCACTTATGGTGAAAGGCTAAAAGCTTATGGAACTTTGGTAGGTGGAAGATATTGCCATATTGATGACCTGATAGCTGCTCAACTTAAAATTGTTGATGATTCAGAAAACAGCTACACTTGTTATCAGTTTAAGCAACAGCATAGCATTAAATTTGATAAAAGTCGCCAAATTGAAGGTGCACTTGTGGATTTATGGACGGAAGGTGATATTGTTTTTGCAATTGCAAAGACAGAATGATTTGAGTTTTATTCACTAAACAATTGCTTATAGAATTGTAACAACAATTGAATTTGTTTACTGCCTCAAAGCAATAAAAAATATCACCTGTATTAAGTAAACCGCCATGCCTACTTTGTTTTGTTTGTCGAACTTTAGTAGATGGAATATTGCCAGTAACACAAAGCCGGTAACAAACCAACCAACATAATTTTTAATAGGTATACCCAATGATAGCCATTGCCAAAAGTCTAAGTTGATGGCTACAGGTTCAATTATTACATCTAATATTACTAGCAATGCAGCACCTAGTATAGATTTAAGAATCCAATTGGAACCATATTTTGAAGTGATACTGCCTACAGCATATACCAGTAATAGCCAGTTAACTCCAATCATTAATGGAGTTTCAAAGAGTTTTACTCCCAGTACATCACCATAGTAGTAATCGCCAAAAATTAAGCCTGTGTTTACCCCAACCGCCTCAACAGCAAAGCCTATACCAAAACACAAGCCAATAAAAGCAATAAACTGCTTGTTCCAATGCTTATGGGTAAACAATAACAAACCTGTTGTAACCAATAAATTATACGGCACCAATTTTATAAACAGGTCATGAAAATTTTCAGACATTAAGCCCCCAATTCCTACTAAATGTAAAATGAGGATTACTATTATGACTATGTTTTCTTTATTCTTTAACATTTGCTTTTTCTTATTCAAATAGCTCTTGGGCTTACCACCTTTCGACTAACTAACCTTTCGACCTCTTCTCCTAAGGAGAAAGCTCAAGATGAGTTAAACTTAGCGCGGGCTTCATCTTGAGCCAGTCCGGAGGACTGTTGTCGAAAGGTTAAACCGTAAAAGCTCACGTCAACCCATCTACAATTTTTGCTCCCAATAAACACAAAGGTATTCCACCACCAGGATGAACACTACCACCAACGTAAAAAAGATTGTTAATCTTTCTACTAAAATTTGGATGCCTTAAAAATGCTGCCATCATATTGTTGCTACTACTACCATATAAACTGCCTTTGTGGCTAAATGTTTTCGATTCTATATCTGGTGGCGATAATATTTCTTCAAACTCAATGTATTCGCTTAACTCGCAATTCATTTGTTTAGACAATTTTTTAACAATGCTTGCCTTCACTTTTCGAATTAACGCATCCCAATTTTGGCCGTTGTTGTGCGGTGCATTCACCATAACAAACCAATTTTCTTTGCCCTTAGGGGCATCTCCTTCATTAAACTTTGATGAGATGTAGAGGTAAACCGTTAAGTCATCACTAAAAGTTAACTCTTTAAACAAGCAATCGAATTCCCTTTTATAATCTTTGCTAAAAAAGATGTTGTGTACATCCAATTCAGCAAAAGTTTTATTCATTCCCCAATAAAAAATAAGAGCCGAACTGCTTTTCGGTTGATCAAGTATTTTTTTGGGATGCTTCTCTTTAGCTAATAACTGAGGGTACAAAAAGTTTACATCCATATTGCTAACAACAACATCAGCAGCTTTAAACTCACCATTTACAACAACTCCTTTGGCTTTTTTATCTTCAACCTTTATCGACTCAACTTTAGTATTCGTTTTAAATTGAACATTCCAACTTTTAGCAATTTTAACCAGTGTTTTTGTAATTGAATGCATGCCTCCCTTGGGTACAAATGCACCAATGCTATGCTCCAAGTGAGGTATCACACCAAGTGTGCCAGGCGCCTCAAAAGGATTTGAACCGTTATACGTTGCAAAGCGATCGAATAACTGAACCGTTTTTTCATTTGCAAACCGTTTGTTATTATAATAATGCAACGACTTAAACGCGTTAATTCGATAAATTTGTAACAAGGCTTTCCAAGCACTTAAGGTGGTGTAGGTTTTTAGTTTATGCAGCGAGCTTTCTAAAAAAACCTCTTTGGTTAAATTGTAAATCAGCTCGCTTTTTGCCAAGCTCTTTTCAATCGATTCATTCGACTCTCCAAGCTTTTCAACTATCTCTTTTTTAAACAACTCATTATCTGCAAAAGCATTTAGTACGGTTCCATCTTCCCAAAAGTATTTTGTAACTACAGGTAGTTTTTGGTATTCAAAATCAATTTGTTCTTTGCTAAGCGCTAATAATTCCTTTACCAATTGCGGCAATGTAAACACGCTAGGGCCAGCGTCAAACCTAAAGCCATTGCCTTTAACCTCTGTAACCTTGCCGCCTAAGTAGGCATTCTTTTCGTAAACCGTTACTTCATATCCTTTAGCAGCTAAGCGTGTTGCGCTCGCCAATCCACCAATACCAGAACCTATAATAATTGCCTTTTTCAAAGGTGTAAAGAAAATGAAAATTGTTTGGTAGCATATACTTAATCAATAAAAAACCCATTCAAAAAATTGAACAGGTTCCTTTCATTGGTGTTTAATTAACCATAGCAACTATGGGAAAATTCCCATAGCCAAATAGTCATTTGCAACCTTGTTAATTGCAACTGCAAAAGCAGCTGTCCTTAAATCGGTTATAGAATTTGATTTTCTTTTACGAACATCTCTTATATCTCTGTAAGCGCTAATCATGGTTTCTTCTAAACCAGAGTTAACTAAATCAATTTCGTCAGCTCCTTTGGTTAACAAGCTTCTTTCAATTTTCTGTACTTTTTTGCCGGTCATTTTCTCTACCATAGTAACAATGCTATCATTGGCATACTCATCAAACCTTTTTTCCATTCGGCCAAAACGCACGTGAGAGAGATTTTTTAACCACTCAAAGTAAGAAACTGTTACACCTCCTGCATTACAATACATGTCAGGTATCATAACCACACCCTTTTTCAACAAAATTTGCTCAGCTTCAGCAGTTACGGGGCCGTTGGCTCCTTCTGCAATAATTTTAGCTTTAACTCTTTTGGCATTGTCTTTTGTTATAACACTTTCAATGGCCGCAGGTATTAAAACATCACAAGCTAGTTCTAATGCTTCAGCAGAATTTTTCATGCTTTTTGCCTTTGGAAATTTTAAAATACTTCCTGTATTTTTTCTATGCTTAACCACCGCATCAATATCTAAACCCTTGGCATTGTAAATGGCTCCTTCATATTCAGCAAGTCCAACAATAATACCACCTGCTTCTTGTATAATTTTTGAGGCGTAATAACCCACATTACCCATACCTTGAATAATAAAAGTTTTGCCCTCTATTCCAGTGGTTAAACCAATAGCTTTCATGTCATCTTTATACGATACCAATTCTTTTATACTATAATAAACTCCCCTGCCAGTAGCTTCAGTTCTGCCTTGTATACCACCTTGGTTTACAGGCTTACCTGTAATGCAACCATAGCCATCAATTTGGCCTGGCTTTAAAGCCATATAAGTATCTAAAATCCAAGCCATTTCCCTGCTACCTGTTCCATAATCTGGTGCTGGTACATCAACGGCAGGGCCTATAAAGTTCTTCTTAACCAATTCTGAAGTGTATCTTCTTGTAATTCTTTGCAATTGAGATACCGACAATGCTTTAGGATTAATTTTAATACCACCTTTTGCTCCACCAAATGGCACATCAACCAAAGCACACTTATACGTCATTAAACTTGCCAAAGCCATAACCTCATCTTGGTTAACGTGCTCGCTAAATCTAATACCACCCTTAGTTGGGCTACGGTGCTGACTGTGCTGCACTCTATATGCCTCTATAACTTTATATTCGGAACCAATTTTTACAGGAAAATTCATGCGATAAACTGCATTGCATGATTTTATTTGATCCAATAAACCCTGTGGGTGCTTTAGATGTTTTGCAGCGTTGTCGAAATACATCTCGACATTCTGATGAAATGTTGCCATTTTTTATGTTCAGTTAGTTATCAATAAGCTTTTCTAGCTTTGAAATTTTACGTTCCAAAAGTAAAAGAAATAATACTATTCCGATAAATATTATTAATAAAACACCAACAGCCACATATAACTTTCCAGTTTGTCTCAAAACATCTTCAGATGCACCATCTTGGGCAATTGCTACTGTTGAACTTAAGAGCGTAATTAATGATCCTAAAAGCCACTTTTTCATTCGTTTAAATTTATATGATGTTTTACTTTAAAATATCTTCCAATCAATTGTGCAATCCAAGCGCTAATTAATGTAAAGCCAATTACTGCCGGATAAAATATCATGCGCATGGTATTGTCTAAATCATCTCTGCCAAAGCCTGGGTTACCACCACTTCCAGGATGTTGTGATGCTTCTGTTAATCTTGGAATAACAAAGGTTAGCGCTATTAAACTTACAAAGGCAAATATGTTAAATGCAGCGCTAATTCTTGCCCTTTTGTCCATATCGGTAATTGATTTTCTTAAAACAAAATAGGCTAAGTATATCATAACGGCTATGGCTGCTGTGGTTTGCTTAATGTCAAAATTCCACCATGCGCCCCAAGTATATTTGGCCCACAACATACCGGTTGCTAAACCTAACAATCCTAAAAGCACAATAACATTATTTATAGCTACAGCTTTTATATCATTCTCAATGTTTTGCTTAACCAAAAACATTATTGAAAATACCAAGCTAGCAATGGCCATAAAAGTCATTGCAAACCACATGGGCACATGAAAAAATTGATTTCTAATAGATTCTTTTAACTGATTTCTGTAGGGGAAATTAAGGGCATCTACATTGTTTAACTCCGGCTCACATTGTTTTATCTTATCCGTTCCATTGTCTGCACTTTTAATCTTTATAGCATCTGGTAGCAAGGAGTAACCATCAACTTCATTATTCATAACAAGGCTAAAACTCTCATATTCTTTAGCTAGTTTTAAGTTGCTAGGAATGGTAAATTTTGCCTTTATAGTTGTTTCGCTTAGTATGTTAATTGAGTTGGCGCAAATCCAAACATCATCTAAATGCTTTAGATAAACGTTGTTTTTAGCACCTTTATAATGAGTGTTATAACCTGTAATTTCAAATTCTAATGATTGGCCAGCTATTGCAGATTGAGGGTATATGCTTTGTATGCCTGGTTTTAGCGGAATTAAAAAGCCTGCAATTATGGTGCTAACTATCAATAATACCCCGAGCCATTTCCACCACATTTTTTTAAAAGACATTTTCATCTGTTATCAGTCGCGCCAAAGATATGGAAATAGTAAAAATGTTATAGCCAATTGGATTAAATCTATAGCAGTTAATATGAGCAGGTTTTCACTTACATCTAAAAAAGTTTTCCCTTCATAAGCGGCGGTGGTTAGTAAAATTAGTAAAAGCATAATAGGAATAATTACCGGAAAAGATAATATTGCCATAAGTGTTGCATTGCCTTTTGCTCTAGATGTTATTGCAGAAACCATGGTTAAGCATGATGCAAAACTAAATGCGCCCAAAAAAAGCGTTAAATAAAACAATGGCAAATTGCGAATGGTATTGGTAAATAATAAGAAAAATAGCGCTGCACAAACAACTGATAAAAACAACATGGTAAGCATATTATAAGTAAGCTTTGATAATAACAAAGTGGTAGGTGTGTGCAACGAATAATAGTACAATTGGCGTTTATCACTTTCTCCCATAAAGCTTTTGGTAATGGCATTTACTGCGGCAAAAAGTAAAACAATCCAAAAAATACCGCTCCAAATGTTCGATTCAATTTCTAAAAAGGCAAGGTATATCACAAAAATCATGATAGCGGCATATAAAACCATAGACCACACAGCATGCTTTTGGCGCCAGTCCAATAAAAAATCTTTTTTTATTAAAGTCCAAACTTGCTTCATTACAATAGCAAAGGTATTTGTAAATTCGCCACAACTGTATAAAATGAAAAAAATATTAGTAGCAAATAGAGGAGAAATTGCATTGCGCATTATGCAATCACTTAAAGAAATGGGTATTGCAACCGTAGCAGTTTACTCAGAAGCCGATAGAAATGCCTTGCACGTTAGGTTTGCAGATGAAGCTGTATGCTTAGGGCCAGCACCTTCAAATGAGTCATACTTGTTAGGCGATAAAATTATTAAAGTATGTATAGAGTTAGGTGTTGATGGTATCCATCCAGGGTATGGATTTTTATCAGAAAATGCTGCTTTTTGCACTGCTGTTACCAAAGCAGGCATAAATTTTATTGGTCCAAGTCCTGAGAGTATTACTGTTATGGGGAGCAAATTGGCAGCTAAAGAGGCTGTTAAGGGTTATGACATTCCCATGGTGCCTGGTACAGAAGAAGCAATCACAGATATTGCCAAAGCCAAAGAAATTGGAGCTGAAATAGGTTTCCCTATTTTAATTAAAGCTTCTGCAGGTGGTGGTGGTAAGGGTATGCGTATTGTTGAAAATGTTAAAGAGTTTGAAGAACAAATGGAGAGGGCAATCAGTGAGGCCGAAAATGCATTTGGTGATGGATCCGTTTTTATTGAAAAGTATGTAACCTCACCTAGGCACATAGAAATTCAAATTTTAGGCGATAAAAAAGGCAACATTGTGCATTTATTCGAAAGAGAGTGTAGTGTACAAAGAAGACATCAAAAAGTGGTAGAAGAAGCACCTAGCTGTGTTTTAGATGATAAACTCAGAGCCGAAATGGGAGCTGCAGCCATCAACGTAGCCAAATCATGTAACTATTATGGAGCTGGTACAGTAGAATTTTTGTTAGATGAAAACAAAAATTTTTACTTTTTGGAGATGAATACGCGTTTGCAAGTTGAACATCCCGTTACGGAAATGATTACTGGAATTGATTTGGTAAAAGAGCAGATCAAAATTGCCAAAGGAGAAGAGTTGTCTTTTAAGCAAGAAGATTTAACCATTAATGGCCATGCAATTGAGTTAAGAGTGTATGCAGAGGACCCTAAAAACAACTTTCTACCCGATATTGGAACATTAGAAGAATATAAAACACCTCAAGGAAATGGAGTAAGAGTTGATGATGGTTTTGAAGAAGGAATGACCATACCTATTTATTATGACCCCATGTTATCAAAACTTGTAGTGCATGATGTTAGCAGGGAAAAGGCAATTATTAAAATGATAGAGGCCATAGATAACTACCATATTAAAGGTGTTGCAAATACCTTATCATTTGGAAAATTTGTAATGAATCATAAAGCATTTATTACGGGAGAATTTGATACCAATTTTGTTAAAACACACTATAATAAGGCGATTGCTGTAGATGAAGAAGAAGCCATGTTGGCTGCCATTATTGGATGGAAAGTAGCATCAAAACCCAAAAAATCGATATTGTTAACCAACAATACTAATAAAACCAAATGGAAAACCAACCGTAAATAGGGGTTTTCGGATGTTAATTAGATATTATTTAAGTATTTATAAACCAAATATTTATAACATATAATAGTGTGTTCTAATGCAATATTTGCGCATGTTTTGGTTAAAATTTGCTTTGAAAATATATTTGATTTGTGGTAGATTTAATTTATTCAAAACTAAACCTACGCAATTATGACTATAAGAACAGTGACAAAACAATCGTACGGAAGCCGCTTAGGAGGCGCATTCGGCGGAATTATTTTAGGACTCATTTTACTGGTAGTATCATCAGGAATGCTTATTTGGAATGAAGGCAATTCAGTAAAAACATCACGCAGTTTAAAAGAAGGAGCTAAGAATTTTATTGTAGTACCATCAAATGAAGTTAGCCCAGCAAACAATGGAAAACTAGTTTACACCAACGGAAATTTGGTAGTTGACGAAATACTAGCTGACAAACAATTTTTTGTTTCGGATAAAGCAGTTCGATTTAAACGAGATGTAGAAATGTTTCAATGGAAAGAAACCAGTAAATCTGAATCTAAAGAAAAACTAGGAGGCTCAAAAGAAACGGTAACTACCTATGATTATGAGAAAGTATGGTCTAGTAGCTTAATTAGTTCTGATAATTTTCAAGACAAAGTAAATTATCAAAATCCAAATAGCATGTTCTTTAAATCGAAAACAACCAATGCGAAAAATGTAAAAGTTGGAGGATTTGTATTGCCCGACAATATGCTTAACAAACTCAATGAGTTTACTGAAGTTGCTGTAAAGCCAGATGTAAATGCCACTGCAATTGGTATAAACAACTTAACACCACACGACAATGGTTTTTATATTGGCTACAACGTATCATCTCCAAGAATAGGCGATTACAAAGTTAAATTTAGCTCAATAAAACCAGGACCTGTAAGCATAATAAGCAAGCAGTTGAACAATACTTTTGAGCCTTACCAAGCTAAAGCAGGCAGAAGTGTAGACATGATAAAGCTAGGAAACCACAGCGCTGAAAATATGTTTGAAGCAGCTCAAAAAAGCAATACCATGATGACATGGGTCTTGCGGTTTGTAGGCCTATTACTTATGTTTTTTGGCTTTACCGCAATACTAAGACCAATAGCTGTTGCAGGTAGCATTGTTCCATTTTTGGGAAGAATGGTTGGCGCAGGAATTGGTTTTATTGGGTTTTTATTAGCCATAGTTTTAGGGTTTTTAATTATTGCATTCTCATGGATAGCATATCGACCTGAAATTGGCATTGCATTGCTATTAGTTGCTATTGGTGCAATTGTTTTGTTGATAAGAAATTCCAAAAAAAGAAAAGCATTGGAAGCTGAAAAACTAGAAACTAAAATAGAATTAGAATAACATGACATTAAAAAAGGGGTTGAAAATTTTCAACCCCTTTTTATTATTTCTTATTTCATTTTATAGACCTTGTCTACAATTCCGTATGCCTGACTTTCTTCAGCATCCATCCAGTAGTCTCGATTGAAATCTTTCATAACTTTTTCAAATTTTTGACCACAATTATCAGCCAAAATTCTAGCTCCCAATTCTTTGGTTTTTTGTATTTGCGTAGAGTAAATTTCAATGTCAGATGCTCGGCCACGCACACCACCTAAACTTGGTTGGTGTATCATTACCCTACCGTGCTTGTAAATAAAGCGTTTGCCTTTTTCTCCTCCAGATAATAGTATAGAACCCATACTAGCCGCCATGCCCATGCAAATTGTTGTTACCGGAGAACTAATCATTTGCATGGTATCATATATTACCATACCACTGGTAACTACACCTCCAGGACTGTTAATGTAAAACTCAATTGGTTTACCAGGATCTTCCGATTCCAAGTACATTAATCGATTAACTATTTTTTCGGCAGACTTGTCATGTACAGCTCCCCATAAAAATACTTTGCGTTGCTTTAAAAATTTTTCATCAAACTTTCTAGATCCTTTAACTGAATCCTTCACATTTTCCTTTTCATCTTCATCATCCATGCTTGGATTAAAATTGTCAATTCTCATTCTTTTAAATTTATAACAAATGTAATTATTGAAATGATTAATCACCACATCAATTTAGATGATGCTAAAATATTAAAGGTTGCGGCTATAAAATGTTAAAATACCTGTTATTTTTGAACACACGTTCATTTATGGACAGTTATAAACGCATACTTAAAGCCTCCTTGGGGTTATTTGCCGAATTTGGTTTCCATGGCACTTCAATACGTAAGATTGCCAATGAAGCCAAAGTATCATTGGGCTTAACATATAATTACTTTGGCAGTAAAGAAGATTTGTTTAAAGAAGTAATTCTTCAGAACTATAAATACCTTACTACAGGTTTTGCTGAGTTAAAGCAACTAAAGGGCAAAAAGAGAATTTCAAAATTGGAAACATTGGTTTTGGCAAATGCCATTAAAAACAGAGAAGTTTTAACCATTTTAAATGCCGCTCAATATCACAATGATGTTAGGCAACTACTACCCATTGATCTAGGCAATTTTTACGATCAGTTAAAAAGTGAAATTGAAATTGCATATGATACTGGTAAAGAAAAAACTACTCCAAAAAGTGTTGAACTAACATTAGCTACAATAGTAGGCTTAATTGATTTAAGATTGAGGTTTACTTCTTTCGTATAAAAATACAATACGCTGTTTGGAGCGCCCACACTTACTTGTTTGGAGCGCCCACGCTTATATGTTTGGAGGGCCCACGCTCCAAACATGTAGAAAGCAGCATTTTCGTTAACATACCGTTAGCAACATCATTAGCATATGTTTGGCATATCCATATATTTTTGATTTCTGTGAAACAGTTTGTCGTACTCTTGTTACTAGCATTCCCAATAATTTCAATGGCTCAACTCTCTGCTATCGAAACTTTGGTCAAATCATTTGAACCAAAACAACAAAAAGCAGGATTGGCCGTGTATTCATTAAGTGGTGATAGTATGATTTATCAATACAATGCAAACGACAATTTCACACCTGCATCCATTCAAAAAGTGATTACCACTGCCGTTGCGTTAGATTTGCTTGGTGCTGATTTTAAGTTTGAAACACAAATAGCCTACAGCGGAAAGATTGATAGTAATGGCGTATTAAACGGTGATTTATACATTATTGGTAAAGGCGATCCCACACTAGGAAGCGAAAGAGTAAGATCATCCATAGAACTGGTGATGACTCAATTTTTTGGGGTTATTAAATCGGCAGGTATAAGGCAAATAAATGGACAAGTGATTGCTGATGCTACATACTATAATGAAGAGTTAATTCATCCGACATGGGATAAAGAAGATGTAGGCAATTATTATGGGTTTGGTGCTTCAGCATTAACAATCAATGAAGCACAATATCAATTGGTTTTAAAATCTGGTAAAAAGCTAGGAGATACCATTGAAGTGGTGAGAACAGAGCCAACTTTACCTTGTATAAGTTTTGATGTTATTGCTACCACAGCAAATAAAAACACAGGAGACAACGCATATATTTATGGTTTGCCTTTTGATAATGAAAGAGAGCTTTCAGGCACAATTCCACTTTCTACCAAAGAGTTTACTATAAAAGGTTCAATGCCCAATCCTGCGCATTATGTAGCGTTTGAGTTTACCAACTATCTCAATCAAAATAACATATTTGTTAAAGGACCGGCAACTTATATGAGGGAAGAATTGACGTTGGGGTTTTCGTTTCCTAATGATTTGACCATGCTAAAAACCTTTAGTAGTGATTCATTAATCAATATCATTTATTATTGCAATAAAAGAAGTGTCAATTTATTTTGTGAGCATTTGATGAAGCAAATTGCCGTAAGCCAAAACCAAGAAACCTCTTATATAAATGCAAAAAATATTATTGCCAAAACCTTAAGCGCAAATAATGTTGATGTTACAGGTATAAACAACTTAGATGGTTCAGGATTAAGCAGACAAAATGCACTGCAACCTGCAAGTATGGTAGATGTATTGCGCTACATTTATACATCAAAGTTTAAAAGTCAGTTTTTGCCAACACTGCCAGTTGCAGGGAGTGATGCTGATATTGGTACCATGAAATATTATTTGAAAGACACCTACGCCCAAGAAAATTTAATTGCCAAAACAGGATACATGAAAGGTGTTAGAAGTTTTGCTGGCTATGTTACAACCAAATCTGGAGAAGAGGTTGCATTTTGTTTGATTGCAAATGGTCCGCCACCCAACACTTTACTAAGTAAAAAAAATATGTTAAAAATATTGCAACATATTTCTGAACTTTGATAAAGGAATATTTAAAATGAAAGCCTTTTTATTCGCATCTGATAGTAAACTTAGTTTTCAAGAAATTAAGGAGTTGGTCATTAATACCAATACCAGTGATGCTGCACCAAATATGTTAATGTTTGCTGTGCCGGTGTTTTTTGTATTAATTGGGCTTGAAATGCTGCTGAGCCATATCCATAAAAAAAACCTTTATCATAAAAAGGATTTTTTAGCGAGTATAGGAATAGGTTTGGGCAATGTGCTATTTACAGCACTTCTAAAAACCTCTATTTTCTTTATTATTTGGATAGTGTACTATTATCTATCTCCATTTAGTTGGCCACAATCGGGCTATGGATACATTATACAATTTCCTATTTGCTTAATAATACTCGATTTTTTCCGGTATTGGGCGCACAGGGTTTCACATAAAAACAGATTTTGGTGGGCAACCCACGTAACACATCATAGTAGCGAAAAATTCAATTTTGCCATTACATTTCGTTTATCGTGGGTACAGCAGTTAAAATTGGTATTCTTTTTACCCGTAGCACTATTGGGATTCGATCCTATTGTGTTTTTCATTTGCCATCAAATAACTGCAATTTACCAATTTTGGGTGCATACCGAAATTATTGGGAAGTTACCAAAACCCATAGAATACATTTTTGTAACACCTTCTCACCATAGAGTGCATCATGGAACAAATGAAAAGTATATAGACAAGAATTTCGGTTCAACATTTATAGTTTGGGACCGTATTTTTGGAACTTTTCAACAAGAAGAAGAAAAATCAATTTACGGTCTCACCAAACCAATTAAATCGTTCAATCCCATAATATTAGTATTTCAAGAGTGGGTAGATATTGGCAAGGATGCGTGGAACGCAAAAGGACTTAAAAACAAATATTACTCGGTTTTTGGGTATCCTGGTGATATAAATGTAAAAAATTAGTAATAAAAGCCTTAAATTTAGGTTTCGCATAGCCTGTGCCAAATACAAAAATATATGAGTCGTAACATAATTTTAGCACTGCTGTTAATTTCAACTGTTTCATTATTTGCTCAAAGAGAAGCCAACATGTGGTATTTCGGAAGAAATTGCGCCATGGATTTCAATAGCGGAGCACCAGTAGTATTAACCAATAGTGCAATGAATGCTTTTGAAGGCTGCGCAAGTATAGCGGATCCTAATACAGGAGCTTTGCTATTTTATACAGATGGATTAAATGTTTGGGATGCTAGTCATACCCTAATGGCTAATGGAACAGGATTGCTAGGAAGTGGCTCAAGCACCCAAAGTGGAATAATAACTCCTAAGCCAAATGATCCCAATACTTATTATGTTTTTGCTGTAGGTGTAAATTGGGGAGGACTATCCTATTCTGAAATAGATTTAACATTGAATGGAGGATTGGGAGATGTAACTGCCAATAAAAACATTCCACTTTTAGCCAATGCATCTGAAAAAATAACTGCAGTGTCACACAGCAATAAAAGAGATATTTGGGTAATTACCAATGAAGAAAATACTGATGCATATCACGCATATGAAATTACTCCTGCAGGAGTAAATACAGTGTCTGTAGTATCAAATACTGGTCCTGTTATAAATAGTGCAACGCTTTCTAGTTTCTTAGGTTACATGAGAGGTTCTATTCAAGGTGATAAAATTGCTGCTGCTCACAGAAGTTATTCCATTGAGCTAATGGATTTTGATGCCAGTACTGGAATATTATCAAACTCCACCAGTTTAATACCATACAGTGCTAGTGCATTATACGGAATCGAGTTTTCGCCAAATGGACAATTGCTATATGCCACTGAAGAAAGCTCTCGAATTTTATATCAATATGATATAAGTAGTGGAGTTGCTGCGACAATGAACGCTTCCAGAATAACCATTGAAAGTGCAATGGGATTTAGTGGAGGTGCAATTCAAAATGGACCAGATGGAAAAACGTATGTTTCCCGCAGTGGAGGAGATTCTATCGGAATTATAGAGTTTCCTGATGTTTATGGCTTAGGTTGTAATTACCGAAATGATGGGCTTTGGATGGAAGGCAATACACTGAGTTATGGGTTGCCAACATTTATTTCAACTATATTTAATATCAACGCTAGTTTTTCATTTTCACCAACTTGTTTTGGCGATTCAACCGAGTTTATAGCATCTACATCAGCTGATACTATTATATGGAATTTTGATGATCCTGCAACTGGTATTTTCAATAGTAGCGATACAACAAGGGTAAAGCATGTATTTTCTGCACCTGGTAAGTATGATGTGAGCCTTATTGTTTATCAAAATGGGCAAGTAGATACATTTTATAATGAAGTTCAAATTTTTGAAGTACCAAATGTGGATTTAGGGAAAGACCTTAAACTTTGCTTTGGCGAAAGTGCTGAATTAAGCGCTTATCAGCCTATTACTGGTGTTACCTATTTATGGAATGATAGCACTATGAGTGCAACAAAAACTATTACGGAAACAGGCACTTATTACGTGAGAGCTCAAGTTGATGTTTGTGAAGATTGGGACACCATTTTTGTAGAATTGTTTGATGAACCTTTTAGCGATTTCGAGTTAAAAATAGAAGAAGAATTACCTTTATGTTTTGGAGATACAGTTATTTTAAATGGCTACCATCCTTCAACTATTTCTTATGCTTGGCAAGATAGTTCAATAACTGATTCTGTATTTACAGTTTCTTCACCAGGCACTTATTATGTTGAATTAACAGATACTTGTGGTACTTACCTTTTTCCAATTACCATTGATTATGTTCTTTGTGACACACCTACTATTTGTAACACTGTTGTTGCCCCATCAGCTTTTAGTCCGAATAGAGATGGATTGAATGACTATTTCAGAGCAAGAACTTTATGTCCAGTAACGGAATATAGAATGGAAGTTTATAACCGCTGGGGACAAATGGTTTATGATACCGAAAGTTTATCCGAAAAAGGTTGGAATGGTAGATTTAACAACAAGGAGTCTGAAATTGGAGAATATGTATGGTATTTATCATTTATCGATAAAGATGACTTTTCATATACCGAAAAAGGCGTTGTTACCCTAATCCGATAACAGCCTATTGGCTTACAATTAATAAATAGCGGTATATTTAAAAGGTTATAGAAAACTAACTGTAAATGCTACGCAATTTTATACTCGCTCTGTTAAGCACATTTGTTACAACTGGTTTACTTGCACAAGGGTATGGAAATATTTGGTACTTTGGGGGCAATGCTGGTTTAGATTTTAATGGTGGAAGCCCAGTAGCGCTAACCAACGGTGCATTAAATACAACTGAGGGCTGTGCAAGCATTTGCGACCCGTTAGGGAATCTCCTTTTTTATACAGATGGTTCAACGATTTATGATAGAAATCATACAGTTATGCCCAATGGTACTGGTTTGCTAGGAAATGGGTCTAGTTCTCAATCGGCAGCCATTGTTCCCAAACCAGGCGATCCCAATATCTTTTATGTTTTTACCTCTCCTGTAAACTCAGCAGACGGTCTTACCTATAGTGAGGTAGACATGACATTAAATGGTGGTGATGGAGCTGTTAATGGGGTTAAAAATGTATTGTTAATACAACCCATTTGCGAAAAAGTTGCCGCTGTAACCAACGCCAACGGTACCGGAGCATGGGTGGTAACACATGGAGTTAACAACAATGAATATTATGCCTTTGAAGTTACCAACGCTGGTGTAAACACTACGCCAGTGACAAGTGCAGTTGGGCAAGTAGTTACTTCACAAACCATGGGTATTGGGTATTTAAAATTCTCTTCAGAATGTAAGATGGCTAGTGCTTACCACAGTCCTGGACCAAGTTTAGAAATATTGGAATTTGATAATGGAACAGGAGTAATTTCCAATCCAATACTACTAACTAGCTTTGGAGGTTTTGGACCCTATGGCGTAGAGTTTTCGCCTTCTGGTCAGTTTTTATATGTAGCAGATGGTGCTGCCGTAATGTATCAATTAGATGTTTCTAATTTTACACAAGCAGCTGTTGCCGCTAGTCAGGTTAATTTTCCTGCAATGACTTCAAATTATTGGGCCTTGCAACTAGGGCCAGATGGAGTTATTTATGCCACGGGCAATGGTTATGGATGGCTGAGTGGTTTTACCCAGCCAGATATGGCAGGTTTGGCAAGTAATCCGGTGGATACTTTGGTGTTTTTAGGTGGTCAAACCGGAAGACTAGGATTGCCAACAGCCTATGCTCAATATATTCAATCATGCAGTTTAGGTTTATTTGGAAGCATTTCTTCTAGTAGTTTTTGCTTTGGTGATAGCACAACCATTAGTACTTCTAGCAATGGTGATTCAATTCTTATAAATTTTGATGATCCATCTTCAGGTATTTTTAATACTTCAAATGAACCACTAAGCAAACATTTGTTTAGCGCTCCTGGTACCTACAACATTACTATGTTTGTTTTTTTACAAGGAGTAATTGATACTTTTTACCATCAGCTTACCATAGACCCTGTTCCTAATGTAAACTTAGGGGAAGATATTTATTTGTGCCCTAATGAAAAAATTGAAATAAGTGCTTACCAACCTATTACTGGTGTAACCTATTTATGGGATGATAGCACCACCAATGCAAATAGAGAAATTGATGAAACTGGTACCTACATTGTTCGCGCGCAGTTAAATAATTGTGAAGATTGGGATACCATTTATGTTGAAGTTTCAGATGGTGCTTTCAATGATTTTGAATTGAAAATTGAAGAAGAATTACCATTGTGTTTTGGTGATACCCTTATTCTAAATGGATACCACCCCAATAGTTTAGGTTATAGCTGGCAAGACAGTTCAATTACAGATTCTATATTCACAGTTTCAAGTCCAGGTACTTATTATGTTGAGCTGTTTGATACGTGTGAAATTGTGCTGTTTCCAATAACCATTGAGTATGTGATTTGCGATACGCCAACAATTTGCAATACGGTACTTGCCCCAAGTGCTTTTTCACCAAATAGAGATGGTTTAAACGACTACTTTAATGCCATAACCAATTGCCCAATAACCAACTACTCTTTAGCTGTGTTTAACAGATGGGGGCAGAAAATGTACGAGACCAATGACATTACTGATAAAGGCTGGAACGGTAATTTTAACGACAAACAATCCGAAATAGGCAACTATGTTTGGTATTTGAACTTTACCGATAAAGACGGTTTTGCATATACTGAAAGAGGTGATGTAACGTTGATAAGGTAGCATTATTTAACAATTATTTACTTACTTTTAAACTGAATTCAACAATTATCCATTAATTGCACTAATTAATATGTACAAAAAACTATTATTATTAGTACTGATCCTATCGTTAAGTTTTCAATTATTGCTAGCTCAAAAGCAAACCAATATTTGGTATTTTGGTACCAATGCAGGCTTAGATTTTACTACTGGTGTGCCTGTGCCTTTAACCAATGGAGCATTAAGCACGCAAGAGGGCTGCTCAAGTATATCTGATTCTTCTGGTACATTGCAATTATATTCAGACGGTACTACCGTTTGGAATAGAAACCATGTACCAATGCCAAATGGTATGGGGCTTTCAGGAAACTCTTCTAGCTCACAATCTGCTATGATAATTCCCAAACCTCAGGACCCAAGTATTTATTATGTATTTACTGTGCCTGGCAACGCTGCAGGTGCGTTAGAATACTCGGAAGTTGATATGACGCTAAATGGGGGGTTGGGTGATGTTACCGCAAATAAAAATATTGCATTGATTACTCCCGTATTGGAAAAAGTTACGGCTGTTCATCACGATAATGGAAGAGATGTATGGGTAATAACCCACCAAAGTGCTACTGATGGATTTTATGCTTACTTGGTAAGTCCTACAGGCGTTAACACTACACCAGTTGTATCAAATGTTGGCAGTGTAGCAGGTGGTGGCCAAGTTTGGGGCTGTATAAAAGCATCACCTTGTGGCAATTATGTTGCCATTGCACATTGTAATTTAAATGGCGAGTTGTTTGCGTTTGACAATGCAACAGGGCAGTTAACATTTATGACTACTTTGTTAACTTCACAACCTTCTATGAGAGCGCCTTATGGTGTAGAGTTTTCACCATCTGGAGATAGATTGTATATGGGCACATGGCTAACCACTAGAAATATGTTGTTTCAGTTTGATTTAACACAACCCACTCCAGCAGATATTGCAGCATCTATTGATACCATTTATGATGCTCAAAATAGTAATACAACAATTTCTACTTTTCAATTGGGGCCAGATGGGAAAATATATGTGGCCTTTGAATTTGTGGATTCAATTAGTGTAATTAACGATCCTGAGGCATTAGGAACAGCTTGCAATTTTGTTAGAAATCAGCATGATTTGGGAGGGCAACAATGCCGAATGGGATTGCCTCCATTTTTACAAACTTTCTTTTGTTTTGATCCACCACGTTTTACTGAAATTGTTCCTTGCTTTGGCGATTCCGCTGAATTTAGAAGTACATCTACAGATGCCGATTCGGTGCTTTGGAATTTTGGTGATCCTGGATCTGGTGTATTTAACTCATCAACAAATGAACTGCAACAACATATGTTCAGTGCTCCTGGAAATTATCTCATAACCTTATATAAATGGACCAATGGAGTGCCAGATACAGCTTATAAAACCATAGAAGTTTTTGACGTACCTAGTATAGATTTAGGACCCGATTTAGACTTATGTGTTGGAGAAACAGTTGAGTTGAATGGCTACAGCCCTGTTGTTGGAGTTACTTACTTGTGGCAAGATAGCAGCTTAAATTCTACTTTTACAGTAACCGAAACGGGCACCTACCATGTTTATGTAGATAACAATGGCTGTTTTGATGCCGATACCATAAATGTTAATGTTGGCGAAAGTGTTTTTGAAGGTTTTGAATTGAAAATAGATGAAGAGTTGCCACTATGTTTTGGTGACACTATATTATTAAATGGTTACCATCCTATGTCATTAAGATACTCATGGCAAGATAGTTCTATTACCGACTCTATTTTTGAAGTATCATCTCCAGGTACATATTATGTTGAACTATCAGACAGTTGCGAAACGGTGCTTTTTCCTATAACCATAACCTACCAACTTTGTGACACTCCGTTTATTTGCAATACTGTTGAGTTACCTAGTGCATTTAGCCCAAACAGAGATGGATTGAATGATTATTTTAGACCAAGAACGGTTTGTAATGTAACCAATTTTGAGTTTGCGGTTTATAATCGCTGGGGCCAAAAGGTTCACGAAAGCAATGATATTGGTGATAAAGGTTGGAATGGAAGATTTAACGAAAAACTATCAGAAATTGGGTCATACATTTGGTTTGTAAGGTTTACCGATAAAGACAACTTTACCTATTCTGAAAGAGGAGAGGTAACCTTAATTAGATAATACTTACATACAATTAACCACAACAGTATCTGTGGTTATTACATTGCTTTGGTTACCAGCTTTGTCTATCATATAAATATCGTAGGTAAGCGTGTCAGCAATTGTTCCAATACAGTTAACATCACTTTTGGTAAGTACTATGGTTCCTCTAATATCAGCTACCCCACCATTTGGCGGAATATTTGGAACTCTAAAGTCTACCGGGAAGCCTGTTCGGCTATCAATTAAAAATAGATTGTTAAAAGTATCTTGTTCGGTTAGTCCAATGTCACCATCACCATCTTCAAAGTAAAATGTGATATTTAGCTCTTCAACCAACTCATCAACCAACATTTTATCTATACTGCGGTATTCAAGTTTTGGTGTGGTTGAATAATTTGGAGGGTCAATACAACCTAACAACACCACACAACATGTAAGCCCAAAAATGATTTTTTTCACTATATAAAATTAATGGAATAAATACTTAAATCATATAGCATACGCGTAACTTTGAGGCTTAATGGATTTTGAAAAAGTACAACAACAAATTTTAAATGTAAATAAAGGTAGTTTTGAAGAACTGGCCTTGCAGATTTTTAATTTTCAAAGCAATAATTGCTCAATTTATGCTCAATATTTAAAGCACATTAATGTTGATGCAGCCGCAATTACCAGCATTGATAAATTACCATTTTTACCTATAGAGTTATTTAAAGAGCATAAAATAACCAGCACCAATAAGTACAAAAAAATATTTGAAAGCAGCGGCACCACAGCTCAAGCCAAAAGCAAACACTTTGTGCATAGCATAAAGTGGTATGAAGAAGTTGTGCTCAAAGGATTCGAACATTTTTACGGCAATCCCAATGGCTATATCTTTTTAGCCTTATTACCTGGCTATAGCAAAAACAAGTCATCACTAATTCATATGGTTAAATACTTAATGGCACAATCGAACCATAAGTTAAATGGCTTTTACTTGGATGACTTTGATAAGTTAAAAGCTACTATTGAATTGGCAAAAAAGAGCAAACGAAAAATTATACTCATTGGTGTTACGCATGCATTGTTGGCGCTTGCCGAGCAAGGACAAATAGATTTGAGCAATGCCATGATTATGGAAACTGGCGGCATGAAAGGCAAGGGCAAAGAGTTGGTAAGAGACGAATTGCATCAAATACTTAGAAGAAATTTTAATGCCAACAAAATTCGCTCAGAGTATGGCATGACGGAGCTAATGAGCCAAGCTTACTCAAAATCTAAAGGGATTTTTAAAACCCCGCCATGGTTAAAATTTATGGTTAGAGATATACATGACCCTTTGGGCGCTTCAACTATTGAAGGTGCCGGCCCCTTAAATGTGATAGACTTAGCCAACTTACATACTTGCTCGTTTATAGCCACCAATGATTTGTGCTCAATAAGCGAAAAACAAGAAATAGAAATTTTAGGCAGAATGGACAATGCTGATATAAGAGGATGTAATTTGTTGGTTACTAATTAAGTTTAGGATTAAGGCTAAACTTAAGTTTGGTTTCAGAGAATAGTAGGAATTAGAGAAAACATTTAAACTTATTCTTAAGCTTAATTTTAAATGTTTTCGCTTACTTACACTTATTCTTCAGTATCTCATCAGCATAAATAACGCCTAGGGTGCGAGCGTAGGACATATCTCTACAACCATCAATGTAGTTGTTGAGCATAAAGTGGTTTAAACCACGATAATAAAATGCGTTGCCATCATCAGGTTTTAAATTGGCAACATGGTTAAAATCATTGGCTGCACTTTGATACTTTCTTATTGCACTTAAACTAACACCCCTGCCTAAATAAGCATCAATAAAATAAGGATTTATCTCTACCACTTTAGAGTAATCTTCAATTGCACCAATATAATCTTCTAGCTCAGTTTTTACTGATGCCCTGCCTTGATAAGCTAAAGCATAGTCATCTCTTAACTCAATTGCCTTGTTAAAATCTTTAAGCGCTTCTAACTTTCTACCTTGCTTAACCTTTATTGCGGCCATATTGTAAAACACAGCGGCATCTGTTGAATCACCTTTTAAACCAGTTGTAATATCTTTTAATGCTTTCTTAAACTTGAAATCTTCAGCATACGTATTGCCTCTAACTAAATAAGCCAATCTATTGTCTTTATCTTTTTTAATGGCTTTAGTAAAATATTTTTTGGCCGATTTATGGTCTTGCATATTTACCTGCACCATACCTCTATGAAAGTAGTAGCGACTAAGTTCCTTGTTTTTAAAGTCTTCAGGTATATCTTGATCTTTAATGTCTTTAATGGTTAAGGTATCTAAGTTTTTAAACAAAACACCACTAGGATCAATCCCTAAAATTGCCAACTGAATTGAATCTAAAACTTCTGGCTCTTCAAAAGGTGGTATAATTAGAGCCGCAGCCTGAAAATCTGAAAAATCATCTTCTACAATTGTTACTGTTGGCTGAGTGCCATCAATAAAATCGATTGCCTTATCGGTATTGGTTATTTTTGAATTGGATTTGTCCTTTTTCTTTTCTTTAATGGTTACCTCAGGCTTTACCAAATCGTCACCAGGTTGGGCAAATGCAAAAGCAGTAAAAGAAGCCAATGCCAAAACAAGTAAAATGTACTTAAACATAGTTTGCAAAATTACTGATAATATAAATTGTAAATAGTTAAAAGATAATTAAGTCAACAACGGTATTTGCACCAAACCTTTTGTTAATAATATCAATCACTTTGGTTTTTGAGGTTAACATTTCGTGTTTTAGTGGCGCAGAATCAATACTTAAATATAATTTTTGATTTCGCAATTCTATTTTATTGGTATAGGAGTTAATGGTATTGCCCATAAGGGTTGGCCACTCTTCAATCAATTTAGATTCGGTAAGCTTAACACCCAACTTATTGTGTTGAATCATGTTGCCCAAAGCCTCTTTTAACGTTATTTCACCCTTTTTCTTCAATTAATTCTATTTTTCCATTTTCTACATAAAACGATTGGTGTTCAATTGCAGTTTCTGCAAGCAAGTTAGGTATTCTTTCAACATTTGTGTCAGAAAAAAACACTTGCCCCATATCATCAGCACAAACCAAGCCAATTAAAGCCTTTACTCTTTTGGGGTCTAGCTTGTCAAAAACATCATCTAACAACAATATTGGCTTGCTACCTTTAGCGTGGGCCAAATAATTAGCTTCTGCTAGCTTTAAACCCAATAGAAATGACTTTTGCTGCCCTTGCGATCCATACTTTTTAATAGGATTGCCTTTAAGGGTAAAAGAAACATCATCTTTATGTATGCCCACACTAGTTCGCTGTAAAATACAATCTTTGGCAAAAGCATCTTTCAATAACTTTTCGAAACTTTCACTATTTAATAACGATTCATAAACAAACTCAACTTCTTCTTGCTTACCCGCTATTTTAGCATACATATCTATAAACGCTGGTTTCAACTTATCTAGCAATTCTTTTCTTCTGCCAAAAATAAAGTTGCCGCATTGTAGCAATGTTTGGTCATATACCTCAAAAAGTACCGGATCTATATTGTTACTTCCCTTTAATTTTTTGAGTAATGCATTGCGCTGCTGCAAGGCCTTATTGTAATCTATTAAATGCCTTAAATATTGTTTATCAATTTGAATTAACAGATTATTTAACATTTTTCTGCGGTTCTCACTACCACCTTTTACAATATCAATATCATCTGGCGTAACTATAATTAGTGGAATTAAGCCAATGTGTTCAGAGAACTTTTTATACTTAACATCATTGCATAAAATTTCCTTTTTCCTATGATCGGCAAGCTTTACTACAATATTATACGGCTCGTCTGCAATGGTGTAGTGCCCACTTAGCCTCATAAAATCGGTCTCTTCCTTTAAATTTTGCGTATCTAAAGGATGTATGTATCCCTTGCAAAAAGACAAATAATAAATGGCTTCTAGCAGGTTGGTTTTACCGCTACCGTTTGGACCAACCAAACAATTTACCTTATTAGAGAACCGGGCATTAAGCTCAGCATAATTTCTAAAGTTTGTTAAGGATATTTTATCAATGTTCACTAGGGTTTTTTAAAATATAAAATGCTTACTTTTGCGAAAATTTTTACTGAATGGCAAAGGCCAAAATTACGAAAGAAACCTACATTTGGTGGTATGAAAATATGTTGCTTCAAAGAAGATTTGAAGAAAAGGCTGGACAGATGTATGGCAAGCAAAAAATTAGAGGTTTTTGTCACCTTTATATTGGGCAAGAAGCGGTATCATCAGGTACTGTATCTGCGCTAAAGGACAACGACCCTATTATAACTGCTTACAGAGATCATGGAATTGGCTTGGCAAGAGGCATGACACCTAATGAGTGTATGGCAGAGCTATACGGTAAAGAAACTGGCTCATCTAAAGGAAAAGGAGGCTCAATGCACTTTTTTTCTAAAGAAAAACACTTTTATGGTGGCCACGGCATAGTTGGAGCGCAAATTCCACTAGGTGCTGGTTTGGCATTTGCCGATCAATACTTAAACACAGGCAGAGTAACTGCTTGCTTTTTTGGTGATGGTGCTGCAAGGCAAGGTGCTTTGCATGAAACTTTTAACATGGCTATGTTATGGAAGTTACCTGTTGTATTTGTTGTAGAAAACAACAATTATGCAATGGGTACAAGTGTTGAAAGAACATCAAATGTTACCGAAATGCATAAACTGGGCTTGAGTTACGAAATGCCAAGCGAACCGGTAGATGGTATGGATGTGGTTGCCGTGCACAATGCAATGAGCAAAGCTGCAGAGCATTGCCGTAAAGGAAAAGGACCTTACTTTTTAGAAATGAAAACTTACCGATATAAAGGGCATTCAATGAGCGATCCTGCAAAATATCGAACTAAAAAGGAATTGGAAGAATACAAAAATGACGACCCAATTGTAGATGTATTAAGTGTGATTCAAAAGAAAAAATACCTTACGCAAAAGCAATTAGATGAAATAGATGCAAGGATTAAAAAAGAGGTAGCAGAGAGTGTTGATTTTGCTGAGGCTTCTGCATATCCTGCAGTGGATGAATTATATAAAGACGTTTACTTACAAGAAGATTATCCATATATAATGGATTAAAATATAAATAATGGCTAAGAAAAAAGAAGAACAAATAATTGATGTAAGAGATACCTATACCCGGGTAGAATCATGGATCAATAGCAACCAAAAATTACTATCTGGGGTAGCAATAGGTTTGTTGGTTTTGGTAGCTGCATTTGCTTATGTAAAAAGAGTGTACTTGCCAGAAAAAGAAAAAGAAGCGGCCAACGACATTTACATTGCGCAGCAATATTTTCAAATGGATAGCTTTAAGTTAGCTTTACAAGGTGACGGAGAAAGCTTTGGTTTAGAAGATGTTATAGAAGACTATAAGTTTACAAAAACAGCAAATCTTGCAAAGTACTATGCTGGTATGAGTTACTTGCAATTGGGAGATTATGATGAAGCAATAGATTATTTAAGCAAATTTAAATCGAAAGATATGTTTGTAAAACCAATGGCTATAGGTGCAATTGGTGATGCGCATGCTGAGCAAGGCGACATGGGCAAAGCATTAAGTTTTTATGAAAAAGCTGCTAGCCACAATAAAAACACCTTAACTACTCCCCTATTTCTAAAAAAAGCTGCAATGCTTAATGAGGTTGAAGGGAATTATGATAAAGCTTTAAAGTTGTATTCTAGGCTTAAAAATGAGTATCCAGAATCGACTGAAGCTGAGCAAATTGATAAATACATTGCTCGAGTAGAAGTACTAAACTAGTGGCAAGCGCCCTACATAACTTGTCAAATTACGATACCGCTTCTGTACCAAATGGAAGTAACTTTTCGATAGCAATTGTTGTTGCCGAATGGAATAAAGACATCACCTTTGCATTGCATAAAGGTTGCTTACAAGCGCTTATAAAGCATGGCTGTTTAGAAGATAACATTACAACCAAAGTAGTACCAGGTGCATTTGAATTAACTGTTGGAGCTCAAATTGCCATTCAAAAAAACCAGCCTGATGCTGTTATATGTTTAGGTTGTGTTATAAAAGGCGAAACTAGCCACAACGAATACATTAATTATGCCGTGGCACAAGGTTTAACCAATTTAAGCTTACAAACAGGCATACCTGCAATATTTGGTGTTTTAACACCTAATAACGAGCAACAAGCCAAAGATAGGGCCGGCGGAAAACACGGCAACAAAGGAGTGGAAGCAGCTATAACTGCTTTAAAAATGATTGCCTTAAAAAAAGCCTAATGAAATTACATGTTATAAATACCGAAACCTTTAAGTTAGATGGTGGTGCAATGTTTGGCGTGGTTCCCAAAGTAATTTGGAACAATGTAAACCCGGCAGATGATAAAAACCTTTGTACGTGGGCCATGCGTTGTTTATTGATTGAAGATGGTGATCGTAAAATTTTAATTGATACTGGTTTAGGCAACAAACAAAGCGATAAGTTTTTTAGTTATTATGAGCCTACTGGCCCTAATAGCTTACAAGCATCTATAAACAATGCAGGTATAATTTATGATGAAATTACGGATGTGATTTTAACGCATTTACATTTTGACCATTGCGGTGATGCAGTTACTAGGAATGAGAATAACGAGTTGATACCAACCTTTAAAAATGCTAAGTACTGGAGCAACAAAGCGCATTGGGAGAGTGCCAAAAACCCCAATGCTAGAGAACGAGCTTCATTTTTAAAAGAAAATTTTCTTCCATTAGAAGAACAAGGCGTAGTTGAATTTGTAGAAGAAGGAGATGAGTTTTTACCAGGCATTACTGCGCGCTTTTTTGATGGACATACCAATCAAATGATGGTGCCGCATATTAATTACAACGGCAAAACCATTGCTTACATGGCCGATTTATTGCCAAGTGCTGGCCACATTCCGTTGGCGTGGGTTATGGCTTATGATATTGACCCATTGCAAACCTTAAAAGAAAAAGGAGCCTACTTAAAAGAAGCTTTTGAAAATGACTATACCCTGTTTTTGGAGCACGACAAAGATCATGAATGTTGCAATTTACAAATGACTGAAAAAGGGATAAGATTGAAAGATACTTTTAAGCTTTCGGAGATATAAAAATTTACTTTTCAGCAATTCCGTAAGCAATATATTTCCAACTATTGGGACAAACTTGATTTAGCAACAACTCATCTATTGAGGCAAGAAAATTTCTTTGACCTTCACTTCTACCAAATGCTCCCAACACTCCAGACGTTTGAATGTTTACGGTAGAAAAGTCTTGAAGAAATTCATTCATTTCGTTTAACGAAACATATCGCCAAGCGCTGCCCCAATTAACAAATCGTTTTCTCAGTTGCTGATGAAATGCAGATGCAACAAGGTTTTCGGCAAACAGCAATTTACCTCCCGGTTTTAAGGCTTTATAAATTTGATTGAAAACTTTTTGTTGTATTTCATAATTGTCGTTTCTACCAATGCCACCAATAATTGATTTGAATACGATTAAATCAAAGTAATTTTCGTAAGGGATATTGGTAGCATCAATGTCTTCATACTTTACCAAAGAAGTTACGTTGTAGCGCAGGTGAAGTGGCTCTGCAGTGCTTTTCACATCCTTTAAATCGGAGCAAACGGTCGTTTTACCATTTAAAGCCAGCCAAAGTGATAGTCCACCTTGTCTTCCACCTAACTCCAAACCATTCTTCACCTTACTCCAATCAATATTATTCTCCCAAAAAGCAAGAGCTTTCGACCATGCCTTAATGTCCCACTGTATAATGTCTTTAGTTTGTTGTTTTGTCATAACATTGGTCTGTGCCATTGCTGCCTGCATCTGTAAACACATAATATTACAAAAATTGCTGTAAGTGAGTTATAATAAAAAGCCCCTCACAAATGTGAAGGGCCTTGTAGCGTGAGAGGGACCCTGCGGGCAGGCTTGAACACTCGACCTCCCGTAGGGCGCTCTGCCATTTGTCTAAAAAGCAAAAGTTCTAAAATATATAAGCCCCTCACATTTGTGAAGGGCTTTGTAGCGTGAGAGGGACTTGAACACTCGACCTCAGCATTATGAATGCTGCGCTCTAACCAACTGAGCTACCACGCCATTTATGGCTTTTTTTCGCTCTAACCTCCCGAATCCCGATAGCTATCGGGACGGGATGAGCTACCACGCCATTTTTAGGACTGCAAATATATTTATTTTAACATCAATGTGAAACACTTATTTGATAAATTCATTTTGTAAACAGTGAACTATTTATACAATTTATACGTATATTTATATGAACTATACGTATAATGAAAAAATTAACATTAAGCATACCAGAAGAAATTATTACCCAGGCAAAGAGCTATGCCAAAAAAAAAGGTAAAAGTTTATCTTCTATTATCGCAGAGTTTCTTAGTAGCTTAGACAATTCAAAAGTTGCAAACAACAAATCAAGCACTCCAATTAGTGATAGCTTACTTGGTCTCGCCAAACTTGGCGAAAAAGACAGTCAAAAAACCAATAAACAACTATTGGAAGAAGCGCGAAATGAGCGATTAAAAAAATACCAATGAAGTTGTATTTAGACTCCAATGTTTTGCTGGATGTACTACTGGTAAGAGAAAGATATTATGAAAATGCACATACGATATTGCAAAGAATTGAAAGTTCTTATGTTTCAGGTTATACCTCCTCTACTGTTGTAACTGACATTTATTATCTGGTTCGAAAACAGTTCAACCCAAAAACAGCCAATAATGCGGTTAAGTTGATGCTTAATCTCTTGGAAATTAATTCGACAGATAGAGAAGTTTTAACTAATGCTGTTAACTCAAAATTTACCGATTTTGAAGATGCCGTCCAAAACTACGCAGCTGAGTCAGCTTTTTGCGACATTATCATTACCCGAAACGTTAAAGACTATAAACCAAGTAAATTGAAAGTAATGGCACCAAAAGAGTATTTGAAGAAGTATTCCTAAAGAATTTGTTTACACCAACCAAGGCAATTGATGCTAATATGGTGTATTTTTACACCTAAACATACGATATGACTAGACAAAGTATTTCATTGACTGAGCCAAATGATCAATGGCTTAAAAAATTGGTCGACCAAAAAGAATACTCAAGTAAAAGTGAGCTCGTAAATGATTTGATTAGACAAGCACGAAATCAACAAGCGCAAATTGATTGGATTCGAGCAAAGCTAGAGAAATCAGAAAAAAGTGGATTCACCACTGATACCAAAGAACAGATCTTAGCCCAATCAAAGGCATTACATAATGACAAAATATAGATTGAGTAATGAAGCTAAGGCTGATCTAATCAACATTCACCAATACGGAATAATAAAATTTGGAGTTGTACAAGCAGATAAGTACTTCTATTCATTTTACGATTGTTTTGAATTGATTGCTCAAAGACCTTATACTAATTTAACCCCAAAATATGCGTATAAAATTTGTTCTTTTTCCGTTATACATCATCAAAAAATACAAACAGAACTCAGGCTATGATTACATTTTCTTTTTTGTCTAACAAAAAAATGACTTCATTTTATTAACGCCATTTTAGAATTAAATCAGTATTATTCATTTGAATCTGTCGATTTTATAAAGAAAGGTTATAGAAGATGTGTATGCGGTTCAGATAGTATTTACATTATGATAAATAATAACCTAGTTGAAATAATGGCAATTGTTGGCAAACAAAATTTAAATGGAAAGCTTTGACCTCCTTCTTATTTAGAACTACACTTAAAATTAAAACGCTTAACTTATCCCATTCAATAACTATTCCACCTAGCTCTTCTGCCCCGTAAATCCATATGCATAGCTCTTGTGCCAGGGTACAACCCTACTCCACCGTTGCTGCCAATAACTTTTTCATCTAATAACTTAAGTACAATTTGCTTATCGGCATCCGTGTATTTTCCGTCTTTGTTAATGTCTCCAATACTTAAGTCAATGGCATCTCCATGCAAATGCCTACTTGCGCTTGCCCCACCAATTTTAGTATTGTAATGCGGGTAACGCCAACCATTGCGCACGCTCATTGCGTTTGGATTATGCCCCAATGCTTTTAACTCATCTTGCAGTTCAATTAGTTTTTCAAAAATTGCAAAATCAAGCACCACAGTTAAGCTATCCTTTTTAAACCACTTGGCTTTGGCTCGATTTACTTTTGAGTCTTTAGGTAAAAATTGATACAACCTATGGTGGCCAACCACCTTTTTAAAAAGGTGCTTTTCTGAAACCCTGTATAAATCTTCTTGCTTAACCTTTGATAAATATTTAGGCATATCGTAGCCTGTTCGATCTTTGAATTCTTTTGCCAATTGTTCCTTCTTCAAAGGCATAAAATTCAATTTTACCTTGTTTAAATCTACTGTTGTTTTTACGGAAGCATTCTTATGCGTTGCATCATATATGCGCGAATGGATAGGTACTGAAAGGCGGGGTTGTTGCATGGCCACATAGCCTAAGACAAGCAAGAGCATAAGAAATAGAAGTAGATAAATTTTATTCATTTAATTAGCAATTCATTAGCCTCTATACAGTAAAGTACAAAACTTTTATTCATGTTGAAAACTACAAACAACTCAACGAACTATTGGCAATGATGCTTGCGTTATTTCGCTACTATGTCCTTAAAAGCTTACTTATACGAACCCGACAGACTAAACACAATCGAATTTGAGATTGATGGATTAACAGATGCAATGCAAGATGCTGCTCAAATAATTCAAAACAATCAGACATTTAATTTTTACAATGGTGAAGTTCAATATTTAAAGAAACCGTTTCAAAAAAGATTTTTAAACTGGCTGCATATTTTACTTGATGAAGCTAGTATTGGTGCTTTTGAAAATCTGTTTAAACATGTATTGCACCTATTTACAAACTATAATAGCAAATACTGGCTCAGTATAGATGAAGAAAATACAGCCCAATACATTTTTACTAAAATTTTGAAACGGAGAAATGGAAATTTAAACTTATCTGAAAAAGACAGTCAATTACTTTTTAAACTAATCCTATTCGCTGCTAAATATCCAGGATTATTGCGCCAATCATTTATTAATCAATTTTTAAATGCACCCAGATTCATAGATTTCCAATTTTTAAAAGAGGTGTTTGAAAATTGTTTTTGTAAATATGAGTTTCCAGTATTGCTGTTTAACATAATGCCAACAAGTAAGCTAGAAAATTTTGAGCTATTCGCCCAAATACTCACTGGCGTTAATTATCGCCATATTAATAAATCCAAACACAAGCTCTCAAAAAAAGAAGCGCATTATATTAATAAACCCGCAACAATATTTAAAGACAAAAAAAATAAAATGGGCTGGGAAAAATTGGACCAGTTTTTAATTTTAGCAGCTGCAGCCAATAATGAAAATCTTGCTGCCGAAATTTTAATGCACCGTTTGTTTATGCAGTTTAACCATGAGCGATTTACTGCCAATAGAACTCGCCTTTGCAAAATGGCTAAATGGATAAGCATTAATCAGGGTGAATTGCAATGCGGATTAAACAACTTGCTCGATTTTTTGCTAGATCAAGAGCAGCGCGAATTATCATTGTCAGGTCGCACAGCTAACTCAATACAACGTTTGCTTGGGGAGTATCATGTAAACATGGGTCACACAACTTATGTAGCGCCTAACTATGATTTAACCGCTAAATGGAAGCGCTTACATGAAAAGGCAATAACTATTGAGTTTGATGGTAATACTTATAACGTTTCCGAAATAAATACTGCTAAAAAGCTACAGCTTGAATCGAGCGTTATGAAACATTGTGTATTGAGTTATGTGAATGATTGCACTGCTGGCAGTTGCCGCATTTACAGTGTAAAAAATGAGTTTGAGCAACACCTGCTCACCATTGAAACGCGCAACAACAAAGTAACCCAAATTGCTGGTAAATGCAACCGAATGCCTACACCTGAAGAAGTACAATTGGTAAAAATTTGGGAAGTTGAATTAAAGGCCGCCATTGATCAAGCGCTTGAAGACAGCCAAAGTTTTGATGAAGTGAAAGAAGAAAACTTAGTTTAGTTGTATGGATGTAGGTAAGATTAATGTTGGGTTGAAGGTGGGCTTGATTCTACTGTTTTTACTTTGTTTGGTAGACATGCCTTATGGCTATTATCAATTTGTGCGCTTTGTGGGCGCATTGAGTTTGGGCTACTTGGCTTATTACGAATTCAAAAATGATGTTGAAATATTTCCATTCATTTGGATTGGTGCAGCTTTGCTTCTACAGCCATTTTTAAAAATTAGCTTAGGCCGAACGATTTGGAATATTGTTGATGTACTATTGGCCGTTTTGCTTATTGTGAGTATTGTGCGTAGTAGAAGGAGTTAAATCAATCTTCAAATTCGAACGTCATCCAAACTGGCAAATGATCTGATATTCTGCAGTTTTTATATAAATCGGTTACATAATCATTCACTCCCCCATCTAATTTTTTGATGGCTTTCGCATCATAAAAAATGTTGTCATTCCCTTTGCTTAAGTACTCACCATTGGGGCCATACTTCCGTTTCAATGTGGTTTTTTCATTACCTAAAACCAATTTAAAACCTAATTTAATCAATGGATTAAAAACAGTGTGGTGGCTTACTACATTAAAATCACCTAATATAATTATGTTATCATTGGCATAACGCAGCGGTAAATATTTAAAATGTTTTATTTCTTGCTCAGGATGTGCCTTGCTTGAGCGTGCATGAAAGTTAAAAACCAATACCGTGTCTTGGTCAATAGCAAACCTGGCTACATAAGGTTCACGTTCTATTTCTTCATCTAAACCCTCATCTAAAAAAGCGCGACCAATTAACTTGACTTTTGAAGTCTTCCAAAAATAGGCGTAGCGTTCACTTACATAATTGGATGAGCTATTCGTTCTATCGCTCATGGCATAATCCCATTTACTGCCTGTTCTGTTTAACTCATCATGCAAACGTGCAACAGCTTTGGCACCTCCAATGTCAATACCAACAACCTCTTGTATGGCAACAATATCAGCATGCTTAACTTCTTTTGCAATTACCGCTATAGCACTATCCGATTTGGTTTGGCCAAAATCGCGTAGGTTCCATGATATTATGGTGGTTTGGGCTGATACAAAAATGACCTGAGCCAATAGGCCTAAAATTATTGTAATCTTTCTCATACCTCTATTGAGAGTTTGTTTCTAATTAGAATTTCAATTGCTGTTGAATACCTATTTTTCCTAACTCACCAGTCTCTTCACTACCCAATGATGAATAATTAACCAGTTCGTATTGTGTCCCCTTATGCACAATTACGTACTTTTCAGTGTTAAAGCCTTTGTGAATTTGAAGTTTTACATTTTCATCAATCTCATGCACATTTAAAATGATGCTATTGTCAGTCATTTTAGTGAAACTTATTTCTTTTGCAACTCTCTGTTCAATTTCAACGGTATGTTTTGACTCTGGTGACCTTGGGTTACTGAATTTTTGCAGGCCGGTATTAACGGTTTCAACTTCAACCAATAATAAATGGTTATTATTGAATTGCTTTAATCCAAAAGGGATTAACAATACTAAGGAAGCTGCGATCGCTAATGGTATGAGAAAACGAATAATGCCTTTTCCTTTTTTAGGTTCTTCATCATCCCATTTTTGAATTTTGGATTTGAGGCCTTGATATTCTGCCTTTTTAATTGCATGAATAAGCTGAGCATTGGAATTAAAGTCTTCTAAATTCTTTAAGTTTTCATATTCATTTACATCAAACAGACCATCTTCCAGTTTGTCAAAAAATTCTATGATTTTGCTGTCGTTATTTTTCTGAGAATTCATAATTCGAAACTTTTTCTTTCATTTTAGAAATACACCTAGATTTTTGATTTGCAGCACTCGCTGCGTTACTGTATCCAAGTTGTTTTGCGATATCAGTCAAGTTTAACTTGCTCCAATAAAATAATTTTAATATCTCTTGGCACTTGACCCCAAGCTCATTAAAGGTTGAATGCAACAAATCGAATTTTACTTCTTCTGATGGATCATACTCAATATCTATAGTATCACTATTTGTATTATCTGAAGTATAAACAATTATTCTTTTCTTTCTTAAAAATGAATTGGCTTGATTGGTAGCAATTTGGTGAAAAATAGTTGAAAACTTAGCCGTTAAACTTGACTTTTTCTTTTGCACAAAAGCAACTGTTGAAATAAACGAATCTTGATACAAATCATCAAATTGATCTGGTCTTATTCCTTTTTCTCTATATACTTTTGCAATCATTGGTTTCAACTTTTGGTATGCTTGCTTTAAAATGATATCTTGATTTTCAATAACACCTTTTAAATAAGGGCAGTTAACTAATTTCATATGTATATAGAATTATCTGCTAAATATAACCAGAAGGTTATGTTTTTTAATGAACGATATATATTGATGTACATAAAAATTTAAACCAATGAATAAAATATTTCCAAGTAACATTCAGTCAGTTTTCACAGTTGTACTTTTTCTATTCTTTTCTCAAAATATTCTTGCGCAAGGAATTCTAAACTTTAAAAAGAAGTCTGATGAAGTTGTTGAAAATTACGATTATCAAATCGTAATTAATGAATTTGAATCTACAATCGATAATAATGAACAACCTGTTTATGTATCCTTAGCTTATCCATCCATATCCATCAACTCTTCCAATGTTGATATTCTGAATTTAGGAAACACAATTAATAAAGAAGTGATGCAAATTGTTGAAGGTTTAATTGGAACTAAAATGCAAGTTATCAACGTGGATTCAACCAAAGATTCTGTTCAGTTAAAAACTACGATATATCAAAATGACGATCAGTTAGTTAGCTTTTCTATAGTTGTTAACGAAAAATATGATGGATTAAATGAGTTACAAACTAGGTATAGTTTTAACTATGAAATTGAAAACACAAAAACTGTGGAACTTAAGGACATTTTAAAAAAGGATACCGAAAGCTTTGATAAATTAAAGACTATTCTTAGCAAAAAGATGGCAAGCAATATTGCTGTTGCCAAAAATGACAAGTGTAAAATTTCCGATTTACAATTCTTAAACAACTTCAGTTTAAAAGAGAATAAAATTCACTTTTTTATAGAAAAAGAATGGTTAAAGGAATGCGGAAAAATTGAACTAACGCTAAATACTAATGAATTGCTAGAAATATTGGACCGAAATCATTTCTGGGTAATTAAAAACATTTAAAATGAACGAACAAACAGACCAACAGAAGCATTATTTTGGATACAACCATTTCCAAACAGAAAATTTACAACAACTAGGAGTCAAAAAAGCCGCAGAAAGTCAATGTGATCCCACGGTTTTAGTATCTTGGTTAAAAACATTGTGGAAAGGAGCTTACCTAGATGAAGGGCAAGTAAGGCGAAAAACTGAAACTGAGATAGATCAACTAGAAAATGAAATACAAACTTTCAAGGCGAAAAACATTGAGCTAGATGGTAATTTAAAAAATAATGAACGCAACATTACTAAACGGAAAGAAGAAATAGAAGACTTGGTAGATGAGAAAAAAGATTTCATAAAAAATCCAAAAATTGAAAAGTTTAATCCTGGTAAATTTGTATTTCTTCTTTTATTTATACTTGCACTATCTACATACCTTATATACTTCTACATCTCAGTTGGTTATAAAGGGTTAGTTTTATCAACAGATGAAATTGCCAGGAGATTAGGGCAAGGGTTTCTATCCAATAGCATTTTACCTTCAACAAATGAACTGATTACTGCAATTACTAGCGCATGGGGTTTAATATTAGTTCCATTAGTAATTTTTGCGTTTGGTATCGGCCTTCACATATTTCTCGAAAAAAAAGGCAAAATCAAAATTATTGGAACTGCTGGAGTAGTCTTTTTCACCTTAGTTTTAGATATATTATTAGCAATTCTAGTGCATAGTAAATTGAATGAAGCTAGAGAGCTAATGGGCCAAGAAACCATAGAGTGGTTTAAGTCAGTTGAGTTTTTTGTAATTATAGTTTTAGGATTCGTTACTTACTTGTTTTGGAGTTTGTTTTATGACACAATTTCAAGGGAATTGCAAAAAAAGGATCCATTTAAACAAAGGGACAAAATTATAAACATGAACAATAAGGAAATTGAAGAATTGTCCAAACAAAATCAAGAATTTACTTCCCTAAAGGAAAAAAATGATTTAGAAATTAAACTCAAAGAAAGACTCAAAGGTGGTGTTCAAATTTTTACTAGCGACCTAATAAATAACTTAAGTCGATTTTATACCGGTTGGATTAATCACTTGAAAGCATCTGGTGCAGAAGATAAATTTGATGCTAGTAAATCGTTATATGAAGCCTTTATTAAAAATAAATAACACAAAATGAAGTTCAACCTAATAACTAAAATATTTTTTGTTCTATCTTCTATTGTAGCTCTAAGCGGTTGCAAAATAGAACAACCTAAAGCAAAAGAATATGTTCAAGATAACTTCATTATTCTCTTAGACCTATCTGATAGAATTATCAAATCATCCGATCAAATTACTAGAGATAAAGTTATCATTGATCATCTGTATAAAATTTACGAGCACAAGGTTCAAAAACAAAATGTCTTCATTAACTCCAAAGATAGAATAAGCGTTGTGATAGCTGATCAAAAAGGACAATTCCATATAAATCAATACAAAAATGAACTATATATCAATATGGATAAAATTGAATTTAAGGACAGGTTTCCAGACATAGAAAAAAGAAGAAATGCTTTTTTAGGTGGTTTAGAAAATTTGTACTCGGACTCCAAAATAAGTGATAACAAAGATGATTATCAGGGAGCTGATATTTGGAAATATTTTAATGAAGGACTTGCCAAAGATTTGGTAAATGAACCAAATACTCGAAATCATTTAATAATATTAACTGATGGCTACTATTATTCAAAAGGAGAAACCAATCTAGATCCAATAGCTTTAGATTTTTCTAACCTAGATGTTCTGTTTCTAGAAATAAGTCCTGAAGATCAAAAAAATGAATTGAACAAGATTAAAACTACCTGGGGAACCTGGTTAGAAAGCATGAAAATCTCCAATTATTCATTTGAAAAAAATGATGTTGCACTTAACCAAGTATTAGATAGAATGGATGAATTTTTGAACACAAATTCTAATACAAAAAGAAACACTTCAGAAGAAACTAAAACTGATGTAATTGCAGAAAAAGGTAAAGAAACAATTGAAACATCCAAAAACAATGAAATTACAGATAATGAGGATGTTGTAGATGAAAAGGAATCTGTTGTTATAACAGAAAAACCGATTGAAACTACTGCAGTAAAAAAAAATTCTAAACAAAGTACTATCACAAGGCAACCCAAGAAACCAGATGTACCGCAAAACGTAAAAAATGGAAGTTTAGAAGTTCAACTTTCGGCACTGGCAGATGATAGCTATAATCAAAAATCTAGAATTCAATTGAATGCGATTATGATTAATAAACATTTTAGCAATAATGCAGAGGTTCACGAAATTATTGATGGCACAGAGTTTACCAATCAAGAATCACTTGAATCATTTTTAACACAAACCCGATTACTAAAAAACAAAATCACGATTAAAAATTCAGTTTTGAATTCTGAAGGAAAAATCGTAAAATTGGAGGTTTATAAATTCTAACTACTTGAAAATGAATAAATTAATAATAACACTAACTTGTATTTTACTGGCAATCAGCATTAGTGCTCAAAAGAGCGTAAAAGAGATACATCAAATGTGCACTAAAAATGGCGGTACTGTAGGCGTATTCGTAGAAGATGAACTTGTAAGTCAGGGATCTGGTTTTTTTGTTGCACCCAATTTAATGATAACCAACTTTCATGTTATAAAAGATGGTGATTACGCTGCCATTTATCTGAATGAAGAAAGTGAAGGAGTTAAAGTATTAGGAATTAAAAAGATTGATGAATTTAATGACTTGGCCTTGTTGGAAATTGATCATACAAATGAATCTTTTCTAAAAATTGTAAGCACCGCACCGGAGATTGGAGATAGAATTTTTTCTTATGGATCTCCAAGAGGAATGGTAGGTACCATTGATGATGGATTGTACAATGGAATTAAAGATTTTAATGGGTTAAAAATGATGCAAATTTCGGCGCAAATATCACCTGGTAGCAGTGGTGGACCTATATTAAATGAAGATGCAGAAGTTATTGGAGTTGCCACATCAGGTTTTGATGGAGCGGGAGCGCTGAACTTTGCTGTACCGTGGTCTACGCTTAATGAATTTTTGGCTGGCACCGAGAATAATAAAACTGTTTCCATATCTGAACAAGAATTAATTGAAGGAAGAATTGAAGGCAATGGTGCTAACTCGCCATTTGAACTGGGTGCACATGGACTGGCCACATTTAACAAATTAGCATTGAGTAAGGTTAAAGATTTAGGATTGTATTTAGAGATTATAAGCAGTAAAGCTGATGAAGATCAAGCTGATGCTGGCACTGCAATTGAGTTGGCCTGTAAGCTTTTTTCGGACTGCGAACAATGCATCATGGAGGTAAGCAGCAAAAATAGATCAGGAGTAACAACCTATCCTGTTGAAACCTATTTAGGTCGTATGCGATTATTAAAATATGATAGGGTTGAAATTACATGGAGTGATATACAATATGTTAGTGACCTTAAACCTGGCCCACCTGATGAAAATGGTGACATCACAAAATACTATGGTGTAATTTCTATTTCTCAAAGGTTCTGTGGCATAAGTGGCGGTGAAATTAAATACTGTGATGTAACCAAGAAAAATATTCAAGTTTCCCTTGAAGCCTATAAAATAACCACGGCACAGGGTGATGAAAAAGTTAATTGGGAAGTATTCTTATGTGACATTGGAGTTAACACTACTAATTAAATTATGTTTCGAATTCTTTTAATAGGCATTTGCTTACTAGGATTAAGCAATTGTGCAATAGCTCAAGTAATTGAGGAAGATTTAAATACTGAAAACTATGCATTTGAGGTTAAACTATTGGATGAGTTTTTTGAGAGATTCAACAGTTATGAGAATACCTTCATTAGCAAATTTCTCAAAACCCATTATCCTCAAATCAATCTTAGTCGTAAGCTTTTTATAACCACTTTGTTTGATTTAAACAAATACACAGATAAAGAATTAGAGGACAATGAATTCATTAATAAAGTAATTGATAGCCCGTTATATCTTAGTTTTTATGATGACAATTGGTATGCAGAAGTGGAATGTAAATTCATTTACAAAGGCAAATCAGTAGTAGGAAGTTTTATCTTAAAAAACACAAAAATTGGTAATGGCTCAGCTTGGGAAATTTATTCGATTAAAATGCCATTTATTGACATACCAGAAAACTGTAAGTCTACAAATGAAAAAACAAACAAAAGTGTTTATCTAAACCCTGCAACAAACGATACTAAGTTTTTGGAACTATATAAAATATTCAACCAAAAAGAAGAGTTTCATAATTTTATTAAAGAGGGCCATATTTCTGACCAAACCTATGCACTTATTCACCATGCTAAAGCAGGTAATATTCAGCTAGAAGAAATCACAAAGATTAACTACCATATGCTTCAAATATCCGATTGGTATTTTAAGGTAAATTATTTTGAACGTGAAGGGAGGAATTCCGGATGGCTAATTTCAGAATTACAAAAACTAACAAGTGAAGAAAAAATTAAGTTTAAAAAAACTATACTGAATTTAGATCTATAATGTTTAAAGCTACCCTACCTAAAGTTTTACTTTTCATTTTGTTTTTATTAGCAATAATTAATTCGTTCGCTCAAGAAGAATCGCTCTCGGAATATGATAAAAACTTTATCCAAAAAAGTGAAAGCTTTGTTCTAAATCTTGAAGAAGTTTACAGGCAGCTTTGTTTTGCTCATTCAAATTCAAATCAATGGGCCGATAAGGATATTGCTGTAGATTTTATTGAGGAAATAGTTGGAAAAAAAGGCACTGGATTACAAATATTTGAATCTCCTAAAAGCAGGGTGCATTATAATTTAGTTGAACAACATAACCCTATCACAGGCATAAGTAAAGAAGCTGAATTATATCTTATGGATTTCTTTTTGAAATCAAAAAAAACTAATTCAAGAGAACGAGTTAGAATAAGAGTTTGTGCTTCATCAGAAATAAAACGAGATGCTGATAATAACCCTGTTCTGAAAGTTTTGTTTGAAGTCTATTTTAAAACCCAGTTTAAAGCAGAACACTCTAACAATTTTATTGAGGTGCCCAATCATAAAATGGTTGCTTTTGTAAAAGCAACAGACGGGAAGCTTAGCGGCAGTTATTCAAATTTACGCATATATCAACTGCTATATTATAACAGTGCCTCTGATCAAAAAATCTTTAATTGGGATAATGATGAATTGCTTTGTGGAGATAAATGCCCCAATGAATTTGGCACCGTAGAAAATCAAGGATGTCCAGCTTGTGAGGATAACGATAATGATGGGATATGCAATGATAAAGATGCATGCCCTGACAAGCCTGGTCCGAAAACATTTGATGGGTGTCCCGATTGTAACGACAAAGATGAAGATGGAATTTGTGATCATAATGATCAATGTCCAGAGGAATTCGGCATTTTTAATTTAGGTGGTTGCCCTGATAATGATGGAGATGGAATTATAAACTCTTTGGATGGATGCCCTGATGATTATGGCCAAAAAATTTCAAAAGGTTGCCCCGATAAAGACAATGACAATGTACCCGATTTTATCTTTGATGGGGAGAAACAAATCTATATTGATATTTGCCCGGAAAGATATGGTGAAGTAAGATTTCAAGGCTGCCCTGATACCGATTGGGACAATGTACCCGATAATTTAGATGAATGCCCATTAGAAAAAGGACTGGAAATATTTAACGGATGTTTAGAAGGTGAATGTGAAGATTCAGATTTTGATGGCATTTGCGATACAGATGATGAATGTCCAAATAAATTTGGTTCTAGCTTTAATTATGGATGCCCAATCAAAGAATGTAAGCGATCAGGTGCTATGCATGCCATAAGATCAATTACCGGAGTTGGTTTATTAGGCGTAAGTTATTACACACTGCAAGAGGCCGAAAAATTGGATGCTGAGTATAGGGAGGAAGGCAATTTTGAAGAAGCTGAAAAGATTTATGATGAGGCAAATATGCATCATCAAATTCATATTGTTAGTGGCTTATCTGGAGGTGTTATGCTCACCTGGGAATTGAGCGCATTAATTTTTAAAAAGAAATGTGTTGACCCAAGAAAAAATCGTGAGAACGATCCTCTAGAATAGTTAATCTTTAACTAGTTTTTTAATCCAATTATTCGGCCCTTCTTTAATCTCTAACAAATAAATGCCTTTTGCATTGTTCGACATATCCAACACAATGTTATTTTTAGTTTGACTTATAGTGAAATTTTCAATTTCTTTTCCGCTTATATTAAAAACATTCAACTCCAATTTAGATTGATCTATTAAACTTGAGTTTAGAAACGCTATGTTAAATAATCCGTTGCTTGGATTCGGAGATACGACTACTTCATTTTCATTTAAATCATCTTCTAATGATGTTAAGGTAATTGTTATTGTATCGTAACGGCTACACATATTTCCATCAGTTGTTTTAACCCAATAGGTATTGCCAAATTGAAGGCCATTAACTAAAGCTCCTGTTGAACCTGTGCTCCATAAATATGTAAACGGAGCTATGCCTTGGTAAGTATTTATAGAAATTTCAACACCAGCACTATTAAAATTATAAGTAAATGTATTGTTAATGTTTGCTGCAGTATTTGGTACAAATATCATGGTGTCTCCTTCACAACCTTTGCTGTCTTTAAAAAAGAACTGCTTAATACCACTTGGTACATTGGTAAAAACATTGTTTGCACTAAAGCTAATTCCATCTTCAGAATACAATGCGCCTGTTAAAGAACTATTGTTAAGATTTACGGTAACAATACCAGTTGCAGTGGCGCAAAGAGAAGGCACAAAACTAAAATTAGCCTTTAAGTGGTAATTCAGCAAAGGCACTACAATTGAATCAATCTTTTCGCACCCATTAACATCTTTAACCCAAACAGTTTGCCAGCCTTGCAATAAATTAGAAAAAACCGTATTGCTGCCAAAACCTGTGCCAATTGAAGCTTGATAAGGTACGTTGCCACCCATAATGTTTGCAATTGATAGCACTCCTAATCCTGCTCCGCAAGTATCTGGAGTGACACTTAAGTTATACTGTATGCTGTTTTCTTTTTGCGGCATATTAAAGTTTCCTATAAATTGACAACCATTGTTATCTCTTACAGTATAAAAGTGATTACCAGAATTAATACTGTTTAAAGTGTTGCTTGATTGAAACGCACCTCCGTTCCATGAAAATGAGTAAGGTGCACTACCACCTCCTGCATTAATAACTATGCTACCATCATATGCTGCACATGTCGCAGAATCAATTAGCGAAAAGTTTGCGTTAATGTTGCCAGTATTTGCTCCAACAAAAACCACAAAGTTGGTATCACAACCATTAAAATCTTCTACATAAACGGTATAGTTAGCACTAGACAAACCAGTAATTGTATAATTACCCCACGACTGCCATGCATTTGCACCATGCCTAACCCTATATGGTGCTAAACCGCTAGATGGACTTAAAATGATGCTACCATTGCTTGCTGTGCAAGTTGCATTATTTGAAGTTGGCATATTAGAATGAATAGAAGGTTCATATATATTAACGGTGCTTACTATCGACTTTTGACAACCGTTCGCATCACGCACTGTAATAGTATAATTACCTCCGGCAAGATTAGTAAAGGTAGATGAAGATTGAAATGCCCCACCCCTAGAATAACTATAAGGGGTAGAACCTCCCGTAATACTATTTACAGTTAACAATCCATTACTTTGAGTGCAGTGGGCGGCTACTGCAGTGGTGTTAAAGTTGATGTTATAATTAGTATTACCTATTGTAAAACCTGCACTACCAACACATCCTCTTGAATCTGTAACAGTAACGGTATAATTACCCGGAGCCAAATTGTAAAAACCATTTCCAACAGCTGTTTGCCCCGTATTTATTGAAAAACTTAGTGTTCCAATACCATTTGAGCTTGTAATAGCTGTAATGCTTCCGTTACTTTGACCACATGTAGCATTGTTATTAGTTCCACTTAAACTTAAAGTAACATTGTTAACACCAATGTTAACGTTTACGGTATCTAAACATCCATTCCCATCTTGCACAAAAACCGAATAGCTACCCGAATTTAGATTGCTAAATACATTTGAGGATTGTGATACTCCACCTAAAGTAAAGGTAATTGGGCTTACACCTCCTGTTTGAGCTATAGTTACTGAGCCATCATTGGCGTTGCAAGTTGCGTTAGATTGGGATTGGACGTAGGTAGATAAATTGCAAATCACAATGGGATAACAACTTGCAAAAGCTGACGAATGCATTGAATCTATAGCAAGGGCAGTAATTGAATCACCACCAGCTAGAGTAGCACTGTATGGCGAATTTAGCGTCCAGTTTCCTAGGCTATTAGCAACTGCGCTTCCTAAAATAACATTTCCTTGACAAGGATTGTATTGAGAACAAGTTGAATTGTCAGAAATATAAACTTGCACTAATTCACCTGGTGCAGCCATTCCGGAAATGGAGTTTAAATCACCATTTGTAATTGTTGGCTTGGAGTTACTTAAGGATGTGTTATCATAATTAATACCCCCTAAATTATTGCAAAAGAATAGACAATCTTTAATCTCAGTCGAATCAGAGATATTAACAGCATTTATACCCCATTGATTAGCTCCATATATTTCAAATCCAGATAATTGACAATATAAATCACCTACATTATTAATAAAAATTCCATTATTGCAAGTGTTGTTGTTAAAGTTGTTCGAACCAATATAGTGCGCACCAGTGCATGAAATTGAATGACTCCTTGAAATTCTTATTCCATTTCCGTTTGGGCCTGCAATTATGTGATTTGGACCATGATTAACAGCACCAGCAGCCATAAAATGAATGTTACTACTCCATTCGAATGAAATGGCATCACTTCCAAAATGAAATGTATCAGAAAGTGAAGCATTGAAACCTATAATATTTGAGCTTAAAGTAATTTGTGAGCAGCGTTCTAATTCTATCCCTATTAATCCTCCAATAATCTGATTACCAGTATTTAAATTCGTGCTATTTCCAACGTTCACATTGCCAGCATAACTAAGTTTAATACCTATAGCTGAATCGATTGCAAGTTTTTGGAATCCGTCATTTGTTCCAATTTTATTTCCCCAAATATTAACTCCGAATACCCGATCGATTGAATTGCCATCAATAAAAATTCCATGCTCTTTGTAATTAGTTATTAGGTTTCCAGTCACGCCACCAATTGTAATATCAGAATTAAATGGAAAAGATTTGCCCTTAGCCGTTATTCCATTTAGATGATTATCAAAATGTAATCCTTGTATTTTAACAGTAGAGGCATCAATAATCAAACCATCAAAAGTGCCATCACCTTCAATCACTAAATCGCCAACTGCATAACCATCTCTTGTTAAATCAATAACCAATGAATCATCTGTTATCGTAGGTAATTCGCTCATTAAAAAAATGGTGTCTGACCCTGACAAACTAGCTTGGAAATTAAACCTTATTGTATCTGGCCCTGTGTTGGAATTGGCACAATTAATTGCTTCACGCAATGAACCAGGGCCTGAATCATTGGGGTTTTTTACCCAGAAAGCTCCAATTGAGTCAATACATTCAGATTCTAGGTTTACAAGCCAAATATCGTCCAATCCATAATTATTCGTAATATCAATATTTGTGCTTCTAGAATAGCCTATTAATAACAATTCTTGATTATTGTTAAAATAAAGACTGGTGGGTAAGTCCCAATGAGTTCCTCCATAATTTTTTTTCCATATAATATTTCCTAGCAAATCTGTTTTAAAGACCCAAAAGTCATAGACTCCATAGCTTCCTATCAAATCCATGTCATTGCCAATTGATCTTAAAGAAAAGTAAATGCTATTTCCAATATTTAAAACAGATCTATTAGTATAAGGGTTGGCACCTAATTGACCATCAGCAGTGCTGCTTCCATAACTTTTCTCCCAAATAATATCACCCATACTATCTATTTCCAATATCCAAACATCACGATTCCCCAAAGGGTTTGAAACATCATTATCAGCTGATAATGATATCCCTGATATCAAGAGATTATTGTTTGGTAAGATGCCAATTGTTCTACCTGCATCATCAGAGGACCCACCATAACTTTTCTCCCAAATAATATTCCAAGCTGAATCTAAACGTAACACCCAATAATCGGAATTCCCCAAACTTGTGGTTAATCTATCATTATTTTGTTGATCACCAGTAACTCCAATCAACGCATATCCATTTAAGTATTGTACTAATTCATATCCGGCTTCAGAACTCGTTGACCCAAAACTCTTTTCTCGCAATATCGCACCTGCTGTATCAATTTCTAGCAACCATATATCCGGTAAATTAGTGGATCCATAATGATTGGAAACGTCAAAATCATTAGAATGACTACTCCCAACTATTGTATATTTATTAGCTCCAGTTTGCTTGATACTACTCCCATAGTCATTATAAGATCCCCCATAGTTTTTTTCCCAGATAATATTTCCGTTAAAATCAATTTTCACTAACCAAATATCATTTTGCGTTGCAGTTCCATAGTGATTTGAAACATCTTGTCCGCTATTGTTCCCATAGCAAAGTAAAAAGTAGCCATCAGGTATTTCAAGCACATCCATCAAATATTCATTATCATTACTTCCATAGTTTTTTTCCCAAATAATATTTTGTGTTGCGGGGTCGATTTCAGCAACCCAAACATCACGATTCCCATATTTATTGCTAACATCAATATCAGATGAAGAGGTTGCTCCAAAGAACAGGTAATTTCCAACACTATTTTCAATTACAACTGTTCCATAATCATTTGCACTACCCCCATAATTCTTCTCCCATTTTATGTTTGGTTGGGAAAAGGCCGACAGGTAACCTAAAAGGCAAAGTAATAGTAGAAATTGTTTCATGTAGTACTTGTAAAGATAACATTTAGTACATTTACAATGTGCAAAAGTGATAGCTAAATCACAGAATAATAACACTTTATCTTGAAGTCAACATCATACATATTATATTTTATTCTTATAGGATTAATCGTTTCATGTGATTACCAAGAATGGGACATTCCAAAAAAAGATTTTTCAGGTATAGATATAGGTATGGGCTACCATTTTGGCTCAGATCCTATTATTTCAAGTTGCCCGGGTAGTAGAAACATAAAAGTGGCTTTTGATTTTGATAATATTGGTAATATAGAAGTACTAGACCATGGAATAGTTATAGGTACCAGCCCTTTACCTACAATTAATAAATTAAACTATCGATCGTATGGTCCTGGATTAATAAACTTCAATCAAACATTTTTCTTACCCGAACCTATTTTTGAAGGGCAAGATCATTATTACAGACCATACATTGTTGGCGCTTTAAATGACACATTTTATGGCCCTCAAAAAAACGTAACAATTTACCGTACCAACCAACAGCTATCAGCTTTTGCTGATATTAGTGAAGGTTATGTTGCTATAAATCCTCATGCAGATTATAACATAAATTCATATACTTGGGAATTTTGGATGAAAACTTCAGCAGAAAATTTCAGCATTATCAGCACCGAAAGTTGGTATTTATATACATCTGGCAGCAATGGATTTATGTCGTTCACAAAAAATTATAACGGACATTCATGGAACATTGTTGGAGGGCAAGAAATTGAAAGAGTTAATGATGGTTTTTGGCATCACGTAGCAATAAGTGTTGATGAAGTTGAAGATAAAATTGATGTTTATTTAGATGCTGTTTTAGTAATGCAATCTATAGGTGTTATAAGACATGAAGATTTGATGAATCAAGATTCAATTTTCTTAGGAAAAGATCAGATTGGAGATATTTGGGATTTACCTAATCGTGCGCGTTATGACGAAATTAGGCTTTGGAACAAAGCGCTTAATGGACCAGAAATCCGACAGAACTTATTTTGCAATCTTGATGCGTCAGAACATTCTGAATTACTCGGATACTGGAGAATGGATAATTCAAGAATTGACGAAACCATTCGTATTAACAATTGCCAACTCAGTGCTACAAATTCGAACAAGTTTAGCACCATTCGTTAGTTTTTAACTTAACTGGTTATGTTTTTGAATTTTAGATATATACAAGTATATATTGTCAACTCAAAAATAGTTTCTAGTGAAGTTTTTCAAATTATTAATACTTGCATTCCTATTAATTACTGCTGCATTTAATACTACATTAAGCAGCCAAAATCACATACTTCAACTTAAATCCAGCCAACTAAATTCTCAAGTTTTTATTTGTAAAAGTCCAAATGCATACGCTTATCACAAACACAAGTGTCATGGTTTAAAGCGTTGCAAATACAAAGTGGAAAAGGTTGATGAAGCAAAGGCCAAAAAATTAGGTAGAAAAAAATGTGGCTATTGCTATTAAACGCAAATACAGTGCGTTTACAAAAATTAATTTGCAAAAAAATAACAATGAAATTGCACCTTGAAAAATTTAGTGCTGATAAAAAATGGTTTGGTGAATATTTGAATTTTGCTAAATATTTAATTCAATATGCAGATGATGTTTCAGACAAATATGTTTGTTGTATGCTTTATCAAACTACGCAATTCCAAATGCCTATTGTAATGGCCAGGCATTGGATTATTGCCCCCTACCATCATAAAAAAGATGAAGAATATATTTACTTGGCAATATTAGGAGAAGACATTCAATCCGTTCGTTCTTTTATTGTAAAAGATGTTATTCAAAACCAGAGAAGACTTGAAATCAAACGAGTAAAATTTCATCTTTCAACGTTTAATGAGGTGCCAGAAGAAATACTTGAATGTTGCAAAAACACAATAGACTTCATTACAAAAAATGTTAAAGATGTAAGTCATAATGCATATAAAGACAAACACTCTGAAGAATACTTCAACTTAATTATGAGTTGAAAGCAGCATTGGGAAGTGCTATGGCCAGCCATTATTGTGTTTGCGGGATGTGGCTTGGCCATGGTTGAAATCTTTAGTTTTGAAGTATCCAGCCTTATTTTAGTCAGATGATTAACCAAACAATGTTTTTTGACAAAAGTCATAGTCCATGGATATTGTAATCTTATGGTGACAAAAAATACTAAATTGAACTTTTAAAATGACTATTAACTAGTTGCTTTATGATAGCGATAATTATTCTTTCAGTAATTACATTGTTGGTTTTACTTTTAATTATTGTGCCCATTTACAATGGATATATGGATCGAAAAAGGTCTAAAGAAATGGATGCAGAAATTGAAAAGATGAATACCTATGGCGATTTTACACCGTTCATTATTCATGACAAATTTGAGCAATCTTACCTGTTCTACGTTGCAAAAACAAATCTTTTGGGCCAACAACAAGCAGGTTCTAGCTATATCTCTCCTAGAAATGAACATAGCAGTTTGCTTTCTGATGGTTTCATAAATCTGAGATTTGAGAATATAAATGGTTACGATAAGTTATCAATTCTAATAGATTCATTTTCGTCCAATAAATTAACTAAAGGTGATAAAATGTTGTTTTTATTCAATAACGCAATTCCTTTAGAATTTGTGTTTGAATTTAAGCCATATGTGCAAAAAAATGAGCATTATAAAAAAGCAAGATTTGACTATAAATTACATATGCAGTTGACTAGTGACGACATGCTGCTTTTTAAAAATGAACAATTAACAGGAATAAGAATTTCATTCGCAAACAATATTAAAAACGTAGACTTTGAAGTTAGCTATTTAGAAACCGGCAACTTATCTGAACAGGTGAATGCATATTTAGCTTTATTAGAAAGTGAAAATATAGACCGAAAAATTATAAGATCATTTAGCCATGACACTAGTGATAAAGCTTCAGAAGTTTGTTATTTATATTTAATGAAAGACTTATCAAATGGCTACCACAAAATTGGTATTTCTAACTCACCAAAATTCAGAGAAAAGACGCTACAAAGTGAAAAACCAACCATTGAAATGTTAGCAAGCAAAGAGTATCCAACCCGCAAAATCGCACTATCTTTTGAACAAGGTTTACATAAGGTATATCACGATAAAAGATTAAGAGGTGAATGGTTTGATTTAAGTGCTGAAGAAGTTAAAGAGGTATTACTGGTATTGAAAAGTTAAACACCTTCAAAAAACTGAATCGCAAACTCACAAAAATCAATGATAATTTCCTTTTGCAAATCAAATTCTTTACGGCTGCCTAAGTAGTTGCGTGTGCTTTCATTTATCTCTTTGCCTGCTTGCAATTCTTCAACGGTAATACACTTAATGTGCTTTTTAGAAACTAAAATGATGTAAGCATTTTCATAAGGATAGTTTTTAGGCAAATCTTTCAGCTTAAATTCACCACTAGCTCTAAATTTTACTTCAATAAAAAATACTTGTTTGCTATTAGGTTCTTGCACCACAAAATCAGGCATGCGCCTTATTTCTTGAGCTACATCACTTCTTACACCTTTAAGTAACTCCATAATGCCAGGTATGGTGTTTTCCATGCCATATCGAAAAACATTGTAATCTAAGCTTAGAAACAATTCTTGTATAAGGGTTTCTGCTATACGGCCTTTAATCATGTTGTAACGGTAGTTGCGGTCTTTATCGCTTAAGCCTTTGGTTGTAGCCGTTTCCTTTACAGAGACTTCTTTGCTGTCTTTCGCTTTGTAGCATTTTAGACATAGACCGCCATTAAATTTTGTGTAAGCGCCACATGTTGTACATTCAGCCATGGGTTATATTTTTGGGATTCTTTAAAATAAGATTTATCTGCCAAATCAATCTTTCCAGGCTACCTAAGTCTAAAGCTCGCTGGCCACTTAGCATGCCCGAAAAAAGCACTGGTGTATTTCCAAGTTCATTTATAGTGTGAGTGCCTAATTCATTAGACCATGTGAAATTATAGCCCATCCAAACACCATGTTTTCCATCTTCACTTTTTTCCTTGCCAAAATATTTTCTAGCTAATGTATTTGAAACCACTATAAGCTTAGGTTTAGAATGAGCTATAATTTTCTTTGCAATCATCAGTTGCTCAAATATAAAAGACATACCAGTTTCGGTGCGCTCTAAGCTGCTTGCCACCTTTTGTGAGGTTTCTCTGATGGCTAATAAATCTAGATGTGTCCATTTTAAATTGCCCATTTGGTAGCTATCACTTTTCAGCTGTTCTTCTATTAAATGAAATCGCTTAAAATAGGCTATCTCTTTTACGGGGTCTTTTTCATAAAATTTGTTTTTATGACTTTCTATTCCATTGTATGATGGATTGATGCCAATAAATAGAATATCAGGATTTTTAATTTCAGCATCAAATTGAAACAAAAAGCCTCTGTCCAAATAGACTTTTAAATCACTGCTAGCAGGTCTATTCCAAACATCTTGATAAAGGCTTAATAATTCTTCAGATTTCATTCGCTTAATATATCTTCAATCGTTTTAAAACCTTCAATTGCCGATTCTAAATTGCCTACTATTTCCGTTGCCAAAACATCAGGGTCAGGTAGGTTGTCTAAATCGGTTAAGCTTTTATCCTTAATCCAAAAAATGTCTAAACTGGTTTTGTCACGAGCAATAATATCAGCATAAGCATATTTACGCCATCTGCCAATTTCGTTTTCCGCACTCCAAGTTTCCTTCCTTTTATTTATGTTGTTTGAGTTATAAAGGGTAATGAATTCTTCCAAATGCTTTTTTGTCATAGGAAGTTTTTTGGGGGTATGGTGCACATTGGTGCGGTAATCATAAAACCAAACCTCCTTAGTCCATGCTTCTTTATTGGCGGGTTTATTTCTAAAAAATAGCACGTTGGCTTTTACCCCCTGAGCATAAAATATGCCTGTAGGTAAACGCAAAATAGTGTGCAGTTCAGTAGTTTTCATTAATTGCTTACGCACTTCTTCACCAGCTCCACCTTCAAACAAAACATTATCTGGAAGCACAACCGCCGCTTCACCATTAATTTTAAGGATAGATTTTATATGTTGCAAAAAATTGAGCTGTTTATGTGAAGAGGTTTCCCAAAAATCTTGGCGATTATAGCTCATGTCTTGCTTTTCAGCTTCACCATCTTCATTGGTTATGGTTATGCTACTCTTTTGACCAAAAGGAGGATTGGCTAAAACGTAATCAACTCGCAAACCATCATCAGCTATTAAAGCATCTGTTGACTTAATAGGGGTGTTGCCATCAATTTCACCAATGTTATGCAAATACATGTTCATTAAGCACATTCTGCGTGTATTGGCTACAATTTCATTACCATAAAAGGTTTTGTTTTTTAAGAATGCTTTTTCTTCACGGTCTAATTTGTTATTTTCAATAATCCAATCATAGGCGGCTAAAAAGAAACCACCCGTACCACATGCGGGGTCGGCAATGCTACTCATTGGTTTTGGCTGAACACAGGCAACAATGGCCTTAATTAAAGCCCGTGGCGTAAAGTATTGGCCTGCACCTGAACTACCGCTGCTGTCCATGGCATTTTTTTCTAAAAGGCCTTCATATATTTTGCCTTTTATATCAGCACCCATTAAGTTCCAGTTTTCCTTATTTATAAGGTCAATTACTTTTAGCAGCTTTGATGGGTCTTGTATTTTATTTTGACTTTTAGTAAATATTTGGCCAATCATTCCTTTTTCAGTTGATAAACTGCGCAGCAGTTGACTGTAAAACGATTCTAACTCAGCGCCTCTTTTGCCTGATAGCGTTTCCCAATCACAGGCTTCACCATTGGATATTTCATTGCCCTCAACATCTTTTAATTTTGGGAATTTTAGGCCTTTATTATAAGGTGGCTTGTTTAGCTCATCTGCCATTTTTAAAAATAACAAATAGGTAATTTGCTCTAAGTAATCGCCAGCACTTACGCCATCATCACGCAATACACCTGCAAGGTTCCAAATTTTTGATATTATTGTTGAATCGCTCATCTTATTTGTTTATAGACTTTGTGTTTTATGAATGGGACATAAACCGCAGTTGTTTCTTTGCGCATCAAAACAATTTTTAGCGCATCAATTAATTCGTTTTTAGCGCATCAATTTTGTTTCTTAGCGCATCATTTAAGGAATATTCTCGATACTTGTCAGAACCTTTAAACCGTATAAAATTATGGCTAGCTAATAGTTTTATATCTCGTTGCATGGTTGCCCTAGACACTGATAATGATGAAGTTAGTTGCTTTAAGGTTAGGAGCTTGTTAGTGTATAAAAGCTTAACAAATTCATAATAACGCTTAAGAAGTTTACCTGAAACATGTGCTTTAAGAACATTATTTACCGCATCATTAAGCGCATCATTTTGAGCATCATTAAGCGCATCATTAACCACACTTACTGCATCATTTGTTAAAGTATCTTCACTAGGCGCAAAAAAAGTAAGTGAAACACTATTACTCGTTTGTTTCCATTGTGGTGTTTTTAAACCAGCATTTTTACATTCCTCAACAAGCTTAATTGTTCCTTTACCCAATTTATCAATTAAGCCATTTAGAAAAACTATATGAGCAATATCAGGATTTACAGGGTGCGACTGATGGCTCTTTTTTAAATCACTAACTTTTAAACCATCAGGTAAATTGCCGCTATTGGTAATAACAATACGATTAGGATAAACACCAATAGAAACTGAACTTGAATAACTACTATAATCACGGTGCATTAAAGCATTTATAACGCCTTCTTGTAATGCCTTAACAGGGAAAATAAAGTCTTTTCTCTTCCATTCTGATTTAAGGAAAACACTTTTGGTACCCAGGTTTTGAAAATAATTTTCTAAAACATCTCTTATATGAAATAGGTTACCATCAATAACTTCATCCCTTAGCAGGTTGTCATCCGTTTTACTGTTGGTATATTCGGTTAACCGTACTCTTATTTGCGGAATAAATTTGCTTGGCTTTTTTGCAAACAGCACTACGCAGGCATTGGTAAAACTTCCGTTAACGTATAAACCAAAATGATTTAAAAATCCAAGAGTGTCATCACCTTCAAAATTACTACGGTAATTTTTGCGCGATTCAATTAATGTTTTGCGTATCAAATTTTCATCTAAATCGTTTATAGTTGCACCCGAGTTAATTTGCCGTTCCCAATGCAGCTCTGCAAATTGCCGTTCATGTATAAGTGCTGAAATTTCCTTTGAAGACGCCTTGCGAGTAGTACTCCCTCTTCTAAAATAAATAGTACTATCAAAAATGTAAGGTTGTTTGCTGCCTTCAGGTGCTTTTATTATTACAATAGCTTTTTTAGGCACTTTGCCATAATACTCTAAAGATATAGTAATAGGTGATTCAGGTAGTATTTGTTTAACAAGATAAGTTTGTAAACTGTTGTAAAAGGAAGCTTCATTTTTTATGCCAACAACTTTACCTTCATTAGATACACCAACAATTATTTTACCGCCACCGCCATTAAGCATGGCACAAACGTTTTTGGCAACAACTTCTACATTAGCCATGGCCAATAACTCAAGTTTTTCGTTTTGGCCTTGGTTTAACAAGTCTTTTAAATATTGTGCATCATTCATTATTTCCTAAATTAAGTTTTTCTAACTCATCAATTCGTTTTTTTACATCCATAAACTGGGTTTCTATAAAAGGATAAATGTCAGAAGTTTTAAAGAAAGGCTGAGCCCAATGCGACTTTCTTAAACTTTGTGCTAAATGATTTTGAATGGCTTCATTATACATATGTATTACCTTTGGATTATCTAATACAGCAGTTTTCTTAAACTTAAAGGTTCTATTTTTCCTACTACCTCTATACATATATTGCTTTAATATTTCGCGCGCAAAGGCTACATAGTGATGTGCAATAAACCACCTTGGTTTATCTAATTCAATAGCTCTTGAAAACTCTTTATGGGTAATTCCTGACCCATACCGCGGAAAAATAATTCCTAAAAATAAATCACAATCATCAACAGCTTTAAGACAAGCTTCTTCATTTGAAACCCCAATAGGTACATATAATGTCCCCTCCATGGAGGTAACAACATCATAACCAAACCCCTTAAGCATAGCGCTTATAGCTATAATATCACTTTCACTTCCATAAACGGAGGATGAAACCATTATTTTAAGCTTTGGTTGGGGCATAATTTGACTTAAGAGTTATAAATTAAAAAACATTTTTCAACAGACTTTTCATTTGGAAGGTAGGCCCAATATTCCAAGTTAATATTTATGTTTTCTTTCAATCTTTTGAAATATTTTTTTTCATTTTCTTTAAATTCAGCGGGACCAATTATAACTAACTTTTTGCACTTTAACTCACCGTCAAGCAATGCATACTCGAGTATTTGACCCAATGCTTGTCTTATATTTTTTAATGCCGTATTTGATGTTTTTACCTCAAACAAAATATATCCATTTTTAACATCAAGAACAGCATCAATAGTGGCTCCTCCAATTCTTGCTTTTTCAATAGAAACGTCACCTTTATTGGCTCCAGTTTTAATTAGGTAAGCATAAAGTCGATCAGTAATTTCACCATGTCTTCTTTTAACTTTTTGTTTGCTTTTTCCACCAGACTTTTCATACTCAGCGGTATGTTTTGCTTTTCCCGCTTTAAACTTGAATTTATCCTTTGTACTTAATTCTTGTTCAATTAGTTGCTGAAGATCTACATCTAATTTATTCGGTCGAAAACGGTTAAACCTAGCACCATCTAAAAACTCAACAGGCATAGGTTCCGAAAACAGTTTGGCATCAGTCCAACGAAACTTAATGTTTGGTAATTGTCTACTTTTTTTATATCTCTCAAAATCTGCTGAAACATCTTTAAGTTCTTCAATCAAAATTGGTTCAAACCTATTAAGCAGTTTTTCTATTTTTTGTTCTTCAGGTTCATATCCTTCAATAACTTCAACATCATATAACGTACCAACCAAACATCTTTGTTTGTTTGGCCGAAAGGTGTAAAGAACAATTTCATCAACCTGCTCAATGTTTTGAGCTAATCTGCTTATTCCATTGATATAGCCATATTGAAAACCATCTATTCTAAACCGTTCATCAAACAACCATTCTTCATGGCCATAGCCGTATTGGTTTTCATGTGCTACTCCATCTTTTGTTCTATTATCAGGATGCCAAGAGTGACCAGAAGGCTTTTCCCAATTGTTTTTATTCCATGTTAGGCGCATTATTCTTTTGTCCTTATTGGAGGTTAAGTTTTTTTTATCCCATAGCGCAGTAGCTATTTTAATAATGTGCTTTTGCTCAACCCCTTTAATGCCTTGGCGTAACTTGTATAAAAATTGTTCATTAGGAGCCAATTCTAAAAACTCCGTTTGATAGTATGAAATTTTTTCAAAACTATCCACATTTAGTTTTTTAAGTTCAAGTAGTAAAGTCTTGTTTAAATTTATTGGTTTTCGTTCTTCTTTTACTTTGGCTATAGCTAAAACGTTATAACCCTCTGTTACTAATACTAACTCATTTTTTTTATAGATACCAATAGGGTCAAGACCTATAACTACTTTGTGCTTTTTTAGCACATTGTAAAAACTGGGTTCACCTTTGCCCCAAAGACATCCTAATTTCCAAATTTTGTAATTCTCCATGGTTAAAGCTTTTCTTTTTCCTCCTTTATCCTTTCTAGCAAAACGCTTGCAGGTTCGTAGTCAGGGGCTTGTTTGCATTTAGCAATTTCGGCATTGGTTAATAGTTTGCTTTCAAAGGCTTTTTTAAGTATGCTTTGGCGCAAGGCTTTAGCTTTTAATAAACTTTCGGCAATGCATTTTTCTACATTATCGCAAACAGATAAACGGCTTTCAATTTCGCGAACTATTTGCTGCTGTTCTGTCATTGAACAAATAGGTATTGGCATGGCTTTAATATCCCCCCCAGATATTCCTGATTGTCCAGCAGTAGTTCGTATTTTGAATTCCACAAACTTTCTGCTAGCTGAGCAATTAGATGCATATTCAATAAAAGATGGATTAAATATGGTATCTAAAACTCTTGTTTGTATCAATTTATCGGGATAAAGAAATCGTTCGTCAGAATTAAACATAGCACAAACACCAACGAATTTTCTTGTGCCATTATATCTTGTAAAAACTAAGTCTCCTTTTTTTAATAAGAATTCATCAAGTTCACCATTATTGCTTATTAGACGAAAGTCCGTTAAATCAAATTTTGCAGGTCTAACTGAACTAATACGGAATATTTTATCACCTGCAGGGTCTTCATTTGGTTTTTTTGATATTCCATTTCGAATTTTCAAGCATATATTTTCATAGATGGTCCAGCTCCAACATTCTGGTAATATTGGCAGTTCTTTTAAATTCTCTTCTTCTTGTAATTGAAATGGGGTAGGCTTGCCTGGCTTTCTTGGCTTTTTCCCTTCTTTCCCATTCTTTTCCCAAACCTTTACAGTTTGTTCCCAATCTGCCAATTTTTGCTCATTGTGCTTTTGGCGTTCTTCTTTAATTTGCTCTAACAACTCTTCAGCACTTGGCAAGTCTGTTTGCTTTGTCCGCCATTCTTTTGTTAACTCACCCTCAAAAGCTTTTTTTAACACAGCTTGCCTATAAACCACCAATTGCTTTTGTGCCTTGGTAAGGTCGGCAATGCTTTTATCTAAACTGGTAAATAGTGTTTCAATTTTGGCAACTATTGCCCGTTGGATGGGTAAAGGTGGGAGAGGGAATTTGATAGGCGCAAGACCAGTACGTGTAATTTGCGGTTGAGCTGAACCACTGATTGCTTTTTGTGTTCGATTTTTGTTAGAAAAAACAAATTTTAAATATTCCAATTGCAATAAAGAATTATCAAATGGTTGCACAACCATGGCATTTCCATTAATCCAAGAAAATGGAAGTGTTATATGGACATTGCCGCATGTAGCGCCTCTACAGGTGATTAAAAGTTGGGGGTCTTCATGATTAAATTTATCATATTGGCCAATTATGCCATTAGCTCCATAAACCGGAAATTCACCATTTTCAACAAGCATTTTTGATGAAATTGTTTTTGGTTGATACAAATGAGCTACATCCCCAATTTCGATTTCTAACCAGTCTTTTTCAATCATGCTGCCAATACTTCATTTAATTCGCTAATAATGTTTTCCATATCATTACCAAACAATTGATACATTTTGCCTTTACCACCTTGGCTGTCAAATGGCGTATATTCTAAATCATCAATTTCAATATGGTAGCTGCTTACCACATGGTCTTTTATCATGCGCAGCCAATCCATTTGTTCAGCCGTAAAGCGGTTGTGTTGCCCTGCATTTTGGCTAAATATCCAGTTTTTAAAATTTTCGTCTATGGTTTTATCAAAGGCCTTTAACTCATTGTCAATTCCACAAGCTTTGCGTATTAATGATACCAATGCCGTTAACTCATCTTTTGGTTGCTCGCTTTTAACTTGCTCAATAGCTGCATAAGCGTTCCAAACATGTTCGGGTGCTAACAATGGTTTTTCTAAACGCATTTTATCAAACACTTCCTTTATCATTTTAAAGGTAATTTGCCTGCGGTTAAAGGGTTGGTTGTAAAAAATGCTTAAGGCTTTAATTTCATCTTTATGTAACTCCAAATAAGCAGTAAAGTCTTTTACAATTTCTGTGGCTTTGTCAATTGAGGCAGTGTCCCACTCGCTTTTGGTTACGGTATCAATATTTTTACTGTCAATAATTTGCTCGTGCTCTCTGCGCACATTTTCTAAGTAATTATTTAGCTCACCATTAAAAGTAGCGGCGGCATTTCGGCCTAATTGTTCTTGCGCATTTTTTCTGGCTTCTTCTTTTAAAGCTGGCGTAATATCTTGCACAGGTATTTTATCAATTTCAACCTGTGCTAAGTTTTCAATTGCGTCAACATCATAAGCGGTAATTAAATCTTTGGTTATTTGCCTTAGGTTTTTGCCACCACTATATTGCAACAACTGTTGCTTTTCTTTATCAGTTATTTGCTTTTCTAAACGTATTAATCGGTTGGCTAATGATAAAAATAAATCTTCTTCAGCCACACCCATGGTTACTGCTTTCAGCAAATCTTTCATAGGCACGCTTGGCTTGCGCTCCAACGGGCGGCTATCTGTTTTTTTAGATTTTATGGCACCAACAGCATCAACAATTACAAAGTGGGTTTTACTTTTTGCGGTACGCGATACCAATTGCAAACTATCGTTATTAATGGTACGTGTGCCACGGCCTTTCATTTGCTCAAAGTAGTTTACACTTTTAACATCACGCATAAACAGCAGCACCTCTAATGGTTTTACATCAGTTCCGGTGGCAATCATATCAACCGTAACGGCTATGCGCGGGTAATACGAGTTTCTAAACCTATTTAATACCGATTTTGGGTCTTCATCAATTTTATAGGTAACTTTTTTGCAAAAGTCATTGCCTTCATTAAATTCTTCACGTATTATTTTAATAATATCATCAGCATGGCTGTCGGTTTTGGCAAACACCAAAGTTTTAGGCACTTCATATTCGCCATTTTTATCAACCCGTTTTGGGTAAATAGTAGCCTTTAGCGCTCTTTTATATTCTTTAATAATGTTGCGAATTTGGCTTGGGTTAACCACCTTTTTATCTAAGTCATTCTTTTTGTATTGGGTGTCTTCATCTTCTTGCTGCCAGCGTTTGGCTCGGGTTAACTTGTCGCGCCTATCAACAAACCAACCAGCTTTTATGGTTTCGCCATTTTGCGAAATTTCGGTTTCAATATTATATACATCATAGGGTACATTAACACCATCCGTTACACTTTCTTCATAAGTATATTGGCTAACTACATTTTCATTAAAAAAGCCAAAGGTGCGTTTGTCGGGCGTGGCAGTTAAGCCAATTAAAAATGCATCAAAGTAATCCAACACCTGTTTCCATAGGTTGTAAATGGAGCGGTGGCACTCATCAATTACAATAAAGTCGAATTGCTCAATGGGTACTTTGGGCGTGTACTCAACAGGTATATTTTTCTTTTTGGCCTGTTGCTTTAGCCAAGTATTTTCATTTGGGTTTTCAATTTCCGCACTTTCGTCTAACTCTTCTCCTTTTAATATGGAGTACAAGCGTTGTATGGTTGATATGCAAACTTGGCTGTCGCTTGCTATATAGCTTGAGTTGAGTCTTTGCACATTGTACAGTTCGGTGAACTTTCTATTGTCATCATTGGGCTGAAAGTTCATAAACTCTTGCTCGGCCTGTTCACCTAAATTTTTAGTGTCAACCAAAAACAAAACGCGCTTGGCATTGGCATGTTTAAGTAACCGATAAACAAAGGTGCAGGCGGTAAAAGTTTTTCCGGCTCCTGTTGCCATTTGTACTAGTGCTTTTGGTTTATTTTTTTTAAAAGATGTTTCCAAATTTTTAACCGCAACAATTTGTGCAGGGCGCAATCCCGTTTCATCCAACGCAGGTGTGTTTTGCAAACGTGTTCTTAAACTTGCACTATGCTTTAACCATTCGGCAATGGTTTCAGGTTTATGAAAGCTAAAAACTCTTCTTCCTCTTGGCTTTGGGTCTCTATAATCAGTAAAGCGGGTTAAGGTGCCTGTGCTTTCGTAAACAAAAGGTTTTTCTGTGTTTAATTTATATTGGCCAATTTTAATGGCATCCGTTGAATAGCGCTTGGCTTGGTCTTCAACAACTGTTAATCTATGGCCTTCTTCCTCTTTTTTGGCTTCAATTACACCAACGGCTTTTGAGTTAACAAACAATATATAATCTGCCGAACCAGATTCTGTTCTTGTTTCGCGCAATGCAATACCAATGCCAGCGGTAAGGTTTATCTTTTCTTTTGATTGCACCAGCCAACCTGCCAATTGTAGCATTTGGTCAATTTTATCTCGTGCAATTTGCTCAGGATTTTGGTTGTTGGTCATTAACTCGGCTAAGGATGTAGATTTATTGCTGTTGCACAATATCGCAATTTGCTTTTGATTTTCAAAAGGTTACGAATCAAATTTTGATTTAAAATAAACAAAAAAGGAGCATCTTTCAATTGCTCCTTTCTCTTTTAACACAAAACAAAAAACGTTATGCTTTTTTTACTTCTTCTTTTTCTGATTGGGTATAAAACAATTCCTCCCCAACACTGGTCTCCGGGTTATTAATTCTTTCTGCCCATCTGCGCTTGGCGTTGGTGTTCGTTTTTAACGCCAAAGTAGTTGATGATGCATGTTTTTCAAATACCATAAAGTTGGTAATGTTCATTGACATGGCCGTTGTTTCAACATCATGATCAGCACCTATGTAATTAAAAATCCAACCTTCTTTTTTCTTGTCGCCAATTAATTTATTGATGGTTGTAATGGCATATTCTTCAGAGGCATTTTCATAACCATCCGTTAATATGGTAACCAATACTTTGTCATTTTTCTTTACAAATGGAGCCAACTCATTAATGCTTTTGCCTAGCGCATCATACAATGGTGTATTGGCATCTGGTTGATAGGTATCGTTGTTTAGTTCAACCACTTCATTGGCATCTGCTTTATCCATGTGCTGTTTTATGCCAGAGCCATTAAAAGTGTAAAACGAAATCAAATGATTTTGATTTTTAAATTCTCTATTCAATGCCTTACTGGTTTGTACTATTTCATTAAAACCTGTTATGGTAACATCTTTAATATCATACATACTTCCACTTTCATCCAACACAATTAAGTTGTAAACGTTAATAGTTTTTGGTGCGGTTTTAATCTTCTTTTTTTTGCTCATGTTATTATTTTTTTGCACTTCCTAAATCTCACAAATCAGCGTTGATGGTTAATTAGCTGTAACTAGCATTCAGATTGTAACAAATACTATCACAACAATGCTGCAAATTGAATCAATTTGGATGTGCTGGTTATTTATAAATTAAAATTAAGGAAGGTAAACGCAGTGTATGTGCGTTCTAAAAAAAGATAGGTATATAAGAGTAAAAAGTGAGATTACTCCTCTTCTACCGCAACCTTCTCTCTGCTTTCATCTTTAAAAGGACCACTTTCATCAAATCTTACCAAAACCCATTCGTTGGTGTCTTCATCATACAGGGTGGCTAAAAAGTATTTGGGGTTGTCTTTGTCTGCCACTTGCTCTACACGATCAAAATCGTATTTGGCGTATTTATCAAACAAAATATCAGGAGCTGGTCCTGGAAGATACATATCAATGGTTTCGGTGCGGGTTTCTATCAATAGTAGTCCTTTTAGCATACTTTGGTTACAGATAATTTTAAATAGGTTGCACAATTCTGTATAATTTGATCAACTCAATTTGTAAGTTATTTAGCAAACTTTACTTACAATTATTTTTAAATAGGTTACAAAATTATTACCCAAACCGACTCATATCTTAAAACTGTCTTTAGCGTCCGCTAAGATGACGGTTTTGGCAGGAAAATTCACTTATAAATGTAAGATATACCTCACTTTTATGAAAGAAATAATACATACTTTTTCTTACAAATTCCCAATAAATTTCTTACATTTACATTGTGAGTATAGATAATAAGGTGGAGGCTAGGATTAAAAAAGCAAAACCAGGCAAAATATTCTTTGTGTCTGATTTTTACGACATAGGTGGGCAAAGTGCTATTTATACCACACTACACCGTATGACTAAAAGAGGTATTACAGTTAGGCTTGCCCAAGGTATTTATGCAAAACCTAAAATTAGCGAGTTATTAAACAGTGAGGTGTTGCCAACTGCTGAAAAGATTGCAATAGCAATTACAAAAAGAGCTAAAGCTAGGTTACTCCCATCAGGCAGTTATGCTTTACATGCCTTAGGATTATCAACCCAAATACCTCTTAAATTAATTTATTATACTGATGGCAAAGAACGTACCATTAAAGTAGGCAAGCGAACTATAAAATTTAGAAAAACGAGTCCTAAAAAATTGGCTCTTAAAGGCAAAATTAGCAAGTTGGTTGTGCAAGCGTTAAGCGAAATGGGTAACGGAAAAATTACCCCTGAAGAGGAAATGAAAATTATTGATTTACTTAAGACAGAAGATATTAAAGATTTGAAACATGACATTGACTTGGCACCGGTATGGATGGCAGAGATAATGGCCAAATCATTAAAAAAATGAGTTACCTAACATTTTACAATTCAAGCAGAAAAGAGAAAAAACTTGTTTTTCAAGAAGCTGCAGACCAAGTGAGTTTACCAGCTTATGCCGTTGAAAAGATTGGTGGGTAACACAAACCTTGCGCACTATATTTCAAATGGAAGTAGCTAACCACTTAATATTTAAAGGTGGTACTTCACTAAGCAAAGCTTGGCAATTAATAAACCGATTTTCAGAAGACATTGATTTAGTATTAAATAGAGAATTTTTAGGATTTGATGAGGGCTTAATAAGTAAATCGCAAATAAAAAAATTAAGAGAACATTCATGCAAATACTTAACAGAACAACTTATTGTTGATTTAGAAAATGCGTTCATAAAAAATGGGCTGAGCAATGTAAAACTTCTACCAGATGAATCAACTGATGACGACCAAGACCCAATTTCAATACAATTGTATTATCCTAATGTAATTGATGAATATCCAGAATACGTAAAACCTGTAATTAAAATAGAAATTGGTAGTAGATCGTTAAAAGACCCATTCAGTAACAAAAGTTTTAAATCAATTATCGGTGAATTATATACTGATAAACCATTTGCTGATGATGAAGTAACTATTCCATGCATAAATCCTGAAAGAACCTATCTTGAAAAATTGTTTTTACTACATGAGGAGTTTCAAAGGCCGGAAGAAAAAATAAGGGTAGATAGGTTAAGCCGGCATTTGTTTGATATATACCAAATTGCACAAAGTGAGCATAAAACCAAAGCTCATGATGAAACATTGATAAAATCGATAATAGCGCATAGAGCGCGTTTTAATGCTTTGAAAGGTGTTGATTATGCCACGCACTTTCCGCCAAATTTAAAGCCAATACCGCCAAAACAATATATTGATAGTTGGAAGGCCGATTATAACAAAATGCAAAATGAAATGATACAAGGCAACAGCCCAACATTTGATGAGTTGATTGAAGCAATTAACCAAGAAGTAGCAGAATACAATGCTCTAATAATTACTCCTTTCGTCACAGTTTGATACCTATTTTAGATTTTTATTTAACAGAAATACCTAGTAATAGGCACACTCGAAAGATGTTCAGCCTTGATTTTTGTATTTTTTTTCCTCTTCCGCAACCTTCTCCCTACTTTCATCAATGGAAAATAGCAGTGAAACTGTGTAATTCAAATTAAGCATATTCTAAAACCCTATTATTCACGCCACAAGTTTTGCATTTGGTTGGATCATCTTTTGTAACTTGATCTCTTAATTCAGTCAAGATCCCTGATATCGAAATGTCTTCATTTAAATTAGTCCAAGTAACTCCTAAACCAGAAGATACCAACTTCCATTCCTTCAACTGACTAAATGTAGCGTTCTTCAATCGTTCAAACTTTTTCTTAGCAACAAAAATGGACGTTCCATTTTCAAGCATCAATACAAAGTTTGCATCTTGCAAAATCAAAATATCCTTAATATTATATCCTTGGCCAATTATATTATTGAAAGTGTTCATTCCATTTCTGATTTATTAGGTCTAAATGTTTTTCGACCAAAAGCAATGCCTTTTTAACTTCTTTAGTTTTGCAATCATATTCATCTGCGATTTTCAATGTATCAACCCAAATTTTTATAGTACAATTGCCTGTTTCTACATGAATATGGATAGGTTCATTACCTTCATTACTGTAAAAAAACAGTCTGTAACCATCTTCAATAATTACATTCGGCATAATTTAAATGTAACAAATAACTGTAATCATAACAAAAGTAGCCTTTGAATAGTTTCAAAATCTTACTCCTCTTCCTCAACCTTCTCTCTGCTTTCATCTTTAAAAGCGCCACTTTCATCAAACCTTACCAATACCCATTCATTGGTATCTTCATCATACAGGGTGGCTAAAAAGTATTTGGGGTTGTCTTTGTCTGCCACTTGCTCTACACGATCAAAATCGTATTTGGCGTATTTATCAAACAAAATATCAGGAGCTGGCCCTGGTAGATACATGTCAATTGTTTCGGTGCGGGTTTCTATCCAATCGCCACTCTTATTATAATAGGCTAAACTGGCAACTTCTTCATTTAAAAATGAGGCTACATATACATCACCCTCTTTGGCCCAATCCCACAACTCGCCTTTATATTGCGCACCAAATGCTTTTAAAACAGGTTTTGGGACTTCTATTTCCACAGTAGGTGGTTCAACAACTGTGCTATCTTCAGTTTGTGAAAAAGCCAATGTTGCTATTAACAACAATAATGGAAGCAAGTATAATTTTCTACATTTCATAACAACTCAGTAATAACTTAACGCTCAATTTATAAAGTAAATTTTACAATATAAATTTATACTAAGTTAATAACTAAAACAATGCCACTTTTTTTGAAAAGGCTAAGAACAAGTTCAAGGGTAAGATTAAGATAGAGTGCAAGATAAAAATTAGGGGTTGATTTAACATTCGTAGGCTGTACCACAAAGTTGCTCAAAGAAGGTTAAGCTTCACTAAGCGCATGAAACAAGTAACTAAGCACAATGCAACAATTTAATAATGATAATAATCTGCCGACTGAATTAAAGTCTATTGAAGGCTTCAATGGCAAAGCAAGATATATTTTAGGCTTACCTGGTAAAAAGAATTTAGTGTATATGGCCATCAATCCTAGCACGGCCAATCAATTCAATCTAGATGCCACTACAACTTTTGCAAGCCGATATGCACTTAAACAGGGTTATGATGGCTGGTATATGGTTAATATTTACCCTCAGCGTGCTACTTTACCACAAAACATTCACCAACGTATTAATAAGGCTTACCACTCAAAAAATTGTGAACATTTAAAAGACATTTTTAATAACAAACAAAACCACTTTGTTGCTTGTTGGGGCAATCTAATAGACACTAGACCTTACTTTAAAAAATGCCTACTGGAATTGAGCGTTCAATTAAATTTCAATAATCAAGCGTGGTTTCAATTGGGCGAATTAACGGCTCTCAGTCATCCGCGCCATCCTAGCAGACTGGCTTATAGCATTCCGTTGCTTCCATTTGATATGGAGAGGTATCTGAGAGAAGGGTAAGAATAAGTTTAAGAATAAGATTAAGACTAAGTTTAAGGATTAACCCGATTAGCTATTTCACAAAGTTTCTCAAAGTAAATTAAGTTACACAAAGATTATTTTAAGATTAAGAATAAGGTTAAGATGAAGTTTAAGATTGATGTAGCAATTAAGCAGCATAACAGTTTAGCCATTCACCCAAGCAACAATTCAACCAGCCAACCATCCAACAATTCAACCATTCAACCATCTAGCTATCTAGCTATCTAGCCATCCAACAATTAAACAATTCAACAATTCAGCAATTAAACAATTTAACCATTTAGCAATTCAACAATTCAACAATTCAACAATTCAACAATTCAACAATTAAGCAATTTAACCATCTAGCAATTCAACCATCCAACAATTAAACAATTTAACCATTTAGCAATTAAACAATTCAACAATTCAACAATTCAACAATTTAGCCATTAAACTATTAAACCATGCAACCATTAAACAATTAAACAATTAAACAATTGAACCATGCAATAAACAAAAACCAATATATTCGCACTATGCCACAATTAGCAAAACGCATCACCGAATTATCTGAGTCGGCAACCATAAAAATGGCACAGCTGAGCAGAGAGTTAATTGCCAAGGGAATTGATATAATTTCGTTGAGCTTAGGAGAACCCGATTTTGAGCCGCCACAGCATATACAAAGTGCAGCTAAACGCGCTATTGATGATGGTTACAGCCACTACCCGCCTGTACAAGGCTACGCTGATGTTAGAGCAGTAATTTGCGAGAAATTTCGCAGAGATCAAAAGTTTAAAGTTGAGCCAAATCAAATCATTATTTCAACAGGTGCCAAACAATCATTGGCCAATTTAATGTTGGTGCTGGTTGAAGAAGGTGATGAAGTAATAATGCCCTCTCCGTATTGGGTAAGTTATGAAGCGCAAATAGAATTGGCAGAAGGCACTTTGGTAAAAATTAATGCATCCATTGACAATGATTTTAAGATAACCGCAGCGCAACTAGAAGCTGCAATAACACCCAAAACCAAAGCATTTTTGTTTAGTTCGCCTTGCAACCCTACCGGTTCGGTTTATAGTAAAAAAGAGTTAGAGTCGCTAAAAGATGTTTTTGTGAAACACCCACATGTGGCAATTATATCTGATGAAATTTATGAGCACATTAATTTTATTGGCAAGCACGAAAGCATTTCGCAGTTTACTGAATTGCATGATCGCTTAGTTATAGTTAATGGCTTAAGCAAAGGTTTTGCCATGACGGGTTGGCGCTTAGGCTACATTGCCGCTCCAAAATACATTGCTGATGCTTGCAATAAAATGCAAGGTCAATTTACTAGTGGTGCCAATTGCATTGCTCAACGTGCATGTATTGCTGCACTTACCGGTAGCATGGAACCTACCAATAAAATGCGTGCTGAGTTTTTGAAAAGAAGAGACTTGGCCGTAAAAATGTTACGAGAAATTCCCAACCTAAAAGTTAACGAACCTGAAGGTGCGTTTTACATTTTTCCTGATTGCTCAGGCTTATTTGGTAAAAAACATGGCGATACAGTAATTGAAAATGCTGATGATTTATGCACCTATTTGATTAATGAAGCACATGTTTCTGTAGTTACAGGTCGTGCATTTGGAGCCGACAATAACTTTAGACTTTCTTATGCAACTGCAACCGAAAAGTTAGTAGAAGCCATTGAACGCATGAAAACCGCCATTGAAAAATTAAGCTAACATGAACCACATATTTAAAGCATTTAACGATTTAAAAGTAGTTGTAGTAGGTGATGTTATGTTAGACTCTTATTTATGGGGTTCAGTTGAAAGAATTTCGCCAGAAGCGCCAGTGCCAATTGTATCTACTACCAAAAGAGAAAGAAGACTAGGCGGAGCTGCCAATGTTGCATTAAACCTTAAAAGTTTAGGTGCGCAACCTATCATTTGCTCGGTAATTGGAGATGATGTTGATGGAGCAAATTTTTTGTTGGCACTACAAGAAAATGAAATTAGAAGCAATGGCGTTTTAAAAGACAGATCGCGCCAAACCACCGTAAAAACTAGAATATTAAGCAGAAGACAACAAATTTTAAGGGTAGATTTTGAAACGGTTGAACCCATAAGTAAAGAGTTGGAAGATGGCTTAATAGAAAAGTTTTTAAAACTAACATCTGACAAAATTGATGTTGCTATTTTACAGGATTACAATAAAGGTGTGCTTACCCCAAGAGTGATTACTGAAATACTTAGTATCTGCAAAGAAAAAGGTATTAAAACAGTAGTTGATCCTAAAAGTGAAAACTTTTTCGCCTATAAAAATGCCGATTTATTTAAGCCAAATTTTAGAGAAATTACGGAGGCATTAAACACTACGGTTAATCCTAAAGACTTAAATGCTTTGGAAGACTTATGCAATCAACTTAGAGAAAAAATAAACAACAAAATTGCTTTGCTTACGCTTTCAGAAAATGGTGTTTATATTGCTACTGATGAATATCAGCACCTAGTTTCTGCCCATTATAGAGACATTGCTGATGTTTCGGGCGCAGGAGATACGGTGCTTAGTGTTGCTGCCTTATGCTTGGCAATGGACTTAGAGCTAAAAATTATTGCCGAATTAAGCAACTTGGCTGGTGGCTTAGTTTGTGAAGAGGTTGGCGTTGTGCCTATAAACAAAAACAAGTTGTTGCAAGAAGCAGAAATGTTGGGAAGCTTTCAGCGATTACCTGATATGTAATGCGAAAGTATGTATTCTGAAAAATTTAAGAACCTAAAACAAATTGAATCGGACATTAAACCCAAAATGTTTGTCGCGCAGGCCTTAAGGCCTGCGAAATGAAAATGCAATAGTTTATTTTCAAGGTTAGGTCTATAAAATAGAATTTATTTTAGGTTTAAAGCCTAACAAAAAACAACTATTCTCTTCAAATATTTAACATGAAACTGATTTACCTACTAGTTCTGATTTTGCTTTTTAGTTGCGACCCAGCTAAAAAAACGGTCATTGATTCAAGTGAAACTCAAACAACTGCTGTTGCAGATAGAGGTTATAAAATAGTAGTTGGAGACAAATTCGATTTTAGCGAAATGAAGTTGATGGATGGCCGCACTTTAAAACCCAAAGACTTTAAAGGAAAGGTAGTAATGTTTCAATACACCGCAAGTTGGTGTGGCGTGTGCATTAAAGAAATGCCACACATTGAAAATGAAGTTTGGCAAAAACTAAAAAACAATGATGATTTTATTTTAATAGGTGTTGACCGTGATGAACCTTTAGAAAAAATGGAGATATTGGTGCAACGCACTAAAATCACCTATCCCCTAGCCTATGATCCTGGTGCATTGCACTTTCAACAAGTAGCTGAAAAAACTGCAGGTGTTACCCGAAATGTGGTAATTGATAAAAATGGTAAAGTTGCTTTTTTAACCCGTCTTTATGATCCTGTTGAGTTTGATGAAATGAAGGAGAAAATATTTGAATTGGTAAATCAATAATGAATTTTAACGAAATAAAATCACCCACACTACTTATCAATAAACAGCAATGTAAAAACAACATTGAAGCCATCACCCAAAAGCTAAAACCTAGCAACACCAATTATCGACCACATTTTAAAACCCATCAATTACCAGAGGTTGGTGAATGGTTCAAAAGTTATGGTGTTAACTCCATAACCGTTTCTTCCTTAAAAATGGCCAATAAATTTGTTAACGATTGGAATGATATTGCCATTGCATTTCCACTAAACATTAGAGAAATAGCTGAGATAAATGCGCTAGCAAATAAAGTGAAGCTAACCATTACCATAGCCAGCCTGGAAACCATTGATTTGCTAAAGCAACGGATTAAAAGTAAATTAAACGTATACTTAGAGGTTGACGCAGGTTATGGCCGTACTGGATTTAACGCACTTTTGAAAGAGCCAATAGTAAAAGCCATTCAACAATTAAATGCACATCCGTTGCTAAGTTTTGCAGGTTTTATAAGCCATTTTGGAAACACTTACTTAGCTAGATCGGCTGTGGAAATTCAAACCATGTACAGCCAGAGTTTATCTATAGTTAACAATTTACGTAACCAACTATCCTCTCAATTTGGCAATATTGCTTTATCCATTGGCGATACGCCTTCTGCTAGTGTAATAGAAAAGTTTGATGGTGTTGATGAATTGCGGGCAGGCAATTTGGTATATTACGATTTAATGCAACATCAAACTAGTGCATGTAAAAAAAGTGATATTTCAGTATGCATGGCTTGTCCTGTAGTTTATAAAAATAATAGCACCTTGCAAATTACGGTGCATGGGGGAGCGGTTCATTTTTCAAAAGAATTTATAACCATTAACAATCAAACTATTTATGGCGAAATGGCAAGTTTAACGCACAATGGTTGGCAGTTATTGGATGACTTCAACCCATTGATAAAAATTTCGCAAGAACATGGCACTTTACAGTTGTGTAAAGCTGTTTTTGAAACTATACATATTGGCAATTTGATAGGCATTCTGCCCGTGCACTCATGCTTAACCGCTAATTTAAATTTGAGCCCTGAGTCATATAAAATTATTTAACAACAATTGGAAGGAATTTGGCTATATACCAATTTCAATTTTCACTTGTTAAACTTTAATTAACTTTACCAAGCACTGATTTTGCCTCTCCAATGTCGAATGACAATAATAGCCGCAGAAATTTTTTAAGCCATCTAGGACTGATTACCGCTTCTACTGCCTTTGATTGGAAAAATTTTCCATTTTTTATGGAAGAAGTAAAAACCAATTTTTCTAAACTGCGCTCCATACCTGTTAAACAAGCAGCCCAAACAGAAAAGCTTTGGAAACCTATTAGAAAGTTGTTCACCATTTCAAAAAATCATATCAATTTAAACAATGGTGGCTTAAGCCCACACGCTATTGCCGTGCAAAATGAACTATATGCTTTAAATAACATTGCCAATGAAGCACCTTCAGTAACCATGGTAAGACATATGCATGCTATGAGAAATACTGAAGTAAAAGAGGCCATTGCATCAATTGCAGGCTGCAGTCCAACTGAACTAGCAATTAATAGAAATACTACGGAAGGCATCAATACGATTGCCCAAGGATTAAATCTGAAAAAAGATGATGAAATTATTGTTGCTAAACAAGACTATTCTTCAATGGTTGTTTTATGGAAGCAGCTGGAGCAGCGAAATGGTATAAAAATTAAGTGGGTAGATTTAAAGTTACCTTCAAATGATGCGAAATATCTTACCAATGCCTACACGTCATTAATAACAAATAAGACTAAGTTGGTGCATGTTACGCATATGCTCAATTGGAATGGACAGGTAATGCCGGTTGCTCAAATTTGCAAGGCTGCAAAAGCGAAAGGCATTTTTACCTTGGTTGATGGTGCACATACTTTTGGTCATCTAAACTTTAAAATTCCTCAGCTTAATTGTGATGCCTATGCCACCAGTTTGCATAAATGGTTAGGTGGTCCGTTTGGTACTGGGTTGCTTTATGTTCGTAAAAATAAGATTGGTAAAGTTTGGCCGTTGTTTCCCGCTGGTAAAAAAGAAACCAATAACATCACAAAATTTGAGCATTTAGGATCACGAGATTATGTAAAAGATATTGCGCTGCTTAAATCTATCGAATTGCATAACTCGCTTGGCATTGATTTGATAGAAGCTAGATTGCGCTATTTAAAAAATTATTGGATAAAGCATTTATCAAAACTCCCCACCTTTAAATTATTAACTCCAAAGAATCAATTATTTTGTGGCGGCATTGCCACTTTTACTTTGGGAGATGAGTTAGACAGTAAGTTGACTTTAGCAAGCAATAAAGCTCAAATACATGTTTCTAAAATTAATTTTGCTGGTATTAAAGGTATTCGGGTAAGCCCAAACATTTACAATTCTCTAAAAGATTTAGATGCTTATGTTAATCTCACACAGCGGGTATCATCCTAAATTATTTATTCCAAGTACCATTTTTAAACATCCATAATTAAATGATTATGCATTGCTTACACCATTATGTTCATATTTTTAAAATTAAAATGTGTAACAACATTATAACTTTCCGTCTTATGAACTGTAACTAACTCGAACCTAAAACAACCTATATGAACAATCAAATTTTAACTTTACTAGTCTTGCTATTTGTAGCATTTAATCCGTTAAAAGCTCAAACTAATGATGACAAAAAATCTACGTCAAGCAGCAATCCATGGACGGTGGGTTTTGGTGTAAATGCCATAGACTATACATCAGTTGAGCCGATATTTGGTGGATTTTTTGATGCTAACGATTGGAATGCTATTCCTACCATTTCTAAATTAACTTTTGGTAAACAAATTACAAGTGGTTTAAACTGGGAGTTGAGTCACTCGTTGAGTCGTATTAATTCTCGACCAGAATTAAACGCTACTTCCAGAAGATATATTAATGATGCCGATTTAAATATTAAGTTAGGCATAGGTAAACTAATAAGTGACAATGCTTGGTTCGACCCTTACCTTATTGCTGGTGGCGGTATGGTATGGGAGCGCAGAACTGGTTATGGCAATGCCAATGGTGGTGCTGGTCTTGGTTTTTGGTTAAACGATAACTGGGGCATTTACGCACAATCGGTTTATGATTGGATGCCAGACACGTATCCAAACTTTTTCACCCACTCAGCCGGAGTTAACATTAACATTGGTGGCAAAAAAGCCGATATGGATGGCGATGGAATTGCTGATGATAAAGACAAATGCCCTAACACAGCTGGAGTTCGCGCATTAAGCGGTTGCCCAGATGCTGATAGTGATGGTGTTATGGACGGTGAAGATAAATGCCCTAATGATGCCGGTAAAGTTGGCAATATGGGTTGCCCAGATACGGATGGTGATGGCATACATGATGGTGATGATAAATGTATTGACAAAGCAGGTACTGTTGAGTTTGAAGGTTGCCCAGATACGGATGGTGATGGCATTTCAGACAACAACGATAAATGTCCTGAAGAAAAGGGATTGGAAGAAAATGATGGTTGTCCTGAAAAAGATGCAGACAATGATGGCATTTTAGATAAAAACGATAAATGCCCGAATGTGGCAGGTGTAAAAAGTGCACAAGGTTGCCCTGATAAAGATGGTGATGGATTTGCTGATGATGCTGATGCTTGTCCTACAATAAAAGGCACCATAGGTGGTTGCCCTGATAGTGATGCAGATGGTGTGGCTGACAATATTGATAAATGCCCGAAAGTAAAAGGAGCCGCCCAAAATGCAGGTTGCCCTGTGGTAAAAGAACCTGTTATAGATAAAGTTCAAGTAGAACAACAATTGAACTTTAATGCTAAGGCCATCAATTTTGAGAGTGGAAGTGATGTTATAAAAACCAGTTCTTATGGAGTATTGGATAACATTGTGGGAATAATGAATAAGTATCCTAAAGCAAAGTTTTCAATTGAAGGGCATACTGACAGTCAAGGAAATGATGCCAATAACTTAAGCTTATCTCAAAGAAGAGCAATTGCTGTTGTGAACTACTTTATGAAAAAAGGTATAGTAGGATCTCGCATAAGTGCTGCAGGTTTTGGCGAAACACAACCAATAGCAGATAACAATACTGCTGAAGGAAGAGCAACCAATAGAAGAGTAGAAATTAAATTGAAGTAATAAAAATTAACACCATAATACTTAAAGAGTCATTCATTTTTGGATGGCTCTTTTTTATGTGCAGGGCTCTTCAGTACCCAAAAGTTGTTATGAGAAATGGTAACCTCTTATGTCTAAGGAAATGAAATTTACTAAGTCCTAATAGCTTTAACCGGCTTCATTGAAGCAGCAATTATTGCCGGCACCAAACCAGCAATTACACCAATGCTTACGGCAATGGTAACGGCCAATAGTATGTTACCAGGATCTAGATTAATTGGAAAAAAATCGAGCATAGCATTGTAAACAGCGGTTAATGTAAATATTATCGCTAAGCCTAATGCACATCCCAATAAACAAAGGATAACAGATTCTATTAAAAACTCAAACATAATGATGCCCCAAGTAGCACCTATGGCTTTTTTAATACCAATTTGGCGCGTACGTTCCTTAACAGCTACAAACATTATAAATGCAATGCTAAAAGCTCCAACAATTAACGAAAAGCCACCAATTATCCAACCTACAGAACGAATACTCCTAAAAATATTCTCCATCATATCAGATAACATACTCATTTGATTCAATGCAAAATTATCTTTCTGCTTAGGTTTTAACCTTCTTTGAGCCCTCATTATGCCTGTTAACTCATCCTTTAACTGATCAATAGATGCTGTGCTCTTAGGTCTTATCCAAATTTGAGTTTGCTCATTTTTGGATAAAAATTTTCTTGCATATTTAAAAGGGTAAAAAATTTGAATGTCATTGCTTTCTCCTAAAACGCTTTGTCCTTCTTTCTTTAAAATACCAATTACACTGGCCTTGTATCCTTTAAAATTTATCTTTTTTCCAATAATGTCTGTTCCTTCAGGAAATAAATTGGTTGCAATGTCATTTCCTATTATACAAATTGCGCTGCCATTATTGCTTTCTAATTCACTAAAATATCTACCCTCTTCAATCTCAAAACCGATAAGGTTTCCATACTCTTGGGTAATCCCGTTTAAGTTCACTTCATTTAAAGAATACCGATCAAACTTTACCAAATTTCCTCCATCATCCATTGCCAAAGCAACATATTCAGCCAGCTGCGATTGATTTTTAATGATTTTCAATTCTTGTAAATCCGGATTAGGGCGCTTAAAAAACTCCCACCACGCGTAATTGGGATCGGTAAATGTCCAAGGCCATTTTTCAATAACCACCACATCATCTCCTAATTTTCTTAGGTTTTGTTTAATGCTTTTTTCCATGCTGTTAAAAACCGCCTGCACTGATATTATGCAGAAAATGCCTATAGCAATGCCCAACAATGATAAAAACGTTCTTAACTTGTTAGACCACAATTCATATATGGCTTGGGCAAATGCCTCTTTAACAAGTTTTAATAAAATCATCTTCTGTAAAAGTAATAGGTAAATATTGGCATACTAAAAAATACGTCTATCAAAATTGAGTGCTTGTCGAAATATTGGCGTGACTTTACCTTTAAAACATCATCATAACACAGGCAAACAGCATATTTTTTTCTTTTTTACTGAATATGAAACCTTTTTGTGTTGAATAGCCTTATATATTTTTTAAATTTGCGCCCCTAAAACAAGTCATATATATGAAGTTGTCAGACTTTAATTTCGAATTACCCGAAAAATTAATAGCTAAGTATCCTGTTGAACACAGAGATGAATCTAGATTGATGGTTGTACACCGTGATACAGGCAAAATAGAACACAAGACTTTCAAAGATGTAATTAATTACTTTGATGAAGGAGATGTTTTTGCTTTAAACAACACCAAAGTGTTTCCTGCCCGCCTTTATGGTAAAAAGGAAAAGACTGGGGCTAAAATTGAAGTGTTTTTGCTTAGAGAGTTAAACAACGAAATGCGTCTTTGGGATGTATTGGTTGATCCTGCTCGTAAGATAAGGGTTGGCAACAAGCTTTATTTTGGTGAAGATGAGTTGGTAGCTGAGGTAGTAGACAATACAACTAGCAGAGGCCGTACCATTCGTTTTTTGTTTGATGGAACAGATGATGAGTTTAACGATTTGTTAGGATTGTTGGGTAATACACCATTGCCAAAATACATAAACAGAGATGCTGAGCAGATTGATAGAGAACGTTATCAAACAATTTATGCTAAAACCATAGGTGCAGTTGCAGCACCAACCGCTGGTTTACACTTTAGTCCTGAGCTTTTAAAAAGATTAGAAATTAAAGGGATAGATTTTGCGGAAGTTACTTTGCATGTAGGTTTAGGTACTTTTAGAAGTATTGATGTGGAAGATTTATCAAAGCATAAAATGGACGCTGAATACTTTAGAGTGGGGCCAGAAGCTGTAGATACCATAAACAATGCTACCTCAACAGGTAGAAAAGTTTGTGCCGTAGGAACTACTACCATGCGCTCCTTAGAAACGGCAGTTTCTGCAACCAACGATTTAAAGGCGGTTGAAGGATGGACTAACCTATTTATATATCCTTCTCATGTGTTTAACATTGCCAATTGCATGATTACTAACTTTCATACGCCTAAAAGTAGCTTGCTAATAATGGTAGCTGCGTTTTTAGGCTTTGATAAAACTATGGAAGTATATGAAGAAGCTATTAAAGAAAAATACAGATTTTATACCTACGGTGATGCAATGTTAATATTGTAACGGTACCAATATAATAACAACAATAAAAAAGCGCTCTACCAATTTGGTATGAGCGCTTTTAGATTGCACTATGTGCAATTAAACACCAAGATTCTTTATTTCAATATTAAGCTGATATTTAATGTAAACTCATCAAAAATGGTTTTATCACCAAGGTTATCAAAAAAGCTACCCGAACCATATTTAACATTGTAATCAGTTCTATCCAATTGCATTTGCGCATTGGCTTCACTGTTGTTTTCATTAAATTTTACATTAAGTTTTACCTCTTGGGTAATGCCTTTAATAGTCATGTTGCCAATTAGCTTATACTCGCCTGGCATACCTCTAGAAACAACTTTAGTAATAACATAAGATGCTGTAGGGTGATTTTCAACATCAAAAAAGTCTGCAGACTTTAGGTGACCCATTAACTTTCCGGCCATATCTCCTTGCAAATCAGTACATGTCATTGAAGCCATATCCATTTCAATAGTGCCACCTGTTAAAATTTCGTTTTCAAAGGTGAATGAACCACTTTTAATTTTAATATCGCCATTGTGCGCACCTGTTACCTTTTTACCCTCCCATTGCACGTTACTTAGCTCAGTATTTACCTCTTTTGTACCTGCAAATGTTAAGGTTAAAATAGCCAATGCCGTAAGTAATAATCCTAATTTTTTCATGTTTGTAATTTTTATCGTATTATTTATTTGTTACTCTTAAATTATCTAGTAAATCGCTGAGCATAGCAGCCTCAGCTTTGTCAATATTTATAATTTTATCCATTAACGGAATTATTTTTTTATCAATTTCTGCCAATAACTTTTCGCCTTTCTCATTTATAAAAACATCTACTTGTCTTCTATCACTTGTATTTACTTCTCTTTTAACTAGTTGTTTTTTCACCAATTTATCAACCAAGCGTGATGCATTGCAATTGTTATGAATCATTCGCTCAATAAGGATATTTACACTAGCAGGTTCTGGCGTTTGCCCTCTTAATATTCGTAAAACATTGTACTGCTCATTACTTAAACCAAATGTTTTTAGCAAAGTGTTTATATGATTGGATAAGTAGGTATGGGTATACAATAAATTAACCACTACCTTTTCGTTGTGATTTTTAAATTTTTTTTGTTGTATGGCTGTTTCAATATTCACGCTGCAAATATAATATATATGTACCTACATATAATGTATTGGATGTTAAATTATCCTAAAAAATAAGATTCAATCATTACTATTTAAAAATTAAGGGTTAATGTTCGTCTTCTGCAAAAAAGAAGTCGTCATTTGTAGGGTAATCAGGCCATACATCTTCAATACTTTCGTAAATCTCGCCTTCTTCATCCAATTCCTGAAGGTTCTCAACTACCTCAATAGGGGCACCTGCTCTTATAGAAAAGTCAATAAGATCTTCCTTAGTGCTTGGCCAAGGGGCCTCTTCCAAGAAGGATGCTAGTTCAAGTGTCCAATACATAAGTTACTGTTTAAAAATTTGCGCAAAAATAATCTGTTTCACGAATGATGCAACTTTTAAAAGAAATAAAAAGTTCACAATTTTAATTAAAACTTAAAAAATACCTCATTTTAATACTTTATTTCACTTGTTTGGCACCCAATTAATTTCAGTTTCACCCGCGTTGCTACTGGCTTTACGCGCTAATACAAACAAGTAATCAGACAACCTATTTAAATAAATTATCATATCAGCATCAACTTTTTCAATAGCCGACAATGCTACCACTCTTCTTTCGGCCCTGCGGCAAACACAACGCGTAATATGACATTGTGCTGCAGCCTTTCCTCCACCAGGCAAAATAAAGTTTTTAAGCTTAGGTAAGTCTTCATTCATTTGGTCAATGGCATTTTCCATAGCTGTTACATCTCTCATTCTAATTGCTGGTAGTGGAATTACATCTTGTTCGGGTTGCGCGGCTAAATGCGAACCTATATCGAACAATCCACTTTGAATTTTTCTTATTAAACTCAGTTGCTGTTCACCTACCAACTCTGCAACCATGCCCAAATTGGAGTTTAATTCATCCACCGTTCCATAGGCTTCAATTTTAACATGGTCTTTTGCTACCCTGCTGCCTCCAATTAATGATGTTTGGCCCTTATCGCCTCCTTTGGTGTAAATTTTCATAAAAATATTGTTGGTATGGTTACAATGCAGCCATTCTATCTGCTGCGGTTGCCGGATGGGCATTTACTTCATCTCTATCTATTTCACCATCTTTTAACCTAATTACTCGGTGAGCGTGCTCGGCTATGTCTTCTTCATGCGTTACAATTATTACCGTGTTGCCTGCATTGTGTATCTTCTCAAAAATTTCCATAATTTCTACTGATGTTTTCGAGTCTAAATTACCTGTAGGTTCATCAGCTAAAATAATTGAAGGTGTATTTACCAAAGCCCTTGCAATAGCCACTCTTTGTCTTTGTCCACCCGATAGTTCATTGGGTTTATGGTCTACCCTATCTGCCAAACCTACTTGCTCCAAAACTTCATCTGCTCTATCCAACCGTGCATTTTTACTTGTACCGTTGTATACCATTGGCAAGGCCACATTTTCTAACGCACTCAATCTTGGCAATAGATTAAATGTCTGAAACACAAAGCCAATTTCTTTGTTTCTAATTTCGGCCAATTCGCCATCAGTTAAATCGCTTACATCAGTATTATTTAGGGTGTAAATACCTGCCGTTGAACTATCTAAGCAACCTAAAATGTTCATTAAGGTGGATTTACCACTGCCTGAAGGCCCCATTAATGCAACATATTCGTTGGTATTAATATTTAAGTCAATACCCTTTAAAGCCATAATGCTTAGCTTGCCCATTATGTACTCCTTCTCAATGCCATTTAACGCTATTAGTGGTTTCATGTTTGGGTTATTACTTTAGGTACTTTAAAATAATCGCTATCGGCATTTGGAGCATTTTCCAATGCTTCCTTTTTGGTAATTGATGGTACAATTTCATCCTTACGAAACACATTGGTTTCTTCATTAACATATATCATTGGTTCAACACCAGTGGTATCTACCTCTTGCAATTTTTCTATAAACTTTAACATTTTCTCCAAATCGCCCTTTATGGCTTCTTTGCCTTTTTCATCAAATTGTAGTTTAGCCAATTCAGCTAATTTGTCTACTGTAGCATTGTCAATCATAATGTTTTTTTTTAAAGCAAAAGCAATTGCAAATTAAACAGCTTTAAGGTATTTAGTATTATACGAACCTTTTTAAAATAACCTTAGTTAGTCCATTACAGTTTTATTGGCTAAGTGTTTACTTTTGATTTAGTGATAAAACTATTACAAATTTTAAAAAAAATTAAAAAAAATGGATGTAGCATTGAGTGGCTCTCGACCAACGGGTAAATTACATATTGGAAACTACTTTGGTGCAGTACAAAACTATGTGAAATTGCAAGAGGAAGACTTTAACAGTTTTTTCTTTATTGCCGATTATCATTCATTAACTACACACCCCAGTGCCGATTACTTAAAACCCAATGTTAGAGAGGTTTTAATAGATTATTTGGCTTGTGGATTAGACCCTGAGAAAACGGCTATTTACATACAAAGTGATTTGCCAGAAACTTTGGAATTGTATACCATACTAAACATGTTTGCCAATAAAGGTGAGCTAGAAAAAGTACCCACATTTAAAGATAAGGTTAGGCAGAAAGGACAAACCGTTAACGCGGGTTTACTTACCTACCCTGTTTTAATGGCGGCTGATATTTTAATCCACCGAGCAACCAAAGTGCCAGTGGGCAGAGACCAGGTGCAACATATTGAATTGACTAGAAACTTTGCAAGCAGATTTAACCAAATGTATAAGACAGATTTTTTACCTGAACCACAACCTTACGTTTTTACAGGCGAACCAATAAAGGTGCCTGGCTTAGATGGGTCAACTAAAATGAGTAAATCACTAGGAGATAAAAACTGTATTTACCTTAGCGATACCCCTGAAGATATTTTAAAAAAGGTAAAAAAAGCAAAAACCGATAGCGGTCCGGAAACACCCAATAGCGAAAAGCCACAAGAGGTGCAAAACCTATTTGATATTATGAAATTGGTTTCAGAAAAATCTACTTACGAGCACTTTGATAGTGCCTACAACAAATGCGAAATAAGGTATGGAGATTTTAAAAATCAGATTGCAGAAGATTTAATTGCATTTACCAAACCCTTTAGAGAGCGCATTGTTGAATTATCGAAACAAGATGATTATTTAAAGCAAGTTACCAAAAGAGGTGGTGAACAAGCCAAAGAAAGTGCCAAGGCAACTATTGAAGGAGTTAGAAAAATTATAGGAATAGACTACTATTAATACCATATTAACATGATAATAATCCGAATAAACAGGCTCTTTTTCCGCTATACTTCTTCAAAAAATTATGCCATAGCACCGCTATACAATAATATTTTTCATTGTCTAACAAAAAAATAGCTCCCTCTATTCGAACTCTTACCAAATTAAAATGGTATAATTTTGTGGGTTTGCAGTTTTGTTAATAACTTTTTTAGGTAGTTTAATGGGCTAAACTCAAAAATTATCTTTAAATATGCCCTATATAAGCACCTATAGACCATTATGGCTAAAAAGAAAAAAGGAGAAATTAAACACATTGCAATCGCAGGTAACATTGGTGCGGGTAAAACCACCTTATGCTCAAGTTTAGCTAAGCACTTTGGTTGGATTGCCCAATATGAAGATGTTGAGAACAATCCTTACCTGTATGATTTCTACCAAGACATGCCACGTTGGAGCTTTAACCTTCAAATATATTTTTTAAATAGCCGCTTACGCCAAATTATTGAAATTCAAAAATCGGATGAAATTGTAATTCAAGACAGAACAATTTTTGAAGATGCCAAGATATTTGCACCCAACTTACATGCAATGGGCTTAATGAACTCAAGAGATTTTGAAAATTACTCTCAGTTTTTTAGAACTATTAAAGAGTTGGTTTCTCCACCAGATTTGCTCATTTACTTAAAAGCATCAATACCAAGGTTGGTAGATCAAATACAAAAAAGAGGTAGAGAGTATGAAGAAAATTTACGTTTAGATTACTTGCGTAGATTAAATGAATACTATGAAGCTTGGGTTAGCAAATACAATGATGGTAGGTTATTGGTAATTGATGTTGACGAGCTAAACTTTGCTGATAAAAAAGAAGACTTAGGCGAAATTATTAATAGAGTGCAAGCTGAGTTGCACGGCCTATTCTAAATCATTTATTTTTGACTTTATGAAATATCTAATGTCGGTGCTTATTGTTGCACTTGTAGCCATGTTATGTTTGTCATGTTCAAACACCAGTAATGAAAATGCTGAGCCAGCTGCGGCTAAAAAAGTCAATAAAAATCCCAATCAAGAAAAAGTTACAGACTTTACTAAAGATGCTACTCAAAATAGAAAAATTGGGAAGCAATTGGTTTTAGAAGATATTGTTGGAACTTGGGTGTTAACTGATGAAAAAATAGGTGGAACAAGAACAGTTAAATACAATAAAGACAATACTTTTAGAGCAGTAGTTAATGTAAAATCAGAAGAATACATTGATGAAGGCATTTGGCGTGTTTCTGGCGACCAAATTAAATTTAAAAGAAAAGGGAATAATATTGAAGTTGCCACACCCGTAGAAGTTAATGGTGATGAACTAACTGAAAAGTATTACAATACAGGCAAAGAAGAGCGCAAGGTTTATAGCAGGGTTGAGTGATTTTCTTAGTTTTAAAGCAACTCCATTTTCCTTTCTAAATGATGATACCCTATGCCAAACAACGACTTTGTTTGTTTAATTTTTCTTAAAATGTCTTCTTTTCGATTTGATTCATTATAGTTTTTAGATGCAACAATTAGCACATTTTTAGGCGTATGCGCATCAGATACAAATTCAATTACCTTAGTTGAATAACCAAAATATTCTAAGATCAGTGCTCTTATACCATCTGTTACCATTTCGGCCTGTCGTTCTAAAAATATTCCATATTTCAATAAAAAATCTAAGTCATTTTTCGCCTTATTCTTTTCTATTTCTCGCCTTATCTGTTTGTGACAACAAGGAGCAACAACAATTAAATCTGCACTACTTTTTATGCCCATATAAATAGCATCATCAGTTGCTGTATCGCAGGCATGCAGCGCTATTAAAACATCAATGTCGTTATTTTCATATTTTTCAATTTCACCTTGTACAAATTTTAAATTGGCAAAATCAGATTTGTTAGCAATTTTGTTACATAAGTCCACCAAGTCTTTCCTAAACTCAACGCCTATTACTTCAGCAGGCTTTTTTAAAACATTGTTTAAATAATCATATAATGCAAAAGTTAGGTAACCCTTTCCTGCTCCCATGTCAACAACTTTAGTTTTGGCTTTATTGGGTAGTTTTTTCAAAAGAGAACTTAAAATTTCAACGTAGTGATTTATTTGTTTGTATTTATCCTGAGCAGTTTTGTAAACAACCCCTGCTGCATTGGTAATTTTTAATTCGTGTAGGTATCGTTTACCAATCGATTCTATCTTACGTACCTTTTGTTTGTCGTGATCTAAAGAAGGAAGCACCTTAATTGAAGGCTTGGCTTTTTTAATTCTCCATCTTTCATTGTTAATGTATTCCAATAATGTATCTGCATCAATAGTGCATAGCCTAATTAGACGAAAACCATTAACATCAATGGCTTTTTCAATGATAGAGAAAGCTTCTTCCAATAGATAGTTTTTAACTATGTCTTTGGTTTTATATCTATACGTAAAGCTTAATTTATCTTTCTTTTTAATTAACACCCTTTTTATTTGAATGCTCTTTAAGTCTTCCTCATCACCTTTATAAGCACCTAATGAAAGTTTAACAAACGAACCAGCTGCTAAACTTTCTTTTGCAGTAGTAATGATATTGTTAATGCTGTTTTCCATTTGATGCAATTAATTCTCTTGTAATTCGAAACTTATCACTTGCTGATCGTGTATTAGAAGATCCACACCGGTTTGATTGAAGCACAATTTTTGCAGCTTAGTTGGCTAAAAAGCAATCTAAGTTGCTTTGGTTCGGATGTTTCTCCAACCATTAAATTTTCGCGATAAGTAAACTTTTTTTCTATCAACTTTCCATGTTTAGTTTCAATTTCAAAAACTAGTTTTGGTCGCCAATGGATAACGCGTTGTTTTTCAAAAAAATTAAGTTCATCCATCTCCAATTTAGAAATATATCCATATTTATAATATAGTCCATTATATAGCAAATCAATATTACCTATATTTTTTAAAGTACATGAAATAAAACAGCCCGCAACCGTATTGGATTTTTCATCTATTCGGTACTCTATTATGGCCCTTATTTTATGTCCCCCTTCAGAAGCAATGGTAAATGTTTCATGTTTTATGTCTGACAAATTTTCACCTCTTAATCTAGTACCATCACGTAATGTATTGATACTAGTGCAATTAGTCAAAGTAAATATAAACATTAAGAGGATGGGAAATTGAATGAATCTAAAGCTTGAGATTGTAACTATTTGCATTATCCAAAATAAAAAAAAGGCACTTCATGATATGAAACGCCTTTTTTTTAATATGAGTGGGCGATATAGGACTCGAACCTATGACTTCCACCTTGTAAGGGTGGCACTCTGAACCAACTGAGTTAATCGCCCCAAATAAATTTGGGCATTGAACCTCCCGTCCCGATAGCTATCGGGATTTGGGATGAGTTAATCGCCCGTTAGGGTGTGCAAATTTAATGTTATCGATATTAAATGCAAACAATTATAAGCTTATAATTTAAAAATTGTGAATTAATTGGAATGTTGGGTGTTTATTAAATTATCATCTTTACCCAATAATAAAATTGTAAATCTGTTAATTATTTATGCTAAAGTGGTTTAAAAGAGCAATGTTGCTTATTGTGGGTATTTTCCTTGTAATAATTATAGCCGCCTTTGTATTCCAAAATAAAATTGGCGAATCGTTAAAAACTGCGGCTGTAAAACAACTAAACAATTCATTAACTAGCCCCATAACTATTAATGGCGACATCTCCATTTCTCTTTTTAGCAACTTTCCTGATGCCTCAGTTACCATTGGTGATATTATCATAGAGAATCAAATCGATAAAAATGATCCAATTCTGTTAAAGCTAGAAAAGCTTCATTTATCTACCAACATCATTTCAATTTTAAAAAAGAACTACACCATAAACTCTATTACCCTAGAGAATGGAGCGCTAAATCTTATTACCACAAAAGTTGGTAAAACCAACTATGACATTTTTAAACAACAAAGCCAAGAAAAATCAGATGTTGGTCAAAGTTTAAATGTAAAAAAAACCATCCTAAAAAATGTAGTGGTTACCTATGCCAACCATGCAAAGCACCTAAATAGTAAGCTTGTTGCTAAGCAAATACTGCTCAATGGCCAATTTGCTGGTGATGTTTTAAAAGCTTCTATTCAAGGCCAATTGGTTTCAGATCATATTGATTATCGCAGCGAAACCTATTTGGTTCAAAAAGTTATTGATTTAAAAACCTCTTTTACTTTTCAAAAAAATGAAAACGCATTTTTCTTTGATAAAAGCACCATTGGTATTGATAAAGCACCATTTCAATTGGCTGGTAAAATAGATAGAGGCAATGTTTCTACTGTTTTTGATTTAACCATTTCGGCCAAAGAAGCCAACCTAAAGTCGTATTTAAGTTTAATGCCTTACTCCATTAGCAAACAACTTAAAAACTTTAATAGTACTGGTAAATTGGCAGTTACAGGTACTGTAAAAGGCACACTCAGCAACACACAAACCCCTCAAATTTATACCGAAATTGTTTTAAAAAATGGTAAGCTTACTCATAACGATTTAAAGTATCCTTTAGAAAAAGTATTGCTCAACGGCAGCTTTTCCAACGGAAGCAAACAAAGCGATAAAACTTCAAAACTTACATTTTCTAAAATAGAAGGCGAACTAAATAGCCGACCTATTTCAGCCAGCTTTGCTTTAGAGAATTTTGATGATCCATTTTTAGCTATTCAATTAGATGGTGAAGTACCTATTAATAGTTTTGAAAAAACTTTAGAGCAAACACAAATTGAAAAGCCACAAGGCGATATACTTTTTAATGAAGTTACCATCAATGGAAAGGTTAGCGACTTTCAAAACAAAAAATACTTTAACCGTTTAAATGCGAATGGTGCCATTGAATTGATCAATGCATCATACCAAATACAAAATGATGAATTTTCAGGAATTAGTGGACTGTTTGACATTAAGGGCAATGAACTTAAAACCACTGATTTATCCATAAATTTTAAAAACTCCGATTTATTAGTGGCAGGTACTATTCAAAATTTACTGCCTTACATCATTAACGCAAATGATTCGGCAAGTAACCCTGTTGTATTAAACATTGAACAAAGTATTACGGCCCAAAAAATTGATTTAAATGAATTATTCGATTTGTATAACAAATATTATAGCTCATCTAGCGACAAAAAATCATGGTCAACCTCTGTATTTAAAGGCATTGAAGCAAGACTAAATTTGGATATAAAAAGTTTGGTTTACGATAACATATCAATAAAAAACTTGAAAAGTGATGTTGGCATTTGGCAAAACAACTTTAAAATGAATTCATTTGATTGTCAAGCTTTTGACGGTAAAATAAACTTAACTTCCACCATAAAATTTACAGATTTTAACAACTTTATTGTAAAGGGCTTCACCAATTTATCTGACATTAACATTAACAAAATGTTTGTGCAATGCGATAATTTTAGTCAAGACTACCTAGTGGCAAACAACATTTCGGGCAAGGTAAAATCTAAAATCAACTTTACCCTACCCTATGAAAACGGAGCTTTTAACCAAAATAAAGGCAAGGTTGTAGCCGATTTAAACATAAAAAATGGTGCCTTAAAAAATTATGAACCTTTAGAAGCTTTATCAAAATACATTTCGTTAGAAGATTTACAGAATGTTTCTTTTAAAGAGTTAAATAATCAACTAACCATAGCCAATGGAAAGCTAAGCATACCTACCATGCAAATTGAGTCGAGCGCTTTAGATGTATCGCTTTCGGGCAGCCACAGTTTTAACAATGATATTAATTATAAAATTAAATTGAGTTTGGTTGAGTTACTTTACAAGAAGGTTAAGAAAAAAAATGACCAAAAAGCGACTAAGAATAAAAAAGGTAAACTTAATTTGTTCCTAACAATTACGGGCACAGTAGATGATTACAAGGTGCAGTATGACAAACAACATGTGAAGGAAAAAATTGAAAAAGATTTAAAATCAGAAAAACAAGAATTGGCAACCGTAATAAAACAAGAGTTTGGCAAAGAAGTAAAAAAGGATAGTATTGTGGAGTATAAGCCAGAGGAAATTGAGTTTATCGATTGGGACAATCCTGAAGCCAATGATAAGATTGAAGAGGATGAAGAGAATACCAAAGAAAAGAAAAAGATAAAACTCAAAGGGTTATTTAAGAAAGATAAATAATGGGTATTTACGAAAGAAAAATATGGTGGAAAATTGCCTTGATTGTTTTAGCAATAATCATTTTTGCTACTTCATTGGTATACACCCAATTTTTGGCTAAAAAAATATCTAATGAAGAGCGTAAAAAGGTGGAGTTGTGGGCTGAAGCAATTCAAAGTAAAAATGAGTTGTTTTCTGGATTTCAAAAACTATTTAAAAGTTTAGAAAAGGAGCAATTGTATCAAATGGAGTTGAGAGGTACTGCCCAAGAAGTTCTAACTAAACCAGACCCGAAACAAGATTTGACAGCCTTGCTTGAAGTAATAACTAAAATTTATGAAAGCCCAAGTAAAATACCCAACATACTTACCAATGAAAATGGCGTAGTAATTGGTTTGGTTAATATTAGTGATACGCTAATAAAAAAAGGAGATACATTAACCCAAGATGTAATTGACAACTTTACTCAATATCAGCCCATAAAAAATAGATATTGGACTGGCGATTCAGACTTTAACTACATCTATTTTAAAGATTCTGAAACACTTGACGAACTAGACAGAATATCACGTCAATTAGATATTTTCTTAACTGAAGACATTATTAACTCGGCAACGGTGCCAGTATTACTTACTGATGCTAGCGATAGCATTTTAGCATTTAACAATATTGATACTGTTAAAGGTGAGTCACAACCAAAACTGCTAGCAGAGTTGCAAAAAATGAAAAGCTCTAATAAGCCAATAAAGGTAGATTTACAAGGCAATAGTTACAACTTGGTTTATTACCGCGATTCATTGTTGTTGCGTTTGTTAAGGTATTTCCCCTTTGTGCAGTTTGGTGCCCTTGGGCTTTTTGTACTAGTGGGTTATATGGCTTTTAGCAATGCACGTAGAAGCGAACAAAATAGGGTTTGGGCAGGTATGGCTAAAGAAACTGCCCATCAATTAGGCACACCTATAACATCACTATCTGCATGGATAGAGTTGCTTAAACAAGATGACCAAGACTTGGCAAAAACTGCCGTAAATGAAATTCAAAAAGATGTAGACCGGCTAGAGTTAATCGCTGATAGATTCTCTAAAATTGGCTCGGAGCCGGATATTACAGAAAACAACATACAAGAGGCTTTACAAAACACTGTTAGTTACATGATGCGTAGAAGCTCAAAAAATGTGAGCATTTTACTTAACATACCACCCGATTTAGACCCAATGGTAAATTTTTATCCCCCATTATTTAATTGGGTGCTCGAAAATTTAATAAAAAATGCGTTGGATGCCATGAAGGGAAAAGGCACCATAACCATTGATGTTGTACAACAATCTTTGCACCTAATAATTGATGTAACCGACACTGGGTCTGGCATACCTAAATCTAAATTTAAGCAAGTATTTTTGCCAGGCTACAGCTCCAAAAAAAGAGGCTGGGGATTGGGATTAACTTTAAGCAAAAGAATTGTAGAAAATTACCACTCTGGCAAAATTTTTGTAGCAGAGTCTGCTTTAAACAAAGGAAGTAGATTTAGAATTATTTTACCCCGATAAATACTTATGAAAGTTATATTGATACTGTTGAGTTTGGTAATAGGTATTATGTGCAATGCCCAACAATTGGTTTTATTATCACAAAGTTCGCAAGAGCCCATTTCTGGTGCTACCGTGCATACTACCGATAATTCATTTACCGGCATTACCAATGAAAAAGGCATGCTAGCCTTAAGCAAATTAAAAAGTGATCAAACATTGCACATTAGTCATACATCCTTTCAATCAACCAGTTTTAAGGTAAGCGAATTAGAAGCCATGAGGTTTCAAATATTTTTAATGAGTAAGGTAATGAAAATGCCTACGTTTACTATAGCTGCCAATCGTAGTCAGGAGCGCATAGAAGATCAGCCAGTAAAAATTGAGGTAATTGATGCTGAGCAAATTGCCTTTAGCAATAGCCAAACCAGTGCCGATATGTTGGAAAACAACGGCAATGTGTACGTTCAAAAAAGTCAAATGGGTGGCGGTAGCCCCGTAATTAGAGGGTTTGAAGCCAATAAGGTTTTAATGGTTATAGATGGCGTAAGAATGAACAATGCCATATATCGCAGTGGTCATTTGCAAAACGCCATTACGGTAGACAATTCAATATTAGAAAAGGCTGAGGTAATTTATGGACCTGGTTCAGTTATTTATGGAAGTGATGCATTGGGTGGTGTAATGCATTTTACAACAAAAACTCCCAAATTAAGTGAAAGCAACAGCGAACCGCTAGTAGATATAAATAGCCTATTTAGATATGCTAGTGCCAATAGCGAACGCACTGGACACATAGATTTTAATATAGGTTTAGAAAAATTCGCTTTTTTCTCAAGCGTATCCTACAGCAAGTTTGATGATTTAAGAACTGGTAATAATAGAAGTGATGATTATCCTGAATTTGGCAAACGCCTTTGGTATGTTGAGCGCATTGATGGTGTAGATACACAAGTATTAAATGAAGATGAAAATGTGCAAAAATTTACGGGTTACGATCAAATAGATTTATTGCAAAAAGTGAGATACAAAATGAATGAAACCTTTGATTTTGGTTTTAATCTTCAGTACTCAACATCAAGTGATGTGCCTAGGTATGATCAATTAACCGCTACAAGAAATGGTGAACCAAGGTGGGCCGAGTGGAATTATGGTCCGCAAAACCGATTACTCACTTCCCTTTCTGCCAAAATTACCCCTACAGATTTAGATATTTTTGACGGTTTAAGTCTAGTGCTTGCATACCAAAAAATTGATGAAGACAGGATACAGAGAAGTTTTATGTCGGATGAAAGAAGAGTTAGAGAAGAAGATGTAGATGTGGTTACATTAAACGCTGATGCAAATAAAAGACTAAGCCGTAGCACCAAATTAAACTATGGTTTGGAGTGGACGTTTAATAACGTAGCCTCAACTGCATACACGAAAGATATTATTACAGATGATATTGGTTACGCCCAAACAAGATACCCAGATGGAGGTAGTGATATGAGCACTTGGGCAGCTTATACCCAATTTAGCCATAAACTTTCAGAAGCTACAAGGTTAAATGCCGGATTGCGTTTTAGCGCAATTAAACTCAATGCCAATTTTAATGACACTACCCTATTCACCTTTCCGTTTCAAAGCATTAATATCGACAATACCAATCTATCGGGTAGTTTAGGTTTAAACCACAAGTTTCGTAATAACTTAAATTTTAAAGCATTATTAGCAACAGGTTTTAGATCTCCAAACATTGATGATGTTGGAAAAATTAGAGAAAATGGTGGAAGAGTGACCATACCTAGTGATCAAATAAAGCCCGAAAAAAGTTACTCTACAGAAATTAACCTCACAAAAAGTTTTGCTAATAACCTCACCGTTTCGGGCTATGGATTTTACACGTTGTTAGAAGATGCCATTGTAACAAGAGATTATACTTTAAATGGGCAAGATTCAATTTTGTTTGACGGAGGTATGGCCAAAGTGCAAACCAATGTAAATGCCGAAAATGCATTTATAAAAGGTTGGGGAATTAACGTTACTTACGAAAAAGGCAGCTTTGCCGCCTATTTAGATTGGAATAAAACATTGGGCCGAACCATTTCAAATAGTGATGGCAATACCTTAGATCGCTTTATAAACTATGGTGTAGGTGCCGACCATAGCGTGGGCGTTCCATTAGGGCACATACCGCCTGCTTATGGAAAAATTGGCGTAAAATACCAAAAAGAAAAGTTGGTTGTAGATGCATATACACGTTTCAATGGCTTTAAAAAATTAGAAGATTACTCACCATCTGGCGTAGATAATTTAGAAGAAGCCACTGTTGATGGCAGCCCAGATTGGGTAACGCTTAACTTAAAGGCACAGTACAAAGTGCATGAGTATATTACCTTGCAAGCAGGTGTTGAAAATATTTTAGATCAACATTATCGCCAATTTGCAAGTGGTGTTAGCGCACCGGGGCGAAATGTAATTATCGCTTTGAGAGGAAATTTTTGATTTAGTTTTCAGATGGCAGACAACAGAAAGCAATAACCTATCACTTAACAATCGCTCAGCTCTTGCTGAGTGATCAATATTCCATAGCCTCTAGGCTATGTTTAAAGCTTGTAAAGTTTATTTGCTAGGTTGGTAATAAAAGCAAAACGCTTCTTTGCTTATACCAAAGGCTCACGTTCACTCATTTCAATAATCTTATCAAACTCTTCCCTAATACCAAACAATCGCTCAGCTCTTGCTGAGTGATCAATATTCCATAGCCTCTAGGCTATGTTTAAACCTTGTAATGTTTACTTAATAGTAATAAAAGCAAAACGCTTCTTTGCTTATACCAAAGGCTCACATTCACTCATTTCAATAATCTTATCAAACTCTTCCCTAATACCAAACAATCGCTCAGCTCTTGCTGAGTGATCAATATTCCATAGCCTCTAGGCTATGTTTAAACCTTGTAATGTTAACTTAATAGTACTAAAAGCAAAACGCTTCTTTGCTTATACCAAAGGCTCACGTTCACTCATTTCAATAATCTTATCAAACTCTTCAGGCTTAACCGGTTGAACGGATAATCGACTATTATTAACCAATACCATTTGGGCCAAGCTTTCTTCTGCCTTAACTTCTTTTAGAGTAACAGGACGTTTTAATTTATTTACTGGCACAACATCAACCACAACCCAACGGTCATCATCAATGGTAGGATCGGGATAAAACTCTTTTACCACCTTGGCTATGCCTACAGCACTTGGGTTTTTAACGCTATGGTAAAAAATGCACAAGTCATTTTTCTTCATGGCTTTCATGTTGTTACGTGCGGCATAGTTGCGCACACCATCCCAATGATCGCGTTTAAGCTTTACCAAATCATCCCAGCTATATTCACCAGGCTCACTTTTTATTAACCAGTAATTCATGGTTGCAAGATAAGGAAGAAGATGAAAATGAAAAAGTATCGTTTTACAATAAGCACTTAAACAAAACCTCAAGTCCATTGGATTTCTTGGAAAAAGAATATTTATTTTGTGTTTAAAGCATTAATCCCTACAACTTACAAAAACGATAACGTTCTGTAAAAAAGACAAACAAAATAAATTTTATGAAAGACAATAAAAATTATCCAAAATCCTTTTCGCATATCGGAATTACTGTACCAAATATAAATGAGGCTGTTAAATTCTACTCAGAAGTAATGGGTTGGTACGTTGTTATGGAGCCTTCTAAGGTTAAAAAAGATAAAGACACGGCAATCGGACAAATGTGCATTGATGTTTTCGGAAATGATTGGACTGAATTTGAGATTGCTCATTTATCCACTTCAGATGGTATTGGAATTGAATTATTTTGCTTTCCGAACGGAATGAAAAAAGCACCGGAATTTAATCCATTTAACACAGGACTTTTTCATTTCTGCGTGCAAGATCCAAATATTGAGCAACTGATTGAAAAAATTGTATCATTTGGTGGAAAACAAAGAATGCCAATTAGAGCATATTATCCTAATGAAAAACCTTTTAAAATGTGCTATGTAGAAGACCCATTTGGAATTGTATTTGAAATTTATACTCACAGTTATGAATTGACCTACTCGCCAGGTGCGTACAACGAATAGAACCTGTAGGAAACATTACATATTAGAGCATATCTTTTATCACCATTAATCACTCTCGCAGCGAACGCTTATTCGTGGTGAGCATACAATTTTGTGGGCTTTCAATCAATAATCAGCGTCCCTTTTTAGAGACCTTTAGATCAGCATTTTAATGAATTGGATAGACCTTACCATCATACGCACACAACCCTATTGCTCAAAAAAACCGATTATATCATAAAATTTCAAATTTGTTAAATTTGAGTTTTAAAATAAAAAATCGTGTTAACAACACTTATAATAAAAATATAAAATGAAGAGATCTGTTATACTTTTACTTACCGCATTAATTATTTTTGGATGCACACAGAGTCAAAACAACAACGAACAACAAAGTTCAATTGAAGTAAAAGAACCTACAGGAGTAGATAATGTGGCCTATAAATTGGGGCAACTTGCATTGGTCGCTCAAGCAAACGATACAGAAAAATTTAACCCTAGACCTACTGTCACATCTAGATATTTAGGTTTAATATTTGTAGCGGTTTTTGATGCTTGGTCAATGTACGACCAAAAAGCCAGCCCAGTTTACCTTAATGGTGTTGAAAGCCGACCAGCTAAAGAGCATACTTTAAAAAACAAAGAAATTGCAATTACTTATGCCGCATTTAGGGCAATGAATGAATACTATTATTCCGATAAAGCCTTGTTTACAAAATTTATGAAAGACATGGGCTTAGATCCAATGAATGAGTCTTTAGACCCTACAACCCCAGAAGGCATTGGAAATTTAGCAGCTAAAGCTGTGATAGAAGCTCGAAAAGGAGATGGTTCTAATCAATATGGAGAAGAAAAAGGCTCAAATGGTGAACCTTATTTTAATTACGTTGGGTACGAACCCGTTAATTCTGTTGACGAAAATGTTGACCCCAATCGTTGGCAACCAAAATATTTTGCTGATGGCAAAGGCGGAAAATTTGCGCCTGGTTGTTTAACTCCATTTTGGGATAAGGTTAAACCTGTGGCCTTAAAATCAGGCGATCAATTTCGTCCAGGCCCTCCACCTATGATAGGTTCAGAACAATTGGAAAAGGAAGTTGCAGAAGTTATAGAATTACAAGTTAACCTTACCAATTACCAAAAGGCATTGGTAGAATTTATGAGAGACGGGCCACAATCGGTACAACAAGCAGGGCACTGGTTAAAGTTTGCTCAAGATGTTTCTCGCAGAGATAACCACACGCTCGATCAAGATGTAAAAATGTACTTCTTAAACCAAGTAGTAGCAATGGATGCTTTTATTGCCTCATGGGATTCAAAAATGTTTTATGATTATGCCAGACCGTATGCATTGGTGCATAAGTATTATGATAAACAAAAAATAAAAGCTTGGGGTGGTGAAGGAAAGGGAATGATAGATATGGACGGGAAAGAATGGAGACCTTATTCACCCGAAACATTTTTATGTCCTCCATTTCCTAGTTATACCTCAGGCCATAGTACTATTAGTGGAGGTTGCGCAGAAGCTTTAAAAATGTGGACAGGAAGTGACAAATTTGGCTCAGAAGCTACATTGGTTGCAGGAGCTTTAACCGAACCTGACAATTTGGGAGATTCTGTAACCTTAAAATTTCCAACCTTTACCGAAACCGCAGAAATGGCAGGAATTTCTAGAGTTTTGGGCGGTTACCACATACAAGCCGACAATGTTGCGGGCTTGGAGCTAGGTAGAGATGTGGCAAAAGAGGTTTGGAAGTTTTACAAAAAACATATTGGAGAAGAATAATAATTTACATTATCACATAAATAAGTTGCTGTTGATTTTTTAAAAAAGATATAAGCATATTTTTAATTTTAAAACGGCCAATTAACCGTTTTTTTATCCCCAACTTTCTATCATTTGGCCATTGCAATGCTGTTATATAAAGAGTAACTCTACCATCATTTCTATTTAACCCCTCGCTAAAACAACAATCGAAAAACTTATTACCCAATCATCTTTTCAGTTTTTAATTACTAACTTAGGTGCTTAACCTTACAACTATTAGAACCTGTTTCAATAAAAGAATATTTTCTAAACTAAAACATACATGAAAGCAGCTGATTTATTTGTAAAAGCACTAGAAAATGAAGGCGTAGAATACATTTTTGGTATTCCCGGTGAAGAAAATCTTGATTTTTTAAACTCGCTCAAAGGCTCCAATATAAAATTAGTTTTAACTCGACATGAGCAAGGTGCTGGTTTTATGGCTGCAACCTATGGCCGCTTAACAGGTAAGCCTGGTGTTTGCTTAGCCACATTAGGGCCTGGTGCAACCAATTTGGCTACCCCTGCAGCCTATGCCCAACTTGGGGCAATGCCAATGCTAATGATTACCGGACAAAAGCCTATAAAAAAATCCAAACAAGGTCTTTTTCAAATTGTTGACATTGTAGAGCTAATGAGACCCATAACAAAAAATACCCATCAAATAGTTAACGGAGATCACATTCCCGCAAGAGTTAGAGAAGCATTTAGATTGGCAATGGAAGAGCGGCCAGGAGCTGTTCACTTAGAATTTCCTGAAGATATAGCCAGAGAAGACTGTGAAGAAAGAGTATTTGAAGTAGTTGGACATAGAAGACCTGATGCTGATAATTTGGCAATTAAACAGGCTGCCAAAATGATTGAAAATGCAAAAATGCCTTTGTTGTTGATTGGTGCAGGAGCCAATAGAAAAAGAACCAGTAAAGCCTTAAGTAAATTTATTGATGATACAGGCATACCATTTTTTAATACCCAAATGGGAAAAGGTGTGGTAGATGAAAGACACCATAAATTTATTGGCACTGCAGCATTATCCGACAATGATTTTTTGCATTGCGCAGTTAACAGAGCCGATTTAATTGTTAATGTTGGACATGATGTGATTGAAAAACCTCCTTTCTTTATGGAGCAAGGCGGTAAAAAAGTAATACATGTAAATTTCTTTCCTGCTAATGTAGATGAAGTGTATTTTCCGCAACTCAACGTAATTGGAGATATTGCTACTTCTGTTAATAGCCTAGCTACTGCCGTGCAAAATACTGGTAATTGGGATTTATCTTATTTCGAAAAAATTAAAAAAGAAGTAGAGAGCCACTTATCCAAATATTCAGAAGATACGCGCTTCCCTATTTTACCTCAACGCCTAGTGCATTTGGTTAGAGAAGAATTGCCAGATGATGGCATTGTTACTTTAGACAATGGTATATATAAAATTTGGTTTGCAAGAAATTACAAATGCTATCAACCCAACACCTTGCTGCTAGACAATGCGCTGGCAAGCATGGGCGCAGGTCTGCCTTCTGCCATGTTGGCCAAGTTGATTAATGAAGATCAAAAAGTAGTTTCCGTTTGCGGAGATGGTGGTTTTATGATGAATTCTCAAGAAATTGAAACAGCAGTACGGCTAGGGCTCAACCTAACAGTTATTATACTAAATGATAATTCGTATGGAATGATTAAGTGGAAACAAAAAGATATGGGGTTTGAAAATTATGGTTTAGATTATAATAATCCCGACTTTGTAAAGTATGCTGAAAGTTATGGTGCCATTGGACACAGACCTACGAGCGATCAAAATTTTAAAGACATTTTATCAAAATGCTTAACAACTGATGGAGTACATATAATTGATTTAGCGGTAGATTATTCGTTAAACCATTCCATTTTAAATGTATTGCTAAAAGAGAAAACCTGTGTACTATAGTTTAACAATCTATTCAATCAATGCTCTATTAAGAAATCAACGTTATGCTAGAAGTACTATCACCTTACAATCAAAGTCTTATCAAAAAAATTCCACTTGTTGGAAAGCAAGAGGTAGAAACTGCATTGGCAACCGCCTACGCGCTCTTTCAAGATCAAGCGAAATGGATTATCCCACATGAGCGAATTGCAATACTAGAGCGAACTGCTTCTATCATGGATTCGCGAATAGATGAATTGACCAAAATAGCGGCAGAAGAAGGAGGCAAGCCTTATGTAGATTCTAAGGCAGAAGTGCTGCGAGCAATTAACGGAGTTAAAATTGCTGCCGAGCATATTTCGCAACTTAAGGGAGAACAAATTCCAATGTCGCTAACCAAAGCATCTGAAAACAGGATTGCTTTTACCATTAGAGAACCGATAGGCGTTGTTACTTCTATTAGTGCATTCAATCACCCATTAAATTTAATAGTACACCAAACCGTAACCGCCATTGCCGCTGGCTGCCCAGTAATAGTTAAGCCTGCATTAACTACGCCTTTATCGTGTTTAGCGTTTGTTAAAATATTGGAAGAAGCAGGTTTACCCAACGGTTGGTGCCAAGCCATAATTTGCGAAAATGAAGCGGCAGAACAATTGGTAACAGACAAAAGGGTTAATTTTTTCTCCTTTATCGGTTCAGCAAAAGTAGGTTGGAGTTTAAAATCTAAGCTATCTCCAGGAACACGTTGCGCGTTAGAGCATGGTGGAGCTGCCCCCGTAATTGTAGAAAAAGATGCCGATATTGAAGATATGCTTCCGCTACTTACTAAAGGAGGCTTTTATCATGCTGGGCAAGTCTGTGTTTCTGTACAACGTGTGTTTGTGCATGAATCAATTGTAGAAAAAGTAGGCAATGAAATGGCTGCTTTGGCTTCTAAACTAGTTGTGGGCGATCCGTTGCATGAAAAAACAGAAGTTGGCCCACTAATTTTACCCAAAGAAGTTGATAGAGTTGAAGAATGGATTAATGAAGCCGTTAAAGCAGGGGCCAAAATTTTATGTGGTGGAAAACGAATTTCTGATACGTGTTTCGAACCAACTGTTTTGCTAAACCCTCCAAAGGATGCAAAGGTATCTACCCTAGAAATTTTTGGCCCTGTAGTTTGTGTTTATGCATACACCAACAGAGAAAAAGCCATTGAAATAGCCAATAGTTTAGATGTTCATTTTCAAGCAGCTGTTTTTACAAAAAATTTAGATGTTGCTTTAAGCAGCGTTAAAAAACTCAATGCCACCGCTGTAATGATAAACGATCATACTGCTTTTAGAGTAGACTGGATGCCCTTTGGTGGCCGAGATGCTTCAGGAATTGGAATGGGCGGAATTCAATACTCCATGCACGAAATGACAAGAGAAAAGTTGATGGTAATTAAAATCAACCTCTTATAAAGTTCATCTTCACGCCATAAAAAATCGATACCACCAAATGCAACGTATATTTAACATGTAATACAAAAATGGAAGCTCTTTATGAATACCACATTATTCTATACCAATCTTGCATTTCATAAAGCACCTGTTAGAGAAATACTTTCAAAAGCCAGTCTTTTCCAACAAATTCCAAATGATTGGCACATAGTAATTACTGATATAAAAGGTTCAACAACATCAGTTGAAAATGGATTTTCTGAATTGGTGAACTTAATAGCAACAGGCAGTATAGTTGCAGCATTAAATATCGCTTCAAAACACACCATTGATATACCATTTTTCTTTGGAGGAGATGGGGCCACTATGCTAATCCCACCAACTTTGCTGCCCGAAATTATGGAAGCGTTGATTTTACATAGCGAAAACATTCAAAAAGAATATGACATTTATTTAAGAGTTGGTAGTGTTTCTGTGGCTCATGTTTACGAAAACAAGCAACAATTAAAAATTGTAAAAGCAAGCATTAATGCCCTATATACTATTCCGGTAGTTTTAGGCAACGGCCTGCTCTTTGCCGAAAAAATTATAAAATCGAATGATAAAGAGCGTGAAACTATAAATGTAGATAACACCTATTTAGATTTAGATGGTATGGAATGCCGGTGGAATCAAATTTCACCACCCCAAGACTCACATGAGATAGTTGCGTTGCTAGTCAACGCCATAAATGAATCTGAGCAAGCAACTATCTTTCAAAAAGTTTTAGAAAAAACAACTGAAATATATGGCCCACTTGATAAAAGAAATCCTATTTCGGTGCCTAAATTACAATTGACATTTAACTATAATAAAATTAAAACCGAGCTAAAAGCAAGTAATAAAAAATTGGGAATTTTAAATTTTTTGAAAGTTTGGATTACTGGAGTGCTTGGCAAGTACTATTATTTACCCAATGCAAAGGGTAAAAAATATTTAAATGCGGTAATACAATTGTCTGATATTTTAGTGATTGATGGTAGAATTAATATGATTATTTCTGGCAATACAAAGCAAAGGGAATTGCTAACTGAATACTTAGATGGTTTAGAAAAAAATGAGGAAATTGTTTACGGTATTAATGTTAGTGAAAAAAGCATAATGTCTTGTTATGTGAGAAATAGAGATGCCAATCATATCCATTTTGTTGATGGTGGCAGTAGTGGCTATACTAGGGCTGCTAAAATTTTAAAAGAAAAAATTCGTAACAAACAATTAAGTATTTAAAAGTGTTTGATTAATTCAACTAGCCCAACAATGTAGTAAACATTAACTGGTGATGAGGTAAAAATAAATGAGAATATTACTTACAGGTGCAACAGGATATATTGGAAAAAGAATACTGCCCGTATTAGTTGAAGCTGGTCATCATGTGATTTGCTGTGTAAGAGACCCTAAACGATTTAATCCTCCCGAATCCCTTAAACCTTTTATAGAAGTTATTACTGTAGACTTTTTGGATGAAGCATCACTAACAAATATTCCTGAAGATATTGATGCAGCTTATTATTTAATTCACTCCATGTCTAACTCAAAAGAGTACGACAAATTAGAAGAAATTACAGCCGTAAACTTTAAGAACCGTTTAAATGAAACAAACGCTAAGCAAGTTATCTATTTAAGCGGCATAGTAAATGAAGGCAATTTATCTAAGCATTTGCAATCGCGAAAAAATGTAGAAAAAATTTTAGGTGAAGGTGAATATAGCTTAACCACATTGCGCGCAGGCATTATTGTAGGCTCTGGCAGTGCGTCTTTCGAAATTATTAGAGACTTGGTAGAAAAGCTACCCATAATGATTACCCCAAAATGGTTAAACACCAAATGCCAGCCAATTGGAATAAGAGATGTAATAGAATTTTTAGAAGAATCGCTTTTAAATGAAAAAGTGTATGACAAAAACTTTGACATTGGCGGACCAGACATACTTAGCTATAAAGAAATGTTGTTGATGTTTGCCAAAGTTAGAGGGCTAAAAAGATGGATTTATACCGTGCCAGTTATGACGCCCAAACTATCATCTTACTGGTTGTATTTTGTAACATCTACTTCCTATAGATTGGCCGTATCGCTTGTGCAGAGTATGAAGGTAGAAGTAGTTTGCAAAGACAATAGAATTAATGATATTTTAGGTGTTGAACCTGAGAGCTATGTAGAAGCATTAGAAAGAGCTTTCTCCAAAATTGAAACCAATCAAATTATTTCTAGCTGGAAAGATTCTCAAGTAAGCGGAGTAAAATATATAAATATTGCCGACTTTATTGATGTACCCAATTACGGTTGTTTTACTGATGTTAGAGAAAGAGCCATTGTTTCGCATGAGCATGTGATTAACAAAATTTGGAGTATTGGCGGCACCAACGGTTGGTACTACGCCAACCTATTATGGAAAATTAGAGGTTACATAGATAAGTTGTTTGGAGGTGTAGGTTTAAGAAGAGGTAGAACCAATCCTACCACCTTAAAAGTTGGAGATGCTTTAGATTTTTGGCGGGTGTTGTTTGCAGACAAAACAGAGGGAAAGCTACTATTGTTTGCCGAAATGAAAGTACCCGGTGAAGCTTGGTTAGAATTTAAAATCAAAGACAATAAATTAATACAAACCGCAACGTTTAGGCCACATGGCTTGCTGGGCAGAATGTATTGGTATTCTGTATTGCCGTTTCATGGCTTGGTGTTTAATGGAATGATCAATGAGATAACTAGGCACAGTAGTTCGTAATTGTACAATTGCGTCTCACATCTGATAACGTGAAGTACACCGTGCGCTGCTGAACCTTAGTTCAGAGAGGAGGTGGTGAAACTGCTATTGAGTTTTTAATTTTACAGGTAAATAATGGGTGTATAAGGCGTTGGTGTTTTGTATATTGCTGTCGCTTCACATTCTCCCTGCGGTCGACCAAATTTGTTTCGCCTGTTGCTCTCACCAATTTGGAAATGTAAAGCAATAATGCACTCAATTGAGCTTACCGTCACATCTATCAGACAGAACTAAAAAATGAAAGAAGAATCACAAATAATTATTTACACAGGAGAGGATGGTAATTCTGAATTTCAAGTAAAACTTGTTGACGACTCAATTTGGCTATCTCAAAAGCAAATGGCTGAATTATTTGATAGAGATTCAGATACAATTGGATTGCACCTTAAGAATGTCTACAAATCTGGAGAATTAGAACAAAATTCAACTACCGATAATTACTCGGTAGTTCGACAAGAAGGTAAAAGACAAGTAAATAGAAATATAAAATACTATAATCTTGACGCTATAATAAGTGTGGGTTATCGCGTAAATTTAATAACAAGCAAAATGAAGTCCTTAGCTAACATCAAGTAATAACAATTCATAGGATACAAAAGCTACCCGAACTTCTCACGTCTGATAACGTGAAGTAGACCGTGCGCTGCAGAACCTTAGTTCTGAGAAGAGGTGGTGAAGCTGCTATATAGTTGTTAAGTATTTATATTTTTAAATTTATAGGTAAATCATGCGTGTAGAAGGCGTTGGTGTAATGTATACAATTGTAATAGAATATGAAAAGAATGATTCCGAAAGAATTTATTGAGCAAGTAAAATCAAAGGCAGATATTCTTGAAATTGTATCAGAATATGTTGATTTAATAAAACATGGGCAAGGCTACAAGGGCTTTTGTCCGTTTCATAAAGAAAAAACACCTTCTTTCACTGTTGCACCAGCCAAAGGAATCTACAAGTGTTTTGGTTGTGGTAGAGGTGGAAACGTCTTTAGTTTTATACAAAATGTAGAAAGCAAGTCTTTTCCAGCAACAATTAATTACTTGGCACAGAGATATGGTCTTACAGAAAATGAGCAAATTGGTTCTATTTATGTTCTTGAACTCGAACAAGGTAAATATTACGTTGGGTTTTCTACAAATATCAAAAAAAGACTGCTAAATCATTTCAATGGGAATGGGGCTGCGTGGACAAAAAAATATAAGCCTTTGAGTCTTATAAAAACCTTTGAAAACTTTCCAATTGAGCTGGAGAATGAAATTACGGAGAGATATATGAAAAAATTCGGCTATAAAAATGTCCGGGGTGGCAATTATTGCTTTCTAGAAATGAAATACACCGAAACACCCGAAAACTATAGAAAGAAAAAATACAATGGAGTTTACATATTAAAACTTGAGAAGCAGAAATACTATGTTGGATACGATTCTAATATGGAAAGATCAATTGACAAACACTTTGATGGTAATGGATGTAAATGGACACAGAAGTTTAAACCTGTAGAAGTTTTAAAAACTTTTAAAACACTGAATTCAGACACACACAAGCAAATGACGTTAGCGGTAATGTCTGAATTCGGATGGGAAAATGTCCGTGGCTACAGATGGACAGACATTCAAATACAAAAACCAAAAGAATTAATAAAATGAGTTTAGAAAAACTAAAGCGAATAGGCTTTATAGAAATTGGACATTGGACTAGTGAAGGAGAAGAATTAATTTTCATAAACCCTGATAACACAAATTATCAAAATGCCTTATACGCATTTGTTTGCGAAAAAAGGGTGCTTTATATTGGTAAAACAACAAATTCACTCAAAAAACGATTCTATGGTTATATCAAGCCTAGCACATCTCAAAAAACTAATCTCGGAAACAAAAGACGTCTTCTAAATGAAATTAAAACTAGTGGAAAGATATCTATTTACGCATTTGAAGACAAAGGATTAATGATTCACGGTGATTTAGTGGTAAATTTAGCTTATGGTTTGGAAAAATCTATCATTGAAAAAGTTGATCCAGAGTGGAACGGTAAAGGAAATAAAACAACTTAATTGATCTTGATCCTAAGAGGATTTGTTATTGCCAATATTTTAACTTTATAGAAAATGATGTGTATTTAAAACATTAATGTTTTTTATATCATGGTTAACATTAATAATAAAAGAAAATGAAATTTATACTCGCGAACGAATTGAAAAAGATTTTTAACGTTTACGGTCATTTCTATAATCTCAGATTATCAGGTTCAGTTTTGAAATGCAGAAGTGTATTAGAAATTAAACGAAAAGAAAAAACAACTGGATTACCAGACATTGTTGTAATAATGATGAACCCAGGATCTTCTGTTCCATTGAATAAAGCATATGAACCTAAAACTTTTTCCAAAGAAGAATATTTTGAATTAAAACAAAAGGATCTAATTCCCACCAGACCTGATACTGCACAATATCAAATTATGAGATTAATGGAAATTAACAATTGGGACTTTGTTAGAGTTCTAAATTTATCAGACTTAAGAAATGGAAATAGTGGTGAATTTCAAACTGACTTTAGAAAAGCAGCTAAACTTGACAATACTAATCCTCATTGCCTAACTCACATAAAAAGAGTGGATGAATTAGCTAATTGCATAAAATCAAAAAACAATAAAATCATAGCAGCATGGGGAGACATTGCTGAACTAAATGACTCAGCCAATTCTATTTTAAAAATGAACGAAATGGTTATAGGGCTAAGAAAAGATAAATCGCCCAACTTCCGACATGCAAGTCCATACTTGAAAACAAAGAAAATTGAATGGTTAACTGAAATTCAGAAGGAAATAAATAAAATCTAATGCTAACAACGCATATCAGAGAATGCCTGCTATTTCGACACGCTCGATATACGACATACCATTGCCAACAATTCTAACGAATAAAATGCACACCATAACCTATATATCAATGCTAGTTATGATGGTTACTTCATGTAACTCACAAACAGAAAGCAATCAAAATGAATTAATTGGTGGCGGTTGTGAAGGTTGTGAAGCCATTTTTGAATACGGTAACCAACAATTAACAGCGATAGACACTTTACCCAAATTCAGGGAAACCGAACCAAAATTAAAAATTACAGGAATTGTTTATCAGAAGGATGGTAAAACACCTGCTGAAAATGTAATCTTATACATATACCAAACAAACCGAAACGGAGTGTATGAAAAAAAAGGAGATGAAGAAGGTTGGGCAAAACGACACGGATATATTAGAGGTTGGATAAAAACTGGAAAAGACGGCAAGTACACATTTTATACATTTCGCCCAGCTACCTACCCAAATAGAGATGAGCCCGAGCATATACATATAACAACAAAAGAACCCAACAAGAACGAATATTACATTGATGAATATGTATTTGATGACGATCCATTGTTAACGCAAGAAAAAAGAAATGCATTGGAAAATCGTGGTGGTTCAGGCATTGCAAAGCCAGAAGTACAAAATGGCATCTTAACTATTAAAAGAAATATTATACTTGGTTTAAATATCCCTAATTACAAATAGGCTCAGCTACTCAGGTTTGTCTCTTCTCAAGTCTGATAACGTGAAATACACCGTGCTCTTCAGAACCTTAGTTCTGAGAGGAGGAGGTGAAAATTTACCAATAACTGCAATATAATTTGTTAATTCTTATATTTTTGATTTTGTGGATATATCAAATATGTAAAGCATTAATGCTTTACATAATATTTCTGTGTGCAGTTAAAATAATGAAATGAAAGAAACCTCTCCAAACATCACCTATTTTAATAGAGAAATGAATAAAATTAGATTACAAAATTTTGGTTCAAACCATAGGAATTTATTAGATAAACCTATAGAAACTCTTTTAGGAAAAATACTAGGCGAACATAAAAAATGCTCTGAAGAGTTTCAGATTTTACTTGATTTGATTGGAAATGATAGTGTACAAAAAATGATCCTAAGGCGTGAACATTATGAAGAAAATGGAGCTAATTTATATAAAGATTTTATGGGTTTGCATCAGCAAAAAATGGAACTTGAAAATGAACTTATAGCATTGTATGAAAGCAAAATAGTCTATGCATTTAAAAATGTCGAAATCCGTATAAAAAGCCTACTATCGCAAGCTTACCCTAACAACAAAATAAGTAAAAGTTACAAATGGGGTAATTTAATTGAGTTTTTACGTTTCAAGAAAATAGAACCAGCAGATATATTAGGTTACAAAGAAATTAATGAATTAAGACAAGTTAATAATTCAATCAAACATTCTGCAGAAGAAATAGATAATACATTAAACCATATTTTAGAATTTAAAAATATTAATCAGATTTCTTTTGAATTATATGAAAAATTCTATGAAAGAATTAGGCAATTTCCTGCCCTATTTATCAAAAATTTAACAGAAGCACTAGTAGATGAAAAATATAAATTCACAGATGAAAGACTATCCGCATTAGCAGATTCATTGGCTATTAGGATGACTAAAGAAAATGCAGAAATGTTAAACAATTTATTGATTAAACACTATCACAAATGATGAAAACTGCACACAACAATGCATGAAAAACATAAGGCAGTTGTTTGTCACCTATCACATCCGATAACGTGAAGCACACCGTGCGCTGCTGAACCTCAGTTCTGATAGGAGGTGGTGAAACTTTGCTACTTACAACTACATTAGCGTAAATTGGTTCTGATATTTTTAACTTTATAGGTAAATCAATGATGTATATTATCTTGATGCTTTGTGTACTATTCTTACCTGTAAGATAAAACATACCAATGAACAGATTTAAAAACATCCCTGAAGAATTAAAAAGAATTGAGAGTGTCAGAGAGGATATAAGCATACTTGTTGGTAAAAATGGCAGTGGTAAGAGCACTTTGCTAAATCAGCTTGCAAAATATTACACTTCTAAAAACAAGAGGGTTATCGCACTTGCGAATTCCATTCATGATAAATTTAATCTTAGTAATCAAAAATTTAATGTGCTTAGAGGACGCTCTGGGAGAAGACAAGTTAGAAGTACGATTAAAAAGGCAATGGGAATCATTGGAAATGATAAAAACCGATTAAAAAACACAACCCTAGCACTCTCATACGTGGGATTCGAACCTATTTTAGGATTTAAGTTAGAAAGGTTCAACTTACAAGCTTTTTGGAATAACGAAATAGAATTAAACCAAAGTGATAAAGACAGACTGAGGTACTTAGTAGAAACTTCTAAGAGAGCAATAATTGATGGAGGAATAATTTGGTTAGATACTGAAAACTTAAATTACAATTCTTTTGACAAATCAAATTTAACTGAACTCTTCAAATGGGAATCACTATTAAAAAAAATGGGTGTTATATCAAAAATTGAGGTCTTCCTTAAAAAAAATAATACAGATATTTCAATCCTTGATGCAAGTTCTGGAGAATTATCGCTTATTACTTCAATTATATATTTGTCAACTGCAATTGATGAAAGAACTGTAATTTTAGTTGATGAACCTGAGAATAGTTTGCATCCGCTTTGGCAGAAAGAATACACAAAGACTCTTTTGGACCTATTCCATTTATACCAACCAAAAATAATTATTGCAACACATTCACCAATAGTAGTAAGTGGAGCAGAGCTATTTTCAGAAAATGTAGATATATTTAAAGCGAAAGATTTTAAGTTTAAATTACAAATGAAAGAGCCTCTGAACGTTGAAGAAATTTATTATCGCCTATTTGATATTACAACGCCAGAAAACAGATTTTTGTCAAATAGATTGGTTCGCCTTCTGAATTTACTTGCTGAAAAAAAAATTAGCCTTAACGAATTTACAATTGAAATAGAAAACATCAGCAAAACAGTTTATGACTACACTCAAAGGGAAGCTCTCTCCAATGTAATGGGTTTAGCCGGCGAAATAGCCTTGAATAATAATCAATCAAATTAATAATTGAAAATTAGTAAAGAAGATATATTAAATATTAAAAGAGCAGTCGCTCAAGGCGGAGATATTTGGAATAATGCTCTGGTAAGGGACTTCAAATCGAAAGTTAAGGAATATTACAGAGTTTTAGAGAATGAGCAGTGTTGCTATTGTAAAAAAAATTTTCACGGGGAGTTCAATATGGTAATAGACATTGAGCATGTACTTCCTAAAGGAAAGACAGAGTTCAGAAATTTAATGTTTGTCCTGACCAACTTAAATATTGCCTGTAAGAGATGTAATATGAAAATAAAAGGTACAAAAACAGATTTCGTATTCAATATTAATCATTCCGCACAAAACCATACCGATAGTAACAATTATAAGATAATACATCCGAATGCAGATAACTATTTCGAACATTTAAACGTATATCACCATAGTGAAAATGATAAAAAATTGATAAAATATATGGTCATAGCAAATAGTGCTAAAGGGAAATACACTTATGAATATTTTAGACTAAAAGAATTAGAAATTGATTCAATTAACCAAGCACAAGGAATAATAGAGAAGAGTCAATTTTCGGAAAAAATTGACTCTTCAATGCAAGAAAGGTTAAGAGAGGCCTTTAAAAACATATGAAAAATCCTGCGCTCAATAAAGTATTAAAACCATAACTATTTCAGGTATTCCAAGTGATTTGTATTTATATGCACAGACCAAAGCTTCAAGCCTGTTTGGTGTTTTCGCAAAACCCAAACGCCAATAACTACGATAAATTTTTTATACTTATATTATTAACTTTATATGTTAATCATATGTGCACAATACATATGTCATGTAAATATTATTCTTATGCTTTATTAATGCCAACTAAAGAAAACTCAGAATATGCCAATACTTACAGATATTATAGAATGGGTTGAAAAGAAACCTGAATTTTGGCAAATTGCAATTGATAGATTAATTAGAAACAATTCTCTTTCTTCCTCTGATATTAATGAATTAAAAGAAATTTGTAAAGTAAAAAATGGTTTGTCAAAAGTAACATACACACCTGTTGACTTTGACGACTTAAAAACATTTGTTACTAATACAGATAGTAGTGAAAGTATTCTTATTTCTAAAATAGATAATATTGAAAATATTAATGCATTATCCAAATCAAGTACCTTAGAATTTGAACTTCAGGGTTTGAATGTTATTTATGGAGATAATGGTTCTGGAAAATCAAGTTTCGTAAGTATTTTAAAACATACTTGTAACACAAGAGGGCAAAAACCTCAAATCAATGGAAACATATTTGACAATAGCAGTTCCACTAAGGACAAAAAAGCAGAAGTAGAATACACTGGCGATAAAGTAAATTTTAACAAAGTATTACTTGCAAATTCACAAATAAATAATTCAACACTAAAAAATGTAGATGTTTTTGATACGTTTAGTGCAAACCACTATATTGAAGAAGAAGATGAAATTGCATTTATACCAAAAGGATTATCCATAATAGAAAAACTTGCTAGATGTGTAAAGCACATAGAAAGCGAAATTAATCAAGACTTGCAGCAACCTTCATTAGCACCCTTTAATTTTGAAAGCATAATAGACGTTTCGGATTGTTGTTCTGCGAAAACATTTTTAGATAAACTAAATTCAACTACACCTCTTGATGAATTGAGAGCTGAGGGACAATGGAATACAACGAAATCAGATAGGGCAAAAGAATTAAACGAACTAATTTCTAAATTAAAAGCAGATGACCCTAAAATCACTCTAAAGATCAATCTAAATAAACTGCAAAGGTTTAATATTCTTAGAATAAAATATTCAGCTATAGAAGAGAAATTAAGTGGTCAAGTTTTAAATAATCTAAAAACAACTTTAAATTCTTATCTAACAATTAATGAAACATTAAAAGCTTCATCTGATAAAGCATTTTCAAATTTGCCTCTTGATGGTGTTGGAGGAGATGTATGGAAAGAACTTTGGGTAAGTGCAAAAAAATTCTATGAAATTAGTAATCAACAAGGAGTTTTTCCAGATGTTAAGAATGATAGTTCTTGCCCACTATGCCTTCAAGACTTAAATGATGAAGCAAAACAACGATTTTCAAACTTTGAAGAGTTTGTCAAAAATGATATTCAAAAACAATATGATATTTTATTAAAAAAATACGAATTGGAATTAGAGAAGTTGGAAAGTGTTTCTTTTGATTTTACAGAACAAAATCCTACAATACTCGAATTAGATGAGATTATTACAGATTTTGGTAAAAACCATAAAAATTATATTGAACAATTATCAAAACAAAGAGATGATTTAGTAACTATTTTTAATAAAAAAAATAAAGTTGAAAACATAGAGAGCATTGATATTAATAATAGTACCAATACAATTATTGAACAACTCATTAAAGACATTGAAAACGAAAATATCAAGTTATCAACCCAAACAATAGAAAAAGTATTAGAGCCTTTAGAGAAAGAAGCTAATCAACTAAGTGGAGAAAAAAAGATTTTTGATTTTAAGCCAAAATTAGCAAGGGAAATATATAGGAGAAAAAAAATCAAACTTTTAGAAAAGTGTTTAAGTAAATGCACTACAAGGACAATTACTACATTTAGTAATGAATTAACAAGTAATTATGTAAATCAAAATTTAAAACAGAATTTCAAATTAGAATTAAAGAAGCTTGGTTTTAATAATATAAAAATTGAAACAGAAACAAAAGGCTCGAGAGGCAAGCAATATCATTATTTAAAATTAAATGAACCTAATTCAAATAACATATCATTAAAAGATATTTTAAGTGAAGGAGAGCATAGATGTATTTCTCTTGCTACATTTCTGTCTGAATTATCTATTTCCGAACACAAGAGCTCTGTAATATTTGATGACCCAGTATCTTCTTTAGATCATAAATGGAGAAATAAAATAGCTAAAAGAATTGTAGAAGAAGCCCTAGAACGACAAGTTATAGTTTTTACTCACGACATTACGTTTTTAATGATGTTACAGGAACATTCCAAAATTAATAGTTGTGCCACTTCTGTAAAGAGTCTTACCAGAAGGAAGACAGAAACAGGTTTAACGGCAAGTAATCCGCCATGGGACGCTTTAACTGTGAAAAAACGTATAGGAATTCTAAAAACAGAATTAGTGAATTTAAAAAGAATTGAAAAAAATGAAACGGAAGAAGTTTTTAGTCAAAATGTAAAACCTTTTTATGGTAAATTAAGAGAAACTTGGGAAAGGTTTGTAGAAGAAATTCTTCTTAATAAGGTGGTTCAAAGATTTGGTCGCGAAATACAAACAAAAAGGTTGAAAATCTTATCTGACTTGACAGATGGTGACTATGATATTATTGACGTAAATATGAAAAAATGCTCCACATATCTATTTGGCCATGACAGTTCAGGTAATTTAATAGAAAGCATACCCGACACTAATGAAATCGAGGGTGATATTCAGGTAATTGAAGATTATTTGTCAGAAATGAGAGGAAGGAAAAGGCAATGAAACAAGCCTAACAAATTGGATAAGTAATAAACGAAAAGTGCTAAAACGAAAATTAGTACTACCCACTCCCTTCCTATTCACGAATTACCCACCGGGTTTCATGATTAAATTTTTAAGATGAAAGGAAAAGATCTATTAGCAAAATATCAATTAATTTGGAACGAGTATTCTAATACTACTCTAAATAAACCAACACCAAAAAATGAAGTCAACCTTTTAGATAGAGGTTTTGTATTTGAATTTGATGAAGATCAAAAGGACATAGATATTTTATTTGTGGGAATAAATCCTTCTTACACCGGAGATAAATTTGAAGCACTGTTCTACGGTAAAAAAGATGTTGCAACTATAAATTACTTTAGACCTTTTAACGCAATAATAAAAGAACTGGATCATAAAAGGACTAATTTCAAGAACCTAACATGGTCACACTTAGATATGTTGGTTTTTCGAGAAACACAACAATCGTATATTACCAATCAGTTATTAAAATCAGAAGAAGGAATTCAATTCATCTATAAACAACTTGTTATTTCTAAACAAATTCTTGAATATTTAAACCCCAAAATTATAGTTGTATCAAATACAGCAGCAAGGCATTTTTTAGGAAAAGATAAGTTTGAAAAAAAAGGAAAAGAATTTGGAGTTTGGATGGGTTATGATTTTGAATTTGATAATAATTTAGGAACCGATAAGATTATAAATAGTTCCGAAATCAAATCTTATGTCTTTTTTACTTCAATGCTCTCAGGCCAAAGAGCTCTGGACAAAGGTAGTAAACAACGATTGATTTGGCATCTAGGAAATGTTCTAGATAAAATAAAACAACATTAAACCAATCACCTCCCAACCAAAATGCCCATCAAAGCATTTAATTCTAGTTCAGAGTTTTTTGCATCTAATAATCGTTGATCAAACGGGCAAGACTAAACAAAGAAGGATAGCCTTTTTAAATAAGCAATATCAATTAGCTTTAGATGCTGCAATAATAACTTGGAAACCAGCAATAGAATTAAATGGAAATTTTTAATGACTGTATTCAGTAATATTTATTCAAATAAAATCTTACATCAAGGGGAACACTTTTTCTCGATAATAGATGGTTTCCCTGTTTCCCAGGGGCATATTTTAATAATTCTAACAAAGAAAAATTAGACTATTTTGAGCTAAATACTAATGAACGAGTAGAATTAACAGAGTTAATAGATAAAGCAAAGAGCATAATAGAAAATGAGCATAAACCTGATGGATATAATATCGGTATGAATTGTGGTGAAGTTGCCTGACAATCTGTAATTCATTTTCATTGTCATGTTATTCCAAGATATCAAGGAGATATGACAAATCCAAAAGGAGGCATTAGACATTGCGTAGAAGGAAAAGGGAATTATTAAACACATAATTCAGCAACGCTATCACAACAGAACTGCAATGCAGTTTATTCAGAGTTATATTTTTAACTTTAGAGATTAAATGGAAAATCAGTTCTAACTTATGACCTAATCAAGGAAAGCACAAAGCACTTTATGGGTGACACAATTGAACTATGATAGAAAAATCATCAAATACTGAGTTTTATTCTCAAATTGTAAATTTTCTGCAGTCTGCAAGAAGCCAAGTTGTTCGTGTCGTAAATCAAACAATGGTGCTTACCTACTTTGAAATTGGTAGAAAGTTGGTAGAAGAAGAACAAAATGGAAAGGAAAGAGCTGATTATGGTAAAAGGGTAATTAAGGAATTGTCCAAGATATTGACTGAAGAATTTGGCAAAGGTTTTTCTGAAAGGAATATTGAACAAATGAGGCAGTTTTATTTGGTGTATTCAAAATCGCAGACACTGTCTGCGGAATCTACTGACCGAAAAACGCAAACACCGTCTGCGAAATTAAATTTAAGTTGGTCACATTATTTAAAGTTAATGCGAATAGATGATGAAAGTGAACGTGAATTTTATGAAATTGAGTCGTTTAAGAACAACTGGAGTGTAAGAGAACTGAAAAGACAATTTGATTCTGCCTTATATACAAGGCTAGTACTTAGCAGAGATAAGAGTAAGATAAAAGAGCTATCTGAAAAAGGTTTAGTCCTAGAAAAGCCAAAAGATGCAATAAAAGACCCATACATACTTGAATTTATTGGATTACCAGAACACAGAGCGTATTCGGAAAATGAACTAGAACAGGAATTAATAGATAAACTAGAACACTTTCTACTCGAGCTAGGGAATGGTTTTACATTTGTTGCTAGACAAAAACGAATATCGTTTGATGAAAAGCATTTTAGAATTGATTTAGTCTTTTACAACAGACTTTTAAAATGTTTCGTTCTAATTGACCTTAAAATTGGAGAGTTAAAGCATCAAGATATAGGACAGATGCAGATGTATGTTAACTACTATGACCGAGAAGTCCGATTAAAGGATGAACACAAAACAATAGGCATAGTACTATGTAAGGACAAAAGTGAATCAGTTGTAGAATATACATTGCCCGAAAATAATGAGCAGATATTTGCCAGTAAATACAAAACTGTGCTTCCGAGTAAAGATGAACTAAAACAATTAATAAACGAAAAAGAAAATCAACGCTAAAAGCCATACACATTTGCAATTCGCTTAAGCCATCACACAATCCAAAAATTGCAAAAGAGTATGTATAGCAAACGCACAAATAAGCCAAAGAAGAAAAACGAAATGACAACACTATGTATAGTGCATAGCTACCCTGCGGGATGATACGCTTCCTGCACTAACCGTTAAAACTATCTCCCCCCACCCCCAATCACCTCCCAACCAAAATACCCATTAAAGCATTCAACTCTAGTTCTGAGTTTTTAGCAGCTAACAATCGTTGATCGTTTTGTAGTTCAGCATTAAGCAAGTTAAGTTGCGCTTGCCTAAATTTAATAGAAGTTATTTGGCCTGGCTTAAATGATTCTTGCGTGCGCTCAAAATTGACTTAAAAGTGGATGGATTAATTTCCAATATACCAGAAAGAACCCTTCAATTTTTACCCGCATTGTAAGTATTAAAAAAACACTTTTAATTGATTGGTGCATTATTCTTACCGAATATGCCATCACTTAAAACTTTCCTTAGCTGTGCTTTACATTATAGCATAAATAGTATTAATCTTGCATGCTTATTTAAAATAGCTATTGCCATTATCGAAAAACGATTAGCCCACAAAAGCAATTAAAAAGTTAAAGCTCGGCTTACAACATCATGAAGAAATATTTAAACCTTTTCGATTTTAAACAAAAGGTAAACTACCGTACCGAAATATTGTCGGGTTTAACCGTAGCACTTGCTTTGGTGCCTGAAGCTGTAGCATTTGCCATTATTGCTGGTTTATCTCCTTTAACAGGGTTGTATGCCGCTTTTGTAATGGGCTTAATTACTTCAATTTTTGGTGGTAGACCTGGTATGATTTCGGGAGCAACTGGTGCCGTAGCTGTGGTAATTGTTGCCTTAGCTATTTCGCATGGACCAGAATATGTATTTGCTACTGTAGTATTGGCAGGTTTAATGCAAATAATTGCAGGAGTTTTAAGATTGGGTAAATTAATGCGTTTAGTACCCCACCCTGTTATTTTTGGTTTTGTAAATGGTTTAGCAATCATAATATTTTTAGCCCAATTAGAGCAATTTAAAGATGGAAGCGGCAATTGGCTAACCGGCCAACCCTTGTTAATTATATTAGGCCTAGTGGTGTTAACCATGTTAATTATTTGGGGCTTACCTAAAATTACCAAGGTTGTGCCTGCATCACTGGTGGCTATTTTGGCCATTTTTGGTATTGTAGTTGGCTTTGGTATAGATACTAGAACCGTAGGCGATATTGCCTCCATAAAAGGTGGCTTCCCTCCTTTTCATATACCTGAAGTGCCATTTAGTTTTGAAACGCTCAAAGTAATATTTCCTTATGCGGCAATAATGGCCGGGGTTGGTTTAATTGAAAGTCTGTTAACGCTTAATATTATAGACGAAATTACTGAGACCCGCGGCAGTGGCAACAAAGAGGCTGTGGCCCAAGGTGCTGCAAATATGTTGTCGGGCGTATTTTCAGGCATGGGAGGTTGTGCTATGATTGGTCAGAGTTTGATTAACATTTCCTCAGGTGCTAGAGCAAGATTATCTGGTATTGTTGCCGCTGTTGCATTGTTAATGTTTATAATGTTTGGTGCAGGTCTTATTGAGCGCTTACCTATGGCTGCGCTTACGGGCTTGATGATTATGGTGGCCATTGGCACATTTGAATGGGCAAGCTTAAGAACGTTTAACAAAATGCCAAAGTCAGATGTTTTTGTAATTGTTGTTGTTACACTAATTACCGTATTTGTTCACAACTTAGCATTGGCCGTTATAGTTGGTGTAATTATAGCAGCTTTAGTTTTTGCTTGGGACAATGCAAAGCGTATTAGAGCGCGTAAAAAAGTAGATGAAAACGGAGTTAAACATTACGAGATTTATGGTCCGTTGTTTTTTGGATCAGTAAGTGCCTTTAATGATAAGTTTGATGTATTGAATGACCCTGAAGAAATTGTAATCGATTTTGCAGAAAGTAGAATCGTAGACATGTCGGCCATTGAAGCTGTAAATCGAATTACTGAGCGCTATTTAAAAGTTGGTAAAAAAGTCCATTTGAAGCACCTAAGTCCCGATTGCCAAAAGCTTTTGAAAAATGCTGATAAGCTAATTGATGTAAACATCTTAGAAGATCCTAAATACAAAGTTTTAGTAGATAAGGTTTAAGCATACGTTGTAAGCTTTATATTTTTGACTTTCCATTCTCGTTTAATATATTTGACTGAATTGATTAAGTTTAATCCACACAAGAACTCAGGTTATGCATCCTATATTACGTAATGTATTGGCAATAGTTGTCGGTTGGGCAGTAGGTAGTGCGGTAAACATGGGCTTGATAAAAGTAGGCCATAAGGTTATCCCTATTGATGGTGTGAACATGGATGATGTGGAAGCCATGGCACAAGTAATGCCAACTTTAGATTTTCAATATTTCATTTTTCCTTTTTTAGGACATGCCATAGGTGCCTTAATTGGCGCATTGGTAGCTGGATTTATTGCTGCGAATAACAAAATGAAATTTGCCTTAGCAATAGGTATATTGTTTTTGTTAGGTGGTATTGTAGTTAACATTATGATTAAGGGCCCTTTGTGGTTTACCATAGTTGACATAGCTTTGGCTTATATACCAATGGCATTGATTGGCGGTAAAATTGCCCAAAGCTTTTCAAAAAAATAATATGTCTGAAGAATTGAAACCTTGTCCGCAATGCGAATCGCCTTATGGATACTTTTTAAATGAAAATTTATTTGCCTGTCCTGAATGTAGCCATGAGTGGAACCCTACAGAACTAGCAGAAGTAGGAACCATTGAAGTTAAAGATGCCAATGGCAATTTGTTGCAAGATGGCGACTCGGTAATTGTAATAAAAAACTTACCCGTTAAAGGCTCGCCCAGTCCAATAAAAGCTGGCACTAAGGTTAAAAAAATTAGATTAAAAGAAGGCGACCATAACATAGATTGTAAAATTGATGGCTTTGGCAGCATGGCTTTAAAATCGGAATTTGTTAAGAAGGCTTGAGTGGCCTACTTACAATAAATAGAATACTCATAGTATGTAGTGCCCTTATACCCTTTCACATCCTGTGGTTCTAAATGTTTGCTTGAGAAAGTAGTGGGCCTAAAATATTTGCAAGATTTTCTAACGATTTGTTTAAACCAACAAAAGCCATGGCTGCTAATTACGGTTTGTACAATTTTTACAGCTGCAGGATTGATTTCTACATTCTTTATGAGCGATTCTATATGGTATCAAAACGTATCTTTATTTTATTGAGGTTGAGTTGCGGTGTCAGGAATTTATGGGGCAATTATTGCTTCCAAAAAAAATATTAGTGCCAACAGTGAAAACAGTTATCGCTATTATAATGCTTTTGTTGTTTTAAAACTTGAGCTTAACCAAAAACGTAAGTGCAAAAAAAAAGGTCTTGCCAGAGGCAAGACCTTAATAAAGTAATTATTGCTATTACTACTTACCCTTAGCAAGTTCCTTTGCCTGTCCGGCCCAATCATCACGTTCCGCTCTGCCAGGGAATTTTTTGGTAAGGCTATCCAACACATTGTATTCAGCCTGCTTCATTTTACTTACCTGCTCATAGGTGAAAATTCCAATTTCATTCATGGTTTTTTCCATTACTGGACCAACACCAATAATTTTCTTTAAATCGTCTTTTTCACCTTCTTTAACAGTACCCAATTTGCTCATTAAGTCAGCTTTTGCCTTATCTGTTTCTTCAGCTGACATTTCAACTGCTTCCTCTTTTTTGGCTTTTTTGGCTGGTTCTTTTTTAGCAGCTGGTGCCTTTTCTACTTTTTCTTTAGGCTCTTCTTTCTTCTTCTTTTCTGCTTCTTTAGCTTCTAGCTTAACTTTAGCTTCAGCTACTTCATTCTTCTGCATTTTAGCTTTTAAGGCAGACAATGCATCCAATTCACCTAAAGTGGTTTTTTCAATTTTACCTTTCATGCCTTTAATAGCTTTGCTAGTGGTAGCTTGCTCTTTTCTCTTTTCAGATCTTTCGGCATTCTTCTCAGCTTGCATTGCTTTTTCATGAATTTTAGTATGAGAGGCTAAAATTTTCTTGTCGTTACGGTCAAACTCAATAATCATAAACTGTAAAGTTTGATCTGGCTCGGCCAATGTACCATCTTCTTTTTTAATATGACGGTTTGGAGCAAATGCCTCAACACCATATTGTAATTGAACAATTGCACCTTTATCCATTCGCTTAGTTACTACACCTTCATGTATTGAACCAATTGGGAACACAGTTTCAAAAGTATCCCATGGATCTTCTTCTAATTGTTTATGTCCTAACTTAAGTTTACGGTTTTCTTTGTCTATCTCTAAAACAATGGTTTCTAGGTTTTCACCTAATTTGGTAAACTCACTTGGGTGATTGTAACGTTTAGTCCAAGATAAATCAGAGATATGAACCATACCACCTAATCCATCACCAAACTCAACAAATACGCCATAAGGTGTAATGTTTTGTACTTCACCACTGTGTTGACTTCCAACAGCAAATTTATCTTCAATACCTTCCCATGGGTCGGCAGTTAATTGCTTAACACTTAACGACATTTTTCGCTCTTCTCTATCAATGGTTACAACCTTTGCTTCAAACTCTTGATTTAACTCAAAAGAGTCTCTTGCGTTAACAGGCTGGTAACTCCAAGTAACCTCAGAAACGTGCACTAAACCTTCAACACCAGGCACAATTTCTAAGAAGGCACCATAGTCTTCAATATTTACAATTTTACCTTTAACAATTGAACCTTCTTTAATATCCTCAGGCAATGTTTGCCATGGGTGGTCCATTAATTGTTTTAAACCAAGCGATATACGTTTTTTGTCATCATCAAAATCTAAAACACAAACATTAATTTTTTGATTTATTTCTAACACTTCATTTGGATGATTGATTCTTCCCCAAGAAATATCAGTAATGTACAACAAGCCATCAACACCACCTAAATCGATAAATGCACCAAAATCTGTAATATTTTTGATAACACCTTCTAATACTTGACCTTTTTCAAGCGTACCAATAATTTTAGCTCTTTGCTCTTCAATATCACTTTCAATTAAAGCTTTGTGAGAAACAACGGCATTTTTAATTACCTCATTAATTTTCACCACTTTAAATTCCATTTTCTTACCTACATATGCATCATAGTCAACAATAGGTTTCACATCAATTTGTGAGCCTGGTAAGAAAGTTTCTAAACCAAAAACATTTACAATTAAACCACCTTTGGTTTTGCTTATAATGTTTCCGGTAACCATTTTATCATTGTTATGGGCATCAACAATATTATCCCATGCCTTCATTAATTTGGCTTTCTTACGGCTTAATACCAAAGCACCTTTTGAGTCTTCTGTTTTTTCAACATAAACCTCAACAGGATCGCCAATTTTTAAATCAGGATTATCTCTAAATTCATTCAATGGCACCAAACCATCTGATTTAAAGCCAATGTTTAACACTACATCTGAAGCTGTTATTACTTCTACAACTCCACTAATTATTTCGTGCTCATTAATAAACGACAATGTTCCTTCATACTGTTTTTCAAGATCATCCATAGCCCTAGTTGGGTCTAATGAGTTTTCTTTTACTACATCCCAGTTAAAATCATCATGTGCAGTTTCTTCCTCTTCACCATCATCTTTAATAGCTGCTACTTTTTTAGATTTTTTTGGTTTTTCAGTTTCCTTTGGAGCTTCTTCTGTTACAACTTCAGCTTTACTTGGTTCTTTAGTACTTGTTTCAGGATTGTTTTCAGCAGTTGTTACTTCTTTATTATCAGTAACTTGCTCAGCAGTTTGCTCAGTTGATTCCTGAGTGTTTTCTGCATTAGTTTGTTCTTCTGTCAAACTATTTTTTTTAAAGGTTATTTAATATGAATTTTTTTCTGCAAAAACCCATTTTTTCAATTCGGACTGCAAAGGTAAGGAAAATAGTGCATTTAACAAGTTATTTATGCATTGAAACCAAACTTCATTTACTTTCGTATTATAATAGAGCGCTACATTACTTATAAAGTTAATATAAGAATTAAATTATGTATTTTTGTAATGTGTAAGTGGCTATTTTTTTGATCGAACAACAAAAATTGCGTTTTATATTGTAATGAAAAAGCTTGCTTTTGTCATAGCGCTGTTGCTGACAAACTTTATTATTGGTTTTTCTCAGAGTAGTTTCTTAGTAATTTCTGACTTTACACCATCCAATATCGCTGTTTGCGACTCTACCTATCGTTTTGGAATGCGGTTATACAACCCTACCCCTTTTAGAACAGATAGTATATTGTTGGATATTAAATTGCCTACAGGGGTAGAATACATACCTAATTCTGTAAATTTTGCCTTTCCTGTAAACACATCTAACCCCAATCGTCCAATTTTTTATCTTGATAGTTTGTCGTCATTAAACTTGACAGACTTTAATTTTAGTGTGAAAGTCAATTGTAACGCATTTAACACAGCCATATCAGGCAATTCGGTTTCTAACAATTTATTGGCAAGTTATAAAATTAATGGTCAATCCTATACCCAATCTCACACTACCAATACTTACACTATAGTGGCTCCAAACGTTTCAATTACTAACATTACCAACCAAGCACACAATGGTGCAGTGGGTGCCAGTTTTTCAAGATGTTTTACCATCAGCAACAACGGAACTTCAAGGCTAGATAGTTTTAATTTGCGAGAGTTTCATGGGAGCGGTATTTCTGTAACTGCAGTATCTGCGGGTAGTTGGATTTCAAATTTAGGACAAGAAAATATTGCGTTACAAAACAGCGATTTTTCCTCTGTAGGTAACTCCAACAATTATTTAGACCCTGGAGAATCCATTACATTTTGCCAAACCATTATGATTAATTCATGTGATAGTGTGGCATCATCTTACGAATTGAGCTGGGGATGTGATTTGGTAACTTGCCAAACAGATTACAATACTGCCAATGTTAACTTTTTAAATGAAACACCAAACCTTAAGATTTGGGGCACTCAAAAATTTCCCAACTGCATTGGCAACAATCAGCAACAAAAATTGCGCGTTACCAACCTAGGCAATGGTGATGCGGTATTAACCAATTTGAGAATTTTTAATTGGGTATCATCAGCAAGTTCAGGTATTGACCCATCAAGCATAACCTACCTTAGTTCAACTGGTGCAATGGGCAGTTTAAATGCTACTGGCACCATTAATAATGCCTCTGTTGCCTGCACTGCTAATAGCTCAAGACAAGTTATTTTGCAATTGCCTACCATTGCACCTGGTGATACATTAACCATAAACTTTACAGCATACACTTGTTGCCAAACAAACTGCAGATCAACTAGCTACCACTTGGGTTTTAGGTATGAGGGTGCCTACTCAAATAATTGTGGAGACAACTTTTCAATACCTTTAAGTCACATGGGTGTTTACAAGACTATAAGGCAAATTTGGACAAGCAATATTTTTCCTGCCCAAATGGTTGGCGGACAAACACAAACTCTTAACTATAGAATGTCATCTGGGGGCATTAATTTACCCATTAAGCCTGGTGCTAGATTAAAGCACCAATTAATATTACCACCATGTTTAACCTTCACTGGCAATATTGCATTTACCAATAAAAATGGCACTACCGTTTGGGCTCCCGATTCGGTGCTAATTGCTGGAGACACCATAAATGCAATATTTAATTACCCTGCCCCTTTCGCTTTCTCTTTTGCAACATTAACTTTTGATGTTACCGCCTCATGTGCGAGTTGCGGTTCGGGCACCTACGATATAACTTTTAACTCGTTTTATTATGAAGGGGGAGGATGCAGCTGTGCAAGGCAAACAACCTGCTATACCCAAAGTTTATACATAAATTGTCCTGCTCCTTGCAACGGTTTGGCCATTAGAGATTTTACTGCCCAAAGAGAAAACCTAGGAGAAAGCGACAACAACAATGATGGCGTAGCTGACCTGCCGCCTGTGGTTATGGATACCAATAAAGTTAGGCGAGATAGATTAACTTATGGAGATACACTTGTGACCTATACCTATGCTAAAATTGAAAAATCTTCTGGCAGTGGCCTTAATTGGAATTATTTGTATGCAGAAAATAAAATAGAAGATAGGGGCAATGCTTTTAGTTATGTAGACGCTGATGTTACCATTTATAAACAAAGTGGAGTTGTATATACTTGCAACAACACAATACCAGCACCTACTATAACAACTTCTGGAACTACTCGAAATTTTAAATTTGATTTAAGCCCTGCAACAATAGGCGGCTCGGGTTGCGTACCCAACAACAATCAGTTTGAAAATGGCGATTCGATAGTTATTAAGAGTAGATATGTGGTTAGCTCCAATATTGGTGGCGCAATTATTTCGTGCTTTATGACCAACAATACTTACGTAAGTAATATAGCTAACCCCGTAAATGCTGCCGACAAATATTTTTGTGGAGAAGGGTTTGGACGCTTTACCGTAATTGGGTATTATTTCACAAACTATGGACCTAATAGCTACAATATTTTGGGATGTGATAGTGTTGCAATTTCTCAAAATTACTATTTATCTGTTGGGCCATGTTGCAACCATTATGCGGGTGGTAATTTGTTTGAAAACGAATTTAGAAACTTTGCTTGGTTAGATTCTATGATAGTTGTTATTCCCCAAGATTATCAAGTTTCATCAGTTAGATTTAGACAGGCCAATACAACGGGCAATGGTACCATATCATGGTCGGCATTCATAGCACCAAGCTATACACAAATTTTAGATAGTGTTACTATTAATACTCGATTTCATCAAGCACCCTTTGGAGGTTCATTACCAAATACAGATGAAGGTTTTTACGGCCAAGTACAATTGTGGGTAGTACCTACTTGCAATACCAAACAAGATACTACCATAGCTGTAACGTATGATCAGCGATATGGCACCGTGCAACAGCTTTCTACCTCTCCAACAAGCACAAAAGTTGTAAGAACCACTCATGACAAAATTTATTATGATGGACCCGATTTGTTTGTACAAGCCGTTTTAGCCAATGTGCTTACACCAAGCGATACTGTTAAATGGGAGGTTTCAGTATCAAATTTATCATTGTCTCAAGCTGACAATGTATGGTTAGGAACTGACAATACTTCTAACTTCCAAATTATTGGAATTAATGAAAAAACTTCTGGCATTGCGCTACCTCAAAGCTCACCGGGGATTTTCGACATCAATACCTTGGCTCCACAAACAACAAAAAACTATGAAGTTTATGCCCTTATTGGAAGTTGTTCTACCGATACACTAAATTTATTTTCTGGTTGGGATTGCAGAAATGGTATTCCTACAACTGTAGCTCAATATAATTGCGAACCCGAAAATTTAAACTTAGTTGCATCTCCACTATTTCCTTTCTTAGTGCCTAGTATTACCTTAAATCCTAACCCTGCAGATTTATGTGATACAATAACGGTAAATATATCAGGCACCAATACTTCATTAGGAAACGCCTATGATTTAAAATTAATATTGAACATACCGAGTGGTCTCTCAATAGTAAATGGAACAAGCAGATTAAAATATCCCAATACCGGAAGCTTTAACTCAATTGTTAATCCTAGCCCAGCAGGTGGAGCAGGAACGAGCTTTAGATATAATTTATCTGCTATAAACTCAATAATTGGCAATTCGGGTTTAAAGGGAAGTAACCAAAGCCCCAACAACTTATTTAATTTGCAAGTAAAACTGCTTACCGATTGTAGTTTTACATCAGGATCAATTATTACCGCTACACTCAATGGAGATGCTGCATGTGGTTCAAATGCTGGCAACTCCATTACTTCTCAAACAGTGTATATAAACAATGCAACACAACCATATTTATCTTCTCTTAACCTATCGGGCACCTACATTAGCCCCTGCGATAGCAGTTCTAAATTGGCCGTAGCATTTGCTTTAACAGGCAACGGTACTTCTGGCAGCAATGATAGTATTAGAGTGAAAATTCCTTTAGGCACAAACTACATTGCAGGAAGTGCAGTAGGTGTATCAAATCCTCCAGCAATTTTAAATCCCGACATAACCAATATGTTTGATGGTACTGAGCTGAGATGGAAAGTGCCCGCTGGTATTTACAAAGATGATACGGTGCGATTTACCTTTAAATTTGAAGGTGATGAAAACGTGTTAGATTGCGAAATTTATGACTTTAAGCTTTCTTCAACATCTACTGCCACTGTTAACTGCGCAACCACTGGCTCTACTTGTAACATTAACGTTTTAACAGGAGATACTACACAAAACATTTTCACCTACAAAGCATATTTTAATCCTATTTCTGCAACAGGTTGTGCAATATTAAATGCACCGAGTGGAGAAACAATAATGACCAATGTTAAGATTAAGAACAATGGAGAAGAAATATCGAGCGGTAACAATATTGTAATTAGCTATTACAATGATGTAAACAATGATATGGTTTTAAGCAACACTGATATATTGTTGTTTACAGATTCAACCGCTACTGGTGTTTTAACAGGTGATACGTTAAATTTTATTGATACTTTTAATGTAGCTGGCGGTGCAGGTTGTGGCATAATTGCAGTAATTGATACTTCAGTTAACGCTTGTGTTTGTGAACCTATTCAAATTTATTTTACCCCTGAGCTAAAAAACAGTGCTGGTAATGACACTATAACATGCTCAAGTGCACCTGTAACCTTTGGTCCACCAGCAATAACTGGTTATACATATAGCTGGATGCCAAGTTCTAATTTAACAGGTGCGAATACTGCTAACCCGACCATGATTCAATCTAATCAATTAAGCAATAGCTTAACGTTAAGTTATGTATTAACTACCACTAGAGGCAATTGTACGGTTAACGATACTATTCAAATGACCATTCATCCTGAACTAACTACTACTACCACCATAGATACTGTAATATGCTTGGGTGAAAGCATTAATTTAATGGCAACTGGTGGCAATAGTTATCAATGGTCTCCAGCTGCTGGATTAACTTGTGTTACCTGCCCAAATCCTATAGCTTCTCCAACAGTTAATACAAAGTATTACGTAACCATTACCGATACTTTTGGTTGCAATGCAATTGATTCTGTTACTATTGCTATTAACAATGCTCCTAATGCCAATGCTGGTAACGACTTTTTATTGTGTAAAGGAGATACTTCAATTTTAAATGCTAGCGGTGGAACAACTTATCAGTGGACACCTAATTATAACATTAGTTGCACCAATTGTGCTTCACCAAGTATATTCCCCGATACAAGTGTTAGCTACATTGTTCAAGTAAGTGATGCAAATGGGTGTTCAGATTTTGATACCATTTATGTAACCGTAGGTGAAAGACCCATTATTACTAAGTCTACAACCGACACCATTTGTTTTGGTGATACCACATCTATAACAGTTTTAGGTGGAAGTGCTATAACTTGGATGGCAGCTGCTAACCTAATTTGCGATACTTGCTTTACTGCTCAAGTTTATCCAACCACCTCATCTTATTATAGCTTTATAGTTTCCGATTCATTGGGTTGTACCTTAACAGACTCTATAAATGTAATTGTAAATAACTTGCCAACCGCAAATGCTGGTGCAGATGTTACCATTTGCTTTGGCGATTCTATATTGCTTACTGGAAATGCTCAAGCACAAGTGCTATGGTCGCCTTCTAACGGAATTACCTGCAATACTTGCAATAACACTTATGCAGCACCTATTACCTCAACTAGCTATGTATATGCTACCACCGATAATTTTGGTTGCACCAATTATGACACTATTAATGTTACCGTAACTCCTTTACCACCGATAGATGCAGGGCCTGGCTCAACTTTTATCTGTCCTGGTGATGTTGCAACTATAAACGCTAATGGTGGAACTCAATACTTATGGACTCCAAATTATAAGATTTCTTGTGATACTTGTGCCTCAATTACGGCCAACCCCGATTCTACCACTACTTATTATTTGCAAGGAACTGATAGTACAGGTTGTGTTAATTATGATAGTATTACTGTAATTATTGGAGGAGCTCAAAACACCGTATTACCCAACGTTAACCAGTGCATTGGCGATACTGTACAACTTTTTGTTGCTGCAGGTGCTAGCAACTATAAATGGAGCCCAAATGTTGGTTTAAGTTGCGATACTTGCTTCAACCCAATGGCACATTCTGATACTACGATTAACTACACTATTATAATTGGCAATAGTGGTGGTTGTTCTGATACCAATTTTATTCAACTTACAGTGCAACCGTTACCTCAAATTTTAGCTAGCCCAGATACTGCTATATGCGCCAGCGACTCTGCTCAACTAGTTGCTAACGGGGGCGTAAGCTATATATGGTCTCCATCTGTAGGATTAAGTTGTTCCAATTGTAAGGCACCTAAGGCTAGCCCTCCCGCAACACAGCAATATGTGGTAGAAGGAATTGATAGCAACGGTTGCTCAAGCTTTGACACTTTAATTGTAACCATTAACAATTTACCAAGTGTAGATGCAGGGCCACCAAGTATAAGTATTTGTCCAACAGACTCCACAATGCTAATGGGCATGGCTTCTGGAACCACTTGGCAATGGACACCTAACCAAAATATCGAATGTGATACATGTTTAAATACAAATGTATTTCCCACAACTAGAACAAAATACTACCTCACAACTACCAATATAGATGGTTGTAGCAGCATTGATAGCATAACAGTTTTTGTTGGGGGCTCCATAGTTTCCAATTTTCCTCCACGCACCAATTGTGCTGGCGATACCTCTACGTTAACATCAATAGGTGTTCGCTCATCTTATCAATGGACACCTAATTACAATATTAGTTGCGACACTTGCCAATCTGTTATGGTTTGGCCAGATACTTCTATAGTTTATAAATTGGTAGCTAGCAACGCTAGTGGGTGTGCTGATACAATAAATTATCCAATTAATATTCATCCATCGAGTAGTGTTAATGCTGGCAATGATAATTTTGTATGTATTGGCGACACCGCATTTTTGAATGCAAGTGGTGGTGCCAATTACCAATGGAGTCCTGCAAGCTCGGTAAATTGCGATACTTGTAATTCTACATTTGCAATAATATATAACACCACCACTTTTTATTTAAATGCAATTGATAGTATTGGATGCCGTGTTTCAGACTCTGTTACCATATCAATTCATCAAACAAAAATCGTTGATGCTGGTCCGCCTAACTTTTTTATATGCGATGGCGATAGTGTGCAAACCACAGCCACCATAGGCATGAATAGTTATAGTTGGTCACCAGTAACCAATATTAGTTGCACCAATTGTCCAAACCCACATTTTTATCCAAACGGTTTAACAACATATGTTTTAAATGCAATTGATAGCAATGGTTGTGAAAGTATAGATTCAGTTGTTATTCAAGTAGGTGGCACTTCTGCTGGGTTTAGACCAGATGTAAATATTTGTGAAGGAGATACTGCGCTGCTAACATCTGGAGCTGGTGCCACTTCCTATTTATGGACACCAGCGTATAACTTAAGCTGTGATACCTGTCAAAACACATTGGCTTATCCTGATACTTCTACAACCTATACACTAATATCTGTTAATCCGTTGGGTTGCACCGATACTTCCATAGTTCGTGTTGTTTTCAATCCAAATCCAACGATTAATGCTGGGCTAAATACATCAATTTGTATAGGAGATAGCACGCAATTATTGGCTACAGGTGGTATTTCTTATAATTGGACTCCTTCTTCTGGACTTTCATGCACTAGCTGTGATAATCCTATGGCATCACCAACAACAACTACTACTTACATTGTAGAAGGCACTGACAGCTTGGGCTGCATAAATACTGACACCGTTATTGTAACCGTAAATAATTTACCTATTGCTGTGGTTATGCCAGACAGCGCTTCTGTTTGTCCAGGAGATAGTATCCAATTAAACGCAAGTGGAGGATTAACTTATAGTTGGTCGCCAACTGCTGAATTGAGTTGCACAACTTGCGCTAATCCTAAAGTTACAGCAAATGTTCAAACCGATTTTATTGTAACTGTTATTGATACTTTCGGTTGCCAATCGACTGATACTTTTAAGTTATTTGTTAGTTCAGCTAGTAAAACCATTTTGCCAAAAGATACTATTTGTGAAGGTGATTCAATATTACTAGTTTCAACATTAACAGGAAGTAATTTTGTTTGGAGTCCAGTCGCAACTGTTGCTTGTGACACTTGCCAAACAACAATGGCAGCGCCAATAACCAATACAATATTTAGCGCTGCTGCAACTAGCTTAACTGGTTGCGTTGATTCGCAACAAATTGAAATAATTGTTAATCCTAATCCTGCTATTGATTTAGGTAATGATGTTACAATTTGCGCTGGCGATACTGCTTACCTAAATGCTATAGGAATTGGAACCATTGTCTGGCTAAATAATTACAACTTAAGCTGTGATACATGCAGCAGTCCTTTGGCATATCCTGATACTTCAACTCAATACATTGCTCAAATTACTGATGCTTTTGGGTGCGTTAATTATGATACCATTTTGGTAAGTGTAAATGCAAAACCGAGCATAAGCAAAAATATTAGTTCGGCCATTATTTGCCCTGGCGATTCAATACAACTAAATGTAACCGGAAACGGTAATATTGTTTGGACGCCCAACACCAACATTTCATGCAACACTTGCCTACAAACCACAGTTTGGCCTGCAGCCAATACAACGTATAACTTTACGTTTACCGACAGCAATGGTTGTGAAATTAATGACTCAATTATTGTACGAGTTAGTGGAACTGGGCCTCAGTTAGTATTGAACTATAGCGGTTGTGTTAATGATAGCTTAACGTTAAATGCGCCTGGCGGTGCAGCTGGGTATATTTGGAATCCTACAACAGGTTTAAGTTGCACAACATGCGCAAATCCCGAGATTTTAGTTGCTAGCAACATAACGTATGAAGTGTATTTAACAAATGCATCAGGCTGTGTTGATACTGCAAGTGTAGTTGTAACAGCCAATGCGCTACCTCAAATTAACATGGTAAATGATACCACTATTTGTTTGGGAGATAGCATTACGATAAGTGCGAGTGGAATTGTAAGTTATAATTGGTCGCCTAACATAAATATTAGTTGCACCAATTGTGCCAGCCCTCAATTTTACCCTACGATCAACCAACAATATTTTGTAACAGGGATTGATAGCAATGGTTGTGAGGCATTGGATTCCCTTATGATTAATGTTACTCAACCACCAAACTTGTCTTCTGCAACAGATACAATTACTATTTGCCCAGGAGATATCGCTAATTTGATGGTTAGTGGTGCTAGTGATTTTATTTGGGACAACACTTCAACATTGAGTTGTGATACTTGCAGAAACACCAATGCTTTCCCAATGGTTACCACAACTTACACAGCAACAGGATTTGAAATTGTTGGTTGCGAAAGTACCATTAGCATAATTGTTGAAGTTTTAAATGGAGGTCAAACTGCTACCAATAACTATTTCTCATGTGCTGGCGATTCAGTGCAATTAAATTCGGCAATTGTTGGAACTGCCTATGCTTGGTCACCAGCTGCTGGCTTGAGTTGCACAACTTGCCCTAATCCTAAGGCCAATGTAAATGCCTTAACAACCTATATGGCTATAGTTACCAATGCGGCAGGTTGCACAGATACCAATTATGCTGTGGTAGATGTTAAACCGCTACCTACATTGAGTTTAACAAATGACACAACCATTTGCTTGGGAGATTCACTTAACCTAAATGTTGCAGGAGCTAGCACATATAATTGGAGCCCTAATCAAAATATTAGCTGTATCAATTGCGACAATCCTACGGTTGCGCCAATTAGTAATACAATTTATTATGTTACTGCTACCGATACATATGGCTGTGTGAATATAGATTCAGTGGAAATAACTGTTGCTAGCATACCAACTATTCAGGCAAACTATGACACTGCATTTATTTGCGCAAGTGATACCATTCACTTATCCGCCATGGGCGGAACCAGTTATTCATGGTCTCCTGCTGTTGGCTTAAGTTGCACGAATTGTTCCAATCCTATTGCCAACCCTGCTGTAACAACTACCTATGTGGTTGAAGGCTTTAGCGCTAATGGTTGCAGTAGCTTTGATACTTTAGTTGTTCAAGTAGGGCAAGAAAGTGTAACCACTTTACCAACTATTCATTTATGTGATGGTGATAGCGCTCAATTAAACGCAGGTGCTGGTGGCAGTATAGTATGGACACCTTCAGCAACGCTAACTTGTAATAGTTGTATTGATCCTGTTTCATTTACCACAGTTAATCAAACCTATATTGCAGTAATTACCAATCCTGCAGGATGTATTGATTCAGTAGTTGTTGATGTTGAAATACATCAACCACCAGTAATAGCTACAAGTGGCAACGTTTCAGTTTGTATAAATGACACTGTTAATTTAAGTGTAATTGGCAATGGTATTGCTAGCTGGAGTCCTTCTACAGGTTTGAGTTGTATTAACTGTGCTAACCTTAGTTTGGTTGCGAGAAACACCACAACTTATTATGTAACATTAACCGATACTTTTGGCTGTACTTCATTAGATAGCCTTACCATTGATGTATTACCTTTTCCAAATATTGTAGCCAATGTTGATACCGCTTTTATATGTCAAAGCGATTCGGTGCAACTTTCAGCAGCAGGAGGCAGCAATTATTTATGGTCGCCTTCCTTAGGATTAAGTTGCACCAATTGTCCTAACCCAATAGCTCAACCTAGCTTTAACACCACTTATACAGTAAGAGGTGAAGGGCCGAACGGTTGCGAAAATTATGATACCGTTGTTGTGTTGGTTGGACAAGAAAACACAAGCGTTTTTCCTGATCAACATATGTGTATTGGTGACAGTGTTTTAGTAATTGCTGGATCAGGCGCGAATGTTCAATGGAACAATACGGCTTCATTGAGTTGTGGTAACTGCCCAAGCCCTTACTCATTTGCTGATACTACTACAACCTACACCGCAGTAGTAACAAATCCTGCAGGATGTATTGATTCAATTATTGTTACAGTTGTTGTTCACGATCCTTCAATTGCCAATGTAACAGGTAGTTTAAATGTTTGTTTTAGTGATACTGTTCAATTGAATGTGCCACCTGGAGGAACTGTGAGCTGGCAACCAACTACAGGATTGAGTTGTACAAATTGTCCAAACCCATATTTTATTGCCGATACCAATATTACCTATTACGTAAGTATTACAGATAGTTTTGGATGTGTAGGGGAAGATAGTGTGGACATTATTGTTAATCCGCTACCTAGCGTAACTGCCAGTGGTGATACTACTATTTGTATCGGAGAAACTGTAGGTCTCAACGCATCATCAGCTGCAGCAAATTATAATTGGACACCTACAAATGGATTGAGTTGTACTAACTGTCCTAACCCAATGGCAACGGTCTTTACCACTACAGTTTATACCGTTGAAGTAACAGATGGTAATGGATGTACAGCTACTGATGATGTTACCGTTTCTATTTTCCCTTTGCCTTTGGTAGATGCAGGTGCAGATGCAAGCATTTGCTTTGGAGACTCCATCCAATTAAACGGTATGACAAACGTAGTTGGTTTTAGTTGGGTGCCAAATGTGGCTATCTCATGTGATACTTGCCTAAACCCGTGGGTGAAACCTACCATGAACATGACCTACTACTTAACGGCTGTTGACACTATTGGTTGTACAGTTACAGATACTGTAGAAATAACGGTTAACCCTCTACCTAACCCTAATATATCTGCATCAACTACGACAATTTGCGTAGGCGATACCTTACAATTGACTGCAGATGGAGTAGGCACCTATTCTTGGAGTTCTAATTACAATATTGATTGCGATACTTGTAAAACAATTAATGCTTATCCAACAATAGATACTGTTTACACATTAATAATTACCGATAGCAATGGATGCGTTAATAGTGAAAGCATTAGTATCACTGTTAATCCACTGCCAAGTATCAACTTACAACAAGATAGTTTTGACATTTGCATAGGTGATACCATTCAATTTAATGCCAATGGTGGAACTAACTATAATTGGACGGGGAATAGCTTAAGTAGCAATTCTATTAGCAACCCTTTTGCATATCCTGATACTACAACATTGTACACTGTAAATGTTATAGATAACAACGGTTGTGAAAACACCGCTATAGTTTACGTAGAAGTACATCAACTACCTACATTGCAGTTTAACAGCGATACTATTGACATTTGTGTTGGAGATAGTGCTTTTATTAACGTAAGTGGAGCAGATAGTTATTATTGGATTAACAATGCTGAACTATCAGCTAGCACTAGTGCAACAGTGTATACTTTAACTGATTCGACTACAATGTTTTATGTAAGAGGTACAGATTTGTTTGGCTGCCAAACAATCGACTCGGTATTGGTTATGGTACATCCAATACCACAGGCAAATGCTGGTGAAGACTTAGAATTATGCCACAATGATATGGGTGTAATGGGTAGTTCGGAAGTTGCAGGATTGACATACTTATGGACACCTTCAACGGGCTTGGATGATTCATCAGCTGCGTTGCCATCAATTACCATTGAAAATGATAGCTCCGGTATTATTTATACAACCTATACTTTAACCGTTACCAACCCACTAGGTTGTGCAACTACTGATGAAGTGTTAGTAGCCATTCATCCATTACCACAAGTTGATTTACAAGATACTTTTAACATTGTAGCTGGGCAGGTAATAAATATTGGTCCAAACAACAGCATACAATCTGGAGTTACCTATGAATGGGTACCAGCAAATAACTTAAATGACGCCACCGTATTTGCTCCTTTTGCCAACCCTACTGAAACAACTAAATACATTCTAGTTGCCACATCAATTGCAGGTTGTATGGAAATTGATACCACTTTGGTTATTGTTAGACCTCAAGCGTTTTTAAGCGCGCCTAATGCATTTACACCTAACCGTGATGGAAAAAATGATTTGTTTAGAGTACTTCATAAACACATGGACGAACTGGTAAGGTTTGAAGTTTACAACCGTTGGGGTGAAATGGTTTATGAAAATACTGGCGACTTTAAAGATGGCTGGGACGGTATGTTTAATGGCGAATTACAAGAAATTGGCAACTATGTTTATTATGCTGAAGGTAAGCCTATGAATGGCTATGGTACCGAAAATGTAGTTGTAAATGGAAGCTTTATCCTATTGAGGTAATTTGCTTGAAACATGTTGTAAAGCAACTTGCAATTGCTCTTGTTGGTTGGTGTAAGATGTATCGATAATTATTGCATCATTGGCTTTTAACAAAGGACTTTCTGTTCTAGTGGTTTCATCCAAATCGCGTTTCATTAAACTCTTTTGAACATCAATTCGGCTAATTTTTATGCCTTTGCCTATCATTTCATTATGGCGTCTCTCCGTTCGTTTTTTTAAATCGGCAATAACAAAAAACTTTAAATCGGCATTGGGAAATACTGCTGTTCCAATATCTCGTCCGTCCATTACAATGTTATTTTTCAAGCCCATACTTTGTTGCTGAGCAACAATTTTTTCTCTAATAGACTTTACAGCGCTTACAGCAGTTACATATTCTGTTACTGCAACATCTCTAATTTCATCTTCAACATATTCATCATTTAAATAGGTGTCGCTCCTACCCTTTTGGGCATTGAACTTAAATGAGATATTTACTTCTTGCAAAGCTTTTTGCACATGTTCTGAATTGCCGTGTTGGTAGTTGTTGCGCAAACAATGTAAAGTGAATGCCCTGTACATTGCACCTGTATCAATAAATGCAAACTTTAACTCCTTGGCCAAATCTTTAGCCAATGTACTTTTGCCGGTAGAGGCAAATCCATCCAATGCTATTACAATGTTAGACATTGATGTAAAGGTAGTGAGGAAAAATTATTCTAGTTCATTTTCGTATTTGCGAACTTATCCGTAGGATAGAAGTGCGGCCTGCCCGCAGCGGCAAGCTGCTTATTGCAACACGCATTGGTCACTTCTCATGTCTGAGGACATGAAGTGCACCAACAAAAAGACTGCCGCGCAACATTGGCGAATAGCCAATGGCTCGCAGATACGAACCTTTTATTACTACCGTATTTGCGAACTTATCCGTAGGATAGTAGTGAAGCAATCTTCTATTTGGAACCTACAATCTTAAAAACGATAAGTTGCATATAATATGTTTTACTTAACTTACTTTCTGTAAATATTTAAAATGCTATCAAAACATTACCTGTTAATACTTATAGCTGTACCCATTTTAATGGCGAGTAGTTGTGTGAAAAATGATGAAGTTGTGATTCCGCTAAATATGGACGCAATAAGTTATATGGGTTTTAATATTGGTTCATGGTGGGTATATGAGGAGGTTAGTACTGGCGAAATTGATAGCATGTATGTTTCCTATCAAAATAGAAGATGGACAGAAGATTTAACATTGTACAGGGATGTTGACGTGCGTTACGAAACCATGGGTATAGGTTTAGAAAGTAATTTGGGCAGTTTTGCTGGTATTTGGTCACCGGAATATTATAATTACATTGATTTACCGACTAATCAAATACCATATCTATATGAAGAAGTAAATAATGCTTCATGTTGCCGCGGAGTTTTTTACATTGAGCATCCTACCAATGCTCCAACAGGTTTGCACTCATATTATCCTGATTTTTTACTACCAGATAGTATAACTATAAACGGTATAACCTATCAAAAAACAATTAGAGCTAACTACCAAACTTCTTTAAAAGGCAATTTATACAAAACTAGAACCTTTGCAAAAAACGTTGGATGCATACAATATGAGCTGTTTGATGGCCGCACATTTAATCTTATTAAACACAATGTTGTTCCATAACGATTGAAATCTCTCTTTTAATTCGAAAATCTCCAACCAATCGTATTTGCGAACTTATCCGTAGGATAGAAGTGCGGCAATCTGTTTATTGCAACACGCATTGGTCACTTCTCATGTCTGAGGACATGAAGTGCACCAATGAAAATCGTGAAAACGAATGTCATTCCGAACGTAGAGAGAAGTATAATCAAACCCTACATTTCAAAGAAAAGACTGCCCAACGCAAGCAAGCTGCACAACATTCTCAAAAGGTGAATGACTCGTAAAAATGTTTAATGCCTAGAAGGGAAAGGTTGAACACTTACTCTAATTCTTCCCAAACCTATCCAAATTGGTAGTCAAAGTAAAGTGATTGGACGCACCTGCCAAGCTATATTTAGCCCAGGCATAATTGATATTGAATTGTTTTATACGAACCCCAGCACCTAATGAAAACCCTACAATAGCGCGCCTAGGCTCAATGGAGAGTTCTTGCCTGCGCAGGTGATTGTAGCCTACCCTTGCTCTAAAGTTTTTACCAAAATAAAACTCACCTCCAAAAATAATGTGTCTAAAAATTTTATCCGTCACAAAAGTTTTTTCTTTAGTGCTAGTTGTGGTATCGGCAAACAAAGTGTTTTCTTGCACCTGTGTGGGATCATCAAAACGGATGTTGGGAGTTTGTAAGTTATGTCCAATAATACTCCAACGAAATGGCAAATGCTTTAACTTTTGTGAAACACCTAATTGAATTTCAAAAGGCACAGGCTCTCGGTTATCAGGGCGATACGCCTTGGCTTGTATGCCAATATTTTTAACCACCGCTGAAACGTTTATTCTCCTAGCGGTATCGGTATAGGTTCCACCTAAATCTAACGCCAAACCTAATGCTGTATATTCTTCTAATTGAGAATAAATAACCTTTGTGCTTGCACCATATGTAAACCTTTTATGCGCTCTTGATGCTCCAATAATTAAAGCTGTTTCACCTGCTGAAAAATCGGCAGTCGGCTGTCCAGTTACATCATAGCCTTCAAAAACACCATAATACGCATATTGCATGCCTGCAGAAAAGGTGGTTTTAATACTATCAAAATGTTTTGCAAATGCTACATAACCAAAATTTACGCCCGAAAAGTAAGCCACAGAGCTTACCGAAATTTCATTATCAGATAATGGAGAAATTAATGCAGGATTTTGATAAGCTATGCTTAAATCGGCATCATTAAATGTAATGGCATTCCCGCCTAAAGCTGCTACCCGAGCAGATGCTGGTAAGTTTAGAAACTCAAAGGTGTTGTTTCCACCAATTTGAGCCAACGAACTAATTCCTATAAGCAGTAAGGTGATAGATGTTAATAGTAATCGCACCATGTTAGTGTTAAAGATAAATCTTAGTCGGAATTAAAACGAAAATACTTGGTATGGATTGTTGATATGCTATAAAAATTACTTGCGACCCAATTTTTTTACCGCATTTTTACTTACCAAAGCCTTGGATAACACTTCTTCCATTGTGTTTACATAATGAAATTTCATGTTTTTGATAAAGTCGTTGTTGATTTCTTCAACATCTAATTTATTTCGTTCAGCAAGTATTATTTCTTTAATACCAGTTCTTCTAGCCGCTAAAATTTTCTCTTTAATTCCGCCAACTGGCAATACTTTACCTCTCAAGGTTATTTCTCCCGTCATGGCCAAATCATCTTTTACCTTTCTTCCCGTAAAAGCACTTGTAATAGCACTTAACATGGTTATACCTGCTGAAGGACCATCTTTCGGAATCGCACCTTCTGGCACATGAATGTGAATGTTTGTTTTACTAAAAACATCAGCATCAATATCTAATTTTTCAGCATTGGCCTTTAGCAAGCTCAAGGCAGTGTTGGCGCTTTCTTTCATAACATCACCCAAGTTCCCTGTAAGCATTAAGTTACCTTTTCCCTTACTCAAGCTACTTTCAATGTACAATATATCTCCACCCACACTTGTCCAAGCCAAACCTATTGCCACGCCTTTTGGCAGCGACTCTTTTGCCCTACGATCGTATTTTGGGTTGCCTAAAAATTTTGTTATATCATCAATAGTCACGGCAACATTGTATTTTTCTTCCATTGCCTTGGCTTTGGCAATACCTCTCATTACCCCTGCTAATTGGCGATTTAATTCTCTTACCCCACTTTCACGTGTATATTTAGCAATTATGGTTTGTAAAATAGCATTGCTTAACTTTAAATCAGTTGCCTTTAAGCCATGGTCTTTTCTTTGCTTAGGTAACAAATGCTTTTTGGCAATTTCTACCTTTTCTTCTACTGAGTAACCTTCAACTTGAATTATTTCCATTCTGTCTCGCAGCGCAGGCTGTATGGTTTGCATTGAGTTGGCTGTGGCAATAAACATTACCTTGCTTAAATCATATTCTAGCTCCAAAAAGTTATCGTAAAACGAATGGTTTTGCTCAGGATCTAATACCTCTAATAAAGCAGAAGATGGATCACCTCTAAAGTCTTTTCCAACCTTATCTATTTCATCTAAAATAAAAACTGGGTTAGATGAGCTCGCCTTTTTTAAACTTTGAACTATTCTTCCCGGCATAGCTCCTATATAGGTTTTTCTATGTCCGCGAATTTCAGACTCATCATGTAAACCACCTAAAGACATGCGCACATATTTACGGTGCAGTGCTGATGCTATGCTTCTACCCAAAGAAGTTTTACCAACACCTGGAGGACCTACGAAACATAGAATTGGGGATTTTAAATCGCCCTTTAACTTTAAAACTGCTAAATATTCAAGAATACGTTCTTTCACTTTTTCTAATCCAAAATGGTCTTTATCTAATACTTTTTTAGCTTCCCTTAAGTCAAAATTATCTTTGGTATACTCAGCCCAAGGTAAATCGGTTAAGTACTCTAAGTAATTTAATTGCACTGAATATTCAGCCGCTGCAGGATTAATTCGTTGTAGTTTTTTAATTTCTTTATCAAAAATTTTCTGAACTTCTTTAGTCCACTTTTTATCCTTGGCTTTCTCTTTTAGTTCTTTTATCTCTACACTTTCACCTTCCCCCAACTCTTCTTGAATCTTTTTTAGCTGCTGATTTAAAAAGTAGTCTTTCTGTTGCTTTTCAATATCGGTTTGCACACTTTTTTGAATGGTATTCTTCAACTCTAATAACTGTAACTCTTTGTTTAAGTTTGCTAAAACTAAGCTCGCACGCTTCTTTAAATCATGCTCATTCAATATTGCTTGTTTCACCGCAACATCAGAATTTAAGTTGCTCGAAACAAAGTGCATCAAAAAGTTAGGGTTATCAATATTTTTAAGAATAACAGCTGCTTCTGCAGGAATTTGAGGAGACAACTTGACAATTTTTGCCGCCAAATCTTTTATTGATGATACCAAAGCACCATACTCCTTGTCGGCTTTGTTAGGCGTAACATCTTTTATCAAATTGACATCTCCCTGCAAATAAGGGTCTACTTTGCTAATTCCCTTTAACTCAAATCTGCGGTTACCTTGTATTATAACTGTGGTGCTACCATCTGGCAGCTTTAACATTTTAATAATTTTGGCAACTACACCAATTTGATGAACGTCTTTTTCACCAGGATTTTCAATTTTGGGGTCTTTCTGAGAAACAACTCCAATAATTTTGTCGCTTCCATTGGCTTGTTTAATTGCATTTATTGATTTTTCTCTACCAACTGTAATTGGTAATACAACACCAGGAAATAATACCGTATTTCGCAATGGTAATAGTGGAAGCGCAGGTTTAATTTCTTTCTTCTTTATTTGCGAACTTTCATTAACTGATAAAAGAGGCAAGAACTCAATGTCATCATCCATATGGTTAGAAAACTTAAAATCGTCAAAAATGCTCATAAGCTATTGTAGTATTAGGGTTTCAAAGGTAAATCAATTAACTAGGCTAGTCAATAACTAAGCCATGACAAGTGAGAGATAATTTTATCTGCCATTATTGCAGTTTACATGAATAAATTACCCTATAAAAGCACCTTTTGTCCTATTTTTATTGGCTTATAAATCTCTATGAGAAAATACAATCTGCTAAAAAATATATTGGGTGTTTTTGCAGGCATTATGGTTGCGGGTTTATTTGCTGGTATCATTCAACGAATTGGGCATATTGTTTTTCCTATTGATGATCATGTAGCTGCTGGGAATGCCAAAGCTTTAGAAAATTATATTAAAGAAGCTCCAATTATTGCTTTGTTAATTGTACCTATCTCTTACCTTATCGCTTCATTTATGGGAGGTTTAGTTACTTCATTTTTTGTGAGAAGTACCCATTGGAAATGGCTAATCATTATCCCAGGAATATTTACGGTACTTGGTGCAACTTTTAGCTTAATAAGCGTGCCGCATCCATTTTGGTTATTGGCATTAATGATAATACCGCCAATACCTGTTGCGTATTTTGGTGGAAGTTATTTTGGTGAAAAAAACAACTTATAAATTGAATAACTCAAAAGCTAAATGGAAAATTTACGCCATACCCGGCTTAGGGTTTGACCATAGAATTTTTGAAAAACTTAGACTAACCAACGCTGAAATTTGCTATTGCGATTGGATAGAACCTTTGGCAAGTGAAAATATAGTAGATTATGCCACTCGATTTTCAAGAGAAATGATTGCTGACAAAAATGTTGTTTTAATGAGTCAAAGTTTTGGAGGAATATTGGCACAAGAAATTGCAAAAATTAAGGAGATAAACCATCTAATACTTATATCAACCGTACAAAGCAATGGAGAAATGCCATTGGGATTTAAAAACCTAGCACGCTTTAAATTGTATAAACTTATAACTAGGCAGTCTATTTTAGCTACTTTTCCTTTTTGGCAAAAAGCTTATGGTTACCATAGTGCAGAAGACCAAAGCTTGTTCAAATCAATGGCTGCTAAAAACAGCAACAATTATTTTCATTGGGCCATTAATCAATTGGGAAGTTGGAAGGGAGCAGTTAAAAACGAAAACCAAAACATTATAAGAATTCATGGAGATAATGACAAAACGTTTCCCATAAAGCAAATGTGTAAAGTTGATTATTTAATTGAAAAAGGAGGTCATTTTGCGGTGTATCAAAAACCTGATGAAGTAAGCGGATTGATTAATAAACAGCTTAACTTGTGGCAATCAAATGGATAAAACGTAAGCTATGAAGACTCTGTTAATAGTATTGTTTGCTTGTCTGCTTTTCAAGCAATCGTGCTCCCATTCGAAAACTACCACTGCCAAAACTACTACTATGGATGAAAGTAAAATTGTTAAGATAATTTATAGGTATAAAGACTCATCAGTACCCCCAAGGTTTCACCGCAGCTATGATTTAACCATTACGGCTAAACAAATTGAGATGAAAGAGGATAGCTATGGAGATATTTTAAGTGAAGAAAGCCGAGATTTTAATTCGGATGATTTTAACAAGTTGTTAACTGCATTTGGTGAAATGGAAATAGCCAATAAAACCTTAGCAAAGAATGATGGCTGTACTGGAGGCACAACTGAATACATTAAGTTTTATGACCTAAATGATGAGCTAATTTTTAAAGGATATGTTTACCACTGTGGAGGTAATGACTATGGTGACTTAAATGGAAACTATAAAGAATATTTTAAAATGGTAAAATCTTATAAATAATGGTTGTAGTAATTGGCATGTTTGTACTAATTTTTTTGGTAATGTGTGGCATGGGTTTTTTGATATTTTACGTGATTAGAAAATCTACTAAAAAACAAACACCACAAGAGGTAAGTAATAAAAAGCAAGAAATGTTGGCTTACTTAAAACATAGAAAAAATGAGCTTACTCCGTGGGGCAATCATAGTTACCTTGATATTACAGCCCAAATGAAATACACCTATAAAAAAACAACTACTCGCAATTTGAAAGGCACACTACTGTCGCCAGATAAAAAGCCTATTATGGCTTATTACCGATTTGAAAAAGGACTTACGGCCAAAGGATATATGATGGTAGGTTCAACAGATTTTATTTTATATTATGATTTGGATGACATGAGTTTTCCAACGGTTAAATTGAATAATAAACTATTGGGTAGAGTTGACGGTGGCGGCAACATTTTTAATGCTGAAAACATGCGAATAGGTGTAGCTAAGCACCCTACCAAAGTATCATTTAACATTGGCCCAATTAGTAAAAGGCAAGGTGCCAATGCGTTTCCATTACACATGAATAATAGATTGTTGGCTATAATACGGGTCGCTCCCAACCATCAAGGTTCATTGCCATCTACCCCATTTGGCATTTCAATAAACGAAAACCCTTGGGGCATGTCTATTTTAGATATGCAAGATGAGCCAAAAACCCAAGAAGAAAAAGATTGGCTACTGGCTTTGGCTGTATTAGAAATAGCCTTTCATGGCCATTGGGCAATTTGATTATTCGCGTTGGCTCTAAAAAATGGAACGCAGATTTGTGAAGATGGTTATGATTTTTTCATTCCCTCTTTAAAATGCAATTAAAATCGCAAGTCTTATCGCTACTAATAAATGAAAGATTGATAGGCATTATGATTCACTCAATCATCCTTTTATCGAACCACAGTAAACCTTCCAAACTGCTCACCGTAATTTGATTTGAGGTAAACATAATAATTGCCTTGCGCATATTGACTTACATCAATTTTTAACTCCTTAACATTCTCTACTATCAATTGTCCACTTTCTGAGAAAATGGTAATGTTCTCTGGTTCTACATCATCCAATAAATCAATAGTTACGTATTGGCTTGTTGGGTTAGGGTAAACTTTAAAGGTTTCGATTATGCTTTCAGTTATTCCCACAATCGGTGTAACATCTTTACCTCTAATTATTCCTCTACCTCTGGTTGCAAGGTAAATTGTTCCTGGTGTTTGTTTGTCGGCAGCTATTTGCTCCATTTCATCACCAAACAACCTTGAGCCTGTTATTTTACTCCAAAACTGCCCTAAGTTTTTTGATCTATAAACACCCCAATTATTTAAAAACTCACCATAAATGTAAAGTGTAGGATTGGTTTCACCTTCTAAAGGTGCACCAAAAGATACCCCACGTGTGTCGCCCCAACCAAACAAATCGGCAAAGTTTTTTCCACCATCTGTGCTGTACTTTAAATCGCGCCAACGATAATTTATGTACACCAAATTACTCGTAGCTGCTGTTGGGCCAACTTCAAAGTTAGACCTATCCATACTGCCTAAAGGAACAGCGTTTTGTAATACAAAATTAGCTCCACCATCAGTCGACTTATAAAAATTTCCAACTTGATGATCTAATAAATAAAATGTGTTGCCATCCACTTTATCGGCTTGCAACGGCCTATCATAATTATATAAACTTTGCGAGCCTTGTATTGAATCATCAACTCCATTGCTTTGTGTCCAAGTGGCACCACCATCAGTAGTAAAATATGGATAATCATAGGCTGGCAAGTAAACCATATTGTCTTTGTCGTTTGCCGAAATACAAATGTGCCCTCCCAAAGCACCTGCTGGCAAGTTACCTGCGCTCCAAGTAATTCCATTATCTGTGGAAAGCATTAACCTAGTTTGATTGGCCCAACTACTAATATCATCTAACAACGCCATGTTGTTTGGGTCTTGCTCTTGGTAGGCTATATCGTATCCTTCTGTTCTTTCAGTTAAGGTATTGGTGGGTAAAATATCGGGATCGGCATGGCGGAAACCTAAATAATCATTAAGAGTAGAAAACAGTGGAGCACCACTTGGCGGTGTTATTAAACGCATCACCTGCGAACCTTCTAAGCCATCATTTATAGAGTTCCAAGTTGTCAATGTATCCCACCCGTTAGGGCTTTGCCAAACACCAAACCTATCTACAAACAACATTTTATCAGGTTGATTTGGTAATAAGGTTATATCATTAATAAATGCTTGAAAGTATTCGGTATCTCTTTGTGCCGCCCATGGTATTGGCTCAGTTATTTGCATGTTGCCATCAAACAAAGTCATGCGTGTCCAATTTGCACCACCATCATTGCTCTTATAAAAATCTTGATAGTAACCTGCACTACCTTGGCTAACTAAAACTTTATTTACATCAGTTGGATGTGTAATTATAGCATTCCATGTAGTGGTTCTTGGCCTAACATCAGTCCAAGTCATTCCATCAAACTTATGCACACCTTCATCAGAAGTTACCCAAATGTTACCTCCAGCATCAAAAGTTACTTTATGACAAGTATCTGGCCCACCAATGTAGGTAAATGAACCTCCACCATCATTACTTGCAAAAGTTCCGTTATCATATACACAAACGGCAACTACAGCTGTATTTGCACCGCTCATTCCCGAGTTTTTGTCTATTGCAATGCTTCTAATTCCAATGCCAGGATCACTCCAATAACAAGTATTGCTATCACCTATATGTCCAGCAGGCACGGTGGCAGAAGCATTCCAAGTTTCTCCGCCATCATCACTAATTGCTAGGCCAAAACTTCTAGTACCTGCATAAATCCTGTCTCCGTTATTTGGATCGAATTGAATGCTAGGTCCAAATTGATAACCCGTTTGGTCGGAGCCATTGTTTATCACTCCAACAATATCATAACTTTTAAAGCCATTTTCCGTTTTAATTATAACGCCTGGATAACATTGATATTTACCCAAAGCCGCAATAGCAACATTTGGATCTGTTGGGTGCACAGCAATTCCATCAACACCGTAAAAATGAGTCTCTTCAGGTCCAAATTTATCTAACATGGCTACCCACTTTTTATCTGTATTATCCCATGAAAATATACCCCCTTCGGATGTACCTAGATAACGAATGTTGCCGTTTGCAGGTGAAATTGCCAATTGGGTTGAGTAATACCCCACATTTAGTGGAACATTTTCCCACGCATACTGAGCAAAAACAGTAATGCTTAATAATAGAAGTAACGCGGCAACAAAAGACCTTTTCATACCAAATAATTGTTCATTGTGAAATTACGAATATTTTATATTTGAATTGCAGATATAGTTAGAACTGCTAAAAACAAATAGCATTTATAGTGAACTTTTTTAACACCAACTGTGTTTAGGCATTGTTATTAAAGTTTAACATTTTAGAATTTCCGCAAACAATGTGGAAAATAATTGAGCAGAAAATTACATATTTGCGCACATGGGAAGACCAGCAACAAGAGAAAAGAAATTAAAAGACGGATTTTACATTGAGGTTAGAAACAAAGGAGCTAAAACTGGTGTAAAAGTTAGGAGAGATACTGAGGAAGAAATGAAAGATATTTCTGAAAGTTACTCCAAAAATAAAGAGGTAATAATATTAGGCGAATCTATTAATGGCAAATGGGCTAAAGACATAAGAGAAAAAGAAGCAAAGGCTGCTGCTAGAGCTAAGAAAAAGGCTGAAGCTGCTGCTAGAGCTGCTGCTAAAAAAGCTGCTGCTGCCGAAAAGAAGAAAGAAGCTGCCGCTAAAAAAGCTGCCATAGCTAAGGAAAAAGCTGAAAAGAAAAAGGCAAAAGCCAAAGCAGCTAAAAAGAAATAACCTAAGCTTTTATTTTTACACATTCATTGCCTTAAAAACCTTTTTAACAATTAAAGGTTAAAATTAGGTGGAACCACTATTTACAAAAGCCAAAGACTTAGATGTTCACTTGCATTCGCAATTGTTTAAAATTGATGAATGCAACATTATTTTGCAGCAGTTAATTGATGAAGTTAACTGGACTCAAGATGAAGTAGTGGTTTTTAATAAAACCCACAAAATTCCTAGATTAAATGCTTGGTATGGTGATGCTGGAATGAAATACAAATGGTCGGGTAATTTAATGACTCCCTTACCATGGACAAATCTTCTTCTAAAGATTAAGCACAAAGTTGAGTTGGTAAGCGAATACAATTACAACTCAGTTTTACTAAACTATTATCGCAATGGCAATGATGGCATGGGCTACCATGCTGATGATGAAAAAGAATTGGGAGAAAACCCCACAATTGCTTCATTAAGCTTTGGGCAAGAAAGACCCTTTCATTTTAAGCACAAATACAACAAAGTACTACCAACTCAAAAAACCCTACTGCAAAATGGTAGCTTATTAATTATGAAAGGTACAACTCAAAAATTTTGGAAACATGCCTTGCCAAAGACAAAAAAACCCTTAGCACCCCGAGTAAACTTAACTTTCAGGAAAATTATAAACTAAATAGCCAACTCTTCTTCTGCATTAAAAATCATTGGATTTTGGCGTTTGCGCACGAGCGCTAAGCCTAATGAAAGGGCTCCTACCCTGCCAATATACATTAATAAACAAATAATAATCTTACCCATTACAGAAAGATCTCCTGTAATACCGGCACTTAAACCAACGGTTCCAATTGCAGAAGAAGTTTCAAACCATAGTTTTTTAAAATTAATATTGTCCCCATCTGTAAGTGTAATCAACCAAGTACCTATAATTAGTATAACTAGGTAAACAAATACATTGGCCACGGCCAATAATATTGTTTTAATTGGAATTGGGGTTTTAAAAAACACTACTTTATCCCTATTGCGAATGATGCTTTTAGTAACAGCAAACAAGGTGGTAATAGATGTTGTTTTTATGCCTCCACCCGTGCCAGTTGGTGCTGCACCAATAACCATTATAATTATTAATATAAATAAAGAAGCACCCGAAAGACTGCTAATATCAAAGTTATTGAAGCCTACAGTTGTGTGGGCAGCCATTATTTGAAAAAAACTATAATTCAAACCTTCCAAAATAGGATTATCATTGATCTGTTTTTCCGACAAATACAAAAATGTGAACCCTACCAACATGATAGCCATTGAGCTAACTACAATAATTTTTGATGTTAATGAAAACTTTTTTTGTTTGCGGGTGATAAAAAGCCATAAATCTGAAAAAATAATAAACCCCAAAGAACCTAAAACGCTAAGTCCAATTATAATTCCCATTATCATACCATTATCAGAAAACTGCGACAAACTATCGTTATACAAACTAAACCCAGCAGTGCAAAAAGCAGAAATGCTGTGAAAAATTGCCGACCACATTGGTTGATCAACACCTTCAGCAATAAATTGAGGATATAACAACGCTGCACCTATGATTTCAAACAATATTGTAAAAATAATTGCGCTAGTAAAAAAGGTAACTAGTGGATACCTGTCTGGAACACTAAATTCCAATTTTACCATACTGCTTGACATTTTAGGCAGTTTTTTAAAGGAAGTAGCCAATACGTATGATATTAATGTCATATAGCCTATGCCACCAACTTGTATAAAAAATAAAACCACCAACTGACCTCCAAAATTGTAGGTTTCTGACAATTCACTAGGAAACAAACCTGTTGTGGTTACTATTGAAACTGAAAAAAATAAATGATCAATAAATGAATGACTTTGTGTTTGGAAAAAGGGCAATAATAACAGCAAAAAACAAAGGATGATTAAGCCAATATAGCTACCAAATACAAGGCGAATCATTTTACCACTATCATCCATATCGCTAAACTGTTTAGCTAGCCATTTTGAAATTGACGTTAAACTCATAGTAAATTTTTTTTATACAATTTGTTATTATTTTTTTTATAATATGTATCTCCATATCTCAAAACATATTATGTCTTTTAGCATGGTTTACAAATAGAAAAGATTGTTAGTACCACACAGCAACCCAAAACTAAAAAACCTTTAACTCTGCGAGTAAATTTAACTTTTAGGAAAATGCTAACCTAAATAAACATCCCTTTGTCATAAGCACTATTACCATAACTAGTAGGTATATGTATTATGTTTAGTCTTAAAAAACACTATTTGCGCTCGGTGATGAATTTTGTGATTGGAAACCGTAATGCAAAAGGTTTCCTATTGTTTATTAAGTTTTTATTACGATAAGGTAAATACATTTATCTTTAATACATGTATAAAAAATTGTTACTATTTATTTGTGTTGCTGCTATTTTGCATACCAGTTGCGATTTACAAAGTCCCAACACCAATAAAAAAGGTGAAGATAAAATTGAGTCGCATGAGACCGATTTAACTAATACAGAAATATCTGAAAAAGCAGAAGTTAGTAAAACAGTTTATGTTCCTATTTATTCAAGTATTTACTCCAAAACACGTAACCAAAGTATGTTGCTTACGGCAACACTTAGTATTAGAAACACAAGTTTAAAGCATAATATTTTCATAATTACAATAGATTATTACAATACTAAGGGAGATAAAGTGCGCAGGTATTTAGAAAAGCCAATTGAGCTTAAGCCTCTTGAAACCATAGATTATGTAATTGAAGAAGATGATAATGAGGGAGGCAGTGGTGCTAATTTTATAGTTGAATGGAAGGCAGAAAATTCTGACGTTAATCCTATTATAGAAGCGGTTATGCTGGGTACGTTTGGCCAGCACGGATTTTCATTTTTAACGGAAGGTGTAGAAGTTAACGATTAAATAGCCAACTCCTCTTCAGAGTTTAAAATTATGGGATTGTAGTGTTTACGTGCCAATGCCAAGCCTAAAGATAGCGCACCTACTCTACCTATGTACATAAGGCCGCAAATAATTAATTTACCTAAAGTAGATAAATCACCTGTTATACCTGCGCTTAAGCCTACAGTGCCTATGGCTGAAGCAGTTTCGAACCATAATTTTTCGAAAATAATATTCTTTCCATCAGTTAGCGTTATTAACCATGTGGCAACTACCAATATAAGTAAATAGAAAAAAACGTTGGCTATAGATAAAAGTATGGTTCGGGATGGGATTGGCGTTCTAAAAAACACCACCTTACTTCTATGTCGCACTATACTTTTAGTAACAGCAAATAAGGTAGTAACTGATGTAGTTTTTATACCACCGCCTGTACCTGTTGGGGCTGCGCCAATAATCATAATAATTATTAAAATAAATAATGATGCACCCGATAAACTACTCATATCAAAATTATTAAACCCTACCGTGGTGTGCGCAGCCATAATTTGAAAGAAACTATAGTTCATTCCTTCTAATATTGGATTATTGTTTATTTGCCTTTCGGATAAATACAAAAAAGTGAACCCGATAAACATTATTGCTAAGGAACTAACAATAATGATTTTTGAGGTTAAGGAAAATTTCTTCTTTTTACGCGTTACAAACAACCATAAATCGGAGAAAACTATAAAGCCCAAGGAGCCTAAAATACTCAATCCAATTATTACGCCCATTACAATTCCATTATCGGCAAATTGAGTTACACTATCATTATACAAACTAAAGCCTGCGGTGCAAAATGCCGATATACTATGAAAAATGGCCGACCATAAAGGTTCATCAACACCTTCTGAAAGAAACTGCTGGTATAGTACAATGGCTCCAATGGTTTCTAGCAAAATTGTAAAAACCACTACACTTGTAAGAAAAGTAAGAATAGGATATTTATCAGGTATACCAAACTCAACTTTAACTAGCTTTGAAGAAATACTTGGCAACTCTTTATAACTACCAGATAATACGTAAGATATTAAGGTCATATATCCTATACCCCCAATTTGAATAAAAAATAACGCAATGAGCTGCCCTCCAAAATTGTAACTTTCGGATAATCCACTAGGCACTAAACCTGTGGTGCTTACCATTGAAACGGCAAAGAAAAAATGATCTATTATTGATTGATTTTGATTTTGGAAAAATGGCAACAACAACAATAGAAAACAGATGACTATTAATACCCCATAACCTCCAAACACCAGGCGAAATATACTGCCACCATCATCAATGTTAGTTTGCAGTTTAGCAACCCAAGTTTTTATCAAATTTGCAATCAAGTCTCAGTTTTTGGTAAATATAAGTCTAAGTACAATCCTAAATGATCGCTTCCCGTTAATTTGGTACACAATAATTTAGAATGTATAAATTGATTAGTAAAATAAATATGATCTAAAGGCATTAACGGAAATTTTTGAGGAAATGTATTTACCAATCCTCTATTTTTTCGTGGGTCTTTTAGCTTAGTGCTATCTAACAATTTTTTAAGCTTAGGGTGCCAAGGACAGGTATTAAAATCGCCCGTTACAATCGTGGGTAAACTTTCGCTAGCAATTTTATCTTGTAACTCATTAAAAAATAAATTTTGCGCTCTATATCGTACATCATCTAAAGGTGGTTTAGGATGGATGCCGTAAAATCTTATATTTTGCTTATTACTGATTGGGATAGTTGCGCTTATGTTTGGCGTATTGCAAATAGGGTCATAATGCACCTCATCAATCTCAAAAGGTAATTTACTTAATAGCATCAATCCATAAGTATCCTCATTTGGATGCCTAAATTTGTGGGGATGTGTAACTGCCATTTCTTCAAATGCTTCTACCCAGCGCTCATTGGTTTCAGTTAAAAAAAGTATGTCGGCATTTAGTTGGATGCAATCGTTTACCAACTGCTGGTAATTTGCATTATGCATTAATACATTGCAACTTGCAACAGTGATTTTGTTATGGTTAATAGCTAAGGACAATTTTTTATCTTTAGATAAAGGCAAGTATGGCCAAATAATCATTAACTGTTGTATTATAGCTGCTAATACAATAACGCAGGCTACAATTTTGATGATAACATTGTCAATTAAAAAAAATTGAGCTAGCAAAATGGGTAAGCCCATAATAACTAATAAATGAGGCGATTTTTTCCAACCACTAATAAACCATTGGTTAGACCTAAAATTAGTTGAAACCACTAAGAAAATGTATAACACCCCAATGGCTATTATCACGGTTTAATTTTTTTTCTAAATAAATTTATAATACTATTTCGTCTTTCTCCGTACTTATCTGTTAGATCTTTTTGTTTGGTGTAAATATTTTGATTAAGCAACGCTGCTATTGGCTTTAATTGAGGCACCTGTTCAAAAATTATTCGAACAACTGCAGCACAAGGTATGGCTATAATCATACCCGGTATACCCCACAATAAATTACCAAAAATTAGCACCACTATACTCGCCAATGCATTTATTTTTACTGAAGAACCTAAAATTTTTGGTGTGAAAAAGTTTCCCTCAATTTGTTGTATTGCTATAAATAAACCTAAGGTAGCTAAAGGTTGCCAAGTGGTTGATGTGGTAGATAATGCGAAAATGGTAGGCAGCAACATGCCAATTGCAGTACCTAAATATGGAATAATTGCTAAAAAAGCTGCCAAAAACCCCCAAAACAAAGGATAGTCGATACCAATTAACCAAAGCCCTAAACTACCCAAGCTGCCTAAAAACAAAATCATAACCATCCAACCACCCATGTAGTTGATCATCATTTTTTGAATTTTCTCGATGGTTTCTCTTGCTTGGTCCCTAGCCTCACTTGCGAATTGCAGTATTGCAAATTGCTTAAAAGCTGAGCGATAAATGGTTAATAAAAAGGTATAAATAATAACCAATGTACCGTTTAACAACGCGCCAGTTGATTTAAAAATACCTGAACTCAAATAACCAATTGAACTATCTGTTATAGAATCTACCTTAGCTTCAATTTCTGCTTGGTTCATGCCAAACTCATTGCGTAAAACTTTAAATAGTCTAGCAATACCTTCCTTAATTTTGGCATTTATGCTATCCATATTTTCAAAAATGTGCACAAACTGCTTTCCTATTAAAAACCCAAGTAAACCCAGTAATAGTAAAAGTACAAACATAGATAGAGCTGCAGAAAGTATTCGATTAACTCCTTTGCCCTCTAACCATTGGTTAACCGGCATAATTAACAAGGTTAAAATAACACCAAAAACCATAGGCACTAAAAGTGATTTAGCCCAAATAACAAACCATATAACAAGTGCAATTAATATAGCTGTGGCCGTTATTTTTATAATAGCACTGTTATAGTTTTTAGTCATTGGTTAAAGGTTTTTGAGTAATTATAACTCTTTGAGCATAATCTTCAGCATAAATACCACCTCCGTAATATTTGGTGTATAAGTTATTTATTACTGCCCCAATTAAAAAGATAAATGAGAGATAATACGTCCATATGAAAATAATTAAAATTGCACCCGTTGCTTCATAAATTGAAGCCGAACTGCTTTGGGCTATATAAAAGCCTACTAAACTTTTACCTAAAATAAACAGTAAAGCAGTAATGCTTCCGCCTACTATGCTATCCTTTAAACGAGACTTAACATCAGGTAAAAACTGAAAAATGGAAGTAAATAATATGGCTATCAGCAAAAAGCTGAATAAAAATGTAAGCACATCTATTAAACCAGTTGCAAATTGACCTAACCTGGCTTGTAACCAATTATCGAACAATTTTATGAACGCCATAATTAAAAAAGAAGCCAAAAAAGTAAAGCCAAGGCTTATAACCAAGGCAAATGAGATGGTACGATCTTTAATCATTTTTAACCAACCTAGTTTAGGTTTAGCCACAACATTATTAATATCGTTTAAGTGATTTTGTAAGGTAACGAACACAGCAGTAGATGTTAGCAACAGCGCTATTACTGAAGTTATTTTTCCAAAAATACCAATGTTGGTACCCACCATGTTTGTGGTTGTTAGCTGTATTTGTTGCGCTCCACTTCTACCAACAACATCAGCTAAAGCATCAAAAATTTGAGTTTGAAAGTTGCCGTTTCCCAATAATTGTTGTGATACAAATGATACAATTAAAATTATTGGCGGTATTGCAAAAACGGTGTAGTAACTTAAGGAAGCAGATTTGCTAAATAAGTCTTTATCCCCAATTTTGCTGAAAAATTCTTTTACAAACTCCCACAATTTTTTAACGCCCTTTTGCTGCATTAGTAAAATATCACTTAGCCAATTTGCTTAAAAATTTTTTACCAAACTTTAATGCAACTGGTGCAAGTGCCATTGCCGCAGGATGTGTAGCCAACTTAAGTATGGTTTTACCTTTACGTGCTATTAGAAAACCACCAATTGCAACCAATGCAATGGCACCAATACTTTTGGCCTGTGTATTTGGCAATAACTTGTCTTGTAAACTAGATTTTAAATCTAACACTTCATCAGTTTTACCACTTACTTTGTTAGATAAATAGTTTATTCGTTGTTCTATATCTTGTATTGATTTCATGTGTTTTAATTTAATAGGTTAGAGAATGATTTTAAGAGTGGCTTTATAAACAATTTTTTTGCAAGCAACCCTATAACCAACATAACTAAGGCAATAAAACCTGCAACTATAAGTAAGGCGTAAATTGCACTACCCAAGGCGTTGGCCAAAGCAATTACTCCTACAATTAGCAATGCTGTAACTAAAAATAATGCTAGTATGGCAAGCAATATTACCACCAAAATTTTATTTGATGATAATACCGCTTTCTTAACCACCTTTAACTTAGCTAGCTCAATATGATCAGTAACTAGTTCGCTTATGTTACCCACAGCATTGCCTATTTTTTGATCGATACCGCTCATAATTATACTTTTTCTATTTGCTTTTGAACTTTGTTGGTTGCTTGCTTCACTTTATCCTTTCCTACTGCCGCAGCTTCAGCTGACATATTTTTGGCTTTTTCGGATAACACATCAATTTGCGATTTTAGATTATCAATTTCATCATTAATTGTTTCTTTGGCAGCTACAGCTAATTCCGAACTTTTATCGGCTACCTCTTTTCGCAATTGCCTGCCACCTTCTGAATTAAGGTAAAAGCCTAATGCGCAACCTGCTGCTGCTCCTAAAATTACTCCTGTTAATAAATTTGTACTGCTTGACATAATTTGTAGTTTTTGCAATACCCATTGGCATTGCTGGTTAAAAAATCTATTTTTTATCACCTCCAAAAATTTTCTTTAGGAAGCCTTTCTTTTCTTCTTCTTTTTCTTCTATTGGCGAGTTTATATTAATTGTATTATTTATGTTTTGGTTTAGAGCTTCAATAAAAGCATTTTCAAGTAAATTACCTATTGCGGTAAGTATTTTTAAATCAGGATTGGCCAAATTGCCCGAAATGGGTATTTGAGTTCCTACTTGGTCTTCCTTAAAATTTTCAACTCCCTTTACTAACAAACCGGCAATGGCTTGCCAAGCTGTATTAAAAAAGGTGTCATTTTCTTGGTCCCAATCTAATATTTTTAAATCGTTAATAATAGGTTTTAAGTAGCCAGTAAAATCTCCGTTGTTGCTAGCCATTTCGGTATAAAAACTAAAGGTACCATCTTCAGCATCTATACTTACGTATGCTTCTAAAAAATCGTTAAGCCTAGTAATTTGCAAAGCATCCATTTTTAAATCAAGATTAAAAGTACCATTTTCATCATAAGGGTCTACATCCATATTTATAGAAATAGGCGCTTGATCCATTACCTTACCATTTGCGTTTATATTAGACACTAAATCTTTACTAAGCTCTAAGCTATTGGTTAAATTGGTTGCTTGACCATTAATGTCTGCTACATAAATATTTACCTGTGGTGTACTGGAAAAATCGCGGTAATGAACGATACTATTATTAAATTCAAAATTGTTAATCTTTAGTGGAAACAGGTCTTGAATAGTTTCTTGCCAGTTACCCTCTTCACCAGTATAAACTGTTTCTCCTTGTTTTACAAAATTTACTTCTCCAGTATTTAATGCAACTTCACCTACTAAATTTCCATTAAACACTTCTTTCCACTCTATTGATAGGTCAATTAATTCTGCTTTAAAAAGTGGAGTAAGTTTTTCATTTTCTTTTGTTTGTATTTGTATGTTGTGAATTTGATAGGCTCCCCGGTACAGTTTAATTGAAATATCATCAACACTACCAGTATGACCTTCAATTTGCTGTAAGGTTTTATTAACGCTTTTTAATACAATAGGCTTAAGCATCAGTCTAGCCACTATTATTAGTACAACAAGCGCTAACAAACTTATCCAAGTTATTTTTTTAAATCTTTTCACAAATTATTTTAAATTTATTATTGGCATTTGCTTTTATCATATGATTTGGTTTCAAAACCAAATTTTTCTGCTGTATCAAATGATTGACAAGCTTCATCATGTTTCTCTAGTTTTTGTAAAGCAGAACCCTTAAGTGCATGCAACTTACCGTTAGAACTGTGATATTTTAAAGCTTGATCTATCTCCCCAATTGCTCCTTCATGCTTATTTTGCAATATGTAAACTTGGGCTTTAATTAAATATGGTTTAAGCTTGTTAGGATTATTGTTTCCATACATTTCTGCATACTTAAAAGCTTGCCCATAATTGTTATCTGCAAAATATGCTTGCATTAATTGCTTACTAGCCTCTTCTTCTAATGTAGCGTCTAATTGCATGGCTTGCTGTAAATCATCAACAGCCGAGTTATATAAGTTAAGGTTCGTTTTAAACAATCCTCTATAAAAATATTTTGACGCTTGAGCATCAAGTTTTATAGAGTTATCCAACAATCTCATAGCTGTTTGATAATCACCATTTTCGTATTTAATTAGCGCCATTGCATAATCGTACTGTGATTCATTTTTATCGTTTTTTTTAATTAAGCCAATCATATCTGCGGCTTCAGCTACCCTGTTATTTTTTACGCTTTTCAAAACATTTTTTAAGTTTACGGTACTTCCAATGGTGGCAAACTCACCCATGTTATCTTTTTCATTATTATATGTAGGGTAAAAGTCAACAACATACTGCATTGTGTTATGCACCTTATCTGTGTCACTTAACTGCCCTAGCGCAACCAAATATGATAATATTATGATAGTTGTAATTATTAATTTCTTCATTTTTCTATTTTTTTATTTCGTTTACCATCTTAATCAGCGCTTTCACTTTTTGCTTAACGTCCACAACACTCATATCTAGTTCTTGCGAAATAGAATTAATATCGTAATTATTTTGGTTAGCCAATTCGAGTAAGTCTAACTTTTGCTTGGCATCCTTTACATCCTTCCAGGTGCCATTTTTTATTGAGTTGGATAGTCGTAATTTTAATCTCCTAAACAATTTATCTTCTGATTTCATAGCCTTCATTTAATGTGTTTTATTTACTTCATTTTGCTTAGCGTTTAACGCTCTGCGCTTGCTAGGTTTTTTGGTAAATTGATAATAGGCCAATGCAATAAAAACACAGTATATAACTACTTGTAAAGCCATGAGCGTAAGTTTTAAAGGAAGACCAAAATCCATGTTTGCTAGCATGTTGGGTGCTAATGCAACATTAAAAGCACTATTGGCAACAATTGCGAATGCGACCAAAGTTACTATTGTACCAATTATAAATTTACCTGCAGAATTAGATAACTGCGCAAGACTAAAACTTTCTATAGAAAGTTTACTCTTTATAATATTTAACGTAATTATTAATCCTATTCCTAAGCAGAGTAACTTAACCAATTCGTGCGTAGTAATTGCGTTACTACCAGAACGGGATAAAAGCAAAGCGATTGATCCAAAAATAATTGCGGTTATTACACCGCCAATGAGTGCTCTTGTATTTTTCATGGTTTGTATTTTAAGTAAGTTTAGTTAGGCAGCAAGTTGCAAATCTTATGCGAGTAAAAAGTAAAGAATTAATCCAATAACTGGTAGTAACAGAACTATTAGTATCCAAAGTAATTTTTTACCTAGGCTCATATCTTTTCTTCCTACTATGTTAACTAACGCTATAATAAAAAGCACTAAATGAATAATTCCAATAATTGAACTTGTGTTAAAACTTATTAGTAATGGTAACATATTATTGATTTAAGTGGTTAATTAATTGAGCTTACTTATCCATGTTTTTCAGCTCTACTTTGATCTCTTCCCATTCATTCTTAATGTCTGTTTTGGCCTGGGCAGATTCCTTTTTAATATCTTTCCAGGTATTGGTTGATGCCTTGTCTACCTTAGCTATCTCATTATTTATGTTTTTCTCTAAACTTTTATATTTAGCTTTAACAGCATTATAAGCCTCTTTACTTTCTTCATCAATGTCATCACCTAAAGCTGCTATTTTATCATCCAACTCTGCTAACTCTTTATCTAGCTCACTTTTATTATCATTCAACTCATTTTTTAGTTGATTGCGTTCAGAGTTAAATGTGCGCTCCAATTGTTCGGCTTGTTTTTCAACTGCACTCTCTATTTTTTGCTTAGGTTTTTCGGCGTTGCCACAGCCAGTTAAAACAACGCAAGCTAGCACTATGGTAAGCACCGGTACGATAAATTTTTTCATGTTTGTTATATCAAAGGTTTTCATAATGTTTATTTTTAGTTATGGTAAATTATTGGTTTGTCTAATTGTTTCGTTTATATATTAAATGGTGTTAGATGTAACTTATTTCTTACAAATGTTCTATCTTTTTGGTCTCAATTTTTTGCATAACCTCATCAATTTCCACATTTGCATCATGGCCATACGAGTTTAAAATTGTTCCTTTTACCTTATCGTCTGTTTTAGACTTTATGGCATATAAAATGGAGTTATCAGAAGGATTCGACATTCCTTCAAACCGAAATTCATGTGTTATAACCAGATCTTCAGTTGCAAATTTGTTATCAGTGTCAATGTCACACAACTCTTTATTATTAACCGAAAAGTTAATGTTGTAGCCATCTTTTTGCAATTCGTTTAAACATTGAACTATACTTTTGTTGCTTTGTGCGTTTTGCATAATTATTTTATTTTTTATTGTAATTGTAAAATTCTATGACAAATATAAGTTGAATCTTTTACAAATGCAAATTATTTTATCATTTTATAATCTAATGCTTGTAATTTGCCTTTTATTTGTACATTATATATATTAGCGTAAAGTTTAACTGTAAAAAATATATGAAATGGCTAAGAAATCGGCATTTGTTGCAAAGAATATTAAACATTTAAGAAGGAAAATGGAGCTCAGCCAAGGGGCGCTGGCCGAAAAACTAGAGATTAATAGAGGTAATATATCATCTTATGAGGGAGGGGTTGCAGAACCAAGCGCTTCAGTTTTAGCTAAAATGGCTCGATTGTTTAATGTTAACTTATTGGATTTAATAGAAATAGACTTGAGCGAAACGCAATCTTCTCTCTCAACAGAAACAGCAATGGATCAGTCGTCCATAAAAGTTAAGCTTGAAGAGTTATTGGTAGGAAATGAGTTTAGCGTTGATAAATTTATGACCAGATACTCCGATATGCAGAAAATTTTAGCAGGATTCGCCCAATATCACAACTATAAAATGAGCAATGCTGGCGAAAACATTAGTCAAGATATAAAAGCAATGGCGTTGGATTACGAAAAGTTATTGGAGCTAATGCATAATATAATGGAGAACAATAAAGAGTTGATAGACCACCTACAAGCCAATAGCAAATAGGCTTTCATAATTTAAACCCAATGTAATTTCGAATTTGTTTTTTAATTGTTTTTAGCAATTTTTGCCATTACATGTCAATAAAGTAAAATGTCAAATTTTTTTAATTACTGAATACTAATTTCACATTTTTGTCATTTATTTTTGCATTTATCACATTTTTTTACTACCTTTATGTTAAATTAATAAACAACCAATATGAAGAACTTTAAAAAATTAGGATTTACGAGACTTGAGAGCACTGAATTGGTTTTAAGCTTAAATCAGTTACTCGCTAACTATCACATACATTATCAAAAATTAAGAAATTTCCACTGGAATGTTGTAGGACCGGATTTTTTTGAATTGCACGAGCAATTTGAAATTGAATATAATCAAGTAAAACAGAACATTGATATTATTGCTGAGCGAATTAGAATATTTGGTCATAAGCCTTTAAGTAACTTAAGTGATTATTTAGAGTTGTCTGAAATTAAAGAATCCAGCAATTCGCTGACCAGCTATCAAATGGTAAGAGAAATTACAGATGACTTTGAGTTACTGCTATCATATTTACTGAACGCGTTAGAAACTGCACAAACTACTGCGGACTCTGGCTCAGAAGATATGTTAACTTCAATAATTAAAAGATTAGAGAAACGTCATTGGATGTTTACTGCATGGTTACAAGATGATAAGACCACTACAGAGTTGTCAAATGAAGTGCCACACGATAAGGCACATTTGGTTAATTAGGTTTTAGCAAGTATTAATTAATATTAGTTAACCTTAAAAATTTAAAACATGCAAGTACAGTTAAAAAAAGATAATGTTATTAATAAAGCTAGAACAATGCTGAATAACATAAATAAGAAAGTAAGAAGTCATAGAATCAAAAAATCATATATAAGTATGAGATTGGGGAAGGTATCGAGCACCATGCCCCAGTTATTATCGACTAAAATGGTTAAATTGAAAAAGCAGTTTTATGCTATTAAGAATTGCAATATTAAAAATTTGCAAACTGAATTTGCAAAGTTTAAAGGCTTGCACCAAAATATTACAAACGCATTTTTGTAATTTAACGCAACCTATTTATACCATACAAACTAAACAATGCAAGAGCAAATAAAAAAGGCTTTAAGCGATATGATCTCTCGCTTGGAAGAATGGCTTAACATAACTATAGTTTATTTACCCAATTTAATTATAGCAATTATTGTAGTTGGTTTAGCTTTCTTTTTAGGTAGAAAAAGTAATAAATGGCTGCGAAAGCCTTTAACTAAGCTGTTCAAGTCTGAGTCTATAGGCAACTTAGCTGCATCAATTACAAGTTTTGTGATAATAACGCTAGGTATGTTGCTTGCCCTAGGTGTTTTAAATTTAGATACGGTGCTAAAATCAATTTTAGCTGGTGCTGGTGTTTTGGGTTTAGCCGTTGGTTTAGCTTTGCAAGGCACTTTAGCCAACACGTTTTCGGGCGTGTTTCTATCAGTTAAAGATGTAATTAATATAGGTGATTATATCGAAACCAATGGATTTTCAGGAACTGTTGAAGAAATTAATCTAAGAAACACCACAGTTAAAGAGGCTGATAATAATTTAGTCATTATCCCCAACAAAACGGTTTTAGAAAATCCATTTAAAAATTTTGGTTTAACCCGCCAGATAAGGACTATAGTTACCTGTGGTGTAGGTTATGAAAGCGATTTGGAAGCTGTTAAAAAAATTGCCATTGATGCAATTGAGAATAGATTTCCTGCAGACACCCAAAGACCTATAGAGTTTTTTTATACCGAGTTTGCAGATAGCTCAATTAATTTTACACTTAGATTTTGGGTTAAAGCCACTGCAAAATTTACCATTCTTGAAGCAAAAAGTAACGCCATGATGGTGGTTAAAAAAGCATTTGATGAAGCAGACATTAATATTCCATTTCCTATACGCACTCTGCAAATGGATACGCCAGTAATTACCAAAGCAAAAGAATAAGCGCAAAATTTATGTACTAAATGTGGCGATTATATTCATTTAAAAGTTCTTAGGTACCCACAAATTTATTCTAAAATTTTAACGTAACTTTCGTAGCACAAATAGGCTATGGAAGTTTTTAGTATAAACCAAAAAGTGGCTCAGCCACCAGGCACATCAATTTACGTTGGCTCTAAGGGAAACGCTGAGTTAAGTATAGATTTAATTGAGTACAACAAAGATGATTATTCACAAAAAAAATTAACGCCCGAACAGGCATTAAACCTAGAGAAAAGTGCCAATATTAGATGGGTTAACATCAACGGATTAAATAACATTCAATTTATAACCTCAATATGTGAAAAAGCAGAATTACATGGCTTACAAATTGAAGAAATTGTTAACACAATGCAACGGCCTAAAACTGAAGAAAACTTAGGTAGTATTTTAAGTATTGTTAAAATGCTTTATTATGATGAAGATGTTTTAATGAATGAACATGTAAGCTTGCTTTTATATAACAATACCGTATACACTTTTCAAGAGATTGAAGGTGATGTATTTAACCCAATTAGAGACAGACTAAAAAACCAAAAAGGAAGGATAAGAATTAAGGGTGGCGATTACCTTTTTTATGCTTTGCTAGATCTTGTAGTTGATCATTATTTTATTGTAATGGAAAAATTAGGTGATAAAATTGAATTGTTAGAAGAAGAGATTATTGAAAAAAGTGATAAGCTTACTTCTTTTAAAATACAAGCTTTAAAACGAGAAATACTTCAAGTTAGAAAGTCAATTTTTCCTTTGAGAGAAGTAATAAGTAAGTTGGAGAAAAGTGAAAGTAAATTCATTAAATCCGATACAAAAAAATACCTGCGCGACTTATACGATCATGCCATACAGGTAATTGAAAATATTGAAAACTATAGAGACATCAGTTTTGGATTAATGGATATGTATACCACCAACATTAGCACCAAAATGAATACAATTATGCAAACACTTACCATTGTTTCTACCATTTTTATACCGTTAACATTTATTGCAGGTATATATGGAATGAACTTTGAGTACATACCCGAGCTAAAATGGAAGTATAGTTATTTTGTTTTATGGGGCATGTTATTCTTAATTTTTATCGGGATGTTAGGTTTTTTTAGAAGGAAGAAGTGGCTGTAACCACTTGAATTTCATTTCAATAAAACTACACATTATATATGTGCAACATATTTATGAATTTTACGTATTGATAAGATAGTTAAAGGAACCTATTATAACGGTCAATTATGGAAGCCTCAATTGCACAAGACCTAGGAACATTTGAAAAATTTTTTCACTTAGCCAATGATATGCTTTGCGTGGCCGGCACAGATGGATATTTTAAAATTCTTAATAACCGTTTTGTTGAAAAATTAGGATTTACAAATGATGAATTATTGGCCATTCCCTTTACCGATTTGGTACATCCTGAAGATTTAAAAAATACCCTTTCTGAAATTGAAAAGCTTTCAAAAGGATTGGATACAGTAAACTTTGTAAATCGTTTTAGGTGTAAAAATAATGAGTACTTGTACTTTCAATGGAACTCTACCTCCGATAAAAAAACTGGCGAATTGTTTGCCGTGGCACGCGATATTACTGAAGACAGGCGCTTACAAAGTTTATTGAGCGATTCGCAAAGTGCAGCAAAAATTGGAGGTTGGGAGTTAGACATTAAAACTGGTGAAACTTTTTGGACACCACAGATATATGAAATATACGGTGTGGATAAGGATAAATATATTGATGTTGAAATAGGCATTTCGCAATACCATGCTGATGATAGAAGCATAATCGAACAAGCAGTAATATCCTCTATCAATGAGAAAAAATCGTTCGATTTAAAGTTGCGATTTATCCGAGCTAACAAAGAGGTAATTTGGGTACGCTCAAAAGGCAAACCAATTACCAACGAGCTTGGAGAAGTAATTAAAGTTAAGGGAATTTTTCAAGACATTAATGAGGAGGAAGAAAATAGAAGAGAGTTGCAAGTTAAGCAGCAAAACCTTGAATCACTAATTACCCATACACCTGCTTCAGTAGCTATGTTTGATAATGAAATGCGCTATATGTACCATAGCAAACGGTGGATTAAAGATTACAACCTAAGTGAGGAAGACAGTATTATTGGAAAAACCCATTATGATGTATTTCCTGATATACCTAAAAGATGGAAAAATGATCATCAAAGAGTACTAAATGGAAATGTTTATTTAAATCCGCTAGACCATTGGCAACGAGAAGATGGCAGTGATGTTTATTTAAACTATGAATTGAGACCGTGGTACAATCATAATAATGAAATTGGTGGCGCAATATTTTTTACTCAAGTAATTACACCATACATAGAGGCACAAAAAACTTTGGAAGAAAAGGTTTTACAGTTAAAACAATCAAATATTGATTTGGAGCAGTTTGCATTTGCTGCCTCACATGATTTGCAAGAGCCTTTGCGCATGATTGGTAATTTCACAGAGTTACTTAAAATACAATACAGCGATAAATTGGATGATACTGCCCAGCAATACATTAATAGAACCATACAAAGCTCAAAAAAAATGAGTGGGTTAATACATAGCTTATTAAAATACGCTAGGGTTAATAGAACTGAGAGTGACCTTATTGATACGGATATTCAACTTTTAATTAATGAGCAAATGACATTGCTATTTGATTACATAAGCAAATCTAATGGTGAAATAATAGTACACGACATGCCTAAAAATGTTCAATGCGTAAAAGATCAAATAGGAATGGTTTTTTACAACTTGATACATAATGGACTGAAATTTAACCAATCAGAAAAACCTAAAATTGAAATTAGTTACCACTTAACCAATGATAGACATAGCTTTGTAGTAACTGATAATGGAATTGGTTTAGTTACAAAAGATACTGATAACATTTTTAAAGCTTTTTACCGTTTAGATAAACAAGCATATGAAGGCAGTGGCATTGGCCTTGCCCTTTGTAAAAATATAATTGAAAGACATAATGGAGAAATTTCCATTGAGCCTAATCAATCTCAAGGAACTTCTTTTAAATTTAATATTCCCACCAACTTAATAAAATAGGATTATGAAAGTATTGCATATAGAAGATAATGAAGGAGATTTATTGCTAACTAAAGTGGCCTTTTCAAAAATTGACACTCCTACAGAGGTGTTTAGTGCAGCCAATGGCAAGGAAGGCATTGAGTTTTTACAAAAAGAAGACAAACAGAAAATAGATTTGATTCTTTTGGACATAAACATGCCGCTTATGGATGGTAGAAAGTTTTTAGCTGAGAAAATGCAACTTGAAGGGTTAGACAAAATTCCGGTAATTGTATTGACCACCTCAGAAAGTACGAATGATGTAAACTACTGCTACGCACATGGCGCTAATGCTTATGTTAAAAAAGGTATGGATTTTACAGACTATCTAAACTCTATAAAGGCTATTGAAACGTTTTGGATGAAAACCAACCTGTATCCAACCATGATGGCTTAATAATTTAGCTATTTGTTATAAACCTCAATGGAACTACGTGAAACACTAATTCCCTGGGCCATTAGATTTTTCAAACACTTGCTAATGGCTTCATTTTTTGTCTCTAATGCTGAGTAAGTTTTATCATAAGTATCATACCAAAACTGCACATTCACTGTAGCAGTATCATCTATAACTTGGCTAATAAATGCTCTACATTGCTTGTTTTCATTGTCAATGCCATCAACAGTAAGCAGTGTGCTCTTTATCAATTTAATAATTTCATCAAAATTTTCGTCAAAACCAAAATTTAGCGTAAACTCTGATCGTAAGTGGCCATCAATGGTAGAGTTAAAAAGGTTGTTTTTAATTATGGCGCCATTAGGTATATAAACATCTTTGCCATCTCCAGTTTTTACATGTGTATTTCGTAAATCTAGCGAAACCACGCTACCCACTACCCCATTCACTTCAACAGTATCGCCAACCCTAAATGGTCGTGAGAAAGCCATAATAATACCCGCTAAAAAGTTTTCACCAATATCTTTAAAAGCAAAACCTATAACAAAAGCGCTTAAACCTGCACCAGCCAACAATCCACTTGCCAAATTGCCTAACCCTAAAACTTTAAAGCCAACTACTAAGCCAATAATGGCAATTACCCAACCAACAACTTTAGATAAAAATTTTGCCGAAAGTTGATCTTGCATTCTATTTTTTAATGCCGAAAAAACTAACGACCTAATTACTCTTGCTAATAATATAAAGGCCAGTATAATAAGTATAGCTACTATAAGATTGGGAATGTTGTGTAAAAATCCATCCCACATATTTGAGAAATAGTCGTTAATTATATCTAATACTTTTCGCATAACAATATAGATTTCATTATTAAACATCAAAGTAAAAAAAAACAGCCCGTAAAACCTAAGTTTAACGAGCTGCCTTGGTATTCGATTGACTGTGTTTCCAAAATAATAATTCCTCAATTAAAATCCCCAACCGAAACCTAGAATAAAATAGTAATGACAAAACACGACTACATTATTCACTACCCAACACTGTTATAAATTACTTATTAGCTGTATTAAGCAGTAATTATAAAACTAAAACCAAAACCAATTATGTTTTAACAGATATGCTATACATACGATAACAACGCAAGGTTGGATTTGCAACTATCTAATTTTATTAATAATATATGAAAAATTGAGTGCTACACTTCACCCAACACATGAAGTTGATCCATGTTAGGCGTTGGGCTACCGCCCTTTTTCTCTAGTGTAATTGCAAAAGCTTGGGCATTTTTAAAGCCTTTCATTTTTTGTATTGACGTTTTGGCATTCGCCAAATCTATCATACCTGCATCTACAGGTTTGCCATCAACAATTGCCCATAACTGATATTGGGTTTCAGCGCCGTGCTCAGGCAAGTTATTGGCTATTAACATTACATCTTCAGTTTCAGCATTCCAATATACTGTTGCCAATGCTCCCTCAAAATTTGGTGTTGCTTCTAACCTTATACTTTTTGTATTGGCGTGGGTAAGCATTTCATTGTTATACTTTAGGCTTTCCAATGCAGCTAATTGCTTATCATTTTTATCAGCAAACGTTTGATTTTGTTGATTTAACACCAACAATTTATCTTCTGCTTGTTGCCAGTTGTTGTAAAAAATAACACTTAAAATAGATGATGCAATTAATAAGGTAACGCTGGCAGCAGCTAACCATTTAAAAGAATCTTTTGCTTTCATTTCAACAACTTTGGCCGTTTCCGCTATTGTTTCAACCGTTGCATTAACGGTTGCTTCAGCTTCTATAGCTTGCCAAATTTTATTTTTAAGAGTTTCTGGTAATTCTTCTTTGTAAACACCGCCATAAACACCAAGGGCATGCTGTATGCTCTCAATCTCATCCTGCACTTCAGGATGTTTTTGAGCCATTTTAATGATGTGTTCGGTATCCTCTTCTGAGGTAAAACCCATCACAAAGTCATTTAAAATGCCAGATGATATGATGTCTTTAAAATTCACTTTCGCTATCTCTTAATAATTCTCTTAATTTAATAATTGCACTGCGCGTTCTTGTTTTTATTGTACCCAACGGAATATCCAGTTCATCTGAAGCTTCTTGTTGCGTATATCCTCTAAAATATATTACATCTAATACCTGTTGATATTCAGGCTTCAGTTGTGTCACTACTTTCTTTAACCCAATGGTATCATGATTTACATTTTCCGTTCGGTCATGTAACGTATTTACGATAGTATCTACTTTTTGGATTTTATACTTTACGTGTTTAGATCTAGTATAGTCAATTGCGGTATTGCGCGAAATATTTAGCATCCATGTAAAAATGGTGCCTTTACTACGATCATATTTGTCAATGTTTTTCCAAACTTTAACAAATGAGTTTTGCAAAACATCTTGTGATGCTTCACTAGACCTTACTATATTATTAATGATACCTAAAAGTGTAGATGCATAGTTGCTATACAAAACATTATAAGCCTCTTCACTCTTGCTTTTAAGCAAGTTTACCAATTCAATTTCCGAATATTTTTTGGTTGTGTTCAATTAAGCGTTTGTATAAACTACGGCTTAAAGGTAATACTATAAGACTAATTATTGCTTAGATGATGGGTTAAAATCTAAACAAAATTATGATTAAATACATATAGTAAATTACTTAAAATTTTGCTTTTTCCTTATCCACAGTTTCAGAACTTCAGGTAGAGAATAGATTAAAATAGTTGCTTTCAATTACCCCAAATCATCATTATTCCAAAACTTTAACTCGCCTTCAAACATATCTACCACAATTTTTTTATCCTTTACAACCGTGCCTGCCAATATCATTTTACTCAACTCATTGGTCAGTTCTTTTTGTATGACTCGCTTTACTGGTCTTGCCCCAAACTGTGGATCAAAACCTTGTGATGCAACAAATGCAATGGCCTCATCACTAAACTCAATTACAATATTTTGATCTTTTAACAAGCGTTCTGCCAATTGATCTAATTGTAAACCTACAATTTCTTTTACCTGACTGCGCATTAGCGGATTAAACATTACAACCTCATCAATTCTATTAAAAAATTCTGGTCGTACTGCTTTTTTCAGTTGCTCCATTACCTCAATTTTAGTTGATTGTATGGCGGTAAACCATTCGGATTCATCACTTTCTTCTAAGCCATTAAAAGCACTTTGTATGGCCATGCTTCCAATATTACTTGTCATAATAATAATGCTGTTTTTAAAGTTAACTACTCTACCCTTATTGTCTGTTAATCTACCATCATCCAATACTTGCAGCAGCACGTTAAAAACATCAGGATGTGCCTTTTCAATTTCATCTAACAATACAACTGAATATGGTTTTCTCCTAACAGCTTCTGTTAATTGTCCACCTTCATCATAACCTACATATCCTGGAGGTGAGCCCAACAATCTACTTACAGAGTGTCGCTCTTGATACTCACTCATATCTATACGAGTCATGGCATTGTCATCATTAAACAAAAACTCTGCTAATGCTTTTGCCAACTCCGTTTTGCCCACTCCCGTAGTACCTAAAAACATAAATGAACCAATAGGTCGGTTAGGGTCGTTTAATCCCGATCGACTTCTACGAATGGCATCACTAACAGCAGCAATGGCTTGCTCTTGCCCTACTACTCGCTTGTGCAATTCATCTTCTAAGCGCAACAACTTATCTTTTTCTCCTTCCAACATTTTGCTAACCGGAACGCCCGTCCACTTGCTCACCACTTCTGCAATGTCTTCTGCATCTACTTCTTCCTTCATCATACGTTGGCCATTTTCCATGGCTTCAAATTTAGACTCCATGGTTTTCAATCGCTCTTCTGCCTCTTGCAATCTTCCGTAGCGTATCTCAGCAACCTTACCATAGTCTCCAGCACGTTCGGCTTGCTCAGCTTCTAACTTTAACGATTCAATATCTTGTTTGGCGCCTTGAATGTTATCGGCTATGTTTTTTTCAGCATCCCAAGCTGCACGTAACTCATTTCGCGTATCACTTAGTTCAGCAATTTGTTTGCTGAGCTCATTTACTTTTACCTCATCATTCTCTCGTTTTATTGCTTCTCGTTCAATTTCGAGTTGTCGTATTCTTCTTTCTAATTCATCTAACTCAACAGGCAAGCTATCCATTTCTAAACGCAACTTAGCTGCAGCCTCATCCATTAAATCAATGGCCTTGTCTGGTAAAAATCTATCATTTATGTATCTGCTACTTAACTCAACAGCATTAATAATAGCTTCATCCTTTATACGTACTTTATGGTGAGTTTCATAGCGCTCTTTTAATCCACGCAATATTGAAACGGTGTCTTCTGGACTAGGCTCATCAACAATAATTTTTTGAAAACGTCTTTCTAAAGCCTTGTCTTTTTCAAAATACTTTTGATATTCATTTAGGGTAGTTGCACCAACAGCACGCAATTCACCTCTTGCCAAGGCTGGCTTTAAAATATTGGCTGCATCCATTGCACCTTCACTTGCACCAGCACCTACCAGGGTATGAATCTCATCTATAAACAAAATAATTTCGCCATTGCTTTTGGTTACTTCTTTTATAACTGCTTTCAATCGCTCTTCAAACTCACCTTTATACTTAGCGCCTGCTATTAGTGCGCCCATATCTAAGGAATAAATAATTTTCTTCTTTAAATTTTCAGGTACATCTCCACTTACAATTCGGTGTGCAATGCCCTCTGCAATAGCTGTTTTACCAACACCTGCTTGCCCTACCAAAATAGGATTATTTTTAGTTCTCCTACTTAAAATGTGAAGTACCCTCCTAATCTCTTCATCTCTGCCAATTACAGGGTCTAGTTTACCGCTTTCTGCTCTTTCATTTAAATGTATGGCATATTTTTCCAAAGCATTGTAAGTGGCTTCAGCGTTTTGGGCGTTTACCTTACTACCTTGGCGCAAGTCTTTAATAGCGATCATTAATTGTTTTTCTACAACCCCACTATCTTTTAACATTTTGGTAGTAGCATCACCACTATGCAGCAATCCTACTAAAATATGCTCAACGCTTACAAATTGATCGCCCATTTTATCGGCTGTTTGTTTAGCTTTTAACATGGTTTGGTTGCCTTTGGGTGATAAGTACATGCCTTGTCCACCTGTTACTTTTGGCAACGATTTTAATTGAGCATCAACAGCAGTTTCTAATTGACTGATGTTTACATTCAACTTCTTTAACAAATATCCAGTCACCTGTTCATCTTCACTCAATAAACTTTTTAAAATGTGCGGATTGTCAATTGCTTGATGGGTATTCCCAAAAGCAATTTCTTGCGCTTTTGCTAGTACTTGCTGCGACTTTATGGTTAAACTATTTGGATTCATAACTTATTGTTTCATCCCATCCTTATCAATAAATGAACCATGCCATGCCTTTGGAAACTTTGTCATCTTCAATAATATTCACCTGTCATAAAGACATCAAAATGAAAGGTTAAGTGCCAACATGGCAGTTCGTAATACACCATAATTTAATTGCTGTTAATATCAATTTGTAAATTATACCTTTATATAACTATATTTAGAGATATGTATTATTAAAAAGGTAAACTAGAAATCTATGAAAAAATTACACTTACTAATTGCCATTCTAAGCATCTTCATTTTTTCCTCTTGCAGTCAGTATCAGTTTGTGAGCGCAAAAAAATCTTATAAAAAAGAAGCTGTAGCTAAGAATAAAAAAAAGCAACCAAGCAAAGTAGCCACCGTTAAAAAACAAAAAACCGAAAAACTAGTTTCAGTTGAAACTGAAGTTAAAGGTAAAAATGTGCAGCCAGCAATTAACAGCGAATTAAAGCCAACCACAACTGCTGCTGTTGAAACCGAACAAGCTGTGCCAATGCCAATTGATGCAACTCCAAAATATGACTACACAGAAAAAGTATCCGTGGCCAAACCATTGGTAAAAAATGAAAACTATGTTGCTCCAAGTAAACGTGAAATGCGCAAAGATTTAAAAAAAGTGCTTAAGGCATATAAGCCAGCATCTGATACCGATACCTTATTATTGGTTATAATAGCGTTTTTTATTCCATTTTTGGCAGTTGGTTTATATGATGGAATAACTGGGCGGTTTTGGTTAAGTTTAATTTTAACCCTATTGTTTTGGTTGCCAGGATTTATTTATGCACTCATTGTAATTTTAGAGTAGCAACTTAAAGATTTGTAAAATTTAGCTTCATTTTTTTGAAGCAAGACAAGTAACTTAGCAGAGTGAAAAAAGCATTTTATATATGTATTTCGCTCTGCTTTTTAATTTCTCATAATTTAATAGCAGAATCAACCGTGCTGCAAGGCAATGATGCCAATAACTACATTAACGGCCTTCAAAAAGTTAGAATTTCTCAAAAAACATCTATTCCTAATCATTTGGTTTTTAAAGATGGTTTTGCGCTTTCAAATGATGAAGCTTTGCTTTGGTTCAAAAAGCAGTTTAAACTTAACAAATCATTTTCTTTCAAATTATTGGGTACTGAGACAGACCAGTTAGGAATGCAACATTTTAGGTATAGGCAACTTTATGATGGCAACGAAATATTTGGTTCAATGCTTATTGTGCATACCCAAGCCGGAAAAGTGAAATCAATCAATGGATTTAATATTGCTACAATAAATGAAAATGCTACCGTAATTTCCTTCAATGATGCCTTAAACATTGCCAAAGAAAAATTGGGTGCAAGTGTATATAAATGGGAAGAGTATTTAGAAGAACAACATTACAAGGCAATAATGGACAACCCTTTGGCAACCTACTTTCCAAAAAATGAATTGATGCATGCGCCAAAACAAGGTGTTTTCACTGAAAAAAATTATAGAAAATGCTACCATATTGAATTGTATGCGAGTGTGCCAATGAATAAGATTTCTTATTACATTGATGCGACTACAGGAGAAATTTTAATGGAGCAAAACCATATACATGAAGGAAATGCCAATGGAACTGCCACCACAGCTTATAGCGGAACGCAAAGCATAATAACTGATTCAACAGGTACAAACAACTACAGATTAAGAGAAAATAGCAGAGGTAATGGCATTAGAACTTTTGATATGAATACCGGTACCAACTATGGCGCTGCTGTAGATTTTACCGATAGTAATAATGTTTGGAACAATGTAAATGCACAAGAAGATGAATATGCGACTGATGCCCATTGGGGTTCACAAAAAACATATGACTACTTTTCGGTAAAGCACGGTAGAAACGGAATTGATGGCTCAGGTTATTTAATGAGGGCTTACATACATTATGATGTTTCAGTGAGAAATGCATTTTGGAATGGTAATTACATTACAATTGGAGATGGCAATGCAACCTCAACACCTTTAACCACATGCGATATCGTAGGACATGAGTGGGCGCATGGTTTAACCGATTTTACTTCAGATTTAATTTATCAAAACGAATTTGGCGCGTTAAATGAATCATTCAGTGATATTTTTGGAGTTGCCATTGAATGGTATGCCAAACCCGATAGCGCCAATTGGCTCATAGGAGATGAAATTGGTGCAGGTTATTTTAGATCAATGTCTAATCCGAATGCGAAAAACGACCCTGACACTTACTTAGGAACGCACTGGTATACCGGCACCAATGACAATGGCGGGGTGCATACCAATAGTGGAGTGCAAAATTTTTGGTTTTACTTACTCACGGTTGGTGGAACAGGTAGCAACGACAATTCTGACAATTATACGGTAAATGCTTTAGGAATGGATACAGCAGCAGCAATAGCTTTTAGAAACAATACCATTTATTTATATCCAACTGCAGAATATGATGATGCACGTTACTACGCGATACAATCGGCAATTGATTTATATGGTCCTTGCAGTTTTGAAGTAGAACAAACCACCAAGGCATGGCATGCAGTTGGTGTAGGTGATACATTTGTAAATGTTGTTACGGCTGGCTTTGTTGCTGATTTTCCTGAAAACTGTTCTGCACCTTCAACCATTAACTTTACGGCACAAGGTAGCAACGCAGGTAGCTATAAATGGTATTTTGGTGATGGAGATAGCAGCTTACTTGCCAACCCAACCCACACTTTTGATACCCTAGGAAATTATGATATTACACTCATAGCTTACGGTGGCAGTTGTGGCAATGATACACTTACCGTAAGCAATTATATAAAGCTAGACCCTACCGATACTTGCATTGCAATTATTGGAACCCATAATCCTACTGAATGTTTTGGTGTTATGTATGATGAAAATGGGCCTAACAATAACTATGGCGATTTAACCAACTTAACTTCAACTATTGCTCCTGTTAATGCACAAACAATAACACTTAACTTTTCATCATTTCATTATGAAGTAGGTTATGATTACTTATATGTTTATGACGGCCCAAATACAAGCAGCCCTTTAATTGGCCAATATGATGGCACTGCTTTACCAAACGGTGGAACAATAACCTCAACAGGTGGTTCAATAACGCTAAGGCAATCAACAGATACTTATGTTAACGAAAGTGGTTTTGAGTTAGACTGGAGTTGTACCTTGCCACCTTTGCTTTCAATTTGTGATGTGCCTGAGCAGGCATTTTGTGTTTCAGATTCCATAGTATTTACTGACAATTCAATTGGATCGCCTATTTCATATTTATGGAATTTTGGAGATGGAAATACTAGCAATGCACAAAATCCCAATTATGCTTACAGCATGCCTGGCAGTTATACCGTTACCCTAGTTGTAAGTGATTCAACCTTATCCGATACCAGTTACTGCTCAGCATTTATTGTTGCAAATCCAAATGTTAATACTGAGGCCGATAAGTCCATATGTGAAGGCGACAATGTAAATTTAAGAGCGCTTCCTTTTGATGCTAGTTACCAATACAATTGGAGCAATGGTATGAGTGGTTATAGTATAAATGTAAGTCCCACCGTAACCACCGACTACATTGCCACTGTTACCAATAGCAGTGGTTGTGTAGGAACTGATACGGTGCGGATAAATGTTTTAGCAAAACCAATAGCAGAGTTGGGAAGTGATGTTATTAACTGCTTAAGCAATACAGTGGTAGTTGGAAACTCAGTTGACACTTCCACCTATTCTTATAATTGGAATACTGGTAATACAACAAGCCAAATCTCTCTCACACCTGCAAAGGATACATTGTTGATTATAACCGTTACAGATAACAATGGTTGTATTGACAAGGATTCCATTTTCATTCAAAGTATTAACTGCCCCGGTGTTTGTTATGATACTATAACCCTTAACAATTTTAATTTGCCCGATAGCATTTACCAAGCTGAGTTCGCTATAATAAGCAATGCAATAGCTGATAGTGGAAAGGTTGTAGAGTTAAAAGCAGCAAGTGGTATTGATCTAAACCCAGGTTTTGAAATAAAACAAGGCGCTGATGTGTACATTGGTATTGACAGTTGTCAATAGACAAACCATTTACTAACTTTATGGATATGAATTCCTTATCTACTACTTTGAAATTTCTGCCTATTTTCTTTTGTATTTTATTTTTCACCCCACAAGCCAACAGCCAATGTTTTGGTAGTTGGAATGCAGGTGACACCATTTTTGTTTGTGACAATTTAAATGCAAATGGTAAATATGAATTTTGCTATTTTGGCTCTGGTATTGTAACAGATAGTTGGGTTAATGGGGTTCATTACACCTCTTTAAGCTCTTGCCCCAATACAGAAATAATTGGATATGATATTAGTATAATATCGTGGGGTTTCCTCAGCACCTGCACAAATCTTCAGTTAAACCAACCTTGGTCTTCAACCACTGATACCTTAGCACCTTTTGTCTTGGGAGTCACTCCTTTTGCAACACTAGCCGATTCCATGACTGCAAACTCACCATCAGGCAATCCGTGGATTTACAATCCAATAGTAAAATCTGGTTCAATTTTCAAAGAGGCTCCTATTACCACTGTTTCGGATTATTCGAGTCTATATATTAATTGCGTTTCTGGGCCGGGAGGAGTAATATTGTCAACCTATGCTGCTTCAACAGGAGGAGGATACAATGTTAACTTTGGAGAATTACCACCAAACCAATGCTCAGAAGTGATAAAATTGGATACCTGTGGCGACTACGATACCATAATAGTTTGCCATATGAATTGTGTGCCTAAAGCAGATACTATATATGTAGGAGTTTCTCCAAATGATACTTCTATTGCTTTATGTCCAACTGCTGATGATGCATTTAGATATGATACAGTTATTTGGGAAAGTTGCGATATTAATATGGCTGGATCCGTGGTTTTAAACAATTCTTCTAATTGCTATAATTATGTTTCTTCATCAACAACTGGAATTTACATAGATACGGTTTGCATTTTAGCCTGCATTGACAACTTTTGTGATACTACAAGATTTATAATGTCTGTTCAGCAATGCATGGATACAATTACCATCAATACACCAACCGTTCCTCTAGGAAACTATACAGCAAGAACGAATATAATTTCAAATGCCTCTTTAAATACATCAAGCAATGTTGAGTTGAAGGCAGGGCAATGCATTGAATTAAACAATGGGTTTGAAGTTCCATTGGGTGGTGAGTTATACATTGGCATTGATAGTTGTCAATAAGCAACACACTCTTCTATCATAGGTATGGGCTTAAAAACATATTAAGAAATTTTCATATTTTTATTTTCAAATACTGCCACTATGAGACTACCCCTCTTAACTATTGGATTGCTATTTAGTTTAGCATCCTACACCCAAGTGATTAATGTTGAAGCCCTAAGAATTGTGTCTGACACAACTGGCTGGTTTGGCGGTTTAGGTACAGAGTTTAGTATTCAAAAAAATACCTCCCTACTCTACAATTTGTCTACCAATGCACATGCACAACATAAAGGCAAAAAAAATCTTTGGTTAGCAGTAGCTGATGTAGAGTTTTTAGATGCAGGAGGCGAAAGTTTTGTAAACAATGGTTACACCCACTTGCGGTTCAATAGAAAGCTAAATTACATAACCCGTTGGGAAGCCTTTTCGCAACTACAATACAATAACATAACCAAAATAGATTTGCGTTGGCTTATAGGCACTGGACCAAGGTTTAAACTATTACATGGAGAAATTAACAAAGCCTATTTAGGCGTATTATTAATGCATGAGTATGAAGAAGAAAGTAAAGGAACCATTCAAAGAAATCAAAGAATAGGTTCTTATTTATCCTTTAATATTACACCTACCAAAAACATTAAAATTGTTAGTACAACCTACTTCCAACCCATTATTAAAGACTTGGCCGATTATAGAGCCTCAACGGAAAACTCTCTAGAAGTAGCTTTGATAGAAAAACTAGCGTTAACAGTTACCTATAACCTAGCTTATGACAGCACTCCATTTAAAGAGGTGCCTAGCACAACTTATAGCTTAACCAATGGTTTAAAATGGAAGTTTTAGGTTAAATAACTGCTGTTACCTCAATTTCAACCAGCAAATTTTTATTTATTAATGCAGCTACTACCATGGTTGATGCGGGCTTGGTATACTTAAAATATTCGCCATGTACTTTACCAACCTCCTCAGCAAATGCTGCATCTGTAATATACATTCTAGTTCTTACAACATCAATTAACCCTGCTTTAACTTCTTGAAGATAGGTGTCAATTTTTTTAAAAATATATTCCGCTTGTTCCTTAGCACACTCCCCAACTATATTTCCATTTTCATCAACAGCCGTAGTTCCAGCAACCTCAATTACATTGCCATATTTTACTACTCTTGAGTAGGCAAATTCCTTCTCCCAGAGGGTATTACTACTTATCAATTCTCTCTTAGTCATAACTAGTTGTTAAATCTGCGTTTTTAGGTTTCTTTAGCGCTCTTAATAAATAATAGAGCATAAAACCGAAAGGCCCCGCCATTAAGCAAAACAACAATATTGGTATCATAAACCAATGTGACAAGTCTCTTTCTTGACTGTCTTTTAAAACCCACGTACCTACAAACAAATCGAAACACAAATAGTGAATCCAACCAACTAATACTGCCATAGGATTGGTAAACATGGCCATTAAACCTTCCAGAGTTGAAAAATCTATTGCTGTACCACCATCCATTTGGCTAATAGAAACCACCATCATCACTAAATAGCAAACTGCCAACACAAATGGGAAAAACTGACTTTTCATCATCCATTGAGTTCCTTTAAACTTTGGCAAACATATGAGCCAAATCCAAGGAACAATTGCTACAGTATTAAAAATTTTAAACAACATTTCTGTGTCCATGTTTTCTATTTTATACGTAAAGTTAATCTTAAGAATTCATGATTATTAGGCTTTTGACATTGTTATGATAAAACCTTTTATGGAATTTCGTTTTTTGCATCATCAATAGGTAGTAACTCAAAAACTACAAAAGCAAAAAAACATGAAAAAGTCCCTTGTATCATTACTACTATTACTTACCATTGCTGTTTCAAATTTAGCAGCTTACGAATTTTACCTTCAGTCTAAATCAGTTTTCACTCCTGAAGAGCCTGTGTTTGTTCAGTACTATAATTACAACTATCAAAACAATACTGAAATTCACTTTGCACTTTATACTGTTAGCGAAAGAAAAGATTTCTTTGAAAACTACCTCTTCCAAAATAACTACTACATAAAAATTCCTGATAGTGTTTTAAAAACCAGCACAGTTGTTAAAACCTGGTCAGAAAAACCAACCAGCAACAATTACGCACAAAACAAACTTGACCTTGGGAAACTTAAAAAAGGCGTTTATGTTTTAGAAGCCATTAAAAATGGACACATAAATCACCTGCCAATTGTAGTGACTGAATATGGTATGATTAATAAAAGGAATGGCAATGAGCTCGTTTCGTTTGTAGCCAATAAAACTACCGGAGAGGCTATGAAGGGTTTTGAAGCCACAATGTTAATCAATAAAGAAAAAGTAAAGCCTAAGAAATACAATAATGGAATTGCACTTTTTGACCTAGATGAAGCCCAAGCAACCAAGTACAATCAATACATACCAATTGTTGCTTTTAAAGGTGATGACATTGCCTTAACCAACAACTACTTTTACAACTACAGCCAAAAGCCAATTGACTTTAACCGTAAATATGTGTTTACCGATAGATCAGTTTACAGACCCAATCAAACCGTTTTGTTTAAAGGGATAGTAAGAAAGCGTGATGGTTTCAAATTTAAAATATCTAGCGACTCTGTTATATATGAAATTATCGACCCTCAAAATAAAGAGGTGGTAAAAAAACAAGTGGCAATTAATAAAGATGGATACTTTGAAGACAGTGTATTTTTTGATGGAAAAGCTCCTCTAGGAGAATACAAGATTAACGTAAAGTTTACCAATGAAATGGATGATCCTCATTTGCGTTATTGGTACACCTACTATGGCAAAAACAGCTTTAACGCCAAGTTTAAGTTAGAAGAATACAAAAAACCAGAATTTGAAGTTACTGTAGAGCTAGATAAAAGCGAATATGTAACTGGCGACAAAATGGACGTTGAAGTATCGGCAGACTACTTCTTTGGTGCTCCGGTAAATGTTGCAACTGTACAATACAAGGTAGTTCGCAAGCAGTATCAATTGCCTTATTGGTACAACTACCGTTACAGTTGGTGGTATAGCTGGTATTATCCAAACTACTACAATCAAACTGAAGAAGTGTTGCATTACGGTGAAGGTGAATTGGATAAAAATGGAAAATTTAAGTTTAGCGTTCCTACTGAAAACCCAAAACAATTCAACGCCAATTATACTGTGCTAGCCACCGTTACAGATGCTAGTAGAAGAGCAATAAGTGGAAGTAAATCTGCCATAGTAGCTTTTACAGATTTTTCATTGTCGGCCCACTCATTAAAATATTACTTTGATGTTGATGAAGAAGTAATTATCAATGCCAAGACATTAAACTTAAGTGGCGGAGCTGTGAGTAAAAAAGTTACTGCAACTTTACGCAATGGTTACAACACAAATGAAAAGAAAATATTAACTAAATCGCAAAGCACTTTTGAAAGTACTGGTGAAACTGAGTTTAAGTTTGACGTAAATAAAGCCGGCTATTACTCAGTTGAATTTGAGAGCACCGATAAAAGAGGAAATGAACAAAAGCAAACTGTTGCGTTTTATGTTTTTGATTACAAGCAAAACTACTACTCATGGTGGCAACAAAACAACGGTGGTGGCATTCAAATATTTACCAATAAACAAATTTACAATGCTGGCGAAACGGTGGAAGCAATGGTTTACGTTCCAAAAGAAGTAGATGCCTTGGTAACATTGGCAGGAAATCACTTTGCCGATTATCAAGTAGAAAAATTTAGATCATACAGTGGCAATGGTAGCTTCAAACAAATAAAATTTGATATTGATCCTGATGCTTTCGGCCAGTTAGAGGTATATGTAGGATTTTTAAAAGATGGTAGTTTCTACAATAAGCAAACCAACATATCCATCATACCTGAAAATAGATTTTTAGAAGTTACCGTATTGTTTGACGAGTCTAAATACAAACCACAAACCCTTGCAGAGGCAACTATAAAGGTGGTAGATTGTAATGGTAATCCTGTAAGAAATGCTGATGTATCCCTTGCAACAATTGATGAGAGTATTTTTTCAATGGCTGCAGACAATACCAAAGACATAAGACAGGCTTTCTACCCCCAAGAAAACATAGTTACCTATAATAACTATAGCACCAACTACAACAAGTACAATTATAGTTCGGTATTGAATGCCAATGAACTGTTATCAAGAATGATGTACCGAAACATGAAATTTACCAATGATGTTTTTATTAAAAACAATACAAAATACAGCATCCAATATGAAGATAATAAATCGAATAAAACAAAACTACACGGTTTTGTAGTTAGCCAATCTACTAACAAGCTAGTACCATATGCTCAAGTGAAAATTGGAGGTAAAACCATTACCACTAACCAATATGGTTATTATGCTATGGAAGGTTTTACAATGAGCCACACAACTATTAAAGCTAGTCATGCAGGTGTTGTTACTGAGTTAAAGAATATCGGATTGTATAAAGGGAAAGCAACTTATTTAAATATATTGCTAAGTGAAGAAGACTATGCTTATGATGTTACGTTGCATCCTGTGGTTAGAGACTTGGCAACTGATGATGAACTCTCTTTAGAGGATATTGCCGAAACAGAAGAAGAACAAGTTGAAAGCTTAAATGAAGTGGTGGTTACTGGAGCAGCTACCAGATCTGTAGAAAAAGCCTTGAGTACAAATGCTGTTTCATTAGATGCTGTTTCTATCAAAAAAGCACCTAGGGCCAAAAGAGAAGCTAAAGGAGATAACAAAAATTACTACAAAGGAAAAGATAAATTTGGAGGCTTAGCACCAAAACCAATGGTTGAAGCCAAGGTTAGGACTCAATTTGAAGATGCAATTTATTGGAACGCTTCTGTTAAAACCAATGCACAAGGAGAAGCTAAAGTAAAAATTAAGTTGCCTGATAATTTAACCACTTGGAGAACTACTGCGCGAGTAATTACTCCAGATAGTAAAGTTGGGCAATCATTGGCCAAAATTATTGTTACTAAAGACTTATTGGTGCGCATGGAAACTCCACGTTTTATAACCATGGGTGATAATATGTTAATTGCCACCAATATTCATAACTACTTAAACACAACTAAAAAAGTTGAAGTGAGTATTAAGTCTCATGGAGTTAGCATTAATGGCACCAAGCAAACCATCACGGTTCCCCCGAATGGTGAGAAAAGAATTGACTGGCCAATGAATGCTCCTTGGAGTACTGGCCAATCAGAGTTAACTGTTTTTGCATTAACCAATGAAGAAAGTGATGCAATGGAAGTAAAAATACCTGTGATACCTTATGGTTTGGAAATGATTCATGCAACTACTGCTGCAATTACCAATAATGGTGAGCAAGAGTTTGAATTACAAATTCCGAACAATGTAGATATCAATACTGCAACGGTAGAGTTAAGTATCGACAATTCTGTAACATCAGCTTTACTAACTTCTATGGATGAATTAATTGGTTATCCTTATGGCTGTGTAGAGCAAACCATGAGCAGGTTTTTGCCAAACGTAATTGTCTCTAACACCATTAATGAAGTTGGCGGAGTTGCTGACGCAGGTATTAATGATGCAGAGTTGGCTAAAATGGTAGCAGCAGGAGTTGATCGATTAAAACAATTACAACACAAAGATGGTGGCTGGGGTTGGTGGAGCAATGATGCTTCACACAACTATTACACAAGTTATGTTATGTACGGCTTAACCTTAGCCAAGCGCGCTGGCTACCCTGTTTATGATGATGTTTATGAAAAGGGCAAAAATGCAATGATTAGACAATTAACTAGCCAAAGTAATAAAGACGCGAACCATGCTTACCAAATGTATGTAGCAATGGAAATGGGTTTAAAGGATTATTGGGCCAAAAACAAAATGATGCCTACAGAGAAAGACATAGCATCAACCCAAGCCATGTGGTTAATGGCCGCAGCGTTGGCTGAAGATAAAACCATGAGTGATGTGTTGGTTAAAAGGTTGGAAGACATGGCAACTGACCAAAACAGATTTGTAAGTTGGGGCGGACAAGCTTATAGATACAATTGGTATAGCAACAACGTTGAAACAACCGCAAACGCAACTAGAGCTTTGTTACTTGCTGACCCTGACAACTCATTAATAACTGGAGCTGTTCAATTCTTAATGAATCAACGTAAAGGAAAAGCTTGGCACAATACAAGAGAAACTGCAACAGTGATATATGCTTTGCAACCATTAATCAAACAAGAGATGAATGCAGCTTTTGACATTGAGATTTGGGCCAACAATCAACTAGTAGAAACTGCTAAAATTACCAAAGAAGAAAGTCTTAAAAAAGGAAAAACCATAACTTTAAAAGGACTGCAAAATTACTTTGTAAGTGTAAATCCTCCTTTAGTTTTAGAAGAAGATAGAAATGTGCTACAGAATGGAGTTAACAAAATTAAGTTAGTTCAAAGAGGTACTGGTAGAAGTTACATTAATGCTAAGTTGAACTACTATTTGGATAATGACGAGATACCAGCGAGTGTAGAAAAAAATCAAGCATTTGATGTTAACAGAACATACTACAAGCTGATAAAACAATTTGATAAGGATAATAAGTTAACTTATAAAAAGGTGCCTTTAAAAATGGATAACATTAAGTCGGGTGATGAAGTTTTGGTTAAAGTAAGTGTAAAGAATGTGAGTGCTCAAAATCATATTTTAATTGAAGATCCTATACCTGCAGGTTGTGAGTTTATTAAAGAACCTATTGGATATTTAATAGATGGCGAAAGCGATTACAATGGACAAAACAACTGGTGGGACCAAAAAGCTTGGGGCTATTGGAATTGGAAATGGTGGTACACACACCGAGAGTATAGAGATAATAAAATGGCCATGACCATAACCAATATGGGCAATGGAACTTATGAGTACACCTATTTAATGCGTGCACAAATACCAGGTACATTTAACATCAATCCTGCCGTAGCGCAATTGATGTACTACCCAGAGGTAAGAGGGTTTAGTGATTTTTCTGCCATGACCATTAAAGAGTAATTCCTGCGTTAGAACAGAATTATTTTTTATAATAGCTCGCCTCCCGGCGAGCTATTAATATTTTAAAGCCTCTGGCTAATCAATCGCGCAATCGCTCGCCTCCTGGCGAGTGATTAATATTTCTAAAGCCTCCTGGCTAATCAATAGCTCAATCGCTCGACTCCAGGCAAGTGGTTAATATTTCAAAGCCTCCTGGCTAATCAATAGCTCAATCGCTCGCCTCCCGGCGAGTGATTAATATTCTAAAGCCTCCTGGCTAATCAATAGCTCAATCGCTCGTCTCCTGGCGAGTGGTTAATATTTCAAAGCCTCCTGGCTAATCAATAGCTCAATCGCTCGCCTACCAGCGAGTGATTAATATTCTAAAGCCTCCTGGCTAATCAATCGCTCGTCTCCCGGCGAGTGATTAATATTCTAAAGCCTCCTGGCTAAAATAAAAAAACTAACTTTATAATATGTCTGAACTCCGAAAGGCAAATACTTCAAGTCCTTACTTTATAACAATGACCGTTGTTAAATGGATAGATGTTTTTACTAGAAAAGAGTTAGCACAAATTGTAATCGACAACCTAAATTACTGCTCCGAAAATAAGGGTCTCATTATTTACGAATACGTAATAATGCCTAGTCATATTCATATGATCTGTCAAGCTGAAGAAGACAAAAAACTATCTGATATACTAAGGGATTTTAAAAGTTTTACTGCAAAGCAGATTTATAAAGCAATTGAAAAGAAAAGTTATGAAAGCCGAAAAGATTGGTTAATTCATTTGTTTCAGTTTGAAGCTAAGTTTAAAAAACAACATAAGCTTTTCCAATTTTGGCAAAAAACAAACCATCCAACTGAATTAGACTACAATCAAATTTTTGACCAAAAAGCTGAATACATTCGTCAAAACCCTGTAAAAGCCAAGTTGGTGAACGCTCCAGAAAATTACATTTATAGCAGTGCAAATCCTGATTCTCCCGTTAAATTTCAAGAACCATAGAACAAATGTCAATCGCTCGCCTCTTGGCGAGTGCTCAATATTTCAAAGCCTCTTGGCTTAAAACATTATAATTTTTAATTTTACATAATGACTAAATATGGACTACACAATAAGCTAAGTGCTAAACCTGGCAATGCAGATCAATTGGCTGAAATACTGCTTAAAGCATCAAAACTCGTTGCAACAGCAAAAGGCTGCCATTTATATTCAGTTGCAAAAGATGATGAATACCCAAACTCAATTTGGATTACCGAAATATGGGATAGCAAAGAAGACCATGACAATTCATTAAAAGTAGAAGGTGTAAGAGCCTTGATTGGTACTGCAATGCCTCTTTTAGATGGAATGCCAAAAAAAGGACAAGAGCTTAAAATATTGGGTGGATTTGGGATATAAATAAACCATTTATGAATTATAAGTTCTAAACTGTCAATCGTCTCTTGGCGCGTGGTCAGTATTTCTAAAGCCTCTTGGCTTTATTGATTATTCTATTGCAATTTTAATCTTTAATCATTAATCTTTGCAACTTATATTTAATCCAACAAAAATCAAATAGTTATGGCATTACCAAGCGCATATGAATCATCTACCGTTCAGTCAAATATTGAAAGAATTGAAAAGCTAACTCCAGAAGCTAAACCACAATGGGGTAAAATGAATGCGGGACAAATGTTGGCTCACTTAAATGTTGGCTATGACATTGGTAATGGCCATAGAGAAGTATCATATGGCGGCTTTATGAAATTTATGCTGAAAATGATGGGGGTAAAGAAAATGGTAAACAACGAGTTACCTGCTTACAAAAAAAACAATAGAACTGCCCCTGCATTTGAAATTACTGATGAAAGAGATTTTAATGATGAAAAAGCTAAATTAATCTCCAATATTAAAACTGTTGCCGAAAAAGGTGCAAGTCATTTTGAAGGGAAAGAAAGCCCGGCATTTGGCAAACTTACCGCTGCTGAGTGGAGTTGCCAATTTCAAAAACATACGGAGTTTCATTTTGAACAATTTGGGATTTGAGCGATTTAAGAAGTAAACTCGGTAAGCACGAAAAATTGATTGGTACAGTAGCATCTTTTCTAGCCATTGTCATGTTTTTCGCATTGGTTGAAGTATTCATTTCTAATTTAAAAGGTGAAAGTGAAATTCTCATTCAACCTGCGGCCACTGCTCTTTGTTGTGCCGTTTGGGTGGTTTATGCCATTATACGAAAAGATAAGTTTTTATTGTTACCCAACATTTTAGGCTCTGCACTTGGAGTTGCTACTGTTATTGCAAAATTTATAGGTTAGTTAAATATTTAAAACGGGCTTATGAAATTCGACTATGTCTTATTAGCTCATCTTGGTATTGGACCTTTAATAGCTTTCATTGGTTGGTTGTTTAAAAAGTATCCACCAAAAGAAATTAATGTTTTTTACGGATACCGAACTAGCCGAGCTATGAAAAATTTAGCTAACTGGAATTTTGCAAACAGGCATAGTGCAAAAACATTCTTACAGCTTGGCATTGCAACTATAGTAGTTTAGTTATTAGCTGAAGTTATAACAACAACATATCATGCCATTATGATAGGATGTGTTGTTTTGGTAATAGGTTTGATTGCTTGCATGTGGTGGACCGAGCAAAAATTAAAACAATTCGAAAATGATCAATTGGAATGATTTTGAAAAAGTAGACATAAGGGTTGGTACGGTACTAACCGCTGAGAATTTTCCGCAAGCGCATAAACCAGCTTACATTTTAACCATTGATTTTGGAAATGAATTGGGCATAAAGAAAAGCAGCGCTCAAATAACAGTGCATTATTCCACAGAAGAATTAGTAGGCAGGCAAATATTGGCAGTCGTCAATTTTCCCCCTAAACAAATTGGTCCTATACAAAGCGAATGCTTGGTACTAGGAGTTTATAAAAATGATAAAACAGTGGTGTTAATTGAGCCTAATATAAAAGTAGAAAATGGAAGCAGGTTGGGTTGAATCACTCAGGTCTATTAAACACGTCAATCCAACTCAACCATTCAGCAATTCAACCATGCAACAATTTAACCATTCAGCGATTCAGCAATTCAACCATGCAACAATTTAACCATTCAGCGATTCAGCAATTCAACCATGCAACCATACAACCATACAACAATTCAACCATGCAACCATTGAACAATTCAACCGTTTGAGGCTACTCAACGTCCAACGTCTTATTCTTTAAAATCTTAAATCCAAACGCAAATCCACTAAGTAAAACAAAAAACCAAGTAATGGCTACTCCCATAAATCTAATTGGACCTAGTTCAGCAAATGAAATTGATGATGCTGCGCTTACCAAAAAGTAAAAACATGCACCCATACCAATAAAAACACCTAGTGATTGCAAAAAGTACCTTCCAAAATTTTCTTTAAACGCTCCCATAATTGGGTTTAGCCAACTAAACAAGGTTAAAGCAATAGCGGCCATCATCCACTCTTCTTCACCACTTTCACTGCCCTTTTGGGCCAAAACTAAAATAGCACCAAGCACTAAAGTGAAAACACCTTGTTTCCATGGTTCAAATTTTTTAATCCCAAAAAATGAAATTTTAGTATTGCTGTTTGTTTTCATTTGCGTATTGAAAGGTACAACACAAAAACCTGATATATGTTTGATTTATAAATCTTCCAAGGTGTAATGTGCAGTAAATTGCCTAACTAGTTGATTGTTTTCTACCCAATCACTTGAATAATTATAGCGCACTGGTTATGCGATTTTAAAATAAAGTAGCTCAATTCTAAACAAAACCATAACAATATTGTCTTTATAGCATAGTGATGCATTACAATAAAGGAAAAAATTGGATGAAGTCCGTGTTATTAATAGCAGGGGTATACAGCATTGTATTAGGCATGTTAATGATATGTTTCCCTTATCAAAGCTATGCAGTTACTGGTCTTGCACCACCAAATCCTATGCAATTGTGGCAATGCTTTGGTATGATGATTGGCGTTTTCGGATTAGGTTTCCTAATTTCAGCCTATAACCCTTACAGATATTGGCCCTTGGTTTTAATGGGCCTAATTGCAAAAATTATGGGTTCCATTGGTTTTTTATTGTATGCTTTTGAAGGTTCGTTAAATTGGTCTTTGGGCAGCATGATTTTGCTAGATGATGTTATTTGGCTAATTCCCTTTGCACTTATATTGCGTGGTGTTTATCGCCATCATTTTGAACAAGACAAAATGATGATAGATATGCTTTCAGAAAGTTATCCATTAGATTTCTTTGAGACAGCGCAAGGCAATAATTTACAAGAACTAACCCAACAGCAGCCTACCCTAATGGTTTTTCTACGACATTTTGGATGTACCTTTTGCCGTGAAGCGCTTAAAGATTTAGCAGCACAGCGCAATCAAATTGAAAGCAATGGTAGTCAAATTTGTTTAGTGCACATGTCAAACCACACAGTTGCAGCTGAAGAGCTAAAGAAGTATAATTTGCAAGATATACAGAGTATCAGCGATCCTGAGCAAATGTTATATAAAAAGTTTACCCTTAAAAGAGGCAACTTGTTTCAATTAATGGGTTTCAAAATATGGGCTAGGGCCCTCTCCGAAAATTTAATTTTCAAACATGGCATAGGCAAACAAAAAGGTGATGCCATGCAAATGCCTGGCGTATTTTTAATACATAATGGTGAAGTCATAAAACAATACATTCATAAAAGCTCATCTGACCGACCTAGCTATACACAATTGTCTAAATGTGCAAATTGCAACTCACAAACTGTTATAGAAACAGTAAAAATATCTGCATAGTTGGCACTTTTATAACATCCATTAGGTTATAATAAATAAATTTGCCAAATGGAAATAGGATTAATTACCGTAGGATTTATTATAGTTTTAATTGGACTGATAGGTGCATTCCTACCTATTCTACCCGGACCCCCAGTTGCATTTCTATCATTTGTACTGCTTTTATTTGTTGATAGTCATGAAAGGACAAATATGTTTTGGGTTGTCTTTGTTGGTCTTTTAGTTTTTACCATTATCGTTCAAGTATTGGATTATTTAATACCCGCTATGGGCACCAAAAAAATGGGCGGCAGTAAATGGGGGGTTAGAGGCACCTATATAGGACTAATTATTGGCGTAATATTTTCTCCTTTTGGTTTGGTTAGCATTTTCCTTTGTCCAATGTTGGGGGCAATTGCTGGAGAATATATATATATGAATAAGGAACAAGCCAAATTAGCCCCAGCAGATGCCACAATAAAAGAAAACAAACCAAGTATAGGCAAAGCGTTAAAAGCAGGCATGGGTGCATTTTTGGGCTTTTTAACTGGCACCGCATTAAAGTTTGCAACCGCCTTAGTAATAGCTGGCTTTTACACATACTTTGCTGTTAGGGTTATTCAGCAAATTGCTTAAACCTTAGCAATTCCGCTATCTTTAAAATCCAATGCAGCTAATCCAAAATGCAAGTTTTATAAAAACAGAAGCTGCTCGCTTAGGCTTCTCCTTTTGTGGCATTGCCAAAGCTGAGTTTTTAGAAAAAGATGCTCCCCTACTCGAAAATTGGTTGAATAATAACAACAATGGCAAAATGGATTATATGGCCAACCATTTTGATAAACGGCTTGATCCTACCAAATTGGTTGAAGGGGCTAAATCGGTAGTGTCTTTGATGTACAATTACCACACAACCAAAAAACAAACAGATGCTGATGCACCAAAAATTAGCCAATACGCTTATGGCAAAGACTATCATTTTGTAGTTAAAGACAAATTGAAAGAGTTGATGCATAGCATCAATGACCAAATTGGTGAGGTAAATGGAAGGGCATTTGTAGACTCAGCACCAGTTATGGAAAGGCGTTGGGCACAAAAAGCAGGCTTGGGTTGGATTGGTAAAAACACCCAATTGATTAACAAAGGAGCTGGTTCATTTTTCTTTTTAGCGGAGCTAATAATCGACTTGCCTTTAGCCTATGATGATGAAATGCAAACCGACCATTGTGGCACATGCACCGCTTGTATTGACGCCTGCCCCACCCAAGCCATAACGCCATACAATGTTAATGGTAGTAAATGTATAAGCTATTTAACCATTGAGTTAAAGGAAGAAATTATTCCAAACGAATTTAAAGGTCAACTAAACAATTGGATGTTTGGTTGTGATGTTTGCAATGATGTTTGCCCATGGAATAAATTTTCAAAACAACACCAAGAACCACAATTTGAACCAAGCAATGAACTCCTTAACATGAGCAAAAACGATTGGCAAGAAATTACTGAAGAGGTGTTTCAAAAGTTATTTAAAAACTCACCTGTTAAACGAACCAAGTTTAAAGGATTGAAAAGGAATATTGAGTTTTTGAAGTAGCTTTCAGGTATACTAAGTGTATAAAATGATAAGCATCAAAAAAGACAAAAGAATTGAACCATTTGTAAAAGATATTTTGCTTTTAGTAAGTGAAAGCAATTCAATTAACAAACTGCCATTTTATGCTGATGGCTATCCCGGCATAATGTATTCTGAAACTCAACAAGGAGTAACTCTGCAACCAATTAACAAGTTGTTACCAAATTATCTTCTTTATGGACAAACAATTGAGCCCATTGAACTTGAGATAAAAGGAGCATATAAAATAATTGTTTTTAATCTATATCCATTTGCCACTAGATTGCTGTTGAATATTAATCCAAAGGAAATAAATGATGAATGTTATGATTTAATGCAAGTTGAAAATATTGCAACAGACAAAACCATTGAACGCTTGAACAATGAAAACACCAACAAACAGGTTGAGATAATTTCTGAATACCTACTTCATTTGGTAAAAAATGCTTCTTCCAATTTAGACCATTCCATAAAATTGGCAATTACTACTATTATTAATGCTAAGGGAATTATAACTATCAAGAAATTAAGAGAACAACTATACATTACCGAAAGAAGTTTTGAAAGAAGATTTACAAATGAAATTGGGGTTACCCCAAAACAATTCGCCAAAATAATTCAGTTTAATTTTTCGCTTAATCAAATTAAGAAAACCGACTACACCAATTTAACCAACATTGCTTTTAACAATGGGTTTGCCGATCAATCACACTTTATAAGAACTTTTAAAAAGTATACTGGCGCAACTCCTAGAGCTGTGTTATCCAAAATGAGTTAAGCTGTTTTTGACGGTTTTGTTCAATTTATAAATTCCATCTAACATCACCTTTGCTTCATAACAATGTTATATGAAGTTGATAATCATTTTAATTCTCTCTATTTGTTTTGTAACCAGCAGCATGCATTTTGGCGATAAAGCTCAGATAATATCGATACAACAGGAAGATGCATTTAATGTGTTGACCAATAATTGTAATGTTTGTCATTTGCGCGAAAATCCAAGCAAAGTATTTACAATGGATAATATGAATGATTACGCTCGTAGGATTAACAGACAAGTTTTTGTGTGGAAGAGAATGCCCAAAGGAAAAACTGTAACGCTAAATGATAGAGAAAAACAAACCTTAAAAAAATGGATCAACAAACAAATAAAATAAACTACAGTATGAAAAAGAGAATATTAGTATTTGGCGCTACTGGAGGCACTGGACAAGAATTAGTAAAACAAGCTTTAGCTAAAAGTTATGAGGTTACCGCTTTTGTGAGATCTCCACAAAAATTGAAAATTTCGAATTCCAATTTAACAATTATCAAAGGAGATGTGCTTAATTATACTCAAGTGCTCAACGCAATTGAAAACCATGACATTATATTTTGTAATCTTGGGATGCCGGCATCAGACAAATCCACTTTGCGAAAAAATGGAACAACCAATATTGTAAATGCCATGGAAGCTAAAGGTAAAACTCGATTCATTTGTCAAACTTCATTAGGGTTTGGTGATAGCAAATATTTGTTGCCATGGCACATGAAATATTTCATAGTTCCACTAATTCTTAAAAGTGCTTTTGCCGACCACCAACTTCAAGAAACGGTAATTGAAAAATCTAGTTTAGACTGGACAATAGTTCGGCCAGGTAATATGACCAATGGCAAGAAAACGGAGAAGTACAAACATGGATTTGGAATAAATGAAAAGATTAAGCTAAAAATTTCAAGGTCAGATGTAGCACACTTTATGCTAAATCAAATAAACAATAATAATTATCTTCATCAAAAGATCGGCCTGTCTTATTAATCAAAAATGAGCAAAACCATAATATGATGAATAACACAAGTACAGGCTAATAAACCTAAAACAATTTTAACCTTAGGCTTGTTAGGTATAAATCAATAGATAAATGAAAAAAAATGAGCAATATATTATTTGCTAGCTTTAAAATTAACTCTTTGAAATATTAAAAAAACATTGCATCAATTAGCGCAATGGAAAATACTTGAACAAACCAATAATGAAACTCAACTTTAGCGCTCTCCTATTGCTTTTTAATAGTAATGTAGTGCCAATCATTCAAAATAGTATTAATGGTGTAACCTACTTTTCCTTAGTAGTTGGTAGTGAAGCAGTTAGAAGAATACCTAGTTCAAAAACTAATGTGGTAAGACAATATGTAAATACTGGAAAAATGAGAGATAAATATTTATCAAAACTGAATTTTCAACCAATAAATACAATTAACAAATGCACATACCTTGGCTATTGCTAAACACCAAAACGCGTATGATATTTACCCTAGTAAAAGGTATTAACTTTTTAACATTTTTAAGGCACCAAATTATTTTAGCTAATAAGCAACTTTCATTTGCCGTATTCGTATATATTTAAATACAATTCACTCATTGCTAAATAATTGAATAAATAAAATTCACATATGCTTATAGAAGCAACCTCTATAAAACATATACTTGAGAAAATATTAAAAATCAAAGCTAACAGCGATACTGATTTTTTAATATTATGTGGTGAAGAAGTAGCGCTTGATATTGAAGCACTAATCCAATTACTAAACGACAACAACATAACATTTTGTGGTGGTTTATTTCCCAAAGTTATTCATAACAATAAAAGCTATAAGGATAAAATTTTACTGCTACCTGTGCAATTTGATGCTGAGCCATTGTTAATTCAAGAACTAGATACTGGCAATATTGAAATTGAAGATTTAGCATTACCAACCACTGAAGGTAGTTTGTTAATACTTGTTGATGGTTTAAGCAATTACGTATCAAAGTTTACCTACTGTTTGTATAAAGAAATTGGGCCCGACTATCAAGTTTTTGGTTCAGGTACTGGCTTTAGTAATTTGAAAAGGAGACCATGTTTGTTTAGCAAAGAGGGATTTTTTCAAGATGCAGCTGTAATTGCCTTAATAAAAAACCCAATAACACAATCTATAAGACATGGCTGGAAACCAATAGCTGGACCCTACATTGCAACTAAAACAAATGCCAACGTATTGGAACAAATCAATTGGGAACCTGCCTATGAAGTTTATAAAGAAATAATTGAGAAAGAAGAAGGCATTGAACTTACTGAAGCAAACTACTTTGATATTGCACAGCACTATCCTTTTGGCGTTCACCGAGCTGGTGAAGAAAATTTGATTCGCGACCATGCCGCTGAAGTGGAAAACAATGCAATAAAGCTAGGCGCAGAAATACCTTCTAATTCGGTTTTATACTTAATGAAATCTGATACCGATAGCATGTTATCAGCTGGAATTGAAGTTTGCCAAGATGCAATTAGCAAAACCAAACGACCCAAGTTTTTATTTTTTGCAGTATGTATTTCTAGAACTTGGCTGTTAAATGAAAAGTTTGATGAAGAAGTTGAAAACATTGCTTCAAAAGCTAAAGAAATTCCCGTTTTTGGAGTCATTTCATTAGGCGAAATTTCATCTGCCAACGGCACTTTACTAGATTATCATCATAAAACTATTGTAATAAGCATACTCGAGCAATATGGATAACACTAAAATATCAGATACCGTAATTACCCTATCTTCATTTTACGAATTGTTGCTTAACATTGGTAAGTCGTTTGATGTACAAGAAAACGCTGAGGAATTTTTAAAAACCCTTATGTTGCAAAAAGAGCTCTCTTTTGCTGCTTACTTTACTTTTGAATATCCCAATAAACTGCATCAGGTTTACGCCATACCAAAAGTTAAAACCGAATATCAATTTATTGATGAAAGCCTGCACGACAGCATGGTTAAAAACAAATTTGTAATATTGGATGCTAATCACCCAAGCTTCAATCAATTATCAGCCTTAACCCCATTGCCGCCCAAAGAGTTTGTAGTTTATTATACAGGCGTAAAATGTGTAATCATTTTAGCAAAAAAAAAGGGAGAATTTGTTGTACAAAATCTTATTAAATATGAATTGGTTTTAAACCATTTCGCCCTATTCATGGAAAGTTTAGAAAGTCATCATGCAATAAAAGAAGAAATAAGAATTAAGCAAGCTCAAGCCAAAATAATAGAAAAAAATAATGAGAAATTAAAAAAACAAAATGATGATTTGCTCAATTACTTTAGGTCCAATAGCGAGTTACAGCAATTTGCTTATCGCGTTTCACATGATTTAAATGCACCTCTAAGAAGCATCATTCAATTTTCTAAAATACTTGAAGACTCTACTGGTGATACGCTAAGTCAAGACCAAAAAGAATATCTCCAATTTATATTAAACAGTGGCAACCAAATGAAAGAGTTGATTACTGGAATATTAGACTACTCCAAGATAACAGGATCAAAGCTTAAGCTAAAACAGATTGACGTTAATAAACTTATAGAAAAAATTAGAAAACTACTATACCATAATTTGAGTGAGGCAAATGGAACCATTGTGGTTAAAGATGTACCGCAAACCATTGTAGCAGACGAAACTAAAATGATGCAACTGTTTCTAAACCTAATTTCAAATGCACTAAAGTTTAAAAAGGAAAATGAAGATGCTGAAATTATTATAACAGGCCAACAACAAGGTAATGAATTCACTTTTTCGATTGCAGACAATGGCATTGGCATATCAAAAGAAAACCAAGATAAAATATTTGACTTGTTTAACAAGGCACAACATGAGTTTGATGGGCACGGCATTGGTTTAAGTACTTGCAAACAAATATTGGAACAACACAATGGCCAAATTTGGGTAACCTCAAACATCAATCAAGGAGCTACTTTTCACTTTAAGTTTAAGGGGGCTGGTGTAGCAACAGCGACTGCCTAAGCAATAAAGAAGATTACTTATATTGGTGAAGAATTGCAGCTGGCAATACATAAGCATTAACCAAAAGCAAATACCAATGCCCTCACTATTTAAAACCGAAAAAGGAAAACAAGAGATTTTTAGTTTATATGACCAAAAGTTAAGCGAACTAAGCATTACTTACCAATACCAAACGGCAGCTACCAGCTTTGGCGAAACCAATTTAATTGTAACTGGCCAACCTAGCAACCCTCCCCTTTTAATTATACACGGCTCAAACGGATGCGCACCTATTGGCTTAGAAACCTACCCTAACTTAGCTAAAAAATATCAAGTGTTTGCAGTTGATGTCTTGGCACAACCCAACAAAAGTGCTGAAACACGTTTAAGTATGAAAGACAATAGTTATGGCCAATGGATAAATGAAGTGTTACATGGCTTAGCTTTAACAGATGTAACATTGGTAGGCTTTTCATTTGGTGGTTTAATCATTTTAAAAACGCTCATTAGTAATCAAGCCAACATAAAAGAAGTGTTTATAGCTTCACCAGCTTTTATTGTAAATGGCAACCCGCTTAAAGCTTTGTTTAAAGTGTTTATACCAATGAAACGGTACATGAAAAAACAGCAACCTAAATACTTAGAAAAGTTTTTGAATGAGTTGTTTACTGACAGAGATGAGTTTGCGTTAAAATTTTTAGCTAAAGTATTTATGCAATTTGAGATGGATTTTTCGCCACTGCCTACTATTACAAAAGCTGAAGCCAAAAAAATAACCAAACCTATAACGCTTATAGCAGCGAAAAATGATTTGCTATTTCCGGGAGAAAAAATGCTAAAACGAGCTGGTAAAATATTTTCATCAATAAAACATACGGTATTGCTCGAAAACTCAAAACACGTGCAAAACCGAGCCGACAATGAGCAGATTGAAAAGTTGATCTTATCCTAATTTTTACTATTCCGATTAATTCACGAGCAGCAACCAACATTTAAAATCTATGGCAAAAAAAACCATTATCAACTTAACTTTAATCTTTACCACGCTAGTATTTTTAACGGGTGCTATAGCCTTTACCATTGTTGACTTAGCCAACAAAAAACAGCGAGATAATTTACTCCAAAATGGTGTAAAAACTACGGCTGTTGTTAAATCAAAAACCCGTAAATCGAACAGGCAAATGAGCGCAGTAACATTTAAATGGCAATATATAACCAACTACTATGTTTCATTTGCTTATGCGCACGACAATATTGCACGTGAAAACAAGACCAAAAATTTGAATGACTATTTAAATAAAACGCAAACTCAAAAAGCCGATCCAAAAGATAAAGTGGAACTCACCAGATTAACCGATAAACCCATCTACAACAACTTAAATATTGGAAACACCATTGGAGTAATTTATCTTTTTGGCCAACCCGAATCAGCACAAATGTTAAACAATAAAGGTGGAGTAACCATTCCCAAATTACTGGTTTTTGCCTTTATATCATTGCTACTTTTTATAGCTAGTTTTTTAATGTGGCTGTATTTTAAAAGAACAGGTAAAACATTATGAAAGCAATGATTAGCTATTACAACAAAATATTTAAGATAGTTACAAATTCAGAAATAGGTAACAATTGCTAAAACTGTATTATACGCACTCGCATGAGCCCAAAATACAAAGACATATTGATTAAGAAGTTTGAAAACTTTGAATTGGAAGAAAATCCTGAAAAGAAAAAACTATTGCGGTTTGAAGTATTTAATATTCTGGCGGAATTAGAAAAACCTGACTCAAATGATTTGCATATTTGGGGACTTACTTATTATTTTTCAGATGATGATAAAGAGTATCATTTAACATTGGGATTAGAGAAATTTTTGGAGGCTTACGAGCTAGATTCTCAGAATTTTATGGCATGTTTATATGCAGCTCACAGCTATCATGATAGAGGAGACCTCAATAACGCATTAAAATATTATCAATTAGTAAATAAGGAAGAACTAAAAGAATTCCAGATTTGGAGATATGTAAAGTTGATAGAACAAATTGGATGCTGTTTATATAAACTAGGAAATCAAGAATTAGGAAGGAAACATTTTCAGGAAGTTCTCGAATGGTATAAAAAACTGCCATTTGATGACAGAGCAGTTCCAACCGAGTTAATGGAATGTCTCAATGAGTCTGATAAAATTGTGATTGAGATCAAAAAAATAGAAGATTATCTAAATTAAATCGGTGCACCACAATGAAAAAACTTATAGCAATATTTACAATACTATATTCTTTAACCGCATCAGGACAGAATGGTGTTAAAGGAGATTATTTCCTTCTCATAAATAATAATAGTATCATATCCCTGAATACACTTGAGAATTCAAAAATTAAAGAACATTACACATTCGACATAACTCAAAAATCAATCTTCACAACAGATAAAAAAAAGAGAGTGGCAATACTTGACTCCGAACAGAATAGTATAATGCTTTGTGATTTTCAATTATCTAAGGATACAACGCTTACAGTTCCATTTGACATAAATGCTAAAACTATGTTATTGACTGGGAATAATATTTTTATAGGAGGTGAAATGGGAAAAGAAATGCTTGTTCAATATCAGATTAAGAATAAAGTTTGGGAGAAACTAGATATACCGGCAGACGTAATGATGTTTGGAAAAGCTGTAGACGATTTAGTAATTAATGATAATCTACTAATTGCAATTGATAATATTGTTCTACCTAAATATGTTCTGTTCTACCATTTAAATCCTAAAGACAAACTTGAATTTTCACATTTCACAAGTCTTAAGTACAATAGCAGTTATGAAAGTATTCATCATGGAAGAATTACACCAAAATATCTTGGGTTGATATCAGAAACTATGAATTGGGGTAGCACATTTGAACATATTACTATTTATTCTGACCTTAATTTAACAACGAGCTTTGCTATTTCAGTAGAATTTAACGGAAGTAGAGCTTATAATGACTTCCTTTTAATTAACAACAAATTAATAATTGCACACCAAGACAAAGGATTAGGCATATTGAAGATTAAGGACTCATATTTTAAAGCTAATAAGGAAGAGCACAACGATTCCAATCCTAGAATTAATGAAGATTTGGTTGATTACAAACATCATAAAAATGGAGAAATCATTAGACTTAATTTAATACCTAACGAACAAAAAATTATACTGACAATCAGAAATACTTTTGGAGAGATTGATCATGAAATAGTTGAAATATGAAAATGTAATTCATATATATTATAGCGGAGTATGTGGTAATTTCACTTGCTTTAATCAATTTCGGCTTTTGTTCAACCTAATAGGAAATGCCACACAATAAGTCACCTATTATTACACAATAATTCATATGAGCATATTTTCTTACCATCTTGTTAAAATACCTCTTGGTTTAACGATAAAAGGATTATTCTCAAACCCAATTAATAAAAAAGCCAAGGGTCTTATTCATTTTGAATATATGAAAGCTATGACGCTAGGCTCTCCAATTATTTCACGCTCAAGGTTTTTAATAAATCAAGTGGCATTTTTTGCCCAATGGGAAAATGAACAAGCGCTCGAAAACTATTTAGAGAATGAAAAATTCGGTGAAAATTTAGCAAAAGGTTGGCACGTACGATTAAAGTTTATGAGAGAATGGGGTAAGTTAAGTGGATTTAAAATACCCGAACTAAAGGCTGAATTAAAAAGCCCATTATCTGCCGTTGTTGCAGTAACAATAGCCAGAATGAAGCCTTTGGCGGTACCAAGATTTATTTATTGGGGCAAGCCGGTTGAAAAATTAGTTCGCGATCATCCAGGCACAACACTCTCATTGGCATCTGTTAAACTGCCTAACACGGTTTCTACATTTTCAATTTGGCAATCACAAAAACAAATGACCGACATGGTTCATGGCCATAGTGCTGTAGCTAAGCCAAAGAGACATTCAAATGCCATGCAAGAGCGTAAAAGAAAAAACTTTCATTTTGAGTTTACCACCTTACGCTTTAAACCTATTGCAGAGTTTGGAACATGGAAAGGCAAACAAAACTTTGTTCCTAATATTGAAAAGACATAAGCGCACATGGGAACAGCATCTTTCAAACAAAATTTTCAAGATTGGATAACACAGCAATGGGTTATTTTATTTGGAAAAAAAATAAATACCAAGGATTATAAATGGTTAATAGGTCCCTTTGGTAAAACCAATGGCATTGGCGAAAAATTTATAAGCCAACTAGCCGAAACCGAAAGTTTACTAATTGACATCAATTCAAAATCTAAAGGTTTATTGCAATCTATAAGTCAACTTAACCTAACTGAGCAAGAAACAAACAAACTATCTAAAGAGGTAATTGATTTTTATGAAAACACCGGTAACTACAATTTTGATTTAACAGTAAAATGGAATCCGCTATTTAAAGTTTTTGGTTTTTTATTGAAAGTGATTTTCAGCAACCGCATTCAGCAATTGAACATTCCAATGAATAATAGTGAAGATTCAAATGGATTAAAAAGTGAAATAATTAAATTGATAGATGAAAACACCAAAGAAATTAAACACACTTTTTGGCTCAGAACTTTTATTAAATCAAAACAAGTGGTGTATTCAGGTGTTTATGGATGTTGTACAATTCCCTCTGGCAAAACTTGTTTAAAAGCAGTTTTTCCTTTGCCAAATGGAAACGCAACGGTTGTTCTAAATCCAAGTGTTGGCAAAAATGGGGAGCTCATTTTAACTTCTTCAGGAAGAAAAATAGGTGATAGTGGTTTTTACTTTTTATTAAAAGATGCTAAAGGTGAATTATGGACAAAATTTATAAAATCCTTTAAAGATGAGCTAGTTGTTAGCGCTACAAATGATATAATTTCGGCCAAACAGACTTTAACATTCTGGAATTTAAGGGTGTTACAGTTTAATTATGATATAAAAAAAGCTAGCTAAAACAGGTGTATAAAACGCTCCTCTTCACTGTATACAGCAAATTGGCCTATCAGTGGATTACAAAAGTTCAACGTTATTTTAGCAATGTCTAATGTTCATGTCAAACTTTACTTGTAAAACCACAATGCATTTTATTTCCGCTTATATTTTTAATTTTATAAATAAGTTTAGAGTATATAATGAATTATAGCTTTACATATTATTGTTATAGCCCATTTGAGAAATGAAAACACTAACCAAAATTATTTTACTGACTATTATGGGATTACTTACCGCTTGTTTCGGACAAAAAGAAGAACATATTTATTTGGCTGGTTGGGAAGCTGAATTTAATGGAGATGCACAATGCCAAAAATTTCTCGAAACTCAAGTTGTAGATAAGAAAACAGCCAGTAGCATTTGGAGTTCAATTGAGCTCGTTTTTAAAGAAGGGAAATTGGTAAAAGCTTATGACCGTGATGAAGGACGGAAAACGGAAAGAAAATTAAAGGAAAGTGAAATTGGATTTGAATTTCAAAAATTAGTTCCTAATCAGATTTACAGTCTTAACCAAGTATCCAATTCTGAAAGCTACTTAGGTGGTGAGACTCCTGCCGAATTCAATATTCCACAATTTGAATTTATCGCACCATTTCAATACTTAGGGAAATTCTCACAAGCAGAAGAAGCTTTTAATTGGCTTCCGTTTGATTTGCATATTGCTGCTCCAATTTACCTGAATTTTCACCAGTTATTTATAGATTATTCTGATCCATTAAATCCCAAAGTGTTAAACATTGAAGAATTAGAACAAACAGACAATTCATATGACGATTTGAAATCAAGTTCAGAAATAGTTTATGAAAAAGTGTTCATAACATCAAAAAAAGCTACTGAATTTGCCGGAATTGGTCATACCGCAGTTCCTAGTTGGATCCAATATCCTGACATTCCTACTTGCCCCAAATCAAACAAAACAATGAAATTGCTTTGTCAACTGACTTATGGAGGTATCGATATAAAAACGAAACGGACTAACGTACAACCCAAAGATGAATGGTTTAAACAATATTTTGAAAATATGAACTTTTGGGGAGACGGAGACTTGTATATTTTTTTTGAACCTGAAAGCAAAGTAATGTGTTTTCTAATTCAAAATACGTAAATAAAACCTGGCTACAACAATGGCTCTAGTAGTTCGTTGTTCTAGCCTATTTGAGAAAAACATTCTGCATTAAATAAAAATGATATTTACCTCTGACAAAGATTATAAATCGACAAAGAAAATAAAACAAGGAATTTCAAAAATCAAGGATGAATTTGAGCCACTTGCGGAATGGATTGATAAAAAATATAATGTAAAAACATTGAATTTAGTCTTTGATTTTATGGATAATAAAAAGTCCCATCCACGATTACAAGTTTGTCTTGAATATGCAAAAGACAAAGGGAAATTTATGGATAATCGGACTTGTAATTTTGACGAAACTAAACAAAACGAAATTGCGAATAAATTTGGGGAAATAACATCAAAATATGATTTAAAAAATAAGGCAAATTGGATTAAAAAATTACTTGGACTGACTTATATATCAGACAACCTTTTTGTTTACTTCTCGGACTTTGAAACAATAGCAAAAGATGAGGCAAACGAAAACATACCTGATAAAGAAGTTAAACAACTGAAATCGGAAATAAATAATCCAGAAATATGGATGATTGACAGAAAATTTAATAGTGCTACCATTTTTTTATATACAGATGAGCAACTAAAGAAATATCTGGATTCTGAATTACATAAAAGATGGAATGAACAATATTTTGATATATTGAAAAAATATGATGAATTCGGATATTTTAAGAAAGATTTTTATTCGGTTTTTCTCGATAGTAAAGAGAATTTTGACACAAATTATGAAAGCAACTGGTATTATTACTATAAATAAAAACGGCATACAACACCAGTAACCGTTGCACTGCAGCCTTCCCAAAAAATAGTACTTATGTATAAGTAGCCAGCTTTAATTAATTTAAACCGTTGAAATATGAAAAAGAAAAGATTTAGGTAAGAAGCAATTTGGGTATTCAGTAGTTTACAAACGCCCTCCACTATTCATAAAATCTAAAAATCCCAGTGTCAAAAGGGGTCCATGCGCAGGTTTTTTGGTTACTTACCTTTAAGGCATTGTTTGCCCAAGTGTTGCAAGTGTAAAAAAGACTGTAACTGCCAATGCCTTCATAAAATGCATCATTGTCGCCATAATTGGCATCAGTAACAATGTGTATTACATTGCCAGCCTCATCATACTCAAAACTGTTTTGAATGTACTTAACCAAAAGTGCATATTCGGCTTTGCTAATTTCTATTTTTCGGCAATCCTCCCCCACCTTCATTTGTTTGTAGTAGGTTGCATGAATTGCAGAAGTGCTCAAACCAAAAGCTGCATTAAAAGCAGTACTAAACTTTAAATCTGCCCAAGTTGGGGTTTCCAAATAAAAACCTTTATCGCCCCAACCAACAGCCAACCATTCTGCCGAGTTATTATTTGCCTTTGTGTGTTCGAATTTTATTTTTTCTCTCCAATCAACTACGTTGTTATTAATCGGCAAAACCAAATCAGTATGTACGCCATTGGTTAAAATGTACATGGTTATTTCGCCACCAGGCACTGCGTTTTTGTTAACTGCTATGCGCGAAAGGCTAAATACAGCTAAGAAATACAACACACCTAAACCAACTATAACCAGTATAACTAAGCCAAAATATTTAAATATTTTCTTGAGCACAGTTGCAATTTAACTAAATGATTAGTTATAAGATTAGTATTGACATTATTTAACTTTTAACTTTGGCTGGCAATGTCACCCTCCTCTAGTCTTGTTTAGCCTTGTTTGGTGTTGTCACCAAACTCTACCACCAACAACCGCAAAGAAGTCTAATTGAACTTATATTTTTAACTTTTAGCCTTGTTTGGTGTTGTCACCAAACTCTACCACCAACAACCGCAAAGCAGTCTAATTGAACTTATATTTTTAACTTTATGAGAAATGCATGCGCATAAACTAATGTTAGGTTACATTTAAAGAAAGTCGAGAATAATAAAATGTCATTCGATAATTTAGAATATATATCCATAGAAAACCAGACTACTAGTTTTCCAAAACATTTTCACGAAACGTTTTGCATTTCACTTATTCATAAAGGCATTGAACAAATCGATTTTGAAAATCAAAGTCTATTTACTGAAGCTGGCAGTATTTCTATTACCAATCCATATGAAGTACATTCTAACCCATTAATAGATACGGACTCTTATCTAAAATTTGATACGATTTATATACCGGATAACGTAATGAAAGAGGTGCTTAATGGACTAAATATCAAGTTTGTAAAACGACAAATAACGAGTAAGAAAGCCAATAGGTTATTCTTAGATCTAAAAGGAGCTTTAGACGCTAAAAATGACGATACAATAGAATCCAATTTATATCAATTTGTTAAAGCCTTAAAATTTTATTCGCAAGAAAAAGAAAACGAATATTCAGGATTAAATTTTAACAGCTATCATCAAATTAGCAGCCATATTGAAAACAATATTTACGATAAAATTTCATTAAATGAGCTAGCCAACATGGCAACCATCAACAAATTTGGATTTACAAAAAAATTCAAGGCATTAACCGGTATGACGCCAATGAACTATGTTTTAATGAGAAAAATATTTTCCAGCAAAACATTAATCAAAGCTAATTGGGAGCTTACTAAATTAGCCTATCATTACAATTTTGCAGATTTGGCGCATTATTCAAAAACCTTCAAACGTTTTATAGGAATCTCACCAAAAAAATATAAAGAGAGTATTCAGGCCAAATCGAAATAGTCAATATTATACAAGTACTTACAATCTTATAAAATTACATTTGGTTTAAATAACAGCCGTATGTATAAAACATTTCACTTATTTCTTTTACTTGTTATCATATCTAACGTGGTGGTTGCTCAATCATTAGACGATCCATTTTCACAAGCAAACATGAAAAAGGATTTAGCAATTTTTAAAGATATTCGTTTGCAAGCCAACTCAGGGCTATATAAATACCGAACCAAAGCACAGATAGATAGCATTTACAAATGGGCTGATAATGAAATCAACAACTCCTCAACCTATCTCCATTTTTTTAACATAATTAGTAGACTAACCGACTTTGAAGGAAGCTCGCACAATCGCACAAATTTCCCTGAAAAGTATTGGGAAAATTTACGCAAAGAAGATAACGGATATTTCCCCTACCCCATTAAATGGATTGATGGCAAATGGATTATAAATTTTGAAAATGGTACACTTCCATTAGGAGCTGAAATTGTTTCCATAAACCAAATTCCCATTGAAAAAATCATGAATAACCTTTATCAATATTATACTACTGATGGCATTAACAAAACAGGAAACCGCATTGGTTTGCACACCCATTTCCCCAGATACTATAGATGGTATTATGGCCCTACTGAAATTTTTGAGGTGGAGTATCGTGAAGCAAATACCGACCAACTAAAAAGGGAGAAGTTGAACAACGTAAGTAGTGTTAACTACTATAAAAATTACATAGCCAGATATTCTAAACCCTATTACCAAGCTTACAATCAAGAGAAAAAAGACAATATAAAATACAAATACGAACAATTGAACAGTTCAACCGGCATATTAACCATCCATTCATTTAGTATGGGCAACGAAAAAAGTAAAGAACATAAGGTCTATTGCAAATTCTTGGACAGTGTATTTATCAATATAAAATCAAAAAATATTGAAAACTTAATTGTAGATATTCGCAGAAATACTGGAGGAACTGATCCCAATGATCTAGTGTCCTATTCCTATTTAACTCAAAGAACTTTTCAAGAAAACACAGAGGCTTGGATTAGTTTTAAAAAAATACCTTACCTGAAATATGCTTATACCAAAGTGCCAAGGTTTTTAAGACCATTGGGTGTTATTGGATATAATCGATTATTTCGAAAAGATTTTCCGGAAGAAAGAAATGGAAAATACTATCAAGATGCTACCAGCGCTGATCATCTGATTAGAGAACCAAACAAAAATGCATTTACAGGAAATGTTTATCTACTTATAAGTCCTAGAGTTGCTTCTGCAGGCAGTTTATTTGGGGCATTGGTTACCGGAAATGAAAATTCAACAGTAATTGGTGAAGAAACAGTTGGTGGGTATTATGGGCATAACGGCCATACTCCTTTAGGTTATATTTTACCAAATTCTAAAATTGAAACCTTCTTTTCTGTTGTAAATTTAAAGCAAGATGTACCAAAAAAAGACAACCAATTTTATAACAGAGGCATAATGCCCGATATTGATGTAACGCAAACCTATGATGATTTTTTGAAGCATGAAGACACGCAAATGAAATATGTGTTGGAATTGATTGAAAAGGCAGATTAGTAAAATCCTATCAGCAACCCACCCATCCTCATCTTTTTAACATTTGTCGATTATAGAATCATCCTAGTATAATATATCGTGCATTCAAGATCTTTGTTGCGAATTTCAAGCTATGAAACACAAGATATTTTTAATACTCGGTGGCATCATCAACTTTGCAACAGCCATCTTGCACACCTTTTTAGGACATGCCGATCATATGAGTCTAGTTTTTAAAAGTGATTTTAATACCATTGACAAAACAGTGCTGCTTGGCGTTTGGCATATGGTTTCAATCGTCTTTTTTATGAGTTGTTATCCTGTTATAAAAAAAGTGCTAAATCCAAATACTGAAAAGTATGATCTATTAATCCGCTATTTAGGTGTTATGTACATGCTGTTCGGATTGATATTTATTGCTAGCAGCATTTACATGAAGTTCCATGCGGCACAGTGGGTATTGTTAATTCCAATCGGAATTTTATTTATTTTGGGTAGTAAGAAAATAGATTCGGTCCATAACTAACAACAACGAAAAATCAATTCGAATTGGATAAGTTAAATCAATATATAATTTTAAAAAGTAATCGCAAACTAGGTTTCGCTGAATTTGGCAATAGCAATGGATATCCAATAATCTATTGTCATGGTTCGCAAAGCTCTCGGTTAGAAATGCATTATGATGTGTCTTTTGCTATTGACAATAATCTAAGAATAGTTACCATTGATAGGCCTGGGCATGGCTTGTCTGATTTTAATCCTCAAGGCACCATACTGAGTTTTGGCACTGATGTTAAGGAGTTAACCGAGCATTTAAAAATTGATCGTTTTTCCGTTGTTGGCATGTCTGCTGGCGCTCCTTTTGCGTTGGGATTGGCCTATTTGTTTCCAACAAAAATTAGTCAAACTGCCATTATTAGTGGCTTTGCGCCCTATAACGAAAACAGCAAGCAACATCTTTCAAAAGAAGTGAAAGCAATGCTTAAACTAGCAAAATCATTTCCATTTTTGTTAAAAGTGATGCTCAATATTCAGAGCAAACAATTAAAAAGTAAACCTAAAAAAGCGCTTCAAAACTTTTTAAAAATAATGAGTGAGCCCGATCAACAAATCTTAAAAAGTGAGTCGGTAAAGAAGGTGATTGAAAATATGTTTAAAGAGTCTTTTAGCAATGGAAGTAAAGGTATTACCTATGAAATCTCAAAAATATTGGTTCAAGATTGGGGTTTTGAATTAAATAAAATTGAAACGCCCGTTGCATTTTGGCAAGGCAATAAAGACAACAATGTGCCACATCAATGGGCAGCGTTAATGAAAAATGAAATACCGAATGCCACATTAAATACCATTAGCGATAAAGGGCATCTATTAATATTTGAGTATGCAAATGAGATATTTTCCAATTTAAACGAAAGCAAAACTTAAGTTCTATAGCTTCCTTCAAGCATTAACGTAACCCAATGGAAATTAGCAAAGTCAACTTAAACGAAAAACTAAAAACATTTGACGAGCATTGGTCGCCAAAAATTGTTGGCGAACTGAACAAGCAACACGTAAAAATAGCCAAGTTGAAAGGTGACTTTGTAATGCATCAACACGCGCAAGAAGATGAGTTGTTTTATGTAATTGATGGCACCCTTTTCATTGAGCTAGCGGATAAAACCTTAGAGCTAAATGCTGGCGAATTTGTGGTAATACCAAAGGGAGTTGAACATAAACCCTATGCACCGAATGAGGTAAGCGTAATGCTATTTGAACCGGTAACAACAATCAATACCGGTAACATTAAAAACGAACTGACTGTTTCTGATTTGGATAAAATTTAGTCCCTACACCATATTTCGCAGAGGATGCTGATTCGTTAAATCACCTTTCGACTACAATTGCTTTAGCAATTGGCTCAAGATGAAACCAACCCGTTTGCCTCATCTTGAGCCTTCTGCCCATAGGCAGAAGATGTCGAAAGATTGAGGCTTTTCGCAATTTGGCGAAAGAAACTCGAAAGATAAGTATCGTAAATCCAGCTTTAGACTTTCCACCTAAATGCACTTAACTTTATACATCTATCAAGTGCAAAACATTCATATAATACATGCCCTATAAATACAATCAAATGACCAATTACAAACTTCTATTCATGATCATTATTGGTGTGTTGTATTCTTGCAGTGGTATTACAAATAAAACTGCTTCTGCTGAAAACCAAACAATTGATGTTCGTATTGATACTTCAAATGCGAGTGCAAATAATAAAAACATGTCTGAGCAAACTGAAATTACCAATGAAGACATTATACGAGCAGCTGAAAAACAAATCGAATTTTATAAAACAGCATCCAAAGAGAAATTGGTTGAGTTTTTAGGAATAAGCAAAGAAAGAGTAGCCTCAATATCAAACAAGCAATTTGATAAATTAGTACGTGACGGAAATACTCATATGTATAAATTTTTAATTGATGGTTTAAAAAAAGACAACATTGCACATAAAGTGGTCTCTGTAGAAAACAACATTTATGAAGTATCTTTTAAAGAAAAAGGAAACGAAAGTGCGGTTATGATGATGAATTTTGAAAAAACCGAAAAAGGACTGATTGTTTCACAAAAACGTAATTGATAAACGATAAGGTGTAAAACCAACAGGTAAGTGTAATAAAATAAACCTATTTAACGATAGGCTCATATTCTTTAATTTAAGTAAAAAATGAATATTTTAAGATACTTAATTTGCAGTATTTACATATCAATTTAAAAATTATCAATATTGTTAAAACATCTTTGGATTAATAAGGTTATTAATATAATTTTAGTGAAAATTCAAAATTATGAAAGACAATATAATCAGTTTAAACGACAATGAAATCGAAATTAGCTCTACGTTAAACAACAACTCAACCAATGCTATAGCTGATGGTGACGGGGGCAGTGATGGAGGAAGTGACGGAGACGGAGGAAGTGATGGGGGCAGTGACGGAGGAAGTGATGGTGGTAGTGACGGAGGAAGTGACGGAGGAAGTGATGGTGGTAGTTAACGAGTAATGATAGATTTTCCTAACATTATTTCACCCCTTTCGGAAAAAGAATTTTTTGAATCTTATTACGAAAAGGGTGTTTTTTTGAATCATGTTCCTGAAAAGTTAAATGAAGTTATTACCAATGAGCATGTTTTCAAATTTTTACATAAACTAGATAATCGCTATCCAAGTGTACGTTTAGTTAATAATGGAAATGAGTTAGACAAGAGATTATATACATCACAAATATCAATAGGCCATCAAAACGTTAAAGATGTTATTAACCCCGAAAAATTATTCGAATTGTTTAATAACGGCAATACAATTGTAATTCAAGCAGCACAATATTGTTTTAATAGTTTGTCTGCATTTTGTAAACGAATATCCGAAAAGTTCAATTTTCCTATCCAAGCCAATATATATGTTACACCACCTAACGCTATTGGCTTTAAACCTCATTGGGATACCCATGATGTGTTGGTACTGCAAATAGCGGGTGAAAAAAATTGGAAATTATTCGACTTTGAAATTGATTTGCCATACCGTAACGAGCCTTTTAAAAATGATTGTAAAATATCGAGTACTGTTAATAAAGAAGTTGAGCTAAAAAAAGGAGATGTACTTTACATTCCCCGTGGATATGTGCATTCTGCCAGTGCACAAAAATCAATTTCGTGCCATGTAACTATTGGCATTTTATCGTATAGATGGCGAGACTTGTTTGCTACGGTATTAAAAGAGGGCAACACCGTATCTTCTTTACGAAAATCTATTCCATTTTGGAACGGAAACTTAGACGCTGAAATAGAAAAGATAAAACAAGAGCTGATTCAAAATATTAAAGATTTTGATTTTTCAAATGAAATCTCCAATCTCTATAAAAAACGTATTTCTAATCAAGCTCAAATTCAAAACAACCTACACAACAATAACTTTGAACTTACTGATAATGCTCAGTTTAAATTAAATACCAATTACGCTTATCATTTAATAGTTAAAGAGGAGTCTGTTTCACTAATTTATTCTGGAAAAACCATAAAATTTCCATCTGCTTTAAAAAACATTCTTGAACAAATTATTAATAGTTCTGCAGCATTTAGCAAGTCAGATTTACCCAGTTATCTTGATGCAAAAGGGCAGCAAACCCTTCTTAAAGTGCTAGTAAAAAACCATATTATTATATTATGCTAAAGCATGATCAGTTCTGTTCAGTTATTTCCAAAAAAATAAACGAACCCGTATTTGGAACCACTCCCTTTGCCAAGTACTTCTTATTAATTGAAACCAATAAAGCGTTTCCGAATAGAATAAAAAATTACCTAGAAAAGGAGTTTCCAAGGTTGGCAAAAATAGCTCTTGATTGTTCAATGCGCATTTTGTTAATTAAAAACAAAACGTCTAAATCCAAATCTTCCAATGATTTAAACGCATTCTTAATTGACGTTGACAACAAAAAAACCATTAAAATTCCTGATCTATCAACGTTGCATTCTTTTAATTTAAACGAACTACGTTCATTAAATAAAAATGAAATTGATGAACATATATATTTAGTTTGTACGCATGGTAAAAAAGACAAGTGCTGCGCCAAATATGGAATACCAATTTTTAATGCGTTAACTAGTAAAGCAAATTACAATATGGTTTGGGAGTGCTCGCATGTAGGGGGCGATCGTTTTGCGCCAAATATTCTTATAATGCCTTACGGTTTTTACTTTGGAGCTTTACCGCCAACTTTTAAAATTCAAAATTTACTTACTAGCATAAATAATAATGCTATCCCATTAGAGTTTTACAGAGGATGTTCTAACCAAACAAGATTAGCGCAAGTAGTAAACCATTTTATAAGAAAAGAGGCAAATTATTATAAATTGGATGAGCCCAATACCTACGAAATTAAAGCCTTAGATGAAAGCACTTTTGTTGCAAAATCGCAAATAAAAAATCCGCTTACAAATTTTAATGTGGCTATTAAACAAAGTTGGTCTGAAGAATTGGAGTTTAGAACTTGCTCATCTTTGAAAAAAAGTAGAAGACGAGATTATAGCTTAATTGAAATAAAAACAACGTAACCTTAACCAAACCAAACCGTTTGCTTCATCTTGAGGCTTTTCGCATGCAGCGAAAGAAACTCGAAAGATTATTGTTGTACTTACATTTGTAACCAACGCTTAACATTCACTTCAAACAAACACAATGCACAACGTAAAAACAAATTGGGTAAACAACATGGCATTTGATAGCCAAATTGATAAACACACCTTAAGAATTGACGCCCCCGAACCTTTGGGGGAGGATACCGGAGCAAGTCCTAAAAAACTATTGCTTTCTTCATTGGCAGGCTGCACCGGTATAGATGTTGTATCGCTATTGAATAAAATGAAGGTGAGCTTTGATAATTTTGAAATGGATGTAGAGGCCGATTTAACAGATGAGCATCCCAAGGTGTATTCAGAAATTAGATTGGTTTACCGCTTTTATGGTGAGGATTTAAATAAGGCCAAAATTGAAAAAGCGATAGCGCTTTCTAAGGACAAATATTGTGGTGTAAGCGCCATGTTACAAAAGAATTGCCCAATCGTATATTCAGTTGAATATTTTAAGGAAGCCTAAGTTCGTCTTTCAATTTATAAAAATGATGCAAGCATGTTAGCCTTTATCAAAGAATTACTAAATCGCAATGAGGCTTTGTTTTATTTTGGTATGGCCTGCTTGGCTTTGGCATTCGTTTGTATTGTTTTAACCCAATTGACTAAAACAAAAGTGCATGGGGTTAATGCATGGTTTAAGCCTTTTAAGTTTGCGGTTTCCGTAGGGTCATATGCTTTAACAATGGCTTGGTACTGTTACTATCTGCCCAATTTCAATCCAACTATTTTTAACTGGACCGTAATTACATTATTCGGATTTGTAGTTGGTTATATAGCTTTTCAAGCAGCTAGAGGCCAACTATCACATTTCAATTTTAGCAAACCTGTTTATGCCATGTTGTATTCATTAATGGGTTTAGCAGCAGTGGTTGTAACCTTGTTTACCGCCTATATTGGACTGCTATTCTTTATGCAACCTTTCCCCACCCTGCCTAATTATTACGTTTGGGCCATTAGGCTGGGCATTGTAATTTTTGTGATTTTTTCATTTGAAGGAGCGTTGATGAGCGCACGTAAAAGCCATAGTGTAGGAGCAATAAATGACAATTCAAATTGGTTTATTGTGGGTTGGAGCAAAACTGTTGGCGACTTAAGGGTAGCTCATTTTATTGGCATGCATGCCTTACAAGTACTTCCATTGCTAGCCTATTATGTTTTTAAGAATATGGCTGTTACCATTATCGTTTCTCTGTTGTATGGTTTATTAGCCATTGCCACGTTAATACAAGCTTTAAAAGGCAAGCCAATTTTTAAGGTGAGTTAGTTGTAGTTCTTCTGGATCCTTTCAGTAAGAAAGATGATTAAGACAGCTAATGAGAAACCAAAACATAATTAAAATCGTTATTTTAGTACAGATTAATATTTTGTTATGTCGTCCGTAGAATTAAAAGATGCAATACTTAAAAAATTAGAATCAGCTGATGATGCGCTGCTAAGAGAAGTATTGGCAATAATTGAATTCGAAACAAATGGTGAAGTTTATAAAACCAGCCAAAACGAAAAGGATGCCGTTAACAAAGGTCTGCAGCAAATTAAAGAAGGAAAGGGAATTACGAATAAGGCCGTAGAAAAAGACATAGATGAATGGCTAAGCAGGTAATTTGGTCACCACTTGCAAAAACGGACAGGAAAAATATTCTTAAGTATTGGGAATCACGCAACAAATCAAAAGTCTATCCTAAAAAATTAAATAAGTTATTTAGTGAAGCTGTTTCAATACTGGCAGCCTATGACATTCCAAGACGAACAACTGACATCCCTAATGTATTTGTAAAACTTGTGCGAGACTATAAAATATTTTTCACTGAAAATAAAGAGACTATAACAATCCTTACCATTTGGGACACCAGACAAAGTCCTGATAAATTACCAATTAAACTTAAAAAATAGACAGTAGGTTGAATAGCCATCAATGGCTTTGCAGAAAACGTTGTTGCCTTAAAAATTTGAATTCATCTTGAGGCTTTCCGCTAGCAAGCGGAAGAAACTCGAAAGGTGACTACTACCTGCGAACCGGTTTTTAAATTTTACCTTAAAGCCCTAAATTTACTACATGGACAAAGCACTACAAACCATGATCAACAACATGCCTGAAAAAACAGGAATACCATTACTACTTTTAAGGTGCATTAATAAAATTGAAGTATTTTTTACTTTGGCAATGAAAAAAATTTCAGCATAGCCATAGCTACGATTAAATTTTATGAAGCAGACTAAGGGAAAAATAACCAATTTTAAAAGGCGTATTGAAGGTAGAAATGGTATACAGGCGTTAGACGAATGGAAAGCAATACTAAAAACAAAAGCGTTTGCCAAACATGGTGAAGCCGTTAAATATTTAAAAGCAGAACACAACGTAACCCATGGCTTTGCCAATACCATAGTTGCACTAAGTAAAGAAGAGCAAACCTCAACTGATGATTTAGTGGCCAACCAATACCAAGGCAAAGAAAACTTAATGCCCATTTACGAAAAGCTAATAAGCTTGGTAAAAGCCTTTGGCAGTGAAGTGCGCATAACACCAAAAAAGACAGAAGTTAGTTTAGACCGTAAAAAGAAGTTTGCGGTAATAAAGCCAGCAACCAAAACCCGAATTGATTTAGGGCTAAAACTGAAAGACAAACCAACTACCAAAAGACTCGAAAACTCAGGACCATTTGGCACTATGTGTACACATAGAGTACAATTAACAGAGGTAAACCAAGTGGATGATGAGTTGAAAAATTGGTTAAAAGAAGCTTTTGAAAAGGCTGGGTGAAACGTTTAAGCCACCTAAATTTTTAAATTTATAAATAAAGCATCTCTAAATAATAGATAGATGAGATTGTTGAAATCAATTTAACAAACCTAATGAACCCAATAGATTTTAAGAATAATTTGATGCAAGATGAAGATGAAATTTGGACTGAATTTCCATGTGAAGAAGTTGAACAATCTAACCTAAATGACAAAACAAAGGCATTCCTCAAAGTTGGATTCCCTGAAAGCGCGTCACCTGGATTAGGGTTTGGCCTAAGAAGTTATAACGGGAAATTTCACAATATCGGAGAGTATTATTCCGAATACGATTTAGCTGATAATTATAAGAATTATTGGATTTTCGGTTTTGATTATCTCGGAAATTTTATTTGTATTGATGCTTCTAACAACGATAATATAATTTTAATTGAAGATGAAAAGGAATTTAAAATTGTTCAACAACTAAACAAAAATATCTCAGAATTAGCAAGCTCAATATTACTATTTAGTTGCTTTATCAATAAAGTAATTGCCGAATTCGGAGAGGATGGTTATTTGAGATCTAAATTCAGCGAAAAACATATAGCTGATTTGGAAAATGAATTTGAAAAGCTCAATCCAAATTATTGTATTGAATCAAGTTTTTGGAATTCAGAATTAGAAAATTTAAAAGCTGACATTTAAACTACATGAACAATATTGATATCGATTTTGATTTTCGGGAAGATAGTAGGTGCGGTGACCCCGATAGCGATAGCATAAAACTTTACGAGCTACATCAGTTATTATGGAGTAAACAATTACCCAATGGCAAAAACTTTGACTTACAGGTTTTAAGCAATAACAAATCAAGACTACTTTTAAAAAATGACTTTTGCGATAATCTATCAAGTGATAGAATGTGTCCGCATTTTTGTGGTGGTTACAATGGAAAATTTGATGGATGGCTGACTGATTTAGAAGAAGCAGAATTACAAAAAGTCGTACGAACCATTGGTGGACATATCGTTTTCCCTGCTAACAGAAAAAATGGTTTTACCATAAACCAAGCAAGAGGAATAAGTAGTAAAATTAGAGATCGATTTGATTTAACGCTAGAGTGCATTAGACGCTATTATCAAAAAGAAGAAAGCCCACTTTATGATACGTTGTTTCGATATTCAGATTTTTTGGACTTGTTTGTTGACTTTAAAGGTTATGTAGATTTCTTTCTGTTACAAGATTTTGTAGATGATAAAGGACAAATACTATTTTTATTGCCATTTGATAATTTTAAACGCCCAGCATTACCGCAAAACGCTGATGAATACAAAGCATATCAAAGTCATACCATTCTATTAATAACAAGCGGAATTTGAGAATGTTGAAATATTTAATTGAACATAGTTAACAGAATAATATGATTGAAAAAGCAGCAGAAACTTTTTTTGGCGACATGAAACTAAAAGTTCAAGAATTCAAAAAACCATTTAGTGGGAATCCTATCAAAGTTGAAGATGTAGAAAAGTTATACAATGAACTTATTGGAGTGATTGGGGTTTCCGGATTTCCAATTGATAAAAGAGAAGGTTGGGAGCAATGGTATTTTAGAGCCAGAATAGGAAGAGGAACGAGAGCAAGCGGCAACATGAAAAAAGGGGAAGAGGAGTTTGTTAAATCATTTTACATGCCGCCTAATAAATTTGTTGGTTGGGGGAGAGCAAATCTGCCAAATAAACGTGTTTTTTATGGAGCCGCAAATTTCAACGTTGCCCTGAATGAAGTTAAGCCAAAAGATATAGAAGAAGTATTTGTATCAGTTTGGAGAAGTAATAATTTTTATCCAAAATACATTCAATTCACACTTTCGGATGATATCCAAAATGAATCTATAAAATTAGCAATGCTTGATAAAATTAATGGACTTAGAACAACACTTGAAAATGCGAAAAAAGAAGGGCTAGATTCTATTCCTGCTTCTTTATTGTTAGCAGGTGCCCAAATTCTTAGCAATTCATTTTTAACGGAAGATTGGACTATCTCTTCTTTAATATCTTATCATTTCTTGTATAACTTAGAATATGATGGTATTGAATATTTGGATGTAAAAACTAAATCATCTGTAAACTATGCTCTTTCGCCTTTCGCAGCAGAAAAACTTTCGCTTTATAGAGTATTTGCTGTTCAAAAATTCGGAAATAGAATAAAATTTAATAGAATTGGAGAACCAGAGGGAAACCGAGTAAATTGGAGACCAATGAAGGATGAAGATAGACTGGAAATTGATGAAGGATCGCCACCATTTGCAAAATATTAAATTAAAAAAATCAATGACCATTAATAATAACCCAAACCCCATAAACAACTACATTGACGGTTTCGTATTTCCTATGCCACAAAAACACTTAAGCGCCTACCAAGCAGTTGCACAAAAAGTGGCCGCCATTTGGCAAGAGCATTTCCTATTTTTAGTCTATCTTCTTTTCAATCTAATTGGAAACAATAATTGACCTTAAACAGATAAAATGAGATTTAATGTAATTTTTAAGAAACAAAACCCTGCATACAATAAGGAATATGCTAATGAATTTCAATATGGTGAAGAAAGTGAAAACAATCAAAAAACGCTTTATAGTACAACATATGGGTTGAAAGATGAGGTATTCGATTTTGAAATCATACGAAATGGAAATTTTGAGTTAAATGGTTTATACCAAAATGGCGAAACTCTAAAAGAAGTTTTTACTAATATGTTTTTGGTTAAATGCTTTAATAGTAATGAAGTAAATATTGCCACATTTGGTGTTTCTAATAAACTGATAGACAGAACACTCAAAGCATATGACAAGAAGCGTAACATAACTCGATTCTATTATTACCTTAAACCTGATGGTAGCTTTACCGAGTTATGTAAAGGTATTTTAGTAAGCAATAAAGACATTCCGAAAACTATGGTTGAAAAAAAACAGGTTAAATGAATGAAAAAGATTACTATCAAAAAGTAAAAATGAAAAATTGCCCAAAAGGTGTCCTTTGATTGGAAAGTGTCAGAGATTTGTACATACCATACTTTTATTAAGTGAAATTGACAAATATGGAGTAGGCAACGATAACACTGAAAAGCTATTTAATGCAGGTTACATTGCGGAAGACTTTAATGAAAAGAAGATTGAAGCAATAGGTCAACCTTTCACCTGCACTCGTGGGCCCAATATAGTTTCCTTTAATAATGCTTGCCCAGAAGTTAGTTTGTTTGATACCTCTATTTTTGGATGTATCCCTAAAAATTCAATTATCAATGGTGATTGGGATGATTTCCGCAAATCAGATAAATTTCATGTAACTAAGGAAGGCCACTATTCTGAATGTGCCGAATTCTCAAGTTATCAATTTCATAATAACACTCAAAAAAAATCAATGGTCAAACCAACATATCATTTGTACCTCATGCAAAACATGAGGAACAATTATTACAAAATAGGTAAAAGCACTGACCCAAAATTTCGTGAAAAAACTTTACAATCTGAAGAACCTGAAGTCAAACTTATTGAAATATGGGAGAACTTTGGTAATTTAGAAAAGGTAATTCATAAGAAATTGAATTCAAAACGATTAAGAGGTGAGTGGTTTGAATTAACAGATTCTGATATCAATATAATTTTTCTTCTTATTGAATCAAAACAAGGAGAAATTAACACCGATTAGAATCTCTTGTTGAGAATGTTGAAACAATTCCTAATTAAACAAACCCCATGAACAACTACATTGACGGTTTCGTATTTCCCATACCGCAAAAACATTTAAGCGCCTACCAAGCAGTTGGCCAAAAAGTGGCCGCCATTTGGCAAGAGCATGGCGCACTCGCCTACTGCGAGTATGTTGGAGATGATATGCATTTACAAGGCACGCAATCATTCACCCAAATGGTAAATGCCACTGCTGATGAAGTAATTGTGTTTGGCTATGTGGTTTTCCCCTCAAAAGAAGTACGTGATTTGGCCAACCAAAAAGTAAAAAATGATGCGCGCATGAATGAGCTCGTTGCTCCCTTGGTTAACCCCAACAACATTATATTTAATGCCCAGCGCATGGTATTTGGTGGCTTTAAGGCGTTGGTGTAGGCATAGTACTTTTAAATTAATGAACCATTTTTCCTTAATAAGATATTGAAATTTTATATTATTGTTGCACTCATTTGAAATGAACGAAACGCTAAACATTGAAGAAAGGAAGCCAATTTGGATAGCTTTATCAGAATTTTATCTGGATGTTGAACTTCAAGAGTCGGACTTAAGCCATATCGCATTAATGGTATTTGAAAGCCCTTATTCAATAAATAAAGTAAAGAAAATCAATAAGTATGAAGTTTTCCCAGTACTTCAACCAAACTTATTAAGCGTAGCTGGTGCATGGGCAGGTTTTGATGAAGAGTGGCTAATTAATAGTATAACTGATTCTCTAACAAAAAGAAAGGCAATCAAAACGATTGGAATTGAAATTTCATATTTATTATTTAAGTGGATGTGCAAAGAGTATTGGGAGAAACTGGATAAGGCATATGACCAAATAAAAACGAATACATAATACCAAGTGCAGAGTGTATGGTGGCTTTAAAGCGTTGGTTCAGGTATAATAAATCATTATGTTTAACGCACTATTCTTAGTAGCACCAAAATATTACTATGCAAAACTATATTGATTTAGCTGAGAAGAATGGTGTTACACTTTTAGATAATGGCAGGTGCCAATTTTGCAATGCAAATACTAAAAGAGGCATTCATGAATGCTTAGAGGTTTTCAATATTGGATTTCAAGAAATTGATTTTTCGCATCCCGAAAATCACATGTATAGATTTTATATTGTTGACGCGCACACATTGCAACATCCTGAAATTCATGGAAGGTGGAGCAATCACTTTCACCTCACGAGACTTCATTTAGTTTTTAAATATGATATAAACTGGACTTATGAATTATCTCCAAAACTTAGCGATTATTTAAATCAATATAAAATTCATAATAAAGACGAGTATTTGATACCTCCAGAATTACTGAAAAGAGGAAACATTACAACAACAGACATTAAAGAAAAGTCAACCAATGAAAAGGATTGTAAAGACTTAATAAAAAATTGGGCAACGGAAGTCTATGAGAAATGGAGTGCCCATCATAATGTGGTTGATCATATTGCCAAAGGCTTTTTAAAGCGAAACTAAAATCAGCATAAGATATAATACTCAGCGCATGGTGCATGGTGGTTTTAAACCATTGGTAAAATTGTAAAAATATTAAGCCTCAACAATCCCTTTAGCAAAAGCAGCATATTCTTTTTGTACATTGGCTACTACCAGCGCCTTATCTATATTATGTGTTTCGTAGGCATTCATTGCGGCATGGTGTTCCCTTACATATTTATCGCTCCAAATAACCACTTCCATAATTAAAGGGGCCAAGGCAATGCCTTTTTCGGTTAGGAGGTAAATGTTTTCTTTTTTATTGGTGGGCAGTTTTTGTTTGGTTAGCAAACCAATTTGGATCAACAACTTTAATCTACCCGACAATAAGTTGCTGGCCACACCCTCATCTGAGGCAATGAGCTCCTTAAACGTTTTCTTTTGGTACAACAACATGTCCCTAATAATTAGTAACGACCATTTGTCTCCAATTAAATCGAGCGCAGAAGCTATTAAACATGATGACCTAAATTTCTTTTCCATTATTACATCAATTATTACTTTACTTTGTAAAGTAATAACTATTTTTGCTTTACTAATTAAAGTAAAAGTAAACAACTATGAGTTCTCAAAATAAGTTATCCAAAATAAATTTATACGATCAATTAAATGCAGCGTTTGTAAGTTTAATTACGCCCGAAATGCCAGGCCTTAACGCCATTAGAAAAAAAAACAACTACAATCCCAATCAACCCACCATTGCAAAGCCATTTCCAATGCCGTTTGAAAATATTAGCCTTAATGGAGCAAACATAAGAATGGCTAAATCAGTTATTGGGGCTGATAAACCTACGGTGGTGTTGCTTTCTGCATTTCCGCATAGCATAATGGCCTACTCGCCTATTTGGAATATTTTAAAAGAAAAGTTTAACCTGTATGCCTACGATATGCCTGGCTTTGGCCAAAGTGAAACCAAAGCGGAGTTTATGAATTTTAAATTTCAAGGCAATTTTTTAAACACCTTTTTAAAACACTTTAATATTGAAGAGTCGCATTTAGTTGCGCCTGATGTAGGCATGGCAGCTGCCCTAACCTACTTGGGCAATCATAAAAACAACATAAAGTCTATTATGGTTGGTGATGGGCCTGGAGTTTGGCCATCAGCCGATCCAAGCATTATGAAAAAAATGACGACTTCCGCATTTTGGCGTTTTATGTTTGTTGTTGCCGGCAGTGGCGCTCTGGTTCAATCGGCCATAAACATTTGCAACGTTAAATACGTGCCTAACAAATATGAAATTTCTGACTTTAAAAGTTCGCACAATGGCAAAGTTGCCAATGCCATGAAATGGTTTAAAGATTATGCCAACAGTGTACCAAAAATTGATGCCTCTTTAAGCAATATTAAAACCCCTACTAAAATATTTTGGGGCGAGCATGATGCAATTTTGTTTAAAGAAAATGCGGAGAACATACATAAAAGAATGCCCAACAGCGAGTTACAAATCTTTGCAAATGCCGGCCACTTTGTGTACCAAGATGCTTATGAAAAGTTTGCAGATATGGTTGATAAATGGGTAAGCAAGCACAATTGAGCCAACAATAACTATAGCTTTAGCAATTAGCCCATTTATACTTATATTTTTAACTTTATACATAAATCATACGTGTACAAAGCATAAAAGTTTTATATACTTGTTATGTCCAAGACAAAAATAAAATTGCGCTATATACCAGAATATGGTACTTTAGTAATTTAAACGTAATAATATGGCAAAAAATACTTCAATTATACTTGGAAATCATTTTGACAAATTTGTTCAAAGTGAAATTAAATCAGGCCGTTATTCATCAGCAAGTGAAGTCTTGAGAAGTGGATTGCGACTGCTTGAAGTTGAAAAAAAGAAAATAACGGCTATAAATAAAGCCCTTACAATAGGAGAAGAAAGCGGAAAACCTATAGCATTCAATAATGAAAAGTTTAAAATGAGAATGCGAAAGAAATATAACATAGATGCTTAAATTGCTATTAAGCCCAAAAGCAATAATTGATGTAGAGGAGATTTTTGAATTTACTTATTTAACCTGGGGAATTTCACAAGCAGAAAAGTATCAAGATGAACTATTTGATTCTATGATCACAATATCGAATAATCCTAAAATCGGCTCTCTATATTATCACAAGAAAGGAAATTACAGAAAATTAAATGTTAATCGCCATCTCATATTTTACAGATTAACAGAACAGGAGTGCATTGTAATTCGAATTTTACATGAAAGAATGGACTTGAAAACTAAACTAGATTGAGCATAAAAAGTCCTGGACATAATTTCATGTATGATGATCGTCTCGGCTATGCCGAGACGACACATTCATTCGACCGTTAGCGATAATTAGATAACAAATGAAAAGAGCACTTACCATACTCTCTGCAATTTTATTATTTGCCAACTCACTATTTGCTCAACTCGACAGTATATTCGACCAAGGGACTTACCGAACCTATATAATGCATTTACCAACGGGATACTCAACTATTAATGAATATCCCATTGTTTTGAACCTACATGGCTTGTTGTCTAATGCAACGCTACAACAATCTATAACCGAGTTTGATAGTATTGCCGATATTAAAGGGTTTATAGTAGTTTATCCCAACGCGACTGCCACTTTAAATGCTTGGGCAACCGGCAACTCGGATGTTGATTTTCTTTCGAATTTAATAGATACTATTCGTTCAAGTTATTCCACTAATAACTGTTTGTTTGTTACAGGATTTTCTAATGGCGGTTTTATGACCTATAGATTTGCGGATAACACCCGCCATATAGTTAATGCAATGGCCATAGGATCAGGAAACATGGCAAACTCGCTTAAAAATTCTTCAACTTCAGCACCACAAATTCCAGTTATGCACTTTCATGGAACAGCAGATTCTACTGTTCCTTATATTGGAACACCACCATTTATTACACCTGTTGATAGTACCATACAATGGTGGGTACAACATAATAACAGCAATACTTCTCCTGTTTTCACAGCTATACCAAATGCTAATTTAACTGACAGCTCAACCGTTGAGAAATATTATTACGGTGGTGGATCGAATGGTAGTGAAGTAACCTTCTACAAAGTTATAAATGGCGGACATACATGGAGTGGCTCTAGTTTTAATCTTCCTTTTGGTTTTACCAATCAAGATATTAATCAAAGTGCAATCATTGGAGACTTTTTTGATCAATTCTGCTCTGTAACAACAGGATTGAATGATGGAATTACTGACAATTCTTTCAGTATTTACCCAAATCCTTTTAATGAACAATTAACGATAACCACTTTAAATCATGATAAAATAACGCTTATTCTCTATGACCATCTTTCCCGACCAGTTCTAAACAAAACCTTTGTTAATACTTTAACAATAAAAACTGATCAGCTAGCAGACAGAATTTATTTCTACTCACTTTGGAATTCTAATCAACAAATTGAATCTGGCAAAATCATTAAAAATTAAAAAGAGAAGACCCTAGATAGCTATCGGGGTTGGCTCAGTTGGAATACTTTTGATAGCTCAATCTAGTCTTAGCCTCTAGCTAAGCTTTAAAACCAGCCAAAATTATATTAAATGCAAGTTGCATGGCGCATGGTGGTATTAAACTGTTAGTTCAGGTATAATTCTGTTTCATTTGTACTTATATTTTTAACTTTATACATAAATCATACGTGTATAAAGCATTAATGTTTTATATACTATTGTTGAGTACCATAAATGAAGAATGGCAGAAAACGAATTTGATTTTTGGACAGAGCTAAGATTTGAGATAACTAATTCAAGACTTATTGAATCATATTGCGATTGGATTGAACCTAAAATCTATTATTTCGAAATGAGGCCAACCACTGTTGAAGGTAGGATAGGTTTGTTAGCTCTTGATATGGAGGAATATGAATTCAAACTAACTATTGATGATAAATTAGATGATTCTAATGAGTTAGAGGCTATTAATTTAAAGCATTGGATAATTGATGAAAATATATCGGGCTTTAACGGGAATACAATTGATATTAAATTGATTAAAAATAAAACACTACACAACAAGGTGTAAAAATGCATTAAAACGCATTTTACAATAACCGTTGGCAATAATTGAAATATGAAAAATTATTATTGGCTATTCTTTACTATTGTTATATCTGCTTGTAATTTGAATGATAAGAAGCAATCGACCAATAAATATTCAATTGAGTATACTGAATATGAAGATAAAATAGTTGTAGACTCTATTTCTGAAGATTACATTTATAATATATTCCAAATGAAAGATTCAGAAATTAAGCATGTTTATAAATGGACTAAAGATTCCTGTCTTATTCATTACAATTCACTTTATTTAGACTCAACTTTCTATTCAATTAATTATAAAAGCTGCTCCGAACGTGTTCAAAAAGGGAATAACATAATTGTAAATGAATTTACACATGACTCGGATTCGGGGTATATTAAAATGTTCATAGCGAGACCTTGGTATTTAAGCGATAGTTTAAAGTTGAACATAATTTCAAACAAGAATGAAAAGGTTGATACAATTGCCAAAAACTACAATCCAAAACGTGAATGGGTTATAGTTGAATCTGGACAGCTTGAAGAGGGTACAACAATTAGTATTCGGACTGAAATGGCAAAGGATTTAATAAGTGAGAAGATTATAGTGTTATAAAACAAAAGTAGCTAACGCCACCTAGTTCACCATAGCTGCTCAGCTACTTCTACTCAATCTAGTCTTAGCCTTTCGCTAAGCTTTAAAACCACCTTTGCCTCATCTTGAGCCTTCTGCCCATAGGCAGAAGATGTCGAAAGATTGAGGCTTTCCGCTACCGAAATCTTTCGGGATGGCGGAAGAAACTCGAAAGGTGACTACTTTTACTGCTATAGCTTCTGGCGGTTCTCAAACGTTGAATAGTCTAAATAATAGAATTATGCTCAATCAAATCGGCGACATGGATGTTTACCTACTCGATCAGCTAATGAAAGAGAGGGTGCCGCAAGGCAGTAAAATTTTAGATGCCGGTTGTGGAATTGGCAGAAACAGTGAATATTTCGTTAGAAACAATTTCGACATTTTTGGCATTGATGTAAATGAAGAAGCCATCCAAAGTGCCAAAGCACAAATTGCATTATGGAATGCCGAATTTGATTCAAAGCGTTTTTCAGTAGCCGATTTATCAGAAATTCCTTTTCCCAATAAAGAGTTCGATTTTATCATTAGCATAGCTGTACTACATTTTGCAAATGATAGAGCGCATTTTACAAAATTGTTTGAAGAATTAGTGCGCGTGTTAAAACCAGGTGGCATACTTTTTATAAGAATGACAACTAAGCATACCCTAGCCCACCTCTCGCAACATTTACATGATGATGTTTATGATATTCCTGATGGCTCAACCAGATATTTATTGGATGTAGCTTATTTAAAGGAGCTAATGGCTAAACATAAGTTGACCTTTGCCGATCCATTCAAGACAGTGAATGTAGAAGATGTGCGCACTATGGCTGTGGTGGTTTTGCAACATCAGCGTCCTCTGTGAGAGACGCTGATGGCAAATCATGGCCATTTTTTAATAAATGAACTACAATGGCTCGAACAAAAATTAACCCAGCTGCAGCGTAATGATAGTATGCAACTAAATGGCTATATCTGTTTAGAATTAAGAACAAATCTTAAAACACGCTCAATAACCAAAACGTTTGAAAGGTTGGTTAATGAACCAGGCTTAATCATTGAAATTGATGACGATAATTTATTTATAAAAACTAACAAACTTGCTAGCGTGGAGGACATCAAAAGAATTGAAAGAATTTTAGAAGGTCTTCAATAAAAACTCCTTCATCAAATCCGGTTTATGTAATGTGTTTGGAACCTTAAAATCTATTTAGTCAAAATGGAACTCAGTATATCCCACTTTTGTTTTTATTACAATGCCTATCCAAATTGAATACAATCCTTTCCCTTTCAACAAGAAATTCAAAATTTTTTCAGACAACAAGTTGTTGGTCGAATCTAACTTTTGGGGCTTTCCAAGTTGGTGGGGATTTAATATAGGAGATGATTATTACCGTTTCAACGCAAATTGGGAAGGATGTTCTATTTTTCAAAATGATGAGCTAATTGCTAAGGCTCAAATAGCAGATTTTTTTCATTCTATGGTCAAGTTCAAGGTATTTAGCTTCAAGTTCAGGCTATATATAGACAAAGAGCAAATTGAATTGTTTCCATACGGCCCAAACATCTTTTTAAATCAAATATATTTTTCCGATAAGAACGATCTCACCTTCTTCAAAGCTGAAAAAATCAAACAACGCAATCCTTTTAAAAGAAAGTTTGCTGTTATTAACCCGAATAATAACAATGTTGACCCTGTTGTTGCTGCAATTTTAATTCTACTTTATAGATTGGCATACTTCCATTAGAGTGAATAGCAACGCATGCAACTCTCGTCAGTTTGTAACTTACGGATAAGGATGAGGACAAGCTTTGACTTTACGAGTTCTTACTCAAAAACCCTTCAATTAAATCCTTAGCATGCTCAGTTGGCGGCACCAGAAAATCAAACCAACTCTTTAATCCATTATCATACCCTACTCCATTCAAATAAGCATCTAAGGCCTGGTTTAACCCTTGGGTATATTTAGCATGTTCAGCTCCTGTAGGATCTTCATGATATAAATCGTTTTGGGCAAAGCCTTCAAATTTGGGTCCGGTGATTTTTATACTAAACTCTTCTGGGTTTTTACCAATAGGACTATGCACCGTTGTGGTAAACAAATGCCAAAATGCCGATTGTATACAGTTCTTCTCAAACAACTGCCGCACCACTTCTAGTGAGTCAATGGTTTCTTGTTCGGTTTGGGTTGGGAAACCATACATCAAATAAGCATGCACTAAAATGTTTTGTTGGGCAAAGGCATGGGTAACTCTTGCGACTTGTGCAATATCAACTCCCTTTTTCATTTTAGCCAGTAAGCGATCTGATGCTACTTCCAATCCACCCGTAACTGCTATGCACCCAGATTTAGCCATTAGTTGACATAACTCAGCATCAAATGTTTTTTCAAAACGAATGTTCGTCCACCAAGTAATTTTTAGTTTTCGTTCAATCAATTTATTTGAAAGCGCTCGTAACATTTTGGGTGGTGCAGCCTCATCTACAAAGTGGAAACCCGTAATTCCTGTGTCCTTAATTATTTTTTCAATCTTGTTTACCAAATCATCTTCCGTAGTGTTTTGGTAATTGCCTATGTAATCCAAACTCACATCACAAAACGAGCATTGCTTCCAATAGCAACCATGCGAAATGGTTAATTTATTCCATCTATAATCCGTCCACATACGGTGCATAGGATTTACCACATCCAAAAAACTTAAGTACTTGTTAAAAGGCAAGCCAACATAACTAGGTGCTGGCAAATTCGCATGATGGTAAATGGTATTAGGTAGCTTGTTTTGATACATTACTTGGCCATGCTGCAATACAAAAGTTCTTTCTAATTCGCTAATGTCAGTCTTGCCTTCAATGTAGCTAACCATTTTAAGCAACGGCCCTTCTCCATCATCCAAGGATATAAAATCTATGTACTCAAATATTCTTGGGTCTTCCAATGAGCGCAACTCAGTATTGCAATAGCCACCACCAAAAGCCACTTTAATTTTTGGAAAAAACTGCTTAATAAATTGCGAACAACGCAATGCTGCAAACAAATTACCTGGAAAGGGAATGGTGAAGCAGATTAAGTCAGGTGCTTCTTCTTTGATTTGCTCTTCTAAAATGTTCATCATTTCATGCTCAATCAAGGTAGGTTCATAATTTAAGAACTCCTCCAATTGATCAAAGCTGCTAGCTGATGTGGCTATTTGCTCGGCATATTTGGTAAATGCAAAAAACTCATCTACGTTCGCTTGTATAAAATCTCCTATTTCTTCAATATACAATGTACCAAAGTGCTTGGCTTTATCTATTACACCCAATTCACCTGCTGCCCATTTAATATTGAGATTTACATGCTGTAATCTATGTCCCTCTGGCAAAAAGTCAGTTGCCAATATTTTATGAGCAGTTTCAATAACAGGATTTTGCAAAAAGCCAATCACCACATCAATGCATGAAATGTAATGTTCTTTCATTGCCTTTACTTCTGAGAAATGGTCATTCTCTAACTCTTCAGCTTCTTTAAAAATCAAACGCAAAAAATCACTTGTAAAAATGGAAGTGAACAGCTCAATACTTAAATCGTATTGTGCAACATTTAGTTCTTTCTCCTCTAGAAACCCTTTTAGATATGCCGTAGCAGGGTATGCTGTGTTTAGCTGCGTAAACGGTGGAATTACTAAAAGTAACTTGGCTGGCATGGTGTAAAGATAGCGGTCTTAGTTATTTGTTTAATTCATATCACCAAACAATCGAAACTAAAAACCTATATTTTCCTTAAGTCTTTGCTTTTATTAAAGGCAACACTAATTACTTGTGCACAACAAACTTTCTTACGCCTACTTTACCATAATCAATAATTCTAAGTAAATAAGCGCCACTAGCCAAGCCATCTACACCGATTCCATTTTCTAATTCATCAAGGTTTTTCAGAGTATTTCCCAATAACTCATTGCCTTTTAAATCAAATATTTGAACGGCAACTTCACCACTTGAACTTTTATAATCAACACTAATTGCCTTTGTTGTTGGATTAGGATAAATATTAAAATTGATTTGTTGATTCTCAATTTCATCAATATGTGTAACAATGCTACAATCTATAAATAACGTAGTATCTGAAAAACCTCTTCCATTAAAATAGGCTTTTACGGTATTTAATTTAGTGGTATAATTAGTTATTGGATCACAAAAGGCATAACCATCATCAAAAACAAATGCTAAATCTACATTGTAAGCCGTTTGTTTATTAAATGCTCCTATTCTGGTTGAGCCAACTCCTTTTACGTTGTGCTGCATATTAGCCATGGCACACTCTGACCAACCTCCCATTAAATTAGGGTCGCTGGGATGCATAAAATTAGTAGTATTTATACCACCATATCCGGTTCCTCCAAAAGTTAAATTGGTGTTATCTCTCCACTTACCTTGCAAATAATTTGAAAAATCTAAATCGCTATTCGGATTACCCATAACAGATGTATTGTTTTGATAATGCATAAAATGATTCATGGGTCTATTTAAAAAGGCGCATCCTTGTATTGGTAAATTACTACCATATCCATTGGAGGAACACAGAACATCATCAATAGGATCGCCATTATAAGCATAGTATAAGTTACTTACCGTATCACATCCAATATAGTCATCTGTTGCACAACCCAAATCAAAATCAGTTTTAGCACCAAAGTACATATCCGAGTAGTTATGCTGGCTAAAATTTCGCACACTATATCCAACAAAAACGGTTTCGTTTAGCGCACCAACAGTATCGTTAACCGTATACACCATTGCATGTATTTCTAGTTGCATAGGGCTTCCACCTGTAAATGCTTGTCCATTGGCTTCATCATTAAATATGATGTAAATGCAATTATCTCCTCTAAAGCAAGGATAGTCTCCCGTTTCAGGATCATATGTGGCATCAGCATCTACATCAATAAATGGTGCTAAATATCTACGCGTTCCGCTACTAAGGTCATTTCCAGGCCAATTCTTTATCACTTCTGGTATAACGTAACCAGGACTGTGTCTATTTGCCAAATGATCTTGAACCATTGTCCTGCTTATTTTCCAAACACGATTGTATTTATTTTGGTAAGCTGCAGATGTATACGAATTGCTAATGGGTCCATAGCTAAAATCTGTTTGAGCATCTTGCGCTGCAGAACTGTATAATTGTCCTGCCGAATCCGTTGCACTAATCCACAACGTGTGAGAAAATATGGTATTTGTCGCTATAGAACTGTCTAGTGGCACCGTTTTAGGCACTTCAAATCCAGCCACATTGTTTTGGTTAAATAACAATCCGTTCGGATTTACGAATGCGCGAATGCTATTAGCATCTAAAGTATCTCCGTTTTGAGCAAACGAAACATTTATAAGTAAGGCAAAATAAATAAGGGTAATGGTTCTGTTCATATTTTATTGTTTGTTCCTCTAAAATAAATTAAGGCAATAACAGATCTGTCATAACATTGTAATGTGTTAAAATATTCTTTTAAACTACCCTACTTCAAATCAATATTTAACACCCATTTGTTTTTAACGGCAAAGTATCTGATTACAATTACCACTAAAATTGAGGCAATTATATTAATGTTGTTATAGGTGCTAATCAACGTTAATATGTAATACACCAAACCGCCAATAAAACAGGCAGTTGCATAAATTTCCTTTCTAAATATTAATGGAATTTCATTGGTCAATACATCTCTAACTATCCCACCAAAGCAAGCGCTAATAACTCCTAGCACCAAGCAAATTTCTATATTTAAATTATAGCTCATAGCTATTTCAAATCCTATTATGGTAAAAAGGCCAATCCCTACGGTATCAAACAAAAACATGCCTTTTCTAAATTTTTGAATTTTGTTTCTAGTTAAGTAAGCTATGGCATATCCTATAACTACAGCAAATATGTAGTTACGATCGTTTAGCCAGCTCACCGGAAATTTGCCAATCATCACATCTCTTATGGTACCGCCACCAATAGCAGTTACAAAGCCAATGATTAACGTACCAACTAAATCAAACTTTTTGCGAATGGCAGTCATTACACCCGAAATGGCAAAAATGCATGTACCAAACAAATCAACAAACTGTATCCAAGTCATTTAAACACACCTTTTAATTTCACAGCACAAAGCTATGGTCATTTTAATCTCCAACCTAAATTTGTATAACACATATTTTATTCAGTTAATGTTTGCAAAGTAGTTATAACAATTTCAAATGCTCTGCTATTTTTAGGGCATGCAAACTTATAAATTACTAACAGGAGCCGAAATCCCTTTAATGGGCTTGGGCACTTGGAAAGCACCAGATGATGAAGTGTACAGCGCTATACGTGAAGCAATAAATATTGGATATAGGCACTTTGACTGTTCGCCTATTTATGGAAATGAAGCAGCCATAGGCAAGGCTTTTACTGATGCTTTTAAGGCCAATGATGTAAAGCGGGAAGAGATTTGGGTGACCAGCAAAGTTTGGAATACACATCACCATCCCAATGATGTGGAAGAAGCTATTGCTAAAACATTAACAGATTTACAATTAGAATATTTAGATCTCTACCTAATTCATTGGCCAATTGCACAACAAAAAATTGCACCAACAGATGGAGGTAGTAAATACATACCTATCAAAGAAATGCCACTAATTGATACTTGGAATGCAGTAAGAAAAGTTAGAGATAATGGACTAGCTAAAAACATTGGAGTGGCCAACTTTAGCATTAAGGAGTTGGATAATATCATAGATAAAAGCGGAGAAACACCAGCTGTAAACCAAATCGAATTGCACCCATATTTACAGCACAACAAAATGAAAGCTTACTGTGACGAAAAAGGGATTTGTATTACCGCCTACTGTCCTTTGGGCAATGGAGATAAGAGAAATACTCCTGGATTTGAGAATAAACCTCAATTATTTGGTGATGAAGTTTTGTTAAATATTGCCAAAAACAATGATGCCACACCTGCTCAAGTAATGCTAAAGTGGGCATTGCAGAGAAACATAAACATCATTCCCAAAAGCACCAATGTAAGCAGACTAAAAGAAAATTTTAATGCACAACGCATAGGACTTACAGAATCTGAAATGGAAGAAATTAGTGCCATTGAAAAAGGTTACAGAACCATTGATGGCCACGGCTGGTGCAAAGGTGACTCTCCTTATACGGTTGAATATCTTTGGGGCGAGTATTAATGTTTTTTAAATGAGTCAAACCATTTCGCGTATAACCCTCTTGGTAAAAGACTATGATGAAGCCATTGCATTTTATACCCAAAAACTAGATTTCGTTTTGGTTGAAGACACGCAGCGCAACGAAACCAAACGTTGGGTAATTATAAAACCTAAAGGACAAAACAGTTGCGAATTGCTATTGGTCAAGGCTAAAAATGAAGCTCAATTAAAATGTGTAGGCAATCAAACTGGCGGCAGAATTTTTGGATTCTTATATACTGATAATTTTGATGTTGACTACCTAAATTTGCTAGCCAATGATGTAACCATTGTTAGAGATAAATCGATAGAAGATTTTGGCAAGGTATGCGTTTTTGCAGACTTATATGGCAATAAGTGGGATTTTATTGAGCCTAAATGAAAAAGCCATTTACCTTAGTTAATTATAATCCTAATTGGACAATTATGTTCGAGCAGGAAAAAGCTGCATTGCAAAATGCCTTAGGAAATCTAATACACACTATTCATCACATAGGTAGCACAGCCATTAAAACCACTAAGAGTAAACCTGAAATCGATATTGCCATAGTTACAGTAGATGATTCAATAGTGATTAACGCTCATCCTAAAATAGAGCGCTTGGGTTATCAAGTGCGAAATGAAATGACATTGCCAAACGATAAACAAAAGCATTTTTATTATAGCAAAGACAGCAACAATGTTAGAACTCATAAATTGCACATTTACGGTAATGGTCATCCTGATATTTTAAATCAATTGTTGTTTGTAAAGTATCTAAATGAAAACCCGATTGTGGGTGAAGACTATGCTAAATTGAAAGTTGATCTTTCCAAAAAATATAATTACGGTAATAACATCTTAAAATACATTGATGGTAAAACTCAATTTATCCAAACCATTTTGAGTGATGCAAAGCTCAAATATCCTAACTTTCAATTTTAAATTAAGCCGTGAGTAAACACCAGCACTTCATACTTAACAAACCCTATGGCTATCTATCGCAATTCATTACCAATCAAAAAGTAAGAAGAAACAAAAAAATGTTGGGAGAGCTGCATAGCTTCCCTGCAGGCACTATGGCAATTGGTAGGTTAGATGAATCAACAGAAGGCTTGTTGCTTCTAACAACAAATGGCAAAGTGAGCCGACTAATCACTGGCCGATCAATTGAAAAAGAATATTACGTTCAAGTAGATGGTATGGTTACTGAAGAAGCTATCAAAAAATTACAAAATGGAGTTGATATTACTGTTGGGAAAGAAACCTACCAAACCTTACCAGGCAAAGCGTTTATAATAAATCCAACTCCAAAATTTCATCCTAGAGCAAAGCCCATTCGTGATGAACGACACGGCCCTACCAGTTGGATATCAATTACAATTACAGAAGGTAAAAACCGACAAGTTCGTAAAATGACTGCTTCAGTTGGGTTTCCTACTTTAAGGTTAGTACGTGTGCGCATTGGTAATGTAAAACTTGATGACTTGGAACCTGGAGCAGTAATTGAAGTAACAGAATTTTCGCTCGATTGAGTTATATTTAACATAATGTAATACCCATGATTACAATTAAAAATGCTACAAAAGAAGAGTTAGGCGAGCTCATGAACGCACACCATGAAAATGTTTTTAAAGAAGAATTCGATTTTAATATTGGTGCAGTATTGAGTGATAAAGAGAAAAAATCCATTGATAAATTAAGACAAAACGAAAAACACAAATTCGTTTATCGCTTAATAGCCAAAATCAATGATGAACCTGTAGGATGGTCGTTTGGTTTTCAAACCAGGTCTGATGCTTGCTACATGTGCAACTCAGCAGTACTTCCAAATTACCGCAAAAAAGGAGTTTACAATGCTTTAATGAAAGAAGCTGTCAAGGTAGCAAGTAGTGACGGCTTTCAAACAATTTATGGTGAGCATAAATTGCATAACAATCCAATAATAATTGCCAAGCTAAAAGCAGGTTTTGAAGTAACAGGGCTGAGTTTAAATGACAGTTTTGGCAACCTATTGCGACTTACCTACTACACAAACAAAAAACGAAAAGACTTATTGCATGTTAGAAGTGGATTGCGAAAACCTAGTGCTGAAGATTTAAATTTAATCGAATAAATATTTCGCTCGACTCTGTCGAGTGAATTTGGGTATTTCGATTGTATCGAAAAAAATTAGCCTAGAAAAAATGACGAAAATTGTAATACTGGTAAAGCATTATAACTGATGAACCAAAAAGATAGATAATGAAATACTCTTACACCATACTCTACGTGCCCAATGTGCAAGAAGCATTAGATTTTTACATCAAAGCATTTGGCTTTGAGCAACAAATGATTACTCCTGAAGGCGACTATGGAGAATTAAAAACGGGTGATACCAAGTTGGCTTTTATAAATTATGAATTGGCCAATAGCAACTTAAAAGACGGCTTTATACCTAGCAAAAAAGAACAAAAATCATTTGGCATTGAGTTGGCATTTATTACCGAAAATATTGAAGCTGATTTTCAAAAAGCATTAGATGCTGGCGCTACCCTAGCCGCTCCTTTAGCGCAAAAAGTTTGGGGACAAAAAATTGGCTACTTGCGCGATAACAATGGTTTTTTAATTGAGTTGGGTAGTCCTATGGAGCATTGATTATGGAAATGAAACAATTTCTTGATGCGATTCACAAAGTGGATGATGAAGTATTTGAAGAATATTTTAACCTTTGGCAGCCATGTGATTTTCCAAAAAAGGGCATAATTACAGCTGAAGGAAGTGTAGAAAAATACATGTACTTTGTTTTAGAAGGCATTCAAAAATCTTACCACTTTGATGATAAAAAAGATTACGTAATCGCATTTACTTACCCTCCTTCATTTAGCGGAATACCTGAATCATTTTTCACTCAAAAACCTGCTGCATATTGTCTTGAAACAATTACTAAGAGTAAGATGCTGCGCATTAGTTATGAAAACCATCATAACCAAATTGCCAAACACAGGCAATTGGAAACATTGTTTCGTAAAGCTACAGAGCTACTTTTAGTTGGTGTTATGCAACGCTATATTGAGTTAATGAGTTTAAGTATTGAATCCCGCTTTAAAACTTTTGTAAAAAGAAGCCCACACCTCATCAATCAAATATCACAAAAAGACTTAGCCTCTTATTTAAGAATAGATGCTACCAATTTTAGTAAGCTAATTAATTCCATCAAAATATAAATCTTGGTTTAAACCAACTTTAATCTTTTGCCGGCAATTGACCTTTGAGTTATGAAATTATTTATAACCACTTTAACCCTATTGCTTATGCAAAATTTAATGAACGCACAGTTTACTATTGATAAATTAGAATATCCATTTCAATCCCATTTCTTCAACACTCCTAACGGTAAAATGCATTATGTTGATGAAGGAAAGGGAGATGTAATGCTTTTTGTGCACGGCACACCAACTTGGTCTTTCTTATATCGAAACTACATCAAAGAGTTTTCTAAAAACCATAGATGCATTGCAATCGACCATTTAGGTTTCGGATTGTCAGACAAACCTAACACATTTGTTGGTACACCAGAAGCACATGCTAAAAACTTAGCACTATTTATTGATAGCCTAAAACTCAAAAACATAACCTTGGTTGTTCATGATTTTGGAGGTCCAATTGGCTTGTCTTACGCTATAAACAACATTTCTAACATTAAGAAAGTAGTAATGTTCAATACCTGGCTATGGGAAACCAAAACCGATAAAGAAGCCATAAAAGTTGATAAAATATTGCATAGCAAAGCTGGTAATTGGATTTATCTGAACACAAATTTTTCACCAAAAATGTTATTAAAAAAAGCATTTCATAATAAAAAGAAACTTACCAAAAACAACCACAAACACTATTACAAAATTTTTAATGAACGTAACAAACGATATGGCTTATTAAACATTGGCAAATCGCTATTAGGCTCTTCTGATTGGTATGCAAAGCTTTGGGAGAATGCTCAAATTTTAAAACAAAAACCAATATTGTTTTTATGGGGAAGCAAAGATCCTTTTATAGGCATGGACAAGCTTCAAATGTGGAAGCAAAAATTTACCAATGCTAAATATCAAGTGTTTGAAGCGGGGCATTTTGTGCAAGAAGAGCAACCTCAGCAGAGCATTGATGTTATTAAAAGCTTTCTAGATAATAATTGAATTGATGAGTATATTGCAATCATATGAACTCATTTTCAACACAAATAAAAGTGCGTTGGGCAGATGTAGATAGTAATCAACACGTTCGCCACTCAGCATATTACGATTATGGAGCACATTGCCGTATTCAATTTTTTATTGAATGCGGCTTTCCATTGCAAAAATTTCAAGAATTGGGCATTGGTCCTATCCTATTTCATGAAGAATGTTCTTTTTTGAAAGAAATTAAAATGGAGGAAACCATAACCATCAATTTGTTAAAAGGTGAGATTAGAGATGATGGATCTCGTTGGGCGTTGCACCACGAAATTTTTAATTCGAAAAACGAGAAGTGCGCTCACATCATTGTCAAAGGAGCATGGATGGATTTAACCAAACGAAAGTTGACTTTGCCGCCGGAGGAGTTAGCTGAGAAGTTTTTAGGATTGGAAGAAAAGGTTTAGCTCTGAATGTCAAGAGAGAAACACCTAATTATTATCTAACCCAATCCCTAGCTTGCAACAACTCCACCGTCTTCTCCTCAGCACTACCTTGTTCAGGTTTATGGTCGTAAACCCAATTGGCTTGTGGTGGCAAGCTCATCAATATGCTTTCAATACGGCCATTGGTTTTTAAACCAAAGTGAGTGCCCCTATCGTATACCAAGTTAAACTCTACATAACGACCTCTTCTGTATAATTGCCAGTCTCTGTTAGTTTCGGTAAATGATTTGTCTTTGTTTCTGTTAACCAATTCAGAATAAATGGGGACAAATGATTCTGCAACGGATTGCACAAATTTCCACGTAGTATGTTCGGAGCGCCCATGTTCGGAACGCACATATTCGGAGCGCCCATATTCGGAGCGCCCACGCTCCGAATTGGCAGACTTTAAATGATCAAAGAATATTCCACCTACGCCCCGCATTTCATTCCGGTGCTTTATGTAAAAGTATTCATCACACCATTTTTTAAACTTGGGGTAATAAGCTTTATCATTTTTATCACAAGCTGTTTTCAAGTTTTCATGAAAAAACTGAGCATCTTCTTCAATCACATAAGCAGGACTTAAATCAATGCCTCCACCAAACCAATACTCGCCATTGTCCATTTGAAAATAGCGCACATTCATGTGAATAATAGGTACAAAAGGATTGTTAGGATGAATCACAATTGAAACGCCAGTAGCATCAAAATGCTCCGCGTTACGCTCAGCAGATTTTAGCACTTCTGGCAACTTACCATGCACATGAGAAAAGTTAACGCCACCCTTTTCAAAAACGTCTCCATTTTCAATGATGCGACTTCTGCCACCTCCGCCTTCAGGCCTATCCCACAAGTCTTCTCTAAAATTATTTTTGCCATCCAAACCTTCTAACGACATGCATATATCATTTTGCAAGTCCTTAAAATAATCGACTATCTCTGTAAGTTTTGTACTCATTCGTAAACCCTAATTATATCTCATACCATAAATCAATAATCACGCAATCATCAAATCAATGAATTAAAGTGCCGTCAGGCTTCAACCGTTTTAACAGTTCCGCCTCAAATTCCAATATTTCTTGCCAACGTTTTCTAACTTTTACTTTTTCACCATATAGCTCAGCTAGCTTAATAAACATGGTATAATGCCCGGCTTCACTTTCCATAAAGTGTCTGTAAAATTTTCTGAAATATTCATCCTCTAAGTTTTCAGATAATATTCTAAATCGCTCACAACTTCTGGCCTCAATCAAAGCACAAATCAACAATTTTTCTACTAGCTTATCATCCCTACTACCGTCCTTTTTGGTAAATTTTAAGAGTTCATTTACATATTCATCTTTGCGCTGGTCTCCCAGTTCAAAACCTCTTTTTTGTATCTCATCATACACCGCTTTAAAGTGGCTCCATTCCTCAGCCACAACTGGTATCAATTGCTTTACCATTTCTGTCCTTTCAGGATATTTTTGTATTAGTGAAATGCAAGTAGAGGTTGCTTTTTGCTCGCAAAAAGCATGATCAGTTAATACAAATTCCAAACTTTTTTCGGCTGCATTTGCCCAACGCGGGTCGGTTGGTAGTTTTAAACCTAATATTGATTCTGACATAATTAGTTCAAATTTACCATCATTTATGCACCTTGTAGCGCATTTACATATAATTTTATGCCATACTAGAAATGAAAGTCTATCCTAAAAATTTGTACGAAAAATTAGAGTTCGATAAAATTCGCGAGCTCATTCAAAATGAATGTAAAAGTGAATTAGGTAAGGAGCTAGTGAATAATCTAGAGCCATCAACTGACTTTAAGCTAATAAAGCTAAAACTAAAACAAACCGCTGAGTTTAAAGAATTACTCATGTTCGACTCTGCATTTCCTTCTGAAAATTTTCACGATTTAAAAGAAGAACTAAAGTTGTTGGAGGTTAAAAATGCCGTGTTACATGAGCATCAATTCTTAAAAATTAAACAGTTTTTAGAAACCACTTTAGCTGCATTTAAGTATTTAACCAAAACAGCTGAGAAATATCCAACACTAAACTCTTTGGTAAAATATCTTCCCTATGAAAAAGAAATTTTAGCCAACATTAACCAAATAATTGAAGTTGATGGCACCGTAAAACCCAATGCCTCTAAAGAATTGGTGAGTATTACCAAAAGTATTAATCAACTAAATGGAGATTTAAACAGGCAATTTAAAAGTATACTTACCAACTATAAAAAAGCAGGCGTGCTAAGTGATGAGCCTGAAACCATTCGCAGTGGCCGCAGAGTGTTAAGCATACCTGCCGAATATAAACGTAAAGTAGGTGGCATTACACACGATATTTCTAGCACAGGCAAAACCGTGTTTATTGAACCTGCTGCAATAGTTGAAATAAACAATAAAATCGTTGAGTTTGAAATTGAGAAAAAACGGGAAATAAACCGACTTTTAAAAGAGCTTACGCAAACTACAAGCACTTACTTACCTCAACTTAAAGCTTACCAAACCATATTGCAATTGCTCGACTTTATACGCGCAAAAGCCAAGGTGGCTATTAAGCTAGATGCTACTTATCCTATAGTACAAGAAGAGTTAATGCTAGACTTAAAAAATGGTTATCACCCACTTTTGTATTTGCAAAACAATCGCGCAAAAAAAAGAACTATTCCGCTTTTTATTCACTTAAACAATGAAGACCGTATTTTATTAATTAGTGGCCCAAATGCAGGTGGCAAATCCGTATCCTTAAAAACTGTTGGGCTCTTACAGGTAATGCTACAAAGTGGCATGTTGGTACCTTGTGATGAAAATTCAAGGTTTGGAATTTTTAAACATTTCCATTGCGATATTGGAGATGAACAATCTTTAGAAAATGACTTATCTACCTATAGTTCACGCTTAAAAAACATGAACAACTTGGCTGCCAATGTTTCTAAAAACTCATTGATTTTGTTAGATGAATTTGGTACCGGCACTGATCCATCATTTGGTGGAGCGATTGCAGAAGCGGTTTTGGAATTCATTAACGCAAAAAAGTGCTTTGGAGTGGTAACAACCCACTATAGCAACTTAAAGCTATACGCTACTGAAACCAAAGGAATAATCAACGGTGCCATGGCTTTCGATAAAGAAAATCTTCAACCTTTATACGATTTGCAAATTGGCAAGCCTGGCAGCAGCTATGCTTTTGAAATGGCTCAAAAAAATGGATTGCATCCAGAAATATTAAATTCTGCAAAAAACAAAATAGGTAAATCAAGATCAGACTTTGAAAAATATTTGGGCAGTTTTCAAATGGAGCAAAAAGTGTTAAAAAACTCCAAAGCAGCTGTTGTAGAAAAGGAAGGTCAACTTAAAAAACAACTCGATCATTATCGTAGGCTTTCTGAAAAATTAGAAAAAAGCTCAAAGAAACTCTTGTTAGAGCAAAAGGAAAAAAACCTTAGACAAGCCAATGAAGTACATCAAAAGCTAGATCAACTAATTAATGAATGGCAAAAATCTAAGAACAAAGAAGAAGCTTCAAAAAAAATTAGGGACGCAATAAAAAAAGAAAAACAAGCCCTGAATAACGAAATTGAACAAACCAAAGATGAAGTTTTTGAACCCCAACAAGATGTTGAGATTACGCCCGGCTTAACGGTTAAATTGCGCGGCAGAGAAGAAACTGGCAATGTTGTTGTAATAAGAGGGAAAAACGCTGTAGTGGTTTTTGGCGTTTTAAGAACAGTGGTAAAGTTGAAAGAATTGATTGTTGTTGAGGATGAACAAAAAAAGGATGTTAGCCGAACGGAAGCTTTCGATATAATTGCAAAAACCAGTGAGTTTAATGAAACCTTAGATTTAAGAGGTTTCCGTAGAGAAGAAGCATTAATGGAATTGCAAAATTTGTTAGATGATGCGCTGATAGCCAATGCGGAAAAGCTTTGGATATTACATGGACATGGTGATGGCATCTTAAAAAAAGCCGTTAGAAACTATTTAAAAAGCTACAAAGAAGTAAAGCATTTTGAATATGCACATCCTAATCAAGGGGGACAAGGAGTTACGATTGTTGAGTTGTAATTGTTTTTCTATTAGAAAAATACAGCGAAATTGGAATTGCTAATCCAGCAATGCCATGTAACAAATATTTCCAATAATTTTTTTTAATTATTCCCCAATTTGCCCCTTGCATTTCTTTGCTATGCTCATATACATCTAATAAATAGAAAGTAGCCGCCATCATTATAAAACATACAAGCGAAATCAAAAACCATTTTTTTGCGCTCCATTTCATGCACACTAATTTACCAAATTGTAATTTTGCATTGTTTTGAGTTTACATAACAAATACAATAAGCAAGACTTAAGAGCGCAATTGAACGAAAAGGATGAAGACAGGATTGTCTTATCATTTTACAAGTATGCGCATATTGGAAATACCAATTTTTTCAGAGACTACTTATATAGCAACTGGATTGAAATTGGCGTTTTAGGCCGTATATATGTTGCCAATGAGGGTATTAACGCACAAATATCGGTTCCAAAAAATAATTTTGAATCGTTTAAGACTTTAACTGAAAATATTTTGTTTTTAAGAGGCAACAGGCTTAACATAGCAGTTGAGCATGAAAAGGAAAGTTTTATAAAACTAAAAATTAAGGTAAGACCCAAAATTGTAGCTGACGGCTTAAACGATAAAAGCTTTGATGTAACCAATGGCGGCAAGCACTTAAGTGCGGAACAGTTTAATCTACTAGCTAATGATGATGAAACCATAATTGTAGATATGCGCAACCATTACGAAAGTGAAGTTGGACACTTTGAAGGAGCCATTACGCCAGATGTAGATACGTTTAGAGAATCGCTGCCATTAATAGAAGACATACTAAAAGGCAAAAAGCAAAGCAACATTATAATGTATTGTACTGGTGGCATACGTTGCGAAAAAGCTAGTGCTTACTTTAAACACAAGGGTTTCGAAAACGTACATCAGTTAGATGGTGGCATTATTAAGTATGCGAAAGATGCCAAAGAACAAGGGATTGAGAACAAATTTAAAGGCAAAAATTTTGTGTTTGATTACCGCTTAGGTGAAAAAATTAGTGATGATGTAATTAGCGTTTGCCATCAATGTGGCACTTCATGCGACACGCATATCAATTGTGTAAATGAAGCCTGCCATTTGTTATTAATACAGTGCGAAAGCTGCAAAGAAAAATACAACTCTTGCTGCTCAGATGAGTGTAAAGAAATTTATGCCTTGCCCATTGAAGAGCAACGAGCATTAAGAAAAGGCAAAGGTGCTGAACGCAATGTTTTCAAAAAAGGGCGCTCCAACAACTTAACATTCAAAAAGTAGCATTGAAGAAAATTTTATTTCCAAGTATTCTTCTGCTTACTGCGATCCTTATAATTTCCAACATTAACTTTCATCCGCTTAAGGCTAAAGAAATAGATCGCATTGAGGTTTATAAAGCTCAAAAAAAGATGCACCTCTTTAGGGAAAATTCAATTGTTAAAACCTACAAAATTTCAATGGGTGCAAACCCCAAAGGCCATAAACAATTTGAAGGGGATGAAAAAACACCTGAAGGTGAATACATTTTAGATTGGAAAAACAAAAAAAGCATTGCATATTTATCGTTACATATTTCCTATCCAAATGAAAAAGATAAAGCCCATGCCAAAGCTCAAAACAAATCACCCGGAGGATTGATTATGATACATGGAATAAGAAATGGCTTAGGTGTAATTGGTAAATTACACCGTTTATATAATTGGACCAATGGTTGCATTGCAGTAACTAACTTTGAAATGAAAGAAATTTACAATGCAACACCTAAAAATTGTCCTATAATAATTTATCCATGAATAGTTATTTTAATAAGCTCCAAAACCAAGTAAAAAAAGGCAAAGATGTTTTTATTGCCAATAATGCCACTGTAATTGGAGATGTGGAATTGGATAACAATGTTTCCATTTGGTACAATGCAGTTTTAAGAGCCGATCATGCAAAGATTAAAGTTGGCAAAAACACCAATATACAAGACGGTAGCGTAGTGCATGTTGATGAAGGTGTGCCTTGCTCAATAGGCAGTAACAATGTAGTCGGTCACCTAGCATTGCTACATGGCTGCACTATTGGCAATAACAATTTAATTGGTATGCGATCAACCATTATGAATAATGCGACAATTGGCAATTGCTGTATCATTGGAGCACATGCATTGGTAACCGAAAATATGGTAATCCCCGATTTTTCTATGGTTTTGGGAGTACCTGGTAAAATTATAAAGCAATTACCTGAGCATATTAAAGAGAGCATATTAAAAGGCGTTGAAGTTTACAAACATGAAGCACTGCGCTATTTACAAAGTGAAGGCATCAACATTTAATGAGCATGCACAAGTTTTTAATTGTAAGATTTAGCTCTATTGGCGATATCGTTCTAACCTCACCCGTTATTCGTAATCTTAAAAAGAAATTTCCCGAAAGTGAAATTCACTTTGCCACTAAAATTCAATATCGAACTTTAGTTGAGCATAATCCATCAATTACAAGAGCTCACTATTTAGCTGATAATTGGCAGGCTTTAATGGAAATATTGCAAAGAGAAAAATTTACGCATGTCATTGACCTCCACAATAATTTGAGGACTAAAAGATTAAAATTTAGTTTAAAAGCAAAGTCTTCAACCTTTAATAAACTAAACTTCAAAAAATGGTTGTTGGTTAATTTGAAAATTAACTGGTTACCTAAAATTCATATAGTTGATAGGTATATGGGAACATTACAGGCATTAGGTGTTGTGAATGACAATTATGGCTTAGACTTTTTCATAGATGACCTTGATAAAGTTAATATTCAAGAATTTAATCCTATTTTTCAAAATGGATACGTAGCAATAGTTATTGGAGCAAAACACGCTACTAAAAGATTGCCCAATCACAAACTAACTCAACTCATTGATAACATTAGAAAACCTGTAATTCTTTTAGGTGGAGTTGATGATAGATCAAATGCCGACATAATCATTTCAAAAACAGAGAAAAACAAAAGTCATATTTATAATGCATGTGGCCACTATAATATTGGCCAAAGTGCATCATTTATTCAACAAGCTGATAAAGTAATTACTCATGACACGGGTTTAATGCACATTGCAGCCGCGTTTAATAAGCCTATTGTTTCTATTTGGGGCAATACCGTTCCTCAATTTGGTATGTACCCATACATGCCAGTGCAAAACAAATCGTTTTCACAAATTTTAGAAGTCAAAAATTTAAGCTGCAGGCCTTGTAGCAAAATAGGTTATCAAAAATGTCCTAAAGGTCATTTTAAATGTATGAATGATATAGTGTTATCAATTGATGACACATTATAATTTTTTATTTCATACATTTATTAGTCTAAACTTTAATAGATGAGAATTGCCCTTAACAAATGCTGGGCTGCCTTATTACTTTGTTATGTTACTTGTTTTTCGATTGCTTCTGCACAATTGGTAGTAGATGATAGCTTTACAGGAGAACAACTAGCCGAAATACTAACTGGTTTTGGTGTAAAAGTTACCAATGTAACATTAACTTGTCCTGATACTGCTTCTGGTTATTTTAATGGATCTACTGCCAACCTTGGCATACCTGAAGGAGTTTTACTTACTACCGGCTCAGCAAATGCGGCCATTGGCCCTAATAATGTTACTGGCAAAGGTTTCGATAGGTCGTCTCCAGGAGATACTGCACTATCGGTATTGGCTGCTCAAAATACTTTTGATGCCTGCATATTAGAATTTGATGTAGAACCTGTTGCAGATACTTTGCGTTTTAATTATGTTTTTGCATCTGAAGAATACTCAGAGTTTGTATGCAACATTAATGATGTTTTCGCCTTTTTTATATCAGGACCTAATCCTAGTGGCGGAACCTACAATGAAGAAAATATAGCTTTGGTACCAGGAACAGCAACACCGGTTAGTATAAATACCGTAAATAATGGTTTGTATAACCGTGGTGTGGCTCCTGCGCCTTGTGTTGCTGGTATAGATACATGTCCTTGCAACCCACAATATTTTTTCGATAATGAAAATCCGATAGCCGGAACCTCTGTTGAGTATGATGGATTTACAACTGTTTTAGAGGCAAGAGCATTGGTAATTCCTTGTCAAAGTTATCGCCTAAAGTTGGCCATAGCTGATGCTAGTGATGGGGTGTTCGACTCAGGTGTGTTTTTAGAAGGTGGCAGTTTGAGTAGCAATGGAATAGGAATTTCCCCTAGTAGCGATAGTGTTGGTGTTGATTATGCTGTAGAAGGATGCATAAATGGAGTATTTACATTTTTTAGAAGACCAATTACACAAAATCCAGTTGTTATTAAATACAATGTAGGTGGAGATGCAACAAGGGGTGTAGATTATATTGATATACCCGATAGCGTGATTATACCAGCAGGGCAAGGCAGCACCACTTTAAGCATTGTACCAATAGTTGATGGAATTAATGAGTTTAGAGAAAGAGTGGTTTTAAACTTTATCGAATGTGTTGCCGTATTAAACGATTCAAATTTTATTTATATATATGATGAATTTGTTACTGGTGCGTGTGCTGATAAAACTTATTGCAAAGGTTATCCTGAGGCTGAAGTTGGGGCATTTGGAGGAATAACTTATAATTGGTATCCGGCTTTTTTGTTTGAAGACAATACCTTAGATACAGCCATTATTAAGCGCGAGTATACCTGGCAAAATAGAACAGTTTATGTTGATATTACCAATAGTTGTGGAACCTATACAGATACCGTAAATGTAACATTTGAGCAGGTAATTGACTTAGATATTAAAGTAGGCAATAGTTTTCCCTCCGATACTGGGGTATTCTTAGGTAGCAATTTACAATTAGAGGCTACTGGTTCAAGGGTTGAAAGGTATAGTTGGTGGCCAGCTCAAGGTTTAAGTTGCGTTACCTGTGCCGATCCGATATTTTTTGGAGACCAAGGCAACACCTACATGGTTGAAGTAGAAGATAGGGATGGTTGTTTAAACTACGATACCATTTTTATTGAGGTAATAAGACAAATTGATATTTTTCCACCCAACGCATTTACACCAAACAATGATGGGCAAAACGATTTTTTCGAAATAATAACCTTTGGTATAGCTTCAATTGATGAGTATAAAATATTTAATCGTTGGGGAAATGAAGTGTTCGGCCAATCTGGAGTTGAAGTAGGCGCAAGTGCCTTGAAATATAACCTGTGGGATGGCTTTTACAAGGGAAAAATTCAGCCAGTAGGTACCTATGCTTTTTTTATAGAAGCAACAGGTATTGATGGAACGAAAGTGTTTAAACAAGGGGATTTTTCCATATTAAAATAACCTACATATTAAATAAATAATTAGTATATTTACTATACCGTAAAGGTGCCTGCCGTAAAAAATTTACTTTGGACTTAAAATTTGTCAACAATTTTACTTGATAATGTGAAGTTGTTATTCGAATATTATATTTAAATTTAACTTTTAGAGTTAATTCTAAAAAACTAATATGCAAAACAAACCAATAATGAAAAGATTAATACATCTCTCATTTGGCCTTACTTTACTGATTTTACTTGGATTTTCTAATGATATTTATGCATCTCATGCAGCAGCTGGAGATATGTCATACACTTGTGTAAATGATAGTGTAATAACTGTGCGCTTTACCTTGTATCGAGATTGTACAGGTATTCCAGTGAGTAATACGCAAACAATTTTCATAAATTCTACCGATTGCCCTCAACTGGTAGGTCAAATTACAGCTACACAAACACACATAAATTGTGCGCAAATTATTGATTATACATGTGATGATCCTGATTACATAGGTAACTGTTCTTGTGATGGTACGCCCTCAACACTTTTAAATCCGCCTCCAGGAACACCTCCTTATGTTTACCCAGCTTTTGAAGAATATATTTTTGAGGCAACCTACATTGTACCAAAAGATACTGCTGGTGATTTATTATGTTGTACTGACTTGTCTTTTTCAAGTAGTGTCGGTGCACGTAATGGTGCAACAAATACAGGTTTTGGCAACCTAGTTGTTGAAGCTATTTTAGATAACTGTACTGGTGGTAAATGTAATTGCACGCCTACTTATCCTAATATACCTATGGCTTATGCTTGTGCAAATCAACCGTTTGCTTACAGTTTGGGTGGTGTAGATATAAAAGAAGGACATTCATTAAGCTATCAATTAGTTCCTTCAAGAGGTTCTTTTACAAATCCTTTAACATACAATCCTCCAAATACATTTGATCAACCAATGGAAACTGTTCCTGCAGGAACTTTCGAGTTAGATTCAATTTCAGGTACAATTGTAGCAGTATTTGCGCCAAATCAAGAGGGTGTTATTGCTGTGCAGGTAACTGAACGAGATAATGTGGGAAGGATAAGAGGTATATCAATTAGAGAATTGTTCATTTTTGTTATTGAGTGCGATTCTAACATAGTACCTGATGATACTTTAATAATGAGCAATCATCAAAATACTACTCAAGTGCCTGGCACATATAAGTTTCAAGTATGTCCTGGAGATCTGATGAGTTTCGACTTTTTAGCATCCGATCCGAACATTGGTGATTCACTAACTATTATTAGCAATCATGACGCTGTTTTAGGTATGGACGCTAACGTATCATGTGATAATGCCACAAATCCAAGAATGTGCACTTTTACCTATCAAACTTCATTGGTTGATACAGGTACTAAGTACATTACTATAATTGTTAGAGATGATGGATGTCCTATACCAGGAACTCAGGTTTTCGCATTGGAAATTAGTCCATACTACGCATTAACTTGCCCTAATAAAAGATATTGTAAAGGCACAAATTTTGCATTTGTTGAGGCATTTGGAGGTACATCATACCAGTGGGAACCTAGTGCAATTTTTGAGAATTCAAATGAAAATGTTGCACGTGTAAAAAGAGACGATACATGGACCTCTAAAATGGTTTATTGCGATATTACAAATCCTTGTGGAGTATTCAGAGATTCAGTTTTCTTAACATTTGATCAAAGGATTCCTCTTAATATTAATATTGGTGGACAGTTTCCTTCTGATACGGTAATGTATCAAGGTGAAAATAACATTTTTATGGATGCTTCAACCAATAGATCAAATACTTATCAATGGACGCCATTTGATGCAATTGATTGTGAAACATGTCCTGCAGTTAACTTTTTTGGCGATCAAGGCAGCTATAGCTATATAGTAGAGGCTTGGGATTCAGTTGAAGGTTGCAGAAACTTTGATACCATTGTTATTGATGTGGTTGAGTTTACAGATATTTTTGCTCCCAATGCAATTACACCAAATGGTGATGATATCAATGACGTATTTGAAATTATTACCTACGGAATTGGTACCATAAACGAATTAAAAATATTTAATAGATGGGGACAGGTTGTTCAAGAATATAGCAACTTACCTGTTGGTGCATCTACATTTAAACTACCTGTATGGGATGGAAGATTAAACGGTGAAATTCAACCTGTTGGCACTTATGTATACTTAATTGATGCCACAACCGTTTTTGATGAAGAGATATTCCATAAAGGAGATTTTACCATATTAAAATAAAAATATAATTGTGAAAAAGTTTTTAACGGTCGTACTTCCTATAGCAATCGCATTGATTTTTTCATTTAATGATGCAAAAGCATCACACTTAGTTGGTGCTGATATTGTGTATGATTGTGTTGGACAAGATTCATTCTTTGTAACAGTAAAAGTATATCGCGATTGCAGCGGTATATCACAATCCACCACATCAATTTCGGTAGGTGTTAGATCTGATACTTTAGGTCTTACTAGTTTGCCATTTGTAACACTTCCTTATACCGGGCATAAAGAGATTTCGGGTGTTTGTAGCGCAGTTGCAAATTGCACAACTTGCTCACCCGGTTGTTTTCCTTTGCCCTACCCAGGCTTTCAAACCATACAAGGTGTAGAGGAATATATTTACCAAGGTTTGGTAATATTGCCAGCTGAATCTACCGATTGGAAAATAAGTTATTCTACTTGTTGTAGAAATGGTGCGTTAACTAATATTAATGCTGGAAGTTTTTATATAGCTGCAATTGTTAATAATACCAATGATAAATGTAATGACTCTCCAAGGTTTCAATCTATACCTGTGCCTTACATGTGCCCTAATACGGATAAAGTTTATAACAACAAAACGTATGATCCTGAGCGTAATGCAATAGAATATACTAGAGAATGGCCAATGTCTAACAATTATAGAGATACGGTTTTAGCATGGCAACCAGGCCATAGCACGTTACAGCCTATTCAAACTACTCCTCCAATGTCGTTGCAGTTTGATTCAATTACGGGGCAATATAGCTTCAACGCTTTACCTAATCAAGTTTGTGCATTGGCTATGTCAGTTTCACAATTTGATAATTCAACCTTAGAAAACCTTGGTTCTGCCATGCGTGATATTCAATTTGTAATTGTAGATCAATCGCATTGTCCACCAGCAAATGTTTGCCCGCAAGCTTCTAATATTTTCAATTTTGCTGGTGATGGTGTTTTAGTTAACGGAAATACAGTTGAAGTTTGTCCTGGAAACACTATTTCATTTTGTGTGGAATTTACAGATAGCAATTTAACTGACATATTGTATGCCATGGATAACTCTCAATTTGTGACCCCTGGTGCTACTGTTAATTACACAGGTACCAACCCAATTAAAGTAGATTTTTCCTACACACCAGCAATTTCTGACACTGGTTTTATCATTTTAAATTTCTGTGTTTCTGATAGTGCTTGTGATATACCTTGTACTCAATTTTTCCCTTATGTAATTAGAATAGCAAAAGAGTCTAAAATATTTAGTCCTGCAACTTACTGTCAAGCAAAAGGGCCCGTACCTTTGATGGCTACTGGTGGTAGTGAATTTACTTGGTTTCAATATACTCCTTCAACTCCGGCAATTCATATCAACTATTTAGATACGGTTGGTAGAAATGTGAGTGTATTTCCGCCACCACCTGGCGCATGGTATATTGCAGAAAGTAATTTGGCTTTTGGTACCATTTCTTCTACCTGTGATAATATAGATAGTATTTATATACCTTCCATAACTCCTTTTATTGCTGATATGAAACCTACTGAAATTGGTATTTGTGTAGTAGGCGATCAAGTTCAATTGAACTTAGCTGGTGTTTTAGATACTAGTTATACCTACATTTGGGATTATCATGATACTTCTACAATTAGTGATATTTATGACCCGCAACCTATAGTAACTCCTGATACAATACCAGCTTTTTATACATTAACTGTAGTTGACTCAACTGATGTGGAATGTTTAATTGATACAGTAATATTTGAAATAACTTTGGCTCCTGGTCCTCCAAGTCAAATTTCACCGCAAACTAATACAGAAATATGTATTGGTGAATCTCATCCTTTATTAGCTTCTGGCGGAGTTAGATATAGATGGTTCGGAGGAAATACGATTTCATGTTCAGATTGTCCTAACCCAGTTACTACGCCTAATAGAACGGGTAGTTTTAACTACAATGTTAGAGTTTATAATTCTGCTGGTTGTTTTACTGAACTAACAACAACCTTGATAGTGAATGACTTACCAAACATGGAAATCAATGATGGTAAAGAAGTTGTGGAAATTTTTAGAGGGGATGTGGTTCAATTGGAAGCTAAACCAATTGGAACAAATAATTATGATTTGGTTGTATGGACTCCAAACATCTATTTAACTGATGATAGCATACCAAATCCAATTGCTGAACCTGAACAAACAACAACCTATATTGCAACAGCTTATGATTTTGGTACTGGATGTATACATCAAGACACCATTACCATTGTTTACAAAGGTTGTGATGCAACGGCTGTTCCTTCAGCTTTTAGTCCTAATGAAGATGGGTTAAATGATGTGTTATATGCTAACTCTAGAGGTTTTGATGATATTGAGAACTTTAGCATATTTAATAGATGGGGTGGTAAAGTGTTTGAAACAAATGAAATAGACCAAGGTTGGGATGGTACCATAAATGGTGAAGTTGCTAGCATGGGTACTTATGTATATTTGTTACAAGGCTCTTGCAACGGAAGCCCTTTTAATAAAAAAGGAAGTATAACCTTACTAAGGTAAGTTTAAAATAATTTTACGATTAAGTCCTTCTCGCACAAGGCCTTAAGATAAAATGGAAGGTATAAAACACCTTCCATTTTTTGTTTGTGTGGGTCTCCAATCATAAATGGTTACTGCTTATGTAGTAAGTCATTTATCTATTTACTTAATAGAACCAAACGCTAATATGATTGCATTAGGAATTGTGAATAAATCACTCTTAAGGTTACAGCCTTTTAATCCGCCATTATTATTGTGCCTTAAATCAATTTCATACCTACAGCTCAATGAATTTAGTAGACTGTGCAGTTTTTAAGTTACAATAGTTCAATTAGTAACTAAACAATCGAGAGAATTTATGTTTCATATTAGATTAAACAAGTTCAAAGATGATCTCCTAGAACTTTATAACTAATTAACTTTAGCAGTAATTCAGAACTCATATAAAAAAGATGAGCCCTTCCGTAGAAGGGCTCTTGTAATTTATGCTGTTAATGATTAAACAGCTTAAGAAAGTCGCTATAACTCTTAATTACTTAATTTTTTATAAACCTACCGTTAATCAATTGGTCTTGGTTTTCAACCTTTACTTGATAGAAATAAACACCAGGAGCTAAATCCACAACATTTATGTTTGCTTTGGAAACACCCATTTTTTTGTTTCCTAGCAACTGTCCATTCCCAGAAAATATATTAACTGAACTTATTTTCTTATCTCCTAACAATTGAAAAGTAATTTCATTTACCACAGGATTAGGAAACATAGTAAGTGTTACTACTTTATCTATTTCGTTACCATCTACATCTAAAGTTGGCTTACTAACATCATAGTTGGCATTGGGCAAAAACTTATCTATGTCTAATTGACCAACAGAAGGCGTTTTTACAGTAACCTCTTTGCATTTTGTATCTAAACAACCTAAGCTATTTGTTACCGTTAGGCAAATTGTATAAGTTCCTGAAGATGCGAAAACATGATTAGGACTTTCATCTGAAATAGCATTGCCATCACCAAAATCCCATGAATAGCTAACCGCACCCGTTGATGAATTACTTAAACTTACTTGTTTTGCGTTTAAGGTAAAGTTAAAATCTGCTGCTACACTTAATTGATTTGCAACAAGGGTAAAATTAGATGCTGCCAATAAATGCCTTTCTTCAAAAACTCCTATCAAAAAATTGGATGCTACTAAACTGCTTGAAGTTGCTATTTGATTATTAATCAGCATATTGCATAATTTAAAATCGCAATACCCATTTAAGTCATTATCTAATTTTGCAATATTTCCAACCCCGTTGAACATGGTGCTTAAAACTATCAGTCCATTTCTTGTGCTTGATATTGCTTTAGCCAAATTATCTGTAGCATCACCAACAATTATACTCTTTACAATATTGCCATCAATATCTAGTTTTGTTAAAGTAGCGTCATTAGCACCGTAGCCACCCGTAGCATTCGTCAATCCACCTAAAATAATGGCGTTATTTGTCAACTTCATTTCAAACAAACTTACCATGCCCGAATTAGCAAGTATTTTGTTCCAAATCATGCTGCCATTGGTTACACTAACTTTAGTAATAAATGCCTGTGAAGTTCTAGCAGTTTGGGTATTACCAGCTAAATAAATAAATCCATCTTTTTCTTCAATATTTCTAACGATATCATTAACTGATGAGCCATAATTTATCTCCCATATTACTTTGCCTTGACTATCTAATCTAAAAAGAATAACATCACTTCCATTTATAGCGTTTAAGGTACTACCTGCTACCATTATGTCGCTATTAGGTAATTCTATAATTGCCAAACCCATTTCATGCTGCGTGGTGCTGCCAATTAGCTTAAACCACTCCGATTTACCATTTACATCTATTTTATGAACAAATAAATTGTTTCCTATACAACCACCGCCAGTTAAAACAACACCACCATCATTGGTTGAAGAAATATCATTGGTAACCTCTCCTTGTCCGTTGTTATATTTGTTGCTCCATAACACATTACCTGCATTATCTGCTTTAATTACCACTGTTTTTGTCTTACCACCATCTGCTGTGGTTCCTAATATTGCAAAACCAAAGTTTTTACCTGCAACCAATTTACCATTGCTAAAATAGTCTGTGCTGCCACTAGTTAAAACATTTGACCAAAGTAAGTTGCCAGTAGAATCATTTTTAAACACAATTAACTCGTTTTCACCAGCTATAATAGTGCTACCCATAGCTACAACTTCACCATTTGGTAAATTAATTACATCAACAATTTCAATTGAATTTACTGATGTATAATCAGTTACATATTTATTTTTAGAAATAGATTCATTTAGTGTAACAAAATTGAATCCTACGAGTATAAGAAGATAGAAAGTAAAACGATTCATATTAATAAAGCAATTTAAAACACACACACAAAATTATTAAAGTTGCTATGACTCGGTAAAAGTAGGAAAGGTTGCCAGGATGTTTGCGCTGAATGGTAACCTTTACTTTGTATTGATAACACAAAAATAAATGAGAAAATTCAATTTTTGTGAAACATTTTAAAATCGTGTGCGTATAACTGTGGTTATTCACAGAAGAATTAACGCATTAAACTTTTATTGCAATTATATAAGCAATAAATACAATTGATTATATACCATATTTTATATTAAAAATTTTTATTATTCGATAAATAAAAATGTGAAGTTTTATTTTTATTATTTGCTTAATCCTCTTTTCTGAGCAATTTTTAATAAATATTCTGCCGCCTCAGCAAAATTATTTTCTATATTTCCTTCCATAATTGCCTCTTTTATTTCTTCCTTTAACTCACCAATTAACTTAGAAGGTTTAATGTTAAACTCACGCATTATATAATCTCCAGTAATAGGGTTTTTCCAATTGCGTAAGTCATCTTTTTTTTCAACTATTGCTATTGCCTTTTCTACCTTATCAAAATTTGCCAAGTAGCGTTTTACCTTTTTTTCGTTTTTACTGGTAATATCTGCCTTACATAGCTTCATTAACTCATCTAAATCATTACCCGCATCAACAATGAGTCTTCTGATTGCCGAATCGGTTACAATTTCATTGGTAAGGGCAATAGGTCTTAAATGCAGGCGAACCATTTTTTGTACAAACTTTAACTTATCATCTAAAGGAAGCTTAAGTCTTTTAAACACTTTAGCAACAATAGGTACTCCTTTTACTTCATGCCCATGAAACGTCCACCCAGTATTTTCCTTAAATCTTTTGGTTTGGGGTTTAGCAATATCATGCATTATGGCTGCCCACCTTAACCACAAATCATCTGTTGCTTCTGCAAGATTATCTAATACTTGTAAGGTATGTATAAAGTTATCCTTATGAGATATCTCGTTCTTTGTCTCAATTCCCTTTAAATTGGTAAGCTCGGGTAATATTTTATCTAACAAATTGGTTTTATCCAATAGATAAAATCCTTTAGAGGGTTTGGGTGAAAGTATTATTTTGTTAATCTCTGTAGCTACCCTTTCTTGAGTTAAAATTTCTACTCTTTTACTATTATCTATTATTCCTTGCAAAGTTTCCTCAACTATGGTAAAGTTTAGTTGGGCAGAAAATCTAATGGCCCGTAACATTCTCAATGGATCATCACTAAATGTTGTATTAGGCTTTGTTGGGGTTCTGATTAAACCATTTTTCAAGTCATCTTTTCCATTAAAAGGATCAACCAACTCACCAAAGTTGTTTTCATTTAAACTTATAGCCATTGCATTTATGGTAAAGTCTCTTCTTAAAAAATCATCTTTTAAGCTGCCACTTGCCACTACAGGGTTTCGTGAGTTTGATTTGTAAGACTCTTTGCGCGCTCCTACAAATTCCAACTCATAATCATCAACCTTAAACATGGCGGTGCCATATGTTTTAAAAACTGATAGTTTGGATGGATTGATAAAAATTTTGTGAACTTTTTGTGCAAATTCAACTCCATTGGTTTCACATACAAAATCAATATCTTTTGCGTGTTTACCCAACAAAATATCGCGCACATAACCGCCAATTACATAGCACTTAATTTTGCTAGCATCAGCTACCTTACCAATTTTTTTGAAAAGTTCAATATCCTGAGTTGATATTGATTGTAAAACATTCATGATTAGTGAGTCATTACTCTATAAATATCATATCTGCATCAGGTATTTGAACATCAACATTATGATCATCCGTCATTTTACAAATCAATTTAATATGAGTTGTAGGATCACATAAATCAGCATCATATTCAGCTACAATGAGTTTTACGGTATCATAGGAACCAATCATATTTTCTAAATCTCCAATTATTCTAAAGTAAATAGAGGTGTTGGCAAAATCTTGCGAAATTTTAATGTCTTTGCTTCCCACAAACTCATGGTAAATCTCCTTTTTAGCAATAAGCTTAATCAACTGGCATTTAAAAGGTAAAATTAAACGGTTTCCAATATGAAAGCCCTTCCTATTTTCTGATAAAGCTTTATGAATTGTTAATGGCATATTTCTCAAATTAATCTAATGCAAATTTAACTTTATTCCCTTATTACTTCTAATTCATTATCATCAGTAAAACTGATAATTTTTGAAGCATTAAACTCGTTTTTCTCCTCAACACTTGCTGGCACTATATAATCAACAGAATTTTTTATCTCATCTTCAATATCAAAATACGTTTGCGGTGTTTTACTGCCATGCACATTCGCTGAGGTTGAAACTATGGCTTGCTTAACAGACGAGATTAATCCTTCACAAAACTGGTTTTTAACCACCCTTATGGCCACTGTATCTCCTCCATTTAGTATCCAATCTGGTACATTTTTAACCTTTTTATAAACTATGGTGATTGGCTTGTAATAATGTTTTATAAGCTTAAATGCCTTGGTGGGTATTTCATTAGTATAGTGCTTCAGCATTTCAACTGAATTAACCATAAGCACCAATCCATTGGATTTAGGTCGGTTTTTAATCAAGTATATTTTTTCTACTCCAGCTTTACTAGTTACTAATGAACCTAAGCCCCAAACAGTATCAGTTGGATATAAAATAACGCTTCCGTTATTTAGATTTTTTGCGCTTTCTTTTATTATTTCTTTGATAAGCTTCACTTAAAATGGTTAACAATTCAATTCCTATATGATCAGCAGTTTTGCCGCTGTTAATTGATGGAGCATTGTTTGCCAATACAATAACTCCAATATTTTGTTCTTTTATAAAAGATATATATGCTCTAAAACCTGCAGTGCTACCACTATGGGTATATACTGGCATGTCTTTCTTTGTTCGTTTAAAAATCTGCCACCCTAAGCCTGTACTAATGTTATTGGTGTGGGTAGCTGCATAAATTTTTTGGGTTTTATCAATTGCCTTAGCTAACGATTCATTGGGATTAAGAATATCCATTTCATACTTTAAAAACTTAGCTAAATCGCTGGTGGTGCTTTTGGCAGCCGCGCTACCTTGCATACTTTTAAAATTCCAATAACCAACTGCATTGCCATAAAAATCATGACCAACAGACATGTTGTTACTATTTAAAATGGTTGTTTCAGTCATACTCATACTAGCAAACAGATTATTATGTAAGCAGTTTTCATAATTATCGTTTAATACATTTTCAATACAATGTCCTAACAACCCATAGCCGGTATTACTATATAAAAACGTACCACTCGGTTTCATCATTATATTTCTTGTATAAATAAAATTATATAAGTCTTCAACCGTATATTCTGCATAAGGGTTGTTTTCATCTTTAAGTTTTAAACCAAAATTATAAGGTCTTCTTGGCAAGCCTGAAGTATGTGTGGCTAGGTGCATGAAACTAATGTCATTTTCTTCACTTAAATTTTGCGATAGCGAATCGGGCAAGCTGGTAAAAATTGAAGCATTTATATCAATAATAGAGTCTTCATGTAATTTTGCTAATAGTAGTGCAGTAAAAACTTTCGTAACCGATCCTATTTCATAAACCGTATGTTGAGTTGGCAATATTAACGTGTCTTTAGTAATAGAACCATAATTAAAATATGCCTCTTTATCACCTTCAATTAAAGCTACACTCAATCCAACATTTTCAGCTCTTTTAAAGTAAGGTTTAACAACTTCATCAACTCTTTCTTTTAAAGTTGGTTGATTTTCAACTTTTTTTTGTGCTACTAGTGCGCCACTAACAGCAAAAAATAAACAAAGCGCTATCGCTATTTTCATATAGGTATATGTAATAAATATTGTACCAAATTAAGCTGATACTGAAAACTCACGCAAAGCATCATTTAATGAAGTTTTTTTATTTGTAGATTCTTTACGCTGACCTATTATTAACGCACAAGCAACATTATAAGTGCCTGAAGGGAAAGATTTTGGATATGTACCCGGAATAACAACAGAACGAGCTGGCACCCTACCTTTATGAACTATCGATTTTTCTCCACTTACATCAATTATGTGAGTCGATTGAGTTAGCACAACATTGGCTCCTAAAACTGCTTCTTTTTCAACATGCACACCTTCAACAACAATGCAACGCGAGCCTATAAAGCAATTGTCTTCTATAATAACTGGAGCTGCTTGCACAGGCTCTAAAACACCACCTATGCCAACGCCACCGCTTAAATGTACATTTTTACCAATTTGTGCTGCCGAGCCTACCGTAGCCCAAGTATCTACCATAGTGCCTTCATCAACATAAGCGCCAATGTTAACATAAGAAGGCATCATTATTACGTTGGGAGCTATAAATGACCCAAAGCGAGCAACTGCATGAGGTACCACTCTAACGCCTAATTTTTCGTAATTTTTCTTAAGGGCCATTTTATCTCTAAACTCAAAAGGTCCAACTGTAATGGTTTCATTTTTAAGTAATGGAAAAGAAAGCAAAATTCCTTTTTTTACCCATTGATTTACAATCCAACCATTTGCGGTTGGTTCCGCAACGCGAACCTTACCTTCATCTAAAAGGCTCAATACTTGGTTAATTGCTTTGGCCGATTCATCTTCATGTAGCAAATCTTTATTTTTCCAAACATTTGTTATTGTTTGTTGAATACTTTGGAAGTCCATATTTTAGTTTATTATTAAATGCTAATATATAAAGATGAATAGCTTAGAAAACATTTTTGCAACGCTCATTTTATTATTTGTACTAACTGCCTGCAACAATGAGCAAAAAATAGTTGAAAGTAAAACCTATTGGGATGCTGACCAACGGCTTATAAAACAAAAATGCCAAACCATGAAAAACAACCGCGCAATAAAACATGGAATATGTATAAATTATGATATTGATGGTAATAAAATAAATGAACAAACCTTTAGTAAAAATGAGTTGGAAGGTGTTTCTTATGAATACTATAAAAACGGTAAAGTAAAAGAAGAAGCCAACTACCGTGAAAATGAATTACAAGGTACCAGAAAGTTATATTACCCAAATGGACAAATTGAAATAGAGGAGATTTATAACCAAGGTAAGTTTGAGGGGGACTATATATCTTATTTTAATAATGGTAAAGTAAAAGATAAGGGCCAATTTGTAAATAATGAAATGAAGGGATTATGGTTGTTTTATTATGAAGATGGCAACAAACGGGAAGAAGTTTATTTTGAGCAAAATAATGAAAGTGGCCCCTTTATAGGTTTTCATCCAAACGGTAAAGTAAAAGCTGAAGGCAAGTTTGAAGATGGCAAAGAAGAAGGAATATGGAAATATTATTATCCCAATGGTAAAATTGAAGAAATGACTAAGTATGTAAAGGGATATCCTGATAGTGTTTCATCATTATATGATACAACAGGCACATTGGAGCGACAGATGGTTTTTAAAGATAGAAAACCAATTAAGACAATAAAATTTTAGCTACTTAAAGGGAGCGTTTGGCTCTTTGGCCATATGATTGTAAACTATTTTATCCATTAATGAAGGAAACAGTTTGTTTAAAAGCACCGTCATTTTACCCTGTGAGGTAAGTATAACTTGCCTCTTGTTGCGCTCAACCCCTTTAACAATATAGTTAGCCACCATTTCGGCACTCATCATTTTGCCCTCATTTCGTGGCGTTTTACCTTGGGAATCACCACTTGCATTTAAGGCCTTAGATCTAATTTCAGAGGCTGTAAACCCAGGCGCCACCAACATTACGTGAAGTTTAGTTTTTAAATTTTCTATGCGCAAGGCTTCTAAAAAACCATGCAATGCAAATTTACTTGCACTATAACCTACCCTACCTGGCAAACCTTTAAAACCTGCAATTGATGAAACCCCTACTACACAGCCACTCGATTTTAATAAAGTATCCATAGCGAATCGAGTACAATAAATAGCGCCCCAAAAATTTACATCCATTAACTGCCTAATTACATTTAAATCTACTTCATTAAATAGGGCACGCATGGAAATACCTGCGTTGTTAATTAAAATATCAATCTTACCAAAACTGTTGATTGCTTCATTTATTAAGTTTTCGCATTGTTTTTCATCAGCAACATCAGTCTTTATTAATAGCACTTCTGTAGATTTAGGTAACAACTTTGCAACCTCAGCCAACTTATTTTCTCTTCTAGCAGCCAAAACCAATTTACATCCTTTACTAGCAAAAGCCAACGCACACGCCTTGCCAATACCACTACTTGCTCCAGTAACCACTACCACATTATTCTGTAAATCTCTCATAAGAAGTGTCTCAAATGTAATCTTTAAATTAAGATGATTAATTTTTAACATTTAATGTGACCCGTTAATCTTTTGGCGTCCAAAAACTGTTTTCACTGCGAAATTAAGTTGTTAAACTTTACTTAAAACTTAAACGCTAACAATTTGGATATTACATCTTAAGTAGTACCTTTGCAGTTCAAACGATTAATATTAAATTGATTAACCATAAAATCTAAACAGAAAAGTAATGAAAAAAGTAGTTTTGCTATTAGTATCTGCGTTCATCATGTGTGCTGCTTTTGCGCAACCAGTTGATGGGCCAATTAACCAAGAGGCGGGTAAATGTTACGCTCAATGTGTAATGCCAGACCGTTATGAAACATTAACTGAGCAAGTTTTAGCTAAAGAAGCTTCAACTCGTTTGGAAGTAGTTCCAGCTCAATTTGAAACTCAATCTGAATCAGTATTAGCTAAAGAAGCTGGTAAGAGATTAGAAGTAGTTCCAGCACAGTACGAAACTGTATCTGAGCAAATTATTGCAAAGCCTGCGTATAACAATTTATCTGTTATTCCAGCGCAATTTGAAACTGTTTCTGAGCAAGTTTTAGTAACACCTGCACAAACAAAATGGGTAAAAGGAAAAGGCGACCAAAATTGTCTTTCTGCAAATCCTGATGATTGTATCGTATGGTGTTTAGTTGAAGTGCCTGCAACTTACAGAACTGTAACAAGAACTGTATTGAAAGCACCTGCAACTACTACTGAGGCTCCAGTTCCTGCACAGTACAAAACGATCACAAGATCAATCATTTCTCAACCAGCTTCAGTAAGAGAGGTAGAAATACCAGCTGAGTACAAAACAGTTACTAAAACTGTATTGGCTTCACCTGCTACTGTAAGAGAAGTAACTATTCCTGCTGAGTACAAAACAGTTACTAAAACTGTATTGGCTGAAAAAGGTGGTACTACAGAATGGAGAGAAGTTTTATGTTCTAACAGAGTAACTACTGCTAGAATCCAACAAATCCAAAGTGCTCTTATGTCAAGAGGATACAATGTTGGCCCACGTGGTGCTGATAACGTAATGGGTCCTGACACTAGAAATGCTTTAATCAAATTCCAAAAAGCTAACGGTTTACCAGTAGGTAACCTTAACATGGAAACTTTGAAAGCTTTAGGTATTTCTCAATAAAGAAGGAATCTTAAAATAAAATTTAAAGCCTTTCCTTTAACTAGGAAAGGCTTTTTTATTTTTATAATATTATTTTTACACTAAATCCAATGATTAAAAAGTTTATTCTTATTTCTTTTATACTTTTTGCAGTTACCAATGCATTTGCTCAAATGAGTAATGATGACATGGATGCTTGGAGAAACTTATTTAAACAAGCTCAAGAAGAAAACAAGTTAGTGTTGGTTGATTTTTATACTGACTGGTGTAAACCTTGTAAAGAAATGGATAAAAAGGTATTTGCCAATATTAAAGTACAAAAGAAATTAAGCGATAAATACATCTATTTTAAATGCAATGCAGAGCAATTTGAATTTATTCACGTTGCGCAAAGCTATGAGATAAAAGAGTTTCCGACAGTGGTAGTTTTTGATGCTATTGGCCAAGAGTTAAAACGAATTGTTGGTTTGGTAAGCGCTGAAGAATTTATTGCTGAATTAGAACAAATTGAAAAGTACATTCAACCCTAAAATATATTATAAAATGAAGAATTTAATTTTAGTAGCCGCCATAGCAACTTTAACATTTACAGCATGCTCAAATGGTGATGGTGTAGCGAATAAAACCAAAGACATGGCTAAAGATGGTGCAACCAAAGTAAAGCAAGTTGCACAAAATATTGAAAAAAACCCTGATTGGATTTACCGTGGTGAGGTTATAAACGCTGAAAATACGGTAAGTATGAATGAGGCAGCCAAAACTACCTTAGATAAAGGTGAGTTTAAAGGGAAAGTAAAGGGTACAGTAGAAAGTGTATGCATGGTTAAAGGATGCTGGATGATGGTTCAACGAGATAATGGAGAGTTAGTGAGAACATCATTTAAAGATTATGGATTTTTTGTACCAATGGATATACAAGGTAAAGAGGTTGTAATGGATGGCATTGCCACCGTAGATACTACCTCAGTTGAAGATTTAAGGCATTATGCTGAAGATGAGGGACTTTCCATTGAAGAAATCAATAAAATAACCGAGCCAGAAATTAGTGTAGCATTTAAAGCTGATGGTGTAATTATCTTATAATCTAAAACTTATTTGTGCAAGCATTGTTTTTAATGTTAAAGATTTTATTTTTGCACAACTTTAAAATATTAGATTGAGTAGCTCAGTTGGTAGAGCAACGCCCTTTTAAGGCGTGGGTCCTGGGTTCGAGCCCCAGCTCAATCACAAAAAGCCCACTAATTTTAGTGGGCTTTTTTTGTTTTAAGCATTTTTTTTTGCTAACTTGGCTTATGACCATTTATTAGTTAACTAAAATAACACCGCTTATGACACTTACTTTTGATGAATTTAGAAACATAAAAGATTCACTTCCAACAGGAAGTATGCAACAAATTGCAGACAAATTAGGCGTAACCGCAGATACTGTTCGAAACTATTTTGGTGGAGACCATTACGGTGAAGGTAAAAGTGTAGATGTACATTTTGAAAAAGGCAGTAATGGAGGTTTTGTAAGATTAGAAAATACTGATATTTACAATGCAGCCTTAAATATTTTAAAACAACCAAGCGCACAGCTAAACTAAACAATCCGATCTGCCTAAACCAACCAGGGGAATTTCATTTGAAATTCCCCTTTATTTTATTACCAGTAGTAATTAAAACTAATTTTTGCGCTCTGCCCTGCTTAATGTGGTTACCAAATATATAATGGTATTTTACTAAGCTGTTTCTAACTCGCCATTATACTCATTTATCAATTGTTTTTGCAAATCACCAGGAATACCTTGGTAATCTGCAAACTCCATATTAAATTTTGCCCTTCCCTGTGTAATAGAGCGCAAGGCAGATACATAATTATTCATTTCACTCAATGGCACTTTCGCCACAATCTTTTGATAGGTACCCTCCGTCTCCATTCCCTCTATTATTGCTCTTCTACCTTGTAAATCGCCCATTACATCACCCATTACATTATCAGGCACCCAAACCTGTACCTTGTAGGTTGGTTCTAAAATTTTTGGACTAGCTCCAACAAAAGCATTTTTAAAGGCCGCTCTAGCTGCCAATTTAAATGCCATGTCATTTGAATCTACAGGGTGCATTTTACCATCATAAATACTTACCCGAACATCTCTTACATATGAGCCTGTCAGTGGTCCCTCTTCCATCTTTTCCATTATTCCCTTGGTAATAGCGTTGATGTATTTAGCATCAATTGCGCCACCTACTATACACCAACAAACTACCAACTTACCACCCCACTCTAATTCAACTACTTCTTCTTTTTTTACATTTAAATCTTTTGGTGGTGCCATGCCTTCAAAGTAAGGTTCTACCAACATATGAACCTCTCCAAATTGGCCCGATCCTCCACTTTGCTTTTTGTGCTTGTAATCCGATTTCACAGCCTTTTGTATTGTTTCTCTGTATGCAATTTTAGGTTTTACAAAATCTACTTTAACCTTATGATTGTTTTCTAGATTTAACTTAACCATTTGCAAATGCATTTCACCTTGCCCATGTAACAACATTTGTTTAAGCTCACGTGAATGCTCAAATATTAATGTAGGGTCTTCAGCACTTAAGGTATTTAAAGCAACGCCTGCTTTTTCTTCATCACCACTATTTACAGTAACTACAGCTGTGGTAATTTTAGGATCAGGAAAAATGGTTGGTGCAATGGCAATTTGGCTTCCTTTTAAATGCAAAGTATCACCTGATGTAGAATTTTTTAGTTTAACAGTTGCTCCAATATCTCCAGCATGCAATTCATTTATATTGGTTCTGTTTTTACCATCAATTACATTTATTTGATTTAACCTTTCATTTGCTCCAGTATTTTCATTAATTAAATCGGCCCCCGACTTTAATATCCCTGAAACTACCTTAAAAAAAGACATTTCGCCTAAATGAGATTCAGTAGCCGTTTTGTAAATGTAAATAGCAGGATCACCGTTAGCTGAAATTTTATGCTCTCCCCTATCCTTTGTTCTTAATGGAAGCATATCAGAAGCTACAGGCGATACATTATTGATAAATCCCATTAATCTGCCGCTACCCATATTGTTAATGGCCGATATGCAAAATATTGGATATAAATCTCTATTAATCATTCCCGCATTCAATCCTCTTTTCATTTCATCTTCATCCAACGAGCCTTTTTCAAAATACAATTCCATCAAAGCCTCATCATTTTCTGCTGCAGCCTCTACCAATGCATTGTGCAATTCTTTTGCTTTGGCCATTGCATTTTCTGGTATTTCATGTTTTTCAGGTTTTCCGCCTCCTTCAGGAAAAACATACATTACCATTTTAAGCACATCTATAATACTGTTAAAACCAGTGCCTGCATTGGTAGGATATTGCACGGCTATGGCTTTGCTGGTTAAGCGACTTTTAATGCCATCTACGCATGTATCAAAATCAGCTTTTTCATGATCCATTTGATTTACCACAAATATTACTGGCTTCTCAAATTTTTTGGCATAGTCATAAGTTATTTCGGAGCCCACCTCAACACCCTGGCTTCCATTTATAATCAATACTGCTGTATCTGCAACTCTTAAAGAGGTTATTACTTCCCCTATAAAATCATCAAAACCTGGTGTATCTATTATGTTTATTTTTCCTTCTCGCCACTCACTATGCAGCAAGGTACTATAAATTGAATTGCCTCTTTCATGTTCAATTTCATGATAGTCCGAAACGGTATTATGATCTTCTACACTTCCTCTTCTGCTAATGGTATTGGATTCGAAAGCCATAGTTTCTGCCAATGTTGTTTTTCCTGAACTTGCATGGCCAATCAATGCAATGTTTCTAACCTTGTCTGAAGTATAAGTTTTCATAATGAGCTGTTTTTAAGTGATAATCAATATATAGTCATGCAACTAAATATAGCGAAAATTTAGGATTTATCAACAAAACTGAACCAAATATTCTTAGTGTTGATAAGGGTCTGCAAGGGTTAAGTAAATTCGCATTCCAAATGTCATTAAACAAAATTTTATTTTGTGTTGTTGGTCCAACTGCGGTTGGCAAATCGGCTATTTCGCTATTAATTGCCAATCAATTGAAATGTGAAATAGTTTCGGCAGATGCAAGGCAGGTCTATAAAGAAATGGAAATAGGAACCGCTAAACCAAATGAAAATGAGTTGCAGCAAATAAAGCATCATTTTATAAATAGTCATTCAATAAACGACACTTTTAATGCAGGCATGTTTGAAAACCAAGCCATTGCATGCATCAATAAATTACATGAGCATTATAAGCATGTGGTTATGGCTGGTGGCAGTGGATTGCATATTGATGCAGTGTGCAAAGGCCTGGATGACTTTATAGAAATAGACCCTAAATTAAGAGCTGATTTAAATACACAATTCGAAACCAAAGGATTGGTTTACTTAAGGCAAGAGTTGCAAAAACTCGACCCTACTTACTTTGCAGAAGCCGACATTGATAACCCTAAAAGAATAATGCGTGCATTAGAAGTTTGTTATGCAACGGGAAAACCCTACTCATCATTTAAAACCAACACACCAAAAAAACGACCTTTTAAAACGTATAAAATAGGTTTAACGCTAGATAGAGCCATTTTGTATGATAGAATTAATCTACGAGTTGATGACATGGTTAACAATGGTTTGGTTGATGAAGCTAAGCAATTACACCAATACAAGCATTTAAACGCATTGCAAACTGTAGGCTACCAAGAGCTATTTGAACATTTTGATGGTAAAATGACTGAACAGGAAGCCATTGAAAAAATTAAGCGAAACTCAAGGCGTTACGCTAAGCGGCAGTTAACATGGTTTAGAAAGGATGAAAAGATTAAATGGTTTTCGCCTAACAATAAGGAAGAAATTTTAAAGCACATAAATAGCATTGATGCTTAATTTTTTTGGCAATTATAAATTGCTTAGCCCTCAAGTAAAGTTTATGGTTGCCGGCCAAGCTACCTTGCAATTAATCAATGCCACATTTGTAATTTGCCTTAATTTATATATGGCAAAAGAAGGATACAATGACCCTGAAATAGGCGCATTTGCCTCTTTGCGATTTTTGGCAATTATGCTACTTGCATTTCCATTGGGTTTTTTTATTAGAGGCAAAGCATTGAAACCTCTATTTATTATTGCCGGTATTACGGTGCCTTTGTTTGCCTTATTACTAACACAAGCGGTGGGCAATAACAACAACGCCCAAATAAATTTATTTATGCTACTTTGGGGTGTAAGTTTTGCCCTAATGAGGGTAAGTTCACTGCCTTTTGTATTACGTAATGTGCAACCACAGTTTCAGCAAGAAGCCATTTCACTTAACTACTCAACATGGAGTTTTACCATGTTTTTAGCAGGTATTTTTGGTTTTGTAAGTCTTACTTATTTTCCTGTACTGTTTTCAGAAGCTATGCTGCTAAAAGGTTCGAGCATAATTGGGTTTGCAAGTGTAATTTTCTTTGTGGCCATAGGAAAAAAAGAAATTGTAAACAAGGAAGAGAAGAAAACGACATTCAACTTAAAACAATACGATTGGGCATCAATTGGCAAAGCATTGGCACCCAACTTAATTATTGCTGTTGGCGCAGGACTAACCATACAGTTCATCAATTTGTTTTTCTACAATGTATATGGAATGGATACCAGTACTTTTTCATTAATAGTATCATTAACCGCTATTTTAATTTTTGGTGCTGCTTTGATTACCCCATACATTAAAAAGAGATTTGACTATGAAATAGGAATAACCTTTGTACAATCTTTAGCCATACTATGTTTAATAATTTTGGCAACAACTCAGTTTTATAGCCACTTAGGTATTGCCTTAATAATTGCCGTTGTCTTCTTTATAATTCGTCAACCACTGATGAATATGGCAGGCCCAATTACCACTGATTTGGCCATGAACTATGTGGGTAAAAAGAACCACGAAATAATTGCAGCACTTAGTGTGAGCATGTGGAGTGGCAGTTGGTTTATTAGTGGGCAAATTTTTAAATGGTTGCGCTCCATGAATTTAGATTATGTATACATTTTTTTAATTACCGCAGTGCTTTATACTGTAGCTGTTTTTATGTATTACTTACTTATCAAATCTTATAAAAAGCGGTTGGCTAATGCTTAGAGTTGGTTTAATATCTGATACCCACGGTTGGCTAGACCCTGCTATATTTAATTACTTTAAAGAAGTAGACGAGATATGGCATGCCGGTGATTTTGGAACGCTTGAACTATCAGACCAATTGGCTGCCTTTAAACCTTTAAGAGGTGTTTATGGCAATATAGATGGTAAAGAATTGCGAGCCGTTCATCCAAAAGAGTTGTTTCTAGAAATTGAAGGAATAAAAATTTACATGACGCACATTGCTGGTTACCCCGGTAACTATAATTTACAAACAAGAAAAACACTAAGCACCAATCAATTCGACATGCTTATTTGCGGGCATTCGCACATTGTTAAAGTTATGCGCGATAAAGAAAATCATAACATGCTTACCGTTAATCCAGGAGCTGCAGGACTGCATGGTTTTCATAAAATTAAAACCATTATGCGCTTTTCTCTTCATAATTCTACCATAAGCAATATGGAGGTTATTGAGCTCGGAAGAAGAGGGAAAATTCACCAATAAAGCCATTATGTCATTAAAACAGTGCCTGGGATGCCATTTTGTCCTCATTTTTGTCAATAAATCATTAATTATTTCATTGGAACAGCAATTGTACAATGGAAAATGTATTTGATAATTAAAAATTGATAAAAATGAGAACGAACGATTTTAACAACAAACAAACATTACCTACCTTATTAGATAGCTTTTTAAACGATTTAAAAGTTAGCGAACCTGTGGCAAAATACATGCAGTTTAAACCTGCTGTTAATATTAAGGAAGACGAAAATGGGTTTTATTTAGATGCAGCTGCACCTGGTTTTTCAAAGAAAGACATAAAGATTGATGTTGACAATGAATTGATGACTATTAGCGCAGAGGTGGAAGATGTAGAAGAGACTTTTAAAAGAAGAGAGTTTACAAAACACTCATTTAAAAGAAGCTTTACATTACCTAAAACAGTTGATACTGATAAGATTTCTGCTGCTTTTAAAAATGGGATTTTGAGCATTACTATTCCAAAAAAGGAAGAGTCAAAGCCAAAGCCCGCCAAAGAAATAAAGATTTCATAGTTAGGTTTGGTTTAAACCTGAGTTAGCGCTCGGGTTTATGGTGTGAATGAGCGGGAGTTTTAACTCCCGCTTTTTTTATATAATTAATTTGCTTAGGCTACCTTTGCTTTTGTTATGGAAAACGACCTTAATAAGATAATACGCCTAGCTGCAAGCAATGCAGTTAAAGAATTGTTTAATGCAGATAATGCAAATGTTCAGTTGCAAAAAACTAGGAAAGATTTTGTTGGTGATATTACATTGGTATGTTTTCCCTTAACATCAATATCAAAAAAATCTCCGGAAGAAACTGGCAATGCAATTGGCGAGTATTTAAAAACCAACATTGCAGAAGTTAAAGATTACAATGTGGTTAAGGGATTTTTAAATATAGAAATGACTACTGCGTTTTGGCTCAACAGCTTTGACCAAATAGTTGCCACTGAGCAATATGGCATTGCACCTAGCAATGGCAAAGTAGTGGTAGTTGAGTATTGTGGCCCAAACACCAATAAGCCGCTACATGTAGGGCACTTGCGAAACATGTTTTTAGGTTATTCAATTGCCGAAATTTTAAAAGCCAATGGTTACAAGGTTCATAAAGTAAATATTTTGAATGACCGCGGTGTGGCTATTTGCAAGTCAATGTTGGCTTACCAAAAATGGGGCAATGGCAAAACGCCAGAAAGTGTAGGCTTAAAGGCCGATCATTTTATAGGCGATTTTTATGTTTCTTTTGGTAAAGAGGAAAAGAAACAAATAGATGCGCTAATTGCTGAAGGAATAGACCCAAAAGAAGCTGCTCGCAAAGCACCAATACTTTTGGAAGCACAAACCATGTTGCAAAAGTGGGAAGATGGTGATGCAGAAGTTAGAGCACTTTGGCAATTGAACAACAAATGGTGCTTGCAAGGACATCAACAAACCTATGATTCACTAGGCATTGATTTTGAAAAAAACTATGCTGAAAGTGATTATTATCTTTCGGGCAAGCAGATTGTAAAAGATGGTGTAAAAAGTGGTGCTTATATACATGAGGATGATGGTAGCATACAGGTTGATTTAACGGATGATGGCTTAGATAAAAAAGTATTGCTAAGAAAAGACGGCACCTCTGTATATCTAACACAAGATTTGGGTGTTGCAGAAGCACGCTACAAAGATTTTGGAATGGACAAGTCTATTTATGTGGTAGGAGATGAGCAAAACTACCACTTTAAGGTGCTTCAATTGGCTTTGCAAAAGTTAGGCAAATCATATGCTGATGGTATTTACCACCTGAGTTATGGTATGGTAGATTTACCAAGTGGTCGTATGAAAACACGAGAAGGTACGGTAATAGATGCAGATGAATTGGTTGCCGAAATGCTAACAGTAGCTGAACAAAGAACTAAGGAAAGCGGTAAGTTGGATGATTTGAATGAAGAAGAAGGAAAAGACTTATATCGTAAAATTGGCTTGGCAGCTTTAAAGTACTTTATGTTAAAAGTTGGGCCTAAAAAAAGAATGTTGTTTAACCCAGAAGAATCTATTGAGTTTGTTGGTGATACTGGTCCATTTATTCAGTACAGTTATGCCCGCATACAATCGTTATTGCGTAAAAAAACCATTGAAAGTTATGAGATTTCTGATATTCATCCATTATCAATTGAATTGATTAAGGTAGTTTATAGTTTTCCTGAAAAACTGGCAGAGGCTGGGAGTAATTACGATCCTTCAATAATTGCAAATTATGCTTTTGACCTAGCTAAGGCATTTAGTAAATTTTATGGAGATGTACCTATAATAGACAATGAGAACAAAGATATTACCAATTTTAGATTAACCCTTTGCAATCAGGTAGCAAAATTAATTAAGCTTAATTTAGGTTTAATGGGAATGGAAGTAGTAGATAGAATGTAACTACTCTTTTAACGCAGATTTATCTGAAGGTTCTTCTGTTGACTTCTCTGAAGATTCTTCCCCTGTTTTATCACCCGGCTCTTCCGCCAATTTATCTACCACATCACCTTTTTCCAATGCATATTCAGCTGCTTTGGCCTTTTGGTCCATGCTCCTATATGAATTGATGATTAGCGTGTATGCTTCAACAATTTCATTATTTAAAGCCAAGGCTTCTTTTGCATGCCTAATAGTGGTTGGATAATCTTGTTGGCCATAATTTAACTCAGCCAGCAGCATCCATACAGCGGTATTATCATTATTGTATTTAAGGGAATGATCTAAATGTACTTTCGCTTGGTTAACACTGTCTTTATTTAGTGCTATAATTGCTTGTACAAATGAGTATTCGGCTCCATTAATATTGCTAAGTTCTACTTTCTCTAAAAATTCAAATGCTAATTTCTCATTGTCTACACCAGCATAACTTCTAGCCATTTTTAGGAAAAATTTTGGCTTTTCATTAGCACCTGACTGTTTGTAATATTTAATGGCTTCAGAAAAAATGCCTCTTTTGTAATAAATATTACCCAAACGTGTAATCCCTTTTTTGTTGTGTTTGCTTAGTCTATATCCTTTTCTTAATTCGTTAAGTGCAAGATCGCTCTCTTCAATTTCATCATATGCAATGCCCAACATGTAGTATAAATCAGGATCATCTTTAACAGTATAAATTGCTTCATTAACAGTAGCTATCACATTTTCATAGTCTTCTTGTTCATAGTATAATTGTGCTAATTTCTTATAAGCTTTGCGGTACTCAGGATTTAGTTCAACTGCCTTTCGAGATGATTTTATTGCAGCTTCTTTATTATCTGATGCTTCAAAAACCAACCCTTTTAAGTAATGCGCATCTGCATTTTCTTCATTAAGCTTTAGCAGTTGACTTAGCACATTTATAGCTTCCGTGTTCTTTTTGGTTTTTATGTAGCACAACCCCAACTGTACATAGGCATCTTCAATTTCAGAATCTAAAGCCAATGCACGTTTTAAGTTTTCAATAGCTTTAGGATAGTCTTCTTTTTCCGTCATTATTTTTCCCATACCATAATGGGCATAGCCATACTCAGCATCCCATTTTTTACTTTGTACATAATTAAATAATGCTCTACCTAAATCTCCTTGCTTATGAAATGTTTGCCCATAACCATAGTATCCTGGGGCATTTGAATTATCTAAATCAATAACTTTTTCAAACTGGATAGCTGCTAAACGATAATTTCTTTTGCTCAAGTATTCGTTTCCTTGTGCCAAATGTTTTTCAATAACAGCCTCATCAACTTGTGCAAAAGTTGATGCAGAAATAACAATAACACACAAAAATATTGTAAATAAGTGTTTCAATGGCTCGGTTATTAACACCTCTAAGGTAATAAAAACCAAGCATTAATGCCCAAATTTTTACTATGTGAAGCTACTTGAAACAACCATTTCTTTAGAACCAGGAGTATATTTATAAAACCCTTCTCCTGTTTTTGCCCCTAATTTACCTGCCATAACCATGTTTACCAATAAAGGACATGGTGCATATTTAGGGTTACCTAAGCCATGCTGTAGCACTTGCATAATGCTTAAACAAACATCCAACCCGATAAAATCTGCTAAGTGCAACGGGCCCATAGGATGTGCCATACCCAACTTCATTACAGTATCAATTTCTTCAACACCTGCAACTCCCTCATGCAATGAAATAATAGCCTCATTAATCATTGGCATTAAAATTCTATTGGCTACAAAACCAGGATAATCATTAACCTCTACTGGAATTTTACCTAATTTTTTAGATAACTCCATGGTTACTTTTGTAACCTCATCTGATGTGGCATAACCCCTAATTACTTCAACCAATTTCATAACTGGCACAGGATTCATAAAGTGCATGCCTATCACCTTGTCTGGCCTGTTAGTTACGGATGCAATTCGTGTAATTGATAAGGATGATGTATTAGAAGCCAAAATAGTATTGGCATCACAAACCTCATCCAATTGCTTAAAAATTTTGTCTTTTATATTAAGATTTTCAGTTGCAGCCTCAATAACCAAACCTGCGCCACTAACCCCATCACTTAAATCGGTAAAGGTTTTAATGTTTGCAATTGCCTCATCTTTTTGGGCTTGGGTAATTCTTTCTTTCGATAATTGCCTATCTAAGTTTTTCTCAATTTTAACCATAGCTTTATCTAAAGCTTCTTGCGAAATGTCGATAATATTAACCTTTACATTGGCTAATGAAAATACGTGGGCAATGCCATTTCCCATGGTACCTGCACCTATAACTGCTACTTGATTCATTGTTAGTTTTTAAGGCGAGCGAAATTAGCGAATTCTTACAATTTTTCTGGTTACATTTTCGGCTTTGGTAAAAAATCTAATTAGATAAACGCCCGCTGCCAAATCATTCAATTGCTCATAAATAACTTCATTGGATCCGGGTGAAATACTTTGAAATAAAACTTTGCTCCCATTTTCTGAAAATATTTCATAACCGGTAACTTCATCTTTAAATGCACCTAATGAAATAACCAATTCATTGCCAGCCAATGGATTGGGTCCAACAACAATATCGCCCTCTGCTGCAACGGTTATAAATTGAGGCTTATCATTTAACTCGGTGCATGTGGTAGGTAAAACGTATTTGATAGAATCGGCTCTGCCGGGATGAAAAATGCCCATTACATATTCACCTTTTTGTACGTTGGGTACCAAAATACTTCCTATTTTATCTATTGTACTGCCAGTATTATTAATGGCTTGCGCTGAGGTTAACATTTGCCAATCTTCTGCGGTATTGTTTCTGTGAAATATGCGAATTTCATCTTCACTTGTGCTTATAAAGTCATTGTCTAAATAACCAACTGAAATTGTTGTGCTGCCATTGTAATTAAATGTTGCAGTGGCTGTAAAATCATCATTTAACATACCTTCTATAGTCCAATATCTATCTGCTAAATGAAAGCCTGTTTGGTTTTGTTTTAATGGATCGGGCTGTACTATATTGCTTATTACCCTAAACAAATTAGTGTCACTAACATTGGTAACTGCAAGTGTTAAAGACGATTCTTCAAATTGATAGGTACCAGTATTGTTGATGTATTGATATTCGGCCAATCCCGAATCTGCCAACTTTTCTTCAAAATCTACTGCTACATACACTGGTTTAAATCCAATATTATCTACATAGGCAACTGCACAGGCATCTTTCATTAATACCCTACTTGTAAACTGCTCATTTTCTTCTCCAAAAAAAGTAAGTTCAACTGGTACATTGTTGTACAATGTGGGTACATTGTTCAATTTCTGTCTTATGTATACTGCTGTATAATCAACATCAACTCCACTGCTATCGTAGCTCAAATTTCTAAATGAATCTAAACTAAAGTGTGCAAAACCCGGCTTAAACACCCAATCGTTAAAAAATGAAGTCATATCCATATCGCAACCGCTTAAATAATCTCTAAAATCTTCACTGCTTGCATGGCTATATTTAAATTCATCTAAGAAACCTGCAGTGCAGTTAAAAAAGGCTTCATCTCCTAAATAACCTCTCATGCTATGTGCAATTAAAGCACCCTTATCATATACTGTTGCTCCATATGTGTTATCATGCCCAATACCCGAAACTGCTAAATATTCGCCATCACGAATGTGCGCTGTTCTAATTACCTCAAATTGTGATGCTCGCAAATCATCTTTATACCGTTGTTTGCCATAACGGTGTTCAAAAAAAGTAAATACACCGTAAGATGCCCAACCCTCATTAATCCACATATCTTCTGCGGTTTCGCAGGTAACCAAATTGCCCCACCAATGGTGTGCTAGCTCATGCGCCATTAATGCCTCACTAGCCGTTGTACCATCTAAGGCAAAACGCGGATAAGCAATATCGGTAGCGTGTTCCATAGCTCCACCATTAAAAGGCACAGCATGGTATCCAATCTTATTAAATCCATGACCTCCATAGGCTGTGGTAAACGCATCAATACAACTATTTAAGTTTACAAATGATTGTTTAAGCTTTAGGGTATCGGCAGCTTCAGCACAAAGCTGTATTGGAATACCTGCATGTGTTGAGTTTAAGAACTCATAAGGACCAACCGCAATGCTTGCTAGGTAAGATGATATTGGATCTGCCATGCTCCAACGCCAATTTGATGTACCATCTCCATTATTTACAAAGCTTTGAATTTTTCCGTTGCACAAAGCAGTTAATGAACTATCACATTTAACATTAAAGTTAAAGGTTGATTTTTCTATAAAATTATCAAAGCAAGGAAACCATGCCCTGCCAAATGAATGAGGGTCGGCAGCAAAACCAACACCTAGGTTATAGGTATATCTTCCTTGAAAACTAAATCCTCCAAAACCACTCACATCTTGCTGTGGCATACCTTGATAATGTACAATTATGGAGTAACTGTTGCCTGCCAAAAATTGGGCTGTATTATTGATGGTAAGCAACTCGCCAACATGGCTAAAGGTTTGGGTATTGCCGTTAACCGATACCGAATCTACCGTAAGTGCCAACAAATCAAACTCAACATTAGCCATGGTTTCTTTAATTTCAACCAAAATTTCGGCAGAAGCCGTTAAGTAGCTTGGTGCTGTTAAGTCCAAGTCTAAGTTATAATGTGTAATATCAACTTTTTTACTTTGCGTTACCTTGGAATGGTTTTGTACAGGGTTAAGTTTTTTAAGATAGTGCGCACATTTGTAAGGCGTTTTTATAGAAGCCTGAGCAAAAAGCTCCATTTGACAATAACAAAACACTAAAGCAAGTAATAATTTGTAATACATTTGAATTAATGAAGTTTAAGTTTTCACCTTCTAAGTTACACATCATTTTGCATTTACTAATAAGCGGTGCTGTTTATAGTTATGCGCAAAATAATGATACGGCTGTCTTTAAATTTTCTGTAACGCTAGACTCATTGGTTATTAGAGATGTAGATGAGGGTTTTAATGTAGAAGATTTTGTTGAATTGGTAAAAACAGACACAACTTTTTATAGGGCTTTTAGAAACTTAAGGTTTACGCCTCATACCATACAGAGTAACTTAACCTTTTATGATAAACGCAGCAATAAAGCTGCAACTTATAAAGCTATGGCAATGCAAAGCAATTGGGGAGATTGCCGAATAATGAAGGTAGAGGATATAGAAACTACCGGAAATTACATAAAGAAAAATGGCAGTCTTAAATACATAACAGCAAAAATGTATGAAAAGCTATTTTATACTTACGATACTATTTGCGAAAAAAATCTTCCTGTAAACAAAAAAAATTTAGAAGGTATTGACAATCAAGTTGAACAACTTAAAACCTTAATTTTTAGCCCTGGTACTGAGGTAGATGGTGTGCCATTGGTGAAAAAGAAAATGGCCATATTTGATGATGATATGCATAAATACTATGATTATAATATTAACTCAACCAATTTTAATGGTATTGATTGTTACTCATTTAATGTAAAAAGGAAGCTAGATTATAAGCCCGGCAAAGCAAACAAAACTGTTTTTAATGAGTTGATTACCTATTTTAATAAAGATAACTTTAGTATTGTAGGAAGATATTATGATCTTTCATTCAAATCTTCTTTGTTTGGCCTAGATGTTAAAATGAATGTTGAAACAACTGAGGTTAATCAAAACCTTGTTCCTAAAAAAATAACTTACATGGGCTATTGGAATATACCAAGTAAAAAACCTGAAATAGCTAATATTAAGCTAAACTTCAAGTACTAATACTGTTCTTTTTCATTAGGGAAATTGCCACTTTTAACATCTTTAATGTATTCCTTTACTGCATTGGTTGCCGATTCAAATACATTTTCATATCTCCTCAAAAACCTTGGGCTAAAATCTTGTGTAATGCCTAACATATCATGCATTACCAACACTTGTCCATCAACACCATCACCTGCGCCAATGCCAATAACCGGAATATTAATTGTTTCAGCTACCTTTTTACCTAATGCTGCAGGTATTTTTTCTAAAATTACAGCAAAACATCCAATTTTGGCCAAGTGTTTGGCATCTTTAATAAGTTTCTCTGCTTCTTCCTCTTCTTTAGCCCTAACCGTATAGGTGCCAAATTTGTAAATGGATTGTGGTGTTAGGCCTAAGTGGCCCATTACTGGAATTCCTGCTGATAAAATTCTCTCTACAGATTCGCTTACTTCTTTTCCTCCCTCTAGCTTTACTGCATGTGCGCCTGCCTCTTTCATTATTCGAATTGCGGCAGCCAGCGCATTTCTGCTGCTACCTTGGTAAGTGCCAAAGGGTAAATCAACTACTACTAAACTTCTTTTGGCAGCTTTAATTACGGAGGCTCCATGGTAAATCATTTGATCGAGCGTAATAGGCAAAGTAGTTTCATGACCGGCAATTACATTACTTGCCGAATCTCCTACCAAAATAATATCAATACCAGCACCATCAATAATATTTGCAAAAGAAAAATCATAAGCTGTAAGCATTGATATTTTCTCCTTATTGTCTTTCATTTCTTGAAGTACATGTGTGGTAACTCTTTTTGCTTGTTTCTTAGCAGTTGACATATTGCAGTAATTTATCACGCAAAGTAAATGAATAAGTTTAAGATTATCTCCGACAAATTTTTAACACATTTTATTGATGTTTAGGGTTACTATAGGGTACATTTGTAAGCTTGTAATGAAAAAGTTGATAATCATATTTCTTTCGGCCTTGATACTGTTTTCATGTGATACTGACTTTGATGTGGCCAGTGATTGGAAAGAGATTATAATTGTTTACGGCTTGTTGGAGCCAGATGAATCTGATCATTATATAAGATTACAAAAAGCTTTTTTAGATGAGGAAGTAGGTGCATTAGAAATTGCTCCGATATCAGATTCAATTTACACCCAAGATAGTTTGGTAGTAACCATTCGCGATATTGAAAATGATGTTACCTACGCATTGCAAAAAATTCAATCACCCAGTTCGGGTATAGATAAAGACCCTGGTATTTTTGGCACAACTCCACATGTTTTATTTACTTTTAATGCCACGCTAACTCCGGGCAATACCTACGAGTTAACTGCAACAAATGTGCGTACTAATTTGGTTATAACAGCACAAACCCAATTGTTAGGTACCGATTTTTTGTTTAGATATCCTGGCTTGCTTACCAAATTAAATAGTACCACTGATTTTAGAGAGTTACGATTTGATTATGCAGATCCTTCCTCTACATTTTCAGTTGATTTTAAACCAGTTGACAATGCATTTGTATATCAACTAGATGCGACTTTACATATGGATAACTATGCACGTAGTGGTGGCGTATGGACTAAAACTGGTGAAGAAACTGTAGATTGGAATATATTCAAAAACACATTTCGTAAAGATTTTACTACCGCAACAGGTAATTTTATTGAAAACAGTTATTTGCGTATTGCATTTTTTGATAACCTTAATGTAAAACTAACGGGCGTTCCAACACCTACAGGTACCCACAGAAAAATGGAGTTCATTAGCTTTGAAATGACAGCTGCCGGAGAAGAATTACAAAACTACATTGATATTAACACCGATAATTTTGATATAACAGAAGGATTCTCAAAGCCAGTTTACACCAATGTAACAAATGGGTTGGGCGTTTTTTCTTCAAGAATAACTGTACCCATTACTTACGATCACAATTTTGTGCCGTTTGATGAAGAAAACTTGTTTGTAATAGAAAACATTACAAAGGATAGCTTGCATTGCAACATATTAACTACAGACTTGAACTTTTTGTGTGCAGCAAACGAGCCTTGTTTCTGCCAATAAATCTGCCGATTTGTCATATTAGCTGAATAATTTGACAGGCAAACTTCCCTTACGATTGCCATATTGACTTTTAATTCATAAACTTTTGCAATGGCATAACTATTGACTAGGGTTTAGTGTAAAAATTAAAAACTTAAACAAATATAAATGGGAAAAATTATTGGAATAGATTTAGGTACAACCAACTCATGTGTTGCTGTAATGGAAGGCAACGAGCCTGTTGTAATACCTAATGATGAAGGAAGAAGAACAACACCTTCAATTGTAGCATTTTTAGATAATGGCGAACGCAAAGTTGGTGATGCCGCTAAAAGACAAGCAATTACCAATCCTACAAGAACTGTTATGTCCATTAAAAGATTTATGGGCGATAGATACTCTGAAGTAGCGAAAGACTTAAAAAATGTATCGTACAAAGTAGTTAAAGGTGAAAATGATACGGTAAGAGTAGAAATAGAAGATAGAAAATATACTCCTCAAGAAATATCAGCTATTGTGTTACAAAAGTTAAAGAAAACTGCAGAAGACTACTTGGGTTCTACGGTAACTGAAGCTGTAATTACGGTGCCAGCATATTTTAATGATTCGCAAAGACAAGCGACTAAAGAGGCTGGAGAAATTGCAGGTTTAACTGTAAAAAGAATTATTAACGAGCCAACAGCAGCAGCTTTGGCTTACGGATTAGATAAAAGGGATAAGGACCAAAAAATTGCCGTTTTTGATTTGGGAGGTGGAACATTTGATGTTTCAGTTTTAGAATTAGGTGATGGGGTTTTTGAAGTAAAATCGACTAACGGTGATACGCATTTAGGTGGTGATGACTTTGATTTAGCAATAATGCATTGGTTGGCTGATGAATTTAAGAAAGATGAGAACATTGATTTAATTAAAGATCCAATGGCCTTACAGCGCTTAAAGGAAGCATCTGAAAAAGCTAAAATAGAATTATCGGGTACATCAGAAACAGAAATTAACCTACCATATGTAACAGCAGTTGATGGAGTACCAAAGCACTTGGTAAGAAAATTAAGTCGCGCAAAATTTGAGCAATTGGCAGATAGCCTTATTCAAAGAACCATTAAGCCATGTAAAGATGCGTTGAAAGATGCTGGCTTAAGTGCAAGCGATATTGATGAAGTGATTTTAGTAGGTGGCTCTACAAGAATTCCTAAAATTCAGGAAATTGTAGAAAAATTGTTTGGCAGAAAACCTAGTAAGGGAGTAAACCCAGATGAAGTTGTTGCTGTAGGAGCATCAATACAAGGTGGTGTACTTTCTGGAGATGTTACTGATGTATTGTTGCTTGATGTTACTCCACTATCATTAGGTATTGAAACTTTAGGAGGAGTATTTACGCGATTAATTGATGCCAATACCACCATTCCAACAAAAAAATCAGAAGTATTTTCAACTGCCTCAGACAATCAACCCTCTGTGCAGGTGCATGTACTGCAGGGCGAACGTTCAATGGCTCAGCACAACAGAACCATTGGTCAGTTTCACTTAGATGGTATACCACCAGCACGTAGAGGTGTGCCGCAAATTGAAGTTATTTTTGATATTGATGCTAACGGAATATTAAGTGTTAGTGCAAAGGATAAAGGAACTGGCAAAGAGCAAAGCATTAGAATTGAAGCATCTACAGGCTTAAGTGATGAAGAGATTGAAAAAATGAAGAATGAGGCGAAAGCCAATGAAGAGGCAGATAAAGTAGCCAAAGAAAGTGTAGACAAAATCAACTCAGCCGACTCTTTAATCTTTCAAACTGAAAAGCAATTAGAAGAGTTTGGAGATAAAATACCAGCAGATAAAAAAGGTGGTATTGAAGCTTCTTTGGCAGAACTAAAAACTGCCCATGATGCTAAGGATGTTGCGGGTATAGATGCTGCCATGGAAAAGCTGAACAATGAATGGCAAGCAGTTTCGCAAGATATATACAATGCACAGCAAGAAGCACAACCAGAAGAAGGTAATGCTGAAGCCAATGCTGATGAATCAACACCTAATGAAGGTGGGGATAGTGATGTGCAAGATGTTGAATTTGAAGAAGTTGACGAGACAAAATAACTTTCAAATTAAAAACTGTTAATAACTACCAAGGGTTAGCTTTCGCTAACCCTTTAATTTTAACTAAACTTTTTGTTAATCAAACATTAAGGTTATGAAAAGAATTACCCTACTTCTGTTATGCCTTGCAACAATATTGGTATGCAGTTCCTTTGTTAAAAAGGGAGAAGTGCAATACGGTAAGGCATCCTATTATGCCGATTATTTTCATGGAAAATTAACCGCCAATGGTGAAACTTTTGACATGAATGATATATCAGCAGCACATAAAACCTTGCCGTTTAATACTGTTGTAAGAGTAACAAACCTTAATAACAACAAAAGTGTTTTGGTAAGGATAAATGATAGAGGTCCTTACATAAATGGAAGAATAATTGATTTAAGCAAAGGCGCCGGAGAAGAGTTAGGAATGATTGACAATGGAGTAATAAAATGTAAAGTAGAAATTGTGCAAACTCCAAAGGAGTATATGCGCAGTCAACAATATCAATATATATCTACGCAACTTCAATTAGCCGAGCGCATTTCATTATTGGGTAGTTCAACTACCGAAAGGTATAGCTTATCTTCAAAAAAAGGATTGAAAAAAATTGAAGTTACCTCCGAAAGACCTAAAGGGTATGCTTTGGTAATAGAAGGATTTAACTCAACTGACAAGTTAGCTCAATACATTCTTAAGCTGCCTATAAATGATTATATAGTGTATAAAGATTTCACTTCTAATGAGAATTTATATAAAGTGCTGTCGAAACCTACAACTAGTTTTGACGATATTTTGCCTTTAGAAAAACAACTTGCTCAGCATAATTTAACAAACCTCCCCTTAATATATTTTTAATATGACTTTAATAGCCTCAAATAAACCAAGATTGACCAAAATTCATCCAAAAATCAAGTTAGTAGAATTTAATTCTCCTGAGCAAAAACAAACCATTGCTTTAAGAAATGAGATATTAAGAGAGCCGCTAGGCATGAAGTTAGATGCTGTGCAGCTAAAACAAGAAACACAAGACTTTCACTTTGCTGCTTACTATAAAAAAGAATTGGTTGCATGCTTGGTTTTAACACCATACACAATTGGCGATATTAAAATGAGGCAAGTTGCTGTTGTAGAAAAATATCAAAACAGAGGCATAGGTTATATTTTAGTAAAACATGTTGAAGATTGGGCTGCACAAAAAGGCTATCGCAAAATGTTTTGTCATGCTAGAGATGTTGCTGTTCCTTTTTACGAAAAGTTGAACTACTACCAAATTGGTGGCCCATTTGAAGAAATTGGCATTAAGCATTTTAGATTAGAAAAAACGATATAAAAAAAGCCTGATGCTTCAAAAACATCAGGCTTTTTTATGTGTTAAATAAATTTTTAAAAGAAAATCAATACGCCAATTCCAGCAGTTGAACTTACTCCAACATTAAGTGAATTTCTTGATACATCAGTTGTAGTTTTACTAAAGCTGCTTGTTGTAGTGCCTCCTACGGTGGTAGATGATTTGTTTTCAGTACTTTGCTCACCGCCTAAGTTGGCATAGTTAAATCCTAAACCATATTCAGCTCCAATTGCAAATTTTTCAGTGAAAAAGTAGTTAAATCCTAAAAACCCTTGAAGTCCTAGTAATAATCCTCCGGGATTTATAACAGTTTGCTCGTTTAAACTTGAGAAACTTGAACCAGTTACGCTGGTTGAATTAAAGTCTTTTTCAGAAGTTTGTAATCCAAAAGGCAAGGATGCACCTACGTAGGCATCTATTCTATCGGAGCCAGTAAAGTGATACTCCAAACCTGGCGCTATATAAAAAGCTGTTTGACTCAATTTATACTCAGTTTCAGTAGTAGTAGTACTTCCTCCAGTAGTATCAGTAGCAGATGTGGTATTGGTAATACTGTTTACGTCTACTCCAAAGCCAATACGTAAAACTAGATTATCGTTCATCACATTTCTCACGTCAATGTAGGTAGTTCCAAAACCTCCATTGTTACCGCTAAATGTAATATTATCAATTCCAGTTAATCTAAACCCTATTCCCCAATCTCCAACTTCTGGTTTACGCTCTTGAGAAAAGGCGCTTAAGCAAGCAATTAAAATTGCCATCAAAAAAATAATTTGTTTTTTCATAATTAAGTTAAGTTTTGTGTTAGCAAAATTAAATACTTATGATGTTTAATTTTAATATATAGCAATAATTATCCTTTCTTAACTTTTAAGTTAAACGTTAAAGGCCGCTAACGGCTTACCGAAAGCGACCTTTACTCTTACCGAGTCATAGCATCTTTAAAATGTTTGAATGTAAAGCCGCCCTCAATGTTTATTGAGAGCAACTTTTGTTTACCGAGTCATAGCATTTTTAATTTTTTTGAAGGTAAGAACGTCCTTTGATTAACGCAGGACGTTCTTTATTTACCGAGTCATAGCATCTTTAAAATGTTTGAAGGTAAAGCCGCCCTCAATGTTTATTGAGAGCAGCTTTTTTTTACCGAGTCATAGCATTTTTAATTTTTTTGAAGGTAAGGACGTCCTTTGTTAACCGCAGAACGTCCTTTATTTACCGAGTCATAGCCTCTTTAATATTTTATTATCTTATTAATGTAACAGATCCTTTAATTTGAATAACTTCATCTCCATGCCCGTCTACAGGCACAGCTTCAATATAAAAGGCATATGCACCAATTTCTTGTGGTTCACCATTAAAATAGCCATCCCAGCCATCTTTTACGCTACCATTGTTTTCGTATATTTTTTGTCCCCATCTATTGTAAACTTCAAATACTTTTAAAGTTTCAATGTTATTTGGTAAAACCCTAAACACATCATTGTTTCCATCTCCATTAGGCGAAAATGCTGTTGGCACAATTACATCTGCTCTTTCGTTTACAATTACCTCAACATCATCAGTATAACTGCAACCAAACATATTGGTAACTGTTAATGTATATACTGTGGTAGTTTGCGGGTTTACCATTGGTTGCGCCTTGGTAGAAGACTGCATATTTTTTCTAGGGTACCATCTATAACTATCTCCTGATGTTGGTGTACCATCTTTATTTAATTGAACATAATTTCCTTTTACCAAATTAATTGGCCCACCTAACTCAACAAATGGTATCGGGTTAACGGTTACTGTAATCTCGTCAGTTGCAACACAACCATGTATATTGGTAACAGTTAAAGTATAATTTATTGTAATAGGCGCATTGGTTGTATTGTTATAGTTAAACAAAGGGTTTGATGAAGTACTGTCATCTAAGCCAAGGCTTGTTGACCAGCTATATGTGTTGCCAGCAACAGCGGCTGAGCCAATCAAAACATCATCACCAGAACATACTTTTCTATTTCTACCTGCATTGGCAATTGGCAATGGAGATACTTCTACATAAATTGAATCCATAGTGGTACAACCTGCTAAATTAGTTGCAGAAACGTAGTACATTCTGCTAACAGTGTCATTAACAATAGGGTCAGGACAATTATAACACGAAAGACCAACACCTGGTGTCCATTGGTAACTTACGCCCCCAACAACATTTAATTGAGTTGCTGAACCGATACAATAAACAACTGTTCCACCACCTGTATTTATTACCGGTAAAGGATCAACAGTTACTGTAACATTATCAGTTGCAACACAGCCATTTGCAGATGTTACTGCAACAGTATAATTAGTTGTTGTATTAGGACTAGCACTTGGATTAGAACAGGTTGTGCAGCTCAAACCAGCTGCTGGTGACCAACTATAACTAGTTCCGCCAGTAGCCAATAAATTAACACTGCTGCCTTCACAAATAATGGTGTCTGCACCCGCATTTGCAATTGGTTGAGGCATAACATTTATAACTACCTGATCAGTATCTGAACAATTGTTGCCGTTTGAAACTACAACGGTATAAACAGTTGTTACCGCAGGGTTAGCAACAGGGTTAGCAATATTTGGGTTAGATAAGCTTGCAGTAGGAAACCACTGAAAGTTAACACCACCGCTAGCGCTTAGTTGAGAATTTTCTCCAACACAAATAATACTGTCAAAACCAGCATTTGCGTTTGGCAAGCCGTTTACATTTACAATAACAGTATCAACATTAGAACAACCACTCACATCAACACCTGTAACATAGTAGGTAGTAGTAACTGCTGGATTTGCAGTTGGGTTAGGACAATTGGTACAGCTTAAAGTGGCTGCAGGACTCCAACTATAGCTAGTTCCGCCAATTGCATTTAATGAAGCCGTTTCTCCCAAACAAATATTTTGATCTACTCCACCAACAATGCTTGGTAGCGGATTAATATTAACTGTTACATTTTGTATATCGGCACAGCCTGTTGAGTTGCTAATTGTTACTGAATAAATGGTATTTGCAGAAGGTGACGCTTTTGGATTAGGACAAGTTGTACAACTTAAACCAGTTATAGGAAACCAATTGTAATTAGTCCCTCCTGACGCTTGTAATTGCACGCTATCGCCAGTACAAATATTTTGCGTACCAGTAACAGTTCCTGTAATAGCTGAACTTAAATCAACCACTACCACATCTTGACTTGTGCAACCTTGAGCATTGGTTGCTGTTACAGTATATGCAGTAGGTGATGCAACTGTAGCTAAAGGATTTGGACAATTGGTGCAACTTAAACCAGTCGCTGGAGTCCAGCTATAGCTGCTTCCACCACTTGCACTTAATGGAACTGGTACCCCTAAACATGTTGAAACAGTATCTAAACCTGCATCAGCAATTGGCAAAGGATTTACCGTAATTGTTACGCTATCAGTATCACTACAACCACTGGCATTGGTTACAGTTACCATAAATGTTGTTGTAGTTGTTGGTGAAGCAATAGGATTGGCAATATTGCCATTGCTCAAATTAGTTGTCGGGAACCAGTTATAAGATAAACCGCCAGTAGCATTTAAGTTAGTTGATCCACCATTGCAAATTGCCACATTATTACCAGCATCTGCAGTTGGTAAATTAGTCACGCCTATATTAACAGACCCTGTAGTGCTGCAACCACCTGCATTGGTAATAGTTACTGTATAATTAGTTGTAGTTGATGGGCTAGCTATTGGATTGGCAATATTTGCATTGCTTAATCCTGCTGATGGAGACCATAAGTAAGTTGTTCCTCCTGTGGCTTGAAGTTGAACGCTAGCACCATCACATATTGAAGTATCGTTGCTAACGTTGGCATTGCTTCCGTTTAACACTATTAATTGTATTGTATCACTTGCGGTGCAACCGTTGGCATCCGTTACAGTTACTGTATAAGTTACTGAACTGTTGCTCATTGTTGCTACTGGATTGGCAATATTAGGATTGCTTAATCCTATTACTGGAGACCAAACATAACTTACTCCGCCTGTTGCATTTAAGTTAACTGTTCCATTTGGACAAACACTTGTGCTACTTGGACCAGCATTTGCAGTTGGCAATGGATTAACCGTTACGTTTACATTTGAAGTATCAGTACAGCCATTGCTATTAGTTACCGTTACTGTGTATATTGTTGTTGCAGTTGGGTTAGCAATTGGGTTAGCAATATTTGCATTGCTCAAACCTGTTGTTGGTGTCCATAAATATGTTACACCACCGCTAGCATTTAAGTTTGTAGAAGCACCTTCACAAATGGCAACATCATTACCTGCATTGGCCGTTGGCAATGGATTTACTGTTACAGTAACATCTCCCGTAGAAGTACATCCACCTGCATTGGTAATTGTTACCGTATAGTTAGTTGTTATTGTTGGGTTTGCTATTGGATTACCTATAGTTGAATTACTCAGTCCAACGGCTGGCGACCATGCATAAGCCGTCCCGCCCGTTGCTTGTAATTGAACGCTTGCACCAACACATATTGAAGTATCGTTGCTAACGTTGGCATTGCTTCCGTTTAACACTATTACTTGTATTGTATCACTTGCGGTGCAACCGTTGGCATCCGTTACAGTTACTGTATAAGTTACTGAACTGTTGCTCATTGTTGCTACTGGATTGGCAATATTAGGA